>Ga0189278_10007_pt1 | contig 487096 bp, 458 predicted proteins | sample N26A9minimetaG_FD_130326 | JGI IMG/M metagenome (GOLD analysis project Ga0189278, IMG submission 130326) | Marine microbial communities from the Costa Rica Dome - N26 A9 mini metaG | ecosystem: Environmental > Aquatic > Marine > Oceanic > Photic zone | place: Costa Rica: the Eastern Pacific... | reverse complement strand
CCACGACGCCAGCCACAACCCTTGGCGCGGGCTGAAAGCCCGGGCCGCGCCCGACCCTCCCCCCGGGAGGGCGCTTTTGGTGACTTCTCGTATCACACTGACAACATTGATATTTGTAAGGGAGGCGCTCCGCATGCGCGTCTCAATGCGCCCTCCCAGGCTCGGGCGCGGCCCTTCGTTCAAAAACGTAACGCACAGCGCAGAAGAACGATTTACCTCCGGCGGCAGCCGTTTCCGGGTTTGTCAGCAATCTGAGGCGCGTGATCCCTCACGCGCCGTGTTTTCAAAAGGCCAGTTGGATTATCACGAGAACGACAACAACAAGACCAACGATGTAAATGAGGTTACGCATCCGCGGCCGCTCAGACCAGGCCGATCAGGCGCAGGATGGCAAGAACAACGACCACGAGGCCAATGAGATAAATGATGCTGCGCACGTTCACGCTCCTTTTTATTCAGATTGAATAACGAACGCGTGATCAGCGGCTTTGGTTCCCGGCCTTTCAGATATTCTTTGCCGTGTCGTCCCGCAGCAAGAGCAGCAGCGCCAATATGGTCAGCCCGACACCCCCCAGCACGAACACCGACGGCACCCCGTTGCCCAGGAAAATTTCCCAGACGATCACCCAGGTCGGTGTCAGGTAGGTATAGGCCATGACCTTGGCCGAGGGCAGCCGAAGCGTCGCAAAAGACAGCAGCACCACGGTGATCGACGTGGCGCAGATGGTCACATAGGCCAGCGTGATCCAGACAAGCGGCGGCAATCCTGTCCAGTCCGTGGCAGCGATGTCGCCCCAGGCATAGACCAGCAGCAAGACGGCACCGGCCAGCAAGGTCCCGAAAGTGAAGGTGACAGGCCCCTCGCCCCGGTTCAGGCGGCGGACCAGCGGCGTATAGATCGCATGGCTGACACAGCCCACGAAATAGATCGCCTCGCCCCGCCCCACGTCGAACGCCATCAGGGCGCCCAGATCTGCGCGGAAAATCACCCAAAGCGCCCCGACCCCGCCGATGACCAGCGCCAGCGCCATCCGGGAGGTCAGCACCTGTCGCAACATGAACCAGGCAATCGCCGCAGCCATGACCGGCACCAGGGTGAACACCGCCGCCGCACTGACCGGCGGCGCGGTTTTCAGCCCCTCGAACATCAGGACAAAGTAGAAGGCAAAGAACCCTCCCAGCATCAGGTAACGCCACGGCGCGACGAAGCTGGAGCGCGAAAGCGAGCCGCGACGCCAGGCCAGCAAACCAACAACAAGCGCCGCGAGCCAGAAACGAAGCGCCGTGAACGCGGTGGGCGCGATGTCATTGGCAACAAGCGCGCCCAACGAAAACGACCCGGCGACCAGCGCCGAGAAAGCCAGCATCGCCAGATGGCCCTGTGCGCCGGGGCTCAAACCCATTCCTCGCCCACATGTTTCTTGATGAAGGCCACCAGCGCCTGAACCTTGGTGGTGCGGTGCAGGTCCACATGGGTGACAAGCCAGAGCGGCCCGGCCCATTCGTCACGCGGCGCGTGGACTTCGACAAGATCGGGGTTACGGGCAGCTTCCACCGCATCCAGAAAGCCGATCCCGGCCCCCGCCAGCAGGGCGGCATCGGCGGCATGAGAGTCGGTGCAGCGAAAGCTGATCGCCTCAGCGGGAATGTTTTCGCGCAGCCAGATGTAGAAAGGCGCGCGGCTGTTGACATTGTCCGGCCCGATGAACCGGTGATTGGCGTAGTCCTGCGGCCCTTCGGGCAGACCGTATTCATCGACATAGGCGCGGCTGGCATAGGCCCCGATGCGGCTGGAGGCGAGCGATTGCACCACATTGTCGGGCTGGTCCGGCACGGTGCCCGCCCGGATGGCGACATGGGCCTCGCCATATTCCAGCCGAAACAGGCGGTCGCCGGTCAGATAGCGCACCATGACCCTAGGATATTGCCGCTGGAAGGCCACCAGCATGGGCGCGACGCTTTGCGACAGGCTGGCCAGCGAGGTCACGACAAGCTCGCCCGACACATCGGCCCCCTGCCCCTTGATCCGCCCGACCAGCTGGTTGAACTGATCGTCGGTGGCCTGTGCCACGCGCAAAAGGTCCACCCCCGCCTCGGTCGCGGTGTAACCGCGCGCATGGCGCTGGAACAGCTTGACCCCAAGCCGCCCCTCAAGCGCGTCGATATGGCGGATCACGGTGGCATGATGCACGCCCAGAATCTCCGCCGCACCGCTGACCGTGCCCAGCCGGGCCACATGAAAGGCGGTCCTGATCTCGTCCCAGTTGTCCATTCGATCCCTCACATCGCCTTGTGCAAATTTGAACAACGCAAGTGCATTTTCTGCCAGTTGTGTTTGGAAATGCAAGTGCTGATTTTGGATGTCAGAACAGCAAGACAGGAAAACATATCATGTCCATACTCCGCATCGACTCCTCCGCAAATACCGCAGATTCCGTGACACGCAAGCTCACCGACCGCATCGTCGCCAAACTGGGCGACAGCGATATCGTCACCCGTGACCTCGCCCTCGAACCGCTGCCCCAGATCACCCACACCTGGGCCGTTGCCCGCGCGACACCGGAAGCCGACCGCGCCCCCGAGCAAGTCGAGGCGCTGAAGGAATCCGACAAGCTGGTCGCCGAACTGCTGGCCGCCGACACCATCGTGATCGGCGCGCCGGTCTACAACTTCGGCGTGCCCGCATCGCTCAAGGCATGGATCGACCTTGTGGCCCGCGTCGGCGTCACCTTCCGCTACACCGAAAATGGCCCCGAAGGGCTGGTCAAGGGCAAGCGCGTCATCATCGCCATGGCCTCTGGCGGTGTGCCGGCAGGGTCGCCCGCCGATTTCGTCACCGAATACCTGAAATTCGTTCTGGGTTTCCTTGGCATGACCGATGTGACCATCGTCGCAGCAGATGCGCTGGCCAAGGATGCCGAAGGCACCATCGCCCGGGCAAATGACCAGGTCGACGGGCTTGCCATCGCCGCCTGAGGCCAAACCGCAAGAACGCCAGTAACGCCGGGCCGACACCCCCTGTCGGTCCGGCGCAATTTATTGCCACCCGGTCACAGCCAGCCGGAACCACCCGCCGCCCTGCCGCGTTGACAGTCGGGTTCTGCCGCAGCGCACAAAGGGGTGAAGATGAGTGATTGGTTTGCGGGGTCCCAGGATCTTGTCGCATTGGGCCTGCTGGCCTGCGTGTTCATCGCCTTTATCCTCGAAAAATACCCGCCCGACACAACGGCGGTCGTAGGCGCGGCCGTGTTTATCCTCTTGGGTCTGGTCAGCCCCGACGACGTGATGGCCGTCTTCTCGAACTCCGCCCCGATCACGATTGCGGCGATGTTCGTCGTCTCGGGCGCGCTGGTGCGCACCGGGGTGCTGGACGCCATGGCAGGTTTCATCGTCGAACGGGCCAGGACGCGGCCCACCCTCGCATTGGTCACCTTCTTCCTTGCCGCGCTGGTCGCCTCGGCCTTTGTCAACAACACCCCGATCGTGCTGATCCTGATCCCGCTGGTGCTGCGCCTCAGCCATGCGGTCGGCATCGTTTCGACCCGCTTGCTGATCCCCCTGTCCTATGTGTCGATCCTGGGCGGCACCTGCACCATGATCGGCACCTCCACCAACCTTCTGGTGGATGGCGTTGCGCGGCAGAATGGCCTCGACGCCTTTGGCATTTTCGAAATCGCGCCGGTGGGCATCGTTGTCGCCCTCACCGGCCTGATCTTCATGGTGCTGGCCGGTCGGTTCCTGCTGCCCGACCGTGCCGACCAGGGTGCCGTGTCCATGTTGACCGAAACCACCTTCCTGACGGAGGTTGCCATCCTGCCCGACGCGCCGATGATCGGCCAGACGCTTGCCGACACGCCCGAATTCAACCGCACGGCAATCCGCATCACCGGGCTGCGCCGGGGCGGCAACATCCAGCGGTCGGACCTGCCCGAAACGGTACTGGCAAAAGGCGACACGCTGATCCTGTCACTGCCGACGTCGGAACTGCTGACATTGCACGACATTCCGGGGTTGCGCGTGGGTCTGCGGCGCCCGGGCCGCCCCCGCGAGGATGAAGACCCCCTGATCGCGGAAGCCATCGTGCCGCCGGGTCTGGCCCAGGGCCGGACCATGCTGGGGGTCACCGGGCTGGGCGCTGACTATGGCGTGCGCATCCTTGGGGCAAACCGGCACGGGCATATTCCGGGTCCCGACCTGTGGTCGGTCAAGCTGCGCTCGGCAGACAGGCTGCTCTTGCAGGGAACGGCGGCAGGGCTGGATGCGCTGGCGCGCGGCGGCACCATCGTCTCGGTCTCGCGGCCTTCGGGACGCGCATACCGGAGGCGTCAGGCCCCCATCGCCATCGGCGCGTTGCTGGCTGTCGTGATCCTCGCCGCCCTCAACCTGGCCAGCATCACGCTGTTGTCGATCCTTGCGGTGGCTTTGATCCTGCTGCTGCGCTGCATCGACAATGATGAGGCCTGGGGGTCGATCGACGCGAGCATCCTGATCCTGATCTTTGCGATGCTGGTGATCGGCACGGGGCTTGAAAACAGCGGTGCCGTCGAAACCATCGTGGGCACCCTGACCCCGCTGCTGGAAACCCTCCCGCCCGTCCTGTTGCTGGCGGCGGTCTATCTGACCGCCTCGGTTCTGACGGAGCTTGTCACCAACAACGCCGTGGCGGTGGTCCTGACCCCCATTGTCATCACCCTTGCACAGCAATTGGGCATCGACCCCCGCGCGCTGGTGGTGGCCGTGATGTTCGGTGCCTCGGCAAGCTTTGCCACGCCAATCGGCTATCAGACCAATACGCTGGTCTATGGTGCCGGAAACTACAACTTCCGCGACTTTCTGCTGATCGGCGTGCCAATGAACCTGATTGTCGGCGGCGCGGCTGTTCTCTCCATCGCTTTCTTCTTCCCGCTCAGCTGAAACGCCGCCATGCTTGACTCCGCCCCGTCCAGCGCCTAAAGCGCTCGCAATCCCCGGAAGCATCGCCTTCCGGTCCCTGCCTTGTGCGGGGATCGCCCTCCACCAGCGTGTTACGCCCGTGGGGGCATTTGTGTATTCACTGCGGCCTCCCTACATCTGGGGTATTCCGCAACCGACGATAAGGGGCTTTGCCCATGTTCGAGAACCTCAGCGAACGCCTCTCCGGCGTCTTCGACCGACTGACCAAACAGGGCGCACTGTCCGAAGAGGATGTGAAAACCGCGCTGCGCGAAGTCCGCGTCGCCCTGCTGGAAGCCGACGTATCGCTTCCCGTGGCGCGCGATTTCGTCAAGGCGGTGCAGGATCAGGCCACCGGACAGGCCGTCACCAAATCCGTCACCCCCGGCCAGCAGGTCGTCAAGATCGTGCATGACGCGCTGATCGACACCCTCAAGGGCGAAGGCGAGCCCGGCGCGCTCAAGATCGACAACCCGCCCGCCCCGATCCTGATGGTCGGCCTGCAGGGCGGCGGCAAGACCACCACGACCGCCAAGCTGGCAAAACGGCTCAAGGAGCGCGAGGGCAAGAAGGTCCTGATGGCCTCGCTCGACGTGAACCGCCCGGCAGCGATGGAACAGCTTGCCATTCTGGGCGTGCAGATCGGGGTCGATACCCTGCCCATCGTCAAGGGCGAAGACCCGGTCGCCATCGCCAAACGCGCCAAGACGCAGGCGGGTCTGGGCGGCTATGACGTATACATGCTGGATACCGCCGGCCGTCTGTCCATCGACGAAGAGCTGATGCAGCAGGTCGAAGCCGTGCGCAATGTCGCAAATCCGCGCGAAACCCTGCTGGTGGTCGATGGCCTGACCGGTCAGGACGCGGTGCACACTGCCCAGAACTTTGACGACCGCATCGGTATCACCGGCGTTGTCCTGACACGTATGGACGGCGACGGCCGCGGCGGTGCCGCCCTGTCGATGCGCGCCGTCACCGGCAAGCCGATCAAGTTCGTCGGCCTGGGCGAAAAGATGGACGCCCTGGAAACCTTCGAACCCGAGCGGATCGCGGGCCGTATCCTGGGCATGGGCGACATTGTTGCCCTGGTCGAGAAAGCGCAGGAAACCATCGAGGCCGAACAGGCCGAGAAGATGATGAAGCGCATGGCCAAGGGTCAGTTCAACATGAACGACCTGAAGATGCAGCTTGAGCAGATGATCAAGATGGGCGGCATGCAGGGCATGATGGGCATGATGCCCGGCATGGGCAAGATGGCCAAACAGGTCGAAGACGCCGGCATGAACGACAAGGTCCTGACCCAGCAGATCGCGCTGATTCAGTCGATGACCAAGAAAGAACGCGCCAACCCCGCGCTGCTGCAGGCCAGCCGCAAGAAACGCATCGCCAAGGGTGCCGGCATGGAGGTCTCCGACCTCAACAAGCTGATGAAGATGCACCGCCAGATGTCCGACATGATGAAGAAGATGGGCAAGATGGGCAAAGGCGGCATGCTCAAACAGGCGATGAAGGGCATGATGGGCAAGGGTGGCGCCGGCATGGACCCCAGCCAGATGGACCCCAAGCAGCTTGAAGCCGCCGCAAAGGCGATGGGCGGCAAGCTGCCCGGCGGTCTGGGTGGCCAGAATCCCTTTGGTGGTGGCGGCATGGGCCTGCCCCCCGGCCTGTCCGGTTTCGGGAAGAAGAAATGACTGTCTTGACGTGTCAAATCCCTGTGATTGAAACCGAACGTCTGGTCCTGCGCGCCCCGCGTCTGTCGGATGTGGACGCCTACGTTGGGTTCAAAACTTCGGATCGGACAGAGTTCACGGGCGGCAAAGCCAGCCGGAAGGATGCGGCACGAAGTTTCTTTGCCATTTCCGGCCAGTGGCTGCTGCGGGGATACGGGCTGTTCATGGCGGCCCGCAAGGATGATCTGGAGACCGCAATCGGCGGCTTTGGCATTTTTCATCCCTTACACCAAGAAGAACCAGAGTTCGGCTGGACGCTCTACGACGCGCAATACGAAGGGCAAGGTTATGTGACCGAGGCCATGCGCAGCATCATTCCATGGGCATGGGACGCGATGGGTGTGGACACGGCGCAGTCTCATATCGACATCGGCAATGAACCGTCCGTCGCCGTAGCGCGCGCACTGGGTGCGACATTCGATCCCGAAACCACGAAAAAGGCCAATGGCCCTGGTGGGGAATTCGACGACGACGGTCCTTTCGTCAATATTTACCGCCACTACAAGGGGGCCCTGCAATGACCGACGCCATCACACGCGCCGCCGAGCTGCTGAAAGGCCACCGCGCCAGCATCGACCGGCTGGACGCCATCCTTGTCTATACCCTGGGCGAGCGGTTCAAACACACACAGGCTGTGGGGAAACTCAAAGCCGAACACGACCTTCCCCCGTCTGATCCTGCGCGCGAAGCCACGCAGATCGCACGGCTTGAAGATTTGGCGAAAGAGGCCGACCTCGACCCCGAATTCGCCAAGAAGTTCCTGAACTTCATCATCGCCGAAGTCATTCGGCACCACCAAATCCACCAATCTGACTCTTAAGGAATACACACAATGGCCATGAAAATTCGTCTCGCCCGCGGCGGTTCCAAGAAACGCCCCTTCTACCGTATCGTAGCCGCCGACAGCCGCATGCCGCGCGACGGCCGCTTCATCGAGAAGCTGGGCACCTACAACCCGCTGCTGCCCAAGGACAGCGAAGACCGCGTGCAGATGGACGTCGAGAAGGTCAAGGAATGGATCGCCAAGGGCGCCCAGCCGACCGACCGCGTCAAGCGCATGCTGGAAGCTGCAGGCGCATTGCCCAAGACCGAGCGTAACAACCCCAAGAAGGGCACACCCGGCAAGAAAGCCGCGGCCCGCGTCGAGGAGAAAGCCGCCAAGGCCGCTGCCGCTGCAGAAGCCGCCGCTGCCCCTGCCGAGGAAGCCCCGGCAGAAGAAACCGCAGCACAAGAATAAGGCGACCTGCCCGGCATGGAACAGTTTTCAGACGAATTCCGTGCCGGGCTTGCCGACCTGATGCGATGGCGGCGCGATGTGCGCCGCTTTCGCCGCGAACCTGTGGAGGCGGCGCTGCTGCAGCGCTGCCTCGATACCTTCAGCCTTGCCCCATCGGTGGGCCTGAGCGAGCCATGGCGCATCTGCCGTGTCACCAGCGACACCGCCCGCGCCCAAGCCATCGCCAATTTCAAGGCCGCCAATGCCAAGGCCCTGCAAGGCTATGACGGCGACAAGGCCACGCTTTATGCCTCGCTCAAACTCTCCGGCATGGAAGACGCCCCTGAACATCTCGCGATCTACTGCGACGATGCCACCCCCAAGGGATCCGGCCTGGGGGCTGCCAGCATGCCCGAAATGCGCCGCTATTCCGTGGTCAGTGCGATCACCATGATGTGGCTCACCGCCCGCAGCCTCGGCCTGGGCATCGGATGGGTCTCCATCCTTGACCCGGCGCGCCTCAACCGCGATCTTGCAATTCCGGAGGATTGGTCGCTGGTTGCCTACCTGTGCCTGGGCTGGCCCGAGGAAGACAGCCTGACGCCGGAACTGGAAACCAGGGGCTGGGAAACCCGGGCCACCGCCCTTCATATCGAGGACCGCTGATGTTTCGCCTGATCACCATTGTCATCACACTCGCCATCGGTTTCAGCATGGGGGTCAGCTATGACCGCTGGCAGATGCGCAAGGAATGCGCTGCCGGCGAAGGCGGCTGGACCGGCACCATCTGCGTCAATTCGGAGTTGCTTCAATGACCGACATGATCTGCGTCGGCGCCATTGCCGGTGCCTACGGCGTGCGCGGCGAACTGCGGGTGAAAAGCTATTGCGCGGTGCCGGAAGACATCGAAACCTACAGCCCGCTCTGGTCCGAGGACCGCAGCCGCCAGTTCGCGCTGGCCATCCTGCGCCCGATCAAGAACGGCTTTGCCGCCCGCATCCCGCAGGTCGCCACCAAGGAGGACGCCGACGCCCTGCGCGGCACGGCGCTTTATGCCGACCGGGATCAGCTGCCCAGCCTGCCGGATGATGAATTCTACCATGCCGACCTGATCGGGCTGGATGTCTATGACACCGGCGGCGTCCTGCTGGGCCGGGTCAAGACCGTGCAGAACCACGGGGCGGACGACCTGCTTGAGCTGCAACTGGCCGGCAATTCGGCCACCACCTTCCTGCCCTTCACCAAGGCGGCAGTGCCCACGGTGGACCTGGCGGCCAGACGCATCATCGCCGATCCGCCGGAGGGCATCCTGCCCGACGCCCGCGACTGATGCCGCGCCGGATCATAATCCACGCAGGCTTTCACAAGACCGGCACGACCTCGATCCAGGCCACGCTGCGCGAAAACCGGGTGGCGCTGAAGAAACATGTCGCCCTGCGCCTGCGCTGGCACATGAAAGACCTTGTCGCCGCCACCCGGGGCTATTCGACCTGGCGCGACCCGCTGACGCTGATCAAGGTGCAGGATCGTTTCACCAGGCTGATGGAAGACCTGCCCGGCATGCCACGGCGCACGCTTGTCATCTCTGCCGAAGAGCTTTCCGGCCACCTGCCCGGACGCGGCGCGCTGGAGGATTATTCAGCCGCGCCGATCCTGCTCTATGCTTTCTGGGAGATCGCCCGCGCGCGATACCCGGAGGCCGAGATCATGATCTATCTGTCCACCCGCGCGCCCGAACCCTGGCTGGCCTCTGCCTATGCCGAGCACGTCAAGGCCTCCAACATGACCCTGGACTTCGACGATTTCGCCGCGCGCTACCGGGGTGCATCAGACCTTGACGGCATGGTCGCAGAGGTCGCCAGCCGCGTGCCCGTGCCGGTACATCATCGCGCGCTGGAAAGCTGTGGCGATCTGCCGCTTGGTCCCGCCGACCCGCTGCTGGACCTTTGCGACATACCGCTGAGCCTGCGTGCAGAACTGACAGCCGTGCCGCCCGCAAATACCCGGCTGGGCGAAGACGTTCTGCAGGCCATGTTGCAGGCCAACCGCACCCATGAAAGCGCCGCGGCACGCAATGCCGCCAAGGCCCATATCCTGAAAGAGGCGCAGCCACGATGAAACCGCCCCGGTCCCACGGCCGCCAATCCGTCCGCGCCACGCTGAAGCCGCGCGAGCTGATGCAGGAAGCGCCCGACTATGCCGATGTCTGGCAGGCAAGGATCATCACCCTGTTCCCCGAGCTTTTCCCCGGGGTGCTGGGGGCCAGCCTGACCGGCAAGGCATTGAACGACGGGCTGTGGCAATTGCACACCCACGATCTGCGGACATATGGCATCGGCAAGCACCGGAATGTGGATGACACCCCGGCGGGCGGCGGCGCGGGAATGGTGCTGCGCGCCGATGTCGTGGGCCCCGCGATTGAAGAGGCGCAATCACACGCAAGGGGGCGCTGGCCGATCCTCTACATGTCGCCGCGCGGCCGGCCCTTTACCCAATCCATGGCCCGCGATCTGGCCAGCTGTGCCGGTGTCACCATGCTCTGTGGCCGGTTTGAAGGCGTGGATGAGCGTGTGCTGGAACATTACAACGTGACCGAGGTGTCGCTTGGCGATTTCGTGATGACCGGGGGCGAACTGGCCGCACAGGCGATGATCGACGCCACTGTGCGCCTGCTGCCCGGTGTGCTTGGCAATGCGGAAAGCACGGTCGAGGAAAGCCATTCAAGCGGGTTGCTGGAACACCCGCAATACACCCGCCCCGCCACCTGGGAAGGCCATGACATTCCCCCCGTGCTGATGTCGGGCAATCACGGCGAAATCGCGAAATGGCGTCAGGCGCAGTCACAGGAACTGACCCAGACGCGCCGCCCGGACCTTTGGGCGCGCTACAAGAAGCCCTAGGACCCGGCCCTAGAAGTCCGCGTTGACGCCGGGCAATTTCAGCGCCTTGATCAGGTCGCGCAGCTCCTGCCGCGCCGCAACGTTGGATATGTTCAACTGCTTGACCCCGATGTCCTTGAGATCCAGCAAGGTCAGACCGCGCGGGAACAGCTCCCGGAAGATCACCCGCTCGTTGAAGCCGGGGGCCACGCGGAACCCGATGCGCTTGGCCAGGTTGGCCACCGCGCGTTCCATCTTTTCCTTGTTGACCATGCGCTGCGCGCCCAGACGGTTGCGCACCACAACCCAGTCGATCGGGGCCAGCCCGGCCTGCGCGCGCAACTGCCGCGCATTCCAGACCATTTCGGAATAGACCGACGGCCCGGTAATCTTGTCGCCGCTGGCATCGGTATGCGCCAGCAGGTCAAAGTCGATGAAACTGTCGTTCAGCGGCGTGATCAGCGTATCGGCCAGCGAATGGGCCACCTGGCTGAGGCGCGTATGCGAACCGGGACAATCGATCAGGATGAAATCACTGTCCGGCTCCATCGCCGCGACAGCCGCGCTCAGCCGGTGGTCATACATGTTTTCGCCGGGCCGCAACGCCCCGGCTTCGATCACGGGCAGCTCGTGCAGGATCGGGCTGGGCAGTTCAAGCTCGGCCTGTTTGAGGAACGCAATCCGGTTCTCGACATAGCGGCCAAATGTCCGCTGCCGCAGGTCGAGGTCCAGCCCGCTGACCTTGTGCCCCATCCGGACCAGTGCGGTGGCCACATGCATCGACACGGTTGATTTACCCGCGCCGCCCTTCTCGTTTCCGACAACGATGATATGCGCCATGCCTGTCCCCTTGCATCCGCGGTTTCTGTGCGGTTTGCCTTCTTTGGCACACTATATGTTGTGGATCGACCTGTGAAAAGCAGGGAGAGGCGCAAAGCTGGCAAAAATGACAGTGTTAGTGACGCATTTGCGGCAGGGAGGCCCACCACAAAGGGCAGCGCCCGACTGCGGGTGGGCATCACAACGTCGGTGGGCACCTATTTATTTCAAGTCTTTGGCGTGGGGATGAAGAAACGCAAGACGGTGAGAAAGCGCCCGCCCGTCGCGCCAGAGGCGTGCCGACTATTTACGGCTCACCTTTGGTGCGACGGGCGGTCGGGCGCTGCACCTTGTTGCGGGCCATGCGTTTCATTGCAAACGGCAGGCAACGCGGAATGTCTGCGCCGGGACACTCCTGGGCAGTTATTCCGTTTCATCTGATATGGATCGTGGGAAGGCCGTAAAAAAGGCGGCGCCGCCAGATCGGAGTGTGAGACAGGATTTTATCCCTGCATGTCTGAACCGTTCAGATATGACGCGGCCTGCGCGCCTCTGGTCCTATGGGATGCCGGTCGGGTTGATGGCCCGAACCGCCGGGTGTTGCAACGGGGCCAAGGATGCCGCCGACGGGTTAAGGTCGCGTGAGCAGAGCGCGCGGTGCATCCCCCCCAAAACGAAAAAGGGCGCGGCCATCGCTGGCCACGCCCTTCGTCATAACTGCTGGCAGGCTTAGAAGCCCAGACCGGCGTATTTGTTCTTGAACTTCGACACGCGGCCACCGGTGTCCATCAGACGGCTGGTGCCGCCGGTCCATGCCGGGTGGACGGAAGGGTCGATGTCCAGCGACAGCTGGTCGCCTTCCTTGCCCCATGTCGATTTCATTTCCACAACGGTGCCGTCGGTCATCTTGACGTTGATCGTGTGGTATTCGGGATGTGTATCGGCTTTCATGACCGCTCTCCTTACGCTTCGGCGCCAGATTTGGGCTTGTAATGCGCGTTCTCGACGATCCGCGCGGATTTGCCACGACGGGCGCGCAGATAGTAGAGTTTTGCGCGACGCACGCGACCGCGGCGCACCACGGTGATGCTGTCGATGTTGGTGGAATGCAGCGGGAACACACGTTCGACGCCTTCACCAAAGCTGATCTTGCGCACGGTGAAGGACCCGGCGATGCCGTGGCCGTTGTTACGTGCAATGCAGACGCCTTCGTAGTTCTGGACACGGGTGCGCGTGCCTTCGGTAACCTTGAAGCCGACGCGGATGGTGTCACCGGCGCGGAAATCGGGGATTTCCTTGCCCAGTTCGGCGATTTGTTCCGCCTCTAGTTGTGCGATCAGGTCCATTGACCATTCTCCTAAATGTGCTCGTGGTATGCCACGAAGTTGATTGTCCGATCCAAGAGCTTCGGTCTGTCTGTCGGGTCTGCACCGTGATCCCATCAAGGGGGTGGCCCACCGGAGGTAACATCGTCTTTCCTTGTCGCTTGCGCATAACGCAAAGCACCGGAGCCGCAGAAACGCGATTCCGGATGGGCGGGGTATAGGGGGGATGACCGCAGGGATCAAGGGGGATGGTCAGCCATCAGGCCCCCTTTCGACGGCCGGGCGATCTGCCCTGTTCAGAGGCCCTGCGCGCTTGGTCAGGGTCAGGACCCTGCCGAAGGCGCCCTGCGCCGCCGCGCCAGCACGACAAGGTTCGACAGGAAAAGCGCACCGACCACGATGCCGCCGCCCAGCAATGCATAGCCCCCAGGGTCCTCGCCGATAAAGAACCAGGCCAGCAGCGGTGCAAACACCGATTCCAGCAAGACAAGAAGCCCCACCTCCGCCGAGGTGATGTAGCGCGGACCCAGCGCCAAAAGCACCGAACTGCACAGGATGAACCCCACATGCATTGCCACCAGCGGCGCCTGCTCCGGCTGTATTGCACCGGGCTGCGCCCAGGGCAGGATCACCAGCGCGCCCAGCATGTAACCCAGCGCCACGCCGGGCACCATCGACACCTGCCGGACCAGCCGCACCGCGGTCAGCCCCGCAGCAAAGACCGCCGAAACCGCCAGCGCCAGCAGGTCGCCTGCCAGCGATGCATTCGCCGTCTCGCCCGAGCCATAGGCGATTACCGCAAGTCCCGGCAGCACTGCCGCCATGGTCAGATACATGCGAAGGCTCAGCCGTTCGCCCAGTGCGACGCGGCTGAACAGGGCCGCAAAAACCGGCAGCGAGGCGATGATGAAAACAACATTGGCAACCGAGGTGAGGCTGACCGCGATCACGAACATGACACCGCTTGCGCCAATGGCGATCACATAGATCAGCCCGGGCCATCCGGTCCGCCAGAACGCGCGGAACGGCGCGGCCCCCTGCCAGACAAGCAGGGCTGCAAAGATCAGCAGACCCACCAGCAAGGCACGCCAGAAGGCGACAGTCAGCGCCGGGGCGTCTATCAGGCGCACGAACAGGGAATCCGGCACGACGCACAGCACGCCGAACAACGTGATGAGCAGGCCCTTGAGTTGATCATTCATGCCGCATCGGTGACAAATTTTCCGGGCCGGGTAAAGTACCGAGCAGAAGACGATACCGCGTGCAGATTCGCCAGCTGCCCCGGCAAGACCGGCAAAAACCGGCGATGGCGCCACATTCGAGACATTTTTTCTGATGTTCCCCGGCCGCCCCCTCAGCGGCGGCGAAGGCCGAACCACCGCCCGATCCCGCGCAGGCGATTGTCAGAACTGCGCTGGCAGACTTGCCTCTGGGCGACAGCCAGACCGCCTGAAACGACGCTTTCCCAATGCCGCTGCCGCCAAAGAACGCCGGAGCGGCCTGATCGGAACATCCTTGCAATCGGCCAGCGCGCGCCAGGCTTTCAGATCAGCAACCCGATTGTACATGTCACGCGCCCGCAGCCGCGGGACGGAAGGCCCGATGGGCTTGACCTTACGGGGGGGAGTGCGTGACACTCTGCTGGCACCCTGCGGGGTTTGACATAAAACATGCAGGTCAACTGTATCACCCGGTGTCCGAACAGGCATCAAATTGGCGGGACATCGACATCCCGCTGACAACAGAGAGGAAGACAATGAAGCATCTTACACGTACCGGTAAACCGCTGCCGCAATCCATTCTGGATTCCGCTGAGGCCGCAAAAAGAGATCCGGTCAACCGCAGGGAATTCCTGGCGCTCGCCAGTGCATTCGGTGCGACCGCCGCCACCGCCTATGGCATGATCGGAATGACGCCACCGGCCTATGCCGATGCGCATGCCAACATGAAAGAGGGCGGCACCGTCCGCATGCAGATGGAAGTCCGCGCCCTCAAGGATCCGCGCACCTACGACTGGTCGCAGATCGCGAACTTCTCGCGCGGCTGGCTGGAATACCTCGCCATCTGGGAAAACGACGGTACATTCAGCCCCGCCCTGCTGGAAAGCTGGGAAATCAACGACGACGCCACCGAATACACATTGAACGTCCGTCAGGGTGTCAAATGGAACAACGGTGACGATTTCACCGCCGAAGACGTGGCGCGCAACATCACCGGCTGGTGCGACAAGTCGCTCGAAGGCAACTCCATGGCGGGCCGTTTCGCGTCGCTGATCGACGAAGAAACCGGTCAGGCCCTCGAAGGTGCAATCGAAGTGGTCGACAGCCACACCGTCAAGCTGAAGCTGCCGGTATCCGACATCACCCTGATCCCCGGCATGGCCGATTATCCAGCGGCCATCGTGCCCGCGGATTTTGACGCCAACAACATGGTCGACAACCCCGTCGGCACCGGCCCCTACCTGCCTGAATCGCTCGAAGTGGGCGTGAAGGGTGTACTGGTCAAGAATCCCGATCACACCTGGTGGGGTACAGAGGTCTATGGCGGCCCCTACATCGACCGGCTGGAATACATCGACTACGGCACCGATCCTTCGGCCTGGATTGCCGCGGCGGAGGCCGAGGAAGTCGATGCCTTCTATTCCATGGAAGGCGAATACATCGACATCATGAGCACGCTGGACGGCTGGGTCGAGAACGAGATCGCGACCGCCGCGACCATCGTCATCCGGCCCAACCAGCTGGCCGAAGTCGATGGCAAGCGCCCCTACGAGGACAAGCGTGTCCGCCAGGCCATCGCGATGGCGGTAGACAACGAGATCCTGCTGGAACTCGGCTATGCAGGGCGCGGCATCGTCGCCGCCAACCACCACGTCGGCCCGATGCACCCGGAGTATGCGGAACTGCCGCCGCTCAAGGTCGATCCCGCCGCCGCCAAGGCGCTGATGGACGAAGCAGGCTACGGCGATTTCGAGCACGAGCTGTTCTCCATCGACGATGCCTGGCGCAAAGACACCACCGACGCAGTGGCGGCGCAGCTGCGGGACGCAGGCATCAACGTCAAGCGGACCATCCTGCCCGGCTCCACCTTCTGGAACGACTGGACGAAGTATCCGTTCAGCTCCACCAACTGGAACGCGCGTCCGCTGGGCGTACAGATCTGGGCGCTGGCCTATCGCACGGGCGAGGCGTGGAACGAGTTCGGCTATTCCAGCCCCGAATTCGACGCGCTCCTGTCCGAGGCGCTGGCAACAGCAGATGTGGACAAGCGCCGCGAGCTGATGGCCAAGGGCGAAGCGATGCTGCAGGAGGATGGCGTGACGATCCAGCCCTACTGGCGGTCGCTCTACAATCACACCCGGGAAGGCCTGGTGGGTGCCGCGCACCACATCGGCTTTGAATACCATCCGGCACGGATGGCCTGGACCGGCGACGCCTAAGCACCGATTCCGTCAAAAACACGGGGGCCGCGTTCATCGCGGCCCTTTTTCTTTGGCGTGGTCGCACCCTGTATCGAAACAGAAATCAGGCAGCGTTACGTGATTCCGCTATCTCGCGTGACGCTTTAACGATTGGCGTCCAAATGCTCCGTTACCGTCTTCCTGCGCCGCATGGCATCGGGCTTTTCACAAGCCTGACCGGGATCCCGGAGCCGCGGCGCAGCCTTGTGCCGGCTCTGTTTCAGGTGGCGCAGGCGACCACAGTCACCCAAGCGCGACAGGTCGTTCAGACCGCCGCCTTGCGCATCTCGTCCAGATAGATTTCCCGCAGGCGCGGCGCCACACGACCCGGCGTACCATCGCCCAGCGCCACACCGTCGATCTCTACCACCGGCATGACAAAGGCCGAAGCCGAGGTGGTGAAGGCCTCATCCGCCTCCTTGGCCTCGTCGATGGTAAAGTTACGCTCTTCCACTTCCATCTGCGCCTCGCGGGCGAACCGCAGCACCGCGGCACGGGTGATGCCGTGCAGGATGTCGTTGCTGAGGGCGCGGGTAATGATCTTGTTGCCCTTCACGATATAGGCGTTGTTGGACGTGCCTTCGGTCACGAAACCATCCTCGACCATCCAGGCATCGTCGCAACCGGCCTTCTTGGCCATCATCTTGCCCATGGAGGGATAGAGCAGCTGCACCGTCTTGATGTCGCGGCGACCCCAGCGGATGTCCTCGATGCTGATGACCTTGGCCCCTTTCCGTGCCGCCGGATTATCGGCCAGGCCGGGCTTGTTCTGGGTGAACAGGACAACGGTCGGCTCGGTCTCGGGCGCGGGGTAGGCGAAATCGCGATCGCCGTCGGATCCACGGGTGATCTGCAAATACACCAGACCCTCGTCGATCCCGTTCAGGCGCACCAGCTCGCGGTGCACCTCCAGCAGATCATCCTTGCTGATCGGGTTCTTCATCTCCAGCTCGTTCAGCGAGCGGCTGAGGCGCACGGCGTGGCCGTCGAAATCAATCAGCTTGCCATCCAGCACGGATGTAACCTCATATACGCCATCAGCCATCAGGAACCCCCGGTCAAAGATCGAGACCCGCGCCTCGTCCTCGGGGAGGTATTCGCCGTTCACATAGACTGTCCGCATCTTCTCAATCCTCTTTCAGCGGGCGACGCCCGTCCTGTTTTGTCCGGGTCCGACATGGCCCGGACGCCGCCGCCTGTCCATCCCTTTTGCGGTCCCGGTGCCGCCCGTTCGGCGCTGAAAAGCGCCACTGGAGCTTTTCCGGGACGCGCCATTGCCGGGGCTCCGCCCGTTCGGCGCTGAAAAGCTCCACTGGAGCTTTTCCGGGACGCGCCATTGCCGGGGCTCCGCCCGTTCGGCGCTGAAAAGCTCCACTGGAGCTTTTCCGGGACGCGCCTCACCCCCAAAGTGCGGCGAGCGGCGGGTGCACACCGGCGGCGTCGAACGTCAGGGCATTTTCGCGGTCCTCGCCCAGAAGCAGCGGCCCGTCAAGATCAACCACACGCGCCCCCTGGGCGACCAGTGTCGCAGGCGCCATCGCCAGCGACGATCCGACCATGCAGCCAACCATCACGTCGTATCCTTCGGCCAGCGCCGCCGCCCGCAGTTCCAGCGCCTCGGTCAGACCGCCGGTCTTGTCCAGCTTGATGTTCACCACATCGTATTTGCCTTTGAGATGCGGCAGGCTCGTCCGGTCGTGGGCGCTCTCGTCCGCGCAGACCGGCACCGGCCGGTCCATCCCGATCAGGGCGTCATCCTCGCCCGCGGGCAGCGGTTGTTCCACCAGCGCCACCCCAAGGCGGACCAGATGCGGGGCAAGGTCGGCATAGACCGCCGCCGACCAGCCTTCGTTAGCATCCACGATAATGGTCGATTTTGGCGCACCGGCACGGACAGCCTCAAGGCGGGGCATATCGTCCGGCGTCCCCAGCTTGATCTTCAACAGGGGGCGATGGGCGTTTTTCGCCGCCTGCGCCTGCATTTCCGCAGGTTCGGCCAGGGACAAGGTATAGGCGGTGATCTCGGGCCCCGGTTCCGGCAGACCGGCCAGTTCCCACACCCGCTTGCCCGCGCGCTTTGCCTCAAGGTCCCAAAGGGCGCAATCCACCGCATTGCGCGCAGCACCTGCGGGCAAAAGATCATAAAGGCCCGCGCGGGTCAGATTGCCGCTCAACCCCTCGATCTGCGCCGCGACACTGTCCAGCGTTTCATCATAGCGCGCATAGGGCACACATTCTCCCCGGCCTGTCACGCCATCCGCATGGACGTGCACCGTCAGCACCTTCGCTTCGGTCCGCGAACCGCGCGATATGGTAAAGACCTGTGCCAGCGGAAAGACATCCCGGCTCACTTCTATGCGCATGACCGTTCCTCTTTTTGGCCAAAAATATCCAATCCCGAACGCGCTGCGGTCGCGACGGTCAAAGGACTTCCAGCGCCTCGGCCAGGCGCGCGGCACCATGGCGGAACGGATCGACCGCAGGCAGGCCCAGTTCGGCCTCTACCTTCCTGAGATATTCGTCTGCTTCCTGCTCGGACAGATGCTGCGTGTTCACCGAAATGCCGACGACCTTGCAATCCGGGTTGGCCACCCGTGCCAGGGTCAGCGCCACGTCGCGCACCGCTTCCAGAGAAGGCGGCGTGTAATCGGGCAGACCCCGCATATGCGGGCGCGTCGGCTCGTGGCACAGGATCAGCGCATCGGGCTGACCGCCATGGATCAGCGCAAGCGTCACGCCGGAGTAGCTGACGTGGAACAGGCTGCCCTGCCCCTCGATGATGTCCCAGTGGTCGGGGTCATTGTCCGGTGTCAGATATTCCACGGCACCGGCCATGAAATCGGCAATCACCGCGTCCAGCGGCACGCCGGAACCGGTGATCAGGATGCCGGTCTGCCCGGTGGCCCGGAAGGTGCTTTTCATGCCGCGCTCGCGCATCGCCACGTCCAACGCCAGCGCCGTGTACATCTTGCCCACTGAACAATCCGTACCAACCGCCAGAACCCGTTTGCCGGTCCGCTTTTTGCCATTGGCGATCGGGTATTCCACGTTCGGTACCCGGACGTCATGCAGGGTGCGGCCGTTGACCTGGGAAGCGGCGACCAGCACGCCTTCATTGGCCAGCAGATTGTGCAGGCCCGATGCCAGGTCGAACCCCATGTTCAGCGCTTCTACCAGCACCTCTTTCCAGGCAGCGGAAATCACCCCGCCCCGGTTGGCCACGCCGATCACCAGCGTCTTGGCACCGGCTTCCTTTGCCTCCGCCAGGGTCATGTCCTTGAGACCCACATCCGCCTTGCACCCCGCCATGCGGAACTGGCCCACTGCATTCTCGGGGCGCCAGTCCTTGATGCCCTGGGCCACCTTCGCGGCAAGCTGGTCAGGCGCATCGCCAAGGAACAACAGATATGGGGTCTCGATCATGGCAGGCTCTCCAATAAGGTGGTTTGTCGCATCTTCCGCCATGTGGCACGCAAATCGATTGCAATTCTGCAAGCGACAGCGTCACAACGACAAGTTTCCAGCGTCAAGCCTGATATATGTGCAAGAATATTGCAACCGCCGCGCCAATGAAATGCTGCACCTGCGAAATCCGGCTTGCAGCTTGCTGCGCAATTTAATACCTGATTGCATCAGGAAAATCGTAATATTATTTCGCCACGAAGGAATCCGCCATGTCTTTCCGCATCCAGCCCACGCCGCCCGCCCGCCCGAATCGCTGCCAGTTGTTCGGCCCCGGCTCCAACAAGAAACTCTTTGAAAAGATGGCGGCCTCGGCAGCGGATGTGATCAATCTCGATCTGGAGGATTCCGTAGGGCCCAATGACAAGGACATGGCCCGCGCCAATGTGATCGAGGCGATCAACACCGTCGACTGGGGCAACAAGACCCTTTCGGTGCGCATCAACAGCCTTGATACGCCTTACTGGTATCGCGATGTGGTAGATCTTCTGGAACAGGCCTCAGAACGGCTCGACATGATCATGATCCCGAAAGTGGGCTGCGCGGCGGACATCTACGCCGTCGACGCACTTGTGACGGCGATCGAGGCCGCCAAGGGGCGCACCAAGCGGATTGCGCTTGAGGTCATCATCGAATCCGCCGCCGGCATCGCCCATGTTGAGGAGATCGCCGCATCTTCCCCCCGGCTTGAGGCGATGAGCCTTGGTGCCGCAGATTTCGCGGCCTCCATGGGGATGCAGACCACCGGGATCGGCGGCACGCAGGAAAATTACTACATGCTGCACGAGGGCCAGAAACATTGGTCCGACCCCTGGCATTGGGCGCAGACCGCCATTGTCGCCGCCTGCCGGACCCATGGCATCCTGCCGGTGGACGGCCCCTTTGGCGATTTCTCAGACGACGAAGGCTGCCGGGCGCAGGCGCGGCGCTCTGCCACCCTGGGCATGGTCGGCAAATGGGCCATTCACCCGAAACAGATCGCAATCTCCAACGAGGTCTTCACCCCCTCGGAAGAAGCGGTCACCGAAGCGCGCGAAATCCTGGCCGCGATGGAGCAGGCCAAAGCCAATGGCGAGGGGGCGACGGTCTACAAGGGTCGCCTTGTCGATATCGCCAGCATCAAGCAGGCCGAAGTGATCGTGCGCCAGTCAGAAATGATTGCGAACAGCTGAATTCTGCCTTCAACCGCCGGGTCGGCCCTTTTTGACAGGGGGCCGGCTCAGACCATCTGCTGCTGCGCCGGGGGCAGCTGATCGGCGGCATCGCTGCCAAAGCTGACCCGATGCTGGTAGATTGCCATGGCCACAACCGTGCCAAGCATGCCCGCGAGAATGTAATTTACCAGCGCCATCTTTGGCCCCTTTGCCAACATATTTCTGCCTTAATCCAAGGCCTACCCTTCGCCTGACCCGGGGTTTTCGCAAGGAAAACAAGGAAAACACACTGTTTCCGCGAGGTTTTTCGCCTTAATTGCGCCGCATTTAGCCGACTGTCCGCGGTGGCGAAACACGGGGGCACGCACGCGCACCCCCGCCGCCCCGCTGCCGCCGCGTTGCAAAGCGCCGCAACTGCGGCCATATATCGGGCAACAAGGCGGAGCATTACATGACGCAGTATCTGGATTTTGAGAAACCCCTGGCAGAGATCGAGGGCAAGGCGGAAGAATTGCGCGCCATGGCGCGCGAAAACGGGGAAATGGACATCACGGCCGAGGCCAAGGCGCTGGATGCCAAGGCAGCCAGCCTGCTTGAGGAAATCTATGGCTCGCTGACCCCCTGGCGCAAATGTCAGGTTGCCCGGCACCCCGAGCGTCCGCATTGCGAACACTACATCAAGGCCCTTTTCACCGAATTCACGCCGCTGGCAGGCGACCGCAACTTTGCCGACGATCTGGCGGTCATGGGCGGCCTTGCGCGTTTTGGCGACCGCCCCGTCATGGTGATCGGTCATGAGAAGGGCAATGATACCAAATCCCGGATCGAGCGGAATTTCGGCATGGCCCGCCCCGAAGGTTACCGCAAGGCGGTGCGCCTGATGGAACTGGCCGGCAAGTTCGGCCTGCCGGTGATCACGCTGGTGGATACGCCCGGGGCCTATCCCGGCAAGGGGGCAGAGGAACGTGGCCAGTCCGAGGCGATTGCACGTTCCACCGAGAAATGCCTGCAGATCGGCGTGCCGCTGGTGAGTGTGATCATCGGCGAGGGTGGATCGGGCGGCGCTGTCGCCTTTGCCACCGCCAACCGGGTCGCGATGCTGGAACATGCGGTCTATTCCGTGATCACCCCGGAGGGCTGCGCGTCGATTCTCTGGAAAGATTCCGAAAAGATGCGCGAGGCCGCAGAGGCCATGCGCCTGACCGCCGATGACCTGCGCAAACTGGGCGTCACCGACAGGATCATCACCGAACCGAAAGGCGGCGCGCACCGCGATGCCCCTGCCGCGATCAAGGCCGTTGGCGGCGCAATCGCCGCCATGCTGAAAGAACTCGACGGCAAGGATGCTGCCGCCCTGATCGCCGACCGTCGCAAGAAATACCTGGACATGGGCGCCAAGGGCCTGGCCGCCTGACGCCCCCTACCATTTGATGCGAAACCGTGGCCCCGGTTGCGGGACACGGTCGAACCCCATGGCGACATAGGCCTCCTGCGCGGCCAGGTTGCCCGGATCGGTCCCGACCGCAAGAAACCGGCAGCCCCGCGCCTGCGCAACGCCGATGCAGGCGTCGACCAGGGCGCGCCCCACACCCTGCCCGCGCATATTGTCCCGGATGAACAGGTGATGCAGGTCCATGCCACGCACCCCGAACTGCAATTGGGCAAGCGGGCACAGCGCGGCATAGCCGGAAAGACCCTGTGCCGCTTCGGCGACAAGGACACTCAGCCAGGGATGCGCACCCGGCGCATCGCGGGCAAGGTCGTCAAGCGTAAGCTGCGCGGTATCGCCATGGTGCCGGGCAAGGTGGCAAACCATGGCATGAACCTGCGGCAGGTCGTTTTCGGTGACAGGTCTGATGAGAGGCATTGAGAAGCTCCGTTCGGGCCGACCGCACGGAGGGGCCGCGCGTCAGGCGGCCAAATGTTTCTGAATGGGGAAAGGACCGCGCTTATTGAGTGCGGCGATAGCAGCGCTGGGTCGTGGTGCGGCGGTTTTCCATAGGGGCAGTTAGCGACCGGACAGGTGATGTGTCAACGCCACACCGCCGAAGTTGTGAAGCCGCCTGAATTGCAAACCCGCCCCCGCATCACGATATTTGTATCAGAGGGCGTCTGAGACCACCTCTTGGCCCCTAGGCGCCTTCCGGATCACATCGGAAAGGAGCCAGTCATGTACAAACGCATTCTCACCGCTGCCCTGCTCTTCGGGATGGCCTGCACCGGGCCCCCGGTCTGGGCCCTGACCTGCGCCCCGCGCGAGGCGCTGGTGGCGCGGCTGACGTCGGAATATGCCGAAACGCTGACCGCGCGGGGGTTGCAGAACGGCGCGGCCCTGATCGAGGTTTGGAGCTCGGAGGAAAGAGGCAGCTTTACCATCCTGCTGACCCGCCCGGACGGCATAAGCTGCGTGATGTCGGCAGGCACCCACTGGATGATGGAAAAGCCGATCGTCACCACCGGCGGCGTTGCGGGCTGAGGCCGCGGCGGCAGGGGCGCGGCTCTGCGGATTGTCCCCGGATGAAGGGCTACCGCGCCAGCATCCGCAGGCCCTGCGTCACGTCGGACCGCACTGCCAACCGCAGACCGGGTTCATCCCCTGCACGCAGGGCGGCAATGATCAGCCGGTGAAACTGCGGCGGCTCGGTACGGCGCAACCGCCCGTAAAGCGCGCGCATCGTCGGCCCCATCTGCAACCAGACCGTTTCGGCCATGGCAAGCATCGCCGGCGCCTGCGCACGCAGGTAAAGCGTGCGGTGAAATTCAAGGTTGGTGCGGATATAGCTCACCGCGTCGCGCTGCGCGACAGCCTCACCCACCGCATTGTTGATGGTCTGCAACCGTTCGATCAGCGCCAGATGTGCGCGCGGCAGGGCCCGGCTTGCCAGTTCCACCTCGATCAGGGCGCGCAGGGCCGCCAGTTCCTCGATCCGGTCGCTGGACAATTCCGGTGTCGAAATCCGCCCCGAGGTCGACATGGTCAGCGCTCCCTCGGCGGCCAGGCGACGCACGGCCTCGCGCGCGGGCGTCATCGACACGTTGTATTCCTTGCCGATGCCGCGCAGGGTCAGCGCCTGACCCGGCGGCAGATCGCCGTGCATGATCCGGCTGCGCATCCGTCGATAGACACGGTCATGGGCTGGCGGCGTGGCCTCGGCAGGGCGGCGGTTCAGGTTCATGAGGTTTGTGTGATCACAAAGTTTCACCCGGTCAAGCGATTTGAAGGTACTACAGACCGCCGGATCAGAACCGATAACGGTGCAGGCCACTGCCATGTGTCCGCAGCCAGCGCCGGGGCGGGTCGTAGTCACCGTAGAGCCGCGTGACCTCGGCCCAGAAGGCGGGCGAGTGATTCATCTGCGCCAGATGCGCAACCTCATGCGCGGCGACATAGTTGAGCACCTCGGGCGGCGTCATGATCAGGCGCCAGGAAAACATCAGCGCCCCGTCGCTGGTACAGGACCCCCAGCGCGACCGCGTGTCCCGCAGGGTCAGGCGGCTGTATCCCAGGCCAAGCTGCGCGGCATAGGCATCGCTGGCCGCTGCCAGCCGGTCCCGCGCCACCAGCTTGAGATGGCTGGCAAGCCGCACACCCACGCGCTCCTCCGGCCCCGGCACGGCGATGACGTCAGCCCCGATCTGCACCCGGCGCCCCTGCCCCCGCGCCACCTTGAGCATCTGACCGGCCACCGGCACCTCGACCCCCGGCAACACCTGCAGATCTGCGCCCCGCGCATCCAGATGCTTGCGAATCCATCCTTCCTTGCTGCGCGCAAAATCCAGTGCCTCCCGCTCCGCCAGCCGTTTCGGCAGCGTCAGCGTGACCCGTCCGTCCAGTTGCGAAATGCGCAGGGAAATACGCTTTGCCCGTGCGGAACGACGCAGGATCAGGGGAATAGGCGGGTCGCCGGACAGGACAGGATCGCTCATCAATCGGACTCTACTCGGACAAGGGGCTAAAGCCTTTGACAGTCTCCCCCTCATATGGCACTTGCCCTGAATCATCTACACGCAAACGCAATTTTCAGAAGGGGTGTTCCATGCCCAACGAAGAATGGGGAACCAAGCGCCTGTGCCCCACAACGGGCAAGCGCTTCTACGACCTCAACAAGGATCCGATCGTCAGCCCCTACACGGGTGAAGTGCTTGAGATCGACGCATCCAAGTCGCGCATGATCGCCGCCGACGCCGAGGATGCCGAAACAGCCAAGGCCAAGAAGGCCGAAGTCGAAGATGATGTGATTCTGGACGATGACGACGATGTCGATGTCGATCTGGATGACGATATCCTGGACGACGACGACGATGATGATGACACAGTGCCGCTGGACGACATCGCAGATGTGACGACCAACGACGACGATTGAACCATTTGCGGTGGCGGGAGTGGATTTTCCACTTGATCCCGCCCCCGCTTGCGCCTAATCACGCACCACCAAACGGACCGCAGACAAGACGCGGACCTGAATGGGGCATTAGCTCAGCTGGGAGAGCGCCTGCATGGCATGCAGGAGGTCAGCGGTTCGATCCCGCTATGCTCCACCATTCCTTTCTTCGTAAGAGACCAGATAGGTTTGCCTTTCTCGTCAGGGGATTTTCCTCTGGCCGGATGGCCTCTGTCGTATTGGCCTTTTGCTGCGTCGGGCCATCGCCTGCGCGCCTCGCCGCCGTTGACCGGTCCTATGCAGTGCCCGGAATCAGGCCGGAGATACCAGCATCCGGATATGCCAGGTGATCGCGTTTCGATATCCCTGCTGTTCCAGCAGGCTGATCTTGGATTGCCACCGGGCCGGGCAGACCACCAGAATCGCCCGATCGCCCCGCTCTGCACGCGCCGCTTCCGCCGCCGAAAAGAGCGCCGCTGCTTCCGGCCCGGAGCTGGCGCGCATTTGCCTGTCTTCAAAGGCATCGTGGAAAAAATCGTCTATCACCCCGACATCCGAAATGTCATGGGCTGCCGGGAAATGCAGCGCGGTCGCGGGCTGCGAGATGGCATAGCCCCGGATGGATGCATTCAACGCGCGTCATCCCGACATTTCGCTGGAAACACAGATCCACAGCACCCTGCTGCAACGCAATCTGGGCCGCAATGAAATCGCCATATGGCCCGCCAGAACGCCAAAACCGAATGCGGCCCACCATATCCGGCGCCTCTGCGAATTGCGGCTCGTGGCCCTGTGCAGCCCGGATTTCCCGCTCCCCGACAGGCTTGTCGACCTCGGAACCTTGCTGACCTTGCCGCTGCTGCAGGATGCCCATCACCGCTGGAAACAGCTGATCGAGGCATCGGACCATCAGGGGCCGCAACGGATTCTGAACTTCGGCAGCGCGGCCCTTGCCGTGGACGCCGCCATTCAGGGGCATGGCATCGCCATCGCCCCGACATACATGACAGAGGCTGATATCCGCGCCGGTCGCCTGAAACAGATATGGCAGCCTTCGGAACCATCGGGCGAATTCCTGTTCCTGTCCTGGTCCAGACACCACGCCCACGACCTGCCGCTGCGGCAAACCTTGACCTGGGTTCTCTCGGAATTCGGATGTGATGAAACATTGGCCAGGGGATGACAGCCATCACGCATTGGCCCATGGGCAGAGCCAGATTGCGCCCCTGCCCCATTCCCAGCTAAAAGAGCCTGTCCCAGTGCAAGGCGTCCGATGAAACCAATGACCCTCTCCTCGCTTGCCGAACTGGCCGACCTGACCGTCGATACCATCATCGACGTGCGCTCCCCCGCGGAATTTGCAGAAGACCATATGCCCGGCGCCATCAACCTGCCGGTGCTCTATGACGCGGAGCGCGCCGACGTGGGCACAATGTACAAACAGGTCTCGCCCTTTTCTGCGCGCAAGGTCGGCGCGGCGCTGGTGGCGCGCAATACCGCAACACATCTTGACGGACCGCTTGCGGACAAGTCAGGCGGCTGGCAGCCACTGGTCTACTGCTGGCGCGGCGGTCAGCGCTCCGGGGCCTTCGCCACCATCCTCGACCATGTCGGCTGGCGCGTCACTCTGTTGCAGGGCGGCTATCGCAGCTATCGGCGTCTTGTGGTGGATGCGCTTTATGACAGGGCGCTGCCGCACCGTATCGCGCTGGTCTCCGGCGGCACCGGCACCGCCAAGACAGAGATGCTGCAGCACCTGCAGGAGGCAGGCGCGCAGGTGCTGGACCTTGAGGGGCTGGCCCGGCATCGCGGCTCCCTTTTCGGGGCGACAGAAGTGGCTCAGCCCAGCCAGAAGATGTTCGAAAGCCGCATTGCCAGCGCCCTTGGCCGTCTTGAACCCTCCCGCCTGACCTGGGTGGAGGCCGAAAGCAGCAAGGTTGGCAACCGGATCATCCCGCCCGCGCTCTGGACCGCGATGTGCGCCGCCCCAAGGGTCGAAATCCATGCCCCCTTGCAGGCCCGCGCGACCTATCTGTGCCGCGCATATGCGGAGCTGAAGGAAGACCCCGCCCGCCTGCACCGCCAGATTGATCACCTGCGGCCCTACCACGCGGCCAAACAGATCGCGCTCTGGCAAGAGCAGGCCGACACCGGCGATTTCGTCGCGCTGGCCGAGGGGCTGATGCAGACCCATTACGACCCGCGTTATGAAAAGGCCAATGCATCCGCCCCCGCGCCGATGCGCCGGCTTGATCTGCCCGATCTTGAGGCCGCAACCCTGCGCGCCGCAGCCGCCCGGCTGACGGCGGATTTCACGTAACCCGCAAGGCACCCGCACCGGACCACAGCCGCCCGATCAGATGGCCGTCACACCCCTGGGCAGCAAGGGCGACCAGCGTCGCCTCCGCCAGCGGTTCCGGCACGGCGGCCAGCAGCCCGCCCGCCGTCTGCGGATCGAACAGCAGCGGATCGGCGCGCCCGCTCACCGGCGCATTCACCCGGTTTGCCGCCATCAGGGAGGATGCGACGCCCGCGCCGGACAGGGCCTGCGCACCTGCAAAGTAAGGCACCCTGTCGCCCCAGATCTCCACATCCAGGCCAGAGGCCCGGGCCATCGCCGCAAGATGCCCGGCCAGCCCAAAGCCGGTCACATCCGTCATCGCATGGGCCACCCGCGCCAGGACTTTGGCCTCGCGGTGCTGGGGCCGCGCCATGACTACCAGTGCCGCCGCCAGATCGCGGCCATCGGCCTGCCCGGCCATGTCAGCAGCCAGCAGCACGCCTGACCCGACCGGACGGGTCAGGATCAGCAGATCGCCTGCCAGAGCGCCCCCCTGCGTCAGCGGCATGTCGTCCCGCAGGCCGGTCACGGTGAAGCCCAGCGTCAGCTCCGCCCCCATGGTGGTATGGCCCCCGACCAGCTGCGCGCCCACCTCGGCCATCACCTCCTGCGTCGCCTGCGTGATCTCTGCCAGGGTCCGCGCCTGCATCTGAACCGTCATCTGCGGCAGCACGATTGACGACAGCACGGCCTGCGGTGTCGCCCCCATCGCCCAGACATCCCCCAGCGCATGCACCGCCGCGATGCGCGCCATCATATGAGGGTCTTCGATGAAACCGCGCAGGTGGTCGGTGCTGATCACCTGGAACCCCCCGTTGGGCTGCCGCAGGATCGCGGCATCATCCCCGGGGCCGGTCACCACGTCATTGCCACTCTGGGCGATACCGGCCAGCGCACCGCCCAGCACAGCGCCATCCACCTTGGCCCCGCAACCGCCACAAAGCGGCTTGTCCGTCAGCGCCTCGGCCACGCCCTGCGCCACGGGGCCGCGCACCCGGGGCGGCGGCATCGACGGCAAGGCGCCCAGCCGGTCCATGAACGCCCGGTCGATCCGGTCCTTCCAGCGCCACATCCAGGGGGCGGAAACCGCCAGCCCGAACTTCTCCCCCACCGCCGATTGGCCGCCAAGGGAAATCAGCTTCAGATAATGCTTCTGCGGCCGGAACGCCCGCCGCCGTCCCGCCCCCAGTGCCGCGCGCAGATTGCCATGCAAGACCGGCGCCGCGCGCACCGCAAAAACGCCGGCCCTGGGCCGCGGGGCATGGACCATCTCGGCGCAATCGCCCACGGCAAAGAGCCTGTCATCCCCCATGACCCCAAGGTCCGGCCCCACCTTGATGAAACCATCGCGCTGCGGCAGATCGGTCCCGAAGATCCATCCATGGGCAAAGGCACCCGCCGCCCCGACGCAAAACCGCGCTGGCACGCTGCTGCCATCGCCCAGCACCACACGATCAGCCTCGATCCGTGCCACCTGCACCCCGGTCCGCAAGGTCACGCCAAGCCCGCGCATGGCGGACAGCACATGGCTGCGCGCCCGGTCCCCCAGGCCCGAGACTTGCTGTCCGGCCTCGATCACCGTTACCTCGGGCAGAGCGCCGCGGTCGCGCAGGGCATGGGCCATGGCCATCGACAATTCGCAGCCCGCCACACCGCCACCGATCACCACCACCTCGGGCGCAACCGCCCCACCCTCGACACGCTCCAGAAAGGCCCGCCAGCGCGCCGCATAGACATCCAGCGGCTTGGCCCCGACCGCATGATCGGTAAATCCCGGTACATCCATCTGCGCGGTGATGCCCACATCGATGCTGGCCACATCATATCCCACCGGCCCGCGCCCCGCGACACGGACCTGCCGCGCCGCCCGGTCGATGGCCTCGGCGCGGCCCAGGATCAGCCGCGCGCCCGCATGACGGCACAACTTGCCCAGGTCGATCTCCAGCTCATCGCTCCCGTAATGCCCCGCCACATGCCCCGGCAACATGCCGGTATAGGGTGCCGTCGGACCGGGATTGATCACCGTCACCCGCACCCCCGGCAAGGGGTCCATCCCCCAGCTCCGCAACACCAGCGCATGGGCATGCCCGCCACCCACCAGCACCAGATCACGGGTCAGGGGCACCGCGTTCAACACCCATCCTGCCTTTTCTTTTTGGCCATAAATATTCCCGGGGAGTTTGAGGGGCAGCGCCCCTCATCAGAAAAAATAGATCGAATGCGGCGCAGCCGCTCCTGTTCCTAACAGCGCAACTTCCCCATCGCTAATGAAAATCCCGCGACCGGGGGAGCAGATGTGCCGCCGCGCTCCCAGCGGGAAAGGCCGGCAGCAGCGCTTCATCCGCCCCCCGGCAGGCTATTTTTTGGCGGCTGCAAAACCCGCGGCCAGCGTCGCCCGCGCATGCGCGATCAGCTTGTCGAGCATCATGTCAAAGCTCGCCACTTCCGCCAGGCTCAGGGGTTCCAGCACCTTTTCATTCCGGTCAAGGACATGCGCCATGGCCCGATCATATAGATCAAGCCCGATCGACGTCAGCTTCAATGCCACCGCGCGCCCGTCACGCGGGTCGGTGGTATCGACGACCAGATGCTTGGCGGTCAACTGCTTGATCGCCCTGCTCAGCTGGCTCTTGTCCATCAACAGGATGTCGGCAACATCGCCCGCCCGCACCGGTTGCTGCGATCTGACCACCGCCAGCACCCGCCACGCCGTGAGGCTCACCCCGAACAACGCCTCGGACCAGCCGCTTGCAGACCGGTCTCCGATCGTTTCCAGGGTATGCAATTTGAACGTGATGACATCCGTGATGCCCGTCACGGCGGGATGTTTCCCGCGCGGGATCTCGAATGCACCCGAGGTGTCAAAATCATTTGACATTGATTGCCTCCACCAACAGCAGCCCAGATATAATGGACTTTATCCATTATATTCAAGCGAAATGCGAAACCACCCTTGTTTCGACGTTGAAAAGAACCCCATGTACAAACGCGCCTGAACAACATAAGGCCTGCCCAACCCCTTCAAAGGCCGCCTCCCCGGCCCCCTGTGCGGTGCACAGCGACCCCACGAACAGGACGGACCCCGTGATTCAGACCATTGCCGACGCCCTTGCCGCCCAAGGCTACGATACTCTTACCCCCGTGCAGGAGGCCGTGACCGACCCCGCATTGGCCGACGCGGACCTGCTGGTCTCGGCGCAGACCGGCTCGGGCAAGACCGTGGGCTTCGGCCTTGCCATCGCACCCACCCTGCTGGGCGACCAGCCCCGCTTCGGCGCTGCCGGGGCACCGCTCGCCCTGATCATCGCGCCGACCCGCGAACTGGCCATGCAGGTGGCCCGCGAAATCACCTGGCTCTACGGTCAGGCGGGGGCCGTGGTCACCACCTGCGTGGGCGGCATGGACCAGCGCAGCGAACGCCGCGCCCTGGACCGTGGCGCGCATGTCGTCGTCGCCACCCCCGGGCGCCTGTGCGACCACATCAAGCGCGGCAACATCGACCTGTCCACCCTGCGCGCCGTGGTACTGGACGAGGCTGACGAAATGCTCGACCTCGGCTTTCGCGAAGAGCTGGAGTTCATCCTCTCCGAAGCCCCCGAAGACCGCCGCACCCTGTTGTTTTCGGCCACGGTCCCGGCGGCCATCGCCAAACTGGCGCAATCCTACCAGAAGGACGCCCAGCGCATCAGCACCACCGGTGAGGCGCGCCAGCACGCGGACATCGAGTACCGCGCGCTGAACGTGCACCCCCGCGACACCGAAAACGCCATCATCAACGTGCTGCGGTTCTACGAAGCCAAGAATGCCATCGTCTTCTGCAACACCCGCGCCGCCGTGGCGCGGCTGACCACCAAATTCACCAACCGCGGCTTTTCCGTCGTGGCCCTGTCGGGCGAGTTGACGCAATCGGAACGCACCAATGCGCTGCAGGCCCTGCGCGACGGGCGCGCGCGCGTCTGTATCGCCACCGACGTGGCCGCACGCGGCATCGACCTGCCCAACCTCGAACTGGTGATCCACGCGGACCTGCCCAGCAATGCCGATACGCTGCTGCACCGCTCCGGCCGCACCGGGCGCGCGGGGCGCAAGGGGGTTTCCGCCCTGATCGTGCCGCCCAAGATGAAGACCAAGGCCAACCGCCTGCTGGGCTGGGCCAAGCTCAAGGCCGAATGGGCCGCCGCCCCCTCCGCCGAAGAGGTCAACGCCGCCGACGAGGCACGCCTGCTTGCAGACCCGGCCTGGGAAGCACCTGTGCCGGAGGAGGCCGCCGATTTCGTCGCCAATCTGGTCGCGACCTACAGCGCCGAACAGCTTGCCACCGCTTTCGTCAACCTCTACCGCGCCCGCGCCTCCGCGCCCGAGGAACTGGCCGATCCGGGATCAAAGGACGACAGCAAGCGCCCGGCCTTCGGCCCCTCGGTCTGGTTCTCGGTCAGCCAGGGCCGCAATGACGGGGCAGAGCCCCGCACGCTGCTGCCGATGCTGTGCCGCGCCGGCGACCTGACCAAGGACGACATCGGCGCAATCCGCGTGCAGGCCAGCCACAGCTTTGTGGAGATCCTTGCCAGTTCCGCCCCCAAGTTCCTCAATGCCCTCGGCCCCGACCGCACGGCAGAGGAAGGCGCGGTGGTCACCCAGCTGGACAAGGCCCCGGACCTGCCCAAGGGCGGACCGGCATCGCGCGCGCCACGCGGACCGAAGCCCGGCGGCCCGAAGCCGCAGCGCAAACCCGCCTATGATCCCGACGCGCCGTCACACAGCCGCGAACCCCGCGCCCCCCGCGATGCAGCGCCCATGGCAGAGACACGCGCGGAAAAGCCCAAATTCGACAAACCGAAGTTTGACAAACCAAGGGGCGACAAACCAAGGGCTGACAAACCGAAGGCCGACCGGCCGAAATTCGACAAGCCCAAAGCGCCCAAGGGCGAACGCCCGCCAAAGTCGCACAAGACCGAACGCAGCCCGATGAAGCCCGGTGCCGCGCCGAAGCCCAAGGCAGATGGCTCGCCCCCCAAGGCGAAACCCGTGTGGAAGAAGGACGGGCCAAAGTCTGACGCACCGCGCCGGGCTGCCCCGGCGGGCGACGGCAAACCGGCCAAGAAAACCTATCAACGCGCGGGCGACCCCTCGAAACGCTTCACCCCGCCGCACAAGATGGGCAAGCCCGGCGCCAAACCCGCGCGCGGCAAACCCGCAGGCGGCAAGGGCAGCTTCAAGCCGAAGTAAGACGCCCGGGGCAAGGACCCGGAGTTTTCAAAAACTCCGGCCCGATTTTTTCGAAAAAATCGGCGCGACCCGCGCCGGAGGGATAACCCGCAGGGGTTATCCCTTTCCTTTCCAGGGCACCAGGAACCGCTCAGCCGCCCGCATCAGCATGTCGATGCCAAAACCGATGACGCCGATCAGGATGATCCCCATGATCACGATATCGGTGTTCTGGAACTTGGATGCGGTCATGATCATCATGCCCGCCCCCTGCTCCGCCGCAACCAGTTCCGCCGCCACAACCGTGCCCCAGCAAACCCCCATGGCGACACGCGCCCCGGTGAATATTTCAGGCAGCGAATTGGGGATGATGACATAGCGCATCACCTGCCATTTGCTGGCCCCCAGCGAATAGGCCGCATGCACCTTGGAAATCTTGACGCCCGACACGCCGGAGCGTGCCGCAATTGCCATGATCCATAGCGCCGCGAGGAACAGCAGGATGATCTTGCCCGCCTCCCCGATGCCGGCCCAGATGATCACCAGCGGGATCAGCGCAAGGGGCGGCACCGGGCGCATGAACTCCACGATCGGGTCGAACCAGCCTCTGAACCAGTTGCTCAGCCCCATCGCATAGCCCAGTGGAATCCCCACGACAGCGCCCAGCAGGAACCCCAGGATCACCCGGAACAGCGAATAGCCCAGATGTTCCAACAGCGTGAAATTGCGGAACCCGTCGCGCATGATCTGAAGCGTTCTGCTCCAGACCACTTCGGGGGCGGGCAGGTACAAAGGCTCCATCTGCCAGCCGCGCGCGGGCTGGAAATTGGGTGTCCCCTTGTCCGAGAGGGTCACGGTGCCATCCGCCGTCTGAACCGTCCCCCCGGGGGCGATCTTTTGGCCGTCGATGGCAATCACCTCGGCCCCGTCGCTCTTTTTCAGCGCGTCGTTGGCATCAACCCGGATCAACCCGCTGCGCCATTGCGCAATGGCGATGGAATCGTCCTTGGCAAAGCCCTCTCCCGGCGGCACCTCGGGCGCCTCCGCAGGCGCACCGCGCGGATGAACCACCACGGTCACCGTGGCATCGTCAGGTGCCTGCCCCGGCGCCTGGGCGGTATAGGTAAAGGTGGTTGTCCCCACAAAGGCACCCGGCGCATGCAGGAAGGAGGGCAGCAGGCTGGACCCGGTAAAGACCCCCCACATCACAAAGATCGTCAGGATCGACACCACACCGGCAACCCGGTTTGGCCGCACGGCACTTTCATCCCCGAAGGTCACTGTTTTCAACGAGGTATAATCCTGCGCCGTCTTCTGCAGCACGCGGGTCACGACAAAGGCGCTGACGACAAAGATGGCAACATAGATCGCGAGGAAGAACAGACCAGTCATGCCGCGTCCTCCTTGGTGCCCATGATCTCCTCTTCCATGTCCCAGATCATGTTGAGTATCTCTTCGCGGCGCGGCCCGAATTCGGGATGTTTCTTGACCTCCCGCAGGTCCGCATTCACGCCCAGCTCAGCAAAGGGCAGGCGGTATTCCTTGTGAATGCGCCCCGGCCGGGGTGCCATCACGATCAGCCGCTCACCCAGCAGCAACGCCTCCTCGACCGAATGGGTGATCAGGATGATGGTCTTGCCGGTCTCTTTCCAAAGTTTGAGCACAAGGCTCTGCATCTTCTCGCGGGTCAGCGCATCCAGCGCGCCCAGCGGTTCGTCCATCAGGATGACGTCAGGGTCATTGGCCAGGCACCGCGCCAGCGCCACACGCTGCTGCATCCCGCCTGACAGTTCGTAAACCGCCTTTTCCTTGAAATCCTGCAGGCCCACCACGTCGAGCAGACGATTCACCGTCTCGGCCTTGTCGTTCTTGGGCATGCCTTTCATCGAGGGGCCAAAGCCCACATTCTCCCGCACCGACATCCACTCGAACAGCGCCCCTTGCTGAAACACCATGCCGCGTTCCGCATCCGGGCCGGTGATCTGGTGGCCGTTCAGGGTCATCTTGCCGCCGGTGGGGGCCAGGAACCCGGCCACGATGTTCAACAGGGTGGTCTTGCCGCATCCCGACGGGCCAAGCACGCTCAACAATTCGCCGGCCTTGAGGTCCAGCGTCACGTTCTGCAGGGCCTGCACATGGCCGCCCCCCGGCAGATCAAACCGCATGGAGAGATTGTCGATGGAAAGTCCGCTCATCATTTCGGCTTTCTGCCCGGGGGGCAATGGGGCGGGTGGACCCGCCTCAGTTTCGTTAGGTCGCCAGATCATCGGGACCGGTGCAGAGAAATCCGCACCGGCCCCGAACCATCACGAACCGCTGTCCATCATCTCCTTGGCCGCAGTCAGCGGCGCGGTGTTGACGGCACCTTCATAGCTGTCCAGCGCAGAATCGATGGAGCCCGCCGCGACAAAGACCTCGGCCACACCTTTCATGAAGGTCGCCGCATTGCCGCCCAGCCAACGCTCGGAAAGCTGATCTTCCACGGTGGGGAACTTGAAGGTCGCAATCGCCGACCGCGCCGCTTCCAGGTCCATGCCGGATTGCTCCGCGATCTGGGCCAGCATCTCGTCACTGGGGTCGGCCGCCCATTGCGCATTGGCCTCGGCAGAGACTTTCAGGAACTTGGCCAGTTCCTCGCCGTTTTCCGCCGCATAGGACGCAGGCACGGAGGTCACGTCAAACACCAGGATGCCCAGTTCTTCCTTTTCATCGCCGGTCAGCAGAACGTTGCCATATTCCTTCATCCGCGTCAGGCCACCGCCATAGCCGCAGGCGAAATCGACCGCGCCCTGGCTCAGCGCGGCGGCACCTTCCGGCGGTGCCATGTCGACGATCTGCAGGCTGTCCAGCGACACGCCGAAGTGGTCCATCTGGCGCAGGAAGCCATAATGCGCCGCCGTGCCCAATGGCACGGCAACCTTCTTGCCCGCCAGTTCGGACGCGCTGTCCTTGTCGATCTCCAGATCGGCCTTCACCACGCAATTGTCATTGTCGGAATAGGACACGGCCACATCGACCACCTGGATGTCCTGCCCGCCCGAGACCGCCACGACGAAGGGCGGCACACCCTGGCTGATTGAAATCTGCACGTCGCCCGAAGCCATGGCGGCGGACATCGCGGTGCCGGTCTCGAAAGAGACCCAGTTGATCTTCTTGCCCAGCGCTTCCTCATAGGCACCCGAAGCCTTGGCCGCCAGCAACGGCATCGGCCATTCGAGGAAATAGGCGACGGTGATCTCGCCGGAATGGGCATCCGCCAATGCGGCCTGACCGGTCAGGGCCATCACGGCGCCGGCGACAAAACTGGTGGTGGTTTTCTTGATCATTGTAATCTCCCTTTGATCTTATTTACGGACATTGGCTGCCCGTTATTGGGTCGTATCGTCTCAATTTGTAATGCCAAGTTGGGCGTTATCCTGCGCGAAAATGCAAGGGACGCCGCGCTCACCTTCAAATTTCTGCCTTGTTTTCACGTTTGTTCCGGTTTTCGCACGACCGCTGACTGATGTTTGGGCAGAGCCAAGGGGACATTTCAGCAAACCCGATTTCGCCATTCGGAACATCGAAATCCGATCTGACCTGGCTCCCGATCCTGTGAGCGATCACGCCGCGAACAAACGTCCAACCGGCGGCAGTGCATGAGTCCAGATGGCACAACCTGTCGCGCGCGACCGCCGGATTTGACCTCGGGTGCCACACCTCCTAACCTGATCTCATTCAACAGAACCGCTCCGCAGATTGAAAGGCCAGAAAAATGGTCATATTTTCCAACAACAGCTATCACCAGTTCAGTGACTGGATCCCAGGCGGGCACCATCTGGTGTCGGATCCCGATACGCCCGATCAGTTCATGTTCCTGCCAACGATCGAGGGGGAACGGGCGATCCGGGTCATCGGAACAGATCTGGTTTTCGATGATGCCGGATGGCCGATTTCAGGGACCGTCACCCAAATTGACTATCTGGAGGCCGATTTTTCCACCGTCGCCTCGAACATGACAGGCATGAATTGGGATGCGGCAGAGGTCGCACAAGCGCTGGATGACGCACTCACCCTGACAGGCGATGCGCGCTTCGCCGGGCTCGTGGACCTGCTGCGGGTTGAGGATATCGTTCTGAACGCCTCGATGGGCTACATGAGATATCAAGGGACGCTTTACGACTACCTCCCCGACCCACAGTCCATCACGATCATGGGTGGCATGTACGGCGAAATAATCTGGGGCTATCAGACCGGCACGGTGATCTACGGCAACGGTGGCGTCGACAGGCTTGATGGCTCTAACGGCGACGACACGCTCTACGGCGGTGCCAACAACGACTACCTGCGCGGGTTCAGCGGGGACGACGTGCTTTTCGGCGGTCACTGGCGTGACAACCTTCAGGGCGGAAGTGGCAACGACATCCTGCACGGCGGAAATGACCATGACCAGTTGAGCGGCGGTTCCGGGAATGACCGGTTGCATGGTGGTGCCGGCAATGACTTTCTGACAGGCGCTTTCGGCTTTGACACCCTATATGGCGGCACGGGCAACGACACCCTGCGTGGCGGGGGCAACGCCGATTGGCTTTTTGGTGAGGATGGTAATGACGTCCTCGAAGGATCCGTCGGTTCTGACCGCCTGTACGGTGGCACCGGCGAGGACAGCATCGAGGGGCTCGGTTCTGACGACGCGCTATTCGGCCAGCAGGGCAACGATCTGTTGTCCGGGAACGACGGTAACGACCGCATATTTGGCGGCACCGGTCACGATACGTTGGAAGGCAATGACGGGAACGATTTTCTTTCCGGCGATGCAGGGTTCGACAGGCTTGACGGAGGGCTTGGGAACGACAGCCTGATCGGCGGATACAATGCCGACACCTTTGTCTTTGCAGATGGTTTCGGGCAGGACACTATCGCCGATTTCGAGGCTCTGAACCCTTTCGAGCGCATCGACCTCAGTGGCGTAACAGCCATCACCAATTTCGCGGATCTGCACGACAACCACCTGTTCCAGATCGGTGCGGACGTGGTGATCGACACCGGCGACGGCAGTACCATCACCCTCACCGGCACCGACCTCAGCGACCTGGACGCCTCGGATTTCATCTTCTGACCTCTGCCCCATTAGACACGCCCGAATTCTGGCGCTACGAATGGGGCAGGTCTGGCCCTACTTGATTCTGCCCGCAACCCTCAGACAGTTGGACAGACGGGGCCAGTTGTGCCCTGAATTCACCCGCTCTCCCAGCGAAGAAAGGTCCGATCCATGGATGGCAATTTCAACGAGAACGATATTTCCCGCGTGGTGGAATCCGACCGCGCGCATATCTGGCACCACCTGAGCCAGCACAAGCCCTACGAGACCACCGATCCCCGCATCATTGTCGAAGGCAAGGGCATGCGCGTCTGGGACCAGAAGGGCAAGGAACACCTCGATGCCGTTTCCGGCGGCGTCTGGACAGTCAACGTTGGCTACGGCCGCGAACGTATCGCCAATGCCGTGCGCGACCAGCTGATCAAGCTCAACTACTTCGCAGGCTCTGCCGGCTCCATCCCCGGCTCCAACTTTGCCGAGATGCTGATCGACAAGATGCCCGGCATGAGCCGCGTCTATTATTGCAACTCGGGGTCCGAGGCGAACGAGAAGGGCTTCAAGATGGTCCGCCAGATCGCGCACAAGCGTTACGGCGGCAAGAAGCACAAGATCCTCTACCGCGACCGCGACTACCACGGCACCACCATCGGCGCGCTGTCGGCGGGCGGTCAGGACGAACGCAATGCGCAATACGGCCCCTTCACCCCCGGCTTTGTCCGGGTGCCGCATTGCCTGGAATACCGCAGCTTTGAACAGGACGGCGCACCTCAGGAAAACTATGGCGTCTGGGCCGCTGACCAGATCGAAAAGGTGATCCTGGCCGAAGGGCCCGATACCGTCGGCGGCCTGTGCCTTGAACCCGTGACCGCCGGCGGCGGCGTCATCACGCCCCCGGAGGGCTATTGGGAACGTGTCCAGGAAATCTGCCGCAAATACGACATTCTGCTGCACATCGACGAGGTTGTCTGCGGCGTGGGCCGCACCGGCACCTGGTTCGGCTACCAGAACTATGGCATCCAGCCGGATATGGTGACAATGGCAAAGGGGGTCGCCTCCGGCTACGCCGCCATCGCCTGCCTTGTCACCACCGAAGAGGTGTTCAACATGTTCAAGGACGATGCCGCCGACCCGCTGAACTACTTCCGCGACATCTCCACCTTCGGGGGCTGCACCGCCGGGCCGACCGCCGGCATCGAGAACATGAAGATCATCGAAGACGAGAACCTGCTGCAGAACACCACCGACATGGGCCATTACATGCTGGACCAGCTGCAGGCGCTGGCCGACAAACACGCCGTCATCGGTCAGGTCCGCGGCAAGGGCCTGTTCCTGGGCGCAGAGCTTGTCACTGATCGCAACAGCCGCGAACCCGTCGCTGAAAAGCTGGTGCAGCAGGTGGTGGGCGATTGCATGGGACAGGGTGTCATCATCGGCGCCACCAACCGCTCCCTGCCGGGCAAGAACAACACGCTGTGCTTCTCGCCCGCGCTGATCGCGAAAAAGGACGACATCGACCAGATCGTCGAAGCGGTGGACGGGGCGCTGGGCCGCGTCTTCGCCTGAACATCCGGGCGCTCAGCGCTTTCTTGCCAATAGAAACAGAGGCCGGGCTTGACCCGGCCTTTGATTTATCCGACCCACGCCATGTCTTGCCCGAACAAGATACGCGACCCTGCCAGATGGCTGATCTCCGCCGATAAACCGGTCGGTTAAAAATTTGTCTGAACTTTTCTGGAACGGATCGCGTTAACCCACGAACAACAATTCGGGAGACCAAAATGAAAAAGCTTCTTATCGCCATCCCCATGATCGCCGCACTTGCAGCCTGTGAACCGGGCGGTCCAAATCAGGGCGCCCTGACCGGTGCCGCTCTTGGTGCCGCGACAGGCGCTGCCGTTTCCGGCGGTGACGACCGTGTGGCTGGCGCGCTGATCGGCGGTGCCGTTGGTGCCGCTGCCGGGAACTACATCGGCAAGACCCAGACGGGCACCTGTGTTTACCAGCGTCCCGATGGCTCGCGCTATTCGGCGGCCTGCCCGTAAGACTGAACATCCCTCCAAGGATTGGTTGGGCTTCGCCGCAAGGCGGGGCCCTTCTTCATTTCGGCCCTTGTTGACTCCGATGCGCGCTGGTGGGCCGAGATCGCGGCACGCTGATCCGCGCTGTCGGTCGCGGGACAGGTGCCCGTCGATCCAGCCCGATCCACTTTTCGGTCAGGCTTTCCCGCAGCCATGCGTCCTTCATGCCGTTCTGCAGCCGCTTCAGGCTCTGGACCCATTTCGGTATGCGCATCCTTTCGCCGGGTTATGGTGGCGGCAAGGATGGCGCGCTTAGCTGAACAAACAGAGGACGCACCCTGCGGTGCATCGCCCGTGTACGGCTTGTGCCGGCCAATTCACTTCGATCAATGGAAATGAACGAAACCAAAAGTCTCATTTATTGATTTACACGCACTGAACGACCAGATAAGCTCCCCCTGTAAGGCAATTCCATTTCGCATACCGATATCTCCAGATTGATTGCCCGTTAGGTCCAATCTAAGGTAACGTCATGGCCCTTCCCGTCGAAACCTTCTTTCTGCGCCCCGGCACACAGGGAACACTGCAGCAGCAGATCCAGCAAATGATCGCGCAGGGCATCCTGTCGGGCCGGTTCCGGCCCGGTGAAAAGCTGCCCTCCACCCGCAGGCTGGCCGCACATCTGAGCGTCAGCCGGATCACCGTCACCATCGCCTACACCGAACTGCTGGCAAACGACTACCTGACCTCCAAGGGCCGGTCCGGCTACTTCGTGTCGGGCAACGCCCCCACCCCGCCCAGCTTTGCCCCGGCGGCGGAACGGAAAGACGCGGTCGACTGGTCGCGCGCCATCGGCCAGAAGTTCAGCGGTGGCGCCACCGTGTCGAAACCGCAGGATTGGGCAAAGTTCCGCTATCCTTTCATTTATGGTCAGGCCGACCCGACCCTGTTTGACCATGCCAACTGGCGGCTTTGCGCCCTGCAGGCCCTGGGCCAGCGCGACTTTTCGGCCCTGACCACCGATTACTTTGACCGCGACGACCCGCAGCTGATCGAATTCATCGCAAGACACACCCTGCCGCGCAGGGGCATCAACGCCCGACCCGAACAGATCCTGATCACCCTGGGTGCGCAGAACGCCCTCTGGCTGACCACCCAGGTGCTGCTGACCCAACGCAGACGCGCCGCCGTCGAAGATCCCTGCTATCCCGCGCTGCGCGACATCCTGACCCAATCGCGCTGCCATATGACACCCGTCCGTGTCGATGCCGATGGCATCCCGCCCGATGCGATCCCCCCCGACACGGATGTCATCTTTACCACCCCCAGCCATCAATGCCCGACCAATGCCACCATGCCGATGGAGCGCCGCCATGCCCTGCTGGCCCGCGCCGGAGAGATGAACGCCCTGATTGTCGAGGACGACTACGAGTTCGAGATGTCCTTTCTCAAACCACCCTCGCCGGCGCTTAAATCCCTCGATAGCGATGGCCGGGTGATCTATGTCGGCAGTTTTTCCAAGTCGCTGTTTCCGGGGCTGCGTCTTGGCTATCTCGTGGGGTCCGAGCCTTTCATCAAGGAAGCCCGCGCGCTGCGCGCCTCCGTCCTGCGGCACCCGCCGGGACATATCCAGCGCACCGCCGCCTATTTCCTGTCACTGGGCCATTACGATGCCCTGATCCGGCGCATGGGCAGCGCCCTGCAGGACCGGCGCGCGGTCATGGAAAAGGCCCTGTCAGAGCACGACCTGCGCATCTCCGGGCGCGGCTATTACGGCGGTTCCTCCTTCTGGATGCGCGCGCCCGACGGGGTCGATACCGACGTGATGGCCCGCAGGCTGCATCAGCATAACGTGCTGATCGAACCGGGCCGCCCCTTCTTTACCGGCGCGCATCAACCATCGAACTACTACCGTCTGGCCTATTCCTCGATCCCCGCCGCCCGCATCCCGGAGGGCCTGGCCCTGGTTGCACAGGCAATCCGGGAGTTTTCCTGAAGTGGCCTTAGGCGCGTGTTCTTTTTGGCCCTAACAGTAGGGGATATAGCCGCCTAGGGTGGGCCAAACGCCCGGGAATCGCGCGACTCACGAAACATTAAGGATCATCTGCGATGAAAATGACGACCGAAGAAGCATTCGTAAAAGTCCTCCAACGTCACGGCATCGACAATGCCTTTGGCATTATCGGGTCAGCGATGATGCCAATCTCTGACCTGTTTCCGCAGGCGGGTATCATGTTCTGGGACTGTGCCCATGAAGGGTCGGCCGGGATGATGGCCGATGGCTTCACCCGGGCGACCGGCAAGATGTCGATGATGATCGCGCAGAACGGGCCCGGCATCACCAATTTCGTGACCGCCGTGAAAACCGCCTACTGGAACCACACGCCGCTGTTGCTGGTCACGCCACAGGCCGCGAACAAGACCATCGGCCAGGGTGGCTTCCAGGAAGTCGAACAGATGAAACTGTTCGAGGATATGGTCGCCTATCAGGAAGAGGTCCGCGACCCGACCCGCGTGGCCGAGGTGCTGACCCGCGTCATCGCCAAGGCCAAGCGCCTGTCCGGTCCCGCACAGCTGAACATCCCGCGCGATTTCTGGACCCAGGTGGTGGACATCGAGATCCCCGAACCGATGGAATTCGAACATTCCCCGGGCGGCGAAGGCTCCGTCACCGCGGCGGCCAAACTGCTGAGCGGGGCCCGGAACCCCGTGATCCTCAATGGCGCCGGCGTGGTCCTCTCCGAAGGCGGCATTGACGCGGCCAAGGCGCTGGCCGAGCGGCTGGATGCCCCGGTCTGTGTCGGCTACCAGCACAATGACGCCTTCCCCGGCTCGCACCCGCTGTTTGCGGGCCCGCTGGGCTACAACGGGTCCAAAGCGGGTATGGAGCTGATCAAGGATGCCGATGTGGTGCTCTGCCTCGGCACCCGGCTCAACCCCTTCTCGACCCTGCCGGGCTATGGCATGGAATACTGGCCCAAGGACGCCAGGATCATCCAGGTGGACATCAACGCCGACCGGATCGGGCTGACCAAGAAGGTCACGGTGGGCATCGTGGGGGACGCGGCCAAGGTGGCCAGGGGCATCCTGAACCAGCTGTCCGACGATGCGGGCGACGCTGGCCGCGCAGACCGCAAGGCAAAGATCGCCAAGGCGAAATCCACCTGGGCGCAGCAATTGTCCTCGATGGACCACGAAGAGGACGATCCCGGCACCACATGGAACGAACGCGCCCGCAAGGACAAGCCGGACTGGATGTCGCCCCGCATGGCATGGCGTGCGATCCAGTCTGCGCTGCCGCGCGAGGCGATCATCAGCTCGGACATCGGCAACAATTGCGCCATCGGCAATGCCTATCCCGATTTCGACGCGGGCCGGAAATACCTTGCACCCGGTCTCTTTGGCCCCTGCGGCTATGGCCTGCCCGCCATCGTGGGTGCCAAGATCGGCCAGCCTGAAGTGCCCGTCGTGGGTTTTGCGGGTGACGGCGCCTTTGGCATCGCGGTCAATGAGTTGACGGCAATCGGACGTGGCGAATGGCCGGCGGTCACGCAGATCGTCTTCCGCAACTACCAATGGGGTGCGGAAAAACGGAACTCGACCCTGTGGTTCGACGACAACTTCGTCGGCACCGAGCTGGACACCAAGGTGTCCTATGCGGGCATCGCCCAGGCCTGCGGGCTGCAGGGTGTCGTGGCGCGCACGATGGATGAACTGACGGCGGCCCTGAAACAGGCGATCGACGACCAGATGAACCACGGCAAGACCACGCTGATCGAAGCCATGATCAACCAGGAGCTGGGAGAACCCTTCCGCCGCGACGCGATGAAAAAGCCGGTCAGTGTTGCGGGCATCTCGAAGTCCGACATGCGGCCGCAGTCGGTCTGATCTGTGCCGGGGCCGATACTCGTCCTCAATGCGGGATCCTCGTCGATCAAATGCGCGCTTTTCGGCGCGCATTTCCGCGAGATGCTGCGGGTCGAGGCGACGGGGATCGGTGCCCGGGGCGCGGTGAAAGTCAGCGGTGCCGCACCGCGCGCCCTGTCCCTGCCGGACAATGCCGCCGCGTTGCGCGCGGTGGCGGATGCGCTGGCGGCGGAAGGTGCAGCGCTGGACCGGCTCGCGCTGGTGGCGCATCGCGTGGTGCATGGCGGGGATGCATTCACCGCCCCGGCGCGCATCACCGACAAGGTCCGCGCGGGCATTGAGGCCTGCATCCCGCTGGCACCGCTGCATAACCCGCATCACCTGGCCGCCATCGACTGGATCGCGCAGGCCGCCCCGGCGCTGCCGCAGGTGGCCAGCTTCGACACCGCCTTTCACGCCACTGTGCCCGAGGTCGCCCGGCGATACGCTCTGCCCGATCTGCCCGCCACGCGCGGGCTGCAGCGCTACGGGTTTCATGGCAACAGCTATGCCGCACTTACCCGCGCCCTGCCGGAGCTGACCGGCGCGCCGCTGCCCGCGCGGTTGTTGGCACTGCATCTGGGCAACGGTGCCTCGCTCTGCGCGATCCGCGAGGGCAAGTCTGTGGCCACCACCATGGGTTATTCGCCCCTTGGCGGGCTCACCATGGGCACCCGCGTCGGCGTGATCGACCCCGGCGCGGTGCTGGAACTGGTCTCTCGCGTCGGGCTGCCGCAGGCCGATCAGATCCTCAGCGCGCAGAGCGGGTTGCTGGGGCTGTCGGGCTTCAGCGGCGACATGCGTGAACTGGCTGCCGGTGGCACGCCTCGGGCCGCCTTCGCCCGCGATCACTTTGCCTATTGGGCCGCACGTCAGGCCGGGTCGATGTTCGCGGCCATGGGCGGCTGCGACGCCATCGCCTTTACCGGCGGCATCGGCGAGAACGACGCGGACATCCGCACCCGCATCACCGACCTGCTGCGCTGGGCCGGGGACCTGCCTGTCCATGTTGTCCCCGCCGCCGAAGAGGCGCATATCGCCATGCAGGCCGCGCAGCTGACCCGCATCGACACCGCCGATGCCTGATCCCTGGTTCCCCCTGCCTCTCACCCCGGTCGAGGTGGCGCTGCTGCTTGGCATCACCTTCGCCGCCGGTCTCGTGCGGGGGTTCGCGGGCTTTGCCCTGTCTGCGCTGGTGATGGCGGCTGCGGCCAGTTTCATCGCACCGATCCTGTTGATCCCGATCCTGTGGTTTCAGGAAATGGCGGCCAGCCTGCTGATGGCACGCGGCGGCTGGCAATCCGCGAACCGAACCCGCGCGGGTCTGCTGGTTGCAGGCAACTGGATCGGCTGGCCCCTGGGCCTCTGGCTGACCGTGAGCCTGCCCGCCACCGCGTCTGGCCGCATCGCATTGGGCATGATCCTTGTGCTGGCCGCCCTGCAGATGCTCAAGGTCAACATCCCCGCCCTCGCCACCCGTGGCGGCACGCTCGTTGCCGGGGTGCTGGCCGGTATCGTCTCTGGCGTGGCACATGTGGGCGGGATGGTGGTCGCGCTCTATGTGCTCAGCCAGAACGATACGGCGCGGACCATGCGTGGCACCCTGGTGCTTTACCTCTTTGTCGGCTCACTTGGATCGTTGATATACCTTCTGGCTTTTGGCGTGATGACCCTTGCGTCAGCACAGGCTGCCATGTTCCTATTGCCGGTGACATTGCTTGGCGTCTGGCTCGGTACCAGGCTCTTTAATCCGAGGTGGGAACCCTACTACAAACCCTTATGTCTCAGCCTTCTGATCGGCTTGGCGATGCTCTCGCTGATCCGCAGCCTTATCTGACTCCCAAAAAAGGACCCGAGTGATGAACCAGCCCAAGCTGAACCTGAGCCCGAAAGTGTCAGATGAGGTGCGCAAGACGACCTGCTACATGTGCGCCTGCCGCTGCGGGATCAATGTTCACCTCAAGGAGGGCAAGGTCGCCTATATCGAGGGCAACCGCGACCATCCCGTGAACAAGGGTGTGCTTTGCGCCAAGGGGTCGGCAGGGATCATGCAGCACAATGCCCCCTCGCGCCTGCGTGCGCCGCTGAAACGTGTCGGGCCCAGAGGATCGGGCGAGTTCGAGGAAATAAGCTGGGACGAGGCCTATCAGATCGCCGCCGACTGGCTGGGGCCCATCCGCGAGTCAAATCCCGAGAAACTGGCCTTCTTCACCGGCCGCGACCAATCGCAGAGCTTCACCAGCCTCTGGGCACAGGCCTTTGGCACACCGAATTATGCGGCACACGGTGGGTTCTGCTCGGTCAACATGGCCGCCGCGGGCATATACACCATGGGCGGCGCCTTCTGGGAATTCGGCCAGCCCGACTGGGACCATACCAAGCTGTTCATGCTGTTCGGCGTGGCGGAGGACCACGACAGCAACCCGATCAAGATGGGGATCGGCAAGATCAAGGGGCGCGGCGCGCGGGTCATCGGGGTCAATCCCATCCGCACCGGCTATAACGCCGTGGCAGACGATTGGGTCGGGATCACCCCGGGCACCGACGGGCTGTTCATCCTGTCGATGATCCATTGCCTGATGAAGGCGGGCAAGATCGACCTGCATTACCTCGCGCAATACACCGATGCCCCGGTTCTGGTGAACGGTGATGAAAAGTCGCCGGAGTTCGGGCTCTACCTGCGCGATGCGGATGGCAAGCAACTGGTCATGGACCGTGTGACCAAGAAGCTGACACCCTATGACCAGCCCGGTGTGAAGCCGGACCTGTCCGCCACCTACCGTGCAAAGGGCGTGACCCACCGGCCCGTGTTCCACAAGATGGCCGAAATGTACCTGAGCGAGGACTACGCCCCCGAGGCCGTCGCAGAGCGTTGCGGCCTGCCTGCAAACCGCATCCGTGCCATCGCATCGGAACTTGCCCGCGTCGCCTTTGAAGAGGCGTTCGAGCTGGACCACAAATGGACCGACTTCCGGGGCGAGACCCATGACACGATGATCGGCCGCCCGGTCAGTTTCCATGCGATGCGCGGGATCTCGGCCCATGCCAACGGCTTCCAGACCTGCCGCGCGCTGCATGTGCTGCAGATCATCCTCGGCACGGTCGAGGTGCCCGGCGGTTTCCGTTTCAAACCACCCTACCCCAAGCCCGCGACCGCACATCCAAAGCCCCATGTCGGCATGACGCCGGGAGGGCCGCTGAACGGCCCGCACCTCGGCTTTGTCCATGGCCCCGATGATCTGGCGCTGAAGGAAGACGGCACACCCGCCCGCATCGACAAGGCATTCACCTGGGAAAACCCAATGTCCTCTCACGGGCTGATGCATATGGTGATCTCGAACGCCCATGCAGGCGATCCCTACAAGATCGACACGCTGTTCATGTATATGGCGAACATGTCGTGGAACTCCTCGATGAACACCGGCGGCGTGATGCAGATGCTGACCGACAAGGACGAGAACGACAATTACGTCATCCCGCATATCATCTACTCGGATGCCTATAGTTCGGAGATGGTGGCCTATGCCGACCTGATCCTGCCCGACACCACCTATCTGGAACGGCATGACTGCATTTCCCTGCTGGATCGCCCGATCTGCGAGGCGGACGCCGCCGCCGACGCGATCCGCTGGCCGGTGGTGGAACCGGACCGCAATGTGAAGGGCTTCCAGTCCGCGCTTTGCGATCTGGGGGCGAAGCTGGGCCTGCCCGGCTTCGTGAACGAAGATGGCAGCCAGAAATACGCCGATTATGCGGATTACATCACCAACCACGAACGCCGCCCCGGCATCGGCCCGCTGGCGGGCTGGCGGATGGGGGCAAACGGCCTGCAACACGGGCGCGGCGGACCGAACGAAGGGCAGCTTGACAGCTACATCAGGAACGGCGGCTTTTTCGCCGAACACATCCCCGATGGTGCAAATTACTACAAACCCTGGAACCGGGCCTATCAGGACTGGGCGGTCAAACTGGGCCTCTACGACAGCCCGCAACCCTATCTGTTCTCGCTCTACGTGGAACCGATGCGCAAGTTCCAGCTTGCAGCCGAGGGCCATGGTGACCGCCAGCCGCCTGAACATCTGCGCGAGCGGATCAAGGCGACGATGTCACCCCTGCCGATCTGGTACGAGACCGACCAGCAAGGCAACGAGGGTTTCACCATCAATGCCCTCACCCAGCGGCCGATGGCAATGTATCACTCCTGGGGCAGTCAGAACGCCTGGCTGCGTCAGCTGCACGGCCACAACCCGCTGTACCTACCGACAAAACTGATGCGCCAGCATGACCTGTCCGATGGCGACTGGGCGCGGGTCAGCTCGCCACATGGTGAAATCACCGTGCCGGTAATGGAGATGGCTGCGCTGAACGAGAATACCGTCTGGACCTGGAACGCCATCGGCAAGCGCAAGGGAGCCTGGGCGCTGGACAAGGATGCACCCGAGGCGACCAGGGCATTCCTGCTGAACCATCTGATCCATGAATTGCTGCCACCCAAGGCGGACGGGATGCGTTGGGCCAACTCCGATCCGATCACCGGTCAGGCGGCCTGGTTCGACCTGAAAGTGCGCATCGAAAAGACCGAAGCGCCCAGGGAAGCACGGCCCGAGTATCCTGTGATCAAATCGCCCGTCCCGAACGCCCCGGACAATCTGGCGTGGAAGGTCGGCAAATGATCCCCTCTCTTTTTGGCCTTAAATATTCCCGGGGTCCGGGGCAGCGCCCCGGTACCACACCGACAACGGAGCGCATCAGATGACCACTCTCCCACCCTCCACCGAAAAGAAGCTGGGCCTTGTCATCGACCTCGATACCTGCGTCGGCTGTCATGCCTGCGTGATCTCCTGCAAGGGCTGGAACACGGAGAACTACGGCGCGCCGCTCAGTGACCAGGATGCCTATGGCGGCAACCCCTCCGGCACCTTCCTGAACCGGGTGCACAGCTACGAAGTGCAACCCGAGGAGGGCCATGCGCAGCTGATCCACTTCCCCAAGTCCTGTCTGCATTGCGAGGATGCGCCCTGCGTCACCGTCTGCCCGACGGGTGCCAGCTACAAACGGGTCGAAGACGGGATCGTGCTGGTCAACGAGTCCGATTGCATCGGTTGCGGGCTGTGTGCCTGGGCCTGCCCCTATGGCGCGCGTGAGATGGACATGGAAGAGAAGGTGATGAAGAAATGCACCCTCTGCGTGGACCGTATCTACAACGAAAACCTGCCGGAGGTGGACCGCATCCCATCCTGTGTGCGCACCTGCCCCGCAGGGGCGCGGCACTTCGGCGACCTGGGCGACCCCGACAGCGATGTGAGCCAGTTGGTCGCAGAACGTGGCGGCGTGGACCTGATGCCCGAACAGGGCACCAGACCCGTCAATAAATATCTGCCGCCACGGCCAAAGGATAGGTTGCCGGAAATCGACGTGCTGGCCCCCTTCCTGGAACCGGTGGCGCAGGAGCCCGGCGGTTTCCTGGGCTGGCTCGACAAGGCACTGGAGAAACTCTGATGCATCCCGCACCTTCCGTCATCGCATTTTCGACCTTCTCCGGCCTGGGGTTCGGCCTGTTGTTCTGGCTGGGCTTCGGTGTGCCCGCGGTCAGCGGCTGGTCCGCCTTTGCCTTCTTCACCATCGCATACCTGCTGGCCGTGGGCGGTCTGATCTCTTCGACCTTCCACCTTGGCCACCCGGAACGGGCGCTCAAGGCCTTCACGCAATGGCGCTCCAGCTGGCTGAGCCGTGAAGGCGTCTGTGCCGTTGCAGCCCTGATCGTGATGGCGATCTATGGCGCGGGGCTGGTGTTCTTTGACGCCGCCTGGCAGCCCCTCGGGATTCTGGGGGCGCTGCTGTCGCTTGGCACGGTGTTCACCACAGCCATGATCTATACCCAGCTCAAGACGGTGCCGCGCTGGCACCAGCCGTTGACCCCTTTCTATTTCCTGTCCCTCAGCCTCGCCGGGGGTGCCCTGCTTGCCGGTCAGATCACCTGGGCGGTGGTCCTGCTGATCGCCGCAGGCGCGGTCCAGATCGCCACATGGCTGCTGGGTGACAAGGCGCTGAAGCAATCGGGGACCGATATCGCAAGCGCCACACAACTGGGCGGCATCGGCAAGGTCCGCGCCTTTGAGCCACCGCACACCGGCACCAATTATCTGCTGCGTGAATTTGTCTTTCAGATCGGCCGCAAGCACGCGCAAAAGCTGCGGGTGATTTCATTCGGCCTGATGATCGTGCTGCCGGTGCTGTTGTTGCTGCTGCCCTTCAGCCACCTGCTGGCAGTGGTCGCCGTGCTGGCGCATGTGGCAGGCGTGCTGGCCTCGCGCTGGCTGTTCTTTGCAGAGGCAGAACATGTGGTCGGTCTCTACTACGGCAAACGCTGAGCCTGCCCCTGGATGGGTCAGCCGTTCAGGGGAAGCCGCCGCTCCACCACCCGCGCCATGATCGAGGCGCCCAGGGGCAGGACAGATGTATCCAGCACATAGCCCGGATTATGCAGCACGACGGTGCCCGCATGGCCCTGGGTGCAACACAGCGTCCCCGGCGCGCGTGGCGACGGTGGGCAGAATGTTCATGTCAGAAACGCCGGTCAGGCGAGGGTTTGCCCAACCCTGCGCCTGCTTTCGGAGGATGTGTCGCGCGGGCTACCCTGCGCCGATGGAGCCTAGTTCAACAGCCCTGCATGGCGCAGACCGGCATCGACCAGTTTCTTGGTCTCATCGGACAGGCTTGTCAGCGGCAGGCGCACCTCTTCGCTGCACAGATCAAGCCGTGACATGGCGTATTTCACGCCAACCAGCCCAGGCTCGGTGAACACGGCAGAGTGCAGCGGCATCAGGCGATCCTGAATTTCCAGGGCCGTGGCATAATCGCCCTTGGCACAGGCCGCCTGCATCTGGCTGAGCAGCCGGGGCGCGACATTGGCCGTGACCGAGATACAGCCGACGCCGCCCTGGGCGTTGAAACCATGTGCGGTGGGATCTTCACCGGAGAGCTGGATGAAATCCTTGCCGCAGGTGATGCGCTGGGCGCTGACACGGGCCAGATCGCCGGTCGCATCCTTGACGCCCACGATGCGCGGCAGCTTGGCCAGTTCGCCCATCGTCGCCGGTGTCATGTCGATGACCGACCGGGGGGGAATATTGTAGATGATGATCGGCAGATCGCAGCAATCATGGATCGCCGTGAAATGTGCAATCAGCCCGCGCTGGGTCGGCTTGTTGTAATAGGGCGTGACCACCAGAATGGCGTCTGCGCCCACCGCCTCGGCATGTCGCGCAAGCCGGATGCTTTCAAGCGTGTTGTTCGAACCGGCACCGGCGATCACCGGGATACGGCCCGCCGCCGCCTTAACAACCTCTTCGACCACCTGTTCGTGTTCGCGGTGCGTCAGGGTCGGGGATTCGCCGGTGGTGCCCACCGGGACAAGGCCGTTCGACCCTTCGCCGATGTGCCATTCCACAAGTTTCTTCAATGTCCCCAAATCCAGCTCGCCGTTCCTGAACGGCGTGACGAGGGCAGGCAGTGAGCCTTTGAACATTTGCACGCTCCTTTTGTGCTGGCCGGCGGGTTGCCGGACTGGAATACATTGGCAGGCACAGCCAAGTGATTTGAACTCACCTCAGCATGCCATATGTTGCAAGCCTCTAGCCCCTGACCCATGGAAACTCAAGCGATGACACGACTTCTGACTGCGTTGATGCTGGTTTGCACTGTCGCCTTCGCGGCTGAGGCCGAGCAACGCCCGCGCCCGCTGGGCTGGGCGATGGACGCCATGCGCAACGGCAATTGGGAAACGGCTGGGATGATCGCCGCCCGCGACGGCGAAGTCGCGGCAGATGTGATCGAATGGCACCGCCTGCGCGCGGGCCGCGGCACCTATGCCGAGGTCCGGGATTTCCTGGCGCGCCGGTCCGACTGGCCCGGCGAAGATTATCTGCGCCGGCAGAGCGAAGATGCCGTTATCGACGCGGGCAATGAGGCCATCCTGGCCTTTTTCAAGAATGTCGCACCGCAGACACCGCGCGGCGTCTTGGCCCATGCGGCGGCCCTGACCGCGGCGGGAAACCTGGGTGATGCTCAGGCTGACCTGGTTCTGGCATGGCGCACGATGCCGATGAATGCGACATCGCAGGCACTGTTCCTGAAAGACCATGCCGAGCTGCTGAAACCCCACCATGCTGCCCGGCTGGAGGCGATGCTCTGGGACCGCGAACATGCCGAGGCGCGGCAGATGTTCGATCTTGTGGGCAAGGATGACATAGCGCTGGCCGAAACCCGCATCGCCCTGCAACAGCTGCAAGGCAACGTGAACGCGATGATCGACGCCCTGCCCGCCTCCAAAAAGGCCGACGCCGGGTTGCAGCATGACCGTTTCGAATGGCGCCTCCGCAAGAACCTGGTGGATGACGCCAGGGATCTGATGCTGGAACGCTCGACATCCGCCGAAGCCCTGGGCCGACCCGACAAATGGGGCAACCGGCGCCGCGCGCTGGCGCGGCAGGAGATGCGCACCGGCGACCCCAAGGTCGCCTATCGCATGGCCTCCCGGCATTTCCTGCTGCCGGGGTCGGACTATGCCGATCTGGAATGGCTGTCCGGCTATATCGCGCTGCGTTTTCTCAGGGATCCGGAAACCGCCCTGAAACACTTCAGCAACCATGACAGCGCCGTCGAATCACCGATCTCGCAGGGGCGGGCAGGCTACTGGCAGGGCCGGGCGCTTGAGGCGATGGGTAACAGCGAAGGCGCCGCCAGGGCCTATGCCATGGGTGCAAAGTTCCAGACCGCCTTTTACGGGCTGCTTGCGGCGGAGCGTGGCGGCCTGCCCTTCGACACCAGCCTTGCAGGGCCCGAACCGGAACAGGATTGGCGCAGCTCGGCGCTGGCCAAAGCCCCCTTGTTCGAGGCCGGCCTGCTGCTTCAGGCGTCGGGAGAATTGAGCCTGGCGGAACGTTTCTGGACCCATCTTGCCGATCAGCTTGTCGAAGAGGATCTGCATCTGCTGGGGCAGGCGGCGATTGACATCGGCCAGCCGCATCTGGCGGTGATGATCGGCAAGCGCGCCGCGCAGCGGGGTCTGACCATCGCAGCGCCCTATTACCCGCTGCATTCGCTGATCGAGATGGATCTGCCCATGGCCCCGGAAATGACCCTGTCTATCGCCCGCCGGGAAAGCGAATTCGACCCGGTGGTGCAAAGCGCAGTGGGCGCGCGGGGCCTGATGCAGATCATGCCTGCAACGGGCCGCGACATCGCGCGCGACCTTGGCATCAGCAGCCTGCACACCACCGACAGGCTGATCGCCGACCCGGATTACAATGCGCGACTGGGGGCGACCTATCTCAGCCAGATGGCAGGGCGCTTCGACGGGAACGTGGTGATGATGTCGGCCGCCTATAATGCGGGGCCGGCGCGACCGCCGCGCTGGATGGCGCTTTACGGCGATCCGCGCAAAGGCGAGATCGACATCGTCGACTGGATCGAAATGGTGCCGTTCCGCGAAACCCAGAACTACATCATGCGTGTCACGGAAAGCCTGCCGACCTACCGTGCAAGGCTGGGCAAGGACCCGCTGCCGGTGCCCTTCTCAGAGGAGCTGACCGGGTCGACGCTTCAGGCGTTCGCGCCAAAAGGTGAATAGCCCCGCCGCCACGATGATGGCGGCCCCCAGAACCACGTTTGCCCGCACGGTTTCGCCAAAGAAGCTCAACCCGATGACGGCGGCAAAGGCGAGCTGGAAATAGGCAAAGGGCTGCACCGCGCTGGCTTCGGCCACCTCGTAGACGCGGATCAGCAGCCAGTGGCCGGAAATGCCCGTCACGCAGAGACAGGCCATGATCAGCCAGTCGGAACCGGTCATCGGTTCCCAGAACCAGACACCTGCGAGGGTCATGGTGATGGCCCCCGTGACCCCGGTCCAGAAGAAGCTGGTGGCCGTTGAATCCTTCTTGGCGACATATCGGGTCAGCAGGCCATAGACCGCAAACATGGCAGCCGCCAGCAGGGGGATCAGCGCGGCAGGGTCAAAGACGCTCATCCCCGGTTGCAGGATGATCAGCACGCCAACAAACCCGACGGCAATAGCCGCCCAGCGCCGCCAGCCGACACTTTCCCCCAGGATCGGCCCCGACAGCGCCGCCACCAGCAAAGGATAGCAGGTAAAGACCGCATGGCTTTCAACCAGCCCCAGAATGGTGAAGGCAAAAACCATGACGCAAATCTCGGTGGCCAGCAGAAAACCGCGAATACCCTGCACGATCGGCTGCGAGGTCCGGGCCGCCGCACGCACACCGCCGGCCTTGCGCCCCGCAATCGCGATCACGAAGGCTGCGAAGAACCAGTAGCGGATCATGACCACCATCAGCACGTTGTATTCCGATGCCAGATGCCGCGACAGGCCATCCTGAACCGCAAAGACAAATGTCGTCGCGATCATCAGGCCAATGCCCAGCGGTGTATTGTTGCCCTGACTCACCCTGCTATCCTTGCCCGTGTCATGTGCCGCTTGCGGCCAAATCCCTGTACCCGCTGCACCTCAAATCCTGCCGCCGCCAAACCGCGCCGCACATCGCCCGCCGCCGTATAGGTCGCCGCCGTCCCCTGTGGCGCGGTATGTGCTGCAACCTCGGCCATCAGCTCCGGCGACCAAAGCTCGGGGTTCTTGGCCGGGGCGAAACCGTCAAGGAACCATGCATCGGCGCGTCCGGTCCATGCGGGCAGCGTGGCGCGCGCATCGCCAAGGATCACGTTCAGCCGCAAACCCGGCAGATCGAACGATCCGCCGGTCCCGGTCCAGGCCGCTGCCAGCTCATCGCGCTTGCCGTCGAATGAAGGGAAAGCACGATGCGCGCGGGCCATGTCATCGGACGACAGGGGGAAGGCTTCGAAGCTGGTGAAATGCAGCGTTGCCTCTGGCATCGCGGTGGCGAAAGCATCCCAAGCGACCAACAGGTTCAGACCGGTGCCGAAACCCAATTCGCCGATGGCAAATGCATCGCGGAACCGCGCAGGCAGGTCATTGCCGGTCAGAAACACATGGCGTGTCTCGGCGATCCCGTCGTCCAGGCTGAAGAACGGGTCGTCGAAACGGGTGGAGACGGGGATATTGCCGTCGCGCCAGGTGATCGGATCGGAGAGCTGCTGCATGGGGTTGCCCGCTGGGGAGAGTTGCGCCAGATGTGCGACAACAGGCGGGGAATGGCAATGCATGATATCACCATCCGTGGCGCGGGCATTTTCGGCCTTTCGATTGCATGGGCCTGCGTCCGGCGCGGTGCCAAGGTGCAGGTGATCGACCCCAACGGCCCCGCGGCAGGCAGCAGCGGTGGCATCGTCGGAGCGCTGGCACCACATGTGCCGGAAAACTGGAATCCCAAGAAGGCGTTTCAACTGGAGAGCCTGCTGATGGCCGCCACCTTCTGGCGCGAGGTGGACGCAGCGGGTGGCGGTGAGAGCGGTTATGCGCGGCATGGCCGCCTGCAACCCATCCCCGATCCGCATCTGCTGGAGCTTGCGCAGGCCCGCGCAGGAACAGCGAAGGCCTTGTGGCAGGATCACGCCACATGGCAGGTCATCCCCGCCACGGGTGCCGCATGGGAACCGGCAAGCCCGACCGGGCTCTTGATCCAGGACACGCTGAGCGCACTGGTTCATCCGCGCAAGGGCTGCGCATCGCTGGTGCGCGCCCTTGCCGCCCATGGAGTCCCGGTCACCACCGAAGGGGCCGATGAGGGTTCGACGCTCTGGGCGACGGGGGTGGCCGGGCTTGAAACTATGAATGCCGCTCATCACCGTGTGATCGGCGCAGGTGTCAAAGGACAGGCTGCCCTGCTGCAACATGACGCCAAGGGCGCGCCGCAGCTGTTCGCAGGCGGGGTTCACATCATCCCGCATCAGGACGGAACTGTCGCCATCGGCTCCACCTCGGAACGGGATTATGACAACCCGGACCGGACCGATGCGCAATTGGACGAGGTGATCGAACGGGCCCGCGCGGCGGTGCCAGTGCTGGCGGATGCACCCGTGATCGCCCGTTGGGCCGGGGTGCGGCCCCGTGCCCGCAGCCGCGCACCGATGCTGGGGCCGTGGCCCGACCGGCCCGGCCATTTCATCGCCAACGGCGGCTTCAAGATCGGCTTCGGCATGGCGCCCAAGGTGGCTGAGGTGATGGCTGATCTCATGCTGGAGGGGGTCGATGCCATCCCCGATGGTTTTCGGGTCGCGGACAACCTCTAGATCATGCGGCGCAGGGCCTGCATGAGACCGGTCAGCTCCCTGACGTAAATCTCGCCCTTGAGCCTGCCCGCCTCGTCAAACTGGTCACCGCTGCCCGCAAGGTGAATTTCGGGCCCCTGCAGGATCCGGGGTCGGAAAGGCACCATGAATCCGCGCAGGACCATCTGCGCGCGTTCCCCGCCCGCGCGACCGGCAGCCGCCGACATCACGGCGACGGGTTTGTCGTTCCATGGCTTGAAATCGACCCGGCTGATCCAGTCCAGCGCGTTCTTGATCACGCCGGAGGGTCCCTTGTTGTACTCCGGGGTAGAGATGATCACCGCGTCCGCCGCCTCGATCTGTCGGGCAACCTTGACCACGGCATCCGGCACGCCATCCGCTGCCTGCTCGTCGGCGTCAAACAAAGGGAACCGAATATCGGCCTGGGTATATTCTACCGCACCAAACAGCCGCGCGGCCTCGCGCAGCAGAAGCGTATTGGTGGCATTGGTCCGGAGGGACCCCGATATCCCCAGGAGTTTTGGCTTTGTCATGGCAATCTTCCCTCCCCGTAAGTGCTCTGCCTTTTACAGCGTTTCGGGATAGGTTTGAAACATCCCACATCACTTTTCGCGTAGGGCCAAAGGGAGCGGCAGCGAACAAGTGATACAGGTATATCCCGAAACGCCAGGTCGGGCGCAGGCACAAAAAACAAGGAGCCCCCGCGATATGCAGGGGCTCCGTGCAAAATTCAGCAATCAAGCACCCCGTGACGGGGCGCCCGGGGATCAGCGCGCGTTGGGCAGAATCACGATTTCGACCCGGCGGTTCTGCTGCTTGCCCTGCGGCGTCAGGTTGCTTGCAATCGGCTGGCTTTCGCCGCGACCGTAGGTCTGGACCCGGCTGACAGGCACGCCGTTGGCGTAAAGCACCTGGGCCACCGCATTCGCACGACCTTCGGAGAGGGTCTGGTTGTAGGCGGCATCGCCGTCGCTGTCCGTGTGGCCAATGATCTGCAGCGTGGAATTTGCATAGACCTGCACGTTCTGGGCCAGTGCCCGCAGATCGTCCTGAATGCTCGGCTGCACCGCGGTGCTGTCGGTGGCAAAGGTGATGTCCTGCGGCAGGGTCACGATCAGCCGGTCACCGGTGTTGGTGATCACGACCCGGCTGTCCATCTGGCGGCGCAACTCGGCCTCCTGCTTGTCCAGTGAATAGCCGACGCCAGCACCGACGGCACCACCGAGCAGAGCACCGGCAAGGGCGCGGTCACCCCGGTTGCCGTCATCTGCCGTGAGCGCGCCCAGAACCGCACCGGACGCGGCCCCGATCAGCGCGCCGTTCTTGGTTTTCTGGTTCGGATCGTTGGGACCTGCACCCAATTGACCTGGCTCTGTACAGGCGCTGAGGGTCAATGCGCCGGCGATCAGCGCGGCGAGGGAAAGTTTGGAAGAAATCATATCTACTGCCTTTGGTTCTGGGGCCGCGTTCGGGCGCGGCATCTCGATGTAGCGCATATATAGTGCGCAAACGGCCCGCGTTCAGGGGGAATTTTCGATCGGCAGCATCCCGCCTACAGCGTTTCCAGTTCATGTTGTATCGCCAATACCCTGCCACGCCTTCGGCGCTCCCGGGACATCGGCGATGCCTTGTTTCAACGAAAACTGGAAACGCGTTAACGGCGCTCTGTCAGGCCTCTGCGCGGGCGGCCTCAAAGGCGAGCATCGCACGTTTGACCGGCATACCCCAGTGATAGCCCCCCAGCGCGCCAGATTTCCGAAGCGCCCTGTGGCAGGGGATCAGCCAACTGACCGGGTTACGCCCTACCGCCGTGCCGACGGCCCTGACAGCGCGAGGGCTGCCAATCGCCTGGGCGATGTCGGAATAGGTCGTGACCTGCCCCGAGGGGATGCGCAGCAGCGCCTCCCAGACCTTGATCTGGAAAGGCGCGCCGATCAGGTAGAGCGGCGCCTTTTCCAGCCTGTCATCCTGCGCGCCGAAGGCCGCCAGCACCCATGGCCGCAGCAACATCGGATCCTCCACGAAATCCGCCAGCGGCCAGCGACCTGTCAGATCCTGCATCGCCGCCTCTTCACCGACTTCAGCGGCAAGGGCCAGGCCACAGATCCCCTTGTCGGTCCCCATGACCAGCGCCGGGCCAAAAGGGCTGTCGAACCAGCCCCAATAGATGGTGAGCCCCGCCCCCTTGCGGGCAAAATCGCCCGGGCTCATTGCCTCCCAACGCAGGAACATGTCGTGCAGACGCCCGGTCCCCGACAGGCCGACCTCATGGGCTGCATGCAGGGTTGTGGCATGGTCGCGCAGCATCTGCTTGGCCTGGCCCAGCATCAGGTATTGTTGATACCTTTTGGGCGACACGCCGACCCAGCGGGAGAACACCCGCTGGAAATGGGCGGGAGACATGCCCATCCGGGCCGCCAGCGCCTCAAGTGTCAGGGGGGTTTCCGACGCATCAATCAAATCGATCGCGCGGCGCATCACGCCAAAGTGGTAGCCGTCATCGGCGGGGGAGGAAGCTTGGTTTGTCATGCAGCCAATCTAGGCAGTCCGCAGCGCCCAGGCGACCCGAAACATGCGCCTTTGCCGCCATGCCTTGCCCCCACCCCCGTTTCTGCGTCATATGCCCGACATGGCAAAACAGCTCGACTATCATACGATCCGCGAGATTTTCCTGCGCTTCCAGGCTGCTGACCCGGAACCCGAAGGGGAGCTCGATCACGTCAACGCCTATACCCTGCTGGTTGCCGTCGCGCTGAGCGCGCAAGCCACCGACGCCGGGGTGAACAAGGCGACGCGCAGTCTGTTCAAGATCGTCGATACTCCCGAAAAGATGGTCGAACTGGGGCTGGAAGGCCTGACTGAGCATATCAAGACCATTGGCCTGTTCCGGCAGAAGGCCAAGAACGTCATGAAAATGAGCCAGATCCTCGTCGAGGAATATGGCGGTGAGGTGCCCAGTTCCCGCGCCGCCCTGCAGGGCCTGCCCGGTGTCGGGCGCAAGACCGCCAATGTGGTTCTCAACATGTGGTGGCGGCAGCCTGCCCAGGCCGTGGACACCCATATCTTTCGCGTCGGCAACCGCACCGGCATTGCGCCGGGCAAGACCGTGGACGTGGTGGAACGCGCCATCGAAGACCACATACCGGCGGATTTCCAGTTGCACGCGCATCACTGGCTGATCCTGCACGGCCGCTATCATTGCAAAGCCCGCAAACCCTTGTGCAGGACCTGCATTATCCGTGATCTCTGCCCATTTGAGGAAAAGACAATATGAAGACCTACGACCTTGTTGGCATCGGCAACGCCGTTGTGGATGTGATTACCCAGTGCGACGACAGTTTTCTCGATCACATGGGGATCGAGAAAGGCATCATGCAACTGGTGGAACGCGAACGGGGCGAAACGCTTTATGCTGCGATGGCGGAACGGGTGCAGACGCCCGGCGGGTCCGTGGCCAACACCATTGCGGGGGCCGGGGCGCTGGGGTTGCAGACGGGGTTCATCGGGCGCGTGCGGGACGATGCCCTGGGCAAGTTCTATGCCAGCGCCATGTCGGACCACGGCATCGACTTTGTGAATCCGCCCGTCACTTCGGGCGACATGCCGACGTCGCGCAGCATGATCTTTGTCACCCCCGACGGGGAGCGGTCGATGAACACATATCTTGGCATTTCAACCGGCCTGGCGTCGGAGGATGTATCGGGTGACGTCGCCGGCAACGCAAAAATGATGTTTCTCGAAGGCTATCTGTTTGACGAGGACGCGGGCAAGACCGCCTTTCGCGAGGCCGCGCGCGCGACCAAGGCGGCAGGCGGCATGGCAGGCATCGCCATTTCCGATCCCTTCTGCGTCGAGCGCCACCGTGCGGATTTTCTGACCCTGATCGAACACGACCTCGACTATGTGATCGGCAACGAGGCGGAGCTGAAATCCCTGTTCGAAACCGAAGATCTGGAAGAGGCGATCCGCAAGACCGCAGCGATCTGCCCGATCGTGGTCTGCACCCGTTCGGGCGACGGCGTGACCCTGATCCGTGAGGGTGAACGGGTTGACGTGCCGGTGAAGAAGATCACGCCGGTGGACGCCACCGGCGCGGGGGACCAGTTCGCGGCCGGGTTCCTGTTCGGCCTCGCCAAGGGGGCCGATCTGGAAACCTGCGGCCGCATGGGAAATCTTTGCGCCGGCGAGGTGATCAGCCACATCGGACCGCGCCCGCAAGCGGACATGCTGGCGCGGTTCCGGGCCGAAGGTCTGGTCTGAGCCATGATCGCGGACGGGTTGCATGACGTTCCGCCGGGCAAGGTGGCAATGGTGGTCACGCATCTGCACATGCAGGCAAAACCGCCTCTGCACCCCGTCGGTCTGCCTGCCGGGCTGACATTCGAACAGATCAGGCCCGACCTGGCCCGCTACAGGGCGCTGTTTGATCGGGTCGGACGCGATTGGCTTTGGTTTGGTCGCCGGATGATGCCGGATGCCGAGCTTCAGGCGATCCTGCATGATCCCAAGGTGACATTCCATACCCTGCAGAAGGCGGGTGAGGATGCGGCAATCCTGGAGCTGGACTTTCGTCAGGAAGGTGCCTGCGAGCTTGCCTATTTCGGGCTGGCGTCCAGCCTGATCGGCTCCGGTGCCGGGCGTTACCTGATGAACCAGGCGATTGCGCTGGCATGGCGCGCGCCGATCACGCGGCTTCACGTGCATACCTGCACGCTGGACAGCCCGCAGGCCCTGGGGTTCTACATCCGCAGCGGCTTTGCTCCCTACAGACAGCAGATCGAGATCGAAGATGATCCGCGTCTGTCCGGCATCCTGCCCGCTGAGGCGGCTGGCCATGTCCCGATCTTCCGGCCCGGTTGAGCGGCTTGCGCATCGGCGGGCGGCCCTGCCCGCGCCGCTTTGCTTTTTTCGACAACGCCTGCACCCGGAAACACATCAAGACAGGTCATAAATGACATGTCTTGATGTGTTGAAACGGTCTTACCGGGTTCAGGGTTACCGACGTTCAGTTCGCGCGAACCTCTCCGGAACCACTATTTCTTCTTGCAGGTCCCACCGGTGAAACATTGTCTTACCTGTTCCATCTGAGCCGGTTGGGCAGGGGCAAATACATGCCCCCCGCAGGGGTTGATCCCCAATGCATAATGCCCGCCATCACGGCGGACAAAGGCCAGGACATCCGCACCATCGGCGATGGATCCGCACCAGGGACCAAAACAGGCGACTTCCAGCATGATGTCGTGATCAAAGGGCGTATGGAACCCCGATGCGCTCAGCGAGGTTCCGTTCAGCGTCGCAGGCACCATCGTCATCTTGGGCGGATTGGATTGCGTCGTACCCTCACTTGGCAGTTTGCTCTGGTCCAGCGTCAGGCGTCCATGCACCACGACGTATTCGGCCTTGGCGTCATTGACCTCGTGAAAGGTCCGCTCGACGGACGGGGCGATGCAGGACAGCGCCAGGGCCGGAAACGGGGCACAGAGAGCCAGCATGAAGACAACAGATCGCATTACAGATACTCCTCGAACTCATCTACCACAGCGCGGTAAACCGCCTGCTTGAAGGGAACGATGCTGGGCACCAGCTGATCCACAGGCAACCAACGCCAGCGGGAAAACTCGGGGTGCGCGGTTTCGATGTTCACCTGATCGTCCGTACCGGTGAAACGCATCAGGAACCATTTCTGTTCCTGCCCGCGAAACCGGCCCTTCCAGATATTCGGCACCAGATCATGCGGCAGGTCATATGGCACCCACCCCCGCGTTTCAGCGACCACCGTGACCAGATCGCGCGAGACGCCGGTTTCCTCTTCCAGCTCGCGCAGTGCCGCCTCGCGCGGGGCTTCATCCTTTTCAATGCCGCCCTGCGGCATTTGCCAGGCGTCCTGGTCGCGGTCCTTGCGCTGCCCTACAAAGGCGTCACCAGCGGCATTGACCAACATCACGCCGACGCAGGGGCGATAGGGCAGTTTGGCAATTTCTTCGGGGGTCATGCGAGCATCTTCTCCATTTCGGCGCGGCGCAGAACCTTACCGTTCCGGGTCACGTTTTCCTGACGGATAACATGGAACCCCACCGCCAGAAAGGCAGGTTGCGCCATCAGACTGGCGTGGGTCCAAAGCCGCCGATGACCCTGAGCCGCCGCTTCGACCCGGGCAAAAAGAGCCTTGAAAACACCCTTCCCCTGCCAGCCTGCAGCGACAAAGGCCAGGTCGATGTAATCCCCGTCAAGCGTCATGAAACCGACCGGACCGGTGCCGTCATGGGCGACCCAGACCTGTTGCGCCGACAGGCGCGCGCGCCATCCATCGCCCGCGTTCGGGGCCGGCAGCCAGGCCTGCCTTTCCGCGGCTGAATACTGGCTCGGACCGTGATGAATTGCATCATACATGATCCGGCCAAGCGCTTCGTCCTCCGCGCCCTGATCCCTGCGCGCCCGCACCTGCATCCTTGCCTCCATCGCCGCGATCATTACCAATGGTCAGGATGACGCCGCGTCTGCCGTGACACAAGCCTCCGGATCGGGTGTTCTTGCGCACAAGTGCCCGCAAGCCAGAAAGGATTTTCCATGTCCAGCTACCCTCATATGCTCGCCCCTCTCGATCTTGGGTTTACCACGCTGAAGAACCGCGTGCTGATGGGGTCCATGCATACGGGACTTGAGGAAACCGGCGACTGGAACCGTGTCGCGGAATTCTACGCAACGCGCGCACGCGGCGAGGTTGGTCTGATGGTCACCGGCGGCATCGGCCCGAACGCCGAAGGCTCCGTCGCACATGGCGCGGCGATGATGATCAGCGATCAGGACGTGTCGAACCACAGCATCGTGACCCGCCGGGTGCACGAGGCAGGCGGCAAGATCGCGATGCAGATTCTGCACGCGGGCCGCTATGCCTTCTCTCCCGACTGCGTCGCCCCTTCGGCGATCAAATCCCCCATTTCCATGTTCGCCCCCAAGGAGCTCGACGAGGAAGGTATCGAAAAGCAGATCAGCGACATTGCAGCCTGCGCCGGGCGCGCCAGGGACGCGGGCTATGATGGCGTCGAGGTGATGGGGTCCGAAGGCTATTTCCTGAACCAGTTCCTTGTCACCCACACGAACAAACGCACCGACCGATGGGGCGGCTCTTATGAAAACCGGATGCGCCTGCCGATCGAGGTGGTCAAACGTGTCCGCGAAACGGTTGGTCCCGATTTCATCATCATCTACCGCCTGTCGATGATCGACCTGATCCCGAACGGATCGACCTATGACGAAGTTGCGCAACTGGCGCAGGAGATCGAAAAGGCAGGTGCCACCATCATCAACACCGGCATCGGCTGGCACGAGGCGCGCATCCCGACCATTGCGACATCCGTGCCGCGTGCCGCCTTTGCCTGGGTCACGAAAAAGCTGATGGGCAAGGTCGGCATCCCGCTGATCACCTCCAACCGGATCAACACGCCCGACGTCGCCGAACAGGTGCTGGCGGACGGCTGCGCCGATATGGTCAGCCTGGCCCGCCCCATGCTGGCGGATGCCGAATTCGTGAAAAAGGCGATGGAGGGGCATGCCGCCCGGATCGCACCCTGCATCGCCTGCAACCAGGCCTGCCTGGACCATACCTTTGGCGGCAAGATTTCAACCTGCCTGGTCAATCCGCGCGCCTGTTATGAAACCGAACTCACCCTCGAAAAGGCCGCGACGCCAAAATCCATCGCCGTTGTCGGGGCCGGGCCGGCGGGCCTGTCGGCCGCCATCACCGCGGCGGAGCGCGGTCATGCCGTGACCATCTTTGACCGCGCGTCAGAGATCGGCGGCCAGTTGAACCTGGCCAAGCAGGTCGCGGGCAAGGAGGAATTCTGGGGCTTTGTCGACTGGTATCGCACCATGGTCGCATTCCATGGGATCACGGTTGAACTCGGCACAGAGGTCTCTGCCAACGATCTGGACGGTTTTGACGAAGTGATCATCGCCACCGGTGTCATCCCCCGCGACCCGCAGATCCCGGGCCAGAACAGCGGCAATGTCGTCAGCTACATCGACGTGCTGAACGGCACCGCAAAGGCAGGGCAGCGGGTGGCGGTCATCGGAGCGGGAGGCATCGGCTTTGACGTGTCCGAACACCTTGTCCACGACGGCGAAAGTACAACGCTGAACCTGCCCGAATGGATGCGTGAATGGGGTGTGACCGACCCGGCGCAGCATCGCGCGGGTCTTGCCCCGGAAGGCCCCCAGCCCGACGCCCCCGCCCGTGAGGTCACCATGCTGCAACGCAAGACCAGCAAGGTCGGCAAGGGCCTGGGCAAGACCACAGGCTGGATTCACCGTGCCTCACTGACCATGAAACAGGTCAGGATGATCGCAGGCGTAAACTATGAAAAGATCGACGCGGAGGGGCTGCACATCAGCTTTGGCGAGGCGCGTGAAAACCCGACCCTGATCGCGGCTGATACAATCGTGCTTTGTGCAGGGCAGCTTTCGGACCGGTCGCTGGCCGATGCGCTGGAGGCCAAGGGCAAGACCTGCCATGTCATTGGTGGCGCGGATGTTGCGGCGGAACTGGATGCAAAACGCGCGATCAATCAGGGGACAAGACTGGCGGCGACACTCTGAACCGGGTGCGACTACACCTTGCGGGCAAGGGCTGCCGGGTGCAGACTCAAGCCCGGGTAACGAGGGACCGCCAATGCCGATCTGTGTTTTCGATATTGCCGAGGACGGTACGACCACAGTGCCGCAGGACAACAATCTGACCGGCGGCGGGGTTTTCCGGTGGTGGCATTTCGACCTGTCCGATCCACTGCTTGAGGCCTGGACCAGAGAACACCTGCACAGCATTCCGGGTGGTGCCCTGATCCAACCCAAGACACGGCCAAGATGCGACCGCTTCGAGGGCGGGCTGATCCTGAACCTGCGGGGCATTAACCTGAACGCAGGACAGGATGCGGACGAGATGGTGTCGGTCCGCATCTACGCTGATGAGGACGTGCTGATCACCGTCCGCCGCAACAAGGTCTTTGCCATCGACGCAATCCGCCGGAATGCAGAGGCTCAGCAAGCCCCGGTCAGCACGGCTAAGTTCCTTGAAACCCTGATCGAAGGGCTGACCGACCGGGTGGATCAGCATGTGGCCACGATCGACGCGCGCACGGATCACTATGAAATTGCGCTGGAGGACAAGAACACGCCGATGCCCCGGGACCTGCCGGAAAACCGTCGGAGTGTCATTCGCCTGCGTCGTTACCTGGAGCCGCAACGCGCCGCACTCAGCAAACTCGCGACACTTGACCTGCCCTTGATTCCGGAAACTGTCAGCCTGGGTTTGCGCGAACTTGCAAACCGGGCCGCGATTGCGGTGGAAGAACTTGACGAGCTGCAGGGTCGCCTGATCTCCGTTCAGGAAGAACATGACGGGAATATCGCCCAGAGGCAGGCGCGGCACAGCTATGTACTATCCGTGGCCGCTGCCATCTTTTTGCCTTTGGGCTTCCTGACCGGGCTCTTCGGGGTCAACGTCGGTGGTATGCCGGGTGTGGGATCACCCAGCGCCTTTGCCATCCTTAGCCTGTCTATGCTGGGATTGGGCGCCATCATGGTTGCCCTTCTGAAGCTTGTGCGCTGGTTCTGATCACAGGCAGAAACAGACTGTTCCGTCGTTTCCCTGCCATCAACGATTCCTGCAAAGACCTTGCAACTGTCCCATCCCTGCCGCGATCTTGCCTAAATTGAACAGCATACACGGTCCTTGAAACTAAGAGGACAAGGAACCCTTGTATGGACCGCCTGACAGAAATGGAAGCATTCGCCACCGTGGTGGACCAGGGAGGCTTTACCGATGCCGCCAAGAAAATGGGGATCTCCAAATCCGCTGTGTCAAAACACGTCTCGTCCCTTGAGGCGCGGCTGGGCGCGCGCCTGCTGAACCGGACCACACGCCGCGTGTCCCCCACGGAAATCGGCCTTGCCTATTATGACCGGGCACGTCGCGTGCTGAACGATGCGGGCGAGGCGGATGCCCTTGTCACCTCGATGCAATCCGCGCCCTCCGGCCTGCTGCGCATTTCGGTTGCCACCGATTTCGGCGTGAACCACCTGTCACCGGCTCTGTCGGATTTCCTCAAGGATTTCCCGGATATCACCGTGAACATGGTGCTCAACAACCGTTATGTCGAACTGATCAGCGAAGGTTTCGACATGGCCGTGCGCATCGGGGAACTGGAGGACAGCACTTTGCGCGCGCGCAAGCTGACCGAAACCACAAAGCGCATGATCGCAAGCCCGAAGTATTTCGAAACCTATGGGCGGCCTGAAAAGATCGACGATCTGAACGACCACAAGCTGCTGCATTATTCCAACCAGTCCAGCGGCAACGTCTGGAAACTGACCGCCCCGTCGGGCGAAAAACGGCAGGTGCGCACCGCGGGCTGGCTGTCGGTCAACGACGGGCAATCCCTGCTGAATGCGGCGATCTCGGGCCTTGGCATCGCCTACCTGCCCAGCTTCCTTTACTCCGACGCGATGGAAAAAGGGCTGATCGAAGATGCGATCCCCGATTTGCCGCTTGAGACCCAGGGCATCTACGCCGTCTATCCGCCGGGCCGGTTCACCCAGCCCAAGGTGCGCGCCTTCATCGACTTTCTGGTGCATGCCTTTGCCGACAAGGGCCCCAACGACTGGTGAGCAGCCACAGAATTACGAACACCAACCTCCCTCGGTGAACTCCCCCGGCACTTTCAAGGTGTCGGGGTTTTTTCTGTCTTCGGCTCACTCTCCCAGCACGATCACCTCAACCCTTCGGTTTTCCTCGCGGCCTGTTTCCTCAAGATTGCTCGCAATGGGCGCGAGGTATCCCATCCCTTCAGCCTCCATCCTTGCACCGTCGATCCCGTAGCTGTCGATCATGCGCCGGCGCACGGATTGTGCGCGGCGCTGGCTGAGCGCGATATTGCCGTCCAGCCCGCCGACCGAATCCGTATGTCCGACAAGTGCGATGCGCAGCTCTGGCCGCGCTTCCAGCACCTCAGCCAGGGTTTGCAGCGATGCATAGCTGCCGTCGTTGAGGTCAGAGGCCCCGGTCGCGAATTCGAGATCCCGCAACACGGCATGGCCCTGCTGTATCAGCCGGTTGCCCAGATCGTTCTCGACCTGCGCTGCCGGGGCAATATGCACCGGCGCATCGGTCACCACCTCGTCATCGCTTACCTCGCCCGCGCGGATGATCTGCAGATAGGCCGAGTTTGCCGCAGTGCTCGCAAGGATTGTCAGCACCTCCTGCGGAGCCACGACAGAGGGGCGCACAGCGGTGATGAAATGATAGGCCCGGATATTGACGTACATGTTCGGCCCCGGCAGCGTTTCCGTGGCAAAGCGGAAATCGAAGCCGCCGCAGGTCTGCGACGCGCAATCCAGCAGTATCTCGTATCCGGCGTCGACCAATTGCCGCCGCAGGGGGCGGACCAGTTGCAGCGGTGTCAGCCCTTGCTGGCTCAACCGCCAGGCGGCACGGTGCACGTCGCCTTCCACCTCAAGCGTGACAACCTGGCCATTGCGGAAAATCCCCGCCGGGGCGGAATACCTGTCAGGCCCGGTGTTGCGTTCGGCCGTCAGCCGCGCCGCGGCAGGCAGGGAAAGTTCCAGGGCCGCCGCCGGACCGACCAGAAAACAGCCCAGAACCAGCGCCCGGAGGATCATCGCGCCTGTGCGTGATATTCGGCGTTTGGCCGCATGTCCGTACCGCTCGCCACGCGGTTGGTCATGTTGAAGAACCCCGCGACACTGGCAATATCAAAGATATCGCGGTCGGAAAAACCGTGGTCGCGCAGCACTTGCCGGTCCGCCTCGACCACGGCGGCGCTCTCGCGGGTCAGCTTGACGGAAAAGTCCAGCATCGCCATCTGCCGCGCGTCGATCCTGGCAACCTTGTAGTTCATCACCAGCGCCTCGCCCAGTTCAGGGTCCCCCGACAATTGCCGCACCGCCGCCCCGTGGGCAACGAGGCAATAATAGCATTTGTTGACCGAGGACACCGCGACCGCGATCATCTCGCGCTCAAGCTTGGTGAGGGCGCTGTCGCCCAGCATCAGGTCGTTATACATCGCGGTAAAGGCGTTCAGCTTGTCGATGTCGAAGGCATAGGCGCGCAGCACATTGGGGATCATCCCCAGTTTGTCCATGCAGACATCGAAATACTTCTGCGTCTGCTCTGGCAAGGGCTGGACCATGGGCAGGTCCAGTGCGGTTGGGGATGTGTCAGCCACGAAAGTCTCCTCTACTCCGGGGATTGACGATAATGGTAGCGTCCTTGCTCGGTGAAGCCCATAGCCCGATAAAGCGCGTTTGCGCCTGCATTCTGCACCACGCAGAGCACCGCCATCTGCGTCGCGCCCCGCGCCTGCGCCCAGAAGGCGGCACGCCGCATCATCCACCCGGCGACCCCCTGCCGCCGCTGATGGGGCAGAACCTCGACCGCGTGAACCATGCAGATGCCGTCATGGATCGCGGCAAAGGCGACACCGGCGGGCATTTCCTTCCAACGGGACAGGATCGCCGTCTTCTCCTCGGCGCGTTCCATCACCTGAATACGCGCAGGACCGACCCCACCCTGCGTCCAGATCTCACGCATGATGGCCAGCGGCTCCCAGATGTTGAAAGCGGTCACCCGCGGGATCGGCACATCGGTCAACCGCTCGATCGGCAGGCTGTAGATGACAACCGGATCGACAACCCGGTAACCGCGCGCCTCAAGCAACCCGTCAAGCGCCTCATCCCCGTTGCGAATCATGAACAATGGGGTCTGTTCCAGCGCGCGCATCGCGGTTTCGGCATCTTCGATGTCGGCGGCAGCAACCTGACCCCGCGCTGTCGCGGCAGAGACGCGCTTGCCGCCGCCCTGCCCCTCCCGCAATGTCCAGGCCCCGTGATCGAAACGCCGCGCGGCGGGCCATGTCCGGTCGCAGACCTCGAAGAACCGTGCCGTTTCAGGTGTCATGGAAAGGCCGCCTTCAGCTCAACCAGCGCCGCATCGACGGCCACGGCATCACTGCCCCGGATCACGACATGCGCGCCGTATTTGCCGTCTTTCTGGAACGGGTAGGACCCCATCGACAACATCGGATAGGCCCTGGCCAATGCGCCCAGCGGTTCGGCTATGTCCCCCTCGCCCCGGTCAACGCGCAGGCTGCGGCTGATCAGCGGGGCACCACCGGTCAGGCCGGGCAGGACAGATTCGACCATGGCGTGAAAGACGCTGGGCACCCCCGCCATGACATGCACATTCTCAAGTTTGAAACCGGGCGCGGCAGAAACCGGGTTTTCGATCAGTGCCGCCCCGTCGGGAATACGCGCCATGCGCAGGCGCGCGGTATTCAGCTCGGTCCCGGATTTGGCATAATGCGCGGCAAGGATGGCGCGGGCATCGTCGCGCACGTCGATCCCCCGGCCAAAGGCCGCGGCAATGCTGTCGGCCGTGATGTCATCATGGGTGGGGCCAATGCCGCCGCTGGTAAAGACATGATCGTAGCGGGCTGACACCTCCTGCACAGCGCCGACAATTGCATCATGGTCATCGCTGATCATGCGCACTTCTTTCAGGTCGATCCCCGCCTCCGCCAGCTTGCCCGCCAGATGGTACATGTTGCTGTCCCGCGTTCGGCCCGACAATATCTCGTCTCCGATGACGATCATGGCGGCGGTAGGGTTTGGCATCGGGTTCTCCTTGAGGCATTCTCAGGATCGGTATAGGCCGCACCCCATGCGCTTTCAAACCCAACTTGTCCCCGCCCGGCTGATCCGACGCTACAAGAGGTTCCTGGCCGATTGCAGGCTGGAGGACGGGCGCGAGGTCACCGCCCATTGCGCCAACCCCGGGTCGATGATGGGGCTTGCCGACCCCGGCAGCAAGATCTGGCTGGAGCCCAACGACGATCCGAAGAAAAAGCTCAAATTCGGCTGGCGGCTGGTGGATCATGAGAACGGTCATTTCACCGGCGTCGATACCAGCCTGCCCAACCGGGCGGTAAAGGCCGCGCTGGAGGCCGGTGAGATTGCCGGGCTGGCAGGTTATGACGCCCTGCGTGCCGAGGTGAAATATGGTGAAAAGTCCCGTGTCGATTTCCTGTTGTCCGGTGCAGGGCGGCCCGATTGCTATGTCGAGGTCAAATCGGTCACGCTTTGCCGAACACCGGGCCTGGCGGAGTTCCCCGACAGCGTGACCGCAAGGGGTGCGAGGCACCTGGACGAACTTGCGCAAATGGCACGCGATGGCCATCGTGCCGTATTGCTTTATCTGGTGCAGCGTACCGATTGCACAGATGTTACAATGGCCGCGGATATTGACCCTGCCTATGCTGCGGCCCATGCGGCGGCGACCCGGGCCGGGGTGGAAACGCTGTGTCTCGGCACCCATATCAGCCCGGAATGCGTCACTTTGGCCGCCCCTCTGGCATTGCGCGGCCCCACGGGTTAAATATCGTTGGAAATGAGAATGGTATCATCATGGAGAAGCCGGTGAACGAACAGCACCGTGGCCGCGTCACAAGGGACGGCATCCGCATCTACGACCCGTCGGATTTTGCCGGAATGCACGCGGCCGGGCGGCTTGCGGCAACCATCCTGGATGAGATTGCCGAACATGTGTTCGTCGGCCAGACAACCGGCGAGATTGACCGCATCATCGAGGAAAAGGTCAATGCGGCCGGTGCGAAATCAGCGACCATCGGCTACAAGGGGTATCAGCATGCCTCCTGCATCAGTGTAAACCATGTGGTCTGCCACGGCATTCCCGGTGACAAGAAACTGAAGGACGGTGATATCCTGAACATCGACGTGACCGTGATCGTCGATGGCTGGTTTGGGGACACGTCGCGCATGTATGTCGCGGGCAAGCTGCCCCGCAAGGCGGAGCGGTTGATCGAGGTCACACATGACAGCCTGATGCGGGGTATCGGGGTCGTGAAACCCGGCAACACCTTTGGCGACATCGGCCATGCGATCCAATCCTACGTCGAGGCGCAGCGCATGTCGGTGGTCACGGATTTCTGCGGGCACGGGCTGGGCCGCGTCTTTCATGCGCCGCCCAACGTGCTGCATTACGGCAGACCCGGCACCGGCGCGATCCTTGAACCGGGCATGTTCTTTACCATCGAACCCATGGTGAATCTGGGCCGGGCCGAGACCAAGACCCTGTCCGACGACTGGACAGCCGTGACACGGGACAAATCCCTGTCCGCACAGTTTGAGCATTCTGTCGGCGTGACGGAAGATGGGGTCGAGATCTTTACCCTGTCGCCATCGAACATGTTTCATCCGACATATGGCGGCTAACCCTCCGGGTTGTCTTCCGCTTCTGCCATCTGCTTCATCAGCAGGCTGAGCAGGGTCTCTCCCGCGACAGGTGTGATCGCATCGGTGATGAAGATCGCGGGGCCCGCCGGAGTGCGGACAGGCGCGGTGCGGTCATTGGCCCTTGTCTGAAACAAGGGCATGGCCCAGCGTGGCAATGTCAAATCCATCATGCGGGGAAAATAGCACGGAAGCGGAGCTTTTGCAGCTTTTGCCTGCTGGCGGGGTATTTGGGCCAAACTGTCCATTTGTCCGAACCGCCCCTGATTTACCCGGACGCACCCAGGAAAATCCGAACGCTGACCAGTCTTCGCTCACCCCCCCCGGGTCCGGCAACTATCCCGCCAGTTAGGTAAGAACTATTGCCATAGATTTGGTTTCGTGGTTACGTCCCCAAAAAGGGAGGGACCCATCATGGATTGGCACGATATTTTCGCGACGCGCATGGACCGCATGAAGGCCAGCGAAATCCGCGAGTTGCTCAAACTGCTGGATCAGCCCGACATCATCTCTTTTGCCGGCGGCATTCCCGACCCGGCGCTGTTTCCGACCGAAGCCTTCAAATCGGCCCTCGCTGATGCCCTGTCCCCTGAAAACGCCAGCGCCGCCCTGCAGTATTCGGTATCCGAAGGATACGCGCCCCTGCGTGACTGGATCGTCACCCAGATGGAGGCGCTGGGCGTGCCCTGTACCCGCGACAACGTGCTGATCACATCCGGCTCGCAGCAGGCGCTGGATTACCTGGGCAAGCTGATGCTGTCGCCCGGTGACACCGCGCTGATCGGTTGGCCGACCTACCTTGGTGCGCTGGGGGCGTTCAACGCCTATGAACCCAATTACGACCGCCTGATCCCGCGTGGAAACCGGTCCGCATCGGATTATGCCGAGGCAGCCAGCGCGCAGGGCGGACGGGTGAAGTTCGCCTATGCCTCCGTCGATTTTGCCAACCCGACCGGTGAAACGCTGGACCTTGCCGCGCGCCAGAGCATCCTTGACCTTGCGGACGAGATGGACATCGCGGTGATCGAAGACGCCGCCTATCAGGTGCTGCGCTACGATGGTGATCCGATCCCGCCGATGCTGGCATTGGAAGTTGCCCGCAAGGGAACCATCGAAGACTGCCGGACACTCTATTGTGGCAGCTTTTCCAAATCCCTGGCACCGGGACTGCGGGTCGGCTGGGTTTGCGGTGCTGCCGATGTCATCAGCCGCCTTGTGCTGATGAAGCAAGCCGCCGACCTGCATTCCTCGACCATCAACCAGATGGCGATCAATACCGTCGCGCGCAGTGTCTTTGCCGATCACACCGCCAAGCTGCGCCGGACCTACGCCGCGCGACGTGATGCGATGCTGGCGGCGCTGGAAACCCATATGCCCGATGGCGTGACATGGACCAAACCGGAAGGCGGCATGTTCGTCTGGATCACGCTGCCAAAACACATGGACGGCGCCGACCTGCTGCGTGTTTCGCTGGAAACCCAGCGCGTGGCCTTTGTGCCCGGTCAGGCCTTCTTTGCCGACAGGTCCGGGGCGAACACCCTGCGGCTGGCCTTCTCCCTGGCGGACGATGCAAAGATCAGCGAAGGCATCAAACGACTGGCGGCAGCGATCCGCGCCGCCTGACCCTATCCCGCGTGGCGCAAAAGCGTCACATGGGTATCCCCGAACCGGCGATTGTCCAGCGGCGCGAAGCCATTCGGGGCAATCATCGGCGCGCTTTCTTCCCAGACGATGGTGGCCTCTGCGGCCAGCCATCCCCCCGCATGGGCAGCGGTCAGAGCCAGTTCGCCCATCCCCTTGCCATAAGGCGGGTCAAGAAACACCAGATCGAAGGGTGCATTGGGCCAGGCCCCAAGCCGGGTCGCGTCGTCGCGCATGAGTTTCACCTCCTCCGCAACCCTCAGCTTCTGGATGTTCTGGGAAATCAACCGCTGGCCCACGCGGCCATTCTCGACAAAACAAACCTCCCGCGCACCGCGGGAAAGCGCCTCCAGCCCCAGCGCGCCGGTCCCTGCAAACAGGTCAAGCACATGCGCGCCCGCAATCACATCGCGGTGGGTCAGCATGGAAAACAGGCTCTCACGCACCCGATCCGACGTCGGTCGCAGATGCGCCGCCGCGTCCCCCTTGCCCAGGGCCGCCAATGCGGTGCCGCGAAATCTGCCCGCGATAATCCTCACGCCTTTAGCAATGCCTTCAGGTCGGTTGCCGGGTCGGCGATGGCCATGGGATCAGGCGATCTTCCTGCTTCGATCAGGCGCTTGCCCACCATGTAGCCGCGCGGATCGTTCATCGCATCCACCGCAACCAGCTCCTCCCCCCGGTAATACCAGAACCCGACCGAATCCGCGTCCACACGCCGGGTCACCACCCGGTCATAGCCGGTATTCAGGCCCGCAATCTGGAGCTTTACATCATATTGATCAGACCAGAACCACGGTTTGGCAACATAGTCCTTGCCCGCACCCATGATGTTCTCTGCCACCACCTCTGCCTGGTCGATGGCATTCGGAACCGATTCCAGGCGAATGCGCCCGCCACGGTAGGGGAAAGACGTGCAATCACCCGCCGCCCAGACATGCGGGGCCGAGGTGCGGCCCTGCGCATCAACTTTGATGCCATTGTCGATTTCGATGCCCGCAGCCTCCGCCAGCGCCACACCCGGCCGGATGCCGACGCCAACGATCACAAAATCGGCCGCAATCTCGGTGCCGTCGGTCAACCGCGCGCCACTCACGGCACCCTCGCCCAGCAATCTGTCCAGCCCGACGCCTTCGCGGATGTCCACACCATGCCCGCGATGCAGCGCGCGAAAGAAATCGGAGGTTTCAGGCGCCGCCACCCGCTGCAAGATCCGGTCGGCCATTTCCACCAGAACCACCTCAAGCCCGAGCTTGGCGGCAACCGATGCCGCCTCCAGCCCGATATAGCCACCGCCGACGATCAGAACCTTCGCACCCTGTTTGAACCGGGGGGCCATCGCGTCCACATCCGCCAGATCACGCACGACAAAGACGCCCTCCAGATTGCCCCCGATCGCTGCTGGCAGCCTGTTGGGGGTGGACCCGGTGGTCAGCACCAATTCGTCATATGACAGCGTTTCACCGGACAGGGTCACGGTGCGCGCCGCGGTGTCCACGCTTTCAATCTCGGTTCCCATGCGCAACGTAACGCGGTTGTCGGCATAGAATGCTTCGGGCCGCAGGAACAGGCGCTCAAGGGACATGTCACCCATCAGGTAGGCCTTGCTGAGGGGCGGGCGCTGGTAGGGCGGCACCGGCTCCGCGCCGATCAGGGTCACCTCACCGTCAAACCCGCCATTGCGCAACTTGGCAACGCAGGACGAACCAGCTTGCCCCGCCCCCACAACTATCACATGTCCCATGGTCATTCCTTCCGATTATTCTGGTCGCGCCGATTGGGGAAACCTATATGGTTGCGAGGAATAAACACAATCACACGAAAGGCCCAGCCAATGACAATTTCAACAGGCGATGCACTGCCCGACGCAACCCTTGTCCAGATGGGTGCGGAAGGGCCGGCGCCGGTAAAGATGGCCGACAAGGTCGCGGGGCGCAAGGTGGTGATCTTCGCTGTACCCGGTGCCTTCACGCCCACATGCCATTCCGCCCATGTGCCCAGCTTTGTGCGCACCAAGGACCAGTTCGACGCCAAAGGCGTGGATGAGATCATCTGCATTTCCTGCAATGACCCCTTTGTGATGAAAGCCTGGGGTGAGGCGACCGGCGCGACCGAAGCCGGGATCACCATGCTGGCCGATGCCACGTCGGAATTCACCAAGGCCATCGGCATGGATTTCGACGCGCCGCCCGCCGGGCTGGTCGCACGGTCCAAACGTTATGCAATGCTGGTCGAAAACGGCAAGGTCACCCTGTTCCAGCCCGAGGAAAACTCCGGTGTCTGCGACGTGTCGGGCGGCGAAGGCCTGCTGGCCAGCATGTAAGAACCAAAGCGCCCCGCCTTAAACTTGAAAGGCCGGGCCTCTGATCGAGGGGCCCGGCCTTTTCCCGGCAAGCGCTGTTCAGCTTGCCTGGTACAATGTCCGCGTCGGGAACGGAATATCGACGCCACCGGCATCCAGCGCCTCTTTGACCTGACGGGTCATATCGGCCCTGAACCCGAAATAATCCCCGGCATCGCACCAGACCCGCACCAGGAAATCGACGGAACTGTCGCCCAGGTTCGTGACCTGAACGAAAGGGGCGGGTTCGGTCTTTGCCCTTGCATCCGCCATGATGGTGTCGCGAATGATGGTTTCAGCATCCTTGAGATTCGCACCATAGCCCACGCCGAAAGTCCATTCGGCGCGCCGGGTCGGATTGACTGAATAATTGTCGATCACATTGCCCCAGACCTGTGAATTCGGCACGATGACATGGACATTCGACAGATCGGCAAGCTCGGTGAAGTTCAGGTTGATCTGCTTGACCGTCCCCATCTTTCCGGCGACCTCCACAAAATCACCGATCTTGATCGGGCGAAACAGGATCAGCATGACACCGGCGGCAACATTGGACAGCGTCCCCTGCAGCGCCAGGCCGATCGCCAGACCGGCGGCACCGATGAGCGCAACAACCGAAGTGGTCTGCACCCCGAAAGTGTTGAGCACGAACAGGACCGCGAAACCCAGGACCACATAGCGCACGATGGACGCCAGAAAATCGAACAGCATCTCGTCCAGGTGCCGGTTCCTCTTGCCCAGGTTCTGGACCCGGCGTTGCAACCAACTGGAGATGATCCAGCCCGCCAGCAGAATGGCAATCGCACCCAGGATGGAGCCTGCGGTGCTTGCCAGAAACTCTAGCGTCAAGAGATCGGCAAGCGATTTGCCGTTCCAGATCTCGGTATTCAGAAAATTATTCAACTCTTTATCCATCAGTCCCTGTCCACTCGGTCCTTTTCGATTCCGTATAATCCATCCATCTTGCGGGCCAGTTTCGCGTCCAGCGTGGTCAGGCTGTCCACGTCATGTGTGGTCAGCGTTACATTCACGGTCTTGTACACATTGTCCCATTCGGGGTGGTGATCCCATTTTTCGGCCCAGATGGCCACCCGCGTCATCCAACCGAACGCCTCCACGAAGTTCTGAAAGACAAATGTCTTGCGGATGGCATCGCGGCCTTCAGTCACCTCCCAGCCACTGTCGAACAAGGGTTGCAGCACGGTGTGGCGTGTCTCTTCACTGAGTTTCTCGGTCATTGCTGTTCCTCTATCTGAACGTGTTTGAACGGGCCGTATTCGGTCAGCACTTCAATTTCATGATCCACCGCTTCCCGTTCGGCCTGCAGATAGTTCTCGACCGCGCGGGCGAAACCCGCATCGCGCATCCAGTGCAGGGACCAGGTCGGGGTCGGCAGATAGCCGCGCGCCAGTTTGTGTTCGCCCTGTGCCCCCGCCTCGACGGTTTTCAGACCGCGCGCGATGGCGATATCCATCGCCTGATAATAGCACAGTTCGAAGTGCAGGCAGGGATGATGTTCGATACACCCCCAATAGCGCCCGTAAAGCGCATGCCGTCCGACAAAATTCAGCGCTCCGGCGACCCATCGTCCCTCGCGCTCCGCCAGCACCAGCACCATGTCGTCGCGCAGGGTTTCCTGGGCCAGATCGAAGAACCGGCGCGTCAGGTAAGGTGAACCCCATTTGCGCGCCCCCGTGTCCTGGTAGAACTGCCAGAACGCGTCCCAGTGTTCTGGCCGCAGGTCGTCACCGGCAAAGGTCCGGATCGTGCCGCCGAACCCCTGTGCCTGCGCGCGTTCCTTGCGCAGGTTCTTGCGCTTGCGGGAGTTGAGCCCCGCGAGAAAACCGTCGAAATCCGCATAGCCCTCGTTGCGCCAGTGGAATTGCTGCGATTTGCGCACCATCATGCCCAAGGCCTCTGCCCTTGCGACCTCATTGCCGGTGCAAAAGGTGACATGCAGCGAAGACAGACCATTGTTTTCCGTCAGTTGCACCGCCCCCTGCACCAGGGCTGCCAGCCCCGTCTCTTCGAACCCCGGTCGGGTGAGAAACCGGCGGCCCGTCGCGGGGGTATGCGGCACGGCGATCTGCAACTTGGGATAATACCGGCCGCCCGCCTGCTCATAGGCATGGGCCCAGTTGTGATCAAAAATGTATTCGCCTTGCGAATGGGATTTCGCATAAAGCGGCGCAACCGCGATGACCTGCCCTGCCACGGAGGCCGCCAGATACTGGGGCTGCCATCCCGTACCGGCACCGACACTGCCGCTTTCCTCCAGCGCGGACAGGAAACGGTAGGTCGTGAAGGGGTCGTATGGCGCGCCACCATCGCCGGTTTCGGGGCAGGCGCAGGCATCCCAATCGGCCTGCCCGATCTCGGACAGGTGGGGAACCACCCTGATTTCAATCTCTTGTGCGCTCATGCCTATTGCCCTGCCTGCCCTTTATCTGGTCCGGGCACGCGCCGGATCAAGCGGGAATGGCCGGTGAATACCCTTCAAAGGTGATATTATCCGCGACCCTGCGCGCCCATGCCTCCTGCGCCGCATCGCGAATCGTCCAGCAGCAGATCATCGCGCCCTTCGCCTTGATCTCTGCCACGCGGGGACGTGCGAGATCGTCGACCTCATGGCTGATGAACGACGCGCCGACCCGGTCGAAATCCGGCACTTCGCGCAGCATGTCGCAGGTGGCACGCGGCAATGGCCAGTCTTCATACCGGTAGGCGCTGGTCACGATGCCACGGGGCACCTCGGGCAGCAGTTCAGCCATTCGCGCCACCGAATGCGGATTGAAGGACATCACTGCTACCGGGCCGACATAGCCGGCAAGGCCCTCGGCCGCCGCCGCTTCCAATGGCCCGATGTCCTGGCCCATACCGCCATCCTGATCTTTCAGTTCGATCAGGAGCGGCACCTGCCCCGCCACCAGATCAAGGATTTCCCGCAGGGGCGGTATCCCCTCGTCGCCGCCTTTCAACTGGATCTGTGCCAGTTCTTCGGCCTTGCGCAACCGCAGGGCCCCTGACGCCACCGACAGACGGTCAAGCGCATAGTCGTGAAAGACCATTGCCGCATGATCCGCGCTCAGCTGCAGGTCAATTTCGATCCCGTAACCCGCCGCAATGGCCGCGCGGATGGAAGCCCGGCTGTTTTCAGGCAGCCCGGCGTTCACATCGTGAAGGCCCCTGTGTGCGATAGGGGTAGAGTGGAATGCGCGTGGCAGGGTCATTTGATTTCGAAGATGCCTTCGATTTCGACCGCAACACCCAACGGCAGCGAGGGCGCCGAAACCGCGGAACGGGCATGCCGCCCCGCGTCCCCCAGCGCCGCTACCAGAAAGTCGGAGGCGCCATTGATGACCTTGGGCTGATCGGTGAAATCTTCGGTGGAATTGACAAAACCGGTCAGCTTGATGACCCGAACCAACCGCTCGATATCGCCACCGCAGGCCGCCTTGACCTGGGCGAGCAGGCTGATGGCACAGGATTTTGCCGCATCTGCCCCCTGCTCGACAGTCATGTCGGCGCCCAGCTTTCCAAGGATAAAACCATCCGGCCCATTGGAAATCTGGCCGGAGACGTAAAGGATATTCCCAACCTGCACGTAAGGCACATAGTTTGCCGCCGGGGCGGGCGCATCGGGCAGGGTCACGCCCAGTGCCGACAGCTGGTCTGCAAAACTCATGGATCGTCCTTTCGCGAATATTGCTTACGCAGAAACTAGCGCCGCAGCGCGGAATCCGAAAGCCCCGCGATCAACTTTCGCGAAACGCGCGGGCGAAATAATCGGCAACCGGTTTGACAAGATAAGCCATGGGGGACCGCTCACCGGTGCGGATGAAAGCTTCCACCGGCATGCCGGGCAACAGGATCGTCCCCTCCGGCAGCTTGTCCATCTCGCCGGGGTTCAGGGCAATTTCCGCACGGAAATAGGATTGGCCCGTGGCCTCGTCCTCTATCGCATCCGCCGAAATCTGCATGACCTGTCCCACCAGTTCCGGCGTCGTGCGCTGGTCCAGCGCCGACATGCGCAGGTTGACCTGCTGGCCGACAACGATCTGGTCGATGTGGATCGGCAGAACCCGCGCCGCGATCACCAGCGGCCGGTCCTGCGGCACCAGGAACATCAGTGGTTCCGCCGCCCGCACGACCGACCGGGGAGTCTGCACCTGAAGCCCGTAGATGATGCCGGAGACCGGCGCGCGGATCGACAGGCGCTCGATCTCGTTTTGCAGGGCGCGGCGTTGCTGGATCAGCTCAAGCTCCCGATACCGCAGATCACGCAGGCGGGTGATGGCCTCTTCCCGACCTGCGGTGCCCAGTTTCAGGATCTCGATCTCGATCTCGGTGATCCGTTCCTCGGATTGTGCCCGGCTGGCCGCCAGTTCACCGATCTGCCCGGTCAAACGCGCCTTTTCCCTTTGCAGGTTCAGCACGGTCGAGGCCTGCGCCAATCCGCGATCCAGCAAGGACTGCTGGTTCGAAAGCTCCTGCTCAATCAGCCCAAGCTGCTGGGCAAGCGCGTCTTCCTGCGCGGTGACGCCGTTGATCTGCGCGCCGATCTGATTGCGGCGCTTTCCCAATTGCTCGATCTCCCGCGCGACAGAGGCGCGGCGGGCGACGAAGAGATTTTGCTGCCCCTCCATCAGTTCCGCAATTTCGGGATCCCTTGCGCCGGTCGCGATCAGTTCCTTTTCGTAAACGATTTCTTCGGCTTCGTCGCGCTCGGCTTCGAAACGGCCACGGCGGGCCATCAATTCATACAATTGCCCTTCGACGATCGCCAGTTGCGACCCGATCTGCTGGCCGTCCAGCTGCAGCAAAATATCCCCTGCGACCACCGCATCGCCTTCGACCACGCGGATTTCGGCAACGACACCGCCGTTTTCATGCTGCACGATCTGCCGGTTCCGCTCCACTTCGATGCGCCCCGATGCGACCACCGCACCGGCGATCTGGGTCATCATCGCCCAGGTGCCAAACCCGCCGACCAGCACCAACAGGCCGAGAAGGCCAATGACAACAGGCCCGGTCGCGGACCACATTCTTGTCGGTTGCGGGGTCATGTGACACCTCCTGCGTCCGCCGGGGCCGATTGGATCGCCTTCGCGTTCTTGACCATGCCTGCCAGCACCTCATCCTTGGGCCCGAAGGCCATGCGCATGCCACCATCGAGCACCAGCAATGTGTCACATTCCTGGATCGCCGCCGGGCGGTGCGCCATGATGAGAACGGAACGGCCATCGGCCTTCATCGACCGGATCGCATGGTTCAGCGCTTGCGAGCCGACATTGTCTAGGTTGGAATTCGGTTCGTCCAGTACAAGGATCACCGGATTGTCGTAAAGCGCGCGGGCCAGCCCGATCCGCTGCATCTGACCGCCCGACAGCCGGATCTGCCCGGCACTGACTTGGGTATCATAGCCTTTGGGCAGTTCGAGGATCATCTCATGCGCTGCCGCCTTCTTGGCCGCTTCGATGACCTTTGCATCGTCGGGCTGCGGCGACAGGCGTGCGATGTTTTCCGCAATCGTGCCGTCGAACAATTGGACCCGCTGCGGCAGGTAGCCGATATGCCGGCCCAGCACTTCGGCCCCATAGTGATCCAGCGCCGCACCATCGAGCCGCACATATCCGCCAGCAGGCGGCCAGACGCCGGTCAGGGTGCGCGCCAGGGTGGTCTTTCCTGCCCCGGAGGGGCCGATCACCCCGACGGCCTGCCCCGGTTCAACGTTGAAGTTGATCGACTTGAGCGAGGCCTGGCGTTCTCCCGGCGGGACGACGGTCAGGTTCTTGGCCACCAGCTTGGCCGCCGGTTTCGGCAGCGCTGTGCGCAGCGGCTCGGGCGACACGGCCCCCAGCAAGGTCGCAAGGCTCTGCCAGCCGTCGCGGCCGCGCTGCACGACCGGCCATTGATTCAGCGCCATTTCCACCGGTGCCAGGGCACGGCCCAGCAGGATGGACCCGGCGATCATCGCACCCGGTGTCATTTCACCCTGCAACACCAGATAGGCACCCAGCCCCAGCATGGCCGATTGCAGGAACAGGCGCAGCGTCTTGGTCATTGACGAAAAGGTGCCGCCGACATCCGTCGCCCTGATCTGGCTTTCCAGCGCCTCGCCCCGGGCCTTTTGCCAACGGTCAAAGGCCGCATCGCGCATCCCCATGGCCTGCACCATTTCGGCCTCTGTCCGGATCTGATCCGCGATTGAACCTGCGGCCTGTCCTGCCATCCCCGCCTTTGCCTGCGAATTGCGGGACAGGATCTGGTTGGCGAATGTAATCGCGATAAGAACCCCCGCACCGCAGACGGCAAGCCAGCCCAGCATCGGGTGGAAGATAAAGATCGCGGCGAAAAAGATCGGCGTCCACGGCATGTCGAAGAACGCCATCAGCACCGGTGAGGTCAGCAGCCGCTGCACAGCTTCCAGATCGGCCAGGTTGGCATTGGTCCGGGTATCCGGCGCAATCGCCGATTTGCGCACAACCGCGTCAAAGACGCGACGGTCCAGGGCATCCTGAAACCGCGCGCCCACCCGCGCCATGATGCGGCCCCGGGTGTGGTCCAGAACCCCCATCACCCCGTAGAGAAAGACCACCAGGATCGACAGGGCAATCAGCGTCTCTTCGGAGCCGGAGCCCAGCACCCGGTCATAGACCTGCAACATGTACATGGGGCCTGTCAGCATCAGCAAATTGGCAAACAGGCTGAACAGCGCCACCGTCCAGTAAAGCGCGCGACTGCGCTTGCGCACAGCGCGTAGTTCGGCAAGGCCACGTTGAGTTATTTCATCACGCATCTGCGCCTTCCTGCCCAAAGGCTGTCTAAAATCTCCGGTGTCAGGACAGACAGCAACAGATGCCGCAGATCGACCCGACAATGCCCCAAAAGGCCCGACCAGTATTGGCATAGCCAGTTTAACAGCGAATTTCCATTCCAAGAATCCGCAAGTCCGGCAACTGTGGCCCGTTCACATCCGGCCCACCGCGCCAACCCGCCTGGTCGGCAGAGTGCCAGACGGAACAGAAATCAAGCGACGTGTGGTGACCCTCACCGGAACTGGAGGGTTACCTGTCCGAGGGGCTGGGCGGGGGGGAGGAGCTGCCCGATCCGGTGCTGCCGCCGCCAAATATGTCCTGAAGGACCTGGTCAATAATGTTGCCGGTGCCCTGATTGCCGCGATTGTCATCAACCGGAATCGGGTCAGAGGCCAGCACTGGATCACCCTCACCCAAACCACTGGGCGCGATCGGGGGCGACATCGGCAGCCCTTTCAGTTCGACCCCTTCATGCGCGCGGCTCATTGCCTCGCGCCAGATGTCTGTGGGCAGGCCACCACCGGTCACCCCCTTGAGCGGGGTGTTGTCATCATAGCCCATCCAGACCCCGGCCACATAATCTGCCGAAAATCCGATGAACCAGGCATCCTTGGCCGCCGAGGTTGTCCCGGTCTTGCCGGCCAGCTCCCGCCCGCCGAACTGCGCCCGCTTTCCGGTGCCGTCCGAAATCACCTTCTCCATCATATAGACCAGCTGGCGCGCTGCTTCTTCCTGGATGACCCGTTCGCCGATACCCCCGCCGGTCCCCATCAGTGGATCGTTGTCGCCCATCAGGCGCAGATCCACCAGCCCGTAAGGCGTGACGGAGGAACCGCCGTTGAGAATGCCAGCATAGGCGCCGGTCATCTCGATCAATGTGCTTTCCGAAGCCCCCAGGGCGAGCGCCGGACCGGCGGCGAGGTCATTCTTGATCCCGAATTGGTCGGCCACCCGGCTGACCAGATCGCGCCCGACGCTTTCCGAGATTTTTACCGCAGGAATGTTCAATGAATCCTTCAAGGCATGGGTCAGCGTCACCGGGCCGAGAAAACGGTTGGTATAGTTTCTGGGGCACCACTGGCCCGACCCGGGGATGTTCATGCAAAACGGTTCGTCCACAACGATGTCATTGGGCGAATATCCCAGATCAAGCGCAGCGGCATAGACAAAGGGCTTGAAGGCGGAGCCGGTCTGCCTCAAGGCTTGGGTCGCACGGTTGAATGCTCCCGCCACCTTGGTCTTGCGCCCGCCCACCATGGCGCGCACGGCACCGTCCGCCGACATGATGATGACCGCGGCCTGCGCCGTTGATCCCTCGCGGACCTTGTTCTCGAAAACCCACTTCAGCCCGTCCTCAGCGGCCTTCTGGATGCGTTGATCCAGGGTGGTGCGAATGATCACGTCCTCGGTCGTGTTGCGGGTAAAAAACTCCGGCCCCGTCGACATGACCCAATCCGCGAAATAGCCACCCGCGCGGGCTTCTGCCGCTTCGGACAATTCGGCGGGGTTCGCCATGGCCGTCTCGGCCTCCTCGGTCGACAGATACCCCTGCTCACGCATCAGCCGGATCACCGTTGCCGCCCGGTTCTGCGCCCGGTCGAGATTGTTTGTCGGCGACAGGACGGAAGGCGAGGTCAGCAACCCGGCCAGCATTGCAGCCTCGGACGGATTGACCGCCGCTGCCGACTTGCCAAAGAACCGCTGCGCGGCGGCCTCGGCCCCATAGGCGCCACCGCCCATGTAGGCGCGGTTCAGGTAGATGGAGAGGATATCGTTCTTGGAATACTTGACCTCCATCGCCATGGCATAGAGCGCTTCCTTGGCCTTGCGCTGCAGGTTGCCTGCGCGGCACCCGGCCTCGTATTCCTTCTCGGTCTGGCCGGTCGAGGGGTCAAAGGGCTCTCCCAGGCAGATCAGCTTGGCAGTCTGCTGGGTGATGGTCGAACCACCGTGCCCGGAAAGCGGCCCGCGCCCCTCGCTCAGGTTGATGCGCACGGCAGAGGCGATGCCGCGCGGGCTGATCCCGAAATGGCGGTAGAACCGCTTGTCCTCGGTCGCGACAACAGCATTCTTGAGGTGTTTTGACACGCTGTCGGCAGTGACCACACCGCCGAACTGGTCGCCGCGCCAGGCAAAGACATCGCCGTTGCGGTCCAGCAAGGTGACGGAGCCGCGCGCACGGCCATCCAGCAGCGCCTCCAGCGGCGGCAATGTGGTATAGAAATAGCCCACGGCCAGCGCGAGGCACAGAACGGCAACCGCCGTCACCCGCCAGACGATCTTCCAGATCAGCCGCAGAATCCATGACACCAGCGCCGCCAGCAGACCGATGATCCCGCCGCGACGGGGCTTTTTGATGCGGGCGGGTTTGCGCCGCACCGGAGCCTTCTTCGCAGCCGGTTTCCTGGCTGGCTGTTTCGCAGCAGCCTTGCTTTTGGACGGATAGCGCTTGTCCGCCACCAACGGGCGTTTGCGCTTTGATGAATCACTCATGAATCTGGCCTGCTCGCCTGTCTTTTTCTGCACCTTACGCTGCAAATGCAGGATTGTTTAGCGCATCCGGCCGGAAAGCCCATCATTTATTTGATTATTTTTTGTGCAGATTCCTATTTCTGCACATTTTCCATGCAGGAAGCGGCGATTTTCTGCGCATAAACCTGCGTCAAACCTTTCACCACAGGCTCAATACCCTGTTTTCTGCGGGGGCATCACGCAGGTCGAACCTGCCAACCGGAAGAGGGACTCAGAAGGTGAAACTCATCATTGCTACTATCAAACCATTCAAGCTCGAGGAAGTGCGCGAAGCGCTGACCGAAGCGGGTGTCCGCGGGCTGATGGTGACCGAGATCAAGGGTTTTGGCGCCCAGTCAGGTCATACCGAGATTTATCGCGGCGCCGAATACGTCGTGAACTTCGTGCCCAAAGTCAAACTGGAGCTTGTCGTCGCCGACAACGTCGCGGACCAGCTGGTCGAAGTGATCTCCAAGACAGCCCAGACCGGCAAGATCGGTGACGGCAAGATCTTCGTGCTCGACGTCGAACAGGCCGTTCGCGTGCGCACCGGCGAAACCGGCGAAGACGCCATCTGAACCTTCCCCTAGATCTGAGGAAACCCGAAATGAACAAACTCAAATATATCCCGCTGGCCACCGCGATTGCGTTGGTGCCCACGCTGGGGGCGGCCCAGGATGCGGAATTTGCATCACTCGCCCAGACAACATTCATCTTCAACACGCTGCTGTTCCTGATCGGCGGCTTTCTGGTGTTCTGGATGGCTGCAGGCTTTGCCATGCTCGAAGCCGGGCTTGTCCGGTCCAAGAACGTCACCACCCAGCTGACCAAGAACATGGGCCTCTTCGGCATCGCCGCAATCATGTACTGGCTGATCGGCTATAACGTGATGTACCCCGGCGACGGCAACTGGATGATGGACGGCGTGCTTGGCACGATCGCTCCCAAGGACATCAAGACGGACATCGACGCAGGCGGCTATTCCAACGCCTCCGACTTCTTCTTTCAGTTGATGTTCTGCGCCACCACCGCCTCCATCGTTTCGGGTACATTGGCCGAACGGGTAAAGCTCTGGCCCTTCCTGATCTTCGTTGTCGTGCTGACCGGCCTGATCTACCCGATCGAGGCATCTTGGCAGTGGGGCGGCGGTTTCCTTTCCGCGATGGGCTTCTCTGACTTTGCGGGATCCACACTGGTGCACGCCGCAGGTGGTTTTGCTGCCCTGGCCGGTGTCATCATCCTGGGACCGCGCATCGGCAAATATGCCAAGGACGGTCGTGTGGTGCCGATGCCGGGTTCCAGCCTTCCGCTGGCGACGCTGGGTACGTTCATCCTGTGGATGGGCTGGTTCGGCTTCAACGGTGCATCCCAGCTCGCCATGGGCACGCTGGAAGATGTCGATGCGGTTGCACAGATCTTTGCAAACACCAACATGGCGGCAGCAGCCGGTGCCGTCGCGGCGCTGATCCTGACACAGGTCCTGTACCGCAAGGTCGACCTGACGATGGTGCTGAACGGCGCACTTGCCGGTCTGGTCTCCATCACCGCTGGCCCGCTTGACCCGACGCTCTTTGGCGCGCTGTGGATTGGCGCTGTGGGCGGTGTCATCGTGGTCTTCGCCGTGCCCTTCCTTGACAAGCTCAAGATCGACGATGTGGTCGGCGCGATCCCGGTTCACCTGGTCGCGGGCTTCTGGGGCACATTGGTGGTGCCGGTCTATACCGACGGGACATCCTTCGTGACGCAGATCATCGGCTTTGTCGCCATCGGTGCCTTTGTCTTCATCTCAAGCTTCATCGTCTTCAGCATCCTCAAAGCCGTGATGGGCATCCGGGTGAGCGAAGAAGCGGAAATTCAGGGTCTGGATACCACCGAATTGGGCATGGAAGCCTATCCGGAGTTCTCCAAGGGCTGATCCCCCTCAAACCCTGTGGCAGCGAACCCGGCCTTTCGAGGCCGGGTTTTTTTATGCCGCCCGACCCGATTGGCCCGTCAGCCAGATCTGGCCGACCCGCCTTTATCAAGATCACTCATCGGGAACCGCAACCACCCCTGCCGGGTTTCCACATAGATCAGACCGGACACGCGATCACCGCGCGCCGCACCTGACCTACCCCGAGAGGATCAGACCATGGGTGAGATTGCAGACAAGGCCAAGGGCAATGCCAACAAAGCCATTGGCGCCGCAAAATCTGCGGCGGGCAAAGTGACTGGAAATGACAAGCTGAGGGTCGAGGGCGAAGCCCAGAAGATCAAGGGCGAGGCACAAAAGGCCAAGGGCGCGGTCAAAGGCGCATTTGGCAACAAGATCTGATCCCGACGACAGCCGGGATTGAAACATCCGGGGGCCCGCGCCGAAAGATCAGCGCGGGCCCCTTTTGTGTCCTGCTCAGATACCGACGTCGATAATCGCCCGGGCAAGGATCGGAATGGTCTGCTGGTTCAGGCCGGCAATATTCATCCGGCTGTCGCTCACCATATAGACCCCGTGTTTGGCGCGCAGCTCCTCGACCTTTTCAGGCGTCGTGCCAAGGCGCGAAAACATTCCCCGGTGCTGCGCGAGGAAACCGAAACGATCAGATCCCGACAGGCGCTGCAATTCACCGGCAAGCTGGGTCCGCAGGTTCAGCATGGTGCCGCGCACGTCTTCCAGCTCCTGCATCCAATCCTCCCGCAGCGCAGCGTCGTTCAGAATCGTCGTCACGATCCGCGCCCCGTGGTCCGGCGGGAAGCTGTAGTTCTGGCGGTTGAGGAACGCCAAAGTATCCTGATTGAGCTTGCGCGCCGCCGGGTCGGCAGCAATGGCCATCAGAAGACCTGTCCGTTCCCGGTAGATCCCGAAGTTCTTTGAACAACTGGCGGCGATCAGGCATTCCGGCACTGCTGCCACGATCTTGCGGGTCGCGGCGGCATCTTCTGCCAGCCCGTCGCCAAAGCCCTGATAGGCGATGTCGATCATCGGCGTGGCGCCGGTTTCCTGCAACACCTTGATGACGGCATCCCATTCACTGGCGTTCAGGTTCGCCCCTGTCGGGTTGTGACAGCAGCCGTGCAACAGGATCACATCGCCCGCATGTGCCTTGCTCAGATCCGCGATCATGCCGTCGAAATCGACCCCGCGCGACTCATCGTCGAAGTAGCGGTAGTTCACCACCTCCATGCCAAGATACTTCAGGATCGACAGGTGGTTGGGCCAGGTCGGATCCGACACGAACACCCGCGCATCGGGGCGGGCCATCTGGATCAGCTCGAACGCCTGACGCACCGCACCGGTGCCGCCCGGTGTCGCCGCCGCAGCCACGGTGTCGCGCGGAACGGCCCCCGCCAGCACCAGTTCGATCATCGCATCGGAAAAGGCCGGATCACCGATAAGCCCGGTGTAGACCTTGCTGTCCTGCGACTGCCAAATCTGCTGTTCTGCCGCCTTTACCGCCCGCATCACGGGGGTGAGGCCTGTCGCGTCCTTGTAGACGCCGACACCAAGGTCGATCTTGGTGTCCCGGGGGTCGTCGCGGTACATCTGCATCAGGGCAAGGATCTTGTCCGCGGGCTGACTTTGTAGGGTTTCGAACATCTTATGCGTCTCCGGTAGCGATCGGCACGGTGGGGAACATCCCCCATTCCGCCCATGATCCATCATAAAGTGACCACGAGGTCTGCCCCATCCGCTCAAGCGCCAGCGCCAGGATTGCGGCCGTGACACCCGACCCGCAGGTCGTGATGACCGGTTTCGCGGGATCGACGCCTGCGGCTTCGAAAACCGCGCGCAGGGCGTCGGGATCCTTCATGGTCTTGTCATCGTTCAACAGGGTCTCGTAATGCACGTTGCGCGACCCCGGAATATGGCCCGCGCGCAGCCCTTCGCGTGGTTCGGGCGCATCGCCACGGAACCGGGCGGGTGCCCGCGCATCGACGATCTGCGGCTCCCCCAGCTTGGAAGCCTGGGCCACCTGCGTCACATCCCGGACAAGCTGGTTCTGCAGGCGGACCGTCATATGGCGATCACGCGGAATCGGCGGCATGTCTTCCGTCGGGTGCCCCTCGGCCACCCATTTGGGCAATCCGCCGTCCAGCACCGCGACATTCTCCTGACCCATCAGGCGGAACAGCCACCAGACCCGCGCTGCAGAGAGCAGACCGGCCCCGTCATAGACCACAACCTGATGCCCGTCGCCCACGCCCATCGCGCGCATCCGCGACATGAATTTTTCCACCGGCGGCGCCATATGCGGCAGGTCCGAACGCCCATCCGAAATTTCGTCAATGTCGAAAAACCGGGCGCCTGGAATATGACCGGCGTCATACTCGGCCTTTGCGTCACGGCCCGCATCCGGCAAGTACCATGATGCATCCAGCAACCGCAGGTCCGGGTCCTTGAGGTGCTTGGCCAACCATGCGGTGGACACGAGCGTCTTGGGATCATCAACCATGGGCAGTCCTTCTAGAAAATGGCTCCATTCTTGCCTAGCCGCGCTGATGCAAACTGGCAAGAGCGCGCCCCGGTTGCGGAGTGATTACGGGCGTTCCTCGCTAGGAAACGGGTCCGTTTCCTGCAACAACGGGCTGCCCGACATTCCGGACCACCACGCCGAAAGGTCGGGATACTCTGCCAGGAGCTCCGCCCCCACAGCAACCCGCGTCAGGTAATCCATGACCGGGGCCAGATGCAGATCGGCAAGGGTCAGACCCTGCCCATCCAGCACCAGCCCCTCCGCCGCGATGGTATTGAGAAGTTTCAGGCCGGGCCTGCCCGCTTTGATACCGGCCGCGACCTGATCGGAATCAAAGGGTTCATTCATCAGCGGTGCGTAGAAGCCGTTGGAGAAAACCTGCCGGACAAGCGGCCAGTACAGGCTGGTATCCACAATGCCAAAGACCTGATCCATCCGTGCGAGCGCCTGTGAGTCGTCGGGCAGCAGGTGCATGGCGCCGCTGACCCGCGCCAGATAGCGCAGGATCGCCGCTGTCTCGGTCAGCGTGAAATCACCGTGGCGCAGAACCGGCACGCGGGCCAGCGGGGTGAAACGATCCAACGCGGACGGATCGGAAAACGGGTCCACCTCGACATAGCTGGCCTGCAGGCGCATTTCGATCAGGGCAACCCGGACAATCCGCGTGTAGACCGAATGCCTGAACCCGATCAGCGTGAAACCGTCAGCCATGATCTTTGAGCAGACGCGCCTTTTGCCGCGACCAGTCGCGTTTCGCCGAGGTCTCGCGTTTGTCGTGGTTCTTCTTGCCCTTGGCGACACCGATCTTCAGCTTTGCCATGCCGCGATGGTTGAAATACATCACCAGCGGCACCAGGGTCATCCCCTTGCGCTGGGTGGCATTCCACAAATCCGCCATCTGCTTGCGCGAGACGAGCAACTTGCGCCGCCGCCTTTCGTCATGCTGAAACGTCTTTGCCTGTGCATAGGGCGCCACATAGGAGTTGACCAACCACAGCTCGCCCTCTTCCACAGCCGCATAGCTTTCCGCGATGTTCGCGCCGCCCTGCCGAAGGGATTTCACCTCTGACCCCTCCAGGATAATGCCGCATTCGATATCTTCCTCGATAGCGTAATCATACCGCGCCCGGCGGTTTTCGGCGATCACCTTGTAATTGGGATCAGATTTCGTGGCGGATTTGACCTGTGACATGCAGGCAGATGTAGAGCGCACCCAAAGCCAGTGCAAGGTTCGGCACCGCGCTTTCGCAGTTGCTTTGTCCTGAATACGGAAAGCACGAGCAGCATTGCCTACAACTTCAGGGAGAGTTCCCCGGATTTCCGCCAAACTTCTGCAGCAAGTGACGGCAGCTATCACGCGGCGGATATGATCCCCACTCCACCAAGGGGAGCGCCACCGCCGCCGCGCGGCGTGTCCTGGCGGCGCATTCAAACGCGCATGAAGCGCCTGTTACCCGCGCTTCTGAGAGCGGCGCAGGTGATGCACGGCCAGCAGCAGCGAAAGCGTGGCAGCCATGCCGCCGCCCCAGACAATGACGGGAATATGGTGGATATGGCCCAGCACCCGCGCCAGAACCGCCCCCACAAGATGCCCGACCAGGATGTAGAACAAAGCCCAGATCGCAGATGAAACAGCGGTGATCGCGCCATAGCGGCGATAGGTGATCTCTGTCTGGGCCAGCGCCAAGGGAACCAATATCCGCATGCCGGGTATAAAGCGAAAGGACGCGGCAAACCGGCCGGGCTGGCTTCGGACCTTGCCCAGCAGGGCCGCAATCCGGCTTCCCGCCAGTTGACGCTGCACAAACGGGTGAGACCGGAAACGCCGTCCGAGCCAGAAAAACAATGTATCTGCAATCCAGGCACCTGACCCGATGGCAAGCAACACCGGGAAAAACGGCAGGACATGCCGGTGCACCAGCGCGCCGCCCATGATCGCAACGGATTCCCCTTCGATCCCACATCCAAGGAACAGAGCCGGCACGCCATAGGTGCTGACAAGGCTTTCCAGGCTCACGGCATCACCCTATGGCCAGGGGCTGCCATGGCCCTCAATCGCCCAGTTTGGCGTGCACTTCGTCCAGGTCGATTTCGCCCACCGGCATCTTGTTGCCCGGATTCTCGAAATCATATTTGAACAATTCGAAGTCGCGTTTGTAGATTTCGCGCATCAGGTGCATCGACAGATCGTCGAAATAATCTTCGACCGGATGGGCCCGTTTGGGGCCGTGCCCCTCGCTCTCGTTGAACCGCGGGATATCCGCAAGGCGGACCTGGTGGGATGTCTCAATCGCGTCCAGCACGTCCTGCATCCCGTCGTTGAATGCCTCGGTCCAGAAAATCTTGTCATAGCGCCCACCGTTCACGATGAAGGTGCTGACATGGCCGGACATGGCCGACCAGTGAATGTCGGGGTCCATCGGCCGCCGCCACCGGATGGTATCGCGGGCGAACAACAGGAACCTGCGGAAACTGGCAATCTGGTCGAACTCCTGCTTGCCGTCATCGCCGCCGACTTCGATGCCATACTTCTGGATCAGCAGGGGGACCAGGTTGCCGCGATAGCGTTTGCCGTTGCGCTGGATGCCGCAGATCTTGTCGAAGAACGAGCTCAGGATCCGCGTGTAGGGATTACGCACGCAGGTAAAGGCGTAGGACTTGTGGCCCTTGACGTTCTCGGTGATCGGAAGTTGCGAGGCATCCAGCGCCCATTTGTGCAACCCGGACTGTGCATCATGGATGTCACCGTCGAAGAATTCGCCGTGGTCGGAGTAGTACATGATCTGCCCGATTGTCGAACAGGCGCACTTGGGCACCACCCGATAGACCACGCTTTCGCTTTCCGTCATCCATGTTCCGGGAAACCCCATAGCCGACTGCCTCTCACTCGTTCTGTCATGACTGTTTTTAGCAACAGTTCTGAGTTGCCGCAAAAAAGCAAATAAATGCGGTTTATTCAATGTTGCTTCATCATTATCTAGGTAAACAATACAAGGTAAAGAGGCAGTTCGTTTCAGTCGTGGCCAAAATCGCTTACATACTGCTTTGTCACAAGGACCCGCTGGCGATCATCCGGCAGGCAGAGCGGTTGACGACGGCCGGCGACTATATGTCGATCCACTTCGACTCCCGGGCAAAGCCCGAGCATTACCAGCAGATCCGCGCGGCGTTGGACAATAATCCGAACGTGATCTTCGCGAAGAAACGTGTGAAATGCGGCTGGGGCGAATGGTCCCTTGTGCAGGCAACACTCAGTGCCCTCACCTCCGCCGTTGAGGCGTTTCCCCGCGCAACGCATTTCTACATGCTTTCCGGCGATTGCATGGCGATCAAGTCGGCGGAATACACCCACCAGTTCCTTGACGACAACGATGCCGATTTCATCGAAAGCTTCGACTACTTCGAAAGCGACTGGATCAAGACCGGCTGGAAAGAGGAACGTCTGATCTACCGGCACTGGTTCAATGAACGGACCCAGAAAAAGCGGTTCTACTGGATGTATGAGATCCAGAAGAAACTGGGGCTGACCCGCAACATCCCCGCCGATCTGCAGATCATGATTGGCAGCCAGTGGTGGTGCCTGCGCCGCCGCACCGTTGAATGGCTGCTGGATTTTGTGAAAAAGCGCCGCGATGTCGTCCGTTTCTTCCGGTCCACCTGGATTCCCGATGAAACCTTCTTTCAGACGCTGGTCCGCCACCTGGTGCCCGAGGTCGAGATCCGCTGCCGCACCCTGACCTTCCTGATGTTCACGGACTACGGGATGCCGGTCAATTTCTACAATGACCATTACGAGCTGTTGCTCAGCCAGGATTACCTTTTCGCCCGCAAGATCAGCCCCGAGGCGCAGGACCTGAAACGCAGGCTCGGGCTGCTCTACGCCGCCGAGGGCGTCCAGTTCCAGATCAGCAACGAAGGCCGCGGCCTGTTCAAGTTCCTGTCAGGCCGGGGCCGGATCGGCCGCCGCTTTGCCACCCGTTTCTGGGAAACCGAAAGCACGCTGGGACGCGAACGGGAACTGCTGATCGTTGTCTGCAAGAAATGGCACGTCGCCAAAAGGGTCCTCGACCGCATCCGGCAGGTCACCAACGTTCCCGCGATCGAGTACCTCTTCAACGAAGAAGATACGACCCTGCCCGATCTGGGCGGCATCCAGAACACGCTGGAAAAACGCCACCGTCACCGGCGGGCCTTGATGCGGATGCTGTTCGACTATTTCGAAACCGACCGCATGATCGTCTGCATGGACCCGGGCAATATCGAGCTTCTGAACGATTTCGCCTCTGACCGCTCCATCACCCGCATTCTGGAAATCGAATGCCAGTTCACCGACGACTACCTGATCGGCCATGCGATGCGCGTGGGCCTTGCCGGGGAACAGACATCGCAGGACACGCTGGAACGCCTGTTGCCGACGATCCGCAACGACATGGTGCACGAAAGCGACCGCATCCGCGACGCCCAGTTCGAGAACCACATTCGCATCCGCGAGGCTGCCGATCCCGAGCTCAACGCCGAAAACCTTGAGAAATTCCTGAACATCTCCAAGGACAAGGCCCGCGAAATCGCCAAGACGGACTATCTGTTCGCAGACTGACGCAGATCATCGTTCTTTTGCCGACAAACCGCCGCTTGGGGGAGCGAGAGGGCAAACCGCCCCCTCACCGGCACGCAGGGATCACAACAGCGCGGTCACTTCTTTGCCCGCCAGCTCCCGATCCACCGCGACATACCCTGCCGTTTCTCCGCCAGATCATCCTCAAGCGCCTCAAGCGTCGGGTCGATCCGCGCCCGCCGGAACCGCCGCCAGCGCACCCAGATGGCATAGACGATGGCAAAGAAAAGCGTGAGAATGATGATGTTCAGCCAGGGGATCCCCTTGGAAGCATCGGGCCCCTCGACCTTGCGAAGCGATATGGCGTTGGGAAACACCGTCAGGAACTCGTTGCGCCAGCCGTAGTGTTTGATCGCATACCATTCCGGTGCCGCCTCGGTCGATTTGGCATCCGCCGCCTCTGCCTGCAGGTTCGAAGTGTCGAACTTGAAATAGGGCGGCCAGCCCCAGCCTGTATCCTCGTTGCGATAGACCATGACGTCACCCTTGGCGCGCCGCGTCTGGATGAAGAACACATCCCGGTTCGCCAGCGTCCCGTCCGTTCCGATATCCGCCTGCGCCCAGAAGATCGAGTTTTCACCCGGATCGACACGCTTTTCATAGGTATCGGTGACCCGGACGATATCGACCTGCGGCAGCGTGTAGTGGAAGAAGGCCGCCACCAGCACCCAGATGGTGATCCAGAAAACCCACTTGATAATCGCCATGTTGGCCCCTCTCAGGAAAAATTCGTCAGGTAAATGACCACGCCGACAACGACGACGGGTACGATATAGACGCCCAGGATCAGCTTGCGCCGGATCGACCCGTCATAGCGTTCAAGCCCGCGCTGCACAAAGGTGTCGCGGTCCACCAGCTGTTTGCCCTCGTACCACTTCTTGCGCAGCTTCGACCGCCGCACGCTGCGCGAATAGAACGACAGACAGACATAGATGATCGTCAGAACGACAAAGCCGATCACCACAAGACGCGCCAGTGCAAACATCTATCTCTCCCTCACCGCGCCCCAGGGGCCGACACGGGCGATCATGTCGGACACCGGATCGGGCTTGCGGGGGGCAGGCTCTTCCATCGGCGCATCATGGCCGAACAGCGCCGCCCGCGCACCCGCCTTGTCCATCTGATACTCGGCCACGAGGAAATCGGCAACATAGGCCTTCTTCGCATCCGGCCAGCGGGCATAGGTCTGATAGAACAATTCCTTGTGGCAGATGAACATCTGCCGCGCGTCCTTGGGGGCCAGTTCGGCCAGCAGCATGTTCACCAGCGCCGCATCCTTCGTATCGCTCGCCCGCAGGGTATAGAAATAGGCCGGATGGTCCGAGGATATCCGCGGCCAGTTGCCGCCGTTCTCGGCCCAGTTCACCAGCGCGCCCAGCGCGTGGAACTCCTCCGGCAGCTTGTCCACATGCTCCCGCGCCAGACGCCGCATATCGGCGCGCGTGGCCCCGGTCAGGTCGCCGCCCTCATCCGCCACCGCGTCGATCAGGATGAAATCCATCTTCTGCCGCAGGATCGCCGCCGAGTTGATGCCCCGCGCCTCGACAATCGTTTCGGTCAGGCCGTTGTATTCGAAAAACTTGGCAAGCTGGTTCCGGTCGTCGGCGTCAAAAACATATTTGATCGGCAGATCGCCCAGATGATCCTTGCCAGAAGGAGCCACGACCGCCGGATGGTCCAGATCCTGAAACAGGTAGAGCCCGCCGAAATGCGCCGTCCAGAAATTCCGCTGGTCAAAGGACATCTGGCGCAGCCTGACCGGGTTGCGCACCACATCCCCGGTCTTGCCCGCCAGTTCGATCATCTGCGCGATCAGCACATCGTCGTACCAGCCGTCTTTCTCGGTTTTGAACCGCTCGACCATCTGCCCCAGCTTTTCCGCGTCGCGCACCGTGCCTGCGGTGGTATCGGCCTCGACCTTCACGCGTCTTATGTCGAACAACCGCGCGGGGGTTGAGACATCATAGACGCTGTTCACCAACTCCCCCGCCACCGCGTCGCGGGCGGTCAGCGCGAACAACTGCGCCTCATTCTCGGCGATGAACTGCTGCAGGATGCCGCGCGAGGTGGAGAATTTCATGTTGAGCAAAGGCGCCGAGCGCTGTTCCATGCTCAGCAGGATGAACTGCCGGTTCACGCCCGCATGGTTGAGATAGAGGTGATCGCCCAGCTCGTCACCCACTTCGGGGGAATAGCCCGAGATATCGATGTGGAAATCGGTTTGGGTGGTGCGCTTGCCGGTCAGATGCTCCAGCGCACGGTTGTAGCGGTCGACCAGCGCGGGGGAATCCACGTGGAAGAGGTTGCCGAACATGAGGCCGTGACGGATGAGGCGGTTCATTGGGTTTCCATGCCTCTGGTAAATTCACCACGCATTGCCGACGACCCAGACTGAAGTTGAAAATATCCACATACCTAAAACAGCCCACGACTCTTGCCAAAAGATAGCCTTTGGCCACTCAATATTTTCCCATCGTCTTATCTTTGACCCTTGATGACAGATTACGAAAATTGAGAATAGGGTCATTACGAACAGTGAAATCGCACCGACCGCCTGCATTGCATCACGGGCTATTTCTTGATGTTTCGCAAAGACTTCAAACCGGATATAGCCTAACGCAGCTACAAGCAGCAGGTTAACTTTCAAATACATTTCAAAGTCTTTGTATATCCGATCACTGTGATCCTTAGTGCTACTACCTTTTTCAGCAGTTGATTTTGCCTGCCAACAAAATAGCACTAAAGCAAAACAAGAAATTACAATCAGCAAAAGAGCAGGAAAAACTAGCAATTTAGCCTGAAATTCTAACACCCGTTCGCTCCTCTCACCCCCGACTCCCCAAATACCGCTTCTTCGCCTCTTCCATCCGCCCCATCTCGCGCACGGCGTTCTCGATCGCCACCTCGTCCGACTTGTCCGCGTACCGAAACTCTGAATCCGCGTAGCGGTTGATCTCCTGTATCACCATCTCCACCGTGATCGGCTGGCGCATGTCCTCGATCATCGCCTTCTTCGCGTCATACCCCTTGAACAGGAACAGATCGGGGTTCTCCATCCATTCGTCGGGCAATTCAAAGTCCATCGCGCGGACCTTGACCGCATCCGTAATATTCTTGATTGCGCGGCCCGTGAACCGCGCGTCTGCCTCCTGAATACCCTTCAGATAGGTGCCCAGCTTGTTGATCGTATCCAGCTCCCCGATCTCCCCGCGCACGGCTTCGTAGACGCGCAGCAACCCCGCCTCATGGGGCCTGGAATGGGATTCAAACGAGGCCGCCACCGCCTTCTTGATCGCCTGCGCCTCGAAGGCCTTGTGATCGCCCAGCGGTATGGAATGGTTCTTGCCCATCAGCAGATACAGGATGTCGACATAATCCTCCCGCGTCTGCGGGCCGTCCACAAGGAACCGCGCCCCGGCACGCTGGCGCAGGGCATCGTCCACGTTCTCGGGGTAGTTGGAGAACATGCCGAAGGTGCAATTGCCCCGCACAACCGTATTGGCCCCCGCGAAACTTTCCATCAGCACCGCCGTGATCTCCAGCTGCCCCGCGCTCGACTGCCGGTCGCCGCGCTTGCCGGCCAGCTGGTCGATGTCATCAATCGTGCCAAAACCGATCACGCTGGGGTCGATGATGTTGTTGATAAAGGCCTTGGCGTTCTGGCCCGATTTGCCCTGATAGCTGTCGATGTTGTCCGTGCTCAGGTTCTGGTATCGGAACGGATAGCCCGCGTTGCCGCAATATTCGCTGATCAGCCCCGCCATCATCTGGATCAGCGTGGTCTTGCCTGTCCCCGGCGCGCCGTCACCCATGAAGGTAAAGATGAACCCGCCCAGATCGGCAAAGGGGTTCAGGCGGCGGTCGAAGTCATAGGCCATCAACATCTTGGCCAGTTTCATCGCCTGATATTTGGCGATGTGGTTGCCCACGACCTCGTTCGGCTTCTTGAAGGTCATCGTCAGCTTGGTGGACTTCGCCCTGGACGCCGGGCTGAACCCGGCAATTGTGAAATCATCCGCCTCGACCCGCCAGGACGCGCCCCTGAACCCCTCAAGGCGCGGGGCGGTCTGGGCGCGCAGGGCGACCTTCTCCATCAGCGCCTCGGCAAAGGCGCTGACCGTGGCCACCAGCCGCGCATCGTCCTGCGCATGCGCCGCGATGTCCTGATCCAGCTCCCACAACGCGCCATGCAGGGCGGTCTGACCATTGTCTGTCAGCACCTCATCCACATCGCCGACCTCGACCGTCGTTTCGGACAGATGCGACGACAGCAGATAGGCGGTGGCATTGCCGAAGACATAAAGCGTCACCAGCGCTTCCGCCGCCAAAAGTTCGGAAAATTCGGACTTGCGGGCGGCAGGCAGAGACCCTTCCAGGTTCGCGCGTTTCAGATCGCCGAGCCCGGATTGCTCCGCCACATTCTCGGCCACGGCCAGCGCGATGGCTGTGGCGCGGCGCAGGGCGTGCATCACGGTGGCCTGCAGGGGCGTGACCAGCGTATCACCATCATCCGCGCCTTCGATCCGCGCCAGCAGCTGCACCGCACCGCTGGGTGTGGTCCGCCGCGTGGCCAGACCCGGCGTCGTGCTGCGGAACCGCCGCCGCGTGCCGATGCCCGGCGACCGCTCTGACTGGGGCGCTTCATCCGCGGCCCTGCCGATGCGCGGCGCGTGGTCGAACCCCTCCAGCAGGGAGAGTGCCACGCTCACGTGCTTTGCAATATCCTCTTCCCGAAGCTCCATCGCGTCAGATGTCTGGCTCATATCTCAAACTCATTTTCATTGTTCAATAAATACACTCTTCCGGCACGACGTCGCTAATATCGAAGAACACGTCCTTTCGGGCTGACCACATATTTCCGCACCGAGGCAAAGCCGGGGGGGCGTTTTTCCTCCAGCACCTGATAGGGCCGCTGGGGCAGGATGATGCTGCGCTCCGTCCGCGTGGCGCCCAGGTCCGGCCCCTGCACGCCGAAGGGATCAAGCGCGAAGACTTCCCGCTCGACCGTCGAGAACCAGCCGGATTTCTCTTCGATCACCCGGTCGCTCACCAGTTCTTCCTCGGTCCAGACAAGCGCCCAGTCCTGGCCCGCAGGTGCATTCGCCTCTGCCAGAACCTCGCGCAGAGGGCCCGCCTGCCGGGTGTAGGCGTGGCTGTACATCGGCCCCAGATGGAACCGGCGCAGCCGTTTGGGATGCAGATCGTCAAAGTCCTGATCAAAGCCGCGCGCGATGGTCAGCAGTTTCAGCCCACCCAGCGCCTGCGCGCTCAGATGGGCCTGCACCTCCGGCCAGCGGCGTTCATCCTTGGGCAGGCCGATCCGGCCGGAATCTTCCAGTTCCATCAGGTAGATGACCGGCAGGTTGACCTCTGAATCGTATGTGGCCCAGTGCAGGCGGAATCGCCTGCGCCCCTCGCTCACATTGCCCAGCCAGGCCGCCTGCGGATCATTCTGCACCCAGAACAGATCACCCCGCGCCAGTTCCGCGTAATACATCCGCTGGGACAGGGCGAATTGCAGCTTGGTGGGAATTTTCCGGTCGCCGAGAATGGTCTGCACCATCTCATCCTTCAGCCGAGCCTCGGTCGGCATGTTTTCCAGGTGTTTGGCGGCCTGCTGCGCGTCATTGGCCATGGTCATGATTTCCGCCGCCACCGGAAAGCCGCTGTCGCGGTTGTCCATGGTCAACGAGCCAAAGAAGCGGCCCGTCTCGCGCCCCACCAACAGATACTTGTAGCTGAGCGCACGGAAACTATGGGTCAGCTTGGCGGCATAGCGGGTGAGAATGTCGATTTCATCCCGGTCCAGCGCCCCTTCGGCCTCCATCACTCCGGCCACATGCAACATGTGCTGCATGATGCCTTCGAACTTGGCGAAGTAGCGGCGCGACGCGAATGTGTCGGTGATGCCGACGTGGTCTTGCGAAAGCGTAAGATCAGCCATCAAAAAAGCGTCTTTTCAGAATGAGCCAGTTTAACTCCCGGCTACACGTCCGGATGATAAGGAACACGGCAATCAACAACCCCAGGGCATAGAAATTGGCTCCAATGCCGATATTGAAGACAACCACCAGAAGGGGCGGAAGGCCAACAAGCGAAATACCAATCAACAAGTCGCGCCTGCCTCGGTCGGAAAGCAAGTTTCCCGAATGCCTGTTCCTGTATTCCTTTTCAGCCGCCATACTGATTGCTGTCATGTTTCTCGATGATCGCGGCAAACCGCCGGGCAAAGCGTTCGTCGGCCTTGGCCTTGGCCTCAAGAACTTCACGCGCGAACACCATGTGATCCTCGTGTTTATCCATCATCTCGGCCATGCGGGCGTTGGTGGCGGCCCCGATCCCGGCCATGGCCGATTGCGCCTCCTGGTCCGTCTTCACACCGATCTCGTTGATGCGGTGCGCCACATCCTGCTGTTGCGCGGTCTTCAGCGATTTGGTCAGCGCGTCATAGAGCACCACGCGCTGCTTTGTGTCCGTCTTCAGTTTGTTGATCAGCACCATCTGCGTCGCCGCCTGGTTCTGCAGGGAGTCGATCCAGGTCTTGCCCTTTTCGATATAACGCTCCAGCGTCTGGGACTTGGCCAGCTTGACCTGCTCCTCCTGCACCAGCGCGTTGTACTTCGCGTTGGCCTCTGCCAGCTCGGTTTCCAGCTTGGTACGTTTCGCGGCATCCGCTTCTGACGCAATGGCGTTTTCCAGCTTGATGATGTCCGGGTCCATGCCGCCGATGTCGGCACGGATGGTTTCCAGCTCTCCCACCGTCAGCTCGCGTTCATCCAGCGTCTCGCTCAGGTTGCTCTCGACTTTGACCTTCTGCTTTTCCAGCATCGCCAACTGCCCCTCCAGCAGTTGGACGATCACGTCGGATTTGCTGATCAGATCCTGCAACTTGTCGTCGATCGAGGCAGAGCGCACCCGTTCCTGCCGCATGCTGTCCGCCTTTGCGCGGGAGAAGATACCGATGAAAGTTTCCATCCCCGTCTTGTTGCGCATCTCGTCGAAATCGCGACTGAACCCGGCGGTGACATCGTCCAGGCCCATGATCAGTTCGGCGATGTTCGCGTTCATCACATCGGTATGGGCGTGGACATCTTCCAGAGACGCGTTCTCGATGTCGATCATCGCATCGTCACCCGTCTTCAGCTTGGCCCGCGCTGTCTCGATCCGGCTGGTCAGCTCTGCAATCTTGGATTGCGCCTGTGCGACCTGCGCCTGGGATTCCTTGACCTGTGCATCCAAATTCGACATTAAAGTCTCCGCTTTCCAATAAGTTAAAGTACATGTAGGTAATGTTATGGCAATTTACATCACCTACACCCGCAATTTAAGCAGAGTGTGGCAAAAGCCCATGCCCTTGAAAAGAGGGCATTGAGTCAGGTCAGTGGCCAGCGCAGGGTCACAACATGCCCTTTTTCACCGGAATGCGAGGTCAACTCGCCCCCCAGCTGCTGCGCTGCCGCCTGCATGATGCGCATCCCCAGGCCGGTTCCGACAATAGTTTGAACGCCCCCAGCAGCAGGTGGCCCGCCGTCGTCGGCACAGATCAGCACATAGCTTTCGCCTTCAATCTTGCCGGTGATGTCGAAAGCCCCCTTGTCACGCCCCTCGAAGGCATATTTCGCAGCATTCGCGATGGCCTCGTTCACGATCATTCCGACCGCTGAGGCGGCCCGGGACTGGAGCTTGCAGGGTTCCACCTCATGGCGCACATGGATGCCCTGCGGCATCTGCGCCGACGCCGTCTGAACCACCCGGTCAAGAAAGCCGCTCAGATTTACCATGGCACCCGCATCGGACAGATACAGTGCCTCATGCAGGTTGCTGACCATGGCCAGCCGTCCCTGTACAGCCTCCAGCGCCTCGCGCGCCTCGTTTGTCTTGACCGAACGCGTCTGGATGCGGATCAGCGCCTCCAGCGCCTGAAGGGAGTTCTTGACCCTGTGATCGACCTCGCGGCGCAGCATCTCCGCAGCACCCAAGGCTTCACGCAGCTCAAGGTGACGCATCACCTGCTTTGCCAGGATCTTCAGCGTGGTGCGCTGCATTTCTGTCAGCACCCTCGGCACGCGGTCCAGAACACATAATGTGCCCAACGCCACGCCATCGGCCGATGTTAGCAAAGCCCCCGCATAAAACCTAATCTGCTCATCCCCTGTGACAAGCGGATTTGCAGCCGTGCGCGGGTCATTGGTTGTGTCCTGGACCTCCAGATAATCGCCGGACTGGATGGCATGCGCACAAATGCTCATCTGGATGGGGGTTTCCGTCACATCCAGACCCTGAACCGCCTTGAACCACTGGCGATCCTTTTCGACCAGCGACACCAATGCGATGGGTGTCCCGCATATCTCGCCCGCAAGTCGTGCGATTTCATCGAAGCCTTCCTCGGGCGCCGTGTCCAGGATGTTGTATCCGCGCAGGAGCGCAAGGCGGATCTCTTCATCGTCAATCAGCTTGTCTTGCATCCAGGCTCTTTCATTGCCGCGCCGCATCCTGACGAATTGGCCCGAACGTGAATTTCACATCGGTATTGTTGAACTGATCTGCCGGGTCAAGGTTGATCGGGCGCTTACCTCCGGGCAGGCAGGACCCCTCCTTCGGGCGCAACCTGCGCAGGGTCCGCAACCTGACCGGCCAGGGCAGGGTTCAGCCGCCCAGCACAGCCCGGACCATGTCGCTTTCGGGATCGGCCAGGGCATCGATCACGTCAAAATGATGCTTGCCCTCGACAACGACCTGCCGTGCACCCCAGACCCGCGAGAGCTGTTCGGACTGTTCAAGAAAGGCGGGCCGTTCATCCGCACCGACCCAGACGGTCACATTGACGCCATGCGGCGGGCTCATGTTGACCGGGCTTTCCGCCTGTGCCTCTGCCGCGTCGATCCCCAGAATGTCGTTCATCGATGTCTGCATCAGCGGTGCAAGGTCGGCAACGGCGGAAATCGGGGCAATATTCGCGATCCGGTCGCGCACCTCAGACGGCAGCACCAGCGGATCGGTCATCCGAGACACCAGATGCCCGCCCGCCGAATGGCCCGCAAGCGACAATGTGCCGAATGTCCGCCTGGAAATCTCGGTAACGGCGGCGGCAATCTGGGTGGTGATTTCACCGATGCGCACGTCGGGGCACAGATCATAGGACGGCATGGCGACAGCCCAGCCGCGCGACAGCGGCCCCGCGGCCAGATGGGACCAATAGCTGCTGTCGAATGCCTTCCAGTAACCGCCATGAACAAAAATCACGGTCCCGCGCGACACGCCTTCGGGCTGAAAGAAATCAAAGACCTGCCTGTCAGAAGGGCCATATGACACCCCGATTTGCGCCCGCGCCCCCAGCTCCTGGCGAAAAGCAGCAGCTGCTTTTTCCCACTTCGGAGGGTATGTTTCAGCGCCCTCGATATGGCCGGAATTGTCATAGGCATCGTCAAACTGCGTCATAAGTCGTCCTCTGGATAGTGCCCCGAAACCAATCGGGAACTGGACAATCATAGCCAATGTTGCTTTGGGTTCCACAAACAAAAGCGGAGACAACCAAATGACAGACGCAAAAACCGATCTGAAATCCATGCTCAAGGATCCCGGCCTCCTGGAAACCCGCGCCTATATCGGTGGCAAATGGGTGGATGGCGAGGATGGCACATTTGACGTAACCAACCCCGCCCGCGGCGATGTGATCGCCAAGGTTGCGGACCTGAGCCGCGCGCAGGTCGCAGGTGCCATCGCACAGGCCGAAAAGGCGCAAAAGGAATGGGCCGCCTGGACCGGCAAGGAACGCGCCAACGTATTGCGCAAATGGTTCGACCTGATGATGGAGAACCAGGACGATCTTGGCACGATCCTGACCGCCGAACAGGGCAAGCCGCTGGCCGAAGCCAAGGGCGAAATCGCCTATGGCGCATCTTTCATCGAATTCTTCGGCGAAGAAGCCAAACGCATCTACGGCGAAACCATTCCCGGTCATCAGCGCGACAAACGCATCACGGTGATCAAGCAGCCCATCGGGGTTGCGGCCTCGATCACACCCTGGAACTTCCCCAATGCGATGATCACCCGCAAGGCTGCCCCCGCACTGGCCGCAGGCTGCGCCTTCGTCGCCCGTCCCGCTGCGGAAACACCGCTGTCGGCCATCGTCATGGGTGTCCTGGCCGAACGTGCCGGCATCCCTGCCGGGGTGTTCAACGTGGTGCCCTCCTCATCCTCCTCTGCCGTGGGCAAGGAATTCTGCGAAAACCCAGCCGTGCGCAAACTGACCTTCACCGGCTCCACCGAAGTCGGGCGCATCCTGCTGCGCCAGGCCGCCGATCAGGTCATGAAATGTTCCATGGAACTGGGCGGCAACGCCCCCTTCATCGTCTTTGACGACGCCGATCTCGACGCCGCGGTCGAAGGCGCGATCCTGTGCAAGTTCCGCAACAACGGCCAGACCTGCGTCTGCGCCAACCGCATCTATGTCCAGGCAGGCGTCTATGACGCTTTCGCTGCCAAACTGAAGGACCGCGTCAGCAAGATGAAGGTCGGCGATGGCTTCGCGGAGGGTGTCGAACTGGGGCCGCTGATCAACGGTGACGCCAGCGAAAAGGTCAGGGAACATGTGGAGGATGCCGTTTCCAAGGGCGCCCGGATCGTTCTGGGATCGACAGAAGAAAAGCTCGCGGGCAACTTCCTCGCGCCGACCATCATCACCGGCGTGACCCAGGACATGAAAGTCTCCAAGGAAGAGACATTCGGCCCCCTCGCCCCGCTGTTCAAGTTCGAAAACGAAGACGATGTGATCGCAATGGCCAATGACACGATCTTCGGCCTCGCCTCCTACTTCTACGCCAAGGACCTGAGCCGCGTCTACAAGGTGGCCGAGGCGCTGGAATACGGCATCGTCGGCGTGAACACCGGGATCATCTCCACCGAGGTTGCCCCCTTCGGCGGCGTCAAGCAATCCGGCCTGGGCCGCGAAGGCAGCCACCACGGGATCGAAGACTACCTCGAAATGAAATACATCTGCATGTCCGTCTGACTGCCCGGTCGCCACGGGCGAAACAAATCCCCTCTCCCCCACGGGGGAGAGGGTTAGGGTGAGGGGGGCGCCCGCTACTCAACCCCATGGCCAGCAATCACCGCCGGATCAATCCTCGCCATCTCCGCATCGAACCGGGCCCATGTGATCGACGCCCGGTTGCCTGCATATCCGTGATAATGCGACTTGCCGGTGACATTGGGCAAACCGGCCCAGATCTTTGCAAGATTGTTCATGAAGGCCACGCGCCCCAGCCTGCCTGCGCGGAATTCATGCAGACCCGCCTCCGCCAACAGGACATCTGCCAGACGGTCCTGAACAGCGGGGCTGAACCTAGCATTCGGGGCGATCCCAAGCTTTGCTACAACCCGGCGCAAGGTTGCGGGGATGAACTGGTACCTGCCGATGGCATGCGGCTGGCCCGGTGTTTCCTCGATCCAGCGGAAAATTTCGGCCAATGTCATCTGTGTCGGGGGTTTCGGCGTTTTGACGCGCGCCCCATGCTGGACGGCCTCATAGCCATCGCGCCGCGATTCCGCCGCACCGATCAGCGCCCGCAGCCGCGCAACATCCGAGCCCTGCGCCAGCACCGGCGACGCAGTGTCAAAGGCAGGTTCATGGGCCGGTCTTTCCGCGAACAGGCCGGCCGCGGCACGGCCCACGAACAGGCTGGGGGTCTCCTTGCTGTCACGCGAAAGGGCAGGCGTTGCAATCAACCCGCCCCGCGCGCCGCCCCAGTTCCCTTGCGAAAACAACGATCCGCTTTCGGCGCGGAGGATGTTGCATGGAACCGATGCGCACAGCACTGCCAGCAGAATTGGGGAAACGACACGCATCACGGCTCCGGCCTGGGGGACCGGGGCAGACTGGCAGTTGCGCCCTAATATTCCGTAACCGTCGCCACCGGGAAACCGCGCTGCGATTGCAAGCCCCTTACCACGCCCGCGCCGGGGCGCAAGAAGCGGTCTGCCGCCGACATCCTGCGATCTGCGCAAGCTGCCGCCGACGCGGTGGCAGGCGGGAAACCCCCTGCCCATATCAGGGTTGGCACCACAACCGGTGGGCAGGATGCCTGCCGGTCTCTCGCCTTAACAGACAGAAAGGAAAACCTATGACCTTTTCGAAAATCACCCGGACCCTCGTCGGATCGACAGCTCTCGCGGCCGCATTCTCCATGCCGCTGATGGCGCAGGAAGCACCGGCAACCTCGCCGACACCAGAACAGCCGACAACCGAAGTCGCACCCGCAGCCACCGCCGAGATCAACAGCGCCACGACCGAGGCGATCGAAAACGGTACGGCTGTCGCGGTGACGTCAGACGATGCGGTGATCGGCAAGATCGAGACAGTGACCGCTTTGGAAGACGGCATGAACCGCTATGAGATCGCCCTGGGTGATTCATATGATGTCGAAGGCGGCCGCGTGTCGATCCAGAGTGCCGACCAGCTGAATGCCGAAGGCCAGCTCGAACTGGAAGTCACCGAACAGGAATTCGCCGCCGCAGTCCAGCAGCAGCTGGGCAATGGCGCAGGGACGGGCACCGAGACGCAGACAAACTGACTTCTCCCGGTTTGAACCCAAGACTGCCTCGGCTGTCCCGGGGGTCGGTTCTGCTACGGCAGATCCGGCCCCTTTTTTTTGTCAGGGTGGACACCGGCGGATGAGCATCGGCCACATTTGGAAAAACCCATAGCCTGAGCGCCGCTCATCAAAAAACCCGGAGCATCTCTGCTCCGGGCCCGGTCCGTCTTGAGTGAGGTTCAGACCGTGATCCGCCCCTTGGGGCTGACCAGCGTGAACCGGCCGCCTCAGTTGACGGATTTCGCGTCGACGACATCCTTGTCCAGCACCTTGGTATCCGATGCGATCTGGATCTGCCGGGGCTTCAGTGCCTCGGGAACCTGGCGCTGCAGTTCGATGTGCAGCATCCCGTTGGCATGCGCGGCACCCGTCACCTGGACGTGATCTGCCAGATGGAACCGGCGTTCGAATGCCCGTGTCGCGATACCGCGATGCAGATAGGTCTTTTCTTCATCCGCATCCGCTTTGCGCGCAGACACGATCAGTGCCTTTTCACGGACCTCGACGCTCAGGTCAGCGTCGGCAAAACCTGCCACCGCAATCGAAATGCGATAGCTGTCGTCGTCGAGTTTCTCGATGTTGTAAGGGGGGTAGCTGGGGGTTGCCCCATCATTGCTCAACACGCGGTCCATCATGTTGGCGATCTGGTCAAAGCCAACGCTGGAACGGTAAAGCGGTGCAAAATCATAAGTACGCATGTGTCATCCTCATCTTCGAGCGATTAACGATATGGACCTTCCACCATTGGACAGGTCCGGCCTTGTTGTCAGGACCCTGCAGAGGCGTCCTGATATCGAAGATGTGGGAATACCATATCGGGGTTTCAAGACCCCGCTGACAGATCAGGGGCGCACGAACTTCGCGCCCGTATCCGTGCCGCGTTGCCCGGCCAGGATGCTCTTGCTGCCGCTGCCACTGACCGGGAACACACCTTTTCCGGCGACCAGTTCCGCCTGCAACAATGCCAGTGGCGTGGACAGCGCCGTACCGAGAGAAACCGTTTCCCCCTCGACCTCTGCCTTGGCCGAGACCACGGAGACGACATGGGCCTCGCCGTTTTCCAACGAGAAGATCGGCGCGCCGCTTGATCCGAAATCGACTGAGCAGGAGGTCACCAGAACGCCCTCCTGCTGCGCGATCACCTTGCAGAGTTCTTGCAGCGAGGGGGCTTCGGACCGGTCTTTGGCATAGCTGACCACACCAACGGAATCCCCCGGTCTGGGGCGTGCGGCAGTGCCGAAAGGCTTGATCGTCGTGTTGTTGATGGGCCGCTGCAGCTCCAGCAGCGCCAGATCATTGCGCACCCGATCGGAGGAGACGACATCGTCATAAACGTAATCGGGGTGCACCACCGCCCTGCGGATGTCCCGGTAGGCCCCGGCGCGGCCGTTTCGCCACCCGGCAAGAAAGCGCACCTTGCTGTGATCCACACGCTGTTTCGTCTCGCGGTCGAACAGGCAATGCGCCGCGGTAAGCACAAGACGGGGGGCGATCAGCGTGCCGGTGCAAAATCCGCTTCCGGCGATATCCAGCCGCCCCACGGCCTCCCATGCGGCGGCATCATCACCGGAATCCAGACGCTTGAGCCGGGCATCCTGCGCTACAACCGCCGTTGCGGTGACAACCACCATCAAAGTAAATGCCAGTAAACGCCGCACGAATTTCCCCTAAGCCAAGCCACTCGTGCCTTGTTATGGACAACTTGCGGCAAAAATTGGGCAGCCCCCTTAACGCAGCCGGGGAATTTCCGCCTCAGCCGACAATTTTCCGCTCAGGGCGGGCGGCACCGGCCCGCCTGAGGCCCAGTCCAGCAATTCCACCGTGTGCACCACCGGGACAGAGGCCGCAGATCCGATCTGCATCATGCAGCCGATGTTGCCCGCCGCGATCACATCGGGGTGCCGCGCCTCCAGCGTCCGGATTTTCCGGGTTTTCAGTTGCTTTGAAATTTCCGGCTGCATCAGGTTGTACGTCCCTGCGGAGCCGCAGCACAGGTGCGGATCCGCAGGTTCCACCACGGTGAACCCGGCAGCCTTCAGCAGATCTTTCGGGTGGCTCTTGATCTGCTGGCCGTGCTGCAGCGAACAGGCCGCGTGATAGGCCACTGTCAGCCCCGCTGCGGGGCGGTGAGGATCACCGCGCCCTGCATCCGCCCCTGCCAGGTGATCGCCGGAACCCGGGCTTTCCCCATCAGCCGCAAAGGCATCGGACAGGTCGACCAGAACTTCGGAAACATCCCTGGCAATCGCGGAAACCCGCGCGGCATCTTCTGCCAGGGGATCGTTCCGGAACATATGGCCATAATCCTTGACCGTCGTGCCGCAGCCCGAGGTGTTGATCACGATGGCGTCCAGCCCCGCGCCGTCCATCTCGGCGGTCCAGGCGCGAATGTTGCGTGCCGCGGAACGATGGCTTTCGTCGGTCTTTCCCATGTGATGGGTCAGGGCTCCGCAACATCCCGCCCCCCGAACCACGACAACCTCGCAACCCATGCGGGTCAACAGCCGGATCGTGGCATCGTTGATATCGGTGTTCAGCGCCTTCTGGGCACAGCCCGTCATCAGCGCCACCCGCATCCTGCGCCTCCCCTTGGCAGGGAACGTCTGCGGGTCATCATTGCGGCTGACCGGCGGGATGACCCTGGGCGCCATTTCCAGCATCGCCCGCAGCCGGGCATCCGGCATCAGCCGGGCAAAGGGGCGGCCGATCTTTGCGCCCAGCAAGGCCATGCGAAACCGCATCGGGTGGGGCAGGATACGTGCCAGCATCCAGCGCAGGGCACGATCGCCAAAGGGCCGCTTGTAGTTCTGCTCGATATAACTGCGGGCATGATCCACCAGATGCATGTAGTGAACCCCCGACGGGCAGGTCGTCATGCAAGCCAAACAGGACAGGCAACGGTCGATGTGCTTGACCGTCTTGGCATCCGGCACCCGTTCGTTTTCCAGCATGTCCTTGATCAGGTAAATCCGCCCCCTGGGACTGTCCAGCTCGTCTCCCAGTATCTGATAGGTCGGGCAGGTGGCGGTACAGAACCCGCAATGCACGCAAGACCGCAAGATCTCGTTGCTGCGCGCGACGTCGGGATCCTTCAGCTGGGCGGGGGTAAAGGTGGTCTGCATGATGGCTCCGCTAACTTTGATCTGACGACGGGTTCATCCGACCAGCAACTGGGCGGAAGCCAGACCGAACCAGGGCACCGTGGTCCCGCCCGCCCCCAGAATGCCGGTCCAGCGGCGCATGTACAGCCCCGGTTCCGCCCGCCGGAAAGCCTGCGCGCCAAGGGCCAGCACGCCGATCCAGGCGAACCACAGCGCCAGAATGCCCCCCACCGTCAGCATCACCTCGTGCCCCCATAGCCCCGCAAAGCCAATGCGCAGCCCAAGCCCGAACAGGGCAAAGACTCCGGCAAAGACAATAAGTGCCTGCAGCGCATCACGCGACGGGGCCGGTCGGGTCAATGCCCGGAAGGTCAGCGGCCCCCCGATAAAGAAGATCGCGAAGATACCGATCAGAACTGTCATACAGCCTCCATCAATCCCGGATTGAAGATACCCTTCGGGTCGAACCGCGCGCGCAATCCCGCGGCCAACCGCGCCACGCCGGGCAATTCCGGCTGGAATCGGCCCAACCGCGCCTTGGTCGCCGCGTCGGCCCGGATCAGGGTCGCGTGGCCATCAAACGCCCCCAGCCGACCGCGCAGGTCATGGCCCGTCGGCACCCGCAACCAGATCAACCCGCCGGACCAGTCGAAAAAATGCGCCTCGGCACCCGATCTTGCCGCCAGTTCCGGCCCGGCCGAGGGCTTGCACGACACCCGCCAGACATCGCCCGAAACGCCGTGAAACGCCTCGACATCCCGCAATGCGGCCCATTTCCGCGCCGAGGCATCGGATTGCAGCACATGCGCATCGGCGCAGCCCAACAGGTTCTTCAACCGCCGCAGCCGGTAGGCAACCGAATCTTCAAACCCCTCAAGCCGCAGATAGCTTTCCCCGGCGCCCGGATCATGTGCCGCGCCGGTGACCTCAAAGGGGCTGCCCATCGCGCGACACAGCGCCGCGACGGCACGCATATCGTCCAGACCGGACAGTACAAGAGTTGCCTCCGTCTCGGGTCGGGGCAGAACTTTCATCGACACCTCCGTCAGAACGCCCAGCGTGCCACATGACCCTGCCATCAGCTTGACCAGATCATAGCCCGTGACATTCTTCATCACGCGCCCGCCATTCTTGATGACCACACCCTGACCGTCGACAAATCGAACCCCCAGCAGGAAATCCCGCGCCGCCCCTACGGCAAGGCGCCGCGGCCCCCCGACATTTGCCGCGAATATCCCGCCGATGGTGGGTTCGCCTTTCGTGGCCAGAAGCCCCCTGTGGTCCATCGGTTCGAATGCCAGCCGCTGGTTTTCCCTGGCCAGGGCCTGTTCGATCTCCGCGACAGGTGTTCCGGCCCGCGCCACCATGGTAAGCGCACCCGGTTCGTAAAGCGTGATCCCCGAGAGCCCCGCCACGCTCAGGGCCTCGCCCGCGCCAGCCAGACCACGCGTAGCGCCACCACAAACCGACAGAGGGCCCCTGGCCCCGGCAATTGCTGCGCTGACTTCTTTTTCCGAACTGAGATTCATTTTCTTTTTGGCCTTAAATATTCCCGGGGGTTTGGGGGCAGCGCCCCCAATGCATCGCCGCAGTCACCCGGCGACATCACTCAGCCGCCAGCATCGCCGCCCGCCGCAGTTCCGAGGCATTCAACGGGAACACCTTGGCCGGGTTCAACAGCCACGCCGGGTCAAACACATCTTTCACCGCCATCTGCGCCTCCAGATCCTCCGGCGCGTATTGAACATGCATGAGGTCCCGTTTCTCGATCCCCACGCCATGCTCTCCGGTCAGGCAGCCCCCCACCTCGACACACAGCTTGAGAATTTCTGCCCCGAAGGCCTCGCACAGCTCCAGATCGCCGGGCTTGTTCGCATCGAACAGGATCAGCGGATGCATGTTCCCATCGCCCGCATGAAAGACGTTGCCGACCTTCAGGCCGTATTCCGCGCTCATCTCACCGATCCGGCGCAGGACCATCGGCAGGGAAGAGACCGGAATTGTCCCGTCAAGGCACATGTAATCATTGATCTGCCCCATCGCGCCAAAGGCAGACTTGCGGCCCAGCCAGATCTTGGCCGATTCCTCCGCCGATTTGCTTTCGCGCAGCTCTACCGGGTCATGACGCAGTGCAATCTCCTTGATCAGCGAAAGTTGATGGTCGATCTCGGCATCTGATCCCTCAACCTCGACGATCAGCAATGCCTCGCACATCGGGTATCCCGCCTTTGCAAAAGCCTCCGTCGCCTCGATGCAGGGGCGGTCCATGAATTCGATCGCCACCGGCAGCACACCCGCCTTGATGATGTCCGACACACAGGCCCCTGCCACCTCATTGTCGTCAAATCCCATCAGGACAGGCCGCGCGCCCTCCGGCTTGGGCAGGATCCGCAGCGTCGCCTCGGTCACGACGCCAAGCTGGCCTTCCGATCCGCAGATCAGCCCCAACAGGTCAAGACCCCCGGCATCGAGATGTCCGCCGCCGATCTCAACAATCTCGCCATCCATCATCACCATGGTGACCCCCATCAGATTGTTGGTTGTCACGCCGTATTTCAGGCAATGTGCCCCGCCCGAATTCATCGCGATGTTCCCGGCGATGGCACAGGCCAGCTGGCTGGACGGGTCGGGCGCATAGAAAAATCCATCCGCCTCGACCGCACCCGTCACGCTGAGATTGGTGCGTCCCGTCTGCACCCGTATCAGCCGGTTGACGTAATCGGTTTCGATCACCGCATTCATCCGGGCCACGCCGAGGATCACGCAATCCGCGGTTGGCAAAGCACCCCCTGCCAGCGATGTCCCCGACCCGCGCGGCACCACCGGCACCCCTTCGGCATGGCAGATCCGCAGAACAGCAGAGACTTCCGCCGTGGTGGAGGGCAGCACCGCCACCATCGGCGCGCATCTGTAGGCAGTCAGCGCGTCGCATTCATAGGCCCGCGTCTCCCGCGGATCGTCGATCACCGCATCCTCCGGCAATACGTCACGCAAACGCGCCACGATACGTGCCTTGCGCGCAAGGACCGTAGCATCCGGGATCGGCATTTCCATCGCACTACTCCAATTTGGTAAAATAATATGACCAATTTACCGCTATGGCAATAGTATTCCAGTCGCGTATGAACAACCCATGAATTGGATCGACCGCCTTGCCCTGTTTGACCCGCTGGATTTTTCAGCCGTGGTAATCATCATCCTTCTCTGGCTGTCTCTTGGATGGCGGATCGAGAACCCGGCCGCCCACCGGCCTTCGGTATCGGTCCTGATGGCAGATTATCGTCGCGAATGGATGCGCCAGATGATCACCCGCCAGCCCCGCATTTTCGATGCGCAGACCATCAGCACGCTGAGGCAGGGTTCGTCTTTCCTTGCCTCCACCTGCGTGATCGCCATCGGCGGGACACTCGCGCTGATTGGCAATGCCGAACGTCTTGCCAGCGTGGCAAAGGATCTGACATTTGCGCATCAGCCCGTCTTTGTCTGGGAAATCAAACTGCTGCTTGTGGTCTTCTTCCTGGCGAACGCCTTTCTGAAGTTCATCTGGTCAAACCGGCTCTTCGGATATTGTTCCGTCCTGATGGCGGCGGTGCCCAATGACGCCACCGACCCCAAAGCGCCCCAGATGGCCCACAAGGCCGCTGAAATAAACATCTTTGCCGCGCGCAGCTTCAACCGGGGGTTGCGCTCGATCTATTTCGGGCTGGCCAGCGTGGCCTGGCTGGGGGGCGCCCTGATGTTGATCGCTGGTGCATTTGTGACACTATTTGTGATCTGGCGACGGGAGTTTGCCTCCCGTTCCCGGGGGATACTCTTGGAAAAGTAGATATGGTAAATATATACGTTCCAATCCTCCCAAGGTGAGTCCCATGTTCAAGCGATCCATACTGGCCATAGCTCTTGCCACGACACCCGCGCTGGCGGACCCGCCGGTCATTCAGAACGTCAACATCAAGAAAACCGGCGATACCTGGAACTTTGATGTGACCATCAAGCACACAGATACCGGCTGGGACGATTATGCCGATGGCTGGCGCATCGTGGATGGCGACGGCAAGGAACTGGGCCTGCGCAATCTGGCCCACCCCCATGTGAATGAGCAGCCCTTCACCCGGTCCCTTTCAGGGGTCAGCATCCCCGAGGGTGTGACCGAAATCGGCATTCAGGCGCGCGATACGGTGAACGGCTGGTCACCCGATATCAAACGCATCAAGCTGCGTTAAGGTCTGACACAGCCACCGCCCCAGGCTGCCTGCCCGTCAGCTGCGGTGATACGGCCCGCCGGACAGGATGGATGCGGCACGGTACAATTGTTCGGCCAGCATCACCCGCACCAGCATATGCGGCCAGACCATCTTGCCGAATGACAGCCCGTGATGCGCCTTTGCGCGCAGGGCAGGGTCGATCCCGTCGGCGCCCCCGATGACAAAGGCAAGATCGCTGGCCCCGCCATCGCGCCAGCCCGCCAGACGTTTTGCAAATTTCGGAGAAGTCTCAACGGTGCCGCGTTCATCCAGAACGCACAGGGTTGCCCCCTTTGGCAGCGCCTTTTCCAGCAGGGCCGCCTCGGCGGACATGCCGCCGCCCTTGCGGTCATCCACTTCGATCACCTGGGCCGGGCCAAGGCTCAGCCCCCTGCCCGTCCGGTCGAACCGGGTCAGGTAGTCATCAACCAGATCCTTTTCGGGACCTTTGCGCAGGCGCCCGACGGCACAGATATGAACGCGCATCGCGCCGGTCCGGGCAGATCAGTTCTGAACTGCGGCCTCACCGCCCGCCATCCACATCTTCTCCAACTGGTAGAAGTCGCGCACTTCGGGACGGAAAACATGTACGATGACATCGCCGGTGTCGATCAGAACCCAGTCTCCGATGTCCTTGCCTTCCATTTTCGGCGTTACACCGAATTCATCCTTGATATTCTGCGCGAGCTTTTCGGCAATCGCCGAGACCTGCCGTGTGGACCGGCCGGAGCAGATAACCATGTAGTCGCCAATTGCCGTCTTCCCGCGCAGATCAATCTGCACGATGTCTTCGGCCTTGTCGTCTTGAAGAGAGTTGAGAACAGCAGCCAGCACAGCATCGCTTGTGGCCATATCAGCAGTGGCCGTCATGACAGCCGCCTGAGGGTTCGCAGCCAAAGCTGCGTTGGCTTGGGTTGACAGGACATTGTCCTCCTTTTCAATGCACCGTTTCCCCCGATGCTGGGTAACCCCAAATTAGCAATCCAGGGGTGACAATTCAATGACAACCGGGATTTGTCGGCATTTACCGGCCTTCCCGGCTGATGATGCCGCTTTCTCCGGCACCAATATCTTTCAACAGGCCGCGGACTTCCTGCTCGAAACCACTCACACTGCTGGCGCAAATTGAACAGTTGGAAACGCTGTTCTGCCGCCTGACTGCGCGCGCCCCGTTGCAGATCCGAAAAAGCCCTGCCAATCCCTGTCCAGCGCATCCAGCGCTTCCAGATCGGCCCTTTCCTGCAAGGCGTCATGGCGGCCATCAGGCGTTGCATATCCCAAGGCGCGTTCCCGCGCCAGCAGGCTGCCGACCATGTGCCGGTCGACCGCGCCCGCTTCTTTCACCTCGTGCAGGTCAGCCGCGTCACATCGTGGAAACATCAGGCGGGACACATCGCCGGACAGGTTCACGCAGACGCAACCCTGCAAAGCCGCCAGGACCGAAAGACGTGCCGACTTGGCCCCGAGATCGCGCAGCGAGATGTCGGCCCGCAGCGGATCGGCGGCACCGGCCCCGTAAAAATGCGTTGGCCCCTGATCGGGATAAACCATGTCACAGCCCATGAATGCCATAACGCCGGGCCGGTATTCAGCCAGCGCCCAATAGGCCGTTGTAAAAGCCATCGTCGCGCCGGCAAAAACGAAACCGCCATAGCGGTTCTGCGCGGGCACAAAGGCGCTGGCATCGACCAGGGTCTGGTCCGGGCCAACCCGTGGCGGCATACGGTGAGCCGGAAAATCCTCGGGAAACACCAGGGCGTCCCAGTCCGGCCGGACCTGCCATGCGTTGTTGATCACCACGATATGATCGAAAAGGGATCTGTGCCAACCGGCAGCCTGCACGACATTTGGACCGGACCCCAGAATCAGAACAACCGGACCGCGTTCTGTCATGGAATTTCCCCCGGGCGCCGTGGCGTTTCAGGAAAATTACCCCTGTACCGGCGCAAAGCAAGTCAATCCTTTACCGGGTTCCGCACGTTGCGCGACAGCGCCAGCTTGCTGTCTTCCAGCATCAGGACCTCGCGCTGCGGGAAGGGGATGGAAATGTTGTTTTCCTTGAATGCATCCCAAAGCGCCAGATAAACATTGCCGCGAATATTGGTCAGCCCGCCGGTGGGGTCCTTGATCCAGAAACGCAGGATGTAATCGACCGAACTGTCGCCAAAGCCGACGATGTGACAAACCGGCGCCTTGAAGCTGAGCACCCTTTCCACACCCGAGGCAGCCTCGATCGCCAGTTTGCGGACCACATGGGGGTCATCGCCATAGGCCGTGCCGAAATAGATGTCCAAACGCACGAAATCATTCGAATGGGACCAGTTGACCACCTGCCCGGTGATCAGGTCCTCGTTCGGGATCAGGTATTCCTTGCCATCCCGCGTAACGACCGACGCATAGCGCGCGCCCAAAGTCTGGATCCAGCCGAATGTCTCTCCCAGTGAGATCACGTCGCCTGGCTTGATCGACTTGTCGATCAGGATGATGACGCCCGAGACAAGGTTCGACACCACCTTTTGCAGACCGAAACCAAGGCCGACACCGATGGCACCCGACAGCACCGCAAGCCCGGTCAGGTCGATGCCGACCGCCTTGACCCCCATGAAGAATGCAAAGCCATAAAGGGCAAGCTGGATGCCCTTGACCGCAAGCACCTGCATCGAAGGGCTTATTTCCTCGTTCTTTCTGATTGTGCTGGCGGTCGCCTGACTGACCAGCCGTGCAACCGTGAAGAGCGCGCCGATCACCACCAGCGCGGTGATCAGGGTCAGGACGGACAGGCGAAAATCACCGACTTCGATGGCAAGACCGTCCAGGAACGCCGCCACATCGTCCGAAATGTTGAGGAAATAGAGCGTCGCGTAGATCCACAAGGCCCAGGTCACGATGCGGCGCAGCGGCCGGTTGCGCACCAGCTGCGCCGCAAAGGCGATGCCGACCCAGACAATCGCCAGGGTTGCCGCCAGACCGATCAGATAGGACCGCGATGGCCAGGTGACGTTCTGCATCACCGTGTAGACCATATAGGCCATCAGCGAGAACCAGATCAGGCCCAGTCTGCGGCGCACCTGCACGATCACCCGCAACTGCCACTTTGCCCAGCCCTGCCGTGACCGCACCCAATTGCGGACGGCCCGATCGCTGAACCGGTGCAGGACCCATGCAACCAGCGCCAGCCCCAGCACGATCAGCACCTGGTTCTGCCGCCATCCCGGCTGGATCACCCCCGAAACAAATCCCATCGCGTTGATCCAGACGCTCTCAAGCGAACCCAGGAAATGTGCAAACGGGTCTGTGGGTTGATCCATGTCTTGCCTCGCTACCGTACCGATTTCATGCTTGCACATTACCCCAATCCCCGCAACGGCGGGGGTCCTTTCCGGCGGCACCGGCCTGCATCAAGAGGCACCTTGCGGGAATCTGCGCGGTGCCTTATCTCATCCCCATGATACAGGTCTTTGATCAAACTGATCGCGCACGGCTGCGCGAACGCTTTTTCGGTGCCACGCATACGGTGCTGGCACGCCTATAAGCCTGCCCGCCGCGCAACCGCGCGGCCCTTTCGCCTGTTCCACACCACCAATACGGGAGAGGACCCATGTCCCCCAAAACGCTTTACGACAAAATCTGGGATGCCCACGTGGCCCACGAGGCCGAGGATGGCACCTGTCTGCTCTACATCGACCGTCACCTTGTCCACGAGGTGACAAGCCCGCAGGCCTTTGAAGGGCTGCGCATGACCGGTCGCACTGTCCGCGCACCGGAAAAGACAATCGCGGTGCCGGACCATAACGTGCCGACCACCCTGGATCGCGCCAATGCCGAGACGATGACCGAAGACAGCCGCATCCAGGTGGCAGCGCTTGACACCAATGCAAAGGAATTCGGCCTGCATTACTATCCGGTGACCGATGTGCGTCAGGGCATCGTGCATATCGTCGGCCCGGAACAGGGCTGGACCCTGCCCGGCATGACCGTCGTCTGCGGTGACAGCCATACGGCGACCCACGGCGCTTTCGGCGCGCTGGCCCATGGCATCGGCACGTCAGAGGTGGAGCACGTGCTGGCCACCCAGACGCTGATCCAGAAGAAATCCAAGAACATGAAGGTCGAGATCACCGGCAAGTTGAGCCCCGGCGTCACCGCCAAGGACATCACCCTGTCCGTCATCGGCGCCACCGGCACGGCAGGCGGCACCGGCTATGTCATCGAATACTGCGGCGAGGCCATTCGCGATCTGTCGATGGAAGGGCGCATGACCGTCTGCAACATGGCAATCGAAGGCGGTGCGCGCGCGGGCCTGATCGCACCGGATGAAAAGACCTTTGAATATTGCAAGGGTCGCCCCCACGCACCGAAAGGCGCGCAGTGGGAAGCCGCGATGGACTGGTGGAAAACCCTCTATTCCGACGACGATGCCCATTGGGACAAGGTGATCACGCTCAAGGGCGAGGACATCGCGCCGGTCGTGACCTGGGGCACCTCCCCCGAAGACGTGCTGCCCATCACCGCCAATGTTCCCGCCGCATCCGATTTCAAGGGCGGCAAGGTCGGGGCGGCTCAGCGCTCGCTCGATTACATGGGACTGACTGCCGGCACACCACTGTCCGAAGTGGAAATCGACACCGTCTTTATCGGATCCTGCACCAACGGCCGGATCGAGGACCTGCGCGCCGCCGCTGCGATCCTCAAGGGCAGGAAGATCAAGGAAGGCCTGCGCGCCATGATCGTCCCCGGTTCGGGCCTTGTCCGCGCCCAGGCCGAAGAAGAAGGCCTTGCCGATATCTTCAAGGAGGCCGGGTTCGAATGGCGTCTGGCCGGCTGCTCCATGTGTCTGGCGATGAACCCCGATCAGCTGTCACCCGGTGAACGCTGCGCGGCCACCTCGAACCGCAACTTCGAAGGCCGTCAGGGACGGGGAGGACGCACCCACCTGATGTCCCCCGCCATGGCAGCGGCAGCGGCGATCACCGGCAAGCTGACCGATGTTCGGACCATGATGTAACACCGGTGCCAGCCGAACCCCGGCTGGCACACCGGACATCTGAAGGAAGAAATGCTATGAAACCCTGGCTTACACTTGTCCTCATGGGCGTCGTGCTGATCATCGGCGGCATTCTTGCCATCGCGAATCCGCTCGCCGCTTCGATCGCGGTCACCACCCTGGTCGGTATCTTTTTCCTGCTGGGCGGCATCCTGCAGCTTTGGCTGCTGTTCAAGACCGGGACAGGCTTTGACGGTGCGCTGAACTGGATCATCGCCCTGATCACCCTTGTGGTCGGTGTCTGGCTGCTGGCCAACCCGCTGGAGGGCACGATTTCCCTGGCCATCGTCGTCGGCGCGGGTTTTGTCATTTCCGGCATCGCGCGGATCATCTGGGCAACTCGGGCAGGCCGGGACACGCCTTCTTATGTGCCGCTCCTGCTGTCCGGCGCTGCCTCGCTTCTCGTGGGGGTCGTGATCTTTTCCGACTTCCAGTCGCTGGCGACGCAACTGCTGGGGCTTCTGCTGGGCATTCAACTGGTCATGGACGGCGTCGGTTTTGCCGCCGTCGGCCTTGTCCTGCGCAACCGGCAGCCATGAAAGCCATCACATCAAAAGCACCTCTGACAGGTGCATCCAACTATCTGGCCCCCTCTCTGCGTGGCCCTGAAACAGGAGTTCATTTCAATGGACAAGTTTGACACCCTCACCGGCATTGCGGCACCAATGCCCATGATCAATATCGACACCGACATGATCATCCCCAAGCAGTTTCTGAAAACCATCAAGCGCTCCGGCCTTGGGGTGAACCTGTTCGACGAGATGCGGTACGACGACAACGGCAATGAGATCCCGGATTTCGTCCTGAACAAACCGCAATACCGCGATGCGGAAATCCTTGTGGCCGGCGACAACTTCGGTTGCGGATCGTCGCGTGAACATGCGCCCTGGGCGATCAAGGATTTTGGCATCCGCTGCGTGATTGCCCCCTCCTACGCCGATATCTTCTACAACAACTGCTTCAAGAACGGCATTCTGCCCATCGCCCTGCCGCAGGAACAGGTCGATGTCCTGATGAAGGACGCAGAGAAGGGCGCAAATGCGCGCATGACCATCGACCTCGAAGCGCAAACCGTCACAACATCTGACGGCGAGACCTTTTCCTTCGAGCTCGATTCCTTCAAGAAACACTGCCTGATGAACGGCCTCGACGACATCGGCCTGACCATGGAAAAGGCCGCCGCCATCGACAGTTTCGAAACAGCCGTCGCGCAAAGCCGACCCTGGGTCTGACAGACGCTGAATATTTCAGCAGAGATTTCAAAGCACTTGTGGGCGATACCATTTCGCCCACAAGATATGGATCGCGCCATTTTCCTGCCCGAAAATAGATGCAAGATGGCACCACCCCTGCCCTCAAAAAGCCCCAAGGTTTAAGTTCTGTTCATCAATAGTCTTGAGGATTGAGACGAAAGAAGGCACAAATTGGGCGATAATGAGGCAGGTCCCCAAACCCCGGGGGCAGCAAGTTGGGACAAGTACGCGGCAATGCACCGCGGCTGGCCAGTTTGGAAGGGAAAACTAGTGATCGGACGGATGACAGGCGCCGCGGCGCGTGGTCTCTTTGTGGCCCTGTTGGTATTGCTGCCAGCGCTTGTGCTTCCGGGCGTGGCTGCCGATTCCACACAGATCTCCGTTCTCGTTGCACTGCTGGCCGCCTTCCTGACCTTCGTCGAATACAACTCCAACTTTCCCAGCATCATGGAATTCCGCGATGCACCGCCTTTCAACCGGTTGCGCTTTGCCTCGCTCTTCGTGACGGTGCTGCTGCTGAGCATGATCTTGCGGGGCGCAACCGAGCCGACCCTGCTGACCGGCGCCTTGACCTCCGTCGGGACGATCATCGGCAATGCCGTCGACTTTCCCTATTCGCCGGTGCGCCTTGTGGTCCTGATGCTGCCCGAATCCGCCAACCCCGAACTGGTTGCCTCCGTGCGGACCTCAGCCGGGCTTGCCTATCTGATTTCGCTGCTGGCAATGACCGCCTTCCTGATCCTTGTCCGCGTGATGAACTGGCCCGCCCGCAAAGGTATTTTCAACGTATGGGTCAACCTCCCCCTGTTCGACCCGACGGTCGGGGGCGATGTTGTATACCGCCTGCAACGCGATGCCCGCGTGAATATCGCACTGGGTTTCCTGCTGCCCTTTATCATCCCCGCTCTGGTCAAGGCGGCGTCCGACCTGATAGACCCGATCACATTGCAAAATCCGCAAACCCTGATCTGGACAATCAGCGCATGGGCCTTTCTGCCTGCCAGCATGATCATGCGTGGCCTTGCAATGGGCAAGGTCGCCGACATGATCGAAGACAAGCGTCGCCGCACCTACGCCGACGCGGATACCCCATTCCAGACTGCCTGATTGCCCTTTTCCTCTGCCTGATCTGCAGCGTCTCGGCAGCATCGGCCGAGAGCATCCGGATTGCCACCTACAACACCGAACTTGCGCGCGAGGGCCCTGGCCTCCTGCTGCGGGACATTCTGAAGGGCGACGATCCGCAGGTCGTCGCCGTGGTCGACGTGCTGGTCACCGCCCGCGCCGATATCCTGGTTCTTCAGGGGGTGGATTATGACCTGGAAGGGCGCACCCTGGAGGCCCTTGCCGCGCAGATCAGGGCGCGCGGCCTGACCTATCCCTACCGATACGCAGGCCCGCCCAATGCAGGCCTGATGACAGACCTGGACCTGGATGGCGACAGCAGAGTTGGCGGGCCGGGTGATGCCCAGGGTTTCGGACATTTCTTTGGCCAGGGAGCCATGGCGATACTGTCCCGCTTTCCGATCAGACAATCAGAGGTGCAGGATTATTCGACCCTGCTCTGGCGCGAACTGCCGGGTGCGCTTTTGCCCGGAACGCGGCAGGCGCCTTTCCCCAGCGCCGAGGCATTGGCGATCCAGCGCCTGTCCAGCAACGGGCATTGGGTGGTGCCCATTTCGCACCCCGCCCTGGGGCCCATTCACATTCTCACCTATCACGCCGCGCCCCCGGTCTTTGACGGGCCGGAAGACCGCAATGGCAGGCGCAACCACGATGAAACGGAATTCTGGCGGCAGTACCTTGATGGTCAATTCGGCCCCCCGCCTGCTGCACGGTTTATCCTGACCGGCGATGCGAACCTTGATCCGAACCGGGGGGATGGCCGCAATATCGCCATACGCCGCTTGCTGGGCGACACACGTCTGCAAGACACTTTGCCGGAACAGGCCAGTGTGAACTGGCCGCAAACCGGGCCGCTGCGGGTGGACTACGTCCTGCCCTCTGCCGATTGGACCATCATCGGATCAGGGATCACCGCGCCCCATCCGGAGGCAAGCCGCCATCAGCTTGTTTGGGTCGAATTGGGGACCTGATACCGGGCACCTGCCAAGCCCAACTTGACCCGCCGCGCCGGGCAGGCTACGCCGCCTGAAACATGATCTTTCAGGAGCATCCCATGGCAAATCCCACCCTGTTAATCCTCGCTGGTGACGGCATCGGACCGGAAGTCATGGAGCAGGTCACCCGCGTGATCGACTGGTTCGGCGCGAAACGCGATCTTGCCTTCAATGTCGAACATGATCTGGTCGGCGGCGCTGCATATGACAAACATGGCACTCCGCTGCATGACGATACGATGGCCAAGGCGCTGGCGGCAGATGCCGTCCTTCTTGGCGCCGTGGGTGGTCCGAAATACGACAACCTCGATTTCAGCCTGAAACCCGAGCGTGGCCTGTTGCGCCTGCGCAAGGAGATGGACCTGTTCTCAAACCTGCGCCCGGCACAATGCTTTGATGCCCTGGCTGATTTCTCCTCGCTGAAAAAGGACGTGGTCGCCGGGCTCGACATCATGATCGTGCGCGAGCTGACATCGGGCGTCTATTTCGGGGAACCGCGCGGCATCTTCGAGGAAGGCAACGAACGCGTCGGCATCAACACCCAGCGCTACACCGAATCCGAAATCGAACGCGTGGCCCGCTCGGCCTTCGAACTGGCCCGCCGCCGCGGCAACAAGGTCTGCTCGATGGAGAAGGCCAACGTGATGGAATCGGGCGTGCTCTGGCGTGAAGTCGTTCAGCGCGTGCGCGACGCGGATTATCCGGATGTCGAGTTGAGCCACATGTACGCCGACAACGGCGCGATGCAGCTTGTCCGCGCGCCCAAGCAGTTCGACGTGATCGTGACCGACAACCTCTTCGGCGACATCCTGTCCGATTGCGCCGCGATGCTGACCGGGTCGCTGGGCATGCTGCCCTCCGCCTCGCTTGGCGCGCCGAATGCCGATGGCCGGCCCAAGGCCCTCTATGAACCCGTTCACGGCTCCGCCCCTGACATCGCGGGCCAGGGCAAGGCGAACCCGATTGCCTGCATCCTCAGCTTCGCCATGGCGCTGCGCTATTCCTTTGACCAGGGGGACGAGGCGACGCGGCTGGAACAGGCGGTCGAAAAGGTTCTGGCCGATGGCGCGCGCACCGCTGACCTGATGGGTCCCGACGGCGGCACACCGATTTCCACCACCGAAATGGGTGATGTGATCCTGGCGGCACTGGACGCCAGCCTGTGACGGCCGTGGCTTAACGTGATGCACAGCGCTTGCGCAGGCCGACCAAATATTCTGCGCAAGCCGACGAATTGCCCAGTCGGCACTTTACGCTGCACCCTGGCAATACTAACTCGGCGACATGCTTGAGGCGACCGTGACCAGTGAAAATCACCAGCAGGTCCGCAGCACCACCCTTAGGGGCGTGCTGATGGGGCTGCTGGCCTTTGCGCTCTATGCCAGCCACGATGCGGCGATCAAAACGCTTGGCAGCACCTATTCGCCATTCCAGATCGTTTTCTTTGTGGTGCTGCTGAGCTTTCCGATGGTGACGCTGATGTTGGTCAGTGACACGAAGGCAGAGAACCTGCGCCCGCGCGATCCGTTCTGGGCGGGGGTGCGCACCGCTGCCGTCGTGATCGGCGGTTTCTGCGCTTTTTACGCCTTTGCGGTCCTGCCCCTGGCCGAGACCTATGCAATTCTCTTTGCCTCGCCATTGATCATCACGGTCCTGTCTGTCCCCCTGCTGGGAGAGGTCGTGCGTGTGCACCGCTGGCTCGCTGTCCTTGCCGGCCTGATCGGGGTGCTGGTGGTGCTGCGGCCGGGGTCGGCCGAATTGGGCCTTGGCCATCTGGCCGCACTGGTATCCGCCTTTGGCAGCGCCCTTGCGGCTGTCGTGATGCGCAAGATCGGCGCGCGGGAACGGCGAGAGGTCCTGCTGCTTTATCCTCTGCTGGCCAATTTCGGTGTGATGCTGTGCATCCTGCCGTTTGTCTATGTTCCGATGCCGCTTGCCGATCTCGGCCTTGTGCTGCTCATCGCCCTGCTTGCCGTCACCGCGATGAGCCTGATGATCCGTGCCTATACCCTTGCCGATGCAGCCATCGTTGCCCCGATGCAGTACAGCCAAATCCTCTGGGCCACGTTGTTTGGCTGGCTGTTCTTTGCGGAAACTTCGGACCTGACGACATTCATCGGTGCGGGAATCATCATTGCCAGCGGCGGCTATATCGTTCTGCGCGAAGCAGGCGGCGGCACATCAGAACATCTGCCTGTGCTGAACAATCTCAGCCGCAGGCCGGAAATGGGCGGCATGCCCCGCCTCAGCCTGATCGCACGCAAGACTGTCGCAAGTGTAAGAGAACAATTGCCAAGGCAGCGCCACTAAGCTATGTGGCGCGCATCGGTCGGGCTGTAGCGCAGCCTGGTAGCGCACCTGCTTCGGGAGCAGGGGGTCGGAGGTTCGAATCCTCTCAGCCCGACCAATAATAAGAACCGATCGGTTAAGACCGGTTCTTCGCAGGTTCATCGCCTGAACAGTCAGCCGTCATTGCAGAGCCTCAAAGCGTGCCTTCAGATCAGACTGCGCGCTGCGGTATGGCCCGGGGCCATAGCTGACCCGGGAAACACCGGTTTGCGCAACGTCCCGGATTGAGGTCAGATTCCCCATCATCATGACGTTCACGGGCAGGCTCACGGCATCCACGATTCTTTTGATGAGCCGTGTGGCGTCAAGCCCCGGGATAAAGAACCCATTGGCACCTGCATCCTTGTATGCGGCTTCGCGCCTGATGGCTTCGTCGACCAGACCTTCGTGCTCGGATGGGTCAGAGGCCAGAAAAAGATCCGTCCGCGCGTTGATGAACAGATCGACGCCTTCCTGCTCGGCGGCACTGCGGATGGCCTTGATCCGCTGCACCTGATCCTGAATGGAAAAAAGCCCATCGCCCTGCACGATCTGATCTTCGAAATTGATCCCGATGGCGCCTGCCCGAATGATCCGGCGCACATTTTCTGCAACTTCGTCTGGTGCAGTGGCATAGCCACTTTCAAAATCTACCGTGAGCGGAAGATCGACCGAAACCGCAATACGTTCAACCAGCTGGGCGACCAGGTCCAGCGGGATGGTTTCCCCATCTGCAAATCCATGCGCTGCCGCCATCGACCAACTGCCGGTTGCGATTGCCTTTGCACCCGCCCTCTCCACTGTCCGCGCACCGCCGGCGTCCCAGATGTTATAGAGGACCAGCGGATCGCCCTTTACGTGCATTGTCCTGAACTGAGCACTCTTTGCTGCATGATCCTTCATTCTGCGATGTCCTTTGAGGTTGTTTTGAAGTGTCGTTCGATTTCGAGAAGTTTTTGTTTGCGCCAAAGCCCGCCGCCATATCCCGTCAGTGATCCATCCGCACCAAGAACCCTATGACAAGGTACGGCTAGCGCAATCTGATTCGCGCCATTTGCACGCGCAACGGCGCGGGTCGCCGAGGGCCGCCCGATCCGCTTGGCGATCTCGGAATAGCTGCGGGTCACGCCGGGTGGGATCTGCACCAATTCAGCCCAGACACTTCGGGCAAAAGCAGAGCCCCCGAAAGCCAGCGGGGTCGAGAACCGGGTGGAGGTTCCGTCAAAAAAGGCCTCCAGTTCGCTTTTGATCTGCGCGCCGGGGCCGGTTTTCCCGATACCGATCTTGCCCTTGGCAAAGGCATCCAGTTTGCCAAGCTCTGTTTTCAATGCCTTGCGATCCAGAAACTCCAGCAGATGCAGCCGGGACGTGCTGCAAACCGAAATCATGTTGCCCAGCGGCGTTTCGATCCAGTCGGCAAAAAGAAGGGGCGTGCTGTCCAGCCTGCCGGGCGCGCGCCCCAGAAGCCTGGAAAAGGACGCACGGAATGCGCTGGGAGAGTCGAAACCTGCATCCAATTGCGCATCAATGACCTGCCCGCCTCCGGCAATCGTCTCAAATCCATCCCGCAATCGCCGCTGTCGCGCCATCTCTAGAAACGTCATGCCGAACTGGCGTTTGAAACTTCTTCTGACCGTCGAAAGATCAAACCCCATGCGTTCAATGTCTTGTTCCGACCAGCGATATGTCGGCCGCTCGTCCAATGCCGCCAGAAGCGCGGTGATCGACGGATCGGCAGAGGCCATCGGCTGCAGCGGGTGACATCGTTTGCAAGCGCGAAAGCCTGCTTCGAGGCAAGCGCCGACCGACGGATAGAAGGTGCAATTCTCAGGCTTTGGCTTGCGCGCAGGACAGGTCAGGCGGCAAAACACACCTGTTGTGGACACGCCGACATAGGCTTGCCCGTCATAGGCTGCGTCGCGGGCCAATAAGGCCTGGTAAAGCGTGCTGTGATCTGGAAGGTCAAAAAGCATCCTTAGAATATACCACCCTTGCAGGCCCCGCGCCGCCGGAAATCAGGCGTCTATTAAAGTGTTCTGAGAACCGGCAAAACATTGCGGAAATCACGCCATATCAGCCGTAAATCCCCCTGGAATCCGCGCCGGACCGGCAGCTTTCTGGCAAGAATCACCTGTCGTTGACCCGCAATCCCATCGATTCTGGCACGGACAATCGGGCCAATTCCCGGCAAATACATGGCAAGCGGGAGCCAGCCAATTGTGGCATTGTCGCCGCTCGCTGCCCAGTGCCGGGACTCTGGCCAGATTGGCGCGCGGCGGTGGAGAGTTACCCTATTTTTAGAGAAAACCTGCCTATCTTTTGCGGAGGATTGAGGCGAAATATTGACCAGACCAAGGCCGCACTCTGGGGGCGGCGCTGATCAAATGGGGGCACATTTGAGAGGTTCACGACAATGGCAACAAGATCAACGCCACCCGACATGCGTAGACTGAAAGCATCCATCCGCGGTTTTGGCCGCAGCGAAGATGGATCCATTACGATCTTTGCCTGTTTCATGGTTCTGTGCATGCTGATGATCTGCGGCATTTCCGTCGACGTGATGCGTCACGAGATGGACCGCAGCCGCCTTCAGGCCACTGCGGACCGCGCCGTGCTTGCCGCGACCGCGCTGAACCAGCGCCTCGCCCCCGAAGATGTGGTGGCGGACTACTTCACAAAATCCGGCATCCGGGACTTCATGTCGAACGTCGAGGTCAGCGAGGGGCTCAGCTTTCGCACCGTAACCGTGGGTGCCTCCACCACCATGACCACACAGTTCATGGATTACTTCGGCGTCGAAACGCTGAATGTCCCCGCCCTTGCCACTGCCGAAGACCGTGTGCCGAATGTGGAGATTTCGCTGGTCCTTGATATCTCCGGGTCGATGCGTTTCTCCAACCGCATGAATGATCTTCGGCCTGCCGCAGCGGATTTCCTCGACATTGTGCTGGATGACGCCAATGCCCAGAAAACCTCCGTCACCCTTGTTCCCTATGCAGGCCAGACAAACCCCGGCCCTTTCATGTTCGACCGCCTGAACGGGGAACGCTATCCCGCAATGGCCATGGACGAGGCCGACGGCGGCATCCCGGAGCACCTCAGCCATGGTGAACTGCCACAAGATGCCATCGGCGGTGTCGGGTCGGATCAGAACACGCGTTACGTCTATCCCAACGTCTCTTCCTGCCTGGACATCGGGACCGGCGGCTTTTCCTCGGCAGAACTGCCATCGGGCATGCTTTACCCGCAGACGCCGCATTTCATGAACTGGGACATTGCCGGCAACGTGATGGACTGGGGCTGGTGCCCGCAGGATCAGACCTCGATCCAATACCTCAGCAATGATCGCGCCGGCCTGAAAAATCTGATCAACAACATGCGGATGCATGACGGCACCGGCACACATTACGCGATGAAATGGGCCGTCTCCATGCTTGACCCCTCGTCGCAGGACGATGTGACCGCACTGGCAAATGCAGGTCTTGCCGCACCCGAATTCATCGGGCGGCCGGCATCCTATGATGACAGCACAACGCAAAAGTACATCATCCTGATGACGGACGGCCAGATCACCGAACAGGTGCGCCCCATCGACACGATGGACGTTGAAAACCCGGTCCGCGAGTTGCAAAGGGGCCGCCACAACGAACGCGAAACGATCACCTCAGCGGGCACCAACGTCGACAGCTTCTTTCAGCAATGTGACCTCGCCAAAAACCGGAGCCCGCGCCCGATCATCGTCTATACGATTGCCTTCGAGGCACCGGGTACTCCGGAACAGCAGATGCGCGATTGCGCTTCCTCCCCGTCTCATTTTTTCAAGGCAGACGGCGACAGCATCGCAGATGTCTTCGAGGCCATCGCTTATCAGATCCGGCAGCTGCGGCTGACCCAATAGCGGTTTCCCGGACACGCCCCCCGCCGCCGAATGCCATCGGGTGGGCAGTGATCTAAACTGTCCGCTCGAATAACGCGACCGAGTTGAATAAATCTGTACCGAACTGGTGATCCCGGCAGGATTCGAACCTGCAACCTGCCCCTTAGGAGGGGGCTGCTCTATCCAGTTGAGCCACGGGACCGCCGGGGAAGGGTCTAGCGCAGTGCGCCGGGCTTGTCATCGGCAGAAACGAAAACAAAGCCTGCGCTTGATCGTTGCCCATGCTTCGCGCTAACTGGTTGCTGAGTAATCAGGAATGAAAATTTGACCACATCTTCCAAACGGCCGCTTACCCTCCGCGATGTATCCGAGGCCTGTGGCGTCTCGGAAATGACCGTGAGCAGAGTTCTGCGCAAGAGGGGGGATGTATCGGAAGCCACACGCAACCGGGTGCTGGCGGCGGCAAAGGAGCTGGGATACGTGCCAAATCAGATTGCTGGGTCGCTGGCCTCTCAACGGGTGAACCTGGTGGCGGTCATCATCCCGTCGCTGTCGAACATGGTTTTTCCCGAAGTTCTGAATGGCATCAATCAGGTCCTTGAGGACACGCCGCTGCAGCCCGTGGTCGGCGTAACGGACTACCTGCCCGAAAAAGAGGAGCGGGTGCTTTACGAAATGCTGTCGTGGCGGCCGTCGGGGGTGATCATCGCCGGGCTGGAACATTCTGACGCGACCCGCGCCATGCTCAAGAACGCTGGCATTCCCGTGGTTGAGATCATGGACACTGACGGCCGGCCCGTTGACGCGATGGTGGGTATCTCTCATCGCCGGGCGGGGCGCGAGATGGCCAATGCGATCCTCAAGGAAGGATATGAGCATATCGGCTTCATGGGGACCAAGATGCCGCTGGACCACCGCGCGCGCAAACGGTTCGAAGGCTTCACGGAAGCACTGGCCAAGGCGGGTGTGGAGATCGAGGATCGCGCGTTCTATTCCGGGGGGTCCGCGCTGGCCAAGGGTCGGGAAATGACGCAGGAGATGCTGGAACGCTCTCCGGATCTGGATTTCCTGTATTACTCCAACGACATGATCGGCGCAGGCGGCCTGTTGTATCTGATTGACCAGAAAATCGACATCCCGGGCCAAATCGGCCTGGCCGGTTTCAACGGGGTCGAGCTGTTGCAGGGGTTGCCACGGCAACTGGCGACGATGGATGCCTGCCGGAGCGAGATTGGCCAGGCGGCGGCAAAGATCGTTCTGAACTACACCTCCGAGACTCCGGACCCGGATGTGCCGACGCAAGTGACCATGACGCCGACCCTGTCCTACGGGGACACCCTGCGCCGCCATCGCCGCTGACCATGCTGACCCTGGGCAATGGCCAGGCGCGGCGGATATTCCTTGACCGGCACCGCCTGTCCGACCCCCCTGTCGGCGAAGCAAGGGGCGCGGCACTGCACGGGCTGATCCATGACCTTGGCTTTGTGCAGCTGGACAGCATCAACACCGTGGCCCGCGCGCATGACCTGATCCTGTTTTCGCGCAGGCAACGATACCGGCCGAAGGCGCTCAAGAACCTGTACGAGCGTGACAGGGCGCTGTTCGAACATTGGACACATGATGCGGCTGTCATTCCGATGGACTTCTATCCGCAGTGGAATCTCAGGCGCCAGCGCGACGCCGAAAAACTGCGCGCGCGGTGGCGCAACTGGCGGCGTGACGGGTTTGAGAAACGCTTTCAGAACGTGTTGGAGCAGATCGCAGCCGAGGGGCCGCTGTGTTCATCCGATGTCGGAAAGGATGAAACACGCGGGTCCGGCGGCTGGTGGGACTGGCACCCTTCCAAGACTGCGCTGGAGTATCTGTGGCGCTCTGGCGCGCTTTGTGTGGTCGGGCGCGACGGGTTCAAGAAACGTTATGACCTGACGGAGCGGGTGATCGAGCAGCATCTGCACGACCCCGCGAACTGTCCCGATGTCGCGGCCACGATCGACTGGTGCTGCGATCAGGCGCTGGCACGGCTGGGGTTTGCCACCCATACCGAGATCGCCGCCTTCTGGGATCATGTCACCCCGGCAGAGGCCCGCGACTGGTGCGCAGAGGCGCTGGCGGCAGGCACGCTGGAACAGGTGCAGGTCACCGGTGCGGACGGGTCCGTCAAACTCGCCTATGCGCGGCCAGGCCTTGATCAGGATCCGGCAGGCGACAAGGAGCCCACCAGCCGTTTGCGGGTGCTCAGCCCCTTTGATCCGGCCCTGCGGGACCGCAATCGCGCAGAACGGCTGTTCGGGTTCAACTACCGGATCGAGGTCTTTGTGCCGGAAGCGAAGCGCACCTTTGGCTACTATGTCTTTCCCATTCTCGAAGGCGACCGCATCGTTGGCCGTGTCGACATGAAGGCCTTTCGCGACGAGGATGTCTTGCGCGTCCGCGCGCTGTGGCCAGAGGGCAGGACACGCTGGGGCAGCGGACGGCAACGCGCCTTCGAGGCTGAACTGGAGAAACTGTGCAAGCTTGCCGGTGTCAGCGAGGTCGCTTTTGAGGACGGCTGGCTGCGCCCTTCAGCGCAGAACTATCTCTGACAGATCGGCGGCAGCGGATCTGAGCCGGTCCAGATGCGCCTCCAGGTCGCCGATGCTGACACGCTGCGTCGGGGCGTGGATGGAAAGTGTGGACATCAGCCGCCGCTGATCGTCCCAGATCGGAACGGCGACAGCGACCATGCCTTCCATAAACTCCTCGTCATCGGTGGAATAGTCACGTTTGCGCACCTCTTCGATGGCGCGATGCAGGGCGTCGGGATCGGTGAGTGTTCTTGATGTCTGCGGTTCCAGCGCTGCTGACGACAGGTATTTGCCCAACATCCGCGGCGGCAGGGTAGACAGGTACATCTTGCCGCTGGCGGTACAATGAAAGGGAACCGTTGTGCCGACAGGCAGTTGGATGCGCAGCGGCCATTTCGTCTCGACCCGGTCGAGATAGACCATCCCGTCCCGGTCCGGCATCGCGACGTTGCAGGTTTCGCCAACGTCTTCGGTCAGCGCATTCAGCACCGCCAGCCGTACGGTCCGCAACCGGCTGGAGGACAGGACGTTGACCGAAAGTTTGCGCAGCCGCTGCCCCGCGGAATAGGACCGTCCGTCAATGTCGCGCTGAAGGAACCCCTCCTGTTCAAGCCTGTGGAACAGCCGGTGCACCGTGGGTTTCGGCAGTCCCAGAACTTCGTTCGCGGCGGTCGGCGTCATCGGTGCCCCGACACGGGCGATCTCTTCCAGCAAGAGCAGCAGGCGCAAATTGGTCGGTATCGCCTTTTCGCGTTCGCCGACATCATCCATTGCGCTTCATCCGTCCGGGTTATGCCGCACACCGATCAGTTCCAGAAGGTAAGAGCCCCGAACCAGATCGGAATATGCTCGTACAGGTAACCGCCGGACAGCAGCGTTTTCGATAGAGAGGGGAAATACGCGACTGCGATCCACACTGCAACAAGCGATCCAAGATACATCGTCGCGTAACGCAGCAAGCGGAAATAGGGCACACCTGTCACACCGGAAGCGACGTAGAGGTTCAGCCCGTAGGGTGGCGTGATAAACCCGATGGAGGCACCAACAAGGAAGATCACCGCAAACTGGATCGGATCGACACCCACGGAATGGGCGATAGGTGCGAGAATAGGGGCAAGAATGATCGTCACCGGCAGGGATTCCAGGATCATGCCCGCGACAAAGACGATGGCCATCGCCGTGAACAGCACGGGGTAATAGCCGCCCATGCCCGTCACGAAGCCCGAGATCACCGATTGCGCGCCCAGCAGCGACAGGATCTGCTGCATTACCACGCTGACGGCGATCAGCGGTGCAAGGATGCCGGTGATCTGTGCCGACCGCACCACGATTGCGGGGATATCAAGCGGCGTGAACCCTTCGACAACCACCATGGAGGCGAGCGATTTCTCCTCCACCGGGGTGTCGGGCTTGCTGCCCATCAGCTTGTTCAAGGGCCAGGACAGCACCCCCACGATGATGCAGAAACCCACCGTGACCCCTGCCGCCTCGGTCGGAGAGAACTTGCCGGTGTAGATGCCCCAAAGCACCAGACCGATGGCAAAGAAACCCAGCCAGGCACCAACGGCAGTCTTGAAGACGCGCCACGGGCTCAGCGCGATCAGAAACCCCCATTTGTTCACGGTGCATATGATGAAACATGCCGCCATCATTGCCAGGACCATCAGGGTGCCGGGCACAATGCCTGCGATGAACAGATCAGAAATCGGCAGGTTCATCAGGAACCCGTAGACGATAAAGATGATCGACGGCGGGATGATGATGCCGACCGTGCCGCCTGCCGCCGCTGTCGCTGCGGAGAACCGTTCGTCATAGCCGCCCTTGACCATTTCGGGATGCAGCATGGACCCGATGGTCGCCGTGGTGGCGGAGTTCGACCCGGAAATCGCGGCGAAAAGCCCGCAGGCTCCGATGGAGGCCATGGCAAGCCCGCCGCGCATCCAGCCCAGACAGGCATAGGCGAAATCCGACAACCGCCGGGCAATCCCCGATTTGTTGATCAGGTCCCCCGTCAGGATGAACAGCGGCATCGCCAACAGGGCAAAGCCCTTGTTGAAGACGTTCAGCAGTTCCGCACCGGTGTTATCCAGTGTCAGCCCCATGACAAAGGAACAGCCGACAACCCAGTAGAAGATGACCAGCAGAACCGGCGTGCCCAGCATGAACAACAGCGTGACACCCAGCGAAATCAGTGTGATCCAGGTTCCGTCGGTCATCAGACATCCCCCCCGATGACTGCTTGCTGAATTAGCGGCCGACCCTCTCGATAATTGCGCAGATCCTCCAGCAGGTTCTCGATCACCCGGCCGGCCATCAGGACAAAGGCCACGGGCACTGTGATCAGGAACATCCATTGCATCAGGTTGTCGGTCCCCAGCACGATCTGGAAGTTGTTATAGCTGTTGACGGTGACCCGCGCGGTCGTGGTGACGACGATGATGCAAAAGCCCATCCACAACACCGCATCCAGGATCAGCGTCAGGATCTGCAGCTTTGGCGGCATGTTGGTGCGGAATTCGGCAAAGCTGAGATGGGTCCGCAAGCGCACGTTGAACGCGCAGCCGAACCAGGCCATCACCATGAACAGCAGCGGCGGGACCGTGGTGGACCAGGCCACCTGCCCGTGCCAGGCCTGCGGGATCCACCAGATGTCCGCAGCAAAGCGCTGGATCACCCCGACAAAAATGATCAGGGCAATGACGATATAGGTCCAGATCACGATGGTCCGTTCCAGGTGCCGGTCAAGAAAGGGAACCGCCCGGTACATGTAATAGACCAGGATGCCGCCCAGTACCGTCATGGCGCCGAACACCCACCAGGCCGCCTCCGACCGATAGGCCTGTACGCTCGAATAATCTATGTCGCCGCTCAGGGTTGAGGTGATGATCGTGGTTGCGTCCGCCCAGATGGACATCTGCCTTCCTCCCCGGAAAATATATTGCGCCATCCCTCCCGATGGCGTGGTGGTATCAAACCGGCCCCTGTGGGGCCGGTCCCTTCGTTACGTGTCGGCCGGGTTCAGGCCTTCCACCAGCGCCGCGGCTCCACGTTTTCGGGCAGTGTATCGACGGGGATCTGACGGGCAATGTCATAGATTTCCTGATAGGTATCCAGACCACCGGCCCAACCGTTCAGACGCTCCCGCCATTCTTCCCAAAGCTGTGGCTGATACTGGGGCGAACACATTTCCTCGGCCATCTTGATCTGATCGTCGGGCAGGAAGACGTTGCGCACGTTGTTCTCGGCAAAGATCGTGCCGGGCAGCTGCGGGTCAGAGAAACCGACGGTCTTGACCAGAGCGGCCTCGTTCGCGGCCTGCACGTGAACCTGCGTCAGATAGGCCGATTCCATCACCGCGTCCTGCAGCGCACCATCCAGGCTGTCGAAGGCCGCGACGGACATGGCGGTATGCTCCGTTCCGCAGAAGAACTTGAGATCGACCGACTGCGACACCACGGGCGACATATTGGCATAGGCCACGGCCGAGGCCCATGTCTCCGCCCCGTCGATCAGCCCCTGCTTGAGACCGTCAAGTGTCTCTTCCCAGGCCACCGGCACTGGGTTGAGGTTCAGCGCCTGCATCGCGATGCGGCCCAGCTGGGTTCCGGTCACGCGGTTCTTGGTGCCGAACATTTCCTCCAGTTTGGTGATGGCGGGCTTGTCCTGCCAGCCCAGCCCCATCTGGATGCCGCGCAGCTCGCAATGGCTGAACAGGAACTTCAGCCCGTGACGTTTCTCATAGGGATCGCGCAGCAGCTTGACCGACTCCGGGCTATACAGGAAATGGTACTGCGCCGCGCGGGACGGGAACATATAGGCATAGTCCAGCACGTTGAGATAAGGCGCGCCACCGGCGGAGTTCTGTGTCGAGGCAGCGTAGATGTCCACGATGCCCTGCTGCGCCTTCTCCACACAGGAGGTCTGACCGCAGATCTGGTTGTCACCGATGAATTCGACCCGGATCTCCCCATCCGTCCGGCTTTCCAGATCGCGGGCGAATTCCAGACAACCGGCGCGTTCGATCAGCAGGTTGCGGGCGTTGAACCCGGAGGCGCCGAACTTGAACGTGACCTTGGGTTCTTTCGCGAACCGCTTTTCATAGGTCGATTCGGCAGCTTTCGCGAGATTGCCGAGGCTCATCGCGCCGCCGAAAGTACCCGCCGCAAGCAGGGTCGACGACATGCCGTACTGCCCAGCCAACCTGAACAAATCACGACGGGAAATGCCTTTCAGTTTCTCCTGAACACTCATTTTGGTTCCTCCCATTCAAGTGCTGTTGTCAATTATTGAGACTTTTTGTTTCAAAAAACACTAGTATGGAAACGCGCATCTGTATACAAATTTCTTCACCGTGCGGAGGAGCAGTGGCATGAAAGCGGACTATATTGTGATCGGGGCGGGTTCAGCCGGATGTGTGCTGGCCAATCGTCTTAGCGCGGACCCGAAGAACTCCGTGATCCTGCTCGAAGCGGGCGGGCGTGATCTCAATCCCTGGATCCACATCCCGGTCGGCTACTTCAAGACCATCCACAATCCCTCCGTTGACTGGTGCTACAAGACCGAAGCCGATCCAGGCCTCAACGGGCGGTCCATCGAATGGCCGCGCGGCAAGGTGCTGGGCGGCTCTTCCTCGCTCAACGGATTGCTCTACGTCCGTGGACAGCCGCAGGACTATGACCGCTGGCGTCAGATGGGCAACACGGGTTGGGGGTGGGACGACGTTCTGCCGCTGTTCAAGCGGGCCGAGAACAATGAACGCGGTGCCGATGCCTTTCACGGGGACAAGGGGCCGCTGTCGGTCTCCAACATGCGCATCCAGCGCCCGATCACCGACGCCTGGGTCGCGGCGGCACAGGCGGCAGGCTATCCATTCAACCCCGACTACAACGGCGCGACCCAGGAGGGTGTCGGCTTTTTTCAACTGACATCACAGAACGGGCGGCGCTGTTCGAGCGCGGTGGCTTATCTGAACCCGGTCAAGAAGCGGCCGAACCTGCGGATTGTCACCCATGCGCAGGTGGACCGCATCCTGCTGGACGGACGCCGCGCCACCGCAGTGCGCTATACCGACCGCGCCGGCAGGTCCCAAACCGTCACCGCCAACCGCGAAATCGTTCTTTCGGGCGGGGCCATCAATTCACCCCAGCTGCTGATGCTCTCCGGTATCGGCGAGGCGGATCAGCTTTCCGAACACGGGCTCACGGTGGCCCATGACCTGCCCGGCGTGGGCAAGAACCTGCAGGATCACCTGCAGGCGCGGCTGGTCTACAAATGTAATGAGCCGACCCTGAACGATGAGGTCAGCACATTGATGGGGCAGGCGCGCATCGGGTTGAAGTATCTGATGTTCCGGGCTGGGCCGATGACGATGGCAGCCAGCCTCGCGACCGGCTTTCTCAAGACCCGCGAGGATCTGGAAACCCCCGATATTCAATTCCATGTTCAGCCCCTGTCAGCAGAGAACCCCGGCAAGGGGGCCGACAGGTTCTCGGCCTTCACCATGTCGGTCTGCCAGCTGCGTCCCGAAAGCAGGGGCGAGATCAGGCTGAACTCCGCCAGACCACGTGACTATCCCCGGATCATTCCGAATTATCTGAGCACGGACACCGATTGCCGGACCGTCGTGGAAGGCGTCAACATCGCCAGGCGCATTGCACGCCATGCCCCCCTGACCAGCAAGATTTCACAGGAATACCGCCCCGACGCCAGCCTGCCGATGGACGATTACGATGCCACCCTCGACTGGGCACGCAGCAACAGCGCGTCGATCTATCACCCCACCGGCACCTGCAAGATGGGCGATGACAAGGACGCGGTGGTCGACGCGCGCCTGCGGGTCCACGGCATCGCGGGACTTCGCGTTGCGGATTGCTCCATCATGCCGGAAATCGTTTCCGGCAACACCAATGCACCTGCGATCATGATCGGTGAAAAGGCCAGCGACATGATCCTGCAAGACGCACGCGGCTGACCGTCAAAACCCTCGTTTCCCGCTCCGCGCTTACATCGGATACCGACATGAGGATGCCGCGGCTGGTCCAACGATGACATTTTACAAACATTTTGTTGATGTTTTGTGAATTCGTGTAATGATGCTCCGAGAGAATCAAAGGCACGACATTCATGACCCGAAAGCCCGCCAAATGAGCCGCCAAATCGTCGTGATCGGCGCAGGCATTGTTGGTATATCGACCGCGATCTGGCTGCGCCGGGCGGGTGTTGAGGTGACGGTCGTCGACCGGGGCCTGCCCGGCACCGGCACATCTCATGGCAACGCGGGGGTGCTGGCGTCATGCTCCATGGTGCCTGTCACCGCGCCCGGCCTGCTGCACAAGGCCCCGATGATGCTGCTCAACAACAATGTCCCGCTGTTCCTGCGGTGGTCATACCTGCCCCGGCTGCTGCCATGGCTGCGTCGCTACATGGCGAATGCCAACGATACCGACACCCGACGGATCGCCAAGGCACTGACCCCGATCGTCGGCGACAGCGTCGAACAGCACAAGAGCCTCTGTGGCGAACTGGGTCTTGGCGACTGGGTGACAGACAGTGACTACTGCTTTGCCTACAGCGACCGCGCCGCATTCGCGGCGGACAAATACGCATGGGAGCTGCGCAAAGAAGCCGGTTTCGTACCCGAATTGATCGAAGGGCCGGCGGTGCAGGAATATGACCCCGCCCTGGGCCCGGACATCACCTGTCTGGCGGTGATGAAAGACCACGGTTTCATCCGCAGCCCGGGCGGCTATGTTCAGGCGCTGGCCAAAGCCCTGGCGGATCGTGGCGGCAAGATCATGCAAGCCGAGGTCACGGATTTTGACCTGACGGATGGGAAGATCACCGGCGTGCAAACCAGCACGGGCACCATCCCTTGCGACGCCGCTGTGCTGGCAACCGGCGTCTGGTCGAAACCGATGATGGCCAAGCTGGGGCTGAAAGTGCCCCTGGAAAGCGAACGCGGCTATCATGTGGTCTTTGAGGGCGCGACAGGCGGACCCCGTCAGCCTACGATGATTGCCAGCGGGAAATTCGTGGCGACCCCCATGGAACAAGGTCTGCGCTGCGCCGGTATCCTGGAATTTGGCGGGCTGGAGGCCGGACCCTCGCGCGCGCCGCTTGACCTGCTGCGCCGCCAGGTCCAGCGCGCCTTTCCCGGGCTCAGCGCCACCGGTGAAATCGAATGGCTGGGGCACAGACCCGCCCCCAGCGACAGCCTGCCCCTGATCGGCGAGATTGGACAAAGCCGGGTCTTTACCGCCTTCGGGCATCATCACATCGGGTTGACGGGTGGTCCAAAAACGGGCCGACTGGTCGCCGGATTGATCGCAGGGCAACCGGTCAACACCGACCTTGCCCCCTACCATCCTCAGCGCTTCAAATAGCGCTATTAAAAACCAACCGGGAGACGAAAAAATGAAACGCACACAGAAACTGATGGCAACAGCGGCAACAGCCGCCCTGACACTTGGCACCGCCCTGCCCGCATTCGCAGCAGAGAAATGGGACATGCCGATGGCCTATTCGGCATCAAACTTCCACTCCGAAAACGGCGTCGAGTTCGCCAAATGCGTGACCGACGGCACAGGCGGCGAGATCGAAATCACCGTTCACCCCGGCGGTGCGCTCTTTGCCGGCGCCGACATCAAACGCGCGATCCAGACCGGCCAGGTCCAGATCGGCGAGCGGCTGCTGTCCGGCCACCAGAACGAAAACGCGCTGTTCGGCTTTGACAGCATCCCGTTCCTCGCCCCCTCTTTTGATGACAGTGGCAAACTGTGGGAGGCTGCCAAGCCCGGGATCGAAGCACTGCTGGAGGAGCAGGGACTGCACCTGCTCTACAACGTGCCGTGGCCGCCGCAGGGTCTTTACTTCAAGAAAGAAGTGAACAGCGTGGACGATATGGCGGGCGTGAAGTTCCGGTCCTACAACAACACGACCGCGCGTCTGGCTGAATTGACGGGCATGGCCCCCGTGACAATCGAAGCCGCCGAAGTCAGCCAGGCCTTTGCGACCGGCGTGGCGGAATCGATGATTTCCTCGGGCGCGACGGGCTATGACCAGAAGGTCTGGGAAAGCCTGACGCACTTCTACGAAGTGGACGCCTGGCTGCCGCGCAACTACGTCATGGTGAACGCGGATGTCTGGTCGGGCGTTTCGGACGCCAACAAGGAAGTGATCAACAACTGCGCTTCCGAAGCCGAAGCGCGCGGCCTGCAGAAATCCAAGGACTACACCCAGTTCACCTATGATGGCCTGAAAGAGGGCGGCATGATCGTGCAACCCGCCAGCGAAGAGCTGATGTCGGGCCTGCGCGAGATTGGTGAAACCATGACCAACGAATGGCTGGAAGCGGCCGGTGAAGACGGCAAGACGCTGGTCGATACCTACAAATCCATGAACTGATCACGACACCTCGGGCGGCCCTTCAACGGGCCGCCTTTCCTGTTCGCACAAGGAGGCGGGTCAGATGACAGCACTGCGCAGAACGCTGGATGGACTTTACGTTGCGGCGGGGGCTGTGGCTGCTCTTTGCCTTGTGGCAATTCTGCTGCTGATCGTGGCGCAGATGGTCGCGCGATGGACCGGTGCCGTCTTTCCGGGCGCCGCCAGCTATGCCGGATATGCGATGGCCGGTGCCAGTTTCCTTGCCTTCGCCAATGCGCTGAACCGCGGCGCGCACATTCGCGTTTCGATCCTGTTGAACACGCTTTCAAAAGGGCCGAAACGCCTGTTGGAAATCTGGTGCTTCGGCCTTGCGGCGGCAATTGCCTGGTACTTCACCTATTACGCCTATTGGTTCGTCTACTGGTCGTGGAAGTTCAAGGAGGTCAGCCAGGATCAGGACGCCACACTGCTTTGGATGCCGCAGTCGGTCATGGTCATCGGTGGCGCGATCCTTGCCATCGCGCTGACCGACAACCTGCTGCATGTCGTCTTTCGGGGCAATCACCGCCTCAGCCGCGACCTTGTCGATCAAAGCTTCGGAGAATGATGCCATGACCGAAGTCTACGCCATCACGCTTTTCCTCTTTGTCCTGTTTTTCCTGCTGGGCACCGGCGTCTGGGTCGGTCTGGCCCTCATGGGTGTCGCCTGGGTCGGGATGGAGCTTTTCACCACGCGCCCCGTCGGCGACACGATGATCACCACGATCTGGGCCTCGTCCAGTTCCTGGACACTGACCGCCCTGCCCCTGTTCATCTGGATGGGTGAAATCCTGTACCGAACGCGCCTGTCCGAGGACATGTTCAAGGGTCTCGCCCCCTGGCTCGCACGCCTGCCCGGCGGACTGGTCCATACCAATATCGTTGGCTGTACCGTCTTTGCCGCCGTTTCGGGATCATCGGCCGCGACGCTGACGACCGTGGGCAAGATGTCGATCCCCGAGTTGCGCAGCCGGAATTATCCCGAAAAGATGATCATCGGCACGCTGGCCGGGGCGGCCACGCTGGGCCTGATGATCCCGCCGTCTCTCGCCCTGATCGTCTATGGGGTGACGGTGAACGAAAGCATCACCAAGCTGTTCTTCGCCGGCGTCTTTCCCGGCCTCATCCTCGCCCTGATGTTCATGGCCTATGTCGCTTTCACGGCGCTGACGTCAAAGGACTGGAAACCCAACGCCGAACCCTCCATGACCTTCGCGCAGAAGCTGGCCAATTCGCGGTTCCTGCTGCCGGTCTTTGCGCTGATCACCGTCGTGATCGGGTCGATGTACCTCGGCTTTGCCACCGCGACCGAGGCGGCGGCCATCGGGGTCATCGGTGCCCTGGTGCTGGCGCTGTTCCAGGGGTCGCTCAACTGGGACAGCTTCCGCGAAAGCCTGATGGGGGCGATGCGCACCTCTGCCATGATCGCGCTGATCCTCGCGGGGGCGGCCTTTCTGAAGCTGTCGATGGGTTTTACCGGCTTGCCCCGCGCCCTGGCCGACGGCATCGCGGCGATGGAGCTGACCCGGTTCCAGCTGCTGATGGCGCTGCTGGTGTTCTACATCGTGCTGGGCATGTTCCTTGACGGGATCTCTTCGGTCGTGCTCACCATGGCGGTGGTGGAGCCGATGGTGCGCGGCGCGGGCATCGACCTGATCTGGTTCGGCATCTTCGTCGTGGTCGTGGTCGAGATGGCACAGATCACACCGCCCATCGGGTTCAACCTGTTCGTCCTGCAAGGCATGACCGATCACGAAATGGGATACATCACCAGGGCCGCCCTGCCGATGTTCGCGATCATGGTGGTGATGGTCTTTGTCCTCATCTTCTTCCCCGACATCGCCACCTGGCTGCCTGACAACCTGCGCCAGGGGCCGTCATGAGGACTAGCCTTGATCCGGTTTCTTCATCTGGTGGCAACCCATGCCCGCGCCTGCCTGATCGCCGGGCTTGCGGCGGGGCTGCTGCTGCCGGGGCTCGCCCGCGCGCTTTATCCCTGGCTGGCCGAGATGGTGGCGCTGCTCCTGCTGCTGACCGCGCTGCGCATCGGACGGCGCGCGGCCCTGGGCGCGGTGCGGGATCTGCGCTGGGGGCTGGGTGCGATTGCACTGCTGCAATTGGCCCTGCCGCTGGCGCTTTACGCCTGTCTCGTTCCCTTCGGATTGCACAATACACCCGGCGCGCTTGCGCTGGTGTTGACCTGCGCGGCTCCTGCCATATCGGGGTCACCGAACCTGGCTTTGATGATGGAGCAGGACGCGGGACGGACGATGCAGATCCTCGTCCTGGGCACGGCAGCCTTTCCGCTGACCGTGCTGCCCACCCTCGCGCTGATACCGCAGCTCGGCCCGGCACAGGCCGTCCTCGCCTCGTCATTTCGGTTGCTCCTGGTGATCATCGTCTCAACCGGTCTGGGCTTCGCGCTCAGACATTGGCTGCTCCGCGCGCCGACACCCTCCCAGATCATGGCGATGGATGGCGCATCCACCCTGGCGTTTTCGATCATCGTCATCGGGCTGATGGCCGCGCTCAACCCGGCGCTGCGCACGACACCGGGGCTGGTCGCCCTGTGGATGCTGCTGGCCTTCGCAATCAGCTATGGCTTGCAGATCGCGGTGCTGCTGACCCTGCGACACACCCGCCTGCGACCCGTCGCAGGGCCTTTGGCCATTGGCGCAGGCACCCGCAACATCGCGCTGTTCCTCGTGGCGCTCCCGGCCGATGCGCTGGCACCGCTGCTGGTCTTCGTCGGCTGCTGGCAGGTGCCGATGTATCTCACCCCGATCCTGTTGCCCCGGCTCTACCGAAAGATGCTCTGCGATGACTGACTGGCCGCAAATCCGCCGCGTCGGGCTGTCCGGAATCCTTGTCACCTTCGCCGAAGCGATGACCGAACCCGCCAACCGCGCCGCGCTCGCCCTGCGCGCGGCGATCGAGGACGCGGATTGGCCGGAGGTGACCGAGACGAGCACCTCCCTAGTCTCCACCTTTCTGCAGGTGAACCTTGCCGTGACCCCGGCAGAGGAAATGACGGAACGCCTGCGCGACCTGCTGACGAGCCTCGACTGGTACAAGGCCGACCTGCCACCGGGGCGGACCCTTTGGCACATTCCCACCGTCTACGGCACCGATCTTGCGCCGCAGCTTGAAGAAGCCGCCGAAGTCGCCGGTGTCGACCCGGACGAGGCGATCCGCCAGATCTCGGGCGCGCGTGTGCGGGTGCTGACCATCGGTTTCGCCCCCGGCCAGCCCTACCTGGGCGAACTGAGCGAGACCTGGAACATCCCCCGCCAGCAGGCCTTGTCAAAGTCGGTCCCCGCCGGGGCGCTGATCATCGCGATCCGGCAGCTGGTCCTGTTCACCAATGCCTCCCCCACCGGATGGCGCCATATCGGACAGACCGCGTTTCGCACCTTCCGCCCTGAAAGCGAGGAGGCCTTTGCCCTCTCACCGGGGGACGAATTGTGTTTTCCCGCGATTGAGCCCGCCGAGCTGGAGAAGATCCGCAGCAAGGACCAATCCGGCGATGGCGGCGCAAGCAGGGAGGTCCTGGCATGAGCGCGACACTGACCGTTGTGCAGGCCGGTCCGGCGCTGAGCATTCAGGATTTCGGTCGCACGGGATACCGCGCGCAGGGGCTGACCAGGGGCGGCGCCGCCGACCCTATCGCCCTGCACGAAGGGGCTGCCCTGCTCCGCCAGCCGGCGGGGGCCGCGATCGAGATGATCGGCGCAGGCGGCACGTTTAGCAGTGACACCGACCTGCGCATCGCGCTGACCGGGGCGGCGATGACCGCCAATATCGACGGGGCCGCGATTGTCTGGAATGCCAGCCACCTTTTGCCCGCTGGTGCCAAGCTGACCATCGGCGGGGCGACGGGCGGCACCTACGGCTACCTGCATATCGGCGGCGGGCTTGCCACGCCGGAACTGATGGGGTCGCGGTCCAGCCACCTGAGCGCCGGTCTGGGGGCGGCACTGAAATCCGGCGACACGCTGGCCATCGGGCCTGACAAGGGGTCGGAGACCGGCATGGCGCTGCCACGCGACAACCGTTTCGACGGCGGTACGGTACATGTGGTGGAAAGCATGCAGACCGTTCATTTCAACGCCGATACCCGCGCGCGTTTCACCCGGACGACGTTCAGACGCGATCCGCGCGCAAACCGGCAGGGTGTCCGGATGGACAGCGACGGTGAGGGGTTCTTTTCGGACGGTCAGCTCAGCATCGTCTCGGAAGTGATCGTGCAGGGGGATATCCAGATCACCGGTGACGGTGCGCCCTTCGTGCTGATGTGCGAAAGCCAGACAACCGGAGGCTATCCGCGCATTGCCACCGTGCTGCCAGCCGATCTGCCCCGCATCGCCCAGGCCCCGGCAGGTGCCGCAATCCGGTTCGCCTTCGTGTCGCTGGAAGAAGCCATCGCCATCGAAAAGCGTGCCGCCGCCGAGCTGACTGCCCTGCCCGGCAAACGCTATCCATTGGTCCGCAATCCTGCTGAAATGCGCGATCTGCTGTCCTATCAACTGATTGGCGGCGCCGTATCTGCCAATGCAAACCCATTTGAAGAGGGAACATGACATGCCATCCGTCGATCTGAACGCCGACATGGGCGAAAGCTATGGTGCCTGGAAGATGGGTGACGATGCGGCCCTGCTGGATATCGTCACCTCTGCCAATATCGCCTGCGGCGGTCACGCCGGGGATGCCGATGTGATGGCCGCGACCATGCGCATTGCCCATGACAACGGGGTCGGCATCGGCGCGCATCCCGGCTTTATGGACATCGCCGGGTTTGGCCGCAACCGCATGTCGGTGCCACGCGCCACCTTGCAGAACCAGATCCGCTACCAGGTTGCCGCAAGTGTCGGCATGGCCCGCAGCCTGGGTGCTGAGGTTCGCCATCTCAAGCTGCATGGCGCCCTGGCCAACATGGCCTCGGAAGATGAAGGTCTCGCCCGCGATCTTTACGAAGCCGCGCTGAGCGTGGCCCCCGACCTCATCGTCATGGTGCTCTCTGCCACGGCGCAACAGAGCGCGGCAGAGGCGCTTGGCTGCGCCTGGGCCGGAGAGATCTTCGCGGATCGCGCCTACAACGACAACGCCACTCTGGTGGATCGTTCCCTGCCTGGTGCCGTGATCCACGATGCCGCCCTCGCAGGCAAACGGATGGTCGAGATGGTGCGCGCGGGGGCGATCATCACGGAAAGCGGCAAGCATATCCCGACGCGCATCGACACGATCTGCCTGCACGGCGATACCGCCGAGGCGGTTCAGATCGCCGCCGCTGTCCGGTCAGAGCTGGAAGCCGCAGGCATATCACTGGCGCAGTTCAAGGGGCACAGAGCCTAACCGTTGCCGGCGGTGCGGCTGATCCGGTAGATATTACCTGCGTCAAGCTGGCCTTCGATGGTGGTTTCGGTGCCATCTGCCCAGCGCAGCGACAGCTTTGTCGCGCGGCCAGTTTCACCCAACCCGAAATGCACGCGCGGCGCATCGAAAGACATGAACCCGCCGCCCATCTGCACCTCGCGCATCTGGGTCAGCCCGTTTGCATCCGTCAGGCGCAGTACGGCACCGATGCCGTCACGGTTGCCCGCCATATCCGCCAGTTCGAACACGATGCCCCGGGTCTGGCTGTTGTTGCGGAATACGACCAGCGGGCCGTTGACGGGGTGGGTCAGCAGGTCAAGATCGCCGTCATTGTCAATGTCGAACTGGGTCGCGGCGGCTGTCATCAGGTAATCTTCCAGCCCGAAGGGCCCTGAGGCTTCCTTGAAGGTGCCGTTCCCCTGATTGTGGAAAAACAAGTTGGACGGTGACACTTCGTTGGGCACCCAGGTGCCGTTCACGATGTATACGTCCTGCCAGCCGTCATTGTCGAAATCAAAGATCTTGGTGTCCCAGCTCCAGCCGCCGACATCAAGGCCAACCTCTGCAGCCTGATCGGAATAAGCATTTTCCCCCCAGGACAGCAGCACGTTGGACCGCAGGATTTGCGGGTGGGTCAGGGCGATTTCCTCCGGCTTTGGCTGACGCACCGGCATGAAATGCGTATCGCAATAGGCGCGGGGAATGGTCTGCCCCACGGGGATCAGCGTGCAAATACCGGGGTCTTCCTTCTGGATCGCAAGGTCCTTGACCAGCATGGCGCGGCATTCGTCCTTGTAACGTCCTTCCAGTTCCTGGCACCGGCTGGCGTAGGTCGGGTCAAAGTTGTTGCCGGACTTGTACCAGGTCTTGATCTCCATGTTCCTGGCGCAGGTGGCCTTGGCCTGGGGATCGGCGATGCCGTCGCAATATTGGTCCAGCGACTGCATCTTGAGCTTTCGGGACACGCCCGACGACCGGCCCGCGATCTGCGCAAGGTAGATCTCCGGTGTGCCGTCGTTGGACAGGTCCGCCGTCTTTACCGCCATGGTTGTGGTGGTTGTATGCGGGATCAGCCCCGAGGCGTGGTCGATCATCGACAGTCCGCCAGCGCCGTCACCACGATAGAAATAATCCGGGATGTCGAAATCGTTGCCGACCACCAGATCGGTGGCCCCATCACTGTCAAGATCGGTCCACAGGATGCTCAGCGTCTCGCCGGGCAATCCCGGAAGATCGGTAAATTGCTTTCCCGAAAGCGCGCCGTCATCGTTCCAGATCACCCGGTTGCGCGATTCCTCACCCGGAATGCGGCGATACCAGCCAGCGGCCCAGTTCCCCAGCGCAACGTCAAGATCGCCATCGCGGTCCGCATCGGCAAAGCTGAGCGAGAGAGCCAGTATGTCTGTGTCCCGGCCCTGCACCGGGCGCAGGCTGTCCGCGCTGAACTGCCCATCTTCATTCCGCCAGATGTAATTGCCCTGACGATAGGTGCCGAGGAAGAGATCAAGCCAGCCATCATTATCGATATCCACCAGAGCCGACTGAAACACAGCCATATCGGCCAGCGGCCCCATGTCGATCTTCTGCCGCGTGAACTGCCCTTTCCCGTCATTCAGGTAAAGGTACAACCCCACCTCGGTGGAGGCGATGGCGAGGTCAAGGTCGCCGTCACGGTCAATATCCCCCGAAGAAACCGACCGGCCTTCCCAGAACGGCGGCCACATGTCGCGAAAGGAAAACTCGACAGGTTTGTCGATGCCAATCGTGCGCGCCTCCATCCGGGTGAAACCTGTCTCGGCGGAGTCCGAAAGCGGTGCCAGCGGCTGGGCAGCCAAGGTGATCCGGTCCGCGTCCTCGCTGGTGACCTGCCAGGGATCGGTCCCCGCTGCCTCCGCAGCCATAAAGAGCGGCGCGTTGACCGGGGCGGCATTGCCCTGCAACAGAATGTCCAGGGCCCGTTCCGATTGCTTGTCATAATAGATTTGCGCGCCAAGTCCGGCGATGATCCCCAGCACGCCGACCGCGGCGGCCAGCAAACCAGCCGCCCGCAACCCGATGGCCTGCCAGACGATAAAGAAGGAATAGACCGAAAAGGTGCCCAGCGTGAACAGCAGCCCCATCACGTATCCATGTGACAGCCCCGCGCTCAGCAATGCCCCCGTGACCACCACGTCAAAGGCGATCGGCACCGGCAGGAACAACCCGACCAACGCGATGGCGATCAGGGCGAGAAACGAGAACGACAGGCCGGTAATCATGTCCTGCGGCAGCAACACGGCGACCACCGTTCCCAGGAAACCGGCCAACAGCATCAGGGGAACCGTCAGCTTGAGGATGTACCACAGGTTCTGCAGATACTCCTTGGCCACGTTCACCACAGCCCCCACCGGGCTGTTGCCCAGCCGCTTTCCCGCCATCAGTCCACCACCGGGGCTCATCGCGCAAACGACCTCGTCCTGCGGCAGTTCATTCCGTGCCAGAGTGCGGCAGATCAACGGCACGATGACCAGGATCACCAGCAGGCTCAACGCGATCTTTGTCACCGCCATGAAGAACGGCAGGATCGAAAACGCCATCGTCAGCACCACAATGTTGAGCGTCGGTGATGCGATCATCGCGGAGAGGGTGGTTTCCGCCCGCAGACCCGCAGAATACATGCCCTTTGCAATCGGGGCGGCACAGTTCACACAAACGCCCAGTGGCGCGCCGATCACCATGCCCAGAAATGAATTGGCAAACCCGCCCTTGAAGCTGCGCCGTCGCAGATAGGGGATCATCGTCAGGAAGGCCGCGGCAAACAGGACGCCAAAGGTCATGCCCTTCTTGTTGGTATTGATCCAGTTCAGCGTGGACCAGAAAATCCGTTGGGGCAGAGTCATATCCGCCGTGATCGGGAACTTGGCCTCGAAACTCAGTGAATCTTCAAGCTGGATTGCACCCGACATCATCGCCTTTTCGTCCAGCGCCGGATAGCGCGATCCGGTCCAGAACAGATAGGCAAGAACGGCAACAATCAGAACACTCAGGACAAGTCGTAGCGTGTGGGGACCTGTCGGCGCGGATGTATCTGTCATTGTGAAACTCAATTTTCAAAAAATCCAATGTGCGCATGATACCTCAATCTCGCGCATTCGCCAAATCCAATTGAAAGTCCGCTACCTCCCGCCGCAGATCGGTGGGAATGACCGACAGATCGTTTGTGCCAGCACGTCCGATGGTGGTCGGACGCACCAGATCCGGGGGCGGCATCGAATCCGCATTGCCGCCGGACAACGCCTTGATCAGATGCCAATAGCGCATCGGGTCGGTGCAGAAATCCTCGTATCGAATGACCATGAAGCGGCCCTGCATCCGTGTCTGGCCATAGGTCAGCGCGCGCCGGTTCGCGGCCAGCCAGTAGCGCAGCTGATGTACGGGCAGCGGCACATCGGGTTCAGGCGAAAGGCCAAGGATGTGACCCCAGTTCTGCGCCTGCCAGGTGTTGCCGCTGAAAGCCATATCCAGCCCGTCCCGGACAATGTGGATGTAGCGAAAATCCGGCAGCAGCTGATCCAGATATGGCAGGAAGACATGGGTGTTCGGTTCTTTCCATCCCCATGGCCCGCCCATGGCGACCGGCGATGCACCGCTTTGCAGCAGATTCCGCGCCTGCGCGATCTTGGCCCCGCTATCCCATGTCCCGTCTGGCAGCAGGTCCCGTTGCAGCGTCTCGATCAGCGCCTGATCCGGTCCCGACAACCCTGCAGCAAGGCCGAGTGTCATCGCCTGCCGGAACAGCCTGATCGCGGTCACGATCTGCGACGCGGGCGGCGGTTTGTCCGTCCAGTTGCGACGTTTGAAAAGGACAGTGAACCACAGATTGTCCAACGGACCGTTCAGATCCTCGCCGATAAACACACCTGCCTGCCGCAACATTGCGGCGACGACCCGGGTGCCACTGCCACCCAGCCCCCCGATTGCCGTGATGGGTCCGGTCGGGACGTTCATTTAAGAAACGGCAACGCTGCGGCGGGCATACCCCCGACATAGATCGGATTTGGTACCGGCACGGGGACAAAGCGTGCGCCGCGCAGGTCTGTGTATTCCTCGTGAAAGGCCTGCAACGGACGTTGCCTGGGCGGTGCATTGGTTGCGATCCCGCCGTGCACCTGGTGAAAGACGCCTTCCCCAAGCAGTTTGACCGGCACGACGCCAGGCTGCTGCAGCACCCGGTTGCGGAAGTCATGGTTACAGAACCCGCCCCCCGGTGACTGGAATGCCGGATCGAAGCCGCCCAAGTCGAGGAACCTGTCCCGGGAAAGGGCGATCCAGCTGCATTCCACCGGGAAATCGCCAAAGAAACCGGTGCCGGACGAGGGCGCTATCGTGGATATGTCAAACAGGCGATACCCGTCCCCGCGCCAGGCTGCCTGTTCCAGCAAGGCGTCTTCGACCGTTTGATTGTACCCCTCCTGCGTCGATTTGGGCTGCACATCCGGCCCCAGATGCCACGACAGCGCACAGACAACCGCCTCGGGATATGCGGTGAAAGCCGACAGGGTGTAATGCAAAATGCCGGGTGTTGCCATGCGTGCGCCATCCACGATCAGTGCCAGCACCTCTCCCTTGGCCATCTGCGCACCCAGGTTGATCGCGTCAACGGGGGACTTGCTGGCTGTTTTGTGGAAATGGTATTGAAACTGCGGCCCGAAGCGGGTCACGTCGGCCTTGTCCAGCGGCGCGGAAGAGCCATTGTCAATCACGATCACTTCGTAGTCGTCGGGCTTCACCCCGATCTGATGTGCAAGACTAAGGGAATACAGCGTGCGCGCCGCCTCCCGCCGCATGTTGTGCATGATCACGACAATGGACAGTTTCATGGGGGAAAGGTTCATGTGTGCCCTGTATCTCTTGTGGTCAAACGACAGTCGGCGGTGAAAGGTGAAAACCTGGGTTGAACTGCGTTCTGGTCTGCCCGAACAGAGCTACCCCATTGAGATATCGACCTCAATGCGCACCAGCAGAAACGCAAACCGCCACCCCGTTACCGGAGCGGCGGCTTGTCTTTATCTTCGCGGTTCGCCCTGATCAGTTGGCGCTTTTCAGCGTTTCGACTTCCGCTTTCAGCTCTGAAATCAGCGCCTGCTGCTCAAGCGTGTAGAGGGTCAGTTCTTCGACCTTCTCCAGCAACTTCAGCTGCATGTCCACGACGTTGAAACGCAGTTCCGAATTGATCTTGTTCGCCGAAGGAACCCCCGGCAGGTGACCGTTTGCTTCGATGAACGCCTCGACTTCTGCCAGCGGCAAGAGCTTGTAATCGGGTTCGAAGACGTAATCCGGCACGTTCAGCGGTGTGCCGTTGACGATGATCTGACCTGTGACGATGACAGCGTCGGAATTGGCATTGTCACCGATCTTCAGCAGGTTATTGTCCGCGCCTTCGTCCACCTTGATCGGTGTGTTGCCACCGACCACACCGATGTTCAGACGCCCGGAATCCGCCTGCGCGCGGAATTCCCATGTCCCCGCGACCGCACCAGCGGTTTCCAGTGCAAAGGACGCGTCATTGCCCGCGCCGTTGGCCTCGATCAAAAGGTTCGCAGGACCGCTGGACCGTTTCACATGCAAAGATGCTTCGGGGCTTGTGCCTGCGCTCATACCTACGTTTTCGTTGCCGGCAATATGGATGGACGATGTTGCAGCGCCGGGCGCGATGCGGAATGGCAATGTGCTCCCGTTGGAAACGTCACGAATGAAAAAGTTCGTCTCATTGCCGGCCACGTCCCATGTTTGCGCCGCAAACCCGCTGGATGTGTCCTGCTCAAGACGCAGAGTCGGCGTGTTGCCACTCCTGGCATGCAGATCGACAACGGGCGTCGCAGTTCCGAAGCCGACCTTCCCCGAGCCGTTCACAAAGATCGAGTTCGAACGCGCACCGGACAGAATGGTGAACGGCGTTCTGCCACTGTCGATTTCATCGACGGAAAACTTGTTGGCGCCGCCGTTCGTGGAATCGTTGAAAGTCAGTTGCCAGTCCACGGAAGGGAAAGCGCCAACGGACGTATCCATCGCCTTGATCCGCAGATTGTTTTCCTTGAGCCGGATCGTGTCGGAACCGAAGGCCTCGCCGTTGGCACAATCGAACCCCACGCAAAGCGACCGCGTAATGATCACGTCGTCGGCTTGAACGATATCCGCCATCGCCATGCCGGATGTCAGCAACAGGGCACCCGCGGCCAGCGCGGTGCTACCCCTTATTCTGGATACAGTAATAGACATGTTAATTTCCCTTCATAATATGCGGTCAATGCCGCGAAATCATTTGTCAGCAATGGTCGGCTGTCAGTTTCGGCCGCTTTGCGCATTGTTCGCATCGACCGTTTAAAAGAAAGAAATACAAATTCGCTAAATCGCACCGACCGCGGCTGCCTAGTTTAGTAAAATATCAAACAAGGCCTGCCGCAGGCAAACATTATCTCAAAATCGTCTTGTTTCGAAGCATTTTGTTATGCTTTCAACCAATTGTCACTGATCCTCAAACAGTGGCGAAGTCAATCTTCTACTTAAGGTAGAAATTCGTGCAGGTCAGGGAATCACTTTGGCGCGTGCCTGAGCCTCGTTTATCTGCGCCGCTGTCATCTGCTTGATGTAGCCATCGCTCATGTTTTTTGCCTCTTCCGCGCCCCCCGCCGCCGCCCGCAGGATCCACATCTGTGCTAGCACGAAGTCCTGCGGCACCCCTTTCCCCTGAAAATAAAGGCTGCCGAGATTGGCCATGGCTGGCGCATATCCGGCTTCGGCGGCCGCACGGAACAGGGCGGCGGCCTGGAATTGATTTTGAAACGGCGCATCGGGCGATTGCAGCAAGACCCAACCCAGTTGGAACATAGCAACCGGGTCCCCGCCGGAGGCCCGGGATTGCACATCTTTCAGCACCTGCTCGGACAGATCCAGCGGTTTGAGCCGCGCATCATAGATCAAGGCAGATTGCTGTTCTGCGTCGGGTTCAGTCTGCCTTCCCCCGGCGCGGTACAGCGCCTTCGCCCGCTCTTCATCAAGCTCGACCCCATAACCATTCTCGTAAAGCACGCCCAGATTGGTCATCGCGGTTGGCAGCCCCAATTCGACTGCAGCGCTAAAATACTCTGCCGCGCGCGCATAATCCTGCGGCACGCCGGTACCCCGCACATAAAGAAGCCCCAGATTGTTCAACGCACGCCCGTTGCCCTGCGCCGCAGGACCCTCGTAAAGCTCAAGCGCACGAAGATAATCCTGCTCGACCCCACGCCCTTCCTGGTAAAGAACACCAAGGCTGACAGCGGCATCATCCAGGCCGGCGTCGGTGGCCTGCTGATAAAGCTGTGCCACCCGGCCCATATCGTCTCCGACCACTTCCAAGGCGCGCGCCAGATCATAGACATGATGCGGATCACCAGATGCCGCAGCGCTCTCGAAAAGGCGCAAGGCCTCTTCGACATCCTTGTCGCCGCCCAGCCCCTCGAAGCGGTAGCGCGCCAATTGGTTGCTGGCACCCGGATGCCCCTGTGCCGCAGCAAGCGCGAACCACCGCGCCGCCGCTGCATAATCCTCCGAAGCGCCATCGCCCCTGTGGTAACGCATGCCCAGCGCGAACTGCGCTTCGGCCTGCCCGGCCTCTGCCGCCACTTCCAACTCGGCCAACGGTAGTTTGTCCATGGTCTGCGCCCAGACCGACCCGCCCGAACAAACCAGTGCCAAGGCAAGGATCGCGTGAAGTACCGGACGGAACGCCATCAGTCGCGCACTGTCGGTTCGGAGGCACCGGGATCAGAGGTCCGGACCACCTGATCCGTCTGCGGGGCGCGCGCCCGCGCCGTGTCGAAATACGCGCGGGCTTCGGCCTGTGCCTCGGCGATCTGATCCGGCGTCATCAGGTCACCGACAACCGCCCTTGTCTCTGCCGCTTCCGGGTGTCCGCTGGCGGCCGCGATGTTCAGCCACTTGTGCGCCGCGACATAATCCAGATCGACCCCGTCACCTGTTACATACAGATTGCCCAGCTGAAACTGGGCCGGAACACTTCCCGCCATGGCGGCGCGCTGGATCAGGTCGACGCCTTCAGCCTTCTTGCCTTCCTTTTGCAGATAGAATTCTCCCAGGTTGACCTGCGCGATCCGCACCCCGGCATCCGCCTGGCCCAAGAGCCATGCCTCAGCCTCTGCATCGGCATTCTGGATCAGGTCGGTCATGACCCAGGGGACCGCCTGATGCGGCGACATCAGACCGTCAAGCAGCCCGGCCTTGGCCATCTGCGAAATTGCCAGCGCGCCATTCAACTCACCCTGCTGTGCCGCCTTGTCATAAAGCGCCACGGCCTTGGCCAGGTCCTGTTCCGTTCCCGTACCGTTTGCATAAAGCTGCCCGAGCGCAAAGGTGGATCGGCCCAGGTTCAGGTCCGACGCCTGTTCGAACCACCTGAGCGCCTTGTTGTAATCCTGCGGCAACAAACCACCGCTGACATAACCGATGCCAAGGTTGTGCATGGCCGACCGGTCGCCTGCCTCTGCTGCGGCACCAAGCCAGCGCAGGGCCTCTGCCGCGTCTGGAGTCACACCATCTGCGCCGGCAAGATACTTGGTACCCAGTTCGCGCTGCGCCTGCGGCTGTCCATTCTCGGCGGCCCGACGAAACCAGTCCAGCGCCGCTTGCTTGTCGACGGGCACCCCGCCGCCATTGTCCAGCGCATTGGCCAGAAAATACTGTGCTTCAGGCAAACCGGCCCCGGCAGCTTCTTCCAGCCAGCGCAGCGCCTCCTGCGGGTTTGCTTCGGTGCCCTGCCCCCGGGAATAGGCTTTGCTCAGCTCGAATTGCGCGTGCATGTTGCCGCCCTCGCTTGCCGCGAGAAACCAGTCAAAGGCACGGCCGAGATCCTGTTCCACCCCTTTGCCGGACAGCAAAAGCAGCCCAAGGTAATATTGCGCCTCGGCATCGCCGCGTGTCGCGGCGTTCGACAACAGCTCCGCAGCGCGCTCCGCGTTCCCTTCGCCCTTGCTGCTGAGCAAGACACGCGCCAGCAGCGTGGCGGCATCCGCATTGTTCTGCGCGACCGCTTTCTCAAGCCAGCCGACAGCGCCCTGCACGTCTCTCGGCCCGCCTGTGCCCTCCAGCAGAACCCGCCCATAGCGATATTGCGCGAGGGCTGTGCCCTCCTGCTCGGCCAGGGTCTTGAGCCCCCTGCGGACAAAGACGAAATCGCCGCGTTGCCACGCCTGTTCGACCTCTGTCATGGTTGCAGGCGCGGCTGCTTCATCTGTCGCGCTGTCGGATGTGGCGCTGCTGTCCTGCGCAGCCAATGGCACAGCCAGTCCCGCAAGCAAAAGGGTCACCGAAAGAAGGCGGGTTGCGGAATTCTGAAATGAAATCATATGCTCGCTCGGATAAGGGGACAGGTGCCGCAGCAATGGTCCTGCAGGCGAAATTTCTAAATGCACCGCGACCATACCCGGCGCGAACGTGAAGTCAATTCACCAGGCCATGGGCGCCAGCTGCGGTCCGGTCAGCCAGAGCAACGCCGCAGCGGCACAGAGGGCAGCGCCAAACGGCAGGGGGCGGTCGGCAGCAAGCGACTGTCTGTTCACCAACCTCTGTCCCAGCGCGACCACCAGGGCCGTGACCGCCGCAAGCAGAACCAGAAGCGGCAGGTCGTATGGCCCGCTAAAGGCCCCGAGCCCCACCATCAGCTTTACATCCCCCAGCCCCAGCCCCTCGCGCCGCCGCACCAGCCAATAGCCCCAGCGCAGGGCGGCGAAACTGCCCGCGCCCAGCGCCGCGCCCAAAGCGGCCTGTTCCAGACCCACACCCTGCGGTGCCAGCGCCATGGCAAAGGCCACCAGCGCCAGCGCTGCCGTCAGCGGATCGAACAGCCGAAACCACATCAGGTCTGCTGTTGCCAGCGCCGCAAGAAGCCACAGGAAAGCCGCCGACAAGACAACCTCCGTCGCGCCACCGCCGCGCAGGACAGCCAGAATACCAAAGCCAAGGCAGATCAGTTCAAGATAGAGCAGCCAGGACGGTATCGCGGCACCACAGTTTTTGCACCGCCCGCGCTGAATCAGAAACGACAGGATCGGGACCATCTGCCAAGCCTTGAGCGCCGCACCGCAGCTGCGACACCCCGAGGCGCGCAGGACGGTATCCTCTCCGCGCGGCAGCCTGTCCACAAGCACGGCGAGGAAAGACCCGATTGCCGGGCCGAGCAGGATCACCAGCAATAGCAACGGCTGCGCCCCTGTCATCCGACCGGCCGTCCCTTCAAATTTTGCAACATCGCATAGACAATCATATCGCCCCCCTCCTATCATGTGCTGAATTGAAAAGGACATATTTGATGAAACGTGCTGCTTCGCGCAGAAACATTGACCGGGCAGGGACACCATCCAGACGCGACGCAGGTTTTTCGCTGCTGGAACTGATGGTTGTGGTCGTCATCCTGTCAATTCTTGCTCTGGTGATTGTCCCCCGTGTCATTGACCGCCCCGATCAGGCCCGTGCCGCGCGTGCACAATCCGATATCGCTGCAATTTCCGGTGCGGTGAACCTCTACCGTCTGGACAATTTTCGCTATCCGACCACCGAACAGGGATTGGCCGCTCTGGTGAACCCGCCAACCACCGATCCGCAGCCGCCGAACTGGGCAACAAACGGCTACATGGAACGGCTGCCCATCGACCCATGGGGCCAGCCCTATCAATACCTGCAACCGGGGGTCCACGGGGATTTCGACGTGTTCTCCTATGGTGCGGACGGGGTGTCGGGCGGCACCGGTCCGGATTCCGACATCGGATCATGGAACCAGAACTGAAATCCAATCCTGCGCCCGACCGGGGCTTTACCCTGATCGAATTGCTTGTTGTCATCTCGGTGCTTGCGGTGCTTTCGGTGGGGGCAACGCTGGCAGTATCCGGCCGCGGAACGGACAGCGCCGCATCGGACCGCGCCTGGTTCGAGACACAGTTTCGCGCCCTTCAGGACCTTGCGATGCAGGGACGCAACAGCAAGGGTCTGAACATCACGCCGGAAGGCCTCGGCTTTGCCCGCAGAACCGACCAGGGCTGGGACATCGGCGACCCGGTCCGCCGCTGGCAAAGTGATGTGACCATTGCCAATCTTCAGCCGCGGCCGGGGCTGGATGAACCCCAGATCATCCTGCTGGCGAACGGGCAGACAACCGCCTTCAACATCCTGTTTTCAGGGAGCCGTGGCGCATCGCGAAGCTGCCGGAGCGACGGATGGACGGGGCTGAAATGCGGCGGCGATTGAAGGGTGACAGGGGCCTGACCCTGATCGAACTGGCCGTCGCCGTGCTGGTCCTGGCAATCGGAAGCATCGCCGCCCTGCGCGCCGCCGATCAATCACGGCTGGCCATCGGCGGTGCCGCGGACCGGCTGCTGGCGCAGATCGTGGCCCGGAACCGGGCCGAGGAACTGCGCCTGCTCCCGCCCGAGGAACGCGCCGCCCTGCCAACAGAAATCACCATGGGCGGCCAGACGATCAGCCTGGCCACAACCACCAAGACGACCGCCGCCGGACTGACCGAGACAACGGTGACGGCCCGGGCACAGCGCGGCGGCGGCGCGATATTCGTGATCTACCTCCCGGTGGAGCCCGCATCATGACCGATCGGCGCCGTGATACCGGGATGACCCTGATCGAACTTGTGGTGGCCATGGCGATCTTTGCACTGGTTGCCGTCATGGGGCTTCAGGGATTGTCCGGCATGCTGCACATCCGGGACCGGTTGACAGAACTGGATGACAGCACCTCGGAGCTGTCACGTGCAGTCGCCCTGATGCGCAACGATCTGACAGCGATCATGCCGATGCGGTTCTTTCCCCCGGACAGCCCGTCGGCAGAGGCCGTCGGGCAAAGCACCGATGGGCGCGTCTTTTCCCTTTCGGTATCGGGGCAACCTGCCCTGGGCGCGCCGGAGTTGTCCGATCACCTGCAGCGCGTGGAATGGCGGCTGGCGCCCGAGGACGGCAGGCTTTTCCGGCGCGTCTGGACAACACTCATCCCGGCAGACACACAGGCCCTGCAGCCTGAAATCACGGTAATGGCCGGTGTCGAAGACCTGCGCATCCGCAGCTACTGGAGCGGCCTGGGCTGGGTCGACGGGCCAACCAACCCGATGCTGCAGAACCGACCGGCCCCAAGCGCCGAAGAAGACGACGACCGGGTAGGTCCGGCTGCGGAAAACTACTCCGACTTCGTCCCGCTGGCGATCGAGGTTACGCTGGTCACCACAACTTGGGGCGAGATCACCTTGATCGAGACACTGAAATGACCCGCCAGGCCGGTTTCGTGCTGGTGAACGCGCTGGTGATTGTTGCGGCCCTTGCCGGGGCGGCGGTGTTCCTGCTGACCCGGGCCGAAGGTGGTCGCGCGCGTTTGCAGGCCAGCCAGACCGCCGGACAACTCAGCTATTATCTGGATGCCTTCGATGCGCTGGCGATCACCATGCTGAATGCGGACCTGATGACAAGCAATCATGATGATGCCAATGAAGCCTGGGCAAAGACCGACATCGCCGTTCCGCTGGACCGGGGCCGCGTGGCCGGCCGGATTCTGGATCAGCAGGCATTGTTCAACCTCAACTGGCTGAATGACCCAACCCATGACGCGGCGCAGAGCGCCTTTGACAAGCTCCTGCAACGGGCCAGCCTGTCGCCCCGCGTCGGCGATCTGATCAGGGATTTCATTCAACCGGGCGGACCGGACAACAAACGCGCCTATGCCGCGCTGACCCCGGCCCGCGCCCCGATTGGCGGTGCCCTGCTGATGTTTGACCAGATCAGCGAGATTCCCGGTCTCAGACCACAGGAAACAGACCGCCTGCGCGCCGTTGCGACTGCTCTGCCCGGCGGGCTTCCGGTGAACATCAACACCGCCTCCGTCGAGATGCTCGTGGACCTCATGCCGACACTGCCGCCCAGCACGTTGTACCAGATACTGAACACCCGCGACCGGACGCCTTTTCTGTCTGTCGATGGTTTCATCGACGCGCTGGAAGATCGCCTGGGCGAGCAGTTGCCGGAAGAATTTTCGCCAGCACGCCTCACGGTGTCCTCGGAATGGTTCCGCACAGACATCGCTGCCGAACTGGATGGGCAACATGCAAGACGCATGACATTGCTTTACCGTCTCAACCGCCAGAGCGGGACACATGTGCGCCTCCGGGTCAGCCAATATGACTGACTTGGATGCCTGCCCATTGATCAATCCTCGCGGAGCCTGCATCGTGGCACCGCAGAAACGGGCGGGATACGACAGGTGACCGAAGTGGCCACATATGACGCGGGCAAGGACTTTGTCGCGCTGACCGGCGACGGCACTACCCCCGGTGCCCAGCAGGTTGCGGTTGTCTGCGGCGCGGATGTTCCGGTCATCACTCTGGACCTACCCCCTGGCCTGCGCGGGCAGGCCCGCGAGCAGGTCGCCCGCCGCCAATTGCAGGACCGCGCAGGGCTTACGGCGGAAACCACCGAGATCAGGCCCATCTACCCTCCGAAGCAGAGCGAGAAATGGTCGAAGGTCCTGATCGCGGACGCCGCCCTGTTGGCAAAGTGGAAGGCCATCGCCGGCCCCCATTGCCGCGCGGTTTTGCCCGACTACCTGTCCTTGCCGACCGCCTCCGGCATCTGGTCCATGGCGATGCGGAACGACATGCTGATGGTGCGCCTTGGACCTGACGAAGGATTCACCGCGCAACCTGATCTGGCAATGGTGATGCTGGAAATGCAGCTTGATCAGGCCAGGGATCTCCTCCCCGGTGCCATATTGTGCCTTGGCACCGCACCGGACGGGCTGAAAGCACTTGCTGACATCCACGACGTCCCACTCATCGCCTCCCCCGCCGAGGCCAAGGGCCTGGGGCTGGAAGTGCCTGCGGTTCTCACCCATGGCGAGCTTGAGTTCGATCTGCGGCGCGACCCTCAGATGGCGCGGACCAAATTACGTAAACAGGTCCTGCCCTGGCGCTGGCCGCTGCTTTTCGCGCTGATTGCCGCAGGCCTGTGGTCTGCCTCTCAGGTCATCGAAACGCGGCGGATCGAAACCCGAACCGCCCAACTGAACACCCAGACCCGTGAATTGGTACGCGACAAATTCATCCCGACGGGGCCGCTGCTGGACATGCGCATTCAGGTCAGCCAGGTGCTGGCCGAGCGTCAGCTGCGCGCAGCGGGCTGGCAGGACAAGATAACAGCGCTGGACCTTTTTGCCACAGCGGCCGGCGTTCTCAGCACCCGTGGCGTGGAAACCGATCAGGTCAGCACCGTATCCGCAACAGAGGTTGCTCTGGATGTGACAATGCCCGATTTCGCCAGCGTCGACCAGCTTGCCAGCGACCTGCGCGCGGCCGGGCTGACGGTAACTGTCGTGCAATCGCGTGTCAGCGAAGGCTCCGCCGCCGTGCGCAGCGAAATCCGCCTGCGACCCCCCGGGACGGAGGCGGCAAAATGAGCGGACGGTTGATTGATTTTCTGCTTCAGCGGTCCGGGCGCGAAAGGATGTTGCTGGCCCTGCTCTTTGCTGTCGGCCTGCCCCTGCTTTTGATTTTTGCGGTTCTGCTGCCATTGAAGGACGGCAGGGATGCTGCGCTCGCGGAAAATGCCGAGGCCGTTGCGCTGAACATCTGGGTCCGGGACCGCGCTGCCGAACTGGACCAAATCGCCCAGGGCCCGGAACAGGCAGCGACCGCACCGATCGGATCAAGCGCCATAGAGGAAAGCCTGATCGCTGCCGGTCTGCGGCCCTTTGTCAGCGAGTTGGCGGTGGCGGACCAGGGCGTCGTCGAATTGCGGTTCGATCAGGTCAAATTCACCGCCTTGGCAGACTGGATGTCCGCCAACAGCCGCAGTTGGGGCTATGACATCTCGTCCTTCCGCTTCGAAACAACAGAGGAATCCGGCAAGGTCAGCGCCAGGCTGGCCCTGACCCCGGCCTCCTGAACCTTACCTCATCCCGCTGAGACGCGACTGGATGCTGGCCTTGCGACCCGCCAGGCTGCCCAGGGGGTCCAGATCAGGGTTGGTCGCCAGCACTTCGGTCAGCGCCGCCTCTGCCTGCTCAAGGTAGGATTTTCCGGTCTCCCTGTCGCCTTTTGCCAGCGCCCTGAGGCCAAGTTCATGTACCGCGGTGGCCTGCACAGACAGGGCTGCCGCACGTCCGTCGCCATTTTGCGACTGCGCCAGCTTGCCCGCTTCCTGCGCGGCGGCATCGAAATCACCCGCGCGGAGATAGCCATGGGAAAGCTCCAGACGGATACGCGGCTCGAACCCGCCTGCATCGGGAACAAGACGTTTGTAGACGCGGTTCGCCTTGGCAAAATCGCCGCCTTCCAAGGCGTTTCGCGCAGTAGAATACTCTGTTTCAAAGGACTTTTGACCAAGGCTGCCGTTCTCGGCACAGCTTGAGATCAGAAGGGCGCACAGAACAATCGTCCCGGCCCGGGCGTGTGTGTATACCTGCATTTGCCTGCTCTTTATTTATTGGTTTATTAAGTTTACCTTTACCACAGGACGGGATTTGCGTCTACAAATCCCGACCCGAACGCGCAGGAGCGGTGCAACAATGCGACTGATAGCTGCGATAATGACACTGATTGCCCTCGCCGCCTCGGGGCTGGCGGGTCAAAAGCTTCATGAAACGCTGAACACCCCCAGCGACGAAGTCACAGGCGTCCGTGTCACGGATGGCGAGGTTGCCGAACCGCAACCACCGGCCCAGCCGCCAAGGCCAAGGCGCTGGCCCGCCGTGTTCGGAGAGCTTCAGCCCCCCAAACCGCCACCCGCTGCCGAACCGCAGCCACCCGCCCCGACGCCCGAACCTCAGCCCCCGCGCCCCCCGCTGGACAGTCTCGGCTATGCCCTGAAAGGGGTTGTGCGCGTGGATCAGAAGATCTGGGCGATGGTGTCGCATCCCACCGGCGATCAACTGATGCGGGTGGGCGACACGCTCAGCAACGGGGCGACCGTCAAGCGCATCGACGAGCAGGGTGTGTGGGTCGACAACGGGGGTGATGATCTGGCGCTCCTCGGATTTGTCGAGGAAAAGCAACCGCCCGGCTGACAATGCCGCGCGACCGATTGGCCACATCCCGCGGGATTGCGCATGAAAGACGTGCATCGCTGTCGATTATGCGCTAGGATTCAAGCCAATACATGGCAAATCCCCGAATGCGGTCATCAAGAACCTGCACCGGGCTTGAGGCAGAGAGCGGTCATGAAACGTATTTTATCCCTGAGGGCGGCAATGCTGGCCCTTTCTATGGCATGTTGTCAGGCTCTCGCCTGGGTTGTGGTCACGGCCCCCCCGGCTGCTGCCCAGATTGAACTGGACCTGCGCGATGCGGATCTGCGCAGCTTTGTCGAGATCGTGTCAGAGGCAACCAACCGCAGCTTTGTGCTGGACCCCAATGTGCGCGGCACTGTCACGGTGCTGGCCCCCGATACGCTGACCCCGGCGGAACTCTACGACGTCTTCCTGAACGTTCTTGAACTGAACCGGCTGACCATCGTGCAGGGATCCAGCGTTGACCGGATCGTACCGATGAATGTCGCGCGCGAATTGTCCTCCGGCCCGGCACGGACCGCACCCAAAGGCTTCGAGACACGGGTGATCGAGGTCAACAATGTACCGCTGACAGAGATCATCGAAGTGATCCGCCCCCTGCTCCCCGCGGAGGCCGTGCTGTCCCCCGTTCCGGGGTCCAACCTGCTGATCCTGTCGGACAGGGGCCAGAACCACGCCCGGATCGAAGCCTTGATCCGCCGTCTGGACACCCCGCGCGAACGGCCCATCGAAATGGTACGCCTGCGCAATGCCGATGCCGCCGAGGTGCTGCAGGTGATCCAGTCCATGCAGATCGTTCCCGACGATGCCGCGGTCTCCATCGACCGGCGTTCCAATGCGCTGATCGTCTCCGGCTCTGACAGCCTGGTGCAGCAGATCCGCACGCTTGCCTCGCGGCTGGACACGCAGAACGCCAATGTCGCCTCCCGCGCGGTCGAATTGAACTATGCCGATGCCACCCGTCTTGCGGATGTGGTGACCCGCGCCATCACCAACGAACAACGCGCCGAAACCGATGCGGCTGTCCGGATCATTGCGGAGACACAGACAAATACCCTGCTGATCACCGCCCCGCCCGAACAGATGGGCGACATCATCGAAATGGTACATTTCCTTGATCGCCGCCCCACCCAGGTGCTGGTCGAAGCGGTCATCTTTGAAATGTCGGTCATTGGCTTTGCCGACCTGTCCGCGCAATTCGGCGCAATCCTCAACGACGCGATCATCGGCGGCGTGGAGTTCACTCTGGACGGGCGTCCCAGCCTGACCAGCCTTGTGTCCTCCGTTCTGAACAACACCACAAACACCGTGCCGACCCCGGGCAACGGCGGCTACTTCGGCGTCGGCGCGCGCAATTCCAGCGGTGAGGGCATCGTCGGGCTGCTCGGCGCCATCGCCTCCACGAATTCGACCCGCCTTTTGTCCACCCCCTCGATCATGACCCTGAACAACCAGGAAGCCGAGATCGTGGTGGCGCAGAATGTACCGTTCGTGACCGGTTCCTTCGCCCAGGTTGGTGAAACCGCCCAGCCGGACAACCCGTTCCAGACCATCGAACGCCAGGATGTGGGCCTGACCCTCAAGGTGACACCGCAGATCAACGCGGACCGCACCGTGCGGATGGAGATCGAACAGGAAGTATCGAACCTGACCAACAGCAAGTCCTCAGCGGGGGGAGAGATCACGGCACGCCGGGCCCTGTCCACAACCGTTCTGGTGCGCGACGGCAATGTGATCATGTTGGGCGGGCTGCTGGAAAATGGCTCCGGGTCCGTGTCGCAGCGGGTTCCCGGGCTCAGCAAATTGCCACTTGTCGGTGGTCTGTTCCGGGGCAAGAACGCCAACAAGAACCAGCGCGTGCTGCTGGTCATGTTGCGCCCGCGGGTGGTCAAGGATGACCATGAAGCCCGCAAGATCACCACAGCGATTGCCCGTGAGGCGAAAAACGCGACCCTTGCGCTGCAACCCCCCGATGATGGACAGTACCCGAAGACGCCCAGTGGCACCCTGCCCTTCGATGGCGTGGATTTGAACCAACCCTTTGACGCCGGATTTGTCGATGACTTTGCGCAAAACCGAAACTATCCCCCCCTCCCGACCCGGCTTCGGTTCAAAGGAGGACGTGACTGATCCGGCCCCGGCAGAGCGGCGTTTGCCGTTCGTCTTTGCCCGCGATCAGCAGGTGATACTGGATGGTTCGGATATCATCCTGGGGCCGGCCGCCACCCAGACAGGCCTGCGCGAGGCGCAGCGGCGCGCGGCAAGGCAGGGGCCGCTGACCCTTGTCACCCAGGATGCAGCAGGTTTCGAAACAACGCTGGCACGGGTCTATCAATCCAAGGACGACAGCACCGACACGCAGAACACGTTGTCCTTTGACCTGGAAGACACCGGCGGCGGTGGTCAGGGCCCGGCCCGCCAGCGCGATCTTCTGGAAGATTCCGGCGATGCTCCGGTCATTCAACTGGTGAATCAATTGCTGCGCCGCGCCGTGACGGCGGGTGCGTCGGACCTGCACATCGAGCCCTATGAAGGCGGCCTGCGGGCGCGAATGCGCGTTGATGGCTTTCTCAAGACGGTGATGGACCGCTCTGACGTGCCCGTAAAGCGGGTGGTGTCGCGGCTCAAGGTCATGGCCGGTCTCGACATCGCGGAAACGCGGCTGCCGCAGGACGGGCGCATCCCCCTGTCCTTGGGCGGGCGGCAGATCGACACACGCGTCAGCTCGCTTCCCGGCAACTACGGCGAACGGATCGTTCTGCGGATTCTGGACCGCTCTGCCGGGCTCATGGAGTTGTCCGACCTGGGTCTCAGCAAGGATCAGGTCACGCTGCTGCACCGGCTGGCGGCGCTGCCGAACGGCGTGATCCTCGCCACCGGGCCGACAGGTGCGGGCAAGACGACCACACTCTACTCCCTGCTGAAGCTGGCCAACCGGGACGAGCGCAATATCGTCACTGTCGAGGATCCCATCGAATACGATCTTCCCGGCATCTCCCAGTCCCAGATCAACGCCGAGATCGGGATGACCTTTGCCAACGGGCTGCGCGCCACCCTGCGGCAGGATCCGGATGTGATCCTCGTGGGGGAGATCCGCGACGGCGAAACCTCCAGCGTGGCCGCACAGGCCGCACTGACCGGGCACCTCGTGTTTTCCTCCCTGCACGCCAACGGATCAGTGGGCGCGGTGGTGCGCCTGCGCGACCTGGGGCTGGACGACTTCCTGATCGCGGCCACCCTGCGCGGCGTGATTGCCCAGCGGCTGCTGCGCCGCCTGTGCAGCGCCTGCCGCCGCCCCCATGCACCAAGCGAGGCCGAGGCCGAACATTTCAACCGACATGGCCTGCGGGTTCCCGAAACCATTTACGCCGCAGAAGGCTGCACAGCCTGCGGCAATTCCGGTTATGCGGGCCGGGTCGGTATCTTCGAGATGATCGAAGTGGGTGAAGCGCTGCGTGCGGCCATTGATGCCGGCGCCAGCGAAGCCGAGATGCGCAGGCTGGCACTGACCGGGCGGGAAACCTTGATCGGACAGGGCCTGATCGAAGTCGCGGCGGGACGGACCAGCATCGCCGAGACCCTCCGCGTGGTCGGGGACGTCGCGTGAGAGCTTACGCCTATGTTGCGTACACCAAAGCGGGAAAGCGCAAATCCGGCACGGTGATCGCCGATACCGAAGCCCATGCCGCTGCCCAGCTCGCCGAAAAGGGACTTTTCGTCTCTGAGCTGAATGAACGGCGCAACAGGACGACATCGGGGTTTTTTTCCGGTCAGAGACGCACCACCCTGAGCCCTGACCTTCAAGCGGTGTTCACGCGGCAAATGGCTGTGCTGCTGGGTGCCGAACTGCCGGTGGACGAAGCATTGGAAGCGGTCCGGCAAGGCGGACACCCCAGCCTTGATGCGGTGGCCGCGCGGGCGCGCGCGGACCTGATGGATGGCTCTACCCTGTCGGATGCATTGCGACGGACGCAGGCGGGCTTTGCCCCCTATTATGTCGCATCCGTCCGGGCCGGTGAGACGGCCGGCAACCTCGCCGGTGTGTTCAACGAACTTGCCGATCACCTTGAAAACCAGGGGGTGGACAAGGCACAGATCTCGACCGCGCTGATCTATCCTGCATTTGTCGCCGCTGTCGCCCTGCTGGTCTGTGCGATCCTCATGGTCAACGTCGCACCTGAGATCGTGGCGATGTACGAGCTGTCCGACCAGCCGCTGCCCTCCATCACGCAGGTGGTGCTGGGCATCAGCAACTGGATACAGGCCAATTTCACCATTCTGCTGATCGGCCTGGCCTGCCTTGTCGCTTTCGGCTTTGCCTCCGGGCGTGTGCCTGCCATCCGTGCCCAGCGCGACAAGCTGTTCTTGCGCCTGCCATTGGTGGGCCGTTTCATGCGCCTGTCCGCCGCCGTGCAATATCTGCGCACGCTGGCGCTGGTTCTCAGCAGCAGGAACACCGTGCCTGTCGCCATCCAGAACGCTTCCGAAGTCTTGGATGTGGCCCGGTTCCAGCAGGAAGCCGCACAGGTTTCGCTGGCGATCTCGCGGGGCGAGACGATGTCGCAGGCGCTGCGCGCGCTGACGATCATCCCGCCCGTCGCAAGACAACTCATCCAGGCGGGGGAGGCCTCTGTCAGGCTGGCCAGCATGACAGAACGCAGCGCGGTGCTGGTCGAGAACGGCCTTTCCACCGAACGCAAACGCATTGCCGCATTGCTTGAACCGGCCTTGATGATGCTGGTGGGCGCAATGGTGCTGGTCATTGTCCTTGCCGTGCTGCTGCCGATATTCGACCTGCAGGCCGTTGTGGCGGGCTGAGCCCCGGTTCCGGCGCGGGTCCTGCACTTGCGGTAACGCCCGCCCAGCTGATCGAATGCCCATGCGTGAAACACGCGCGGCAAAAGAATTTCACTGAATTGCCGATTCGACTGTATAATCTTCTGGTTTGATCCACTTGATTTCCACGTCGGAGCTTTTCTGAATGCGCCAAGCAACTGGCAAATCTGCACCAATTTGCAATTTTCCTGCTGCCGACCCGTCAGATGCACCCGATTGGCTGCCCCTGCCTCCGCCACCCTCGCACCGTTGGCCGGAGACGCAATTCAACCAGGCTTATCAGGACTTCCTGGATGCACATGTCGCCTACTGGGGCAGCGAGGAATGCGTTGTTCTGCCCAAATTCGCGGGAAATGCCCTGCGGACCGTGGCCAACTGGCGGCGCGGCTGCCGCGCCGTCGATGTGATCATGCCCATGGGCACCCCGGTTGCCAGTTTCATGGACCGGCGCGGACGGCCCAGTGATCGCTGGGATGGCGGCGAAGGTCTGGGGATCACCGGCAATCACACCACCCATTCCGGTGTGCTGGCGGGCTACCTCCTGGACGCCTACGGATCGGTCATCGGTCTGAAGCTTTGGGAAATCTACCCCGGCGCCGGCCGGGTGCGTCGGCGGATCTATCCGGTGGACGACAGCCGCTTTGGCACGGCGAATGCGCGGGCCTACCATGCGGTATTCGATATCGACCAGGCACCGCTTGGCGGCCCGGATAATCCGTATTATCGCCTTTGGCTGACAAAACGTCAGACGCCTCCGGTCCGGTCAGGCTGGGCCGCCCACACGCCAGCCGCAGCCGGGCGTTGCGCAACGCCCCTGCCGCGTGTCCAACCCTTGCGCCTGGGCCCCAAGGCGTGACCGGCAGCCCCAGCTTCCTGCGCCGCCTGCTGCGACGGTCCGCCAGTGCTTTGGATAGTCCCGATACCGTTCAGCCAGCCCCGCAACGCATTCTGATCACGCAGCGGGAGCTGAAGAACTACGGCGGCTCGGAGTTCTTCGCCATCGAGGTCGCGCGCGCCCTCAAGAACCGGGGGCGCGAGGTTGCCATCTATTGCCCTGCCCCCGGAAAGCTGGCCAATATCGTCACGCCCAGCGGTATCCCGGTCTGCGAAACACCTGCTGAGGTGCCCTTCACACCTGATGTGATCCACGGTCAGCATCATTTGCCGACCATGGCGGCGCTCGCGCATTTCCCGGACACGCCCGCAATTTACTGCTGGCACGGCACAAGGCCCTGGGTCGAACGCCCCCCCGTCCATCCCCGCATCCGTTTTCATGTGGTCACATCGGAGCGGATGGCCCCCCGGCTGGCCACAGAAACCACCATCCCCGAAGACCGTATCGTCACGATCCCCAATTTCGTCGATCTGGAGCGTTTCTCCCGGGTGCGCAAGACCATCGCCAGACCGGCACGCGCTGTTCTTTATGGCCAGTCTGCGTTCTACCCCGCAGAGCTGGAGCTGCTTGAAACGGCCTGCGCGGATCATGGCATCGCGCTGGACAAGGTTGGCTATGCATATGGCAACCCCCGCCCCCGCCCGGAGTATTTCCTGCCCGACTACGACATCGCATTTGCCATCGGACGCTCGGCCATCGAAGCGGCGGCCAGCGGATGCGCGGTGATCCCGGTTGTGCCGCAACTTGCCGGGGCAATTGTGGTTCCGGACACGCTCGACGATTGGGCCGCTTCCAATTTCAGCCCGCGTTACTTTACCTCGGCCAGCGTCATGGACAGCGAATGGCTGGGCCGGCAACTGGCGGACTTCGACCAGGAAAAGGTGCGCCAGGTCACCCATGCGATCCGCGATCGCTTCTCGATTGGTCCCGCAATCACTGAATTCGAAAGCCTGTATCGGCGCGCGGGATCAACCGGCCCGGCACAGGGAAGCGGGTCTGAATTCGGGCTCTACCTGACCACCATGGCCCAGGAAATAGACGCCATGTGGGGCGATCTGGAGTGCCGCAAGGTAGATGAGCCCACGATCCAGGCCCGCATCGCAGCGCTGGAGGCGGCGCTGGCCGACGCAGAGAACCGCACGCGCGCCCTGACGGATAAATTGCTCGAACAGGCTCCGGCACCATCCGGTTCGGAAAATTCATGAGATGCCCGCCTGACGAGGTTTCCCGCTGTTCGCCGCAGGCCGCACCGGGTTCGCAGTGTCGGTTCGCGTGTACGCCAAAGCCGTTGGTCTTTGACACGCCCTGCCAGCTTCCCGCGTTCACGGGTGATCATCTGGGTGCCAACAGGTATCTGGTCACGCCATCCCAGGCTTATGCGCTCACACTTGGCCGGGATCTGTCGGCCCTGACCCAAGAACGTCCTTGATAAAGGTCGTCATCCAGTCATAGGCGGTCTGGCGCTGGCCTGTGCCCTTGTGCGCCAGGAGTCTGACGGTGAACCGCGGCAGAGGAATCGGGATATCAAGTACCTGCAGGTTCCAGGTCTCCGAAAAGGCGACGGCGCTGCGGTGCGGCACCACGCCGATCAGGTTGCTTTCCCTGATCGTGGCGGGCAACACGTTGAACTGCGCCAGGGTCAGGCGCACATCAAAGGCGGGTTCGTCAGCGTGGACAACATGGCTCACGGCCTGCCAGTGCCCTGCGGCATCGGAAACAACCGCATGGGCCGCGTTTCGGAATGTCTCTTCATCCAACGCGCCCTGAATCGTCGGGTGATCGCGACGGACGATGGCCGCATAGTGTTGGTCGATAAGGTCTATCTGAGACAATGCAGGGTCCTGGGTTTCCAGTTTGCCGATTGCAAAGTCGAGACGCCCGGACTTCAGCAGAGAATCCACCTGGGTAATCTCCAGTGGCGTCGCCTCGATCCGTATGCCAGGCGCCCGTTTCTGCAGAGCGCCGACAAGTGGCGGCAGGAATGTCAGCGCCCCGATATCCGAAAACGCGATGGTGAACCGGTCCCTTGTGGTTTTGGGATCAAAGGGTTCGTCCGCACGAAACGTGCCTTCCAGCTGGTTCAGCGGACTGCGGCATTCGAGATAGAGCTGGGTGGCAAGTGACGTCGGGGTCATGGACCGCGACCCCCGGATGAACATCTGGTCGCCGGTGATGTCACGCAACCGCCCCAAACCCTGTGATATCGAGGGCTGAGAGACATTCAGGCGCTCTGCAGCCCCCGTTGTCGAGCCGCATTCGTGCACCGCAACCAGTATCCGAAGGAGGCCGAGATCGTTCACCTGTTTTCCTGCCGTATATTACTGGACAGGAGTTATTTAATGTATGCACCAAGTTCAGTCTAGCGCTAACATGAGCCTGCTTTGTAACCCGCCACATCCCTATCCATTGGCCCGGCGCCGGGTCTGAACCCCGAGACGACAGGGCGCAGCGGGGCCGGTCAGACCAGCAGGTCCCGCGGCACCCTCACGCCTCAGGCATCGGGGGCCGCGGTCTTGCACGCCTTGGTCCAATCTTCTGTCAGGCGCAGGGTCACCTTGCCGCCAAGGTCCGCCGCCGAGGTTCCAACCCACAGCGCATAATCCCCTGCCGGCGCTTTCCACGCATTGCTCTCCACATCGAAGTAGGCCAGATCGCGCATGTCCAGCGCGATCCGCGCCCCGGAGGCCGCGCCCGGGTCCAGCGTCAACGCCTTGAACCCGCGCAACTCCTTGACCGGTCTTCCCCGCCCTTCCGGCGGCGCGACATAAAGCTGTACGACAGCCTTGCCGCGGCGTTGCCCGGTGTTCTTAACCGGAACTGTGACCGTCACGCTGCCGCCCGCGTCGATCTCGGAGACCGAAGCCACCGGCGCGCCGATTTCAAAGTCGGTGTAAGACAGGCCGAACCCGAACGGATACAAGACACCCGCCCCACCCTTTGCGTCGTAATGCCGATACCCGATGAACACGCCCTCGTCATAGCTGACATGGCCGTTGTCGCCCGGATAGTTGCCTGTGGTCGGATTGGCGTCGAGCGCATTCGGGAAGGTCTGTGGCAAGCGCCCGCCCGGCTCCGCATCGCCCATCAGGACATCGGCAACGCCGTGCCCAAGCTCTTGCCCCGGATACCAGGCCTGAAGGATCGCGGCCACGTCGTCTTTCCACGGCATGACCACCGGTCCGCCGGTCTGAAGCACAACCACCGTGTTGGGGTTGGCCGCCGCCACGTGCGCAATCAATGCGTCCTGCTCGCGCGGCAGCGACAGGCCCGGCAGGTCCCGCCCCTCGCTGTCCCACTCGGGTGTGCGTCCCACAAAGAGCACAGCAACTTCGGCATCGCGCGCGATCTCTTCCGCGCGCCTCAGTCCGGCCTCGCCGAGCGGACGGTGAACGCCGACGCGGAAGGCCTGGATGCCGTCCATGACCCCGGTGGTAGATTGATAATCGACCCGGAAGTGATAGGTCTTGCCGGCATCAAGGTCGACTTCCACGATCCGCTCATCACCACCGAAATCGTAATAGGTCGCCCCTGTCGGCTCCCAGCCGTCCCAGCCATCTACGACCAGCGCGTCATCGACATAGAGACGGGCAAGTCCCGCATTCGCCAGACCCAGCTCGTGGGCGCCGCTTTCGGTCGGCGTGAATTCGAACGTATTGCGGACCGAGAACACCTTGAGGTCTACGCCCGGCTCGTTTGAGCCGAACCATTTGGCATCGGATTGGTTGTACTGCTTCTCGTGGGCGACCGGGCCAGTGAAATCCGGGCTGTTGTAAAAGGTCGAGGTCATCGGACCCTGCACCACCGGCAACAGCAGATGGTTCGCGCAACCGGTCTCGAAACGGATGTCCAGCTCGTCGCGGGCCTTGAGGCCTTCCAGCGGACTGATGCGATAATGCGCATTCACCCGCGCGCTGCCGCCGCCCATGATCCGCGCCACATCAGCATTCGGCCCGATGACGGCCACCTTGGCCTTCTGGCCGGATTGCAGCGGCAGGATGCCATTGTTCTTGAGCAGCACGGTCCCTTCGGCCACGGCCCGCCGGATCAGCGCGCGATGGTGCGGGGCATCGACCGATTGCTCCTCTTTCGGGTTTTCCTTGATGCGGACACCCGCGCGGTCGACCAGCCCCAGGATCCGCCGCGCCCCGTCGGTGACCATATCGACGTTCACCTCCCCGCGTTCAATCGCGTCGAGCAGCTTTTGCCCGCGATAAAGCGCGGGCCCGGGCATTTCGAGGTCGAGACCCGCGTTCATGCTCTCCGCCGTGGTCTTGACGGCGGTCCAGTCAGAGACCACGACGCCGTCAAAGCCGTATTCGTCCTTCAGCAGGTCACTCAACAGCCACTTGTGCGCGCTGGTGTAGGTGCCGTTGAGCTTGTTGTAGGAACACATGACGGCCCAGACACCCGCCGCGACGGCGGCCTCGAAGGGCGGTAAATAGATTTCCCGCAGCGCCCGGATGCCGATATCGCTCGACATGGTCATCCGCTGATATTCGCTCTCGTTGCCGATGAAATGCTTGATCGTGGCCCCGATCCCGTTCGATTGCAGCCCGTCGATATAGGCCAGCGCGATCTCGGTCGTCAGTTCGGGATCTTCGGAATAACATTCGAAGTTGCGGCCATTGAGCGGCCCGCGATGCATGTTGACCGTCGGTGCCAGCAGGACGTTGGCGCCCTTGGTCCGGGTTTCCTCTGCCAGGGCCGCGGCAATCTCGCGGACAAGCTCCGGGTTCCAGCTTGACCCCAGCGCGATCCCCGCCGGGAACACCGCAGCCGTCGGGCCGTTTTCGGTCACCCCGCCGCGCGCCCCGTTCGGGCCATCGGTGACCTTCGCTGCAGGCACACCAAGCCGTTCGATGGCGACTGTTTCCCAGAAGTTGGCACCCGCGAGGAGAGAGACCTTTTCCTCAAGCGTCAGTTTTTGCAGAGTGTCTTCAACCCAGGCAGTATCCATCATCATTCCTTCTAAATTTTTGGCTTCGATCAAAGCCGCACGCCGGATTCCGCATCAAAGAGCGAGAGGGTGCGGGACGAGAAACCAAGCTCCATTTCAGTGCCGCGCGGCGGATTGAGCTTCAGCTCGCTGCCAAAGCGGACCGACGCCTTCTGACCTGCCGTGGTGCCCCACAGCACGCTGTCGGCCCCCATCGACTCGGATACCTTGACGGTGAACGGCAGGCGCAGCGGCAGGTCCCCGGCATCGACGAACAGATGCTCTGGCCGGATGCCCAGCACTGCAGTGACGGACTGCCCGACCGGCGCGTCAAAGGCATAGTCGGACACGTCAATTTCCGGTCCGTCATTGATCACGAAGACGGTCTTGCCCGCCTCTGAGCGCAGGCTGCCGTCAAAGAAGTTCATGCCGGGCGAACCGACAAACCCCGCCACGAAAAGGTTCGCAGGGCGTTCGTAGATATCCTCGGGCGGGGCAAGCTGTTGGATCACACCGTTCTGCATGACGGCAATGCGGGTGGCCAGGGTCATGGCTTCGACCTGATCATGGGTCACATAGATCATGGTCTTGCCGATGGTCTGGTGCAATTCCTTCAGCTCGACCCGCAGTTCCGCGCGCAGCTTGGCGTCGAGGTTCGACAGGGGTTCGTCGAAGAGGTAGATATCGGCATCCCGCACCAGCGCCCGCCCGATGGCAACCCGCTGGCGCTGACCGCCTGACAAGGCCGCCGGGCGCCGCTTCAGGTAGGGTTCGATCTGGAGCATCTTTGACACGCGGTCGATACGCCGCGCGATCTCGTCCTTGGGCATCTTCGCCATGCGCAGGCCAAAGCTCAGGTTCCCCTCGACCGTGGTCTGCGGGTAAAGCGCATAGGATTGGAAGACCATCCCGATGCCGCGATCCTTCGGTTCCGCGAGGGTCTTGTCCTCGCCACCGATGCGGACCTTGCCGCCGGTGACGTCGATGAGCCCCGCAATCGCGTTGAGCAAGGTCGACTTGCCACAGCCAGAGGAGCCGAGCAGTACGATAAACTCGCCTTCTGCAATCAACAGGTTGAGGTCTTTCAGTACGCTTACGGCACCAAATTGGACGTCGAGATTTTCGATTGAAACTTCAGCCATGTCTTATCCCTTCACGGCGCCGGCAGCGATACCGCGCACAAACCAGCGCCCGGATGCCAGATAGATTATCAGGGGAACCGCAGCGGTAAGGATGGTTGCGGCCATGTTCACGTTGTAGGCCTTCTCGCCCTGCGTCGAATTGACGATGTTGTTCAGCAAGACCGTCATCGGCTGGTTGTCTGATCCGGCAAACACCAGACCGAACAGGAAGTCGTTCCAGATGTGTGTGCTTTGCAGGATGACCGCGACGATCAGGATCGGCGGCGAGAGCGGCAGGATCAGCCGGATGAAGATGACCCAGAAGCCACCGCCATCGACCCGGGCCGCGCTGAACAGATCACGGGGCAGCCCGGCATAGTAGTTGCGGAACAGCAGCACCATGATCGGCATGCCAAAGATCACGTGAATGGCGACGATCCCGGCAAGGCTGTTATAAAGCCCCACCTGGCTCAGCATCCGCACCAGCGGGTAGATGAAGACCTGATAGGGAATGAAGGCCGCAACAAGCAGGATGCCAAAGATCAGCTCGGTGCCTTTCGGACGCCAGAATGACAGGGCATAGCCCGTGACCGCCCCCAGCAGGATCGACAGCACCGTCGCGGGCACCATGATCATGACCGAGTTGAAGAATCCGACCGACAGGCCGTTGCAGTTCAGGCCCGTGCAGGCGGAGTTCCAGGCCGTGATCCAGGCCTCCAGCGTCGGGGCGTCCGGCAGGGCAAAGATCGAGGTGACGCGGATTTCATCCATCTTCTTCAGCGAGGTCACGACCATCACGTAGAAGGGCATCAGGAAGAAGGCCGCCGAGATCACCAGGAAAGCGTAGACGCCGGTGCGGGCCAATGTCTTTTCAGAATTCGCACGCATGATCATGCCTCCGCTTTCTGCGCCATGTAGCGGCGCGCGTAATACATCGGAACCAGGATCGCGATGACGGCGACCAGCATCATGATCGCGCCCGCATTCGCCAGGGCGACGTTCTGGCGGGCAAACAGGTTCTCCATCACGAACTTGGCAGGCACTTCGGTGGCATTCCCCGGGCCGCCGCCGGTCAGGGCCACGACGAGGTCATAGGCCTTCACCACCGAAACGGCGAGCAGCACGGTGGCTGTTGCCGCCATCGGCGCGATGATCGGCAGAACGATGGACGTATAGACACGCCATTTCGCGATGCCGTCGATCCGCGTGGCTTTCCACAGGTCCTCGTCGACGCCCCGCAGGCCCGCCAGCAGGATGGCCATGACCAGCCCGCTGCCCTGCCACACGGCGGCAAGGACAAGGATATAGATCGCCCGGTCGGGCTGCACGATCCAGTCGAAGGTGAAGCTCTCGAACCCAAGGCCCCTGACCGCGGCCTGAATGCCGAAACCTGGGTTCAACACCCACTGCCAGACAAGGCCGGTGACCACGAAAGACATGGCGTAGGGATAAAGGAAAACCGTGCGAAAGAACGCCTCGCCCCGGATCCGCTGATCCATCATGATCGCCATGATAAAGCCGAAGACCAGGCAGATTGCGATGAAGAGCACGCCGAACACGATCAGATTGGTCACCGCCACCTGCCAGGCCGGCAGTTTCAGCAGCAGTTCGTACTGGTGGAAGAAATTGAATTTGTAGATGGGCAGAAGTTTGGAGTTGGTCAGGGAAATGACGAACGTCCAGACAGTCGAGCCGACAAGTGCAACAAGCACGATGATCCAGACCGGCAGCATCGCCAGATAGACATGCGCGCGCGTTCCCGAAAATTTAGCCATCGCCAGATCCTCCATTGACGCGTGGGTGGTGCGCGCCGCAGGAAGCCCTGCGATGCGCATTTCTGGTCGGACTCAGGATCAGTAGTCTTCCAGGATGCCCGCGACGGTTTCGACGTAGTCGTCGGCGGTCGCATCGGGGTTGACCCAAAGCACCTTCAGCTCGGACCCCAACGCCCCAAGCTTCTCGGGCGAGAAGTTGATGAAGAGCGCCATGACCGAATTGCCGTCCGAGATCGCCTTGGCCCCCGCCGCCGCACAGGCGTTGAACTTGGATGTGTCCACGCCTGAGCGTACCGGCAGCGAGCCCATGGTCGCGGTGAACTCGGCCTGAACCTCGACAGAGGTGGTGACCTCGGCCAGTTTGGTCTGCGCTTCGGTCAGCCCATCGCCCTTGGCGGGCATCGCCCAGACATCCCCGGCCACAACCAGCGGGGCCTGGTTCGGACCGACACCGCAAAGCACTTCTTTGCCGGGGGTAAAGCCTGCGGCACCGATTTCGCCAATCGCCCAGCCGCCCATAATGAAGAAGCCCGCTTCGCCGTTCAGGATCATCTGATTGGTGATGTTCCACTGACGGCCCGAGACGCCGGAATCCGCATAGCTCGGCAGTTTCGCCATGATCTCTGCCACCGGGCGGAATGCGTCGGAACGGACGAACTCGGCGCCATCGGGTCCGGTGAACTTGCTCCACTCCTCGGTGCCGAGGACCGATGCAAGCACCGCCTGGAATGTGTTCATGAACCAGACGTCGCGGTCACCCGCCTGGGCAAAGGGCACAATGCCTGCTTCGCGCAGCTTGTCGCCGGTTTCAAAGAACTCGTCCCAGGTCTGGGGCATTCCGGCGCCCACCTTGCCGAGCGCATCCGCAGAAGCGAAGAGGAAGTTGGTGCCCTGAAGCTGGATCGGCACGCCGTAGATGTGCCCGTCCCGGGTCACGGCATCCAGCACGGCCTGGGGCATGACGCTGGCCCAGTCATTCGCTTCGGCCACAGCATCAATCGGTGCCAGAACGGCGCTGTCGACAAGGTTGTCGATATCCGCACCAAGGTTGAATTGCGCCGCGTCGGGCGGGTTGCCACCGACCATCCGGCTGATCGCGGATGTCTTCGCGGCGTCACTGCCGGCCACGGCCTGATCGATCCATTCGCCGCCGGTGTCACCGTAGGCATCAGCAATCACGCCAACGCCCGCCGACTCCGCAGCGGATGTCCACCAATGAATGACCTCCGCAGATTGCGCGTTCGCAGTCACGGCCGTCGTCGCGGTCATGGCAAGAGCCAGAGCAAAATACTTCATTTATCCTCCCAATCGGCGACTGACCTATTCCTGGCGGTCGCCCCAAATCCGTTTGTGGTTTCGCATGCCTGACTTTACACCTCTCAAAGTCCATACGTGGCGGTTGGTATAGGCGCTAACATGATAGTCGAAAAATTATTTAACGCTCTTGAGTGTTATTGGAAAAATAATATCACTCGGGAAATCGCGTAAATTTGCGGCCTGTCTGTCGCTACTTGTGGTTGCAGACCCAGCCTTCGGCCCGCAGACGGTCTTCGCCCCGGTTCATCATCTCGCGCAAGCAAAGCAGCCGTTGGTCCGGCCACCAAACGCTTTGATCTGGCTTAAACGGATCGCCACCCGTTATGATGCACCTCATGACCTCGACCACCGACATACCGCTTCCCTTGCGCAATGCCCGTGTTCACGAGGCGTTCGGACCGGGTGCGGTAAGTTTTGCGGCCGTTGCGGCGGCGCGGGCCGGGACTGTGCTGTGGATCCGGGAGGCCTGGCAGACAGAGGCCATCAATCCAATGGGACTGTCGGTCTTCTTCGACCCGTCGAAACTGCTGCTGGCCCAGACCAGGGACCAGACCGAATCGCTCGCCATCGCGGAAGAGGCGCTTAAGGACGGCGCGGTACCGCTGGTCATTATCGAGACCAGCCGCCCGCTTGATCTGCGCATGGGGCGACGGTTGCTGCTTGCCGCAAAGGCGGGCCAGGCCACCGGATTGTGCCTGATCCCCGAAGGCATGGGCGGCAACGCTGCCGAAACCCGGTGGCATTGCACCCCGGTTTTCGATGCCGATGACTCGACTCTGATGCGCTGGGAAACTATTAAGAACAAATCAGGAACATTGGGGGCCTGGCATGTTCGATGGCATACAACGGCGCGTCGTCTCGATGTGGTTTCCCCGGCTGGCAAGCGACCGGGTTCTGCGGACGCGCCCGGTTGAAGGTCCCTTCGCGCTGACACTCAAACAGGCAAATGCAGAACGACTGCATTGCCTGAACATGGAGGCCGAGCGGCAGGGCCTGTACCGGGGGATGACCCTTGCCGATGCGCGCGCCTTTTGTCCCGGTCTGTTCAGCCGTCCGGCCGATCCTGTTGCGGACACAGGCTTCCTGCATGTGCTGCGCCGCTGGGCCACGCGCTATTGCCCATGGGTCGGGATCGAGGGCGATGATGGCCTGGTGCTGGACATCACCGGCTCCGCGCATCTGTTCGGCAGCGAGGCGATGATGTTGGCCGATATGCGCCAGCGGTTGAGCCGTGCCGGGCTGACCGCGCGGATCGGGCTGGGCGATACGCGCGGCGCGGCCTGGGCACTGGCCCATCACGGCGAAGGCCGGACCGAAACCGGGGCGCCACTGGAGGCTTTGTCGGATTTGCCCGTTGCCGCGCTGCGGCTGGAAGAAGCCACCATTACGGGTCTGCAACGGCTGGGCCTGCGCAGGATCGGTGACCTGGAAAGCGCCGCCCGCGCCCCACTGGCCCGGCGCTTCGGCCCGGACCTGCTGCTGCGGCTGGATCAGGCGCTTGGCCGTCAGCCGGAACAGGTCACCCCGCTGTCCGAGCCGCCCCATTACGGGATCCGCTTGAGCCTGCCTGAGCCAATCGGCCTGTCGGATGACGTGATGGCGGCCACATCGCGCCTGCTGGACCAGCTTTGCGCCAAGTTGAAAGCGCAGGAAGCCGGGGCGCGGGTGCTCTGCCTGACGCTGCGCCGGGTCGATCAAGAGGCACAGGCGGTCGAATTACGCCTGGCCAGCCCACTCCGTGACGCCGCGCGCATCCTGCCTCTGTTCGCGCGCGGTGTGGGTGAGGTCGATGCCGGTTATGGAATCGACCAGATACGATTGGAGGCGGTGCAGGTTGAGCCGCTGCCGGTGCATCAGGTCAGCCATGTGTCTACGGGACGGGCGGACCAGCTGGATGACCTGATCACCCGGATCGGCACCCGGATCGGATTGGAGAATGTGCAGCGTTTCCTGCCCGCCGACAGCCATATCCCCGAGCGCAGTTTCCTGATCGCCGCCGCTGCCTGGTCCGAACCGGGCGGGTCGTGGGTGGCCCCGCGCCCGCGCCCTGTGCGCCTGTTTCCGCCGGAATCGATTACCGGAACCGGGGCACGCCCACCCCGTCAGTTCCGTTGGCGGCGTATGTCGCTGACCACGGCGCGGGCGACGGGGCCGGAGCGGATCGCCCCGGAATGGTGGCTGCCCGATGACAACTGGCGCAGCGGAATACGAGACTACTGGCATGCGGAAACCCGGCAAGGGCGGCGGCTGTGGCTGTTCTACACGCCGCAAAACCCCGGCTGGTTCGTGCAGGGGGAATTCGCATGACAGCAATCCCGCGTAATGACCGCGCCGTGAACCCACCGGGGGATTTTGGCCCGCGCAACACCTATGCCGAGCTCTGCGTGACCACCAATTTCACCTTCCTCACCGGCGCGTCCCATCCCGAAGAACTGGTCGTTCGGGCAGCGGAGCTTGGTCTGGCCGCCATCGCCATCACAGACCGCAATTCTCTGGCCGGGGTGGTGCGGGCCTACCGGGCGTTGAAAGAACTGCGGCGGGATATGGAAAACGACATCCGCATCCGTTCGCAGCACCAGATCGATCACTGCTCGCGTCAGGAGGTGGGGCAGCCCAGCCCGATCACGCGGCCGGATACCGTGCATTTGCCAAAGCTGATCGTCGGATGCCGCCTTGTCCTGCGGGACAGCGCGGTGGACTGGATCGCCCTGCCGCGCGACAAGGCGGCCTATCAGCGGCTGACGCGGCTTTTGACCCTGGGCAAGCGGCGGGCGGAAAAAGGCGGCTGCCATCTTGACCGGGCGGACCTGTATGAAGGTTGCGCGGGCATGATCCTGATCGCGCTGCCACAGGGCAGGCTGCACGCCGCCGCCGCGCATATCCGGCAGATGCAGCGCCGCTTCCCCGGCCATGTCTTTCTGGGGGCGGCGCCGCGCTATGACGGCTCCGATCAGGCCTATCTGAGGGAATGCGCCCGGCTGGCACTTGGAACTTCGGCACCGATGGTGGCGGTGGGGGATGTGCTGATGCACCGGGCCAGCCGCCGGCAATTGGCCGATGTGCTGACCTGCATGCGGGAACATATCACGATTGACCGGATCGGCACCCGCGCCCTGGCCAACAGCGAACGCCGGTTGAAAGGGCACGCGGATATGGCGCGGGTGTTCCGCGACCATCCCGCCGCCCTGCGCCGCACGCTGGAGATCACCACCCGGTGCAGCTTTGACCTGGGCGAACTCAGTTATGAGTACCCCGATGAGATATCCCAAGGCGAAACCCCGCAGGCACGACTTGAGCGACTGACACGCGACGGGCTGAAACGGCGCTATCCGGCAGGCGCGCCGCAGCGGGTCCATGACCTGATAGACAAGGAATTGAAACTGGTCGAGGAACTGGGCTTTCCGGCCTATTTCCTGACCGTTTACGATATTGTCCAGTTCGCCCGCGCGCAGGGCATCCTGTGTCAGGGGCGCGGCTCGGCGGCCAATTCGATCCTGTGCTACCTGCTGGGCATCACCGATGTCTCCCCCGATCAGATCGCCATGGTGTTCGAGCGTTTCATCTCCAAACACCGGGGCGAACCGCCCGATATCGACGTGGATTTCGAACATGAACGCCGCGAGGAGGTGATCCAGTGGATCTACGAAAAATACGGCCGCCACCGCGCCGGGCTCTGCGCCACGGTGATCCATTTCCGCAGCCGCGCCGCGATCCGCGAAGTCGGCAAGGTGATGGGGCTGTCACAGGATGTGACGGCAAGCCTGTCCGGGCAAATCTGGGGCATGTCCGATGGTGGAGCCGACCCGGAGAGGGTCAAGGAGCTTGGCCTTGATCCGACCGACCGACGCCTTGCCCAGACCATCCGCCTGATCAGAGAGATCATCGGCTTTCCCCGTCACCTGTCCCAGCATGTGGGCGGTTTCGTCATTACCAAGGGGCGGCTGGATGAGCTTGCCCCCATCGAAAACGCGGCGATGGAGGACCGCACCATCATCGAATGGGACAAGGACGATATCGACACGCTGAACATCCTCAAGGTCGATGTGCTGGGGTTGGGGATGCTGTCCTGCATCCGCAAGGCCTTCGACCTGATGCGCGACCACGAGGGGCATGACCTGAACATCGCCGCTGTTCCGCAAGAGGATACCGCCACCTATGACATGCTTTGCCTGGCCGATGCGGTGGGGGTGTTTCAGGTGGAAAGCCGCGCCCAGATGAATTTCCTGCCCCGGATGCGGCCACGGACCTTTTATGATCTGGTGATCGAGGTCGCCATCGTCCGCCCGGGCCCCATCCAGGGCGGCATGGTGCAACCCTATATCAAACGGCGACAGGGGCTTGAAAAGGCCGAGCCTTTCGGCCCCGCGCTGGAGGCCGTGACGCGCCGCACCCTCGGCGTGCCGCTGTTTCAGGAGCAGGCATTGCAGATCGCCGTGGTCGGCGCGGGCTATAGCCCGGAAGAGGCCGACCATCTGCGCCGCTCGCTGGCCTCGTTCAAGCGGATGGGCACGATTGGCACACACCGGGATAAATTCATCAAGGGCATGCTGGCCAACGGCTACAGCCCCGAAATCGCCGAACGCTGTTTCGGCCAGATCGAGGGCTTTGCCGATTACGGTTTTCCCGAAAGCCACGCGGCGGCCTTTGCGATGCTCGCCTATGTCTCGGCCTGGCTGAAATGTCATTACCCGGCGATCTTTGCCTGTGCCTTGCTGAATTCACAGCCGATGGGCTTCTACGCGCCTGCCCAGATCGTGCGCGACGTCCGCGAACACCGGGTCGAGGTCCGCCCGATCTGCGTCAATGCCAGTCATTGGGACAACAGGCTGGAACGCCGCGCCGACGGGGCACTGGCCCTGCGGCTGGGTTTTCGGCAGATCAAGGGCTTCAAAGAGGAGGATGCCGGCTGGATCGTGGCCGCCCGGGGCAATGGCTACCGCGATCCTGAATCGGTCTGGTTGCGCGCCGGAGTGGCCCCCGTGGTGTTGGAACGGCTGGCCGAGGCCGATGCCTTTACCGATATGGGACTGACCCGGCGCGATGCACTCTGGCAGGTGCGGGCCATTCGCGGGCAGGCCCCGTTGCCCTTGTTCAACGATCCCCTTGACGGCGAGAGCATTCACGAACCCACGATTGTGCTGCCGCAAATGCAGCTGGGTGAAGAGGTTGTCGAAGATTACGTCTCTATGCGTCTGACCTTGCGCGCCCATCCCATGGAATTGCTGCGCCCCTCCATTCCCGGGCTGGTCACACATGACAGCCTGCATAACGTGCCGCTGGGGCGTTACAGCGTCTGCGGCCTTGTCATCACCCGTCAGCGCCCCGGCACGGCGTCAGGCGTTATTTTCCTGACGCTCGAAGATGAAACCGGGGTCTCGAATGTGGTGGTCTGGCCAAAGGTCTATGAGCAGTTCCGCCGCATCGTCATGGGCGGGCGCCTGCTGCGCGTGACAGGCTACCTGCAACGCGAAGGCATCGTCGTACATCTGATCGCCCAGCAGATCGAAGACCTCTCGCCCCGCCTGTCCGATCTCGGCCACCCGATGGACAGCGCCATCGGCCAGACAACCTCCAAAACAGACACCGCCCCACGCCCCCTGCCACCCCCACGCGCAACGCACCCGAGGGATCAGGCCAAGCGGCTGTTCCCGAGCCGGGACTTTCATTAACCGCGGAAGCATTCGACCCCATTGAAGAAACATTCGGCATGGAGGCGTTCTCTATCAAGCGCGCGGTCTCGATATAGCGTCCGACCTTAAACCTGAGACACGAATACCCTGCCACGCCTGCGGCGTTCTCGGGACATTCGTGTCACGATGATTCAGATAAAAGATCGGGCGCTTTAGGCCTCCGCAAGGTCGACCCGACCCTACAATCGGTATGATCCGGGCGTCCGGCTGGTCCATTTTCGAAAGGCGCGATGGAAATTCGCAGGGGCGGAAAAGCCGGTGTCAAAGGCGATTTGTTCGATGCTCTCCGTGCCTTGCTGAAGCGCGCGGATGGCGATGTCGCGGCGCAATGCGTCCTTTATATTCTGAAAGGATGTTCCTTCCTCTTTCAGGCGGCGGTTCAGCGTCCGGGGCGTCATCTTCAGGGCCTGGGCCGCATCCAGAAGCTGACAGCTCTGCCATGCCGCGCCGTAAAGGAAGGCGCGGACACGCAGGCTGTTCGTATGCGCGCGCGAGCCGGTGAAGATCCAGTCAAGCGGCGCACGTTCAAGAAACACGGATGCCTCGGCGGGACTGCGGGCGATCGGGCTCGCGAATTGGCGCGGATCGAACAGGATGCTGGTCTGCGCTGCCTCAAACGCGACCGGACAGGGGAAGACAACCGCGTAATCGGCGGCAAAATCCGGACGGGAAAAGGCAAATCGCACCTCTTTCACACCCGTTTCCGACCCACTGAGCCAGGACAGGAGCCCATGCGCCAGTTTCAGGATCAGCATGTGACCAAATCGCTGCGGGGCGGTTTCACGCAGGTAAGGGACCAATGCCAGTTCCACCTCCTCCGGGTTGCTCCGCAATTCCAGGCGGAAATCATCCAAAAGCAGGTTCCAGAACGTCGTGAACCGAAACAGAGCCGAAACCAGGCTGCTCGCCTCACGCTGTACGGTCAACAGATGCTGCAGGGCGCGGGGGCGGATCGGACGGCTCCAGAGCCCCATCATTTCATCCCCGGTCTCCGGCGCGGCAAGCTGATAGAGCCGGGCGATTTCTTCCAGCGTGACGCGCTGCGCGGGCGCCATCGGGCCGGTTTGCAGACCTGAGCGCTGGAGCAGGGAGGTCATTGCGTCCGGCGTGCATCGGGCGTTCAGCGCATCGAGCCAGTCCTGGATGAAACCCGCTGAAACGGTCGTCAGGGAGATGGGGTCATGACTGCTCATGTAGAGGCCCTGAATGGCGTGATCGGATAAGAACTTGGCAAAAGATGAGCTTATTGGCAAGGAAAGCAGCGGTTAGATGACGGGAAACCATAGTCGCTGCCGGAGAGCCAGTCATGTCCTATCAGCCGCCCCTGCAGGATTTGATGTTTTGCATCGAACATCTGTCCCACTGGGAAAACCTGTCCGCACTGGATGTGTATTCCGATTGCGAACTGTCCGATATCGGCGCCGCGCTGGACGGCTATGCCCGGTTCTGCACCGAACAGGTCGCGCCCTTGTCCCAGGTCGGGGACAGGCTGGGCGCCCGGTTCGACAAGGGCCGTGTGACCATGCCCGAAGGCCACGCCCGGGCCTATGCCCGGTTTGTCGAGATGGGCTGGCAGGCGCTGATCCACCCGGTGGAACATGGCGGCGTCGGGCTGCCGCGCGTGGTTGGCGCGGCAGCGGTCGAGATGCTGAATGCCGCCGACATGAGCTTTGGCCTCTGCCCGCTCCTGACCGATGGGGCGATCGAGGCCCTGTTGCTGACCGGCTCGGACGAACAGAAAGCCACCTACCTCGGGCCGCTGATCGCAGGGCGCTGGTCCGGCACGATGAACCTGACCGAACCGCAGGCAGGCAGCGATCTGGGCCGGGTAACGACAAAGGCGGTGCGGCGCGCGGATGGCAGCTATGGCATCACCGGCACCAAGATTTTCATCACCTATGGCGCCCATGATCTGACCGAGAACATCATTCACCTCGTGCTGGCGCGCATACCGGATGCACCAGCCGGGCCCAAGGGGCTGAGCCTGTTCATCGTGCCGCAGAAACTGGTGGAAACGGACGGAACACCGGGGGCCGAGAACGCAGTCAGCTGTGTGAGCATCGAACATAAACTGGGCGTGCATGCCAGCCCGACGGCCGTGCTGGATTACGATGACGCCACCGGGTTTCTGATCGGCCAGGAAAACTGCGGGCTGGAGCACATGTTCATCATGATGAACGCGGCGCGGTTTTCGGTGGGGGTGCAGGGCGTTGCGATTTCCGACCAGTCCTATCAGCGGGCGCTGGCCTATGCGCGGGGCCGGGTACAAAGCCGCCCGGTGAACGGTCCGGGCAAAGACGCCGTCCCGATCATCGACCACCCGGACGTGCGCCGCATGCTCCTGCGGATGCGCAGCCTGACCGAAGGCGGACGGGCGATGGCGGCCGCGACTGCGGGGCTGCTGGATGTCGCGCATCATGGGGATGACCCCGAGGCACGCGCCCTGGCCGAATTCATGGTCCCGCTGGTCAAGGGCTTTTGTTCGGAACGCGCGGTCGAGGTCGCGTCCCTGGGGGTGCAAATCCACGGCGGCATGGGATTCATCGAGGAAACAGGGGCCGCGCAGCACTACCGCGACGCCCGCATTCTGCCGATTTACGAGGGCACCACGGCCATTCAGGCCAATGACCTTCTGGGGCGCAAGGTGATGCGGGACGGGGGGGCGACAGCCCGTCTTTTCGCCAGCCGGATGGCGCAAACCGAAGCGCAGCTTGCCAGCGGTGACGCCCCGGCTCGGGCGATCGGCACAAGCCTCGCACAGGCGCGCGGCGCATATGAAACCGCGTTGGACTGGATGCTGGAAAACAGCCGCAAGAACATCGACAGGGCCTTTGCCGGCTCTGTCCCCTTCCTGATGCTGTCGGGCACATTGGCGGCGGGCTGGATGCTTGCCAAGGGCGCCCTTGCGGCGCATGCCGCGCGCGCCGCCGGACAGGACAGCGCGTTCATGACCCGGAAGATCGCGACTGCCCTGTTCTTTGCCCGGCACATTCTGCCCGAATGCACTACCGAACAAACCCGCATCCTGCTGGGCGCGCCCAGCCTGCTGGACGCGATTTTCCCTGATTAATCCCACGAAAGGACCCAACCGATGAATGATGTCGTGAACCCCGATACCTACGAACGCCTCGCCATTTCTGCGCGTGACAACGGCTTGTATGTCGTGACGCTGAACCGCCCTTCCAAACGCAACGCTCTGGATGTGGCCACGATCGAGGAACTGATCCGCTTCTTCAGCGGCGCGCGGATGGCGGGCGTCAGGGCCGTGTTGCTGGCCGGAGAGGGCGATCACTTCTGCGCCGGTCTCGATCTGGTCGAACATTGGAAGGCCGACCGCAGCCCCGATGATTTCATGCATGTCTGCCTGCGCTGGCACGAGGCCTTCAACAAGATGGAATATGGCGGCGTGCCGATCATTGCGGCGCTGCAGGGTGCGGTTGTCGGCGGCGGGCTGGAACTGGCCAGCGCCGCCCATGTGCGGGTGATCGACCCGGGCACCTATTTCGCACTGCCCGAAGGCCAGCGCGGCATCTTCACCGGCGGCGGCGCGACGATCCGGGTGTCGGACATGATCGGCAAGTACCGGATGATCGACATGATCCTGACCGGGCGCGTCTACCAGGGGCAAGAGGCCGTCGATCTGGGTCTGGCGCAATATATCACCGAAGACGGGGGCAGCTTTGCCAAGGCGATGGAACTGGCGGAAAAGGTCGCGCAGAACCTGCCGCTGACGAACTTCGCGATCTGCTCGGCGGTCAGCCACATGAACAACATGTCCGGTCTGGACGCCGCCTTTGCCGAAGCCTTCGTGGGCGGAATCGTCAACACCCAGTCGGCCGCGCGCGCGCGCCTCGAAGCCTTCGCCAACAAGACCGCGGCCCGTGTACGGCCCAACGGCTAAGTCAGGCGTGATCAGCTTTGCCCTCGGGGAGGCTGGCCGGGAAGGCATGGCCGATTCCGCCGCCGCGAAACAGATCGCCTGCGCCAATGGCCCGCGCAATTTGGCGAACCTTCCGGGGAGATTCGTCAAATCCGGCACCAAACCCAAACGGGGAAAGGATAATTTGTGAAAAGTGGTGAGCCGTGTTGGGTTCGAACCAACGACCTACTGATTAAAAGTCAGTTGCTCTACCAACTGAGCTAACGGCCCACTAGGACGCGTATCTAGAAAGGTGAGCGAGGGGGGTCAAGCCCTTAATCCACGATTCTTCAGCTGTCCGCTGGATTAGTCAGGCAGGCGGGGTTATATGCGCGAAATGTGCAGTGATACGACATCCGGTTTGCCCTTCATGAAAATGCACGGGCTTGGCAACGATTTCGTTGTTGTCGACGCGCGCACACTGGCAACACAGATCACGCCCGGCATGGCAAAAGCCATCGGAGATCGCCATTTCGGCGTCGGCTTTGACCAGCTTGCGGTGATTTCCAAAGGAACCGGCGACGCGCATCTGACCTTTTACAATGCCGACGGATCGCTATCGGCGGCCTGCGGCAACGCGACACGCTGCATCGCCCGCTATCTGATGGATGAAACGGGTGTGGCCCGCCTGCACCTGACAACCGACCGCGGCGATCTTTATGCCGAGGATCAGGGTGGCGGCATCACATCGGTCAACATGGGCCAGCCGCAACTGCTGTGGCACGAGGTGCCGCTGGCGCAGGAGATGGACACGCTGATCTTGCCCATTGATGGCGCGCCGACAGCGACCGGTATGGGCAACCCGCATTGCACCTTCTTTGTGGAGGATGCTGGCGCGGTTGAGCTTGAAATTTTCGGCCCGGCGATAGAACATCACCCGCTTTACCCGCAACGCACCAATGTGCAGGTCGCGCAGGTGGTGGGGCCGGACCACATCCGCATGCGGGTCTGGGAACGCGGTGTGGGGGTGACATGGGCCTCCGGCTCATCCTCCTGCGCCTGTGCGGTCGCCGCAGCGCGGCGCGGCCTGACGGGACGCAAGGTGCAGATCGACCTCGACGGTGGCACCCTGCACATAGACTGGCGCGAGGACGGCGTGTGGATGACCGGCCCGACCGTACATGTCTTTTCCGGCACCCTGACATCCGCATTCCTGGACAGCATCGCATGAACGCCCCGGTCTTTTCCAACCACGGCTGCCGCCTGAACGCCTATGAAGTTGAGGCGATGAAGGACCTTGCCGGACAGGCCGGTCTGGCCAATGCCGTTGTGGTCAACACCTGCGCTGTCACGGCAGAGGCTGTGCGCAAGGCGCGCCAGGACATCCGCAAGCTGCGCAAGGCACATCCCGATGCCCGCCTGATCGTCACCGGATGCGCGGCCCAAACCGAACCCGATACCTTTGCCAGCATGGCCGAGGTTGATGCAGTGATCGGCAACACCGAAAAAATGCAGCCGGGCACCTGGCAGGGCCTCGCTGCGGACTTCATCGGAGAGACGGAATCGGTTCAGGTCGACGACATCATGTCCGTAACTGAAACTGCCGGGCACCTGATCGACGGGTTCGGGACCCGCAGCCGCGCCTATGTGCAGGTGCAGAACGGCTGCGACCATCGCTGTACCTTTTGCATCATTCCCTATGGCCGGGGCAATTCACGTTCCGTCCCGGCAGGGGTCGTCGTGGATCAGATCAAGCGGCTGGTGGACAAGGGGTTCAACGAGGTGGTTCTGACCGGCGTCGACCTGACCTCATGGGGCGCGGACCTTCCGGCGGCACCGCGTCTGGGCGATCTGGTCATGCGCATCCTCAGGCTGGTCCCGGATCTGCCGCGCCTCAGGATCAGTTCCATCGATTCCATCGAGGTGGACGAGAACCTGATGGCTGCCATCGCGACCGAACCCCGCCTGATGCCCCATCTGCACCTCAGCCTGCAGCATGGCGATGACATGATCCTGAAACGGATGAAGCGGCGGCACCTGCGCGATGACGCCATCGCTTTCTGCAACGAGGCGCGCAGGCTGCGCCCTGACATGACCTTTGGCGCAGATATCATCGCGGGCTTTCCGACCGAAACGGAAGCGATGTTCGACAATGCCCTGCGCATGGTTGATGAATGCGATCTGACATGGCTGCATGTCTTTCCCTATTCCGCCCGCCCCGGCACCCCGGCTGCGCGGATGCCGGCGGTCAACGGCCGCACGATCAAGGAGCGCGCCGCCCGCCTGCGTGCGGCTGGTGAGGCGCAGGTTCAGCGCCATTTGCAACAGCAAGTCGGCCAGACCCACCATATCCTGATGGAAAGCCCGACCATGGGCCGCACCGAACAATTCACCGAAGTCCGTTTCGATACGCCGCAGGTCGAGGGCGCGATTGTCACGACCAGAGTGACCGGAAAATCTCGGAACGCGCTGATCGCCTGAATTGGCGCCCGCCCCGCGACTTTCAGTACAATTTCTGATTGAATTGCTGTAGTTTCCCCGCAAAGGCGGCGGGGGCTTATGAAAGATCAACATCTATTTGATTGCGGTTTTCTGGCAGAGGCCTCCCCGGCACTCAGGGAAACGATGGCCGCGCTCGCGACGGAAACAACCCTGCGCGCCGGTGAGGTCCTGTTCGAGCATGGAGACCCCGGCGATACCCTCTATGCAATCCTTGAAGGCGCGCTGGAATTCAGCGTTATTTCGGTGGGGGGGCGCAAACTCTCGCTGGATGTGATGCACCCTGGCGCGGTCTTCGGAGAGATTGCCCTTTTCGACCCGGGCCCGCGCACGGCAACTGTCACCGCGCTGGAGCAATCCCGTGTTCTGGGCATCCGCAATGCCGATGCGATGACGGCCTTGCAACGCTCTCCCGATTTCGGGATCGACATGCTGCGGCTTGCCGGAAAGCGGATGCGCTGGATGGGCTATCAGCTGTCAGAACAGGTCTTCCTGCCCCTGCCCGCCCGCCTGGCCAAGAAGGTCCTGCATCTGACCTCCCATATCTCTGATCCCGAACCTTTGCTGATCCTGTCCCAGACAGAGCTGGCCGAATTCGCGGGCGCGAGCCGCGAAGCGGTTTCAAAGATCCTTTCGAGATGGGGACGCAGTGGCATTGTCAGCGCATCCCGTGGCGGGCTGCGCCTGTTGAATCGCGACGCGCTGAGAGACCTCGCCGATATCAACGAAATCTAGAATCCAACTTTTTCAGCTTGTGTGACCCAGATCACAGACTGCCGTTACGTCAAGATTTAGGTTGGAACCATAGTAACGACGCTGCTCTGGTTCCTCGATCGCCTTATTCATCGGCGCATTGCAGGGCAAAGTTAGAAAAGTTCTGGATCAGGTTGCAGAGAGGGCGGCTAAGCCGTGCGTATCTGCCCAAGGGTGGTCTGTGCCACTGACCCGGCTCCGGTATTGTATCTGTCCCCGTTTTCCGGGCACCTCACCCATTATGAGGCCCCTCGGAAAGCAAAAGCCCTCCCGACCGCAACAGTCGGGAGGGCTTTTTAGCAAGTCGCCGCGCGCTGGATCAGTCTTCGCGCTTGTATTTGACCGAAGCCCAGAGACGCTTGTTCGTCAGGTACAGAAGAACCGCCAGCAGGGTCAGGAAGATCACACCCGCAAAACCGGCCTGTTTACGGGCCATCATCTTGGGTTCTGCCGTCCACATCAGGAAGGCCGCCACATCCATGGCTTCGTGATGGACGTCTGCTTCGTGACCGTCCGCGAACTCCACGTCATCACCCGCCAGCGGCGGTGCCATGGCAATCCAGCTGCCCGTGACGGTCGAATGACCTTCTTCATCACGGCAGGAATCGGGGATACCGCCCGAGGCGAACACCTTGTTGTACGAACCGGGGAAATCCTCGGGTGCGCAATCCGGCGCTTCCTCGTATCCGGTCAGCAGGGAAGCGATATACTCCGGCCCGCCAATCCCTTTGAAGAACTGGTTGATGCCAAGACCGTAAGGACCATGGAAACCGGCGCGCTTCTTGGCCATCAGCGACAGGTCGGGCGCATTGTCCAAAGACGAGGCCGGGAAGTGATCAACCGGAGTCGCTTCGCGGAAATCATCCAGTTCCGGGTCGAACACTTCGAACTGCTTGGCGTATTCGCGCACCTGATCTTCGGGCATGCTGGGTCCGCCGTCGTCCGCAAGTGTACGGATCGGGACGAATTTCAGCCCGTGACAGGCCGAACAGATTTCCGTGTAGATCTGCAGACCGCGCTGCAACTGGTTCACGTCATAGGCGCCAAAAGGCCCTTCGAAGGAAAAGTCGAAATCCTCGACATGGGCTTCGCCGCCGGCGGCCAGGGCACCGGTGGTGCCAAGGCCGAGTGCCACAAGGGCGGAGAGGGTCAGTTTCTTGATCATTGTCATCTCCGTCATTGCGCCGGTTTCGCAGCGGCTTTCGAGCCACCGGCCTTGGGCGCGTAATGGGCGTCGAAGTCTTCTTCGATCGTCGCCGGTTGCGGCAGCGGTTTCTCGATCACGCCAAGCAGCGGCAGGATCACCAGGAAGTACGCGAACCAGTATGCCGATGCGATCAGCGAGAAGGACGCATAGGGTTCTTCCGCAGGCATCGCCCCCAGCCACATCAGGGCAAAGAAATCGATTACCAGCAGCGCGAACCACCACTTGAACATCGGACGATAGCGACCGGAACGAACGCTGGATGTGTCCAGCCACGGCACCAGTGCCATCACCGCGATTGCACCGAACATCGCCAGCACGCCAAAGAACTTGGCGTCGATGATGCCACCGGTCACGAAGGACGCGATCTGCACAACCCAGACGTCAGAGGTAAAGGCCCGCAGGATCGCGTAGAACGGCAGGAAGTACCATTCAGGAACGATGTGCGCAGGCGTCGCCAGCGGGTTCGCCTCGATATAGTTATCGGGGTGGCCCAGGTAGTTGGGCATGAAGCCGACGATGGCAAAGAACACCGCCAGAATCACCGCTAGTGCGAAGAGGTCCTTGATCACGAAATAGGGCCAGAACGGCAGCGTGTCCTTCTGCGCCTCTTCCTTGGACCCGCGGCGCACTTCAACACCCGTGGGGTTGTTGTTGCCGGTGGAGTGGAAGGCCCAGATGTGCACGATCACGAGGCCCGCAATCACGAAGGGCAGCAGGTAGTGCAGCGAAAAGAAGCGGTTCAGCGTGGCATTGTCCACGGCAGGTCCGCCCAGCAGGAAGGTCTGCAGCGACTCGCCCACAAAGGGAATCGCGCCGAACAGGCCGGTGATCACTGTCGCGCCCCAGAAGGACATCTGCCCCCAGGGCAGCACATAACCCATGAAGCCGGTGGCCATCATCAGCAGATAGATCAGCATGCCGATGATCCAGGTGATCTCGCGCGGGGCCTTGTAGGAGCCATAGTAGAGCCCCCGGAAAATATGCGCATAGACAGCTACAAAGAACAGCGAGGCGCCGTTCGCATGCAGGTAGCGCAGCATATAGCCGCCGTTCACGTCGCGCATGATGTGCTCGACCGAGCTGAACGCCAGATCGACATGCGGTGTATAGTGCATGACCAGCACGATGCCGGTGACAATCTGCAACGCCAGGCAGAAGGTCAGGACGATGCCCCAGATCCACATCCAGTTCAGGTTCTTGGGCGTGGGGATCATCAATGTGTCATAGAGCAGACCAACAACGGGCAGGCGGCGGGCAAGCCACTTTTCTGCGCCGGACTTCGGCTCGTAGTGGTCGTGAGGAATTCCAGACATCGAGTTCTCCCTTAACCCAGTTTGATCGTGGACGCGTCCACGAATTCGGCGACGGGCACCGGCAGGTTGCGCGGTGCGGGCCCTTTGCGGATGCGCCCGGCAGTGTCGTAATGCGATCCGTGGCACGGGCAGAACCAGCCGTCGAAATCACCGGCATTGCCCAGGGGCACGCAGCCAAGGTGCGTACAAACACCCATCATGACCAGCCATTCGCCGGTTTCGTCCAGCGCGCGGTTTTCGTCAGTCGCAGGCGCATTCGCCGCAATATTCGCGTTTTCGGCATTCTGATCCGGCAGGTCGCTGACATTGACGGCACGTGCCTCTTCAATCTCTTTCTCGGTGCGCCGACGGATGAACACGGGCTTGCCCAGCCATTTGACTGTCAGCTGCGTTCCTTCTGCGATCCCGCTCACATCAACGCGGATAGACGACAGCGCCAGAACATCGGCAGAGGGGTTCATCTGGTTCACCAGCGGCCAGACAGCCGCGCCAACGGCGACGGCACCTGTGCCAGCGGTTGCGTAATACAGGAAATCCCTCCGGGTGCCTGCGTGATCTTCTGCGTTGGACACGGCTCTACTCCACTTCTTGGCACAGAGGCCATTGGACATACCGGGGGCGGTTCAGCCCCCTGACTTCATCGCGCTGTCTAGCGGGCTGGCGCGCGTCCGTCCAGATGGCAAAGGCGCGCAAACCGTCGCAGGCAGGGAATTATTCCTGCCAATGCCGCCGATTCAGGCCTCAGGCGGCCTGGTTGCCTGCATCGAAGGACGCGATTCGAACCCGTTGAACCACTCCGAAAGCGCATCCTTGCCGCGCCGCCAGCCGCGCGCAGCATGACGAAACTCCACATAACCCAAAGCGCAGGCGACCGCGATCTGGCCCATGTCCAGCGGGCCACTCAGATGGCTCATCCAGCGGGCATTCAACGCGGTCAGCGCCCGGTCAACCTTGTTCCACTGCGCTTCGACCCACTCGGGCATCTGCGCGTTTTCAGGCCGAAGCCGGCCTTCATAGACCATCAAAAGCGCTGCATCCAGAATACCGTCCGCCGTTGCCTCAAGGGTCAAGGTATCCCAATGCCGCGATCCGGTGCCATAAAGCTTGCCGCCCGCGCGATCATCCAGATAAGCGCAGATCACCCGGCTGTCGTACAGCGTCGGCCCCTCCGGACGCTCCAGCGCGGGCACCTTCCCCAGCGGGTTCTGCGGCAAGAGCGCGCTGTCCGGCTCGACCGGCGTGGTGTGCATGGTTTCCAGCGTGACATCGTCAAGCTGACCGGTTTCATGCAGCAAAACCATAACCTTGCGGACATAGGGCGAAGTGGGTGAATAGGCGAGTTTCATGGCGGATCTCCTGTCGCTTTGGGGCAGTATCACAGGCGCTGTGGTGACAGGCAATGACCTGCGGCGCGCTATTTGTTGCGGTCTGCCCGCATCTGCGCGGCCAGCACCTCCACCTCACTGCCGAATCCATAGCCTGCCATATGCTCCGCCGCCGCCTCACGCACCGCATCGGGCTTGTTCTGGCTCAGTTTCCAGGTGCCGTCCACGCCGGTGATCTGCATCCGGCACGGCACGATCATCCGCATGAGCTTGTCCATGACCTCCGGCGTCATCTTGTCCGTTTTCCAGGGCGCCTTGGGAAGCAGACGCTCTTCATAGGCTGCCGACTGACGGTCCAGAAGATCGCGCAGCTCGCCGGCGGGCCGAACCTCCAGCGTTCCGGCCAGATGGACGGCGACGTAATTCCACGTCGGCACCTGATCGGGCACACCATACCAATCGGGCGAGACATATGAATCGCCCCCGGAAACGGCGATTGTCACGTCAAGCGGGGTCTTGAGCGCGCGGGCAATCGGGTTCGAACGCACCAGATGCAGCTCAACCAGCGCGCCATCCGCGCTGATCAGAAAGGGCACATGGCTGAGCATCGGGGCAGCTGCCCCCTGCGCCGCCAGAACACCAAATCCCCTGTCCCGCGCAAAGGCGATATTCCGGTCGGTATCGGCATCATGGAAAACCGGATTCGGATGCATCGTATTCCCCTTCGTCACGCAACGATTCCTACTTGCAGACAATTCTGCGGCTTGGCAACATAAGCCTATTCTCAGGGCGGGGCGAAATTCCCCACCGGCGGTAGGGGAGCAATCCCGAGCCCGCGAGCGCCGGTGCCACCTTCGGGCGGCACCGGGTCAGCAGATCTGGTCAAAGTCCAGAGCCGACGGTCACAGTCCGGATGGAAGAGAATGCGAAGGCAAGAGGGGCCACCAGCCCCTGTTGTTGTCGTGATCGCCTTGGGTGGACGTGTCTGGACCAGAAGGAGATCACATATGACACTTGGCTATCAACGCCCCGCCCGCTTCGCCTTTGTCAAAGCTGCGTGGCACGCCGATATCGTGGACCGCGCGCTTGACGGCTTTACCGAAATCATTCCCGCCGACCAGGTCGATGTCTTCGACGTGCCCGGCGCGTTCGAAATGCCGCTCATGGCGCAGAAACTGGCCCGGCAGGACCGCTATGCCGCCATCGCCTGTGCCGCCTTCGTCGTGGATGGTGGCATCTACCGGCACGACTTTGTCGCCGCTGCGGTGGTTGACGGGCTGATGCGCGTGGGGCTTGAAACCGGTGTGCCCGTGCTGTCCGTGTCCCTGACACCGCACCAGTATCAGGAAACCGCACATCACAATGCCATCTATCGGGACCACTTCGTGCTCAAGGGGAAAGAAGCCGCAAAAGCGGCGCTGGGCATGCTTGAGGCCCTGGAACCGATCCCGGCGTAATCCGATCTTTTTGAAAAGATCGGACCGGAATTTTCGAAAATTCCGGCACCTTCAGCCCAGGTAATCCCTCAGTTCCGGCGGCGGGTTGTCCATCAACGCCGCCGCCGGTTGCGGTGCCTCCGCCACGCCGCCCGCGACAAAGATCACCTCATCCGCGATCCGGCGCACATCATCGGGCGCATGGGTCACCATGATCAGTGCCGCCCCCGTTTCCGCCACAAGGTCCTGCACCAGATCCAGCATCTCGTTGCGCAGCGCCGGTCCCAAGGCAGCAAAGGGTTCGTCCAGCAACAAAAGCGGCCGTGCCTGCACCAGCACGCGCGCCAGCGCCACACGGCCTTGCTGCCCGCCGGACAGCGCGCCGGGCCGCTTGTCCGCATATGCGCTCAGCCCCACCCGTTCCAGCGCCTGCGTCACCCGGCTGCGGTCCTCCGCGCTCAGCCGCATTTCGGGGTTGATCCCCAACCCGACATTCTGCGTCACGCTCAGGTGCGGAAACAGGTTGTTGTCCTGAAACAACATCGTCATGGGCCGTGCGCCCGGGGCCGCTTGCGTGATGTCCTGCCCCTGCCAGATCAACCGCCCTGCCGTCAGCGGCACGAACCCGCCCAGCGCCCCCAGCAGCGTCGATTTTCCCGCGCCCGAAGGGCCGATCACCGCATATTTCCGACCCTGTTCAAGCGTCATGTCAGCGGACAACCGAAAACTGCCCAGCGTGATTTCCACCTTCTCAATCCGCAGCATGCCAGCGCCCTCCCCTGTCGCAAATCCAGAACACGCCCAGCGCCATGACCAGCAGCAGCACCGCCGCGCCGGCGGCCGCCTGCATCTGGTAGGACCCCATCAGCCGGTACATCTGCAAAGGCAAGGTGGCACGGTCCGGATCGGCAAAAAGCGCAATCACGCCCAGATCCCCGATCGACAGCGCCCCCGTCAGCCCCGCCGCAAAGCCGACCTGAGGCCGCAGGCGCGGCAGGATCACCCAACGCCAGAGCGACCAGCCACGCATCTGCAGCGAAGCACTCAACCGGCCGTATTCACGCAACGTGTCCCGCAGGCGCGGCACCAGGATCCGCAGCGCAAAGGGCAGGGCCATCAGTGCATTCACCAGCGCCGTTACCGGCAGCGCCAATGCCACCGGGTCCACCACCGGGTTAAGCAGGATGAACCACCCCGTCCCGATCATCAGCGGAGAGGCGGACAGGCCAAACAGGCCGATGGCTTCCACCCCACCCGACGCCCTGCCGGCGATCCAGCCCGCCATGGGCAGTGCCAGCGCCAGCAAAACCACGATGCTCAGCATGGCCACGCCCAGCGACGCCTCCGCCGCCTGCCAGACCGAAGCCGGCATCATCGGCAGCCCGGCAACGCCCCTCAGCACAACTGCCCCCAGTGGCAGCAGCAGAAAGGCCGCGCCCAGCAGGATCAATGCAACATCGCCCCAGCGCTGAATGCCGCCGCGCGCATCCCACCGGCGCGGCACCCGGTCCAGCCCGCCGCCAATGCCCACCGAAGGGATGAACCACAGCGCCACCAGCGCCGCGCCGCCGGCAACAACCAGCTGAACCAGCGACAGCAACGCCGCGCGCGTCAGATCGAAATCGTAGCGAAAGGTCTGATAGATGGCGAGTTCGATGGTTGTGGCCCTTGGTCCCCCGCCCAGGGTCAGCGCCACGGCAAAACTGGTCAGGCATATGACAAAGATCAGCGCAAAGGCCCCCGGCACGACCTGGCGCAGCAGCGGCCATTCCAGCGTTCGCGCCACGGCGCGGGGGCTCAGATCAAGCTGCGCCACCAGCCGGAATCGCTCTGCCGGGATGGATTGCCACCCCTGCAGCAGCAGCCGCGTGGCGAGGGGCAGGTTGAAAAAGACATGCGCCAGCACCACACCGTGCAACCCATAGATCGACAGTTCCGGCAGGCCCATGGTGCCAAGCACGGTATTCAGCATGCCATTCCGGCCAAACACCGCCAGCAAGCCGATCACGGCGACAATCACCGGCAGGATAAAGGGCACCCCCAGCAGCATCACCAACATGCCATGCCCGAAGAACTGCCGCCGCGCCAGTGCCCGCGCAAGCGGCACCGCCAGCACAACGGAAAACCCGGCCGACAGCAGCGCCTGCATGACCGTGAACCGGATCGCTGCACCGTCGCCGGGGCCAAATCCTCCCGGTTCCGCACGCGAGACAATCCCGACACAGGCCGCCAGCACAACCGCCACCGTCAAACCGGCGGCGGTCATGCCCGCATTGCGCGTTACTGGGTCAGCGCGCTGCGCCATGCCTCGATCGCTTTCTCCTGCACGGCGGCGGCTTCGGTCTCATCGTAGAACAGCACCTTTTCCGGCAGATCCAGCTTGGCCCAGCCGTCGGGCCACTGGCTCTGCGGCAGGGCCGAGGGCAGCGACCAGTTGGCGGCCGGGATCAGTTTCTGGAAGGTTTCGGACATCACGAAGCCCATGAACTGATCCGCCAGTTCCGGCACATCCGTATCTGCCACCTTGGCCACGGTTTCGACCATGAAATAATGCCCCTCCGGAAAGAGCGCGGCATGTTTGGTAAAGTCTTCCTCGGCAAACATGTGATAAGCCGGCGAAGTGGTATAGCTCAGCACCATGTCCGCCTCACCATCGGTGAACATCCCGTAGGAGGTCGACCAATCCTTCGTCACGGTCAGGATTTTCGGGGCCAGCTTGCCCCAGGCTTCCTGCGCCTTGTCGCCATAAATCACCTCGACCCACAGCACCAGCGCGAGGCCGGAAATGGATGTGCGCGGGTCCTGGATCACGATCTTGACGTCATCAGGCATGTTCAGCAGATCGTCGAAGGTCGCGGGCGGGTTTTCCATCCGCGTGTCATCAAAGACAAAGGCGGTATGCCCGTAGTTGAAGGGCAGGAACACGTCATCCGTCCATTCGATCGGCAGCGTCAGCGCGCTGTTGTCCTGACCGTGCGGCGCAAAAAGCCCGGTTGCCCGCGCCTTGGCCGTCACGTCCGAGGTCAGGCCGATCACCACATCCGCCTTGGTCCGCTTGCCCTCCAGCAGCAGGCGCGGCAGCAGATCGCCGGTCGAGAATTGCAGATCGCAATCGCAGACCTTTTCAAATTCCGCCTCGATGACCGGGCCGGGGCCCCATTCGGATGTGAAATAATCGCCGGCATAGACTGTCAGCACAGGCGTCTCGGCCTGCGCGGCGGTTGCGGCAAGTGTCGCTAAAGCAGCAAAAGTGAGATGTCTCATGGCATCCTCCATCATGCGGCGTCAGAAAGCGTTGGATGGATGTCCAGACCTTCCCTCCGCCGGTGTTAACCGGTTCAGGTTCAACGGGTCAGCTTGCGCAATCTCAGCCCGATTGGGCCCCCCGAGGTGCATCAAGAGCTAGGACGCTCTTACCCGACTTGCAAGGCGAAATCCCTTGAGGCCCCTTTGCACGCCCGGTAACAGGGTCAGCAAAGGAGCGTCCCTATGTCGATCAACAGCTTTGGCCACCTTTTTCGTGTCACCACATGGGGCGAAAGCCACGGGCCCGCGCTTGGCGCCACGGTTGACGGCTGCCCCCCCGGCGTGCCGGTGGATGCGGCGATGATCCAGCACTGGCTGGACAAACGGAAACCTGGCCAGAACAAATACACCACCCAGCGCCGCGAGGCGGACGAGGTCCGCATCCTGTCCGGCGTGTTCGAAGGCGTCACGACCGGCACGCCCGTGCAGCTGATGATCGAGAATACCGACCAGCGGTCAAAGGATTACGGCGACATCAAGGACAAGTTCCGCCCGGGCCATGCCGACATCACCTATTTCCAGAAATACGGCGTACGCGACTATCGCGGCGGCGGCCGGTCCTCTGCCCGCGAAACCGCGAGCCGGGTTGCGGCGGGCGGTCTGGCCCGCGAGGCGATCAAGGCAATTGCGCCCCAGGTGCAAATCACCGGCTACATGGTGCAGATGGGCCCGCACAAGATCGACCGCGATGCCTTTGACTGGAACCAGATCGAACAAAACCCCTTCTGGGTGCCCGACGCCAAAGCCGCAACCGATTGGGCGGAATACCTCGACGGTCTGCGCAAATCGGGCAGCAGCGTCGGCGCGATCATAGAGGTCGTGGCGCGTGGCGTACCCGCGGGCCTTGGTGCGCCGGTCTATGGCAAGCTGGATACCGACCTGGCCGCCGCGATGATGAGCATCAACGCGGTCAAAGGCGTGGAGATCGGCGAGGGCATGTCGGCGGCGATGCTGACCGGCGAGCTGAACGCGGATGAGATATTTGCACCCCCTGCATCCGAAGACATCGTCGAGATCTTTTTCAAAGGTGCAAGACTGGACTCCACGGGAACATATATCATCCGACCTCAGAACGAAAACGACAAGGAACGCTGGTTCAAGGTGAAGGATCTGTTCCATTTCACCGAAGCCGAGGGCGGCATGACGCTTCAGGTCACGCGCAAGGCGCTGAACAAACGCATGATCGCAAATGGCGGCCTGCCGATCGTGAAGCGGGCGGAGCCGAGATATTCTTCCAACCACGCGGGTGGCATCCTCGGCGGGATCAGCACCGGGCAGGACATCGTGGTGCGTTTCGCGGTGAAACCGACCTCCAGCATCCTGACCACGCGCAAGACCATCACCAAGACCGGCGAGGAAACCGAGATCATCACCAAGGGCCGACACGACCCCTGTGTCGGCATCCGGGCGGTTCCGGTGGGCGAGGCGATGATGGCCTGTGTACTGCTTGACCACATGCTGCTGCACCGGGGACAGGTGGGCGAGAACCGCGGCATCATCGGCCCGGACGCATGAGCCATTCATGAAGGTAGAAGATTTTTCCGAAAGACCCGCGCTCGGGGTTGCACTCAAGATCACCGCAATCTTTCTGTTCACCTGCATGTCGGCGATCATCAAGTCCACCTCGGACGAGATCCCGCCGGGCGAGCAGGTCTTTTTCCGCTCGCTCTTTGCGATCCCGATCATCCTGATCTGGCTGGCCCAGCGCGGGCAGTTGAAGATCGGGCTCAAGGCCAGGAACCCCATGGGCCACGTCTGGCGCGGGCTGTTCGGGACCACCGCAATGGGCCTGACCTTTGCCGGGCTCGGCCTGCTCCCCCTGCCCGAAGTCACAGCCATCGGTTTCGCCACACCGATCTTCACCGTGGTGCTGGCCGCCGTGATGCTGGGAGAGCGCATTCGCCTGCTGCGCATCAGCGCCGTGGCGGTGGGGTTGATTGGCGTGGTCATCATCCTGTGGCCCCGCTTTGGCAGTTCACAGCTCGACCATATGGCCACCATCGGCGCCATGCTGATCCTCGGTGCCACGATGATGCGCAGCCTCGTACAGGTGCACCTGCGCCAGCTGGTGCAGAACGAACATACCGCTGCCATCGTCTTCTACTTTTCCGCCACCGCAACCGTGTTGTCGCTGCTCACCATGCCCTTTGGCTGGGTGGTCCCGACCGGCCAGACTGCAGCGCTGCTGGTGATGGCAGGGCTGGTGGGCGGTGTTGCCCAGATCCTCGTCACCTCGTCCTACCGCTTTGGATCGGTGTCGATGCTGGCACCCTATGATTATACCTCGATGCTTTTCGCAATTGTTCTGGGCTATGTCATCTTTGGCGAACTGCCCACGATCATGATGCTGGCGGGGGCCGCGCTGGTGATCTGCGCCGGTGTTCTCGTCATCTGGCGCGAACACCAGCTCGGCATGGACCGCAGCAAGGTGCGCGCCGTGTCCGACCCCAAGTCCTGAGCCCGTAAAAGGAGAGTGCCATGACCGACCAGTCCCACAAGGAAAAGATGCAGGAGCGTCAGACCGAACAGCGCAAGAAGGTGGCCGAACTGCAGGACCCGGAAATGGGTCTGGTGCTGGTCCATACCGGCGCGGGCAAGGGCAAGTCGTCATCCGCCTTCGGCGTGGTCCTGCGGGCGCTGGGCTGGAAACAGCGCGTTGGTGTTGTCCAGTTCATCAAGGGCAAGTGGAAAACCGGCGAGCGACTGTTCTTTGACCGTTTGGGCGGCGTCGACTGGCACACCATGGGCGAAGGCTTCACCTGGGATACGCAAGACAAGGAACGCGACATCGCCGCCGCTCAGGCCGCCTTTGCCAAGGCGCGCGAGATGATGGAAAGCGGCGACTACGATCTGGTTGTTCTGGACGAGATCAACATCGCCATGCGTTATGAATACCTGTCGGTCGAACAGGTCATCGCAGGGCTGGAGGCGCGCGACAAGCGCACCGGCGTGATCCTGACCGGGCGCGACGCCAAGCCGGAGCTGTGCGAATATGCCGATCTGGTCACCGAAATGACCGAGGTGAAACACCCCTTCAAGGCCGGGATCAAGGCGCAGAAGGGCGTCGATTTCTGATGCCCGCAGAGCAGAGCAAAGCCCAGAAGGTTGCGCTGGTTACCGGTGCTGCACGGGGAATCGGGTTGGCCACCGCAAGGCTCTTCATCGAAGAGGGCTGGCTGGTCGCGGCATTGGACCGCGATGCGGACGCATTGCAAAAGGCAGCCGCCGACCTTGGACAGGCAGCCAGCGCCTTTGTCTGCGACGTGTCGGACCCTGGCGCCGTGGACCGGACCGTCGCGGATGTGCTGTCGCGTTTCGGGCGGATCGACGCGCTGGTGAACAACGCGGGCGTGGCCGATTTCGGCCCGATCGAACAGACCGATTTCGCCCGGTGGCGCCGGGTGATGGAAACCAACCTAGACGGTGTTTTCCTGATGTCGCAGGCGGTCACCTCCACGCTTAAGGAGTCAAAGGGCGCCCTGGTCAACATCGCGTCGATCTCGGGGTTGCGCGCCTCTACCCTTCGGGTCGCCTATGGCACCTCCAAGGCTGCGGTGATCCAGCTGACCAAACAGCAGGCGGCGGAACTGGGTGAATACGGCATCCGCGCCAATTGCGTCTGTCCGGGCCCGGTACGCACCAAACTGGCGATGGCCGTGCATACCCAGGACATCATCGACGCCTACCATGACGCAATTCCGCTGAACCGCTACGGCACGGAGCGCGAGATCGCCGAAGTCATCGTATTCCTGTGCTCGGAGAAAGCCAGCTATGTCACCGGGCAGGTCATCGCCTCTGACGGCGGTTTCGAAAGCACGGGCGTCGGCCTGCCTGCGCTGCGCAAATAGGGCAGGCCAAACCGGCCCGCCCCATCTGGTATCCCGGATCGAATACTCAGATCGACGCGCCCTTGGGGTCGAGCGTGACCGAGTAAAGCTCGGTGTCTGCGCGGTCCATCAGACGCACCGTCATCTGCTGGGTCTGCGCGTCAATGTCCACGAGACCAAAGAACTGCAAGCCGGCGCTGGGCGGCAGGTTCACCTGACCCTCTGCGGGGGCTTTCACGAACTTCAGTTCCGGCCCGAAGGTCGCGTCCAGCGCATTCGGCCCGAACGTGCCCGCATGCAGCGGCCCCGAGACGAATTCCCAGAACGGTTCAAAGTCCTGGAACTGCGCTTTGTCGGGGTTGTAGTAATGCGCCGCGGTGTAATGCACGTCAGCGGTGAACCAGACGGTGTTCTGCACCCGCGCATTCTTGATGAAGCGCAGCAGTTCCGCGATTTCCAGCTCGCGACCGCCCGGTGCGCCGTCGTTCCTGTTGGCCACGCCTTCGATCTTTTCGCCATCGGGTACAACCAGACCAATTGGCATGTCGCAGGCGATCACCTTCCAGGTGGCGGTGGAATTGGTCAGCTCCCGCTTGAGCCATGCCATCTGTTCGGAACCCAGGATCGTGCTGTCCGCGTTGATCTCGCTTTCCTGCGATGCGCCGTTCGGGCCACGGTAGCTGCGCAGGTCCAGAAAGAACACGTCGAGCATCGGACCATAGTTGATCTTGCGGTAAACGCGGTTCGGCTCTGCCGGGGTGATCCGCAGCGGCGTCATCTCGTGGAACGCCTGGGCGGCACGGGCGGCCAGGACATGCACGGATTTCTCGGTATAGCGGTCATCGGCGGTCAGGTCCTTGGACGCCGACCAGTTGTTGACGACCTCATGGTCGTCCCACTGCATGAAGGTCGGCACCTGCGCGTTCAGTGCGCGCACATGTTCGTCCAGCATGTTGTATTTCCACTGGCCGCGATATTCGTCCAGCGTTTCGGCAACCTTGCGCTTTTCATCGGGCAGAACAACGTTCTTCCACTTACCACCGTCAGGCAGGTCGACCTCGTCCTGCATCGGGCCATCGGCATAGATCGTGTCGCCGGAATGCAGGAAGAAATCAGGCGTATGGCGCGCCATCGTCGCATAGGTGCGCATGCCATCCGCGTCGATGCCCCAGCCCTGACCGGCCGTGTCGCCCGACCAGGCAAAACGCACATCACGGCGTGCGGTCGGCGCAGTGCGGAACCGCCCCACCAGGGGTTCGGAGGTCACGTTGAGGTCGGTCAGATCCGCGGCGGTGAAGCGGTAAAAGATATCCTGGTCGCTCGGCAGGTCCTGCAGCAACCGCTTGACCGCCATGTCATGCCCCGGCACCGCGTCCATGCTGGGCAGCTGACGTGCATTGGCAAAGCTCTCCGTGGTCGAAACCTCGACCATCACCCGCGAGGGGCGGTCGGTGCGGGTCCAGATCATACCGGAATTCGTGTCCACATCCCCTGACTGAACGCCATGGGTGAATACGGGCCGGGAGGACGCGCGGCTGATTGCGGGCATTGCAAGCGTTGCGGCAAAGGCGGCGGACCCCGCCAGCACGGAGCGGCGGGTGGGGCGCAGGAGTCTGGTCATGGATGGGTTTTCCCTGTCTGGATGAATTCTGCGCCACTCAAACCGCAGTCGCGTAACGGTCTGCCGACAGTTTCGTGACAAGTTTTTCAAGGTTTCATGACAGCAACCGACACATCCGTTCCGACCGGGGTCCCTGCGGGTAACCGCCCTGCACCTGCCAGTTTCAGCCCGGGCCAATTCGCCGGGGATTCCCGTGATTGGGGAAATTTCGTGTAACCTTTGCGCAGGGCCCGGGCGAATCTCGCCCGAGGCCCCTAATCCTAGGGAGGAAACCATGACAAGAATGATGACCGTGACACTGGCCGCGCTAGTGCTGGGGGCGACTGCGAGTTTCGCGCAGGATTGCGCGCCTTCGAAATGGGGTGCGGATGACACGATCGGTTCCGCCAACCTGGTGACACCGAAACGCACGCTGGAGGCGGCCAAACTGATCAAACAGGGCAAATCCATGCCGCTGGGCATCACCATCGGCCCGGACACGCCGGCCTTTCCGCCCCGGTCGCTGAACCTGCAGGTGGTGCAACCCAACCAGCAGGGCGGGCAGAAGCTGACCAGCTTCGGCTACGAGGGCAACTACAACGACGATATCCTGCAAACCTGGATCGGCATCGGCTCGCAACTGGACGGGCTGGGGCATCTGGGCGAAGGCGGGCATTACTACAACTGCCTCGACGAAAAGGAGATTTCCGCCATCACAGGCCTGACCAAGCTGGGCACCCATGACGTGCCGCCACTGGTCGGGCGGGCTGTGATCATCGACATGGCGAAACACCTCGGCAAGGAGGTCATGGAAGCCGGGGAACACTTCGGATCGACAGAAATCAAGGCCGCCGCCGAGGCACAGGGTGTCACCATGGGTGAAGGCGACATCATCCTGTTTCACACCGGCTGGACCGAAGGGATGCTGGAAAGCGACCCGATGCTATGGGGCAGCGCCGAACCCGGCCTGACCAACGAAGGCGCGGTCTATCTCGCCTCGCTCAACCCGATGGCGGTGGGCGCGGACACCTGGGGGCTGGACGCGATCCCCGCCGCAGAAGGCGACAAGGTGTTCTACGGCCATGTCACCCTGCTCAAGGACAACGGGATCTATATTCTGGAAACCATGAATGTCGGCCCGCTGCTGCGTGATGGGGTGAACGAGTTCATGTTTGTGCTGGGCCAGCCCCGGATCAAGGGAACGGTGCAGGCAATGGTCAATCCTGTCGCGCTGTACTGAACCTCTGGGCGGGACCCCGGGGTCCCGCCTCTGCTTTGGGCTATCTCAGCTGCGGACCAGCTTTTCGTAGCTTTCCGCGATATCGCGGGTCATCGCGCCGACCTCAAAGGTATAATCGCCGATCTGTCCCACCGGGGTCACTTCGGCTGCCGTGCCGGTCAGCCAGCATTGTTCGAAGCCTTCCAGCTCTTCCGGCATGATATGGCGCTCATGCACCGCAATGCCCTTGTCCTTGAGCATTCCGATCACCGTCTGGCGCGTGATCCCGTTAAGGAAGCAATCCGCATCAGGCGTATGCACCTCGCCGTCCTTGACGAAAAAGATGTTGGCACCCGTCGCCTCGGCCACGTAGCCCCGATAATCCATGAACAAGGCGTCGGAACATCCTTTGGCCTCAGCCGCGTGCTTGGACATGGTGCAGATCATGTAAAGGCCCGCCGCCTTGGCATGGACGGGGATCGTCTCGGGGCTGGGACGTTTCCATTTGGAGATATCGAGCTTTGCGCCCTTCATCTTGGCGTCGCCGTAATAGGCACCCCATTCCCAGGCAGCAATCGCCAGCCGGACAGGGTTGCGGGCCGAAGCGACACCCATGTCGTCGCCCGCGCCGCGCCAGGCCACCGCACGGACATAGGCATCCGTCAGACCGGATACTTTCAGAACCTCGGCCTTGGCGGCCTCGATCTCGTCCACGGAGTACGGGATTTCGAAATCAATCATCTCGGCAGAGCGTTTCAAACGCTCCGAATGGGCGCGGCTCTTGAAGATCTTGCCGCCATAAGCACGCTCCCCCTCGAAGACGGAAGAGGCATAATGCATCGCATGGGTCAGGATATGCACATTGGCCTGGCGCCAATCGACCATCTTGCCATCCATCCAGATGTGACCATCCCGGTCATCATAGGCACCTACCATTTTTTCACCCCTTGATTGAATAATGTTGCGCGACAAGGCCCGCGTCGGACACTTTATGTCGTGAAAGTTGAGGATGACTATCGTTTCGCTCTTGGAGTGTCAACAAGGCTGACGTAATATGCCCCCTCAAAGGCAAAGAGGTACATCATGGCGGACGGACGCGCCCCAACAGGGATCGGTGGCGAGAACCTGCTGTTTCTGACGGACGAACAACTGCGCCAGGGGAGCGAGGCGATGTTCTTCGCCTATCGCGGCTTTACCGCCGATCCCGACCGAATTCTGATGGATCTGGCCTATGGCCGGGCGCATCACCGGGCGATCCACTTCATCAACCGGGCGCCGGGCACCACGGTGAACAACCTGCTGAACATCCTTGGCGTTACGAAACAGTCACTGAACCGTGTGTTGCGGACCCTGATCGCGGATGGTCTGGTGGAAAGCAAGGTAGGACGGAACGATAAACGTGAACGCCATCTGCACCTGACCGACGCAGGCAAGGCCCTGGAACGGCAGTTGTCCGATGCGCAGCGCGCCCGGTTGCGGGCTGCCTTCAGGGAAGCGGGGCCAGAAGCGGTCGCAGGGTTCCGCAAGGTGTTGGAGGCGATGATGGACCCAGAGATGCGTGCAAGCTATGCGCGGCTGCGCGAGACCGGGGGATGACCGCCATGGACGCCCATCTGCTGATTGTCGATGACGATGAACGCATTCGCACCCTGCTGAAGAAATTCCTGATGCGGCACGGATTCCTGGTGACCGCCGCACGGGACGCCGCCCATGCGCGGCGCATCCTGTCGGGGCTGGATTTCGACCTGATCGTGCTGGACGTGATGATGCCCGGCGAAGACGGTCTGACCCTGACCGCCTCGCTGCGCGAAACCCGGCAGACCCCGATCCTGCTGCTGACGGCCAAGGGCGAGACCGGGAACCGGATCGAAGGGCTGGAGGCGGGGGCGGATGATTACCTCGCCAAGCCGTTCGAGCCGAAGGAGCTGCTGCTGCGGATCAACGCGATCCTGCGCCGGATGCCCGAGACCCGGCCGGAGGATACCGCGCCCAAGGTTCTGTCGCTGGGTCACAACCGCTACGACATGGAGCGCGGCGAGCTGTGGCAGGGCGACGAGCTGGTCCGGCTGACGGCGACCGAGGTGCAGCTGATGCGGATTTTTGCCGCTCAGCCCGGCGAACCGATGAGCCGTGCACGCCTGGTCGAGGAACTGGGCCGAGACCGGGGTCAGGCCCAGGAACGCGCGGTGGATGTGCAGATCACCCGGCTGCGGCGCAAGATCGAGGTGAACCCCAAGCAGCCGCAATACCTGCAGACAGTGCGCGGCGCGGGCTACATGCTGGCCCCTGACTGACGCACTTGTTGCAACCGCCGGGGCTGTGTGCACCCGGAATATTTTTGCCAAAAAGAAGCGGGGGCATGGCTGGCAGCCATCGGCGATCATCGCTATTGTGCCGCAACCTATGATCAGTGAGGCACCGATGTCCGACACACCCGTTGAAGAAATGAGTTTTGAAACCGCCATGGCGGAGTTGGAGAAGGTCCTGGGCCAGCTGGAGCGTGGCGATGTCGCGCTGGACGAGAGCATCGCGCTCTATGAGCGCGGCGCCGCCCTGAAAGCCCGCTGCGAGGCAAAGCTGAAAGAAGCCGAGGAAAAGGTTGCCGCAATCACGCTGGATGGCGATGGCAACCCCACCGGTGTCAAGGCGGTCGAAGGCCTGTAGCAGCGGTGTTCCAAAGCAGGCTCTCCGAGGCGGCGGATGCCGTGGCACAGCACTTTGAGCGGGTGTTGGGGTCATTTGACGATCTGCCTTTTGTCCAGGCGATGGGTCATGCCACCCGTGGCGGCAAGTGTCTGCGCGGATTTCTGGTGCTGGAATCGGCCCGGCTGCACGGGATCCCCCCCGAGCAAGCGATCTGGCCTGCCACTGCGATCGAAGCGCTGCATGCCTATAGTCTGGTACATGACGATCTGCCCTGCATGGATGACGATGATCTGCGGCGCGGTGCGCCGACGGTGCATGTCGCCTGGGACGAGGCGACAGCCGTTCTGGCCGGTGATGCGCTGCAATCCCTGGCCTTCGAACTGGTCACCCATCCCGATGCGGGCAATGACAGCGCCCGCATGGAACTGACGCGCACCCTCGCGCAGGCTGCCGGCGCGCGGGGCATGGTGCTGGGCCAGGCGCTGGATATCGCGGCGGAAACAGCCCTGTCTCCGCTCACGCTTGATCAGATCACCGCCTTGCAGCAGGGCAAGACCGGCGCGCTGTTCGGCTGGTCCGCCATGGCCGGGCCGCGGATGGCGGGCGCAGATGCCGCACCGCTGGCGGCCTATTCCGGCGCGCTTGGCCTTGCCTTTCAGATCGCAGATGACATTCTGGACGTCGAGGGTGATGCCGCTACCGTCGGCAAGGCCACCGGCAAGGATGCCAGGGCAGGCAAGGCCACATTCGTGTCCCTGCTGGGCCTTGAAGAAGCCAGACAGCGTGCCCAGGATCTGGTGCAATCAGCCTGTGATGCGCTTGACGTATATGGCAAAGACGCCGAGACGCTGCGGGACGCCGCGCGTTTTGCCGTCACCCGCAGGAATTGACAGAGGGGGCAGACATGCCTGACCAACCCGCCACACCGCTGCTGGACAAGATCAAGCGCCCGGCTGACATGCACGGGCTGACCGATACCCAGCTCATTCAGCTTGCCCGCGAGGTCCGGGCCGAGACCGTCTCTGCCGTCTCCGAAACAGGCGGACACCTGGGCGCCGGGCTGGGCGTGGTTGAGCTGACGGTCGCATTGCACGCGGTCTTTGACACCCCCCGTGACAAGATCATCTGGGACGTGGGCCACCAGTGCTATCCGCACAAGATCCTGACGGAGCGGCGCGACCGCATCCGCACCCTGCGCCAAAAGGACGGGCTGAGCGGGTTCACCAAGCGCAGCGAATCTCCCTATGACCCCTTTGGCGCGGCGCATAGTTCGACCTCGATCAGCGCGGCGCTCGGCTTTGCCGTGGCGCGTGATCTGGGCGGTGTGGTGCCCGAAGGTCTGGGCGATGCGATTGCGGTAATCGGCGACGGGGCGATGTCGGCCGGCATGGCCTATGAGGCGATGAACAACGCAGGTCACCTGAAAAAGCGCCTGATCGTGATCCTCAACGACAACGAGATGTCCATCGCCCCGCCGGTGGGCGCGATGTCCAGCTATCTCAGCCGCCTTTATGCCGAAGAACCGTTCCAGGATTTCAAGGCGGCGGCCAAGGGCGCGGTCAGCCTGCTGCCCTATCCGTTCCGTGAGGGCGCGAAACGCGCCAAGGACATGCTCAAGGGCATGGCTGTGGGCGGCACCCTGTTCGAGCAGCTGGGCTTTTCCTATCTCGGCCCCATCGACGGGCATGACATGAACCAGTTGCTGCCGGTGCTGCGCACGGTCAGGGCGCGGGCGACGGGGCCGATCCTGATCCATGTGCTGACCAAGAAGGGCAAGGGATACGCCCCTGCGGAAAACGCGCGGGACAAGGGGCACGGCGTGTCCAAGTTCAATGTCGTCACCGGCGAACAGAAAAAGGCACCTTCCAACGCGCCCTCCTATACCTCGGTCTTTGCCAAGACCCTGTTGGAGGAAGCGGCAGAGGACGACAAGATCTGCGCCGTGACCGCTGCGATGCCGGATGGCACCGGGCTGAACCTTTTCGCCGAACGCTATCCGTCGCGCTGCTTTGACGTGGGAATCGCCGAACAGCATGGGGTAACCTTCTCTGCCGCGCTTGCCGCCGGCGGGATGCGGCCCTTCTGCACGATGTATTCGACCTTCCTGCAACGCGGGTACGACCAGGTGGTGCATGACGTGGCGATCCAGCGCCTGCCGGTCCGCTTTGCCATCGACCGCGCGGGTCTGGTGGGGGCGGACGGGGCGACCCATGCGGGCGCATTCGATGTGGCCTACCTTGCCAACCTGCCCGGCTTTGTCGTCATGGCCGCCGCGGACGAGGCGGAGCTGAAACACATGGTCGCCACGGCGGCTGCCCATGACGACGGGCCCATCGCCTTTCGTTTTCCCCGTGGCGAGGGCAACGGCGTGGACATGCCGGAGCGCGGCAAACCACTTGAGATCGGCAAGGGCCGGATGATCCGGCAGGGCAGCCGCGTGGCGCTGCTGTCCTTCGGCACCCGGCTGGCCGAGGTCGAAAAAGCCGCCGAGGCGCTGGCGGCCAAGGGGATCACCCCCACCATCGCCGACGCACGTTTCGCCAAACCGCTGGACCGCGACCTGATCCTGTCCCTGGCGGCGGATCACGAAGCGCTGATCACCATCGAGGAAGGTGCCGTCGGTGGTTTCGGCAGCCATGTGGCGCAATTGCTGGCGGAGGAAGGTGTCTTTGACAAGGGGCTGAAATACCGCTCCATGGTCTTGCCCGACATCTTCATCGACCAGGCCTCACCGGCAGACATGTATGCGGTTGCGGGCATGAACGCCGAACAGATCGAGGCCAAGGTGCTGGATGTTCTGGGCGTGACCCGGATCGGGGTGCAGCGGGCCTGAGGCCGCGCAGCAGCTACTTGGCCTTCTGCTGCTCCAGCAACCGGTCAAGGCGTTCCTCGATCGCGATCAGGCGCTCGTTTACGCTGTCCCGGTAGGCACCGGTTTCGGCATTCTCTTCCTCATGGTGGGCGTCCTGCATGGAGTTCACGATCAGACCAACCAGCAGGTTCACGACCGCGAATGTCGTCACCATGATGAAGGGGATGAAGAACAGCCATGCCAGCGGATAGACCTCCATCACCGGGCGGACGATGCCCATGGACCAGCTTTCCAGGGTCATGATCTGGAACAGGGAATAGCCGGATCGGCCCAGGGTGCCGAACCATTCGGGAAAGCTGTAGGCAAAGAGCTTGGTCGCGATGACCGCACCGATGTAAAAGATCAGCGCCATCAGGGAAAAGACGGATGCCATGCCCGGCAGGGCGGTGATGAACCCCTCGACCACCCGGCGCAGGCGCGGCGCGGCAGAGACCAGCCGCAGCACCCGCAGGATACGCAGGGCCCGCAGCGCGCTGAAACCCTGCGCCGCCGGAACCAGTGAAACACCGACAATCACGAAATCGAAGATGTTCCAGCCATCACGGAAAAACCGGAAGCGGTGAACGACGAGTTTCAGCAGCAGTTCGACGACGAAGACCGCCAGGCAGAGCTTGTCCAGCAACACGATCAGCCCGCCTGCATGGGCCATCGCAACCTGTGAGGTTTCAAGCCCCAGCAGGATCGCGTTGAAGATGATGACCCCCATGATGAAACTGCTGAAACGCGGTGCTTCGACAAAGGATTTCAAGTTCATTTTCTGCGGCCTGCCTCAATCTTTGGACCCTATATGGAGCCTGGTCACGATGCGAACAAGGGACGAAGCGTCACGGCCAGAACGACAGGATGGCACCCGCCGATATGGCGATCATGATATAGCCCAAAAGCACGTAAACACCGTCTTTGGTGTACAGGCCATAGGCCAGCAAGGCGACAGTTCCGCCGCCGATGGAGGACACCATGGGCAGCACCTCAAGCGGCGGCCAGCCCAGCGGGATCACGGCGCAGGCCGCCAGAGTGACCCAGCGCATCGGCCCACGGGTCAGGAACATCAGGCGCTGGTGGGAATGCCTGTCCAGAAAGGCACAGGGTTTGCGCATCCAGGAAACAGCCTTGCGCAGTTTGCCGCTGGCGATGGTGCGGCGCAGCAGAAAATCGGGCAGCCACAGGCGGCGGCGTCCGGACAAGGCCTGCACCGCCATGATCACGATGATCGACGCGGCAATGGTGGGCATGCCGGGAATGCCGGAGATCGGGGACACCAGCAGAACCCCGATCAGCAGGATGAAGGGCGTGATGGTGCGGTCGCCGAATTCGGTCAGCACATCCTGCACCGACACGGTATCGCGGCGCGCAGCATGATCCATGCCGTCCAGAAGATGACTTAACGTTTGGTTCTTGTCGTCTGTATCGGCGGTTTCAGGATCAGATGTCATTCTTGAGCATTGCAGCAAGTCCGGTGCGGTAGTTCGGGAACTGGGGGTCCCAGCCTAACGCCTGCTTTGCGTGATCGTTCCGCACCTTCTTGCTCTCGGCGTAGAAACTGCGCGCCATGGGCGTCATTTCCGCCGTCTCGAAATCCTCTGCCGGGGGCAGCGGCAGGCCCAGAAGCTCTGCTGCATGGCCGATCACGTCCTGCGGCGGGGCCGGGTCGTCGTCGCACAGGTTATAGATCGCGCCCGGATCGGGCCGGGCGATTGACAGGACCAGCGCCTGCACGATGTCTTCCACATGGATACGCGAAAACACCTGCCCCTTTTTGATGATGCGCCGGGCGGTGCCACGGCGCACCTTGGCAAAGGGGCCCCTGCCCGGTCCATAGATCCCCGCCAGCCGGAAAATGTGCAGCGGCAGGTCAGGGATCGCTTGCCAGGCAGCTTCGGCCTCTACCCGTGCCTGACCGCGCTTTGTGGCGGGGGTCAGGGGTGTCTGCTCGTCCACCCAAGCGCCCTTGTGATCGCCGTAAACGCCGGTGGTCGACAGATACCCCAGCCAGCGCAGGCGTGGCGCAATTGCGGCGATGTCAGGGCCAAGTGCCGCCAGCACCGGGTCACCGTCGGGCCCCGGCCCCGCCGACACCAGGACATGCCGGACCTCTTGCAGGAGCGGGCGCAGATCGGTGCCCGGCCACAACAGCGGTTCCACACCGGTGCGGGCAATTTCATCCTGTTTCTCCGCACTGCGGGTCGTGCCGATGACCCGCCAGCCCTGCGGGATCAGGCGCGCCGCCAGCGCCCGCGCGGAATAGCCGTGACCAAGTGAAAGAAGGGTGTTGTCCATCTGCGCAACCTGCACCCGAACCCGCGTCAGAACAAGGGCTCAGCCTTGAAGGCGCAGGAAGTCGATATAGCCAAAGGTCGGCCCGGCCCATTGCCGGGACTTGCGCATCCGGCCGCTGCCGGTTTCCACCCAGTACTCATTGGTGAAACTGGCCTGACCATTGGAACAATCTTCGCGCATCCGGTAGGTAGAGATCCGCTGATCCACGATCTGGATGGTTTCGCGCCCCAATTGGGTCATGTCGCAGGAGAAAGCGACCGTCTGCGCTGTCCCATTCGTGCGGTCGATGGTGATCAGGCGCTGACCGCCCCCACCCTGCCCGTCAAACCCGGCAAAGGCTGCCTCCGCCTCGGCAGAGCGTATGTCGCCGCCCAGCCCCTTGGTGCCCACCAGAACGCCGTTGCGCAGGATCACCTGCGCATCGTCCGACGATTGCCAGACCTCGATTGTGCCGGGATTGCTGTCGTCGCGGCGGGCAATCAAGCGCAGGAAATCCTGCGCCTGCGTATTGTCGGGGATCACCTGCATCACCGGACCGGGGGTCTGGTTCAACTGCTTGCGGGTCACGTCGATGCGAATGGGCGGGCCAGCGGGGGCACCGGCGCCTGCAGCCCTGGACTTGATCGAATCGAACAATGCCCGGGACGCGGCAAGGGCAGGATCACCGCCGTTGGGGTTGCTGCTGCACCCCGCAAGGGCAAGGGCAGAGACCATCACCATCAAAGAGATCGCACGCATCATTCCCAAACCCTCGACCATTCGCTCTCGATTGCATCGCGATGGCCCGACCGGACCTGTTCATAGAGCCTTCCTGGAACATTCAGACGCGCGCCACCGTCCCGCTGGATCGGCCGGATGGTGGTATTGACCGTCCGCGTGCCGGGGGTGCCCAGGAACCAGCTGACCGGGATGGTCAGGTTGATGCCCTTGTCGAATGACCCTTCGCCAAACTCGGCCGAGGAGACGTTTGTAAGGGTAAAGAACCCGCCGATGCGCCAGCCGTTCGAGAATTCGCGGGTCACGGTCACCGTGCCACCGACATCACCTGCCAGGTAACGGCCCACATCGACCTGCCCCAGGTAACCACCGCCAAAATCATAATAGGCCGAGGCATGACCGGTGGCGACGCCGTAGCTTTGGAAACCCAGGCCGCCGTAATCGCGCTGCTTGACGTAATTTGCCTCGACCCCCAGCGCCAGACGGCTTGCCACCGGCTTCCAAAGGACCTCGGCAGAGATCCCGCCGAACATCCGTTCGAGGTAACCAGCGGTCACCCGGGCATAGACATCGTTGCCGGGTTTCCACTGGCGCAGCACATAGAGGTTCTCAAGGCTGGTATCACCGGCCCGCGCGTAAAGGATGCCGTCGGTCCGTACCCGCGCCAGCTGCGAGTTGCTGAGCCTTGCGCTGTCACCGACGTTGCCGAACAGGCGGTGTTTGACCAGACCGCCGATTTCCCAGCCCGGTGCCGGGCGGTACTTGAAATCCGCCCTCAGGCCGGCATCGACACGCACCGGATTGTCGGGGTCGAAATAACTCGGATCGGCATAGGGTCCGAACGACCAGGAGAAGTCGGGATAAAGATCGGCATTGACCGCCGCACCCGGCAGATCGGGCGTCGCGGCACCGAAACCGGTCACCGCCAGCAAGGCATCTGCGGCCTGCGGGTCAAATTCAAGCGCTTCCAGATCGGACCGGCGCATGATCACCGCGGATTGCGCCAGTCCCTCCTGCATCGGCACGATGCGGAACGTCTCGACAGAGGCGGGCAGGACCTGCGCCATCGCCCGCGCAGCGCGCCCGATTGCAACGGACATGGCACGATAGGTCCCGTTGCGCATCCGCAGTTCCGCGCTCGACGCCGAGACCTTCAGCGATACAAGGGTCAGCCCGTAATCTTCCAGAACCGGCTTCAGCCTGTCACGCATGGTCTGCGCCGCATTCTGGTTTTGCGACCAGGCGGTGTCATAGGCCTGCGGCTGCGCTGCCCGGCTTGGGCGTGGCTCGATCGGAGCGGTCGGCAGCACCCGTGTCGGGGTTGGCGGTTGTTTCGGGTTGAACTGCAACTGCGCGTTGAAGCCGAATTCGGAACCGTAAAGATAATAAGCCCCGAACCGCAACCGGTCCGAATACTGGTATTCTGCGCCAAAGTTGAAACGGGACTTGCGGGTAAAGACACTGCGCGTGACCGTTTCGGCCTCATAGGCATCGGAACTGTATTCCGCCTTCAGCCCCCAGCGGTCGTTGATCTGCCATTCAACCCCGGCAAAGGGGGCGGCATCGCCACGGAACCACTGATCGAAAGACGGGCTGCCGCCGCGGCTTTGGGCGTCGAATGCGGGGCGCGGACCACCAAAGGGCGCACCGATGGCGCCCGAGCTGCCCAACCGGCCCCAGCCCAGACCCGCCGTCACCTTGAAGGCACCCGGAATGCTGCCGATATTGTCAAAGGTCTTGGTCGCCACGACATATTCGCCGGCATAGATACCGGTGCCCGCGAAATCCTGCAGGCCGACCGTGATGGCGGGCCAGATCCGGCCTTCCTTGCGCACCTGGTAGCGCAGGTCGAAACTGCGGTCGCGATAGGTTTCAAAGCCGTCGGTGTTCCAGTCCTGGATGCCGACATACCGGAAACTGGCCGAAAGGCGCGGTGTGGCCTGGAAGGTCAGCGTGGTCCGGGTGATCCCGCCAAAGTTGGAGACACCGACCGTGATCTGCCCGTCGGGCAGGACCTCGCCTGTCGGCATGTCGATCAGACCGGGTGAGCCGTAGAAATTCAGCGTCGGCCGATCCGGGACAGCGAAGATATCATAGGTGTCATCGGCAAGGACCGGCTGCGCCAACATTCCGGCCGAGATGGAGAGCGCAAGGCAGGTTCCCCTGACCGGCGCAGACCGCCAGGCCCCTGTAGTGGCTTTCCCGTTTACCTGCGACACGCTGTTGTCCTCTTTCTGAGACACCTTAGCTGGTTCTGCCAACCACACTCCCAGAAATCAACCATTCCCCCGCAGGCTGGGACAGCCACAAGGAGATAGAGACATTACTGCGACATATTCAGGAGGTTTTCCGCTCGCGCGCATGTTTGGCATAGCCTTCGACCCAGCGCATCACGACCCCCCGGGCCATGTCCTCGTTCGATGCAACGAAAGCTTCGCGCAGGCGGCGGGTCGCCGATGCGATCTCGATCTCCGAAAGCCCCTCTTCTCGGGTTGCGAAAATCTTGGGATGCTGGGTCGGGAACCGCTCTCCGGACAGGGTCAGCTCCTCGACCATTTTCTCACCGGCACGCACGCCCGTGAACTCGATCTCGATGTCACCATCCGGGTTGTCTTCGTCACGCAGGGTATAGCCCGCGCTTTCGATGACCTGGCGGGCGAGTTGAAAGATGGAAACAGGCTTGCCCATGTCCAGCACGAATACTTCACCGCCCTGTGCCATGGCACCTGCCTGCAGAACCAGCCTCACCGCCTCCTGAACGGTCATGAAATACCGCTCCACCAGCTTGTCTGTCACCGTCAGCGGACCGCCCCGGCTCAACTGATCCTGAAACAGCGGCACAACGGAACCGGAGGAGCCCAGCACGTTGCCAAAGCGTACCATCGAAAAGATCGTTCCGCCCGACTTGTTCGCAGACCGGCGCGCCATGTCCTGTATCACCAGTTCGGCCAGCCGCTTGGAGGCCCCCATGATGTTGGTGGGCCGCACCGCCTTGTCACTGGAAATCAGGATGAACCGTTCCACCCCGGCCTTCGCCGCCTGTTCGGCCAGTGTCTGGGTCCCGAAGACATTGTTGACCAGTCCGGAAAGCGGATTGGCCTCGACCAGCGGAACATGTTTGTAGGCTGCCGCGTGAAGGACCACCTGAACATTGTGCTCCGTCATCACCTTGCGGACCTGCCGCGCATCCGTGATGGAGCCCAGAACCGGCACGATCTCGATCGCGCGGCCTTCTGACAATTGGCGCAGTTCCATGTCCGCGTTGTAAAGCGCAAATTCGCTCAGTTCGAAAAGAACCAGCTTTGTCGGGCGACGGTCCAGCGCCTGACGGCACAGTTCAGCGCCGATGGACCCGCCGGCACCGGATACAAGGATCACCTTCTGCGTATAGCAGGCGGTGGTTTCGCTGATCGTGTCATCCACTTCATCCCGGTTCAGGAAGCGGTGCGCCGACAGCGGGGTCAGCTTGTCCACCAGCGCCTCTTCTCCGATAAGCTGGGCAAAGGATGGCAGGGTCTGCACCTCCAGCCCCATCTTTTCGAGCCGGCGGGCAATCTGGGCCTGCTTTGGCAGGCTCAGCGAGGGGACCGCCAGAAGCACCCGGTCGATTTTCTTTTCCCGCGCAACCTCCGCAATCCGCAGGGGGTTGTACACCGGCAGCTGCGCCACGCTGAGGCCCTGAATGGCCGCGTTGTCATCCACAAAAGCAACCGGCTCGATGTTCTCATGCCCGCGCAGCGCCGACACCAGCTGCGTTCCGGTTGTGCCCGCGCCGTAGATCAGAACCCGGCACCGCGAAGTGGAGCGGCGGTAAATCGCCAGCACCAGCTGCAACAAGACCGCCCGGCTGATCACCACGGAAGAAAAGAACGCCGCACCAAACACCAGATGGACACCCAGCGGCATGCCAAGACCCAGAATGTTCGACACGACAATCGACGTGATGGCGAGGAACATCGCGAACACGCCGGTCATCCCGATTGCCGCGGTTTCATAGGAGTTCAACTGGATCGCACAGACACCCAGCCACATGGAAACGCCGATGCCGACCAGCAGCACATAGGGCAGGACCGGAATATAGGCGATCATGTTCGCCACAAGCCCGCCCGGCAGCGCCTGCGCCACGATGGCAAACATGATGGAAAATACGACCAGAATGGAATCGAGGGTCAGCAAAATGCCGCGCTTCTGGCGCTTGGAAAAGGATTTGATCAGGTTCAGCATAGAGTTAAAGTCGCCCTCACCCAGGTGGAAATATATCAGATACACATGGGTTACAGCGCGCGACCGTCATTGGCAGCGTCGTGATCCCCCGGCAAATTTTTGTTCAAAAACAGGAGTTTTATTACACGATCTCCGCCAACAATCACAGTCCGGTTTCCAACAGGTTGCCGTCAAATGCACCTATAAAGGCAAAATGCCTTATTTATTGGCGGTTTTTGGCCTACCTTTGCGCCTGAATAGGTTACCGATGGTCTGGAATACCAGGTCAAAATCATAACACGTCGACTGATTCTCCCGGTAAATGAGGTCCAGCCGCGCCTTTCTGGGGACACAGATTCGGCAGTAGACATCATCGGTTTCCGCAGCGGTCTCGCAACGTGCAAGCAGACGCTCCTCGTGCTTGTGGAACCGGATCGTGGCCAGGCCGGTCACGCCGGGCCGCGATTTCAGTACCTCGCCATAGATCTCGGGAAAGCGCTCGACATATTCCCGCAGGGGCGGGCGCGGCCCGACAAAGCTCAGGTCCCCCCTGAGGATATTCCAAAGCTGCGGGAACTCATCCAGCCGCTTGGCGCGCAACCAGGCACCCGTTTCCGTGATCCGGGATGATTTATTGCCCCCGGACACGCCCTGATCGCTGTCAACCACCGTCATCGTCCTCAGCTTCCAAAGATTGAACGGTTCATCCAGCCCCTTCATCCGCTCTGCCACAAAGAACAGCGGGCGGCCTTCCTTGATCAGCAGATAGATCAGCAGCCAGATCAGGACCGGCCCAAGGATCACCACCAGCAAAGAGGCAAAGAACAGATCGAAAATACGTTTGCGCCAGGTCATTCGATCGCCTTCACTGAGAACTGTCGGGTTGCGCCAGGTAGGCCCGCCATTCCGCGACAAGGCCCTGCGCCTGTCCCGCGTTAGGCGCGAATTCGACAAGCTTTTCAAGTCGCTTCGTTTCCAGCTCCACCCGCGCGATCGCCGCAGGTCCGGCTTCGCGGGCAGTCCAGGCCCGACCGGCGGCATCCAGCAGCGCACCCATATGGACCACGCCGGGTGTCGCGACATTCACAATCCCGGGCAGGTCGTCCGCGGTGCACAGACGATGTATCGCACGGGAAAGGCTTGCCGGCCCGATATAGCTGCGCGCGGGTGTCGTCCCGTCAGGCAGAACATCAAGCTGCATGCCCTCCCTCCAGCCGCCAAGGATCGCATCGGCCCCGGCGACATTGCCGATACGTAACATCGTCACCGCCTGACCGCAGTCTCTGGCAGTGGCAAAGCCATCCCTTTCCATCTCCAGCTTTGCCTGTCCGTATTCCGAAGCCGGTTCACAGATCATGTCTTCGCTCAGTGGACCCCGGGCGGCGCCGTAAACAGCTGCGGAAGAGGCCAGCAGAAGCCGTGGCACCCCCGCCCGGCCCGCCGCGCGGACGGCGGCAAGCGCCAATGCCGCATTGAGAGAGAGCGGATTTCCGCTGGTGGCCGCATGTGCCGGTGTGATCCCCGAAAGGCACATCACCGCACGCCGCCCTTCCATCGCTGCGCAAAGCGCCTCGGCATCCGAAAGCGGGTCGAAACTGACATATCCCGGTCGCACAGACCTGCTGTGACATATCAGTTCCGTATCTGCCGGCCAGAAGGCCTGCACCATTCTGCCAAGACGCCCGGATGCCCCAAGCAGCAATACCCCGCTATTTCGCATCGTCCCGCCCGAAATCGTTGACCTGTACCTTACAGCCGGTATCTTGCCCGAAACAGATATCCAACCGCGACCCTTTTTTATACCGCCGTGCTTTTCAACAGCCGCGTCATTGCGTATGGGAACATTGAGCCCCGGTCTGCGGGATCACAAGAAGTGAGCAGAGTAGAATAATGCGCATGACTGTAAAACGGTGTTTTGGCGTCTTCCTCGCAGTGGCACTTTCCGCCTGCTCCCAACTTCCGCGCGGCGCTGCCGTACAGAACGAAATCACCCGCAATGCGGATTCGCCAACTTCTGACATCGCGGTCTATCCGGTGACCCGCGCCTTTCTGCCCAGCGTGCAGCACTGGCCCAGCGTTGGTGAAAAGAGACATGCCTGGATCGGAAACAGCCGCGGTTCTAACGCGCAGATCATCCGCCCCGGAGATGAGCTTGCCATCCTGGTCTGGGACAGCGGCGACAATTCCCTGCTGACCTCGAACGAACAACGGGTTGCAACACTGCCGAACATCCGCGTGTCCGAGAGCGGCTCCGTCTTCGTGCCTTACATCGGCAAGGTGCAGGTGTCGGGACGGACCCCCGACAGCGCCCGCCAGCTGATCCAGCGACAGCTTGAGGCGATTGTCCCCTCGGCGCAGGTGCAGCTTTCGATGGCCGAAGGACGCGGCAACTCCATCGACCTCGTCGGCGGCGTGAGCAAGCCGGGCAATATCCTGTTGCCGGACCAGAATTTCACCGTTCTGGCCGCAATTTCGGCCGGGGGCGGCGTCAGCGCGGCGCTGGATAACCCTCAGGTGAAACTGGTACGCGGCAGCAATATCTATGCGACATCGGTCAGCACGCTTTACGAAAACCCCCATCTCGACACCCGTCTGCAAGGCGGTGACAAGGTGATCGTCGAGGCTGACAGGCGTTACTTCCTGTCGCTGGGTGCCGCCGGGCGCGAGGCGCAGCACGACTTCAACCGCGACCAGGTGTCCGCACTGGATGCCCTGGCCATCATCGGCGGTGTCAACGATGCCCGCGCCGACCCGCGCGGCATTCTTGTCCTGCGGGAGTATCCCGCTTCGGCCGTCAGTGCCGGCGTGCGGGGGCCGCGCAAGCAGCGGGTGGTCTTCACCATCGACCTGACCTCCTCTGACGGTCTTTTCTCGGCGCGGAACTTCATGATCCAGTCCGGCGATCTGGTTCTGGCGACCGAATCGAACCTGACCGATACACGTACCGTTCTTGGGCTGGTCGGATCGGTCTTTGGTGTGGTGAACACCGCCAGCAACCTTTCTTCGAACTGATCAGACCGGCTCAGGTCTGACCGGAGGGCTGCCAGAACGCCTTGCCATCCACCGACTGCGCGCCGGGCGGGATGCCAAATGTGGCCCGGTAGCTTTTCGAGAAATGCGAAAGCGACCGGAAACCGCAGGCCACGCAGACTTCCGTCACGCTCAGCCCGGTTTGCCGCAAGAGATGGCGCGCCTTCTCCAGCCGCAGCTGCAGGTAATAACGCTTGGGCGACGTGTTCAGATACCGCGCGAACAGCCGCTCCAGCTGGCGGCTCGACAGTTTGACCAGTTCGGCGATCTCGTCCGGGCGTAGCGGCTCTTCGAGATTTGCCTGCATCAGCTGCAAGGCCAGCAGCAACTTTGGATTTCGCACATCGGCACGGGGTTGCAGCGACCTGCGCTGCGCGTGGTTTTCCGAGCGCGGCAGGGAATATACCATCTGGTCAGCCACCCATGCGGCCAGGTCCTCCCCATAGTCTGCCTGGACCCGGTGCAGCATCATGTCCATCGAAGCCGCCCCGCCTGCCGAGGTAAAGATCCGGCCATCCACGGAATAGAGCGTGTCCTGCATGATGACATCGGGCAGCATCTCCGTCAGGGCGGTCTTGTACTCCCAATGGGTCGTCACACGCTTGCCGCCGATCAGCCCCGCCAGCGCCAGCGTATAGGTGCCGGAGGACAGGGCCCCGAAATCCATACCCTTGCGCGTCTGGCGCCGCAGCCAGTCCAGCACGGCCCGCGCACTGCCCGCCCCTGCATTTTCGCCCGCGCAAACGATCAGCGTCTCACGCCGGTCCAGTTCGACCAGCCCCGCATCCACATTCACCTGCACCCCGTTATAGGCCGCGACGGGCTGCCCCTTTTCGGACAACAGACGCCATGAATAGAACCGCCTGCCCGAAGGATGATGATTGGCAAGTGACAGGCAATCCAAGGCACAGGCAAAGCCAAGCGTTGAAAAGCCGGGTATCAACAAGAACGCATAAGAACGCGGCAATGGATCAGGTTCAACCGACATGGCCTCATCTTGGGCCCGGCCCTGAGCGCGGCGCGATAATATCTGCGACAGCAGATGCCGCTTACGACACTTATTGCTTTTTTTGGCGCGAAATCTGCACCGCCAGAATGCCCAGCGCCACGATCAGAACACCCAGGATGTCACTGGCGCCCAGCGGCTCGGACAGCAGCAGCGCCGCAATGGCGACCCCGAAGAACGGGTTGAGGAAATGAAAGGTCGCCGCCCGTGTTGCCCCCAGTCGATTGACCAGCCAGAACCAGATCATCGTCGCGGCCAACCCCGGTACGAAACAGGTATAGACGAAGGCAAAGAACAGCGGCCAGCTGGGGTCCAGACGCGGCGTCTCGAACAGCAACGCCGCCAGCGCCAGCGCGACACAGCCCGCCAGCATCTGCAGGCCCACGATCATCAGGAAATTCCCGCCCGAGGTCGCGCCGCGCACCAGCAGCGTCGCTGCCGTCAGCGCCATCACACCCAGGCCGCAAAGCAGGACACCGGTCAGGTCCACGCCGCCGCTCAGCCGGGCGCTCATGATGATGAACACGCCGACCACCCCGGCCAGCAACCCCGCCACCCCCAGCGGCCGCAACCGTTCGCCCAGAAAGGCCCAGGCGGCAAAGCCGACCAACAGGGGCATGGTTGAGGCAATGATCGCGGCCAGAGACGCTTCGACGGTCTGCATGGCGACAAAGTTCAGGCCCAGGTAGGTCGCGTTCTGCAAGACACCGAAAACAATCGTCGCCCGCCATTGCGCCGGGGTCAGCCGCCAGCTTTGGCCCAGCGCAAGCGCAATTCCCACGCCAATCAGGCCCGAGATCAGATAGCGCACCGAAAGCGCCCAGAGCGGCGATGCATATTCGACGATGATCCGGGCAGAGGAAAAGGCCGAGGACCACATCACGACAAAGACCAGACCCGCCAGAATTGCGCGAATATCCATGTTCTGCCTTTACGTAACTGCCTCGGATCACTTCAGGGAAGGGCAACCGTGTGCCTGCGCCTCTGCATCCTGTAACAATCAGGCAAGGCAATGGCCAGAAATCAATCGGACCCTTTGCGCAAGGTCTGGATCATGCGCGCTGCAAGGGAAAGAAAATGCGGCACCTCCTTGTCATCCAGATCTGCCAGCGCGCGGTCGTTTACCCCCGCCGCCAGGGCGAGTGCGCGCTCTTCCAACGCCTTTGCATGGGGTGTCAGGTAGATCAGTCGCGAGCGGGAATCATCGGGGTTCGGCTTGCGCCGGATCAACCCGTCCCGCTCCATCCGTTTGAGTGTCAGCGCCAGCGTCGCCTGTTCCACGTCCACCTCCCGGACCAGTTCAGCCTGTGTCCGCCCGTCCCGTTCCCAGAGGGCGAGAAGGGTGGGAAACTGCCCCGGCGACAGGCCCAGAGGGCTGATCGCTTCGGCCAGCGCCTGCTCCATGAGGCGGGCAAGGTGATTGACCAGATAACCGGCCGATTGGTCCTTGAAGTGCGACATGAGGAGACCCTAACCGGAATTTCTACAGCATGCTATACAAAATCCTTGACCAGACCATCAAACAAATATACATAGCATGCTATTCAAATCAGGAGAAATCACATGTTCCGATTGATTCCACCCGCCCTCACCACAGCCATACTGATCGCAGGAGGTGCCGCCATGGCGCAGCAGACCGTTACACTCATCAACGTCTTTGAAGTGCCCGAAGAGCGCTATGAAGAAACCGTCGCCATGTGGGAAGCCGCCCGTGATGTGATGAAGGCCCAGCCGGGCTATGTCGCCACCAGCCTGCACACCGCCCTCGATGAAGGCGCGACATTCCGACTGGTCAATATCGCCGAATGGGAAAGCCCGGCGCATTTCCAGGCAGCGGCCAAGGCACTGAAGGAAGCTGAGACGCCCAAGGTCGAGGGGTTGAAGTTTCACCCGATGCTCTATCGCATGCTGCGACAGGACCCTGAAAACTGAAAGAGCCGCCCGAAGGCGGCCCAGTCAATTGTTCAAGTCAGCGTAAGGTGACGGCTTAACCGTTCACGCTGTCCTTAAGCGCTTTCGCGATGGTCATCTTGACCACCTTGTCCGCGTCTTTCTTGAATTGTTCGCCGGTGGCGGGGTTGCGCACCATACGCTCGGGGCGTTCGCGGCAATAGATCTTGCCGACGCCGGGCAGGGTCACTGCGCCGCCTGCGGACACTTCCTTGGTGATCAGGTCGCAGACTGCTTCCAGTGCGGCGCCTGCCGATTTCTTGTCAGAACCCATCTGTTCCGCCAGCGCGGCGACGAGCTGAGTCTTTGTCATTGGTTTGGTTGCCATGTTCTTATCTCCTTAGACTGCCCGAATTTGGGGCCTCGTGTGCAGAATGTAACGTTATGTTGTGGGGCAACACAACGCGTTGTAGGTCGAAAATCCTTATTTTCTTCGCTTTTTCGCGGTTTTTCGCCGTCAAAGGAAGGCCGTTTCGTCAAATGACCGCAATTTCCGGCTGTGAATCCGCTCCAGGGGGGTGCTTCGCAGCGTTTCCATGGCCCGGATTCCGATCATCAGATGGCGCGAAACCTGTGTCTTGTAGAAGTCTGACGCCATGCCGGGCAGTTTCAATTCGCCATGCAGCGGCTTGTCCGAAACGCACAAAAGCGTGCCATAGGGCACCCTGAACCGGAAACCGTTCGCGGCAATGGTCGCGCTTTCCATGTCCAGCGCGATGGATCGCGACTGGCTGAGCCGCTGCACCGGGCCGGACTGGTCGCGCAGCTCCCAATTGCGGTTGTCGATGGTGGCAACGGTGCCGGTCCGCATGATCCGCTTCAGCTCATAGCCTTCAAGCTGGGTCACTTCGGCCACGGCCTTTTCCAGCGCGATCTGGATTTCCGCCAGCGCCGGGATCGGCACCCAGATCGGCAGGTCATCGTCCAGAACATGGTCTTCGCGCAGATAGGCATGGGCCAGCACGAAATCGCCCAGCGCCTGGGTGTTGCGCAGCCCGGCGCAATGGCCGACCATCAGCCAGGCATGGGGCCGCAACACCGCGATGTGATCGGTTGCCGTCTTGGCGTTGGACGGGCCGACACCGATGTTGACCAGCGTGATCCCCGACCCGTCCGCCCGCTTGAGGTGATAGGTGGGCATCTGCGGCGTCTTGATCGTATCCGGAATGGCTGTGTCGCCATCCGTGATCTCCACGTTTCCAGTGCTGACAAAGGAGGTATAGCCGCTGTCCGGGTCGTTCAGCTGCGCGCGGGCAAAGGCTTCGAACTCGGTCACGTAGAACTGGTAGTTGGTGAACATGACATGGCATTGGAAATGTTCGGGGGCCGTGGCGGTGTAATGCGCCAGACGCGCCAGCGAATAATCCACGCGCTGCGCGGTAAAGGGTGCCAGCGGGCGCACCCCGTCGGTTTCGACGAAGGTGCCGTTCACGATATCATCGTTTGTCGTGCTCAGGTCCGGCACGTCAAAGACATCGCGCAGGATGAAATTGCCCGCCCCTTCCTGCGGCAGGTTGATGGCAGTTTCCGAGGTGACAGCGAAATGGATCGGGATCGGCGTGTCCGAGGTGCCGATGACAACCGGCTGGCCGTGGTTCTCGATCAGCAGGCCGATCTGCTGGATCAGGTAGTGCCGGAACAGGTCCGGCCGTGTGATCGTTGCCGAAAATGTGCCCGGCGAGGACACATGGCCAAACGAAAGTCGGCTGTCCACATGCGCATAGCTTGAGGTGGTGAACCGCACCTCGGGGTAATAGGCGCGAATGCGGGTGCCGTCCTCCGCTGCCTGTGTCACGGTTTCAAAGCTGTCGCGCAGAAAGGCCGTTGCCTGTTTATAAAGTGCTGTCAGCCTGTCCACGGCTGCGGTGGCATCGGTAAAGGCCTCGGCCTTCGGGGTATCTGGTGATTTCAGTTTCATATCGGTTCCTTCTTTTGTTTTTGGGGCGGTCCTGCCCTCGTTTCCCGGCGTGATAGCTGCGCGATGTTACGACACGATCACATCGGTAAATTCAAATCTGCGCACGTCCACCAGCCCCAGATCAGAGATCCTCAACTCGGGGATCACCACCAGCGCCAGCAGGGAATGCTGCATATAGGCATTGTTCAGTTTGCAGCCGCAGTCTCGCATGGCCTGCATCATCGCCTGGGTCTTTGCCGCAACCTCCGCTGCCGGGCTGTCCGACATCAGGCCCGCGATGGGCAGTTCCACCAGCGCCAGCTCCTGCCCGTCGCGAAAGATCACGATACCGCCACCGACGCCGCGCAGCCGGTTCGCCGCCAGCGCCATCTGGCCTGCATCGGTGCCCACCACGATCATGTGGTGGCTGTCGTGAGCCACGGTCGAGGCCATCGCCATCCGCCCCTCATAGCCAAAGCCCGAGACAAAGGCATTGACCACGCCGCCCGTCGCCCGGTGCCGTTCGACCAGCGCGATCTGGCAGACTTCGCCGGTGGCCTGAACCCGGCCTTCCGTCACCGGTAGCTCGAACTGCAGCGCCTTGGTGGGGGCCTGGTTTTCGACCACACCGATCACATTGGCGGTGACACCATTGGCCCCCTCCGGCGCGGGAATGGCGAAATCATCGCCCACCAGATCACGTGCCATTTTCACCGTCTTCCGGGCCTCTTGCGGCCAGTCATAATGCGGGCATTCGGTCAGGCATACGCCGTCCTGCGCCACGATCTGGCCCCGTGCAATCACCAGTTCGATGGGCAGGGTCTTCAGATCCGACGTCAGGATCACATCGGCCCGCCGCCCCGGCGTGATCGACCCGATCTCACGCTCCAGCCCGAAATGCGTTGCCGTGTTGATCGTTGCCATCTGCAGCGCCACCAGTGGGTCGCAACCGCACTCAATGGCATGGCGCACCACCCGGTTCATATGCCCGTCATTGACCAGCGTGCCGGAGTGGCAATCGTCGGTGCACAGGATCATGTTGCGCGAATCCAGCCCCTTTTCCGTGATCGCGGTGATCTGGCTTTCCACATCATACCAGGCGCTGCCCAGCCGGATCATCGAGCGCATGCCCTGCCGCATCCGCGCCACCGCATCCGCCTCGCAGGTGCCTTCGTGATCGTCCGCAGGCCCGCCCGCCACATAGGCCGCAAAGGCCGGGCCAAGATCGGGCGAGGCATAATGCCCGCCCACCGTCTTGCCCGCCTTCTGGGTTGCCGCGATCTCGGCCAGCATCTGGGGGTCGGCATTGGACACCCCGGGAAAGTTCATCATCTCGCCCAGCCCGATGATGCCGGGCCAGGCCATTGCCTCGGCCACATCCTCGGCGCTGATCTCGAAACCCGTGGTTTCCATTCCCGGCGCAGAAGGCGCGCAGGAGGGCATCTGGGTGAAGATGTTGACCGGCTGCATCAGCGCCTCGTCATGCATCATGCGCACGCCGACCAGTCCCAGCACATTGGCGATCTCATGCGGGTCGGTGAACATCGAGGTGGTGCCATGCGGGATCACGGCGCGGGCAAATTCCGCCGGGGTCAGCATCCCGGATTCGATATGCATATGTCCGTCGCAAAGACCGGGGATCATGTAGCGGCCTTCGGCCTCGATGATCCGCGTGTGCGCGCCCCGGCAATGCCCTGCATCCGGTCCGACAAAGGCGATCCGCCCGGCCACGATGGCTATGTCATGGTCAGCCAGGGTTTCGCGGGTATGGACATTGACCCAGACACCCCCCCGGATGATCGTGTCGGCAGGGGCGCGACCGGCGGCTACATCGACCAGTTGCGCGGCGCTATCGGGCCAAGTTGGAAAAATATCTTGCGTCATGGCGTAATGGATCAAGAATCGCGACCGCGTGCAAGGGGCGACGCCGGGTTTCTTGAAACTGTCATATTACCCGCCTATGCAGGCCGAATGGACATCGTGATCTTTCATAACCCCGACTGCGGCACATCGCGCAATGTGCTGCAGATCATCCGCGACGCGGGCTATCAGCCCGAAGTCATCCCCTATCTCGATACCGGCTGGACCCGTGGCCAGCTTCTGGCGCTTTTTGCGGCGGCGGGGCTGACGCCGCGCACCGCCCTGCGCACCAGCAAAAGCCCGGCGGCGGAGCTTGGGCTGCTTGACCCCGACGTCAGCGACGACACCCTGCTGGAGGCGATGCTGACCCATCCCGTGCTGGTCAACCGCCCGATCGTCGCCTGCCCGCAGGGCGTCCGGCTGTGCCGACCCTCCGAAACCGTACTCGACCTGTTGCCGACCTGGCCCAAGGGCCCCTACCACAAGGAAGACGGGGACTTGCTGATAGACGCCCAAGGCAACCGCGCCTAGACTGTTCGGGCAACAACCGGCAGGGCACCATGAACTACGACGACATTACCCCGGAAGATTTCGGTGCTTCCCTGCGCGGACTTGGACTGAACCTGCTGGTGCGCGATGTGGCGCGGCAGGTCTCCTTTCTGGAACAGGTTTTCGGCATGAAGGCTTTTCAGCCCACCGCTGACTTTGCGATCATGACCTACGGCAATCAGGTGTTCCAATTGCACAGCGATGGCACCTATCACAGCAATCCGCTGCTGGGCCTGTTGCCCGAAAGCCCCCCGCGCGGCGGCGGTATCGAGATCAGGCTCTATGACAGCGACCCCGAAGCCAGCTGCCGCAAGGCAGAGACAGCGGGCGGCACCGTCCTGCAGGCCCCCACCGACAAACCCCACGGCCTGCGCGAAGCCTATATTCTGTGCGAAAACGGCTATGCCTGGGTGCCCAGCCGACCGCTGACCTGACCAGAACGCCGCCTTTTTCCGAGGCGCGGATCACAAACGAGATGACCTGCCGGGCCGGGCCTTGGAAAATCTGTGTCATCGTCTAGTGTCAGCCCGAAGGAGCCGCATCATGACCGTTACCCAAATGAAACCGAACATGGATTACTGGCAGGAACGCGTGGACCTCGCCGCCGCTTTTCGCTGGACCGCAAGGCTGAACATGCACGAGGGGGTTGCGAACCATTTCTCTCTCGCCGTGGATGATGTCGGCACGCAATTCCTGATGAATCCCAATCAGGTGCATTTTTCGCGGGTCAAGGCCAGCGACCTTTTGCTGATTGACGCCAATGATCCAGAAACCCTGTCGGGGCCAAACGCGCCGGACCCCACGGCCTGGGGCCTGCATGGCGGCGTCCATCGCGCTTGCGCCCACGCGCGCTGCGTGATGCATGTCCATTCCATCCACGCCACGGTTCTGGCCTGCCTGCAGGACAGCCGCCTGCCCCCCATCGACCAGAATTGTTGCACCTTCTACAACCGCATCGTGATCGACGAGGACTACGGCGGCCTTGCCTTTGAGGACGAAGGCGACCGCTGCGCCGCCCTTCTGTCAGATCCGAAACACAAGGTCATGGTCATGGGGTCGCACGGGGTCATGGTGATCGGCGAGACGGTGGCCGAGACGTTCAACCGCCTCTACTATTTCGAGCGTGCGGCAGAGACCTATATCAAGGCCCTGCAAACCGGCATGCCGCTGCGCCGCATCCCGGATGACATCGCGGAAAAGACCGCGCAGGAACTTGAAAACTATCCCGAACAGGATGCGCGGCACCTGACCGAACTCAAGGCGATCCTTGACTCGGAAGGGTCCGATTACGCGCGGTAACATCTGCCCTGTCAGCCACAGCGATGCCGCACGCGTTGCCATTGCCGGTCGGCTTTGGTTATCTGCCTGAAATCACGCGCTGACAGGGCCCGCACATGAACATTCTTTTCGTCCACCAGAACATGCCCGGCCAGTACCGCGAACTTGTGCAATGGCTGGCGGCGACCGGCCAGCACCGCATCTATTTCCTGACGCAGCGCAAGAACGCGCCAGACCTGCCGGGGGTCGAGACCCGCAAGTACCAGACCCACCGCACCCCGGCAAAAGACGCCTATGGCCTGTCCCGTGTCTGGGAGGAAGCTACCGGCGCGGGCTTTGGCGCAGCGGTGGCCGCCCGCCGGATCGAACTGCAGGAAGGCTTCAGGCCCGACATCGTGGTCGGTCACGTTGGCTGGGGCGAACTGACCTTCTTCAAACAGATCTGGGCGGATGTGCCGATCATCGGCTTTTTTGAATATTACTATAACCTCACGGGCGGTTCCGTCGGCTTTGACCCCGATGAACCCATATCGGATCACGCCCCCTTCATGATGCATGCGCGCAATGCCGTGCCGCTGGCCAATATCGAAACCGTCGACCTGGGCCATTGCCCCACCTACTGGCAACGCGACCGTTTCCCGCGCAGCTTTCATGACCGGATGTATGTCTGCCACGACGGGATCCGCACCGACAAACTGCGACCCGACCCCGATGTCAGCCTTGGCCTGGGGCGGCTGTCCCGCGAACTCACCCGCAAGGACGAGGTGGTGACCTATGTGTCCCGCAACCTCGAACGCACAAGGGGGTTTCACATCTTCATGCGCTCCCTGCCGCGCATCCTGCGCGAACGCCCGGAGGCACGCATCCTGATCGTCGGCGGCAACGACGTCTCCTACGGCGGCAAAAGCCAGCACCCCGGCGGGCTGCGCGCCGAGATGGAAGCAGAAGTGGGCAAGAACCTCGACTGGGACCGCGTCCATTTCCTGGGCAATATCCCCTACCCCCTGTACCAGAAAATGATCCAGCTCAGCCGGTGCCACATCTACCTGACCATGCCTTTTGTGCTGTCCTGGTCGCTGCTGGAATCCATGTCGATGGGGGCCACCATCGTGGCATCGGATGTGGCCCCGGTCCGCGAGGCGATCACCCACAACGAAACCGGCCTGCTGGTCGATTTCTTCGATCCCGACGCGGTGGCGGCACAGGTGGTCAAGGTGCTGGCCAACCCGCAGGATTATGCCCATATCGGCAAGGCAGCGCGGGACCACGTGGTGAAGGAATATGATTTCCTCACCAAATGCCTGCCGGAACACATCGCGCAGATCAATGCGCTGGTGCCTTTGGACAAACAGATCAGAATGCCGGGGAGCTGAGTTAACGCTTCCGGAAAATGGCGATACTCGCCTGGTCGTCGCGGTGCTCCTTGGCCGCCTTGCTCCCGTAGATATTGACCAGCCGGTGCTCCACCTCCGCGATGGCCGGCGCCAATTGCTCGAATTTCGCCGCAAAACCGCGTGCCTCGAAATGTTCGGCGTTGATGGTCAGCACAAAAGCCGCACCGGGACGGGCGATCCTGATGACCTCATCCAGCGCATCCGGCCCCACATGCCCATGGGTAAAGGTGCCTGAGCTGACCACCGCATCATAGGTCGCATCAGGAATGTCCAGCGGCCTGGTCAGGTCCGCCTCGATCGTCCGGCGGTAATGGCCCTTGGAGGCGGCCGTGGCCAGCATCTGCGGCGAGATATCCAGCGCATCAATTGCCATCGTTCCGCGCATCAGCATGTGATCCGCGATCAGCCCGGTGCCAGCACCAAGGTCCAGCACCGGCCCCGCCCCCTGATAGGTCTCGGCCAGGATCAGCGCCACCATACGCGGCAACTGATAATCCATCTCCCTGGCAAATCCGCTGTCATAGCTGTCGGCCCAATCGGCATAGAGCTTGCGGTTGTCGTCAGGTGTCCGCAGCGCATAGGCCTTTTCAAGGTCGGGATCGGTCATGAACACTCCTTTTTCACGACCCTACCGCGACTTTAACAATGCCTCAATCGCACCGACAATCGCGGGGGATTCCGGCTTTACCGGCGCGCCCCATGTGCCAGCCACCCGGCCATCAGGCCCGATCAGAACCTTGTTGAAGTTCCAGCGCGGCTCAAACCCCGTCTCGGTCTTCACCGCCTGGTAGAACGGATGCGCCTTGCTGCCCCGAACCGGGGTGATGTCGGTCATCGGCAGGTCAAGGCCAAAGGAAACCTCGCAGAATTCCTTGACCTCCGCCGCGCTTGCCAGCTCCTGATTGAAATCATCGGAGGGCACCGCCAGCACAACCAGCCCGCGCGCCCTGTAGCGGTCGTAAAGCGCCTGCAACCCGTCATATTGCCCGGTGTAGCCGCATTGCGACGCGGTGTTCACCACCAGCACCGGCTGTCCGGCCCATTGGCTGAACCGGTGTTCGCCCCCGTCGATATTCGAAAACACCACATCGCGCGGCGCCGCCTGCGCCACCGTCGCACTCAGGATCAAAGCCAGGAACCACCGCATGATCATTCTCCGTTCAGCAATCTGCACCATCAGACACGGCGCGGGATCACATTGAGTTGCACGGAACGGTAAACCCTTTCATTCTTGCGCGAAAACACCATCTATTGCACTGAGAGTTTCACGGAGGGATTGCATGCCAACCTACACCAAAAACCCCGACGCCATTGCAGCACTTAGTGCGGAAGAATTCTATGTCACACAGGAAAGCGGCACGGAACGCCCCGGCACTGGCAAGCTGCTGGGCAACAAGGAGCCGGGCATCTACGTTGACATCGTGTCAGGCGAACCCCTGTTCGCCAGCGCCGACAAATACGAAAGCGGCTGCGGCTGGCCCAGCTTCACCAAACCCATCGACAATGTGACCGAACACCGCGACGTCACGCTCGGCATGGTCCGGACCGAGGTGCGGTCCAAACATGGTGACAGCCACCTTGGCCATGTGTTCCCTGACGGCCCCCGCGACCGCGGCGGCCTGCGCTATTGCATCAATTCCGCCTCGCTCCGCTTCGTCCACCGCGACGACATGGAGGCCGAGGGATACGGTGAATACCTTGACCAGGTGGAGGACGTGGCATGAGTACCGAACGCGCAGTACTGGCAGGCGGATGTTTCTGGGGCATGCAGGACCTGATCCGCAAACGGCCCGGTGTGGTTTCGACCCGGGTGGGCTACACGGGCGGCGATGTGCCCAATGCAACCTATCGCAATCACGGCACCCATGCCGAGGGGATCGAGATCATCTTCGACCCGGAGAAGACATCCTATCGCGCGCTGCTGGAGTTCTTCTTTCAGATTCACGACCCCACCACGCTGAACCGGCAGGGCAACGACCGCGGGATGAGCTATCGCTCGGCGATCTACTACGTCAACGAGGCCCAGAAAGAGACCGCGCTGGAGACGATTGCCGACGTCGAGGCCTCTGGCATCTGGCCCGGCAAGCTCGTGACCGAGGTCGAACCCGTCAGCGATTTCTGGGAGGCCGAGCCGGAGCATCAGGATTATCTGGAGCGCATCCCGAACGGCTATACCTGCCACTTCCCCCGCGCCGATTGGGTCCTGCCCAAACGCGCCGCAGCGGAATAGACCGCGATCACAATTCAAATCCGACAGACCCGGGAACCATCCCGGGCCTGTTGACCGTGCCGCCAGGTTATTACCGTTTTGATCTAGCGATCCGGCTCGGACCAGTCTGACGCGGCGCTGTTGCTGCGTTGCAGTCTGAAGGCCAGGCCCAGGGCAACGCCGACCCCGATGGCAACCGTCAGATCAGCGAGCACCGTCAGCACCAGGGTCAGGAACAGCAGGAAAACATCGGATTTCCGTGCCGACAGATAGCCCCGCCACTTCTGGGGCTCGCTCATGTTCCAGGCGGTCAGGATCAACAGCCCGGCGAGCGCGGGCATCGCCATGTATCCGACCAGCCGCGATGCCAGCAGCATGACAACCAGAATCGTCACCGCATGGATCAGACCGGCCACCGGTGTCTTGCCGCCCGCCCTAATGTTCGTGGCCGTCCGCGCGATTGCCCCGGTTGCGGGCAACCCGCCAAAGAAGGAGGACCCGATGTTTGCGGCCCCCTGGGCCAGCAGCTCTGCATTGGGGCGGTGATGCCCGGAAATCATCCTGTCGGCCACCATGGCGGACAGCAGCGATTCCACACCGGCCAGAAACGCGATGATGACAGCTGAGGGCAGCAGCTCGATCACCCGGTCGAACCCAACGACAGGCAGTGTCGGCCAGGCCGGGGCACTCGGCAACTCCCCGAACTGCGACCGAATGGTCTCCACCGGCAGGTCGAGGATCGCCACACATGCGGATGTGCAGGCAACCGCGACGATCAACCCCGGTAGTTTTGGCGCCGCCCGGCGGAAAAGCACGATCAGCACCATCGTGACACACCCGATCAGCGCCGAGGCGACAGAGAAACTTGAACCAGCTTCCCAAAGGACCTCCAGCTTCGCAAGAAACGCCGCAGGAACCCCCGCCACATCCAGCCCGAAAAGATCCTTGAGCTGACTGGTCGCGATGATGATGGCAATGCCGATGGTGAACCCGTTGATCACAGGCTCCGGAATATGCCGGATCAGGACCCCGGCCCGGAAATATCCGGCCACCAGCAGGATCAAACCGGCCATGAAGGTGGCCATGACCAACCCGTCATAGCCATGTTCCGCAATCACCCCGAACACGACGACGATGAATGCCCCTGTCGGGCCGCCGATCTGAACCCGGCTCCCGCCCAGCAGCGAGATCAGGAAACCGGCGACAATGGCGGTCAACAGCCCTTTCGCCGGATCAGCGCCGGAGGCAATCGCGATGGCAAGGCTCAGGGGTAGCGCCACCATCGCAACGGTGACGCCAGCAATCGCATCCTGAATCAGAAGCGACCCCGTATAACCCCGCATTGTCGTCAGTATCTTCGGTTTCATGAGCAGAGGTTAGGACTCCGACAATCTGTTGTCATTCAAAAGCAGAGCGCCAGATTGCCGCGCCCGCAGGGCAGGCACGTCCGGGGGTCAGCCCTCCGCCACCCTTGGCCGCCCAGAGGCCTCCACCGTCACCACCGCTTCGATGAACACTTCGCGCGCCTCGACACCTGCGGTGCGAATGTCGCGGTTCACGGAAATCTGGATGTCAGCGGCACCCGCCGCCTGCGCATCCGCCATCGCATGGCCGCGCAGGACCTCTTCCAGACGGTCCAGTGCGGCATGCTGATCGCCAAAGTCCTGCGGCCCCTCCACCAGATGCACCCGGTACTTCCCCTCGCTGGGTGCCGTCACGGTGCCGCTCTGGCGCATCGTCACGCGCCCCACCACCGCCCCGATGGCATTGGCGACACCGGCATGCTCCGGCAGAATCATCTCGCAGCCCAGCCGCGCACCCACCGCCGGATAATAACTCGCGGCAGAGGCCCCCAATCCGATCACCGGCACATCCAGCCCGGTCTGCAACCGCACCAGCCCGCGATGTCCCGCCATGCCGCGTTGCATCAACACATGTTGCGCCAGCACCTCCGGCGCGATCCCGAAAACCGTATCTTCCTCGGCAAACGCAGTTTCGAGAAGCGCCAGACAGGTCTGATGGGTCAGCCGATCCACGATCATCTGCGCCACATCCTCGGCGCTGTTGGACAGCACATCGCCCGCCCCGGTCCGCCTGCGCCCGAACAATTGCAACGCCTTGCGCGCGGCGGTGGTGTCCCACTCCAGCACCCGGCCCAGCACGTGGCTGGCATCAGAGGGCGTGACCCCCGCAATCTGCACCAGCCCCCGCTCCACCAGCCGCTTCAGCGCACCCTGTTCGATCCGCGCACGCAGCACATCGCCAAGGGGATGCACCCCGGCCCCGATCCGCTCCAGCAAGGCCGCCTCGCGCGGGCCCAGCCCCTCTGTGGTCTGGCCGGGCACCGCCCGCACAAACCGCGCGTCATGTTCGCCCGGCGTCACCGCCCGCAACTGCGCATCCAGCGCATCATGAACCACTTCCGGCGCATCGACCGCCACCAGTGACACCGGCAACAACCGGCGTGGTCCCAGCGTGACGCCGCCGCGCAGCCCCTCGCTGATGAAATGCACCTCGCTGTCGCCGCCCAGACCGGTGGTGCGCATCGCCACCGCCTCGACCATCGTGCGATAGGGGCCGACCCGCGCCCCCGCCGGGTCAATCGCCGGTCTGCCGCCGCGCAACAGCGCCACATCCGTCGTTGTCCCCCCGATGTCGCTGACCAGTGCCAGTTCAGCCCCGGTCAGCCAGCGCGCCCCCACGATAGAGGCGGCAGGCCCGCTCAGGATCGTCTCGATCGGGCGCTCGCGGGCCTGGGCGCTGGAAATCAGCGCACCATCGCCCCGCACGACCATCATGGGCGACGTGATCCCCAGCGACTTCAGCTCATCCTCGGCGCGTCCGATCAGCCGGTCGATCATCCCGATCAGCCGCGCATTCAACACAGCCGTCATCGCGCGCTTGGGGCCGTTCAGCTTTGCCGACAACTGATGCGAGGCCGAAACCGGCCGCCCGGTCACCTGCGCCACCAGTTCCGCCGCCCGCAGTTCATGTGCCGGGTTCCGGGTGGCAAACTGACCGGCCACGGCAAAGCCGCTGACATCCTGCCGATGACGCTCCAGAAAGGCGATCAGCCCCGCCTCGTCCAGCGCCCGCACTTCCGCGCCAGCGTGATCATGACCACCTGCCAGCACGATGGCCGGATCCCCCTTCAAAGCGTCGGACAGCCCATGCGCCTCAAGATCCCGCTCTCGGAAACCGATATAGATCAGTGCAACGCGCCCGCCCTGCCCCTCTACCAGCGCATTGGTGGCAAGTGTGGTCGACAGCGACGCCAGCGAAATCTCCGACGGCGCGATGTCGGCCGAGGCAAGCACCGCACGGACGGCACCGCCGATCCCTTCGGCCAGGTCATGCCGGGTGGTGAGTGACTTGGCCGAGGCGACCACCACCTCATCATCGCGGATCAGCACCGCATCCGTATAAGTTCCACCCGTGTCCACGCCCAACAGCAACGCCATGCCAGTCTCCACTCTGTTCCGCTAACGGTGTACCTGACCCCGCGCCGTGGTCCATACCCCAGGGCTCAGGCCCCGTTCATCCTACGCAGGCTCCAGACGCGCAACCGCCCAGCGCGCAGCATCGGCCACCGTGGCATCCGCGTCCTCGCACAATGCCTGCGCAGCCTGCCGCAATTCGGGCAGGCCAGAGTTCCCGATGGCGTAAAGCACGTTGCGTACAAACCGGTCCCGGCCGATCCGCTTGATCGCCGAACCTGAAAACCGCGCGCGAAAGGCAGCGTCGTCAAGCGCCGCCAGCGCCACAAGATCCGCCGCGCGCACCTCTGGCCCGTGATAGCGCAGATCGCTGGCGGCGACGGCGAACTTGTTCCAGGGACAAACCGCAAGGCAATCGTCGCAGCCATAGATGCGGTTGCCCATCAGGCGGCGCAGTTCGGGGTCCACCGGGCCCTTGTGCTCGATCGTCAGATAGGAAATGCAGCGCCGCGCATCCAAACGGTAAGCGGCAGGAAAGGCACCTGTCGGACAGATATCCAGACAGGCCCGGCAAGACCCGCAATGGTCAGCCTCCGGCGCATCCACCGGCAGGTCCAGTGTGGTGAATACCGACCCCAGAAAGGCCCAGTTCCCCCAGTCCCGGCTCAACAGGTTGGTATGTTTGCCCTGCCAACCCAGCCCGGCGGCCTGCGCCAGGGCCTTTTCCGGCACCGGGGCGGTATCGACAAAGACTTTCACCTCGCAAGGCTCCTGCGCGATCAGCCAGCGCGCCAGCCGTTTGAGCCGTTTCTTGACAATATCATGATAATCGCGCCCCTGGGCATAGACCGAAATCGCCGCCTTTTCCGGGTGCTCCAGCACCGCCAGCGGGTCCTGCTCCGGCGCATAGCTTTCTGCCAGCATGATCACCGACCGCGCCTCCGGCCAAAGCGCCGCAGGGTTGCCGCGCCAGTGCATCCGCTCGGCCATCCAGCCCATCTGCCCGTGATATCCCGCCTCGACAAAGGCCTGCAGCCGCCCCGGCACCTCAGGCACGGCATCGGGCCTGCAGATCCGCGCGGAGACGAACCCCTCGCGCAGCGCCTCTGCCACCAGCTTCGCCTTCAGGTCCATTCTTTTTGGCCTCAAATATCCGCGGGGGGTCCGGGGGGCAAAAAGCCCCCCGGCGCGCGGCTTAAAAATCCAGGTCGTTGTAATGTTTCGGGGGCGGGAAACCGGGCACCTGATCCGCCAGCAAGGCGCGGAACGCAGGCCGCGACTTGATCTTGGCATACCAGTCCTTGACCACATCACTGCGGTTCCAGTCCACGTCCGAAATATAATCCAAAGACGACAGATGCGCCGCCGCGGCGAAATCCGCCAGGGTCATCACATCGCCTGCCAGCCAGCGGCGATGGTCCAGCAGCCAGGCCATGTAGTCCAGATGATATTTGATCGCCTTGGCACCCGCCTTGACGTTGGTGCTGTCCGGGTAACCCTGTTTCATCACCTTCTTGTTGACCCGCTCATAAAGCAGTTTGGAGGTCACTTCGCGGTGGAACTTGTCATCGAACCAGCTCACCAGCCGCCGTACTTCAAGCCGCTGCACCGGGTCGACGGGCATCAGCGGCGGCTCGGGGCGGGTTTCCTCGATATATTCGCAGATCGCAGCACTCTCGGCCATCATGATCCCGTCGAGCCGCAGCACCGGCACCTTGCCTGCCGGATTGCGCCGCATGAAATCGGGGTCCTGTTCCCAATAGCGTTCCTCGACCAGTTCCACCTCGATCTTCTTTTCGGCGAGGCTCAGGCGGACCTTGCGGCAAAAAGGCGATAGCGGGACGTGAAACAGACGGGCCATACTCAGCTTTCGGATAATAAAGGAGTGGAGCCATCCATGCCCCTAATCCCGGTGGTTTTCAACTCTCGAAACAGGCCGCACGTCCGTCATTGCGGATCGTTGCCGCCCCGTCGCGCACCTGCCGGGCGCGTTTGAGAACATAATCACTGGGCTTTGCCGCGGACCTCTTCTTGGGCGCGGGCAGGATCGCCGCCAGCCGTGCGGCCTGGGTTGCAGACAGATCGGAGGCCGGGACACCAAAATAATGCTGCGCCGCAGCTTCGACCCCGAAAACACCCTCGTCGAATTCGGCAATGTTCAGATAAACCTCGACAATCCGCCGCTTGGACCAGACTGCCTCCATCACCGGAGTGATCAGCGCCTCCATGGCTTTGCGCAGCCAGGTGCGGCCATGCCACAGATAGACGTTCTTGACCGTCTGCTGGCTGATCGTCGATGCGCCCCGGTTCGACCCCGCCGCAATCGCCTTGCGGATCGCGATCATGTCGAACCCCCAGTGCTGACAGAAATTCGCATCCTCCGCCGCCACGGCAGACCGCGCCATCACGGGGGCCATCCTGTCCAGGGACACCCAGGTCTGCTTGACCCCGCCCAGCCGGCGACTTTCAGAGAACATATAGGCTGTCGTCGGCGGATTGATCACCGCACCCAGCACCACCAGGAACACCACCAGCAGAAACACCGCCGATACCGCCCGCAGCACCAGCCGCGTCACCCGCTTTTTGAACGAGCGCCGGGCGGGCGGCTTTGACGTGGTCTTTTTCAACGTGGTTTTCGATGCGCGGGCCATCCCCCAGCTATAGGGGGGCTCAGGGGTTTTGTGAACGCCCCGCTTGTGCAATCTGCCGCGCCAGGTAGGCGCCTATCAGTGCCGAGGCCCGGGCCGATGGATGGGTGTTGTCCGCGGCGTAGTTCCCCGGTTCGGCCGGGTCGATCACATCCTCGGAATCCACGAACAGGACACCAGGGCTGGCTTTGGCAAACCGCGCAAGGCGTGTTTCCATCCGCACCAGATCGTCGCGACAGCCGTTGAACGACCCTTTGCCGTTGCCCGCGTAATAGCCCATCCACAGGATCCGCGCGCCACTTTCTGCCCGAAGCCTGCTGACAAAAGCCGGAATCGCACCGGACATCCCGTCTGCCCCGATCAGCCTGTCCACAACCCCGGCGCAAGCGCCGCAACCACAGTCGGACCCCAGATCATTCGCACCGCCGTTGATCACGATCCAGTTCCACCGCCCGCCGGGAAACTGCCGCCTGATGTCAAAGCCCACCGCCCCGGCCAGACCGGAGTCATTGTCGAACTGTGCCCCCGGCACCGCCTTGCTGACCACATTGCGGCCCAGTGCCGCCTGCATCGCATCGGGAATCGCGGCATCGCTGCCGCCGTTCCAGGCCATGACGGAATCGCCCAGAACCAGAATGTCCCCACCGCCGCGCCGGGTCGCGTCGGTGCAGGCCGTCAGCAATGCAACAGCCAGAAGGAAAAGGGAAAGCAATCTGATCATCATGCAAGGCAGCTAGCCTGCCCCGGCCCGAGGTAAAGGGCGGGGGTGTCGGTTCAGGCGGCGATCATCTGCGCCTCTGCCCGCCGCAGAACCCTGCGCACGGCACGCCCGTCATCCGCCGGACCTGCAATCTGGTCGGGGAAAAGCGCCAGCAACTCCGCCTGTGCCGCCGTCCCTGCCGCATCCAGCGCATAGGCGGGCAGACAGCTTTCCGACGGGATGCCCTGGCCAAAAATGATCTGATGGCGGTCAAAGACAAGATGGACATAGGTCACCACACCGCCGGACACCTGCCGCACGGTATCTCCGTTGACCAGATGTTTGGCCGCAACCAGCACTTCGTCCTGGCCAAAGTACAATTCCGCCCGCCACCCGGACACAAGTATCCGGTGCTGCGGTGACACCAGCAGAGGTGCCGTGTTTCCGATGGCCCCAAGCGCAAAGCGGATCGGTGCGACATCGCCCGCCGCCCGAAACCTGTCCGCCAGAATCTGCCGGATCGGCTGTGCGCCGTGGTCCAGCGTCTCGACCTGATCTCCGATCTCCAGGGTCTCGATGGCTCGCAGCCCCCCAGGTGTCCGGATCATCGTGCCGGGCGTGAAACATGTGGGGCCGAAACTGCCCACCGGCGTCTGTGTGCTGTTGGTGACGAAGGTGGAGGAAACGAAGGTCCCGTTCTGCAAGACCTGCCCGTCTGTCGGAGTAAAGACCGGGGCGCCGGAGGCGAGGTAGAAGGTCACGCCGGTATATGTCACCGTGGAATTGTCCGGCAACCGGATGGTCAGCGTATCGCCCACCCAGACATCGGTGATCGCCGTGCCGTTGAACGTATCGCCCGAGTTGTTGCGGATCAGACCATCGTCATTCTGATCGGTGAACGTCACCAGCTGGAAGGTCAGCGGCGTGCCCACGGGCGGTGCGGCGCCGGGATCGACGGTGAAAAACTGGTCCTGATAGGATGCGGGCATGGATACACCTTCGGCTCTTGCGGGCTTTGTGTATCGCCGGAAAATCAGGTCTCATTATGACCGGATTTTAGTCAATTATGACCTAATAAAGGGTCCGCGCGCCCCAATTCAAAGCGGGGCGCGCGGCATTTCACAGCCTCATTCGGCGGGGACGGCCGCCTTGTCCAGGCTCAGCGGCGCAGGTAGATGCGCCAGCATCTCCTTGGGGCAAACCTGGATAAAGTTGTGCTTTTCGGTGTCCCAATGCTGCAGGATCTCCTCTGCCTTGCGGCTTTGGGTTTCCTCCAGATGACGCTCCAGCAGCTCTTCCAGCTCACCCAGCCAGTGGTCGACCGTGACCGGGCAGGTCACAATCGTCTCCCGGTTCATCAACGCCTTGACGGTATTTTCAGGGTCATAAAGATAGGCCATACCCCCGGTCATCCCGGCCCCGAAATTCGCGCCGATCTCGCCCAGGATCACCGCGACACCACCGGTCATATATTCGCAACCGTTGCTGCCGCAGCCCTCGATCACCACTTTCGCACCGGAGTTCCGCACGGCAAAGCGCTCACCGGCGCGACCGGCCGCAAACAGATAGCCGGATGTCGCCCCGTAAAGCACGGTATTGCCGATGATCGTATTCTCCGAGGCCACAATCGGGCTGGCCATATTGGGCCGGACCACGATCGTGCCGCCCGACAGGCCCTTGCCGACATAATCATTGGCATCGCCCGATACTTCGAGCTTCAGGCCCTTGGCTGCAAATGCGCCCAGCGACTGCCCGGCCGATCCGGTCAGTTTCACCGTCAGGTGATCCGCCTGCAGCTTGTTGCGCATGCCGAACTTCTTGATGATATGGCTGGAAACGCGGGTGCCCACGGTCCGGTGCGTGTTCTGCACTGCATAGGACAATTGCATCTTCTCGCCATCCTCAAGGAAGCGCGCCGCATCGCGCACGATCTGGGCGTCCAAAGTGTCCAGCACCGCCTGCCGGGGCTTGTCCCGGTCATAGACATTGTGCTGCGCCCCATCGACCGCGATCAACAGCGGGTTGAGGTCCAGGTCGTCCAGATGCGCGGAGCCGCGGCTGACCTGCGCCAGCAGATCGGCACGCCCGATCACCTCGTCCAGGCTGCGCGCCCCGAGGCTTGCCAGGATCTCGCGCACTTCCTGCGCGTAGAAGGTGATCAGGTTGACCACCTTGTCGGCACTGCCGGTGAACCTGCCACGCAGCGCCTCGTCCTGGGTGCAGACACCCACCGGGCAGGTGTTGGACTGGCACTGGCGGACCATGATGCAACCCATGGCAATCAGCGCGGCGGTGCCGATGCCATATTCCTCGGCCCCCATCATCGCCGCCATGACGATGTCACGCCCGGTGCGCAGCCCGCCATCGGTCCGCAGGGTCACGCGGTCGCGCAGGTTGTTCATCGACAGCACCTGATGCGCCTCGGTCAGCCCCATTTCCCAGGGCAGACCCGCATATTTGATACTGGTCGCGGGGGATGCCCCGGTGCCGCCATTGTGGCCCGAGATCAGGATGATGTCCGCCTTGGCCTTGGCCACGCCGGCGGCAATCGTGCCGACACCGCTTGAGGCCACCAGTTTCACCGTCACCTTGCAGCGCGGGTTGATCTGCTTGAGGTCATAGATCAGCTGCGCCAGGTCCTCGATCGAATAGATGTCGTGGTGCGGCGGTGGGGAAATCAGCGTGACCCCCTTGGTCGAATGCCGCAGCCGCGCGATCAGGTCGGTGACCTTCATCCCCGGCAACTGACCGCCTTCGCCGGGCTTGGCCCCCTGCGCCACCTTGATCTCCAGTTCTTCGCACTGGTTCAGGTATTCCGCCGTGACGCCGAAACGCCCGGACGCCACCTGCTTGATCTTGGCCGAAGGGTTGTCGCCATTGGGTTCCGGCACGAAATGCGCCGGATCCTCGCCACCTTCGCCCGAATCCGATTTTGCCCCGATCCGGTTCATCGCCACGTTCAGCGTCTTGTGCGCCTCAGGGCTGAGCGCGCCCAGCGACATGCCCGGCGTCACGAAACGCTTGCGGATCGACGTGATGCTTTCCACCTCTTCAAGCCCGATCGGTGCGCCCAGGGGCTTGATGTCGAGCAGATCGCGCAGGTGAATCGGCGGGTTCGACTTCATCTTGGCCGAATATTGCTGCCACATCTGATAGGATGCCTTGTTGCAGGCCATCTGCAGCATGTGCATGGAAGAGGCTTCCCAGGCGTGGGTCTCGCCGGATTTGCGCGCCTTGTAGAAGCCGCCGATGGGCAGAACGCTGCCATCGCCCGACCAGCCCCGCGCATGGACCTCTTCGGACTTGCGCTGGATACCGGTCACGCCGATGCCGCTGATCCGGCTGGTCATGCCGGGGAAATACTCCGCGCACATGGCCCGGGACAGGCCCACGGCCTCAAAGTTCAGACCGCCGCGATAGGAGGACACCACACTGATGCCCATCTTCGCCATGATCTTGAGCAGCCCCTGGTCAATCGCATTGCGATAGCGCGCGATTGCGGTGGTCAGCGAGATGTCCAGCAGGCCGCGCTCGATCCGGTCGGCCAGTGAATCCTCTGCCAGGTAGGCGTTGACCACGGTCGCACCGCAGCCGATCAGCACCGCAAAGTAATGCGGATCCACACATTCCGCCGACCGCACGTTCAGCGATGTAAAGGTCCGCAGCCCCTGACGGGTCAGATGGCTGTGTACCGCCGAGGTGGCCAGGATCATCGGCATGGCGACCCTCTCCTTGCCGCTCAGGTGATCGGTCAGCACCAGATGCCCCGCACCGGAACGCACGGCGTCTTCCGCCTCTGCCCGGATGCGTTTCAGGCCCGCGCTGAGGCTGCCCTCACCCGGGGCGAAGGAACAGTCGATGGTCACCACGTCCGCGTTGAAATGGCTGAACAACGCGTCGAACTGCGCATTGCCGACAAAGGGGCTGTCCAGCACCAGGATCTCGGTCTGGCTGCTGTCCTCGTCCAGCACGTTCTTCAGGTTGCCGAAGCGCGTCTTCAGGCTCATCACCCGGTATTCGCGCAGGCTGTCGATCGGCGGGTTGGTCACCTGGCTGAAGTTCTGGCGGAAGAAATGGCTCAGCGGCCGGTACTGGTTCGACAACACGGCAGAGGGTGTGTCATCACCCATCGAGGCCAGCGCCTCCTTGCCGTCCTCGGCCATGGGCGCCAGGATCTGCTCAAGATCCTCGATGGAATAACCCGCAGCCACCTGCCGCCGGCGCAGTTCATTGCCGGTAAAGACCGGCTTTTCGGTCACCTGCGCAAGCGGCTCGTCCAGCTCCACGATCTTGCCGACCCACTCGCCAAACGGCAAAGCCGCGGCCAGCTTGTTCTTGATCTGGGCATCGCCGTATAGCTTGCCCTTCTTCATATCGACGGAAATCAGCTGTCCCGGCCCCAGCGCGCCCTTGCGCACCACATTGGCCTCGTCCAGCGGAATCATCCCCGCCTCGGACCCTGCGATCAGCATGCCGTTGCTTGTCACCACATAGCGCATCGGGCGCAGACCGTTCCGGTCCAGCCCCGCGCAGACCCAGCGGCCATCGGTCATCGCCAATGCTGCCGGGCCGTCCCAGGGCTCCATCACCGAGTTGCAATAGGAATACATGTCGCGCCAGGCCTGGGGCAGTTCCACGGCCTGTTTGGACCAGCTTTCAGGCACCAGCATGGTCTTGGCCATCGGCGCTGAGCGCCCGGCCCGCACCAGCACCTCGAACACCGAATCCAGCGCCGCACTGTCGCTGGACCCCGCCGCGACGATCGGCTTGATCTCATCCGCCATTTCCCCAAAGGCGGCAGAGGCCATCCTGATCTCGTGGCTTTTCATCCAGTTCATGTTGCCGCGAAGCGTGTTGATCTCGCCGTTATGGGCCAGCATGCGGAAGGGCTGGGCCAGCCACCACTGCGGGAAAGTGTTGGTGGAATAGCGCTGGTGATAGATCGCAAAGGCGGAAATGAACCTTTCATCCTTCAGGTCGGGATAGAATTCCGCCACCTGCTCGGCCAGCATCATCCCCTTGTAGATGATGCTGCGGCAGGACATCGACGCGATGTAGAAATTCGGCACCTGTGCCGCGATCACGGCCTTCTCCACCCGGCGGCGGATCACGTAAAGCTCCCGTTCGAAGGTTTCCTCGTCCACGCCCTTGGCGTTGGAAATCAGGATCTGCTCGATCTCCGGGCGGGTCGCATTGGCCTTTTCACCCAGCACCGAAATATCCACCGGCACATGCCGCCAGCCATAGATGTAATAGCCCATCCGCAGCACTTCGGCTTCCACGATGGTCCGGCAGGTCTCCTGCGCGCTGAAGTTCGTGCGCGGCAGGAACACCTGGCCCACGGCAATCAGCTCGTTCTCGCGCGGGGTATGGCCGGTGCGCTGCACCTGGTCGTAAAAGAACGGCACCGGGATCTGCACATGGATGCCCGCGCCATCGCCTGTCATCCCGTCCGCATCCACGGCGCCCCGGTGCCAGATCGCCTTGAGCGCCTTGATACCGTTCTCCACCACCGCGCGCGACTTGGACCCGTCAATATTGACCACCAGACCCACACCGCAGGAGGAATGCTCCTCGGCTTCGCTGTAAAGCCCGTTCTCGGCCAGATACGCACGCTTGGCGGCCATGTCCTCGGCCCATTTTTCATCATAGATCATGGTATCGGATCCTTTCATTCGCTCACAAAGCTGGCCGCAAGCGCGTCACAGCCAAAAAGGGGGGTATCGGACAGAAAACCTTTCTGACCGGGATAGATAAAATCGACAGGCCGGCTGTCATAGGAAAACGTCGTATCGGGGCGGGTCACATCGCCGGTGCCGGAAAAGAACCTGCCATGGGTTTCCGACACGAATTCCGACCCTTCGGCTTCGTAGATCATCGCGCCATCCGCATCTGTCTTGCGGATGGAATATTCAGTGCGGTGCAGCCGCTCGCCATCAATCATGACGTTGCGCTCCGCTATGCGGTCGAACCCGACCACCCGGTGCGGGCCCTCCGCCGTGTCGAGGCTGAAGTCATAGGTATCCAGCCCGCTTTGCAGCAGGCCGCTCAGGCTCGCCGGATCTGTCGCCGGGGTGATCAGGCTTTCCCGCTCCCCGCTGGTCAGGAAGAACGACTGGACCCATTGCGCCTCTGCGTCGATCTGACCGACATAGACCAACCCGCGCTGGTCGATCTCGCCACGCCATTGCAGACCGGGGGCATCGGCAGCACAGGTCCACAGATGCTCCACCACGCAACTGCGGGTCTGCACGGTAAGATGCGCGGTGCAGCCCTGCGGCGGGGTGAATGTACCGGCGGCCGCCGGGCCGGCCAGCAGGATCAGGGCAAGGGCGCGCATCATGCATCGCCTCCGCTGAACATCGCGATGGTTTCCTCGGTGCTCAGGCGCTTGTGGTCCCCCGCCAGCCGGTAGCCCTGCGGACACATATCGGCAAAGAATTCCATCTTCAGCGGGGCGCCGCCGCCATCCGCAAACAGGCCCGCCGCCAGGTTGCGGCGCCCGTCATGGAGAGTTTCATACCAAAGGGTCGACCCGCAGGTGCTGCAGAACCCGCGCTGCGCCCATTCGGAGGACCGATAGACCGAAGCGTCACCAGACACCTCAACGCTGCCGGGCAGTGTTTCGATGGAAAAGAACGCGCCGGAAGTATGCCTGCGGCACATGTCGCAGTGGCAGGCCCGCAGGATCGGGTCTTCTGTGCGCGCGGTCACACGAACCGCGCCGCACAGGCATTGGCCGCTGATTTCAGACATTGTCGGTCACCTCCTGCGCGCGGGGATATTTTGCACGATACTGCTCTGCCGTGGCCTTGCGGTGATCGCCTTCCAGCGAAAAGGCCGCCGGGGCCTCGTCGCAATAGATTTCGCTGCGCAGCGGCCAGTCTTTTGCCGCCTCGAAAAGACCCGGCATCAGATCGTATTCGGCGGTCTCTTCGCGGTCGCGCATCCACAGATGCGAGCCGCAGGTGCCGCAGAAGGCGCGTTCCGCCAGCTGGGACGATGCATGAACCTTGACCGGTCCGCTGACCGTCACCGTTTCGGGCGCGGCGGGGAAACTGGCGAAGACCGATCCGCTCCACCGCTGGCACATGGCACAATGGCAGACGCCGACCCAACCCGACGGGTTGGTCACGGTGATCTTCACCGCCCCACAGAGGCACTGACCGCTGATCACGTCGCTCGGCATTGTCATTCTCCCTGATCCCATACAGGTCTGATTTGCGGACCTGTCGTGTTTCCGATGTCACCGCAGCGGTGTACCGCCTGAGCACTGATGGTGCACAGGTTGTGCCTGCTGCTCTCCTACTCCGCAGCGACCGCGGTCGCGCCCTGATCCAGCCGCTTCAGGATCGCCTCCGCACAGTCGCGTCCGTCCTTGATGGCCCAGACAACAAGGCTCGCGCCGCGCACGATGTCACCCACCGCATAGACCCCGTCGAGCGCGGTCTGCCCGGACACGTAATCCGCCTTGATCGTCCCCCAGCGGTTCACCGGCAGATCGGCCTCGCCCCAGAGGGTTGGCAGGTCTTCGGGCTCGAACCCCAGCGCCATGATCACCAGATCGGCCTCTTCGACATAATCCGAACCCTCGATCAGCTCGGGCGCCTGGCGGCCTGTCGCGTCGGGCTGGCCCAAGCGCATCTTCTGCACCATCACGCCGGTCACCGGATCGCCGACAAAGCCCTTGGGCGCCGAGAGCCATTCGAAAACGACCCCCTCTTCCTCGGCATTGGCCACTTCGCGCTGGCTGCCCGGCATGTTGGCCCGGTCCCGGCGATAAAGACATTTGACCGAGGTCGCACCCTGCCGGATCGAAGTCCGTACACAATCCATCGCCGTGTCGCCACCGCCGATCACCACGACCTTCTTGCCGGAGGCATTCAGCCGCCCGCTGTCAAAATCCTCCACCGCATCGCCAAAGCTCTTGCGGTTGCTGGCGGTCAGGAAATCAATGGCCCGCTCCAGCCCGGGCACGCCACTGCCGGGTGCCTGAATTTCCCGCGTCTTGTAGACACCGGTGGCAATGATGACGGCATCATGCCTGTCCCGGATATCGGCAAAGGAGATGTCCACGCCGACATTGCAGTTCAGCTCGAAATTGACCCCGCCCTGCGCCAGCTGATCGTTGCGGCGCATCACCACGTCCTTCTCCAGCTTGAAGCCGGGGATGCCATAGGTCAGCAGCCCGCCTGCACGGTCATAACGGTCATAGACCGTCACCTGCACACCGGCCCGGCGCAGCACATCCGCCGCCGCCAGACCGCCGGGGCCTGCGCCGATGATGCCCACGCTCTCGGGGCGCTCCCTGCCCGGTTTGATCGGCTGAACCCAGCCTTCCTCCCAGGCGGTGTCCGTGATGTATTTCTCGACCGACCCGATGGTGACGGTGCCATGGCCGGATTGCTCGATCACGCAATTGCCTTCGCACAGACGGTCCTGGGGGCAGATGCGGCCGCAGATTTCGGGAAAGGTGTTGGTCGCCTGGCTGACTTCATAAGCTTCCTGCAACCGCCCCTCGGCGGTCAGGCGCAGCCAGTCCGGGATATTGTTGTGCAGGGGGCAATGAGACTGGCAATAGGGCACGCCGCATTGGCTGCAGCGGCTGGATTGCTCCTTGGCCTTGGCATCCGCGTATTCTGCATAAATCTCGTTGAAATCTGTCCGGCGCAGATCGGGCGGACGTTTCTCGGGCATGTCCCGTTCGATATTCACGAATTTCAGCATCGGCTGCTCTGCCATGATCATGCCCTTCCAGAATTACTGCGAGACCTTCCCTCTATCCTAGCATAAATTGGAAATAAAGTCAGACATGCTGACCTATATATCAGTTTCTGAGCCCTGCTCGCGATTTTCCGGCAAATATCACCTCAAATTAGTTCCGATCCGGACCTAACCGTCAGTAACCCGCCCACAACGCAGCAATCGCACCCAGCCCGACAATGATTCGCCACCAGCCGAACAGCGCATAGCCATGCCTGCTCACGTAATCCAACAGCCAGCGCACCACGAGCACAGCCGCGATAAACGCCATTACAAAGCCAACGGCGATCTCGCCCATGGCCGAAGCATCCAACACGTCCCGATTCTTGTAAAGGTCATAGGCAAAGGCCCCGGCCATGGTCGGCATCGACAAGAAGAACGAAAATTCTGCCGCTGCCCGCTTGCTGGCCCCCAACATCAACGCGCCCACGATGGTGGCCCCTGACCGCGAAGTGCCCGGAATCATGGCAAGACATTGAATGAATCCGATTTTCAGTGCCATCGACAGGGGAAAGGCCATGGCATCCGCGTGCCGGGGTTCCGGCGCGATCCGGTCCACGAACAGCAGCACGATACCCCCCAGAACCAGCATGACCGCGATCAGCATCGGTGTCTCGAAAAGCACCGTCTTGATGAAATCATGGGCAATCACACCAATCACCACGGCAGGCAGAAAGGCCACCAGCACCGACAGGATGAACCGCCGCGCCGCCGGATCACTGGGTGCGGCGGCAAATACCGCCCACAGACGCGCCGCGTAAAGCGTCAGGATCGCCAATACCGCCCCGAGCTGTATCACCACCTCAAAGGTCTTGCCGGCGCTTTCGAATCCCAGAAAATGCCCGGCAAGCAACAGATGGCCGGTGGAAGACACGGGAATGAACTCCGTCAACCCTTCCAGCAGGCCCAGAAAGGCCGCGACGATTGTGATATCCATCAGCTGTTGCGCAGATTGCGGGCGGAATCCTTGATCGCATCATACTGGCCCGACGGGCGGAAGCGCCACAGGTAGTCAGGCAGGACAGATGCCATGGAGACCGGCTTGATCCCCAGATCGGCAAAGGTTTTAGCGCCGTCGGACACGACATTGTCCTTGGCAAGATTCCTGATCTGGTCGCGGGTGATCATCCGGTTGGTGAACAGCCCCAGCGTGATGGATTGCAGCAGGTCAAAGCCCCCGGCCATGATCCGGGCGATCCAGTTCGGCAGGTTCAGAATCAGCCGGCGGCGGTGGATCACATCCAGCATCCGCCCCATCAGACCCCTGAAGGTATCGACCTCGGGCCCGCCCAGTTCGTAGATGCCGCCCTCCGCCTTGCCCATCACACCCAACACGGCAGCCTGTGCGACATCGTCGACATAGACCGGCTGAAACCGAATGTCCTGGCCGACAACGGGCAATACCGGGCTGTTTCGCGCCATGCCCGCGAAACGGTTGAAAAAGTCATCCTCGGGCCCGAAAACAATCGACGGCCGCAGGATAACCGCATCGGGCATGTACTTCTGCACGGCCATTTCGCCTTCGCCCTTGCTGGCGGCATAATCGCTGGGCGCATCGGCATCCGCCCCAATGGCGGAAATCTGCACCATCCGCGCGACGCCTTCCTCGGCGGCAAGCCGGGCCACCCGCGCGGCACCTTCCGCCTGCACGAGATCGAACCTGTTACGGCCCTTTTCGACAAGGATGCCCACGCAGTTCACTACCGCCTCGGCCCCCTGCATCGCGGCGCGCACGGAGGCGTCATCGCGAATGTTGCACAGGACCGGCTCCACCTGCCCGACAACACCGTAGGGACGGACAAAGATGGCCTCATTGGGATTGCGCACAGCAACGCGGACGCGCCAGCCTACCTTTGCCATGCGGCGCGCGATATAGCGCCCGATAAACCCGGAACCGCCGTAGATCGTAACCAGCCTGGACATGATAAAGCACCTCGCGCGATCAAATTCACGTAGCCGGTTTAACGATACCCCCATCCTCGGACAAGGCGCAATCACCAGCCACCCCCGGCAGAACCCCGCAAAGTTCAATTTCATGCCAGAATGCAATTGACACCCGCCCGTTGCCCCCTTACATGCAGCGCTCACGTGACCTGCCCAGGTGGCGGAATGGTAGACGCGCTAGCTTCAGGTGCTAGTACTGGCAACGGTGTGGAGGTTCGAGTCCTCTCCTGGGCACCATTTACCCCTAGTAAGATATTGTTCTTAAAGGGGTTTTCCAATTTACCTCCTCCTCAATCCACCTCGACAGCCACCTTAGCAGCGTTGATGGCGCTATCCTCTAGTCGCCTAGTGAGTCAAAGCGCGTCTGGAAATATCCGACGAAAGCGGCGTTTGATGCGGCTTCAAAATGGTCAATCTCTGCAAGCCGTCGCTCAAAAGTGCACTGGTGCATGCCTTTCGGTTTTGGCCCCCAATCGCCCCACCCAATGGAATCCCAGCCAAGCCGTGACTTGATGGAATCGGCCCGGCGCTGATACCTCTGGAATGCCTGTTCGCGCTGAGATGGATAGGCCAGCCTGTAGCAATGCCTGCATGCAAAGATGCGCCCCCCATAGAGCAATGCAACACGCTTGCCGCATCCGCGCGCTGGGCAGGCAAACCATTGGCGCTCACCTCCAAGGTTGCAGGGCTGAGAAATGAGTTGCACGGGATAGTTCATGCTTTCCCAGTCATCGCCTCCGCTGCGTGACCGATAGCTGAGATTGATTGAACCAATCCGCGCCTCTATCTGTATCTGCCCGATCCGCTCACCGCCCCGCGACCAGTGCCAACCGAAACGGTTGCCGGGGGCCAGCAATCCCTTCCGGGCCAAACGCCGCACGTCGAGCGAATACATGCTGTCCGTGGTGTCTTTCGCGTCCCAATGCCAGCGCCGTCCGCTACCTATGCCGCCCATCTCAGCCTCCAGATTTTATCGAAATCATTAGGTAAATTCTCAACGATTACGTAGCCTCTCATACCACGATTGGACCAGCGGAGACCAAGAATTGAGAGTTTTGTTCGTTGTGATACTAGTGGCTAAATCAATCTGTGCTGCCGCAACCTAGGCCCAGCAGGTTTCAGACAATTCTCTTTATACCACCTGCACAATAGACGATCCGTCACTAGAGGGATTTTGCATTGGCTATTTAATCGGTCAGATAGAGGGGCAATATTGGGTGATTGTATATTTGACAAACCCGTAACGTAGTGGCCTTCTCGCGGCCATGCGCAAAAAGGTTTGGAACGAGCACATCAAGCTAGTGGCAACACTGTTTAACGCCGTTTCAATCGGCGTGCTGGGTGTTGCCGTGATCGGCCCACTTGCTCAACCTGACAACCCGTTTTATGGCGCGGCGTCAAACTTGGCAGGGTTTGAGAAGCTAGAGGGGATGAACGCTCCTGAAAAACTTCAGGTCTTCAACGATTTATTAACTTCTGTACCGTGGTATAACGTTGTTGAGTGGAAGGCAGTCGCCGTAGCGCTGGCGCTTCACGCTCTTGCCCACATCATCACAAGGGCGCAGATAGATGAATGAACTGACTTACGTCGAGGGTATAGCCTTATCGGCCTTAGGTTTCGGAGCAGTTGTGACTATTGCCACGTACGCGCTGCGCCGCTACTTTTTTGGATCGCCCTGAGGCACAGCATGAGACTGCCCGGTTCTTGATCTGGCAAGCCTATCGCGAAGCCTTTCCGTGCAATTGAAAATCGGTACAACCAAAGTTACTCCCTATGGTTAGATGTATATGTGCCCCGGTTTTCGGGCATCGGAGACAAACGGAAATTTCAGCCTACTGCCCCAATTTTTAGGACAGTCCCAGTTTTGGCGCTGTTCCTTTCTGTATCGGTGTCCCGGTTATTAGGGCAGACCTGCACGGTTTTTGAGCGGGGCTTTTTCTTTTCCCGCCACAATACAAAACCGCGCTGGGCTGGTTTTCCATCCGACATAGGGAGCTCCTGCAAGGCCCAGATTGCGGCTTTTCCGACTCCGGACGGCCCGAGATGTGGCCTTTCCGTCATTTCTATCAGGCCGCGTGCTTCAAGCTCCGCGAAGTATCCACCGACCGTATTCCGGTTCACGTTGATAGCTTTCGCCGCATCTCGCTGACTTAGAATGATACGCCCATTGTTCCTGCCATTAAATAGCCGTTTCAACTCGATATAGAGCGCCCGTGGGCCCGGCTTGAGCGTGGCCCAGGCTTCCGTTGCTTGCAGGTATTCGGGGAGCTGGACATGCCGCCCAGCGCCCCTTTTACCCTTCCGGTAGGGTTTGTTGCTCATTCGCGCCCCCTTGTGGCCCATTGCTCCGCTATGACGCGGGCAAGGCTATCCGGTACGCCGAATTGGTGGCGTATGCGCCGCTCCAGCATTGCGCGGGGGCGGGGCGGGTATCTGAGGCGATCAGTCATGCGTCTGCCCCCTCTATCCGCTCCACAAGCGCGCGCAGGACGTAGCGGGCATGTGTGCCAGCAAACGGCCCCTCATGCCCCTCTGTGACGGTCTGGATAGGCACCCCCAGATTGCGCAGGTTGTGGACATACCCACTCCAACGGGGGCCGGGCGTGTCGATGGGTGTGCAACCTTTCTCCCCGGCAACAATCAGGCACTCCAGCGCCCAGCGGTCGCGCCCCGAAACGGCGACGTTAGACGGCGGAGAGCCTTCGGTTTGAACAGTGAACAGGGCAAGGCCCCAAGGTTTGGATTTAGCCATGATAGTACCTCTGGCTTGATCCGCGCAGGCGCTGGGCGTATGTCGGGGGGGTATCAGCCAAGATATATTCCCGCTCGATCCGCCACCGCCAACGCGGAAGGGTTGAGCGGGTCTTACTCCGCATGTGCCGCAATTGCGGCGTCGATATCGGCTTCGGCCCAATAGAGCCTCCCCCCGATTTTCACAGGCTTGGGCAGGCGGCCCAAATCCACATCACGATAGATAGTTGTGCGACCCCGGCCACCGAGTTTGGCTTGCAGGTCGCGGAAAGTGAGATAGCGCATGATGGTTCTCCACGGGACATTGTGGAGCAACAATTAGCGGTGGCTGCATCATCCGAAAATAATGGGAAATGCAATACCCCTAGGGGGAAATGAAATACCCCTATCGAAAGAAGAAATCGGGCTAGAAAAACCTACAGCCGCCACCTCAATCAAGGAGCTTTTGGCGTCCGGCCTCTAAGAATGCAACAATTTCACCTTCAAAATCCACAGAGCCGCAGGACCGAACATTATCGTTCAGGCCCGGAGAAACCAACCACGGACGCTTGAAGTGAGCAGGCTGTCGGACCATCATTACTTCTTCGATTCGAGCCGCCGTATTTAGGAGGACTGCTGCTTTCTCAAATGTCCAATCGAACAAAGGCGATAGTTCAAGCGAATTTGTGCACAAAAGGTCTGCTGCTAGAATGTGAGCAACGCTTTCGTTTGCCCGATAAGCCTTTTCGATATCACGACGAGCACTGGGCAGACGTATCCCTTTTAGCGTCGGCTCGGACGTTTCGTATAGGATCAGCTTGAACGGTCTTGGGTCCGCCTTTTTGGCTTCGGCCAACGCAGCTTCCACGAGCTTTGCGGCCTGATACCGGCTGACTGCCCCTTCACCAAAATGATAAAGATGCTGAAACGCAAGCATCGTCAAACCCGCCACCATGCGCTGCCCCGCTTTCTGCTGAACGCTGGTCATAAGCCATCTAACTAGCTCGGAACCCTTATAGTTTGCCGGGTCTCGCAAATACCTTTGTTGTTCTATCTCGTAGATTGACGCAGCTTGCACTCGACTTGTCACGTCGTCGGGGAAAATTACAAATGAGAAAACGACCGCCTGCAACGGTAGTATAATGCTTCCATCTTGAGAAAAGAAATTTATCGTGCGGTGCTCAGGTTTACCACGCATCTATCTTCCCCCATTGCCTGCTTTGACCACCGCTCCATCAGCGCCAACCGTTGCTCCAGAAAATCCGTACGCCGGTAGCTGCGTTCAACTGAACCGCCCGTCACATGGCCCAGCGCCGTTTCGGCAACGTCATGAGGTGTGTTCGTTGTCTCCGCGACCCAATCGCGGAAACTGGAGCGGAAACCATGCGGGCGCTCAACAAGCCCCCGGCGCTCCATCAGCTTTGCCATCGTCATGTCGCTGATAACGCCTTTCCGCACCCCCGGAAAAAGAAACCCATCGCGGGCAAAAGGCTGGGCCTGCGCTATCACGGCCTGTGCTTCGCCTGACAGGGGCACGCGGTAGTCGCTAGTGCCATCCCTGCGCCCCTTCATGGCTTCTGCGGGGATGGTCCAGATATCACCGTCGATCTGGTCAAGGTGCAGGTGCCGCAATGGCGCGCTCCGCACGGCTGTCAGAATGAGCAGACGCAATGCCAGTTCGGTAATGCTGCCACCGTCGAGGGATTTGTAGAAGGCTGGCACGTCCTGCCATGGCATCGCGGGAATGTTCTGCGCCTTGTGGCGTTGCCTGCCCAAGAGCGCCTTGGCCTTTTCGGTTGCTTGCAGGTCCACATCTAGGCCCAGCGCCGCCGCATGACGCATGCAGATGGAAAGCCGGTTCATGGCCTTGCGGGCGGTATCGGCCTTTTCGTGCCAGATGGGGGCCAGCGTGTCGCGGATATCCCGCTGGTCGATCTGCGAAACAGGCATCTTTCCCAGCTTGGGCAGAACGTGAATTTCAAGAGGGCTGAACCACCGCCCTGCCTTGCCATCGCCTTTCAACTCCGCCTTGCGGCTTTCGAAGGCATCCAAAGCCACATCGCGAAGAATGTGCATGTTGCGCTCCGCTGCCCTTTGCAGTCGCTCACGCTCCTTGATGGCGTCCGTACCGCTCCGAACCACCGCCCGCCATTTGTCAGCCTCCAGTCGCGCGCCCTTGAGCGATACGGCGGGATAGGCCCCAAGGCCCATTTCATGCCGTCTGGTAAAAAGGGTGTAGCGGTAAAACCATTGCGCGCCGCCGTCCTGCCGCTTGTGAAACCAAAGCCCAGCGCCATCGGCATACTTGCCAGGCGGCTTGGACTTGAGTTCGGCATTAGTCAGCTTGTTATGAGGGCGCGCCATTTCTATCCACCTTTTCAACCACCCTCAACATATAGGGTGAGGTGGTACAGGATGAAACAGTCTGGAACAGTTAAACCCCTATTTTTCCTGTAAATAGGTGGAAAATACCGATTAGAGATGTACCACGGCACCCCAATATATAGGGATTGGATGCCTCTCCTGGGCACCAAATCCTCAGACAACATTCTGGTAGCACTCCGGTTTATCGCTCAAGCGGGAGCGGTCTGCCGCTTGGCCAGCGCTTTCGCCCGGGGCACGGCGGCATCATGGCCGATGGCCGATCCCCAAAGGAATCCGATCAGCCTGATTGCTGTTGCCGCGGCAAAAGACCCGAGAATCGCAGGATGAACGCCGTGCACGCTGCCGATGTGCTTGCCCCAGCTGTTTGTTGTCGCCGCGATCCTGCCGAAGGGAACGGACAGATATCGTCTTCTGACGCCAGTTGATCAACGCTTCGGTCAGGCGTTTGCACCCCGAGACCCCTGAAAATCCAAACCTTACAAAGAAGTAAGTTTCGCACAACTCCTGCGCGCCATGCCCTGCATATATGTAAGGCCACGGAACGCCAGAAAACGATCTGGCGAGGTACCGGAGGTCTTATACGATGTCTGAAATCAGGGAAAATATCGTTCTTGTCTTGCAGGGCGGCGGTGCGCTGGGCGCTTATCAGGCGGGTGCCTACGAGGCGCTTGCGGCGGCGGGGCTGGGCCCGGACTGGGTTGCCGGCATTTCGATCGGCGCGATCAACGCCGCGCTGATCTGCGGGAATCCGCCCAAGGACCGTCTGGGTGCCCTCACCGGTTTCTGGGACAGGGTGACATCGCGGCTGAGCACGGCACCGATGTTGGCAGCGCCGTTTTCGCGCATGATCTACGGCGAGGCCGCTGCGATGAATGTCATGGCGACCGGCGTGCCGGGGTTCTTCAAACCACGGTGGCCCGCCGCTTTCTTTCCGATTTCCGCCCATCCGGCGATCAGCGTCTATGACACCTCGCCATTGCGCGAAACGTTGCTCGAATTCGTCGACTTCGACTATCTCAATGCAAAAGGCCCGCGCCTGAGCGTGGGAACTGTCGACGTCGAAACAGCAAACTTTGCATATTTTGACAGCGCCAGGATGGAGATCAAGCCAGAGCACATCATGGCCAGCGGTGCCCTGCCACCGGGTTTCCCGCCTGTAGAGATTGACGGCCACTTCTACTGGGACGGGGGCCTGGTTTCGAACACCCCGTTACAATTCGTCATGGATAATCTGGGGTCCGGCGATCCGGCCCTGATTTTCCAGATCGACCTGTTCAGTGCAAGGGACGCGGTGCCCGCGACCATGTTGGACGTTGGCCAGCGTGAAAAGGATATCCGCTATTCCAGCCGCACCCGCCTGACCACGGACCGCTATCGTCAGCTGCACGACCTGCGCATGGCGGCGAACCGGCTTGCGGCGCGGCTCCCGAAGGAACTGAAAGACGACCCGGACCTGAAGACATTGCAGGCAACCGGGCCGGACTGCCCGATCACGCTGGTCGAGCTGATCCACCGCAAACAGAGCTTTGAAGGCGGTGCCAAGGACTACGAATTCTCCCGGCTTTCGATGACGCAACACTGGAACGAAGGCCACGAGGACGTGGAGGTCACCCTGAATCACAAGACCTGGAAGGCACGCAAGATCGGCCAGGACGGTTTGCAGGTGTTCGACCTTGGTGCAGCTGAAACCACCGGCAAAGGAAAATCGAAATGAAAATCTCCGACGTCACCGCCCGGGCATTCTCCATGCCACTGACCAGCCCGTCGTATCCGCGCGGCCCCTATCGTTTCGTGAACCGTGAATTCCTGATCATCACCTACCGCACCGACATGGACGCCCTGCGCACCGTGGTGCCCGAACCGCTTGAGATCACCGACCCGCTGGTCAAGTTCGAATTCATCCGGATGCCCGATTCAACCGGCTTTGGCGACTACACCGAATCCGGGCAGGTGATCCCGGTCAGCTACAAGGGCGAAAAGGGCGGATACGTGCACGGCATGTACCTGAATGACGATGCGCCCATCGCCGGGGGCCGCGAGATCTGGGGCTTTCCCAAGAAGCTGGCCGAACCCGCGCTGCGCGTCGAAAGCGAAACCCTGGTGGGCACGCTGGACATGGGGTCGGTACGGGTGGCCACCGGCACCATGGGTTACAAGCATCACGCGCTGGACCATGACGCGGTGATGCAAAGCCTGACCACGCCCAGCTTCCTTCTCAAGATCATCCCCCACGTCGATTGCACGCCACGCATCTGCGAACTGGTCCGCTACTACATGACCGACATCACGCTGAAAGGCGCATGGGAAGGTCCCGCAGCACTGGATTTGCACGCCCATGCACTCGCCCCCGTGGCCGACCTGCCGGTGCTTGAGGTCGTCAGCGCGGTGCATCTGGTGGCCGATCTGACACTGGGGCTGGGCGAGGTCGTGCACGACTACCTGACCGAATCCTGATCCCCGCAATCAACAAGAAAGGAGCGCTTCCGATGCTGGAGCACATTCAACCGACATCCCAAAACCTCATCGCTGTCAAAGCCATCGGCAAGATCGAGGACGCAGATTACAAGACCGTCCTGACCCCCGCCGTGGACAAGATTGTCGCAGAACAGGGCAAGGCGCGGCTGGTCCTTGAAATCGGCCCCGAATTCGAAGGTTTCACCGCCCATGCCGCTTTGGATGACGCGGCGCTGGGGCTCGAACACTGGTGCGATTTTGAAAAGATCGCCCTCGTGACCGATCACGCCTGGATCAAGGGCACGGTACGGGCCTTTGCCCCCTTCATGCCCGCCCAAGTGAAATTCTTTGACCTGACCCGGCGCGCAGAGGCGCTGGCCTGGGCCGCCAACTGAACAACTTGCAACCGAAAGGACTCAAATCATGAACCTCAAGGACAAAGTCTGCATCATCACCGGCGGTGCCAGCGGCATCGGCCTGCAAATCGCGAAACGATATATCGCCGACGGCGCACGTGTGGTGATCGCCGACCTGAAACTGGATGCGGCGCAAAAGACCGCCGATGACCTTACCAAGACCGGCCCCGGCAAAGCGATGGCCGTCGAAATGAACGTGACCGATGAGAAACAGGTCAACGCGGGCGTGGCCAGGGTCGTCGAGGAATGGGGCGGGGTGGATGTGCTGGTGTCCAACGCGGGCATCCAGATCGTTCACCCGATCCAGGACTTTCCCTTCGACGAATGGAAAAAGCTGCTTTCGATCCACCTCGACGGCGCCTTCCTGACCTCCAGGGCCTGCATCCCGCATATGTACAAGAAAGGGTCCGGGTCGATCATCTTCATGGGCTCGGTCCATTCCAAGGAGGCCTCGGCGCTCAAGTCGGCCTATGTCACCGCGAAGCACGGCCTGCTCGGTCTCGCCCGGGTGATTGCCAAGGAAGGCGGCGACAAGGGTGTGCGCGCCAACGTGATCTGCCCCGGCTTCGTCAAGACACCGCTGGTGGAAAAGCAGATCCCCGAACAGGCGAGAGACCTTGGCATCTCCGAAGAGGAGGTCGTCAGCAAGGTCATGCTGGGCGAGACCGTGGATACCGAATTCACCACCGTCGAGGATGTGGCCGAGGTTGCCTGGATGTTCGCGGCCTTCGAAACCAACGCCCTGACCGGTCAGTCGCTGAACGTCAGCCATGGCTGGTCGATGACCTGAACCGGTCAACACCCATCCCGGGGCCGGCATCGCAAGCCGACCTCCGGCATCAACCAGGAACCCAGGAAAACCGAAAGGAAATCAAATGTCTGAACTTGTTGTAATCGGGTATGAAACACCTGAACAGGCCGAAGCCGCGCGCAAAGAGCTTTTCGGCATGTCGAAAGAATATCTCGTCGATGTGGCCGATGCCGTTGTCGCGACGGCGGACAGTGACGGCCATGTCAAACTCAACCAAATGGTGAACATGTGGACGGTCGGGGCCACGGGCGGCGCATTCTGGGGCGTCCTGATCGGGTTTTTGTTCTTCAACCCGCTTCTGGGTCTCGCTGTGGGTGCCGGGGCCGGGGCGTTGTCCGGCGCATTGACCGACTATGGGCTCAACGATGACTTCATGAAAGACGTCGCCCATGTGCTCAAACCGGGCCAGGCCGCGCTGTTCATGATGATGCGCACCGAAGCCTCCGACAAGGTGATCACCCGGCTGGGGATGAAGGGCGGGCATATCCTGCGCACCAACCTCGACACCAGCGCCGAAGACCACCTGCGCCGCGCCTTCAACAAGGCGCATGCCGAAATCCACAAGGATCAAAGCGCAGCAGCTTGACCTGTTGCTGACTTGATCATGCGGCGGCAGGCCGACAAACCCTGCCGCCGCCAACATCCATCCGAAAGCCTGCCACATGAAGAATTTCAAACTGATCGGACTTGCCATTGCCGCCGTGATCGCCGGGGGTGGCCTGTATTGGTGGTACCAGAACGGGCTGATCTACCCCAGCACCGACGATGCCTATCTGCGGGCCAATATCCTGACCATTGCACCGCAGGTTTCCGGGCGCGTGACCGAGGTTTCCACCGGCGAGAACAAATATGTCAGAGCAGGCGATCTGATCTTCAAACTCGACACCGCGCAGTTGCAGGCCGCTGTTGAAACTGCGCAGGCCAATTATGACCAGGCGCGGCGCAATGCAGGCTCCACCAGTGCCGATGTCCTCGGCGCCCAGGCGCGTGTGGCAGGCGCGCAGACGGCACGGGATGAAGCCCAGACCAGTTATGACCGGCAGAAAACCCTGTTTGAAAAGGGCGACGTATCACAGGCCGCGCTAGACCAGGCATCCACCGCACTGGATCAGGCCACCGCGACACTTCAGGCAGCGCAATCGGCACTTGCAGCAGCGCGTTCGCAGGCCGGTGAGCCGGGTGACAGAAATGCGGTGGTGCGCGCGGCCCTGGGGCAGCTGACACAAGCGCAGATCGCACTGGACCATGCAACGGTGACGGCACCTGTCGACGGCTGGGTGGCAAATATTACGCTTCGGCCCGGACAGGTGGTGGCAGCCGGACAGCCGCTGTTTTCCATCGTTGAGGATGGCAACTGGTGGATCGATGGCAACTTCAAGGAAACGGACCTCATGCGCATCCGTCCCGGTCAGCCGGTTTCGATTTCCATCGACATGTATCCGGACACCAGGCTGAGCGGTAAGATCGAGAGCATCGGCGCAGGATCCGGCGCGGTCTTTTCCCTGTTGCCGCCTGAAAACGCGACCGGGAACTGGGTCAAGGTGACCCAACGGTTTCCGGTGCGCATATCGCTGGAGGGCAAGCCCGGGAATCCTGCGGTTCAATTGCGGGTCGGTGCCAGCGTCACCGCAACTGTCGATACCTCTGCTGACGAAGCCGGACAATGAGCACCGCGGACATCTCTACGCCTGTGCAGGCGGCACGCTGGCCGATCATCCTCGCGGTGGTCCTGACTGCTGTGCTGGAGGTTCTGGACAGCACCATCGTGAACGTCGCCCTGCCGCATATGAAGGCGGCATTCGGCATCACCAACGACCAGACTGTCTGGATCCTTACCAGCTATATCGTGGCCTCTGTCGTGGTCATGCCGCTGACCGGTTTCTTCGTGCGCATGTTCGGCCGCAGGCGGCTGATCACCACAGCGATCCTGGGGTTCATGACCTTCTCCGGTCTTTGCGGGCTGTCGCAAAGCGTCGAGATGATCGTGTTCTGCCGCCTGGGTCAGGGGCTTTTCGGCGCCTTCCTGATCCCGTTGTCGCAATCGATCCTGTTCGACAATTTCCCGCGCGAGAAACGCGGCCAGGCCATGGCGCTGTTTGGCCTGGGCGTGGTGGTCGCCCCGGTCCTGGGCCCGACGCTGGGGGCCATCCTGACCGAGACTTTCTCCTGGCGTGCGGTGTTCTATGTGAACCTGCCGATTGCCGCCTTCGCGCTGCTGATGTTGTCAGGCGAGCTGAAAAAGGAAGACACCAGGCACGTCCGGATTGACTGGATCGGGCTGGGGTTGATGGTCTTTGCCATCGGCGCCTTGCAACTGATGCTGGATCAGGGGCAATCGCGCGACTGGTTCGCGTCGCCGCTGATCCAGATCTGTGCCTTTGTCGCCGCGTTTTCCGGTGCGTTCTTCTTTGTTCGGGGCTGGGGCCTGAAGACAAACATCATCGACTTTTCCCTGCTCAGGGACCGCAGCTTTGCCGGGGCGAACATGGCGATCATGGGCTTCGGTGTGGCGATGTTCGGCACCATTGCCGTGCTGCCGCTGTTCGTGCAGGGGTTGCTGGGCTATCCGGTCCTTGATGCCGGTTATCTCTTCATGCCGCGCGGGCTGGCGGCCGGGTTCTCCATGGTTTTCACCGGGGCGGTGCTGGTCAACCGCTTTGATCCCCGTCTTCTGGTGGCAGCCGGGCTGGTGCTGACGGGATACGGCAACCTGATGCTGGGTTCCGTGAACCTGAACGCCGGCTTCTGGGATCTGGCGACACCGGGGGTCGTGGCCGGGCTCGGGATGGGCCTGTTCTTTGTGCCCATGTCCACGCTCGCATTCCAGAACATCGGACCCGACAAGCAGGACGAAGCATCCGGCATCTATGGCGTGACCCGGTCGCTGGGATCTTCCATCGGGATCGCCATCATCGGTTGGCAGGTCGCGGCGCGAACCCAGGTACATTGGGCCACGCTGAGCGCGGGGATCACGCCCTTCAATCCCAACGTCCTGTCCTGGCTTGCCCCCCTTGGACTGGATGTAAATTCCCAGATGGGCGCGGCGCAGCTTTCGGGACAGGTCATGGCGCAGGCCAGCATGCTGGCCTTTCAGGACGCCTTCACGCTGACAGGCTGGGCTGCATTCCTGATGTTGCCGGTCATCCTGATCATGCAGAGGCCCAGGGCGGGCGCGGCAAATGCCCCGGTGCATTGACGGATCGGATGGCAACCGCGCCTGACGCCTTGCAGGCGCACCGGCAGGATCAGCGCGCCGACCGGGGAAACTGAACGGAAAGCCGCAGCCCGGGCGCGTTGTCAGATAAGGTGATCCGCGCGCCATGGCGATCCGCCACGCTTTTCACCAATGTCAGCCCCAGGCCGTTGCCCGGTGTGCTGCGGGATAATTCGGCGCGATAGAAAGCGTCAAAAACCCGGGCGCGATCCGCTTCGGGAATGCCGGGGCCCGTGTCGCTGACCTCAAGGATCGGCCCCGCCGGGTCATCCAGAAGGGCGAGACAAATGCAATTGCCCGGCGGCCCGTGATTGACCGCGTTCTGCAGCAGGTTCGCCAACATCTGGGTCAGCATGCCCAGGTCACCCCGCTGAAACAGGGTGTCCCCTTCGGGCAGGACCAGCTTGAACGACTGGCCGCTTTCCTCGGCAACCACCTCGAAGGTCTCTGCGAGGTCTTTCACGAGGGCAACAAGATCGACGTCATCGCGCAATCGCGCACCATGGCCTGCATCAATGCGTGAGATCCGCAGAATGGCTTCGAACACGGCGTTGAGGTTGGACAATTCGGCCTGAACGTCTTCCAAAGCGGCCTGCGGTGCCTCTCCCCTCTCCGCGGCATCAAATGCCCTCTCCACGCTCAGCACCGCGCGGCCCAGGGGGCGTTTGAGATCATGTGCGATGGAGGTGGCGCTGGCCTGGGTTTCGAACAGAAGCGTGGACACACGCTCAAGCTGGCCATTCATGGTCTGTGCAACCCGGTCGATCTGATCGTTGGCTGTGGTAACGGGCAGGCGTATGGCTGTATCGCCATCGGCAAACTGCCGCAAAGCCCTGCCCATGTGCTCCAGTTTTATCTGGGTGGCCCTGCTGGCAAAATACCCCAAAGCCACAAAACAGGCCGCGAGGAAACTGCCGATGATCATCAAGGTCCGGATGAAGATCGCCTCGATCCGGACAAGCGGTGTCAGATCTTCGCCAACGACAAAAGTATGCGTGCCGATCTTGACCGACTGCAAATAATAATCGCTGGATTGACCGCTGTCCTCTTCGGGAACGATGGACCGGACATGCCAGCTCTGCGGGGCGATCCTGAGCTTGAATGCACCGCCAATGACGTCGCCGGACTCGCGGTATACGCTGAGCAAGCGGCTCGCCGGATCCTGCCAGTCGGCCATATGCTGGACTCGTTCGGCAACAGCGGCATCGCCACCTTCTGCATAAAGGTTCTGAAACATCCCGATCACCGGTTGTGCCCAGTTCCGCGCGTGTTCGTATTGCGCCTGTTGCAGGTAGCGGTATCCGACAATGCCGGTCAGTACGAAGACAGTCAGAAGTGTCGAGGTCGCATAGACCGTGACGCGAAACGCGCCGCCGGAGAAGATGTTACCGCGGTCCATGCATCGAATATCCCGCATTGCGAATGGTATGGATCAACGCGGTGTCAAAAGGTTTGTCCACCTTGGACCGCAGCCGGCTCATATGTGTTTCCACAACGCTGGTGTTGGGGTCGAAGTTGAAGTTCCAGACCTTCTCAAGCAGCATCGTGCGCGTCACCACACGACCGGAATTGCGCATCAGGATTTCCAGCATGGCGAATTCCTTGGCCTGCAGTTCAATGTTCTGATCCTGCCTTCGGGCTGTTCGGGTCAGCAGATCGAGAGTCAGGTCATAGACGACAAGTTCAGTCTGGGCCGCATGATCGGTTCTGCGCCGGGTCAGCGACATGACCCGCGCCATCAGTTCCGAGAAATGAAACGGTTTTGCGAGGTAGTCGTCGGCTCCCGATTGCAAGCCCTCTACCCGGCTGTCGACATCACCAAGCGCGGTCAACATGAGCACAGGCAGGGATTTTCCCGCAGCCCGCATTGCCTTGAGCGCGGACAGGCCATCCATGCCCGGCATCATCCTGTCCAGCACGGCAACGTCGCATTCATTGTACAAAAGATAGCTCAACGCATCGCGCCCATCGGTCACGTGGTCGACGCTGTGGCCGTTTTCTTCCATCCCGGCAATCACGAATTTCGCAATCTCGGCGTCGTCCTCTGCCAGCAATATCTTCATGGCGGTCCCTTACCCAGCCGCAACCGGTTTCGGCTGACAGATCATGTTCAACCTCCCGATCATCGGGGCAGTCGGGCAGATAAACAAGACTGCGGGGCCTTTCTGACAAAAAAGTAAGATTGGCACAAAGCTGGAGGCGAACCGCGGTCGTATCTGGTCAGCTATCCATCCCGAAACCAGTGGAAAGCAAGGATCACTAAAGATGGCGACCGATATTTCAGCGCTGCACAAATCTGAAATCGCGAGAATGCGAAACCGGTTCCGCGCCGTCGGACTGGTTTTTGCCGTTCTCGGGACGCTGGCGATTGTCCTGCCTTCCGTCGCGACCGTGCTGGTCGAGGAATTTATCGCCTGGCTGATGCTGCTCTGGGGGCTGGCGGGTCTGCTGTTCGCCCGGTCTTTCAAGGCCTTTTCCGAATGGCGGATCGTCGCTGTCGGATTTGCAGTGGTTGCAGGCACCGGATTGTTATTTGTCCTGGTTCCGGGCTGGGGCGCATCCTTCATCACCGCGATCCTCGTCGGTGTTTTTATCCTTGAGGGGGTGTTGTCCGTCCTGCTGGGGCTCAGGATGAGCGGTCAGCTCGAAAAATGGCAATGGATCGTGGCTAGCGGCGCCTGTTCCTTCATTCTGGGCATCGTCATCATGCTGCAATGGCCTTCGACAGCCCGATGGGTCCTCGGCTTTCTCACCGGGCTGAACTTTTTCGCCACAGGCATTGCCATGCTTCTCGTGTCCAGGGCGACCCTGACCCGATTTTCCCGGTGAAGCGGCTTTCGTTTCGCTGTCTTTGATCCCCTTTTCAATGAGGTAAGCAGCCAGGGTCAGGCGCCGAAGGCCAGCGTCAGCTTTTCCCCGAAGGTTGCAAAAACCAGACCGGCCATACCGATGCTCAACCCCAGGGGAAACCGTCCGTGTTCACGCAGGCTGTGCCAGCGGGTTTGTTTCCTGTCCGCCAGCCGCCGCATGACCATCAGCTCCAGAACGCCCAGCACAATTCCAACCGAAAACAGCAATCCAAAGACCGGCAGTGCCGCTGTCGGGATCAGCAATGTCAGCGCCGCCATCAGTTTCACGTCACCGCCGCCCATCAACCGCGCAGCAAACAGCGCCAGCCCCGCCCCGAACACGGCCAGCGCCGCCAGCAACCGCCACAGGATTTCAGACAGGGATTCCGTCAGCGGCAGGCTGACGAGTGCAACGATCAGGAACAATCCCACCAGCACGTTGGGAATGCGCATCAGTCGCAGATCGTAAAGGATAACCGCAATCAGCAAGGGCGCCACCAGCCAGGCCACCGGGACCTCCATATTCGCCAGCGCCGTCATTCGAGAAGCCCCTGCGGATCGTTCACCAGCGCGATCAGATCGACCTGACCGCCGGTCTGGGTTTTGGAGTAAATGTTGCGCAGATGTGTCCGCACCGTGGGAACAGAAAGGCGCAGTGTTTCACCAATGTCCTTTGCCTTTTTCCCGGTCACCAGCAACTGGCAGACCCGCTGTTCCGCCCGGCTCAGACCGCAGGGATTGTTGCTGCTCAATATGCTGGAGGCGGCAGCCTGTGTCACCGATGCACGGCTCCGGGTGTTTGACAGGATTATTCTGGTAATCAGCCCCGGCGCGCGCAGGGTCCATGCTTCGGCCAGCGCCATCGCAAGCAGCGTTACCGGCACTTCCGGGCTGGTGACAGGTACGGCGTCGTACATGATCTCGAACACATCCAGCTGACCGGGTTGATCTGCGAGAACCACAAGAGCGACATCAAGGATATTCTTGCGCGCATCCCATTCGGCAGCTGCGTCGCTTTGGGCAAAGCCCGCCTCCTGTCTGAGCTCGCTCAGCGTCAGGATCGTTCCTGGCACAATTGACGCGGTCCGGGTGGCGCGCAGGTATTTTGTCAGGGTGCCCATGCTCTTTTCCGGGCCAGATACGTCACCCTGTCGTGCGGATGCCGCGATGTGTATGGCCCGGTCATCCTTGTAGCGATAAAAAGAAATGTTTCGGGCCGAGAGCAGGCGCGTGAGAACGTCGATCACATCACCAAGAGGCGCGTTCCCTGAAATCGCTGCGTGCCAATCGTTGAGCAGTCCGAAACTGCAGGCAATCCGAATTTGCGTATCCGTCGCGCCGTGAAAAGGGACGAGATCGGTTCGGTCCTTGACGTTATACCTGTGCATTGCGGTCTCCGGCATTTGTCCCCCGACCTGACGTTAGACGGGGTGTTTGCCCCATCGACCATCAGAATGTGGCGAAAATTGGGAAGGTGCGCCCGTAAAAGTCGGCTATTCTGCTGCTTATATAATATCGTGGTTTCCTTGCACCGCAGGCCCCTATTGGAACGCGAAATCACCCCATTCTGGGCAGAACAGCCCCGAAATGGCCTTGAACACTCATCGTCCTGAACGATGTGTTAACCAATAAGCTTGGGTAAATATCCTTTCATCGACGGCCCAAATGGACCGCGGGCCATAATGATTTCGGCCAGTTTCGGCCACTTTTAAAGGAACCAAGTAGATGACGAATACCCTGAAAAAACTGATCGCCCGGCTGCAAAGCTGTGACGAAGGCGCGACCCTTGTTGAATACGGTATTGCACTGGGCATCGCCGTCAGCGTCGGTGCTGGCGCCCTGCTGGCACTGGGTGGCGACGTGAACACCAAGTTCAGCGACGCCAAGGATGCCCTGAATCAGCCTGCACCTACGTCGGACTAACGACAATACGCTTCCAACCTGACGATATTTACGAGTCGCGCCAATCACGGTCAGTTTCCGCCCGGATTGGCGCGCCCCACCCCTTCCGTAAGGAATGTTTAACGATTTAACGAAGGTGCCTCCCAATGACTCCGGCTGCGACACTCCAACGCTTTCGCAAGAACGAGCACGGGGGCGTACTTTTGCTTTGGGCCGTTTGCGTCGTCATGATTCTGGGCTTCTTCGGCCTGATCTTTGACGTGGGCCGCCTGGCGGCAACCCAATCCGAACTGCAATCCTATGCTGACAGCGTCAGCCTTGCCGCAGCCGCAGAGCTTGATGGAAAAGCCGATTCGATTGCCCGTGCCACTTCAGCCGCTTCCAGCCTGATCAGCGATTCGCAGACCTTTGGCGACGGCGCACGCGCGCTGGATTTCGCAAATGACGTGACGCTGGTGTTCTACAAACCCGGCTCAGACGGCAAGTTCCAGCGCTCAGCCGCGCTCGAAACCACCAACAGCTATGCCGCCCGCTTTGTCGAAGCCCGTATCCGCGACCGTGATGTCAGGGCCGCCGTTACAGCCGCCTTCAGCTCCCTCACCGGTGAAGAAACACCCGACAGCAGCGCATCCGCCAGCGGGGTCGCGGGATTTTCGCTTGAGGCCTGCAACGTGGCCCCCGTCGCCATGTGCCTGCCCGCCGTCGATTTCGACGCCGCCTCCAACATCGGCAAGACACTGGAGGTCAAGCTGGACGTGAACGTCAGCCGCCTGATCCCCGGCCAGCTCAGAGCGGTGCACACTTTGACTGATTCCCTCGACGGGCTGCAAATCTGTGCGGGCCTCCTGGGCAAGAGCCTTGCCGCTTGCCTGCTGGCCGCGCGTCAGCCTGAAACAGCCTGTGCCGGTGGCGGTGGCCTGCATATCACCGCCGATGTTTCCGCCAATGATCTGGCCGATGCTATCAACACACGGTTCGACAAGTTCAGCGGTATCGCGTCGGGTTTCCAGAACAACCCCAACTTCAGCGCCGCGCCCAATGTGCTGACCGGTCTGCTGAACGCAGCCGGGCTCTGCCTGCCGGTGGGCAACCTGCTTGGTCTTGGCAATGACGACATCGGCCTTCCGACCGACGATTGCCTTGCCACGGGCGGGTGTTCAGTGCAGGGAAACGGGGTCTGGGATGCCGGGCGCACCGCCTATATCGAAGCGCATTACGGCGGCGAAGACCCCCATCCGGAGGCGCAGACGCGGTTTGAGTTCTACCAGGCTGAAATCGAAGCTGCCATAGAAATGGAAGGCACCCCCCTGCTGGGTGCTGTCGGCGGCCTGCTGGGTGGCATCGCATCCGAGCCCCGCATGTGCGCGCCCCAAGCAAACAAGGACATCAAACGCCGTTTGATGGTTGTGGCAGGCATTGATTGCCTGTCGGCAGAGCTGGATGCCGCCGTGACCGTGCCACCGGTGCAGCAATTCTTTGAGGTCTTCGCCCTTGGTCCTGCCGAGAACGGATTGCTCAACGTAGAAATCACCGCCTGCCTTGGTGGAAACTGTGGTGGCGGGAACCTGGATACCGAAGTTGTCGATGTGGTGAGGTTGGTTGAATGATCCGCACCCTCCACAGCTTCTGGCGCGATGAAAACGGCGCGGCGCTGGTCGAATTTGCGATGCTCCTGCCCACATTGTTCCTGTGCGTCGGCCTCTGCGTCGAGGGCACGCGCACCTATTGGTCCTACCAGACCACGATCACCGGCGTGCGCGACGCAACCCGCTATCTTAGCCGGGTCGTGGATCATGACGTGTGCCTGAACGGCGGCTCGATCAGTGTCTGGGACGACAAGCTGACCGAGATCGTGCGCACCAGCCAGTCGGGCGAAGGCATGTTTCCCCGCGCTGTCTCTATCAGCGGTGTCAGCGCCAGCCTGAGCTGTCAGAATTCCGGCTTTCGGGGTGGCATCACCGGCGTGGCCACCGTCAGCGCCAGCCTGCAGATCGGCGTGCCCTTCGCCTCGCTGTTCAAACTGGCGGGCATCACCGCGAAATCCGTCAATGCACGGGTCACGGACAGCACAAGGATCCTGGGCCTGTGAGACTGCTTGCCCGGATAAATCTGCCCCGGTTCGCCGGCGAAGAGGAGGGCGCGACGCTGGTCGAATTCGCCGTGGTGCTGAGCATCTTCATCTTCATGATTTTCGCATTGATCGACTTTGCCCGTCTGGGGTTTTCCAACGTGATGGCGGAAAAGGCGACAGAGAAAGCGGTGCGGATGGCCGTTGTGCGCGCGCCCGCCTGCCCGGATGTGCCACGGGTCAATCAGCGCGGGCTGATCGGCGTCGTGTCGCTGGACCTGCCCAACGGGACCTCCTGCACCGCCCGCACCGGTCTGTGCCAGGATGTCGGCACCATTTCCTGCAATGGCTCGCTCGACAATCCGACCGCGCAGTTGATCTGGAGCCGGGTCAGACCGCTGCTGCCCAACACCGCAAAGCCTGAAAACCTGCGCTTCAGCTACACTTATGATCGCAGCCTCAACCGCGTTGCGGCGGCCTATACGCCGATTGTCACTGTCGAACTGGCCTCGCTTCGGTTCGATTTCATTTCGCCCCTCGGCGCGCTGGCGGATTTCGCCAGCAATTCCAGCGGCAGCACGCTGGGGGAAGGGTTCACCTTTCCCGCCATGAGCGCATCCCTGCCCGCAGAATCCATCAACTAGGAATCCTCCCATGACCATCGCCCATCATGACATCGAACAACAGGTTGCAGCCGCCGTCGCGGAGCAGAGCAGCCTGGGACATGCGCATCGCACGAAGGTCATCATCGCCGTTCAGACCCCCGAGCTGGGCCAGAACCTGAGCGATGAGATGGGGCAGGATCCAGGCGTGGACGGAACAATTGTGCAGGGGGATCTGGCTTCCGTGCTTCGGTCCGTTGAAATGGATCTGGGCAAGATCGACATCATCGCCTTCGAGGTCAGCGACGATCCGGAGGCGGATATTGCCGCCCTGGCAAGAATGCAGGACATCCTTACGGTGCCGCAGTTCATCGCCGTATCCACCCGCGCATTGGCGGACGACACCCGGGCGGCGCTGAAAGACGCCGGTGTGCAGGATCTGCTGGTGATGAAACTGAAGCAAACCGATCCGGTAGCCGAACCGGAGCTCCAGGCGGCAGCCCCCGCACCCGAAACACCGGCAATCGCGCCGACTGCTTCTGCCCCCGCCATAACCGAAACGACCCCTCACATGATCGCAAAGGGCCACGGTGACGTGACCGTCATGTTGCGGGCCCGCGGGGGGGCGGGCGCATCAACCATCGCGGTCAACCTCGCAGCATCCCTCGCCAAGGGCAGCGAAGCAGGCAAGACCGCATTGGTTGATCTGGATATTCAGAACGGTGCCATCGCCCTGATGCTGGACCTGCCCGATTCCGAAGAAGCGACCCGATTTGTCCAGGGCAATGCCACGCCTGACGCCGCCTTCCTGGACAAGGCGATGGTGCGCCACGCAAGTGGGGTCGATGTGCTGACCGCGCCCGATATCTTTGCGCCGCTATCGGCAATCGCCCCCGAGGACATGATCACCCTAATGAGCGCGCTCAGGTCCCGTTATGATCATGTCATCATCGACATGCCGCAAACGATTGTCGACTGGATGGATCCGGTTCTGGCCAACGCATCCCGCGTTCTGGTGGTTGCGGATATGTCCCTGCCCTCGGTCAAGCGGACGCGCCGGCTGATCAACCTGATCGCCGAAGAACATATGACCCTGCCGATCAAGGTTGTGATGAATTTTGAGAAAAAACCGCTGGTCACCAGTGAAGCACAAAAGGAAGCGGCGCAGCTGATCGGTCGCCCGCTGCTCTATTGGATACCCACCGATGCCCGCGCGGCCAAGCGCGCCATTGATCTTGGCACGCCACTGATCACCAGCGCCAAACGCTCCGCACCGGCCAAGGCGATGGCAGGCCTGCACAAAACGCTCTTTGCCGCCACCCGGAAAGGATAAGCAGATGTTCAAATCCTTCAACGCCTCCTCCAGGCCCACCAAGGCAACACTGCCTTCCGCCGCACCGGCATCGCGCCAACCGCGCCCCGAGCCCGAGGAACGGCCCGTGGCAAGACCGGTTGCGGACCCGAACAATGGCTTGAAAACCGAACTTCACACCTTGCTGCTGGAGCAGTTGAACCTGACCGTATTGGACAAGGTCAGCAAATCCGATCTGCGGCACGAAATCTCCGGTCTTTCCGCGCAGTTCCTGCAGGACCGGGGCCAGCAGATGCCATCCACCGCCTTCCAGGCGCTGATGGATGAACTGCTGGACGAAGTGCTGGGCCTGGGCCCGCTGGAGCCGCTGCTGGCAGACCCCACGATCAGCGATATTCTCGTCAACGGCACCGACAAGGTCTTTGTCGAACGGCGCGGTCTGCTGGAACGGACGGATGTGCATTTCCGGGACGAGCGCCACCTGCTGCGGATCATCGACAAGATCGTATCAAGCGTGGGTCGCCGCATCGACGAAAGCCAGCCCTGGGTTGATGCCCGTCTTGAGGACGGCAGCCGCGTGAACGCGATCATCCGCCCCTGCGCCATCGACGGGCCAAGCCTGTCGATCCGCAAGTTCTCCCGCACCCCGCTGCACATGGACAAGCTGCTGGAGCATGGTGCGCTGTCCAAACCCGCAGCGCTGTTCCTGGAAGCCGCCGTGAAGGGCCGCATGAATATCCTGATCTCGGGCGGCACCGGATCGGGCAAGACAACGATGCTGAATGCATTGTCCGCGTTCATCGACCCGCGCCACCGGATGGTGACGATCGAAGACGCGGCCGAACTGCAGTTGCAGCAGGAACATGTCGTCCGCCTTGAAACCCGCCCGGCAAATGCCGAAGGCACGGGCCGCATCACCCAGCGGGATCTTCTGATCAACGCGCTGCGGATGCGCCCGGACCGGATCATGGTGGGCGAGGTCCGCGGCAATGAAGCCTTTGACATGTTGCAGGCGATGAACACGGGCCATGACGGGTCGATGACCACGATCCACGCCAACACCGCCCGCGATGCGATCAGCCGGTTGGAACAGATGGTCACCATGGTCGGCGGCGATTTTCCGATGCAGGCGGTCCGGTCGCAGATTGCTGCCGGCCTGCAGCTGGTCTTGCAGCTGAACCGCCTGTCGGACGGGCGCCGCAAGGTCACCAGCATCTCGGAGATTGTCGGCCTCGAAGGCGATACCGTGATGATGCAGGATATTTTCGTTTTCAAGAAGATGGGTGTCGATGACGATGGCAATGTCAAAGGTCGGATGATGGCGACAGGTGTCCGCCCCCGCTGCTTTGAGGCGCTGATGTCTTCCGGTGTCAAACTGGCGACCGATGCCTTTTCGATGATGGACGAGGTGGCATGATGCCCATCGACAGCTCTCTGACGCTGATCTGGTATCTGGCCGGTGCAGGCATCCTGCTGCTGGCGATCGTGGCGTTCAGGATGATCTTTGCCCCAGAGAATGCACAGGAGCGGACCGCGGCAAAGCGGCTGAAAAAGATGCGTCCCAGGACAGGCCATGGCATCGCCGAGGCCATGGTGCGCAAACAAAGCCGGCGGCCCACCGGCCGGTCCATTCCGCTGATCGGTGACCCGGCCCTTCTGGTGCGCCGCGCGGGGCTGGAAGGCAAGGAGCCCCTTATCCTGGTCGCAATCGCGGTGCTGGCCCTGGGGCTGGGCTTTGCACTGTCACTGCGGCTGAGCGCAGTTGTGGCCTATCCCGCCGGGATCATCGCCTCGGTGTTCATGGTGAAATCCTTTCTGCAGAAACGCCATGCGAAACGGGTCGACGCCCTGACCCACCAATTGCCCGATGCGCTTGACCTGATGATGCGCGGGCTGCGGATTGGCCATCCGGTCAGCGCCACCATCGCCAATGTCGGACGGACCATGCCGGACCCGATTGGTGCCGAATTCCGCCAACTGGCCGAACAGGTCAGCCATGGCGATTACCTGACCGATGCTTTCACCGATCTCGCGGATCGCGTGGGCCAGGAGGATGTCGAATATCTGGCCGTTTCGATCCGCATCCAGCACGGCACGGGCGGCAACCTGGCCGATATGCTGGGCACGCTTGCCAAGGTCGTCCGCGACCGCATCGTGATGCGGCGCCGCGTCAAGGCGATCTCTTCCGAGGGGCGCATGTCGGCCTATGTGCTCTCTGCGCTGCCTGTGCTGATCTACGGTATCACATCCTACACGGCACCGGACTACTATGGCGCAATCAGTGACGACCCGATGTACCAGCCCATCGCCATAACCATCATTGCCCTTGTCCTGGCCAATTTTCTGGCACTGCGCAAACTCGTAACCTTCAAGATTTAGGGCGTCTCATGCTGACTGCATCCACCCTCACCGACGCCACCCTGTATGGGTCACCGCAGACGCTGATCATGCTCGCCGCGTTCGGGGGGTTTGCGATGCTGTTGTTTGCCGCCTATGGCCTGATCCAGACCCGCGATCATTCAGCGGCGCGGATGCGCAGCCTGTCCGCAGCCATGAACGAAGGCAAATCAACCCTGACCAAAGGCAAGGAATCCGCCCCGCGCGGGCTGAAAAAGGCACTGATACCCGAAGATCCCTCCGAACGGGCGCAAATCCGGTTTCAGCTTGCCAAGGTCGGTTTCGAGCGTGCGGATTCAGTCGAGATTTTCTTCTTTGTGCGGCTGTGCCTTGCCCTGGCCCCGCCGGTCGCCGTCTTTGCCGCAATCTTTCTGGCACAGGCCGGCCTGTTGCCCCCGTTGCTCGCCGACAAGATCGAAGCGACCTCGAAACTCCGGCTTTTGCAGGTTGCCGCCATCGGGGCGGGTGTCGGTTTCTATGGGCCGGGCATGTGGCTCTATTCCCGGATCAAGGCCCGCAAGGACAAGATCTCCAAGGCTTTCCCCAACGCTCTGGATCTCGTGCAGATTTCGGTCGAGGCGGGGCTGGGTTTTGACGCTGCGATCAACCGTGTCGGCAACGAGCTGGGGGGCGTGGCCCCGGAAATTGCCTATGAATTTCTGCTGCTTCAACTTGAAATTCAGGCCGGGCGGGACCGGGAAAGCGCCCTGTTCGACATGGCCGAACGGATGGGCATTGACGAGGCGCGCTCCTTTGCCCTGGTGATCGCGCAATCCCTGCAATTCGGCACCAGCCTGACGACTGCGCTCAAGACATATGCCAGCGAGATGCGCCAGATGCGCGAACTGGCGGCGCAGGAGAAAGCCAACAAGCTTCCTGTCCAGATGTCCGGCGTGATGTCGGTGCTGATGCTGCCAGCGCTGTTTCTGATCACCCTGACACCAATCATCATCCGCTACATGGCGATCTACTGATCGTTCAATACAGACCGTCGATGGCCGGGTCTCTTTCCGGGAAAAACCCTATTTCATCCCGTCGCGCGCGATGAAACGTGCAAGATCCAGGATCAGCTGCCCCCGCGCTGCGGCGATGGCCCCCGGTCCACCGGCCGGATCGAAAGCCACGCTCAGGTCGAACAACCCGGAGCGTTCCCGCCCGCCGTCCAGCACGGCGACGAAATACTGCCCCGACGCGCGAAATGATCCCGAAGACATGGCCACCAGATCGGCAAAACGCACCTCAAGCCGTGCATCGGGAAAGGCCTGGAAGGGCCAGGGTTCCGATGCGATGCGGCGCCCCGTCATCCGGGCAAGGTTCTGGCTCAGCTCCAGCGCGATCGCGCGCTCCGGCGCATCGGCCCAAAGGACATCAGAGGAGCTTGTGAGCGTCCCGTCTGCGGCCTGAACAGCGATTTCATCAGATGCGGCATAGCTGGGCAAAGAGACATCGCGCACTTCGACAGAGGCAAAGGCAATGCGCTCACTTTGCGTCACGGCAGGGGTATTGACCGCAAAGCGGGTCGCATTGCCACCACAGGCTGCCAGGATCAGGATCAGGCCGAAGCCCAGTGCGCGTTGTACAAATACCATCTGTTATCTTCCCAGCAAAAGAGAATTGGGGTTGCGTTCAATCGCCCGCGCCAGCGAGGTCAGCGCATCGGCGGCCTTTTGAATGTCGCGCAGCGTATCCTGGGCCGTGCGGCTCAGTTGATCGCCCTTGTCATAGCCCTGGATGGTACGGCTGGCCTGGGCAAACAACCCTGTCAACCGTTCCATGATCTGCGGCAGGTCCCGTGCCGTCACTGCGATATTGTCCGCTGCATTCCGTGCGGAGGCCAATGTCTGGTTCACATTGTTGATCGCCCCGCCTTCACGCAGTTCTTGCAATGTATAGTTGACCTCGTCCAGCGCCCGCTTCAACGATCCCGGCAGCGCCTTGGCGTCTTCGGTACCGATCAGTTCATCCGCCGTCCGCGTCAGGGTTGTCAGCTCGGACAGCAGTTCCTCGACTTCCAGCGACTCGGCCTTGTTCGCAACCGCCTCGAACCGGGCAATCAGCTGCGGCACACCGGCCACGGAAGAATTGACCGCATCGGTTGCCTTGGCCGCATCATCCAGAACCTTGCTGATCTTGGCGGAAATCTCCGGCAGGTCGTTCGTTGCCGTTGCGACATTGGCGGCGGCCTGACGGGCAGAGGCAAGCGTCTGGTTCAGATCACGGACCGCACCGCCGTCACGCAGCTCCTTCAGGGTCGCGTTCACCTGGTCCACCGCATCTTTCAGGGCAACAGGCAGCGCTGCGGCTTCTTCCGATCCGATAACAGCCTCTGCCGTATCGACCAATGCGGTCACTTCGGTGATCAGTTCCTCTACCTTCAGCGCTTCGGCCTTCTGTGCCACGGCACGAATGTCGTTGATCAGGTCGGGAACCCCTTCAATCGACGTGGAAACCGAAACCGCGGTATCGGCAACCGTGTCGATGGCAGCGACCAGCTTGGCCGACAGCTGCTGTTCCTCCAGCTCCGCAACCAGAGTCTCGATCCGCTTGAGAGTTGCGTTCAGGGCCACCGGAATATTGCGCACGTCTTCAGAAGCGACAAGGCCCTGAATTTCGGCCAGCAGGTTGCGTACATCCTGCGGTGTTTCGCGCAGGGCCTGATCGGAAACCAGCGCCTCGGCAGAGTCGAGGAAGGTGATCGCAGAATTCAGCAACTCCTCGATCGGCAGGCTGTTGATGCGGTTGAACACCCCTTCAACCGTCGCAGCGGCATCCGACACTTCACTTTCGGTGGTCGGCATCTGCGGCGACATCCCGTTTTCGCTGACAAGCTGCGCTTCGGTTGCGTCCGGCACATCCACGAATTCGATCTTGAGCCCGCCGGTCAGCAGGCTTGCTGACGCAAGCCGTGCCCGCAGGCCGGTGGCCACACGCTCTTTGAGGAAGGCCAGAGCGGTTTGCGCCGTCACCTCCCCGGGCAGGCCCAGTCGCGCCGGCTGGACCGAGATATTCACGCTCAAACGAACCCGGCTGTCGCCATAGACATCGTAGTCCACGACACCTGACAAGGCTTCAACCTCGCCAATTTTGAGGCCCGACATTTCAACCGGCGCCCCAACGGCAAGGCCGGATATATTGTCCTCAAAGACCACGCTCAGTTTCAGCGGATCGACCTCGGACGCATTGAAAAGCGAATTGCGCGCGGATTCCTTGTCCGGGTAAATCTCGAACACGGACCCATCCTGCACCCGGCCGCCGCCAGAGACGAAAGTGTCGAAAGTGACGCCGCCGCCAACAAGGGTCGCCAGCGAGGAAAAGTCGATCTCGGCGCCTGAGGGGCCGATGTTCACACTGAACCCGGAGGCATCCCAGAACCGCGTATTTTCATTCACAAGTGATCTGTGTTCTTCGAATATCAGCGCCTCGACGATGGCGTAATTGCCGCGCGGAGCAATCTTGGCACGTCCGACGCGACCAACTTCGATCCCCTTGAACAGGATCGGCGCGTTGTCGGTCAGTTGACCATTGGCCACGGTGCGAAAGGCAATTTCAAGCCCCGCCTGGCCCGACCGGATCAGCGGCGGCTCTGCCGCGCCGACAAACCGTTCCGTCGACGTACCGATCTGGTCATCCCATGACCCTTCGATATGCACGCCGCTCAGCACCGTGGACAGCCCGGTAATGCCCTGGGCCGTCACCTCGGGCTGGACAATCCAGAACACCGAGGAACTGTCGATATAGGGTGCCACGTCCTTGTCCACACGGATGGAGGCGACCACTTTTCCCAGACCTTCGGTAAAGCCGACGTTTTCGACTTTGCCCACCGTGATGTCGCGGTATTTCAGCTCTGTTTCGCCTGCCTTGATACCTGCGCCGTTCTCGAACTCGACGATGATCAGCGGACCACGGGAATTGTAGGATTGCCAGGCAACACCCAGTGCAACCACCAGTGCCAGGATCGGCAGAATCCAGATAAAGGACGCACCGCTGAAAAAAACCTTGCGCACAGGTGATACCGATACATCCGGCAACTCGTCATTCATCGCGTCCTGGACCCCCATCCTTGACTTGCGCATCCCAGATCAAACGGGAATCGAAAGCTTGCGCTGACAGCATCGTGAAAATCACCGACAATGCAAAAAATATGCTCGCCGGGCCGGGATTTATGGACGCCAGTGTCTTGAGTTGCACCAATGCGGACATAATCGCAACGACAAATATGTCGATCATCGACCAGCGACCGATGTATTCGACCACCTCATACATCATCTGCCGGCGGTTCATGCTGATCCGGGAACCGGCCTTGATGCTGATCGCAAGATAGGCCACCGCCCAAAATTTCCCCAGCGGGATAAAGACGGAGGCGAAGATGATGATCGCCGCGATTCCGAAGTTGCCGTAATGCGCCAGTTCGACCGCGCCGCCGATGATGGTGCTGTCCTCCTCCTGAAACAGGGTGCGGGTTTTCAGCATCGGAAAGATGTTGGCGGGGATGTAGCACATGAACCCGATCACCCACAGCGCCCATACCCGGCTCAGGCTTTGGGAATCGCGCGACACCAGCTTGTGACCGCAACGCCCGCATGTGCTGGCCGAAACCGGCCAGACCTTTGCGCATCGTGTGCAGGCGACAAGGTTCAGGTCCTTGGCGCTGACGACGTTCTGGGGTTTTCCAGTGAGTTCCATACAGACCATTTACACATAAAGCTGTCCTGCGCGATGACAAGCACAACGAGGATGCCGAACATCCAGAAAGCGGGGCCAAATCCGACATGGGCCAGATCCGAAACCTTGACCAGCGCAACCGCACAGCCGATCGCGAAAATCTCTGCCATGGACCAGGGGCGCAGCGCCTCTGACAGGCGGAACGCCTGCATGGCATGCGGGGCCGGGTCGCGGTCCAGCACCACGGGCACAAGGACATAAAGCGTGAGGCAGGCGCGCAGCAGCGGCACGATGATGATCAGCCCCGCCGTTGCCAGCGACAGAAAGATCATCGGTCCACCGGAAAAGGCCAGCGCCGCATCCAGCACCGAAACCGCATTTTGCGTGCCCGCCGCATCAATCGACAGAAAGGGAAACACGGCTGCCCCGATGATTAGGACCAGCACCGCAAGCGCGACGGCAATAATGCGCAGCCCGGCGTTCTTCCTGGGCGCAATCAATACCTTATGGCATCGCTGGCACTGCGCACGCTCTCCCACGCGCGGCCGTTTGAGGTGATAGACGGCGTCGCATTGCGGACAAACAATCAGTTCGTCCAGCGGCATGCGCGTCATGGGTTCGACTGTGTCCTTCATAAGCGATTGATATAGGAAGGTTTGGCGGCATTACACGCCTATTTTCACGACAGTCGCCTGGTGCGGTTTTCTGCCGTCCCTCGCGTCAGGGTGGAACAACAACCAGTCGGAGGCGTTTTTACGGTGAAACATCATTCAATTGAGGACTCACCAAATGACACAGATCAACAACGCCAGAATCCTGATCCTGGCCACCAATGGTTTTGAACAATCCGAACTGGAGAAGCCGCGTGATGACCTGCGGGCGAAAGGCGCCACGGTTCATGTGGCGACACCGGACGGCGCGGACATCAAGGGTTGGGATGCAGATGACTGGGGCAATATGGTGCCCGCCGATCTTGCCCTCTCGGACGTGGATATCCAGAGCTACGATGCGATTGTCCTGCCCGGCGGCCAGATCAACCCCGATCTGCTGCGGGTCAATCATGATGCCGTGAAACTGATCCGAGACTTCGCCGACGCCGGCAAAGTGGTTGCCGCCATATGTCACGCACCCTGGCTGCTGATCGAGGCCGGTATCATGAAAGGCCGCAAGGCAACGTCCTATGGGTCAATATCCACCGACATGAAAAATGCCGGTGCGCTTTGGGAAGACAGCGAAGTCGTTGCCGATCAGGGCATCGTGACCAGCCGCCAGCCCGGCGACCTGGACGCTTTCGTCGCCAAGATCCTCGAAGAAATCGAGGAAGGCAAACACGAGCGCAAGGCGGCATAGACCTGCGTAACCCCGGAGGCTGAGCCCTGCGACCATGGCCCCGCTCCACCTTGGGCGGGGCCATTTCTGGTTAAAAGCGTCTGTGAACCTTTGCCAGAGGTCTGTCAGCGCGCTTTCCGGCGGGTCACGCAGCACCCGGCAAAAGCACTTCGCGCGCGCCTTCGGTGAAATCACTCAGCGACAACGCCCAGGTCGTGCCGGGCCAACGCAGCTCCATTTCGCGCTTCCGCGGCCGGTAGACCGCCGTATAAAGCGTGCCGAACCCGGCATTGAAGGCCGTCGAATAAAGCGGCGGCTTCAGAAAGGCATTGATGAATTTCTCTTCAGGATCCTTGTGCAGCCGCAGGCGTTGCAGCAGGAACCGCTCGCGTTCGACCGTTGCCGTGAACCTGGCATGGCTGACCCATTCCACGTTCTCCTGATGGTTTGTTGCCACGGCTGCGCGGGTGATCAGCGCCTCGCGGTCGGGACCCATCATGGCGGTCGCATACTTACGCTTCCTGTCCAGCACGGTCACATTATAGCTCATATGCGTGGGCACCCGCGCCAGAACCGCCGTCGCCTCATCCGTGGTTGTACAGGTCTGCAGGACATAGCGCAGGATCAGCGGCACGCCAAAGCCCTGCCCGACAATCCGCCGGCCACCGAAGGTGAGCGAAATTGCCAGCCCGGCATCATTCACGCCATCGACCAGCCCCCAAAGCCCGTCCGAGGTGCCCATGACCCTGCGGCCCTGCCAGTTGGTCCGCAGGACCAGTTGGTCAAATGCATTCGGGTTGTAGTCATAGTTGCGCACCATGACCGGCTCCTTGCCGGCCCAGATCGCCTGCGAACAGCCCGAAAGGTAAGGCGGCGGGTTGTAGAAGCTGAGAAACCGCGCGGCATTGTCGCCACCGCCCGCAAGCGCGCAAAGGTCGTCGTAAAGCGGCAGCATCTCGGGCATATGTTGACCCAGGGCGCGCCTGCACTCCGAATAGGTCGGCCGGGCAGACGCACCTTCCTTGAGCCACCAGTTACGGTAGTCAGGCCAATATTCGTTGAAAAGCCCGGACCATTTCGATCCGGGCATTTCGATATCAAGTGCGCGCCAGTACATCGCAGCCTTTCAGGGGTGAAAGTTACATCAGAGGATCTTGAAAGCCGGGTCTGACAGTTCCGGACCGGCCTGGGCGGTCGGCAGGGGTTTGCCGTCCACGCCGCTTTTGATCCCGTGAATCCACTTTTTCGCGCGCTCGTTCAACTGGAAACTTTTTGTCATCGACCGGCCACGCGTCACGAGGATGCCGATATCCGCTCCTTCGTAACGATAATCGCCGGGTTGCAGGATGCGCAGGAAGAAGGCTTCGTTCTCCGATTCAACGGCACGCCGGTGATAGTCGAAGCGGTCAAAGACCACGCGCCCGTCTTCCAGCATCTTGTAGATGCCGGTTTCCGGCGACGCCGTGCAGATGTCCACACTGTCTTCGGTATGTTTGATCACCATCTGGGACCAGCCGTCGATCATCTCCGGATCGGCCCAGCGGCTGTTCAGCTCATCCACATCAAGGTCGAACTTCTTCTTGGAAAACTCAAGCAGGTGGAACAGGAACAAAGGCGCATCCGCATGGGCAAAGGCGGCGTGGTTCGTCATGGAGGACGCCCCGGTGATGCGTGGGTTCAACTCGCCCAGCCAAAGATCGCCGGTCTTCTTGTCGATCAGGAAATCGAGTTCGAAATAACCGCGATAGCCTTCTTTCCGCAGCTGCTCACCGAATTTGAAGGTCAGGTCCCGCGCCTTCTCCCGCACCTTGGGCGGGAACGCAGTGGCAAGGATCTCGTTGCCACACCAGCCGCCGCGATAAGGGGTCAGTTCCTTGAAACCGACCAGTTCCGTCATCAGCGGGCCGACGATCGTGCCCTCCTTGGTGGCGCAGGCCTCGATCGCCGAACCACGGCAGTCGATCCGCTTCATGATCTTGATCTCGCCCTGGCCCACGATCTCGCTCTCGTGGCGGCGGAAATCGGCTTCGGACTTGATGAAGAACGTCGTGTGCCCACTGTCGCCAAAGGCCGATTGCAGCACCAGGTCGTGGCCCAGGTTTTCCTTCTCGCAGATCTTCTTGAGGTGGTCGTAATCCTTCACCTCCGACAGGGCGTTGGGCACCGATGGCACCCCGGCCTTGTTGCCGATGCGGACGGTCTCGATCTTGTTGTCCATCGCGGTGCGCAGCTTGGCTTTCGGGAACCAGACCGTCGCGCCCAGCTCCTTGGAAAGGCGTTCGGTTTCCTCGTCGAACATCAGGAAAACGAACTTGGGCTTGCCGCCACGCCGCTTGATGAAGTCGATGACTTCCTTGTGCTGCAACAGGTAGTTGTTGATGTCTTCGATGGACTGGAATTCCGCATGCGGCTGCTCGGAAGGGCAGAACACGTTCGGGTGCTTGCCGCCGTAGCAGTCAATATAGCAGATGTATTTGAAATTCTTCACCCATTCGTCCAGGCCCAGAAGGTTGAAGTTCGTCGCCGAGATGAAATAGACGGGGTCTTCGTTCCGGTGAAAGAACCGGCGGATTTCAGAGATATTCTTGAGAATAGTAGCCATGGTATTGGTCCTTTTCCTTAGTCCGAAGTTGCAGCAAGCCGGTTGGCGCTGACGCCATCCAATGCCTTTTGGGTAAACACACGCAGGCCCAGATCGGGCCGGTAGCCATGGATTTCGCTGACATCCAAAGCGCGCATGAAATCAAGAATTTCCTCAGAGATCACCTGTCCGGGGACAAGGATCGGGAAACCCGGTGGATAGGGGATGATGAAGCTGGCGGAGACCAGCGTCTTGCCCTCTTTCATCGCATCCTTGAGCGAGCCATCAAGCTCAAGGTAGTCGCAGTTCTCATCGTCGTAGCTGAGGTAATACGCCGTGCGGATATCCCCCTCCGGCGTGTCCTGCGCAGCGCGGAAGGCATCGTGGAAGCGGCTGAAGTCAGGCAGCGGCGGATAATGCTCCATCAGGTTGGTGACCCGCTTGTCGAAGGACAGACGCTCCATCCGGCTGGCATCATCCAGACGCTCATCCAGGCTCTTGGCGATCTCCACCAGAACCTCGATCAGATAGGCGACAGAGGACCGCGTGGTGCCGATATTGGTCATGAACAACACGGTATTGCGCGAGGTCTTGTTGATCTGGATGCCGTATTTATCCATCAGGATCTCGGTCTTGAACGTGTCACCGTCCCAGCCCGTGCCGCCGACCGCCAGTGTCACCCGCGTGGGATCAAGGGCGAATTCGTCATTTTCCCAGCAATCCCACATATCGGTCCAGCCTTGCTGGGTGTCGAAATAGCTGGTCACGCCGCTTTCGCGGTGGGCTTCCGGGATCATGTCCCCGGCCGTCAAAATCTTGAAATATTTGGTTAACAGAGGATGCTCGGAAATGGCCCGGCGCATCGACATCGCGGCTTCGACCTGTCGCTGGACAAATTCAAAGCCTTCCAGTTCGACCTGTCGCCGGCCCACATCCAGCGACGCGATGATCTGGTAGTTGGGCGAGGTCGAGGTATGCGTCATATAGGCCTCGTGGAAGGATTGCTCCACTTCGCCTTTGAAGTCCTGATCGTTGACGTGAATCATCGACCCTTGCCGCAGCGAGGTCAGCGTCTTGTGCGTGGACTGCGTGGCATAGGCCCGCACCCGCGCATTGGGTGGCGGGATCAGACGGGTTTTCAGCAATTTCTCGACATCGGCATTCTCCAGCTTTGCCTGCTGGGCTGCATATTGCTGCGCATGCTCGTCAGAGCGCAGCTTTTCACGCAGCACGTTGGCGGCATTCATCGCGGTCCGCTGCCGGTACGTCGGGCTGAAACGGGCAAAGGCAAACCATGCCTCGTCCCAGAGGAAGATCAGGTCAGGCTTGATCGCCAGACATTCCTCCATCACGCGTTCGACGTTATAGACCAGCCCGTCAAAGGTGCAGTTGGTCAAAAGCAGCATGCGCACCTTGTCCAGCTTGCCCGCGGCCTTCAGTTCGAGCAATTGCCGCTTGATGTCATGCAGCGGCACCGCGCCATACATCGAGTATTTGTTGAGCGGATAGCTATCCAGATAGCAGACCTGCGCGCCCGCCAGCACCATGCCGTAATGGTGCGACTTGTGGCAGTCGCGGTCGACCAGGACGATATCACCGGGCTTGATCAGCGCCTGCACAACGATCTTGTTGCAGGTCGATGTGCCGTTGGTGGCAAAGAAGGTCTGTTTCGACCCGAATGCCCGCGCGGCAAGTTCCTGTGCTTCCTTGATTGGGCCATGCGGTTCCAACAGGCTGTCCAGCCCGCCCGAGGTCGCAGAGGTTTCCGCCAGGAAGATGTTCGGCCCGTAGAACGCCCCCATGTCCTGGATCCAGTGCGACCGGGAAATGGACTTTCCCCGGCTGATCGGCATGGCGTGAAAAACGCCGGTGGGTTGCTTGGAGTATTCAACCAACGCCGTGAAGAAGGGGGATTTGTTCCGCGACTGCACACCCCGCAGGATGTTCAGGTGCAGCTCCATGAAGTCTTCCTGATTGTAGAAAACCCGGCGACAGATTCCCAGATCCAGGCCTGCGATGTCTTCGACCGAACGTTCGGTGACCAGATAGGCATCCAGTTCCGGGCGCACCTTGGCGATCATCCGGCATAATTCGGGGCCATAGACCTCGGGCGACAGCGCGCTGATTTCCTTGCGCCCGCCGGCACGGGCCAGGTAGCGCGTCAGGATCTGCAGATCCATCGAGGATTTCAGCGTCAGACCGGGCCGCACGACAATCGCCTGAATGTTGTGGTTGAACATCACCGCGATCAGCGCGTCCTCGATGCTTGGCACGACAACCGCTTCATAGATGAAAGGGTCCTCGCTGCGCCGCATGCGGGCCATGTTCGCCTTGAGCCAGCGTTCCTGATGTTCGTTCACGTTGTCGACGATCAGAACCTCGAAATATGGCTTGGCCAGCGCGCGCGCCTCTGGCGGCAGCATGGCCTCGTCGTCATGTTCGTCCTGGTCGATGCTGTCGCGTTCCAGCGGGATATGCCGCCGCCTGTAGGCCCCTGTGGTCAGCGCCCGGGTCACCCGGTTGATCGCAAATGCGACATCTTCGAATTTTTCATGTTCGAGCTGCCTGCGCATATGCTCGAAGGCGGCCATGCCCGGAAAGGCCCAATAAGGTTCGACCATCGCCAGCGAGGCAAACAGCTCCCTGGCGGACTTGGTCAGCCTGTTCTTTTCGGCAGGTTTGGGATCGCGCGTGAGGGCGGAAGTCGCCTCTCTCAATGCGCTCCACCGATCAGAGCGCATTTGGATCGCCGAGGAATAATCGTTCAAGGAATGCATTGTGTTCTCCGTTGTAGCGGGGTCACCAACGACATTCCGCCCCGGCGCTTCTGCGCCGGGGCAAACGTATGGCGGATTACCCGCTGGATGTTTCTTCGGTCCCGGTCAGAATGCCAGGTTTGACAGGTGGGTTTGGTACCCCCCCGGCGGCCGCCGGGGGGATTTGTGATTCAGCCGCGGGAACTGCGGTTCCGGCGGTAGGGTTCGGCATCGGTTCGGGCGCGAAACCGCCCGGGGTGTGCGAAAAGGCAGACATTGAATCCTGCCCCTTGAAGCTCGGAGCCTCCGGCACCCGCTGGGCCGGTACATCCACATGCAACCCCGCCCGTGTGCCCTGATGCGGGATCTCAAGCGGGCCAAGCGTATGCAGAAAGGCATCTGTCCCGCTGGCACGGTCATAGACCGGGAAATCGGTTGATCGGTCACGGAACGACTTCAGCACCTGGCCCAGCCCCTTCATCCCGGTCTCGCGCTGACGGCGCACCATGGACAGGTCGACCTCGATCGGGAACATGTCTTCCTGCCCCGCCGACTGGTGCAGCACCATTGAGGTCGGATCGACAACGCAGGATTTGCCGACGCCGCCCGCGCCCAGGCCATTCACGTCGAATATGTAGCACTGGAACTGCGCAGCGGTCGCCCGCGCGATGGCCAGTTCTGCATCGCGGTCCGTCGTGCCGGTGAGCACCGGGTGCAACAGCACCTCAACGCCCTGGCTGGTCAGCTGGCGCGTGGTTTCCGGGAACCACATGTCATAGCAGATCGACAGGCCGAAACGGCCCACCTCAGGCACATCGAACACACAGAATTCGGTGCCTGCGGCGATGCCGGTTTCATAGGGCCTGAACGGGAACATCTTGGCGTAACGGCGGATGACTTCGCCTTCCGGGTTGATCACCACGGAGGTGTTGTAGACGCGGCCATCTTCCGGGTTCTTGAGGAACATGGAACCCGGTATCAGCCAGACCCGGTGCTTTTTCGCAGCTTCCTGAAACTTGCCGATGGTTTCGTTTTCGGGCGGCAGGGCAAAGCGGTCCAACGGACCAAACGGCGCCAGTTCAGAGAACAGCACCATCTGGGTCCAGGGGAACCGTGCCATCAGGATGTCGAGCCGCTGGATCATGCCGTCGACGTTCGATTGCAGCGCATTGACGTACATCTGTACGCCGGCAATTGCGAATGGGGTCATAACTTGTCACTCCGTGAAAGGCGGTGCGAGGGCTGGGAGAGGCCCTTGAAAGCACCGGATTGCACGTCCCTTACGCCCATCAAAGCGGAAGGGGAACAGGTGATGTGATCCCTGCCTGATACGCCCTGCTCAGGCTGATATGACTGCTGTGCCAGGATGACAGTCAGGCCGCCTGAGGTCCGCGCACGGGGCGGCCGTTGCGGCCCCGTTGCAGGAAGACCACCAGCGCCAGCAGCAACAGCGCCGGGATGAACATGATGTACTTCGTCGGCTGCGAAACCGGCTTGAGCACGCGCAGCACCTCCTGGTCCCAATCCAGACCGGCATTTTGCGCCGCGCTGTCGAAACCAACATCGTCGATGATCATCTTGTCGCCATCCTCGCGGAACAGCAGACCTGCGGCCTCCAGCTTTTCCTCACCTGTCGCGCCTTCCCCGATGGGCAGGATCGCCACGAATTCGATGGGATCGCCCAGATCGTTGACCCCGGCGACACGCAGGCGCAGATCGTTGCCCGGCAGCGTGTCGGCCGCAGCCTGCGTGATCTCGGTGGGTGCGACCTCATCATAGGGTGGCGATACCATGTCCATCCAGAACCCCGGGCGGAACAGCGTAAAGGCAACCAGCAGCAGCGCGATGGTCTCGTAGAAACGGTTCTTCGCCAGGAACCACCCCTGTGTTGCCGCCGCGAACAGCAGCATCGCAACCGTGGCCACGACAAAGACGAATATGCCCTGCCCCCATCCGACATTGATCAACAGCAGTTCGGTGTTGAAGATGAACAGGAAGGGCAGCGCCGCCGTGCGCAGCGAATAGAAGAAAGCGACCACGCCGGTCTTGATCGGATCGCCGCCCGACACCGCAGCAGCGGCAAAGGAGGCAAGGCCGACCGGCGGCGTCACATCCGCCATGATCCCGAAGTAGAAGACAAACAGGTGCACGGCGATCAGCGGAACGATCAGCCCGTTCTGCTGACCCAGGGTCACGATCACCGGCGCCAGCAGCGCGGACACCACGATATAGTTCGCAGTGGTCGGCAGCCCCATCCCGAGGATCAGCGAAAGCACCGCGGTCAGCGCCAGGATGGCAAGGATATTGCCGCCCGAAAGCACTTCGACCACATCTGCCAGGGCAGAGCCCACGCCGGTCTGGCTGACTGCGCCCACGATGATACCGGCGGTCGCCGTGGCGATGCCGATGCCGATCATGTTGCGCGCGCCGGTGACCAGACCGTCGATCAGGTCCAGGAACCCGTCCTTGATATCTGACGCCAGTTTGCTCTCGCCCCGGAAGATCGCCATCAGCGGACGTTGGGTCAGCAGGATGAAGATCATGTAGGCCGAGGCCCAGAAGGCCGAGAGACCCGGCGACAACCGATCCACCATCAGCGCCCAGACCAGCACGACAACCGGCAGGATGAAATGCAGGCCGGAGCGCGCGGTCGGCCCGGGCATCGGCAGGGCTGTCACCTCGTCGTTCGGATCGTCCAGCTTCAGCGGCTCTTCCTTGCTCGCCACATAGAGCAGCGCAACATAGACGATCGTGAGGAAGGCAAAGATGATGTAGGAAGCCGTTTCCGGGAAGGCCGGGCGCACCCAGCCCATGCCGTAGTAGACCACGAAAGACAGGACACAGATCGCCGCGATGGCAAAGGCCATGCCGATCAGGCGCTGCACGATGGGCTTGGGCGTATAGGCACGGGGCAGACCCTGCATGCCGGCTTTCAGCGCCTCAAGATGCACGATGTAGACAAGTGCGATGTAGGAAATCACCGCCGGCAGGAAGGCGTGTTTGACCACATCGAAATAGGGGATGCCCACATATTCGACCATCAGGAAGGCCGCAGCCCCCATCACCGGCGGCATGATCTGACCATTGACCGAGGAGGCAACTTCGACCGCGCCCGCCTTTTCGGAGCTGAACCCGACCTTCTTCATCAGGGGGATGGTGAATGTGCCGGTCGTCACCACGTTGGCAATGGACGACCCGGAGATCAGACCCGTCATGGCAGAGGCGACAACAGCGGCCTTGGCCGGTCCGCCCTTCATGTGGCCCATCAGGCTGAAGGCAACCTGGATGAAGTAATTGCCCGCACCGGCACGGTCCAGCAGGGAGCCGAACAGCACGAACAGGAACACGAATGAGGTGGAAACACCCAGCGCGATGCCAAATACACCTTCGGTGGTGATCCATTGGTGGTTCACGATCTCGGACAGGCTGTTGCCCTTGTGCGCGATGATCGACGGCATGTTCGGGCCAAGCACGGTATAAAGCAGGAAAACCGACGCCACGATCATCAGGGCCGGCCCCAATGCGCGGCGTGTCGCTTCCAGCAGGATCAGGATGCCGATGACGGCAACCACATAATCCTGCGTGATCGGCGCGCCGACCCGGTTGGCGATTTCACGGTAGAACAGGAAGAGATACAAGGCAGCAAGCGCGCCGATGATGGCCAGCGCCCATTCCCAGATCGGGACCCGATCCTTGGGAGAGCCGAGTATGACTGTCGCGGCAACCCCGATTGCCGGGAGCGGGATCCACCAGGTCGCGATGCCCTGCTTGGCTGCAACCATGAACAGCGCCGCCAGCGCAAGCGGTACGATGATGCCCAGTGCAACCTGGAATTTGGTCCGCGCTGCGGGGAACGCCATGATCCCCAGAAAGACGGCAAAGCCCAGATGGATCGAGCGGGCAAGCGTGTCGTTGAACAGGCCGAATGGCGATGCGATGTAAAGCTGGAACAATGACCATGCCAGGGCGACCAGCATCAGCAAGGTGCCGATGGGTCCGCCAACAGACCTGCCACCCGTGTCGGAGGATGCGACAAGTTCGTCCAGTTCGGCCTGGCTCAATCCACCACGGCCATCGGCGGCGGCTTCAACCGCGGCAGCCTGCTGCTGATCATTGTTGGTCATTATAGATCGTCCCTGTCTGAGCCCCGCATTTGCGCAGGTGCTTGTTATATGCCCCTTCGGGCGCTCCGGCGGCGATCAGGACCGCCACCGGAAAAAGCATGGAACAGGTTGGCTTATTCGATCCAGCCACGCTCCTTGTAGTACTTCGCGGCGCCGTCATGCAGCGGCGCGGACAGACCGCCCGTGATCATTTCCTCTTCGGTCAGGTTCTCGAAGGCGGGGTGCAGACGCTTGAACCGGTCAAAGTTGTCAAAGACCGCCTTGACCACCTGATAAACAACATCTTCGTCCACATCGGCGGAGGTCACGAATGTCGCCTTCACACCAAAGGTGTTCACGTCATTATCGGTGCCCTTGTACATGCCGCCCGGCACAGTTGCGGCTGCGTAGTAGGGATTGTCCGCGATCAGCTTGTCGATCTCGGGGCCTTCGACGGGCACAAGGCTGGCATCAATGGTTGAAACCGCTTCCTGGATCGAACCATTGGGGTGGCCAACGGTATAGATGATCGCGTCAACCTTGTTGTCGCCCAGCGCGGCGGCCTGTTCTGCCGGCTTCAGCTCGGAGGCCAGCGCGAAATCGTCCAGCGTCCAGCCTTTCGCATCCATCACGACTTCCATCGTGGCACGCTGACCGGAACCGGGGTTGCCGATGTTGACCCGCTTGCCTTTGAGATCGTCAAAGGAGGTGATGCCGCTGTCGTTGCGGGCGATCACGTTGAACGGTTCACCATGTACGGAGAACACCGCGCGCAGCTTGTCGAACTTGTCCCCTTCGAACTGCGAGGACCCGTTGTAGGCATGGAACTGCCAGTCGGACTGGGCCACACCCATGTCCATGTCACCCGCCTTGATGGCATTGATGTTGGCGATGGAACCGCCGGTCGAGGGCGCGGTGCATTTCAGATTGTGATCGGCAGTGCCGCGGTTCACCAGACGGCAGATCGACTGACCGACGACGAAGTAGACACCGGTCTGACCGCCGGTCCCGATGGTGATGAACTTCTCTTGTGCGGTGGCCGCAGTACCGGCCGCAACGGCCCCGGCAAGTGCGAGTATCTTGAACATATTCATATAAGTAACTCCCTTTTTATTGTTTCGACGCCCGCCTGATTTCGGCGGACACCGTACCGTCTCGGCAATCCGTAACTGCCCAGAGCAATTTTCGGGCGCATGCGCATTGCCATGCTCCGATCCATGCCGCGGAAAGTCTAAGGCACGGATTAGCGGAATCTCATTCCACGTTAGGCACGTTTGAAATTAGGTTCAAGCAGGCATTACGAAACCGCAGTTATTGCACCTAACTACCTGTATGAATTAACTTATAGATCCTGGCTCACCCAGGGCGACGGTCAGAACCCGGGCGATTTGTCTAGTATATTAAACGCGCAACTGTGTTTGCCCAGACTAGACCTTGCACGAAATCCCAAACCGGTGAAACTGGCATGGCCCCGGATTAGTACATGCAGGACGCAGATATTCATGCCAGATTTTTCCGACTACACCCGCTTTGCCTCCCTGGTCGCGGTCGCGATCCTTTCCTTTGTCAGCCTGGTGTTGAGCGCAAGCTGGTCGGGCTGGTTCCTGTTGCCATTCCTCGTCTTTGCCGGGCTGAGCCTTCTGGGCATTTACGATCTCTTTCAGACCAAACATTCAATCCTGCGCAATTACCCGATCCTGGGGCACATGCGCTTTATCTTCGAAGGCATTCGGCCCGAAATTCGCCAGTACCTGATCGAATCCGACCAGGATGAAGAACCCTTCAGCCGGGATGACAGGTCATTGGTCTATCAGCGCGCCAAGGGACAGGAAGATGCCCGGCCCTTCGGCACCCGCCAGCGGGTCTATGATGCCGGTTATTCCTGGATCACCCATTCCATCCAACCGGTTCACATCGAGGATTTCGATTTCCGGATCACCATCGGCGGCCACGCCTGCAAGCAACATTATTCCGCCTCGATCTACAACATTTCCGCCATGAGCTTCGGATCGCTCTCTGCCAATGCAATCGAGGCGCTCAACACGGGGGCGAAACTGGGCAATTTCGCCCATGACACCGGCGAAGGCTCGGTCAGCCGGTATCACAAGGCTGGGGGTGGCGACCTTATCTACCAACTTGCATCGGGCTATTTCGGCAGCCGTGCAGCAGACGGATCATTTGACCCCGAAAAATTCCGCCAGACCGCGTCGCTAGACCAGGTCAAGATGATCGAACTCAAGCTCAGCCAGGGGGCGAAACCGGGTCACGGCGGCATGTTGCCGTCTTCCAAGATCACGCCGGAGATCGCGGAGGCACGGGGCGTGCCGATGGGCAGCGATTGTGTCTCTCCTGCCGCCCATTCCGCGTTTCACACCCCGATCGAGATGATGCAGTTCCTGCAGCAGCTGCGGGATCTGTCTGGCGGCAAACCGGTCGGCTTCAAACTGTGCATCGGGCACCGGCGGGAATTCATGTGCATGGTCAAGGCGATGCTGGAAACAGGGATCGTACCCGATTTCATCGTCGTCGACGGGGCCGAAGGCGGCACCGGTGCCGCGCCCGTCGAATTCTCCAACCACGTCGGCATGCCGATGATCGAAGGTCTGACATTCGTCCATAACACCCTGCGCGGCGCAGGTTTGCGCGATCAGGTCAGGGTCGGCGCGGCAGGCAAGGTTGTATCCGCCTTTGACATCGCCCGCGCGCTGGCGCTGGGGGCGGACTGGTGCAATGCCGCGCGCGGTTTCATGTTCGCCATCGGCTGCATCCAGGCGCAGGCCTGCCATACCAATCATTGCCCTGTCGGTGTCGCGACACAGGACAAGACCCGGATGCGCGCGCTCAACGTCACGCACAAGAGCGAACGCGTCGCCCGGTTTCACCGCAACACCATGGAGGCGCTGGCAGAAATGACCGGTGCCGCCGGCCTGAGCCATCCCAGTGCGTTCCTGCCCCGTCACCTGATGCTGCGACAGGGCGACAAGAGCATGGTCGAAGGCAACGAGGTCTATGCCTATCTTCCCGAAGGCTATCTGCTGGATGACAACGCGGAGGATTATCACGGGGACAAGACCCGCTGGGCCCGCGCAAGGGCCGACAGTTTCGCACCCATTGACTAGCAGGTTCAGAATTTCCGGACCGATTTGTCCGAAAAATTCGACACCAAACGCAAAACGCGCACGGCGAACCGCGCGCGTTTCAGTCCAGAACCGTTAAGTTCAGGCTTCTTCGGCAAGCGCCGCCTGAACAGCCGCTTCAAAGATCGACAGACCTTCCTCGACGACCGCATCAGATGCCGTCAGCGGCACCATCACACGCACCGCGTTGCCGTGCATGCCACAGCTCAGCAGCAGCAGACCACGCTTGAGGGCATGGGCGATGACCCGCTTGGTAAAATCCGCATCCGGTTTTGCACTGTCAAAATCGGTAACGAACTCGACGGCAATCATCGCGCCAAGACCACGGATGTCCCAGAAACGGTAGGGGGCAGAGCGCGCGCCGATTTCGGCAAACCGGGCTTTCAGGGTTTCACCCATCGCCGTGGAACGTGCCAGCAGACCTTCGTCCTCGATCGCTTCGATTGCCGCCAGCGCCGCAGCGCAGGCGACGGGGTTGCCCCCGTATGTGCCACCCAGGCCGCCCGGCTCCATGGCGTCCATCACATCGGCACGGCCGATCACACCCGCCAGCGGATAGCCGCCCGCCATGGATTTCGCCACAGTGATCAGGTCCGGCACAACGCCGGAATGCTCGATTGCAAACCATGTGCCAGTCCGGCCAAAGCCCGCCTGCACCTCGTCCGCGATCAGCAGGATACCGTGCTGGTCGCAGATTTCGCGCAGCTGATGCATCATCTCGAAAGGTACGGGCGTATAGCCACCCTCGCCCAGCACTGGCTCGATGATGATCGCTGCCACGCGGGACGGCTCTGCATCGGTCAGGAACAGGTTCTTCAGCCCGGTGATCGCATCCTCGACGGTGATCCCGTCACGGACAGAGGGGAAAGGCGCGCGGAAGACATCCGCCGGGAAGGGGCCGACGCCCTTCTTGTAGGGGCTGACCTTGCCGGTCATGCCCAGCGTCAGCAGGGTGCGGCCGTGGTAGCCGCCGGTAAAGGCGATGACGCCGGGACGGCCGGTAGCCGCACGCGCGATCTTGACCGCGTTTTCGACGGCTTCCGCGCCGGTGGTGACCAGCAGGGTCTTCTTGGGCGCATCGCCGGGGGCGAGGGCGTTCAGCTTTTCAGCCAGCTCGATGTAGGGACCATAAGGCACAACCTGAAAGGAGGTATGCGTGTAATGGTCTTCCTGTGCCTTGGCCGCCGCAATCACCTTGGGGTGACGGTGGCCGGTGTTCAGCACGCCAATGCCGCCCACGAAGTCGATGTAGCGGTTGCCCTCCACATCCCACAGTTCGGCATTTTCAGCGTATTGGGCATAGATCGGTGCGGCAGAGGCAACGCCGCGTGCAACAGCGGCATTGCGCCGTGCAATCAACTGGGCGTTGGTGACATCTGCGCCTGCAACAGCGGCGGAAACGATGTTCTTCACGACGGCCTGCGCGGATGCAGCAGACTTCGTGGTTTTTTTCTGGGCAACCTTGCGGCGCGGTTTCTTGGCGGTATCGGACATTGAAAAGGTATCCTTTCGATTGAAAACGCGCAGAGCCGCGTTTAAAAATTGCTATCCTTCCGTTTAATATAATTGTCAATCACAGATTTGCGTATTAAGGGATTGCCAACGGTATCTGGGCCGGATTTTGCTTGTGGCAGACATCGTTTTCGGTGCTTGCAGAACATGTGAAACAGCATAAGGGGCGCTGACTTGGACATCGGCCATAAACTGAAAACCATCCGCAAACAGCGCGGTTTGTCACAACGGGAGTTGGCCGCGCGCGCCGGCCTGACGAACGGTACGATCTCCCTGATCGAAATGAACAGAACCAGCCCGTCGGTGGCATCGCTGAAAAGCCTGCTGGACGCTATCCCGATCAGCATGGCCGAGTTTTTCTCGACACTGGAAAACAACGATCAGCCCAAGTTCTTCTATGCGGCGGACGAGTTCACCGAAGTTGCCCCGGCATCGCCGGGCCAGGTTTCTCTGCGTCAGTTGGGAAACATCGAAAACCACAGCCTGCAGGTCCTGCATGAAACCTACCCGCCCGGCGCGGATACCGGGCCGGAATCGCTGTCTCATCAAGGCGAAGAGGCAGGAATTGTGGTCAAAGGGTCAATCGAGGTGACTGTCGATGGCAACGTCGCTGTTCTGAACGTCGGCGATGGCTATATTTTCGAAAGCCACCTGCCGCACAGGTTCCGGAATATCGGCACCGAGGTCTGCGAAGTGGTCAGCGCCTGCACCCCGCCAAGCTTCTGATAATCAACGCGAAGGGTGGCGCGGCGTCTTGCTGCGCCACCCTCCTTCCTTCGATTGGTGGTCTCTCGATCGCCTCTATCCTTGCGATTTCTCGTCGGGATCCTGCTTTGATCCGAATGACCGGATGGTTGAACCACCCGAGGTCATTGCAACGATAACGATTGCCGCGAGGGTTAGTACGGCCAAGCCACCAAGGAACAGATCGGCATCCATCTCATGTCCTTTCAGCAGCTTCTGTCACGGAACAAACGGAGCGACGGCACAATTGGTTCCATGTCGCTCTGCAACTGCTGTCGTCCGGCCCACGCCGGGCTCACGAGTTTAGTAGTCATATATCTGTTTGGCGGTTTTCGGGACGTGGAAGGTGACGTTCAAAGTGTAGGTACTGTCGGTTTGTTCAACTTCGACCTGACCGTTCAACTGCCGGGCAAAGGCATCTATCAAGCGTGACCCAAGGCCGGTGCCCGTTACGCTGGGCACCCTACCCAGTGAATTTGTGACGGTCAGCCTTGCCTCTTCGGGACCGATCAGCCGCAGGTTCGCCTCAAGACGGGCGTCATGCGAAGACTGCGGCAGGTACTTCAATGCATTTGTAATGGCCTCTGACGTGAGCAGCGTCAGCGGTGCGGCGTCATCGGCATCAATGCTGATCCGTTCGAAATCCTGGGTGATCTTCACATGGCCGCCCGGCCCCAGGCCGACTTTCAGCAGTTGCCCCATGACCTCTTCCAGCAGCACCTTGGCATCGACCCGGACCAGATTGTCATCCTGGTACAGGTTCTTGTGTACCGTCGCGAGGCTCAGAATACGTTCCTGAAGCCGTCTCAGCACGAAACGCGCATCCTCGGTCTTGGCCTGCCGGATCTGCATGTTCATGATCGAAGAGATAAGCTGCAGGTTGTTCTTGACCCTGTGATGCACTTCTTTCAGCAGAATGTTCTTTTCCCGCAGGCTGTCTTCCAGCGTCGCCTCGTCGCGCAGAATGGATTCCGCCATCGCCACAAACGCCGTTTCCATCTCTGCCAGTTCGGTGGGAATTGAGGGAGACAACGTGTCACGCGGCAGCGTCCTGCTTAACGCGAAACGTCTCATCTGGCGGCCGAGTTTGCGGATATGCCGGATCGCCAGCCGGTTCAGCGCCCAGAAAGCAACGATCAGGCTCGCAGCCCACATCGCGACAGGCAGCAGCGTGCTGAGCCGCGTTGACAGATCCATCTGCAAGAATGGCGTGTTTTCCGGCCAGACAGACAGCGCATAGACGGTGTCAGGTACAATCGGCAGGACAGCATAGGCGCGGTTCACGGCCTTGGCGTTCTCTGCAAAGAAAACCTTGGTGTCGGTTCCGGCAAAAACCGACAAAGAGATGTTCTCCGGCATTTCAACGCCGGAAACATCCATCCCCCGTTCCGAGGTCAGTATGTCGCCCTTGGCGTTGAAGGTAACCATGGCCAGCGGCGTGAGGGACAGTTCAGGTTCCTCCTCGGAGGCGATGACATCCGCCGGGATGGAAATTGCCATGAATCCGATCAGTTCTTCATCCTCGTACACCGGCACCTGAACCACCGTTACAGATTTGCGGGACACTGCCCCGGAATCCACGGTGGTCGCGGCCCGGATCGGGTTCGCCATGGCTGATTTGAACCAGGCCCTTTCCGAAAGGTCATAGGTGCCACCTGAGGACGAACACTCCATTTGCCCATCCACCTGAACAAAGCCCACAACCTCATAGTTGCGGGTGGCATTCCGGTATTCGCGAAACAATTCGCTGCATTCCACAGGGTCATCACGGTACAGCCTGACCAATGCGCTCAGGGCATCCACGGCACCGAATGCTTCCTGCAGGACGCGCCGCTCGGCGGATGAGGCCTGTTCCGTCACCGCCAGCAATGACAGTTCCGCGCTTGTCTGGTTCTGTCTGGAAATTTCCCAGGTCTGGACGATTGCGATCAACCCGATAGGCATCAGGGCCAGCGACAGGAAGAACAGAACCCTGACCGCCAGCCCTTTCAGGAGGCTTCCGGAAAAGAACCCGGAAGTCATCGTCAGAAACTGGCGACCTTGGAGGCAGAGATAACGGACATCGTTGCATCGTCCGTCATTTCAAGCGACTCGTTTTCGCCATGCTCCATCAACTCTGCCAGCTGTGCCCTTGCACGGTTGACCCTGCTTTTGATTGTCCCGACGGCAACACCGCACATCTGGGCCGCTTCCTCGTAAGAGAAACCGGAGGCACCGATCAGCAGCAAGGCTTCGCGCTGTTCGACTTTCAGCTTGCCCAGCGCCTTGCGGAAATCGTTCATCTGCATGTGACCATCGTGTGCGGGTTTCTCTGCCAGGCTTTCGGTGAACACGCCGTCGACATCAGCAACTTCGCGTTTGGATTTCCTGCGAGACGAATAATAAGTGTTCCTGAGGATGGTAAAGAGCCACGCACGCATGTTCGTTCCCGGCTCGAACTTCTCGATATTCGTCCAGGCCTTCACCAGGGTGTCCTGCACCATGTCGTCGGCCAGTGACCCGTTCCGTGTCAAACTGATTGCAAATGCGCGCATGGCAGGCAGATGCTCCACCAGCTCGTCGCGGGGACTCTTGTCAGTCATTTTCGGAACCGCGCTGGGATTCTTGCTGCTTCAACTTACTCAGCAAGTCCTTGAATCGATCCGGGATTCCCTCTTCCAGCGTCTCGTTGAAAACCTTCTTCAAATTCTCATCAATAACGCTTTCGCGATCCTCATTCTTCGCAGATTTCACAAACATACCTCTGGTTCTTCAACCTTAATCATAGATATTTTATACCCACACTGGAACTTAACCAGCGCGCGCGGCGTTTGGTTCCAAGAATTATTAAATAAAGGACTGCCGAAATGAGTGATGCCAATGAGCCACGCAACATCAGTGATGAATTGGGAGAAAACATTCCATACCTGCGCAGATTTTCCCGCGCGATGACCGGCAGCCAGCAGAGCGGTGACATGTTCGCCGCCGCAGCACTGGAAGCGATTCTGGCGGATCGGTCCGTTCTTGACGGCACCGATGTGAGAACGGGTCTGTTCAAGGTATTGTATGGCATCTGGGCCAGCGCGGGCGCGCCGATCGAAGAAGGCGAAAGCGGTGCACGTGCCAAGGCGCAAGTCCGGCTTGCGACGCTCACCAACAATTCGCGCGAGGCATTGCTGCTTCACACCATCGAGGGTTTCTCCTTTTCTGCGATTGCCCAGATCATCGGCGTCGAGCAGGCCGAGGCCGAAGAGCTTGTTGAGATCGCGCGCCGTGAAATGGCGGACAGCGCGACAGGGTCGGTGATGATCATCGAGGATGAGGCAATCATCGCGATGGACATCGAAAGCATCGTGGCCGAGATGGGTCACCGGATCACCGGCGTGGCCCGCACCCGGAACGAGGCCGTTGCACTGGGCCGTCAGGATCCGCCCGATCTGATCCTGGCCGACATTCAGCTGGCGGACAATTCATCCGGCATCGACGCGGTGAATGACATTCTGACAGAGATGGGCACCCGCCCGGTAATCTTTATCACCGCCTTCCCCGAAAGGCTGCTGACCGGCGACAAGCCGGAACCGGCCTTCCTGATTTCCAAGCCCTACACGGTGGAGCAAGTTGTTTCATCGGTGTCGCAGGCGATGTTCTTCTCCTCGACAGAGACGCTCAACGCCTGACCGTTTCGACAACCGAAAAATGAACAAAGCCCTGCAGCCTTCTGCGGGGCTTTTCCTTTGCACGGAACATTTGGCCGCGCGCGACGTTAACTCCCAGACAAATGATCACAAAATCAAACAGGAGTAATGATATGTCGAACGTTACCAAAGCAATCCACAACAAGGCCGGTGACGTCACGGTCGAGGACCTCTCCAAACAGTTGCAGGTGTTGAAAGACGACATTGCATCGCTGACCTCCACGATCGGAGCATACAGTCAGAACAAGGCCGCCGAAGTCCGCGACACCGCGCAATTGAAAGCGTCTGAACTGGGTGGTGCGGCGCAGGCACGGGCCAGGGAAACCCAGAAGCAGGCAGAAGATTTCATTCGCACCCAGCCTGCGACCGCAATCGGCATCGCCGCCGGCGCGGGGTTTCTGATCGGCCTGCTGACGGCACGCCGCTGAATGTTGGATCACCTCGCACAAAAAGCACAGGTGAAAGCCACCCAGGCCGCACAGACCGCTGTGCTTGGTCTGGGTGCTTCCTTGCTGCTTGTCGTTGGCCTTGGTTTTCTGACGGCCGCTTTCTGGATTTATCTGGCAACCGTATCGACCGCCCTGACCGCCGCGATGGTCATCGGCGGGATCTATTTCGGGGCGGGCCTGATCATGATCGCCATGATTTCAGCCAGGAACCGATCCGCCCGGCGGGAACTGGAAAGGCTGGAACTGGCAAGACAACACAAGAGCGGTGATCTGCAGGGCACCCTGTATCAGATCATTTTGGCGTTCATGTCAGGGATGCAAGCTGGTCAGAAAGGCCGTCGCGGATAGCGGCGATCAGTCCATGCGTGCTGAAGGGTTTGGACAGGTACACGGCGTCGCAACGTCTTGGGAAATCCGGAGGCATTTCATCCGCGAGGATCACCAGACGACCGACCGGTGCCATCCTGGAAAGCCATTCCAGTTCCGCCTCCGACTCCTCGGCCGAAACCGCAAAGGCAACGCAGGTCTGCTGCAGCCGGTCAGAATACACCGCCAACCCCTGTTCGAGGCTTTCCAGAGTGTCGCATTCCACAACAGGCTTGCCCTCAAATTCGCCGACCAGCGCTTCGCAGATGTCGACGCGAACAAAGGGGTCGCGCTCGTAAACAAGGTAAAACATGGCAGTCTGACTTCCGGCCTAAAAACCACGACATACAGCAGAGCATCCAACACTGCATTAAACTATGACATAACGAGGTAGTGATCGAATGGCGACCAAATGCAAGAATTGTCCGCTCAGACAAAAGGACCTTTTTATCGCTCTTTCCTCGGACGAAGTCGATTTCATGCAGAAATTCAAAGCCGGTGAACTGACCATCGACCCCGGTACGCCGATTCTGATGGAAGGATCGAACGCACCCCAGCTGTTCACGGTTTTGTCAGGCATGGGTATCCGCGACAAAATGCTGGAAAACGGAGAGCGTCAGGTGGTGAGCTTCGTATTTCCCGGAGAATTCCTTGGCCTACAGGCCGGCCTGATGGGAAAGATGGGGCATTCCGTCGAAGCGCGGACGCGCATGCGGCTCTGTGTCTTCGACCGCTCTGAATTCTGGAACTTTTTCCGGTCCCACCCCAGCCGCGCCTTTGACATCACCTGGCTTGCAGCAATCGAGGAACATTTCCTGGGTGAAACTGTCGCGACGCTGGGCCAGCGCACTGCCACGCAATCCCTGGCCTGGGCGCTGATCAAGGTCTACCAGCGCGGTCTGGCGCTGGGCATGGTCGAAAACAATCAGATGGCGCTGCCCTATACCCAGCGTGATCTTGCCGATGCGCTGGGTCTTTCCCTTGTTCACACCAACAAGACGCTCGCCAAGCTGAGAGAGGCGCAGTTGGTTTCCTGGAGCAACGGGTCACTGCACATCATGCAACCTGAAGAACTGGCCAGGCTTGGAATGACATCCTTTCACGCACTCCGGCCCAGACCGCTCATGTAATTTGACATCCCGGTGGTTAGCGCCAGTGGACATTCACTGTCCACAGGCCCTGATCTACTCGGAGACTTCCACGATTTCATCTGCCACGACCGCGCCACGCTGCCCCATGGGTCTGGATGGGCCGACGGTTGAATCCTCCCAGGTCCGCAGTTCGATCTGGGCATTCAGTGAGGCCCCAAACAACACCAGAAAGCTTGAGATCCACAGCCAGATCAGCATCGCGATTACCGCGCCGATGGACCCGTAAACCTGGTTGTAATTGCCAAAATTCGCCACGTAATAGGAAAAGCCGAAAGACAGGATCGCCCAGGCGACAACCGCAAGAACGGCACCGGCAGACAGCCAGGGCAACCGCGCCGCCTTCCGGTTCGGGCCGAACCGATAAAGCACGCCGACACCGGCGAACAGAACGGCAATTGCGATCACCCAGCGGATCAGCTCGACCACCAATGTCCCGAAGGGACCCAAGGGAAAGAACGCCAACACAACCGGCGTCACGACAAGCGCCAGCATCGCGACGATTGCAACCACAACCAGCATGACAGTCAGCATGAGCGCACGCAAATAATGCCAGGCCGTGTTCCGGTTTCGCTGTTTATAGACGTTGTTGAGTCCGACCATCATCGCGCCGACACCTGCCCGTGCTGACCAAAGGGCAAAGAACAGTGACAAAAGCCCTGCCCAGCCCAGCGTTTCGCTGCTGGCGGTGATCAGCGACGTGACCTGACCATTTATGATCTCATAGACATCGTTGGGCAGGAAACTGCGCATGTCCTCAAGCTGCGGCAGGACAACTGCCGGGTCCGAGATAAGCCCCAGAATGGCGATGACAGCAGCAAGAGCCGGAAACAACGATAACATTGCAAAGAAGGCGACGCCGGCAGAGACAAGGGAAAGGTCGTTTTCCGCGACATGGCTCAGGCTCGCCTTGAATGCCTCCCAATACAATCGGGGACTTCTCGGCAGTTTGAGCGTTCCCATAAGCTATCCTTCCTCAACATCGTCGCGCACCTGCCCCCATGCGACGAGGGTGAAGATAATCGTCCCACCGATGATGTTACCAGCAAGAACCGGCACGAAAAACCCGAAGATTGCCTGCATGCCGGCAAGCTCGCCACGCAACAGCAACACGGCCATTTCGACGGACCCGGCAACAATATGCGTGAAATCACCCGCAGCGATCAGCCATGTGAACGTCAGTATCAGGAAAAACGCCGCTTCGTCCGCCTGCGGCAGCATCCAGACGATAAGGGCGACAATCACCCCTGCGGGGATGGCGCGCCAGAAACTTTCCGATGCGGGCATCCCGGTGGCATGTTCCGACAGGGCCAGGATGGCCGCCATCGTCTCGCCCGGAATGGCCGGAGTAAAGACGAAGAGCGAGGCCGCCGCAAAGGCTCCGATGACATTCGCGGTCAGCACGATCGTCCACAACCGCGCCATGCAGAGCAGCGAATGCACGGACCTTTGATGCATGATCGGCAGAACTGTCGTGATGGTATTTTCCGTGAACAATTGCATTCGGCCCATGATCACGGCCAGAAAGCCCAGCGAATAGCCCAGATTCTCCAGCAGTGGCCGCCAGGACGCATCAGGCAGATGCGCCCTGAATATCGCCTCGCCCAGCACCGAGAGGCTGATCAGCATGCCCGCGGCGATGCCTGACCAGATCAAGGATCTCTTGGTGCGGGCCAGTTCTTCTTCACCATCCCGCCGGATGACCTCATAGATCATCCGCGGCGACAATGCCGCCGCTTCGTGGACCGATTTCTCTTCCGCCGCGTCTTCGAATTCTTTTTCGCTGGGGTGATGCCGGATCAGTGGCGCCATGGCGATCATCCTTTAAACCGATTTCTGTGGGAACTAGTGCAGTTCTTCGATGCGGACAGCGCCTTTGCGCAATTAGCCTTCTTGCACCTGCCGCGTGGAGCTTTCAAAACAATGCTCAGCAAAGGAAGAATCCATGAAACCTCACTCCGACCGTCTTAGCGATGAAATCCGTGCAAGATTTGCACATGTCGATACCTGCCCATTCTCGGGGCCGCGCATCTTCTTCGAGAACGCGGGCGGCGCGCTTAGCCTGAAATCCGTGGTGGAGACTTCTGCAAAGTTTGCTGCGATCCCGGACAATCAGGGCCGGGACAACCCCGCATCTGCTGCACTGGTAAAGGTTATCACCGACGCCAAGGCGGACATGGCCCTGTTCTTCAACGCAAACTCGGGCCGCTTCTTTGTCGGTGAATCGGGGACCGAACTGCTGTTCAGGCTGATACGGACCGCAATCATGGGGCCTGCGCACCGCGGCGCGGTGATCGGATCAACGGTCGAGCATCCCGCGTCCCGCAGCGCGGCACAGCATTGGGCGCAGCAAGCGGGTGTTGAATACCTCAGTGTGCCGCATGACGACGCCACCGGCCAGGTCACGGCCTCCGCCTATCGCGATGTCATGCGCGAAGATGTCACTGTGGCGACCATCCTGCACACCTCGCCTGTCACAGGTATTGCCAACGATGTGGCCGCCATCGCCAGGGCGATCCGCACCAAGGCACCGGATGCCTTCATCATCGTGGACGGCATCCAGCACGCCAGCCACGGGCAGGTCGACATCGCCGCCTATGACATCGACGGCTATGTCGTCTCGCCTTACAAGATGTTCTCCCGGCACGGCTATGGCGTGGCCTGGGCCTCCGACAGGTTGACCGCGCTCAAGATCGAGACGCTTGCGGGCGGACCTCAGGGCAACTGGGAAATGGGCACCCGCGACACCGGAGCCTACGCCACGTTCTCAGATGTCGTGCGCTATCTGGATTGGTTGGGTAGCGAGGTGTCGGACAAGACCGACACCCGCAGCCGGATCATCGCTGCCGGTGCCAGCATCCATGCCCATGAAAAGGCGCTGACGGATGCCCTGCTCTATGGCTTGGGCAACCTGCCCGGACTTACCTCGCTGCCGGGTGTCACGATACTGGGCGGGGCCGAAAATGAAGATCGCGAGGGACTTGTCTGCTTTGCGCTTGACCGGCTTCCCGCCGACCGGATCGTGGCGAATTTGAACGACAGCGGAATCCGCACCCACATCCGCCGCGCCGATCACTATTCGGGGAATGTCCTGACCCCGCTTGGCCTTGACGCTGCGGTGCGTGTCTCGCTTTGCCACTACAACACCCTCACGGAAGTCCGGGCGCTGTTGCTGGCCATGCAAGAGATGACCTTGCCAATCGTCTCAGACCAGTGAACGATGCTGGTATGAACACATCGCTCCGCACTGCCATCTCTGCCAAGCGTGATGATCTCATCGCGCTGACCCAGGACCTGATCCGCATTCCCACCCTGAATCCGCCGGGGCGGGACTATCGCCTGATCTGCGAATATCTGGACAATCGCCTGCGCAAGCATGGTTTCGAGACGGAACTGATCCGCGCCACCGGCACCCCTGGCGACAGCGACAAATATCCGCGCTGGAACATCGTCGCCCGGCGCGAGGGTACGCGGCCCGGCGACTGCATCCACTTCAACAGCCACACGGACGTGGTGGAGGTCGGCGCGGGCTGGACCTTCGATCCCTTCGGCGGTGACGTCGCCGACGGCAAGATTTACGGACGCGGTGCATGCGACATGAAAGGCGGGCTGGCCGCCTCCATCATCGCGGCCGAAGCCTTTATCGAAACGCATCCCGACTTCGCAGGTGCGATTGAGATTTCAGGTACTGCAGACGAGGAAACCGGCGGCTACGGCGGCGTCGCCTACCTGGCGGAGCAGGGCTATTTCAACCCGAGCCGCGTTCAGCACGTCATCATCCCCGAACCGCTGAACAAGGACCGCATCTGCCTGGGCCATCGCGGTGGCTGGTGGGCCGAGATCGAGACAAAGGGCGAAATCGCCCATGGTGCGATGCCATTTCTGGGCGATTGCGCCGTCCGCCACATGGGCGCGATCCTGCAGGAGTTCGAGGACAAGCTGTTTCCCGCGATGGCTGCCCGCTATACCGACATGCCGGTCGTGCCTGAAGGCGCGCGGCAATCGACGATGAACATCAACTCCATCCACGGCGGAGAGGCCGAACCGGAGGAAGGTTTCACCGGCCTGCAGGCCCATTGCGTCCCCGACAGCTGCCGCATCGTGATCGACCGTCGGTTCCTGATCGAAGAACCGCTGGATCAGGTCCGGAGTGAGGTCATGGATCTGCTGGAAGGGCTGCGCGCCACACGCGCCAATTTTGACTTTGAACTGACCGAGCGGAACTCGGTCCTGCCTTCCATGACGGACCGTGACGCGCCGGTGGTTCGCACCGTGGCAGACGCCATCGAACAGGTCATGGGCAAGGCGCCTGAATATGTCGCCTCGCCCGGCAGCTATGACCAGAAACACATCGACCGGATCGGCACCCTGAAGAACTGCATCGCCTACGGGCCGGGGGTGCTGGAACTGGCCCACAAACCCGACGAATGGATCGGCATAGATGACATGATCGACAGTGCCATGGTCATGGGTGCCGCGATGGAAAGCCTGCTGCTGAAAGGCTAGCCGTCAAAGGCGGTCGCAGCGCCGATGGCCAGACCATCGACAATCGCTGTCAGCGCCGCACCCCGGTGGATCTCGGCATTCGGAAGACGCATGCGCAGGGCGTTTTCGACCACCTGCATCAGGCTGGAGCCGCCGACAAAGATCACCTTGTCGACCTGTTCCGGCGCAACCCCTGCCGTGACCATCGCATCAGAAGCCGCCGCGCCGATCTCATCCGCGAGCGGGGCCAGCCGCGCCGTCATCCAATCCGCAGGCAAAGGCAATGTGGCACCGGGTTTCAGCATCCCGACCTTGACCACCGGGTCAGCGACCCCCGGCGTATTCGCCATGATCTTTCCCGCCTCGACGGCAAAGGCGAGATCATGGCCCAATTCATCTTCCAGCACCTTGACCAGACGGCCCAGCCGCTTGGGATGCACCGCAAATTTCTCCAGCTCCGCCGCCGCCTTTCGGGTATCGGGGCCATAGAGAAACGGGATCTTGGCCCAGGTGGCAAGGTCATTGAAGATGGCATTCGGCGCGATATGCGTGTCATCGCCAAAGGCATGGCGGATCGGACTGCCCATGCCGAGCTGCGGCATGACCCGCCCGATACTCAGATGGCGGTCGAAATCGGTGCCGCCGATGCGAACGCCGTGGCTGGCCAGAATGTCGATCTCTGCCGTGCCCTTCTGCCGGAACAGCGTGAAATCCGACGTGCCGCCACCGATGTCCACGATCAACGCCAGATCGCCGGGGGCCAGCACCTCGCGGTTTGCCAGCGCCGCCGCCTCCGGCTCGTTCATGAACCGCACCTCTGCAAACCCGGCGCGGCGGTAGGCTTCTCTCAGGTCCAGCAATGCCTGGGTGTCGCGCCTGGCATCGGCGGAATGAAACCGGACCGGCCGCCCGGAAAGCGCCCGATCAAACTGAAATCCGGTTGCCGCTTCGGCCCTTGATTTCAGCTCGGCCAGGAACCGCGCGACGATGTCGATGAAATCCAGCCGCTCGCCCAGCAGCATCCTGCTTTCGCGCATCAGCCTTGTGCCCAGCAAGCTTTTCAGCCCGCGCATATAGCGCCCCTCATCACCCGCAAGCAGGGCGGCGCTCGCCCTTTCGCCCACCACCATCTGACCCGCCTCGAAATCGAAAAAGACCGCTGTCGGCAAGGTCTGCGCATCGGCCTCCAGCGGAATCAAATGCGGTCTGCCATCCACGAGGATCCCGGCGGCAGAATTCGATGTGCCGAAATCTATACCCAATGTCGCTGACATGCCGCCGCCCGCCCCTGAATCAAAGGTCGCTGACTAGGCGTTTCGTGCATGAATGGCAATTGACCGATTAAGAATCGCTGGCAAGAAGTCTGCGATTTGGCTAGCCTTTCACCATAATCAAAAGGGAGACCACCCATGTTCCACCTTCGCCACTTGCTGCTTGGCGTCAGCACCGCCGCCCTGATGGCAGGCGCGGCTGTTGCCAAGGACGACATCACCGTCGCGCTGCAACTTGAGCCGCCTCACCTTGACCCCACATCAGCTGCTGCCGGGGCCATCGATTCCGTGCTCTATTCCAATGTGTTCGAGGGGCTGACGCGCTTCATGTCCGACGGCTCCGTCGTGCCGGGTCTCGCCGAAAGCTGGGAAATTTCCGAAGACGGTCTGACCTATACCTTCAAGCTGCGCGAAGGCGTCACCTTTCACGACGGCACCACCATGGACGCAGAGGATGTGAAATTCAGCCTCGACCGCATCAATGCCGAGGACAGTGCAAATGCGCAAAAGGGGCTTTACTCAGCGATCTCCGAAGTCAACGTGATCGACCCCGCGACCGTCGAGGTCAAGCTGAGCGAGCAGAACGGCAGCATGCTGTTCAACCTTGCATGGGGTGACGCGGTGATCGTGGCACCCGAAAGCATCGACAACATCAAACAGCAGCCGATCGGGACCGGCGCCTTCAAGTTCGACAGCTGGACACAGGGCGACAAGATCGTGCTGTCGAAGAACCCCGATTACTGGGGCACGCCCGCGCAACTTGAATCGGCAACGTTCAAGTTCATCTCCGACCCCACCGCCGCCTTTGCCGCGATGATGGCCGAGGATGCGGATGTCTTCGCGGGCTTCCCTGCGCCGGAAAACCTGCCCCAGTTCGAGGCTGATCCGCGCTTTCAGGTGATCGTAGGATCGACCGAGGGTGAGACTATTCTCTCCACCAACAACACCCGCGCGCCCTTTGACAACGTGAAAGTGCGCGAGGCGATGGCCCATGCGATTGACCGGCAGGCGATCATCGACGGCGCGATGTTCGGCCTAGGCACGCCCATCGGCACACATTTCGCCCCGCACAACCCGGCCTATGTCGATCTGACCTCGCTGAGCGCATATGACCCCGAAAAGGCCAAGGCGCTGTTGGCCGAAGCAGGCTTCCCCGACGGGTTCGAAACCACGCTGCACCTGCCGCCCCCCTCCTACGCCCGGCGCGGCGGAGAGATCATCGCGGCGCAGCTTGCCGAAGTGGGCATCAAGGCAGAAATCACCAACGTCGAATGGGCGCAATGGCTGGAAACCGTGTTCAAGGGCAAGGATTTCGGCCTGACCATCGTCAGCCATACCGAACCGATGGACATCGGGATCTATGCCAATCCCGACTATTACTTCCAGTACGACAACCCCGATCTGCAAGCGCTGATGGCCGATCTGAACCGCACCACCGACCCGGACAAGCGGAACCAGATGCTGGGTGATGCGCAGCGGATGATCTCGGAGGATTACGTGAATGGCTACCTGTTCCAGCTGGCCCTGCCGACGGTGGCCAAAGCCGGGATCGAAGGCCTGTGGGAAAACGCCCCGACACAGGCGACCGACCTGACGGCCGTTCACTGGACCGAATGATCTGACGACAAAACAGAAGGCCTCCGCATCGGCGGGGGCCTTTTCATGTCCGGCGCTGAACTGCGAACAGCATATGCTCAATCGACGATGAAAATGCCCGTGCTCTTCGACTTGTGCTCGGGCTCCACGTGAATGGTGATCTGCGCCTCGCCAAGTTCGGACCGCAACCTGTTCTCCACACGGTCGCAAATCTCATGCGCCTCAAAGACGGAGGTCTCTCCCGGCACCACGAGATGAAAGTCGATAAAGGTGATCGCGCCAGCGTGCCGGGTGCGCAGGTCGTGTGCCTGCGTCGCGCCGCCCGCTTCGGTCGCGATGATTTCCCTGATCTGGTCCAGCTCGCTCTCCGGCACCGCTTCGTCCATCAGACCGCTCAGCGATTCCTTGACCACCTTCGAGCCGGACCAAAGGATATTCAGCGCCACCACCACGGCCATCAAAGGGTCAAGCACCCAAAGGCCGGTGGCAAAAGCGAGCAATATCCCGAATGCAACGCCGAATGACGTCAGCACATCGGTAAACAGATGCCTGCCGTCCGCCACCAGCGCGGGCGATTTGTAGCGACGCCCCCGCGTCACCAGCAGCCAGGCCCAGACACCGTTAAGCGCGGTGGCGCCAAGATTGATCAACAGCCCCTCGATCGGCGCATCCAGCTCACGGGGGGATGCAAAGGCGGCATAGGCCTGGTTCAGAATGATCAGGGCGGCGACGATGATCATCACCCCCTCCAGCACCGCGCTGAAGAACTCGGCCTTGTGATGACCGAAGGGATGGTTCGAATCCGGGGGCCGCGCCGCAATCCGGATCGCGATCAGTGCGGCAATGGCCGTGGCCACGTTCACGGTGCTTTCCAGAGCATCGGAAAACAGCGCTACAGAACCGGTAACCCAATAGGCAATCACCTTGAGCAGCAGCACGACAATGCCAATCGCAATACTGCCTGTGGCCAGTTTCATCGTAGGGCTCATCGCGCGGTCTCTTGTGTTTGTCTGTCGCAGGGTGCGACGGATCAGGTCAGGGCTTCAACCAGAACGATCAGGCCCGCCATTGCGGCGGCCCCGCCCAGCGCGGACAGGGCGATCCAGCGTTTGCGCGGCGGGCGCACAATCGTCGTCTCGTTGCTCTGCCGCAAAAGCGCCGCTTCCACCAGACCCGGCAACCGTGGACCAAACCGCGCCAGCACCTGCGCCGTGCCGGCAAGATCGCTGAGCAGCGCCCTGGGACCGATGGATTTGGAAATGTAATTGGTCACGATCGGGCTGGCCACTTCCCAGATGTTGATATGCGGGTTCAACGAGCGTGCAACCCCTTCGACCACCACCATCGTCCGTTGCAGCAGGATCAGTTCGGTCCGGGTTTCCATCCCGAACCGCTCCGTCACTTCAAAGAGATAGGTCAACAGCCGCGCCATGGAAATCCGCGTGGCATCCATGCCAAAGATCGGCTCGCCCACAGCGCGCAGGGCGCGGGCGAATTCGTCGACGTCCTTGTCGGCAGGCACATATCCCGCCTCGAAATGTACCTTGGCCACACGCATGTAATCGCGGCGGATGAACCCATAGAGGATCTCGGCATAGACGCGGCGGGTATAGGCGTCGATATGGCCCATGATCCCGAAATCATAGGCGATGATATCGCCGTTCGGCGCCACCTTGAGGTTCCCCTGGTGCATGTCGGCGTGAAAGAAGCCGTCGCGCAGCGCATGGTTCAGGAACAATTGCAGCACCCGGTTGCTCAGCGCCACCCTGTCATGGCCGGCGGCATCAATGGCGTCATTGTCGCCCATCGACACGCCATCCGCCCAACCCAGGGTCATCACCCGCCGCGCCGAAAGGTTCCACTTGATTGCAGGCAGCTGGAATCCTTCATCATCCTTGGTGTTGGCGGCGAATTCCGACGCCGCAGCGCTTTCCAGCCTCAGATCCAGCTCGCCCCGCACAACGCCATCGAAATGCTCGATCACATCCATCGGGCGCAGGCGGCGCGAACCGGGAGAGAACATTTCAACCATGCGGGCCGCCAGATAGAAGGCATCGACATCCTTGCGGAAGGCGCGTTCGATGTTCGGGCGCAACACCTTGACCGCAACCTGCTCGCCCGTATCCGCCAATGTCGCCTTGTGCACCTGCGCGATGGAGGCCGCGGCCACCGATTCGCTGAAATCGGAGAACAGATCATTCACCGGCTCGCCCAGCTCACGCTCCACCTCGGCCTTGGCTTCTTCGATGGAAAAGGGCGGCAGCTTGTCCTGCAACACGCGCAATTGCACCGCAAGCTCATCGCCCACCACATCGGGACGGGTGGACAGGACCTGCCCGAACTTGATGTAGGCCGGTCCCAGCGCCGTCAGCGCGCGGGTTGCAGGCGGCATCGACGGATCGCCCTTGTAGCCCAGCCATTTGAACGGCAGGCCAAGCGCACGGGCCACAAACCGAAGGGTCGGCGTCGCCTCGAAGGCATCCAGCACCAGGTTCATCGCACCTGTCCGCTCAAGCGTGGCACCGGTGCGGATCAACCGCCATATGTTATGAGGCCCACGCACCTAAAGCTTCCAGCCTGAATGCAGGGCGGCAATGCCCATGGTCAGATTTCGGTACTTGGCCTGTTCGAATCCCGCGGCGCGGACCATGTCCAGAAACGTCTCCTGGTCGGGGAAGTTGCGGATCGATTCCACCAGGTACTGATAGCTGTCGCGGTCGTTGGCAATGACTTGCCCCATGCGCGGGATCACGTTGAAACTGTAAAGATCATAGGCCTTTTGCATCATCGGGTTCGGCAGCTGGCTGAACTCCAGCACCATCAGCCGCCCGCCGGGACGCAGCACGCGGTAGGCCTCGTTCAGCGCCTCTTGCGGACGCGTCACGTTCCGAATGCCAAAGCTGATGGTATAGACGTCAAAGCTGTTGTCGTCGAAGGGCAGGTTCATCGCGTCGCCGACAACCCAGTCCAGACTGTCGGCCAATTGCTCTGCCTCGGCGCGCTTGCGCCCCTCGACCAGCATCCCCTCGGTCAGGTCGCAGACGGTGGCATGCCCCTGCCCTGCGCGTTTGAGGAACTTGAACGAAACGTCACCCGTGCCACCCGCCACATCCAGCAGCCGCTGCCCGGCGCGCGGGGCAAGCCAATCCATCATCGCCTCTTTCCAGATGCGATGGATGCCCATGCTCATCACGTCGTTCATGATGTCATATTTGTTCGCCACATCGGAAAACAGGTTGCGGACCATTCCGGCCTTGTCATCTTCGCGCACGGTCTGCGCGCCGAAATGCGTGGTCTTGTCTGTCATGATCAGCGTCCCGATATTATCAAGGCGGAGATATAGCCTAGACACGCGGGATACAAACCGCCAATTGCCGCAGGCCCCGACTGCCCGTGAAAAGGAGGCCAGATGCCCGAACTGCCAGAAGTCGAAACCGTGCGCCGCGGCCTTGCCCCGGCGATGGAGGGCGTTGTGATCGAACGGGCGCAGGTGAACCGCCCCGACCTGCGCTGGCCCTTTCCCGCCGGAATGGCCGAAAGGCTGACGGGGCAGATGGTCGAGCGTCTGCGCCGCCGGTCGAAATACATACTGGCCGATCTCGCATCGGGGGAATCGCTGTTGATCCACCTCGGGATGTCGGGCCGCATGCTGGTTTCCGGTGACCCGCTGGGCCAATTCGTGCACAGCCATCCCGCGCCCGAAAAACACGACCACGTGGTGCTGCACATGGCCAATGGTGCGCGGATCACCTTCAACGACCCGCGCCGCTTTGGCGCGATGGACCTGATGCAGACCGCCCGGGCCGATCAGCACAAGCTGCTGGCCATTCTGGGGCCGGAACCTCTGGGCAACACCTTCAGCGAGGCGCATCTGATCGCCGCGCTCAAGGGGCGCAACACGCCGATCAAATCCGCGCTGCTGGATCAGCGCATCGTCGCGGGATTGGGAAATATCTATGTCTGCGAAGCGCTTTACCGCGCCCGCATCCATCCCGCACGCAAGGCCGGCCGTATCTCGGCCACGCGGATTGCCACCCTGGTTCCGATCATCCGCAACGTGCTTTCAGAGGCGATTGAAGCTGGCGGATCCTCCCTGCGCGACTTTCGTCAGGCGGATGGCGAACTGGGGTATTTCCAGCACAATTTCGATGTCTACGGGCGCGAAAACGCCCCCTGTCGCACGCCGGGCTGCGGCCAGGTCATAAGACGCATCGTGCAGTCCGGACGCTCTTCGTTCTATTGCGGTGAATGTCAAAGATAGCTTGAAACGTATTTTGCCCGTGTTATGCGTGGCGACCTGAGCGCAACGATAGAGAGACCCTCTGATGGCATACGAAACGATCATCGTGGATGTGGAAAACCATGTGGCGCTTGTCACGCTGAACAGACCTGATGCCCTGAACGCGTTGAACGATGTTCTGATGTCCGAGCTTGCCGACGCGCTGAAGGGTGCGCAGGACAATGAAAAGGTCCGCTGCATCATCATCACCGGCTCTGAAAAGGCTTTCGCCGCCGGTGCCGATATCGCCATGATGCGCGACAAGACATTCGTCGAAGCCTTTTCCGGAGATCTTTTCACACCCGAAACCGAACAGATCATGCGCGTCCGCAAGCCTATCATCGCTGCCGTATCCGGCTATGCGCTGGGTGGCGGCTGCGAACTGGCGATGATGTGCGACTTCATCATCTGCTCCGAGACCGCGAAGTTCGGCCAGCCCGAGATCAACCTTGGCGTCGTGGCCGGGATCGGCGGGACCCAGCGGCTGACCCGCCTTGTCGGCAAATCCAAGGCGATGGACATGAACCTGACCGGCCGCTTCATGGATGCAGAAGAGGCCGAACGTTCCGGCCTGGTCTCGCGGGTTGTCCCGGTAAAGAAGTTGATGGAAGAAGCCATGAGCGCCGCCGCAAAGATCGCAGAGAAATCCATGATCTCCGTCATGGTGGTCAAGGAGGCGGTCAACCGCGCCTACGAAGTGCCGCTGCGCGAAGGGCTGTTGTTTGAACGCCGGATGTTCCACTCGCTGTTCGCGACCGAGGACCAGAACGAAGGCATGTCCGCCTTCCTTGAAAAGCGCGAAGCACAGTTCAGGGACAAGTAAGGCCGTCCTGCTTCGGATGGCCCGCCAACCGGCCGGTGCCCTGCAATTGCCTGAACGCCGCCGCGCCGTTGCGGCCTGACGTTCCGATGGCTTTACAACCGGCTGCATTTCCCGCTATAGCCCGCCCAATACATGCGCGTGCAGCCCGCTCAGGCTAGAATCACCTTCCCGGTACATCCGGCACGGGTTTGGCGTCACGCGCCTTGAACCGAAATTGAAAAACCCGAAGGCTGATCCTCATGGCAAACACAGAACAATCGAAGAAGCGCGCACGTCAGAACGAAAAGCGTTTCCAGATCAACAAGGCGCGTCGTTCGCGCATCCGCACATATCTGCGCAAGGTCGAAGAAGCGATCGCTTCCGGCGACAAGACAGCAGCGACCGAAGCGCTGAAAACAGCACAGCCCGAGCTGATGCGCGGTGTGACAAAGGGTGTGTTTCATAAAAACACCGCATCGAGAAAAATGTCGCGCCTCGCGGCACGGGTCAAAGCTCTGGGTTGATTTTCGGGGTTCTCGCGAACCGAATCGACTATCTGCTTGAATCAAAAGGCGTCGCATAGCGGCGCCTTTTTTCGTGTCTGAGGTCTCAAAAAACCAACATAGATTCTTTCCCGACAAAAAAGTGAGTCAAGTCGGAAGATATGTTGAAGCGCGGCCTCTGTCCTTGCTACCTACATAGAGCGATTCATTTCGCGTGGGGGGACAGGCCCTGTAAATAGGCACTTTCGGAATCGGATAGTATCTATTTTGGGACGCGGGTGGATGTGGTTTGGTCACGTCACACCCGTATTGCGAATGCTGCTGCTAGCGCGTTTGCCCTGTTCGTTTTGATACGGACGGCTTTTGCCAAGACCGATGCACCTGGCTGCATCGATTGGCGAAATCCTTGTTTGAAAGGTCCAGATGCTTGGGTCGGTTTCCGTTTGGGACCGGACAATCGATCTGTGTTCTGGATTGTGTGTAGTGCCGGACTGCTCCGGCGCTTGTTAGAAACCTGGCTGGGGACGAGTTAGAAAAAATGACGCAGGATCAATGGGGCGAGATCAGACAAAGGCTGCTGAAAACAGTTGGACAGAACAACTTCACAACCTGGATTGAACCGATGGTTGCGGGCAAAGTGGCAAGCGGAATCGCGACATTGCATGTCCCGACAAACTTTTTCGGCAACTACGTCAGCCAGAATTTTTCGGATCTGATCCTGCATGAGATCAACGCCGAGGGCATCGAGGTTTCCCGCCTGAATTTCGCGCTGCAGCCCCGCGTTGCCAATGACGCCGCCAAACCTTCGGACCCGCCCCGCAAACCCGCCGTTGCCGCCACGGCCAGCGCCACCAGCGTCATGGCAACAGCCCCCCTCGACCCCAGGTTCAGCTTTGACAATTTTGTCGTCGGCAAACCCAACGAACTGGCCCATGCAGCCGCCAAACGGGTGGCCGAGGGCGGCCCCGTGACCTTCAACCCGTTGTTTCTCTATGGTGGCGTCGGCCTGGGCAAGACCCACCTGATGCATGCCATCGCCCGCGAACTGGCCGAACAGAAACCCCAGATGAACGTCCTTTATCTGTCGGCCGAACAGTTCATGTATCGTTTCGTTCAGGCCTTGCGTGACCGCAAGATGATGGACTTCAAGGAAATTTTCCGCTCCGTTGATGTGCTGATGGTTGATGACGTCCAGTTCATTGCCGGCAAGGACAGCACCCAGGAAGAATTCTTTCACACCTTCAACGCCCTTGTGGACCAGCGAAAGCAGATCATCATCTCTGCCGATCGCGCGCCCGGCGAGATCAAGGATCTGGAAGACCGTGTGAAATCCCGGCTGCAATGCGGTCTGGTTGTGGACCTGCACCCCACAGACTACGAACTGCGCCTGGGCATCCTGCAAAGCAAAGTCGAAGGGCAGCGCGAAAACTATCCCGACCTTGAGGTCGAGGATGGCGTGCTTGAATTCCTCGCCCACCGGATCACCTCCAACGTCCGGGTCCTTGAAGGCGCCCTGACACGTCTGTTCGCCTTCGGCTCCCTTGTCGGTCGCGAGATCAACATGGAGCTGACCCAGGACTGCCTGGTGGACGTATTGCGCGATTCCGAACGCAAGATTTCCGTCGAGGAGATCCAGCGCAAGGTCTCCGAGCACTACAATATCCGGCTGAGCGACATGATCGGGCCGAAGCGGCTGCGCAGCTATGCCCGCCCGCGCCAGGTGGCCATGTACCTGTGCAAACTGATGACCAGCCGCTCCCTGCCGGAGATCGGGCGCCGGTTTGGCGGGCGTGACCATACCACGGTCATGCATGGCGTCCGCCGGATCGAAGAGCTGAAAACGACGGATGACCAGATCGCCGAAGATCTGCAACTGCTGCGCCGCGCGCTGGAGTCCTGAACGCGGTATCAATGTCACGGCTGTCAGGTGATTGAGGGGCCCTTGCGGCCCCTCTTGCATTTGGCCCGCCAAAGCATGAAAAGTCTTGTTAAAACGAGGGAACCGGGTAGTTTGCCCCTCCCGACGGGTCTGACGGAGAAGCCATCATGAAATTCAGCATCGAACGCGCCGCATTGCTCAAGGCGGTCAGCCAGGCCCAATCCGTTGTCGAACGGCGCAACACCATTCCGATCCTCGCCAACGTGCTGATCGAGGCCGAAGGCAGCGATGTGTCCTTTCGTGCCACCGACCTGGATATCGAAGTGGTGGACAAGGTTGGCGCCCAGGTGGAGCGCGCCGGTGCCACAACGGTATCGGCAACCCTGCTGCATGAAATCGTCCGAAAACTGCCCGATGGCGCATTGATCAACCTGACCGCAGACACCGCGGCAGGCCGCCTGACGGTGGAAGCGGGCCGCTCCAATTTCAGCCTCGCCACCCTGCCCCGCGAGGATTTTCCGGTGATGGCATCGTCTGAGTACGCTTCGAACTTCAGCGCGCCGGCACCCGTGCTGCGCCGCCTTTTCGACAAGTCGAAATTCGCCATCTCCACCGAAGAAACCCGGTATTACCTGAACGGCGTCTATATGCATATCGCCGACGGCGATGGCGGCAAGATGCTGCGCTGCGTGGCCACGGACGGACACCGGCTCGCCCGGATCGACGCCGACATGCCCGAAGGGGCGGCAGAGATGCCCGGCGTCATCGTGCCCCGCAAGACGGTTGGTGAACTGCGCAAGCTGCTGGAAGACGACGACATGAAAATCGCCGTATCCGTGTCAGAGACCAAGGTCCGCTTTGCCACACCGGAGATCACCCTGACCTCCAAGGTCATCGACGGCACCTTCCCCGACTACACCCGCGTGATCCCGCAGGGGAACACCCGCAAGATGGAAGTGGACGCCGCCGAATTCGCCCAGGCCGTGGATCGGGTCGCCACTGTCAGTTCGGAACGCTCCCGCGCGGTCAAGCTGCAACTGGACGAAGATCGCCTGATCCTCTCGGTGAATGCCCCTGATAGCGGCGCCGCCGAGGAGGAGCTTGCCGTGGCCTACGGCGACGAGCGTCTGGAGATCGGGTTCAACGCGAAATACCTGCTGGAGATCGCAAGCCAGGTGGACCGGGAGAACGCTGTGTTCCTGTTCAACTCATCGGGTGACCCGACACTGATGCGCGAAGGCAATGACATGTCGGCCGTCTATGTCGTCATGCCAATGCGTGTGTGACGCGTCGGAGTTTTCGAAAACTCCGGCCCGATATTTTGAAAATATCGGCGCTGACCCATGACCGGATTGTTCCTGTCCCAACTCACATTGTCCCACTTCCGGTCGCACCGCCGCAGCGTGATCGACTGCGACGCGCGCCCGGTGGCGCTGCACGGGCCCAACGGGGCGGGCAAGACCAACATTCTCGAAGCGGTCTCATTGTTCTCTCCCGGACGCGGCTTGCGCCGCTCCAGCGCGCAGGACATGACCCGCAGGCCCGAGGCGCTGGGTTGGAAGGTGACCGGCATTCTGCACGCACAGCGTCAGGTGCATGAGGTCGAAATCTGGTCAGAAAACGGGGCCGCGCGCCAGACCCGGATAGATGCCAAGGCCACTGCCCAGAACACGCTGGGCCGGATTGCGCGGGTGCTCTGGCTGGTGCCGGCGATGGACAGGCTCTGGATCGAAGGCGCAGATGGCCGCAGACGGTTCCTGGACCGCATGACGCTCAGCTTCCTGCCCGATCACGGGGACCAGACCCTGCGCTATGAAAAGGCGATGCGTGAACGCAACCGGCTGCTCAAGGATATGGTGCGCGAACCCTCCTGGTATCTGGCCCTGGAAAACGCCATGGCCGAAGCGGGTGCCGCGATCCACGCCAACAGGCTGAACGCGCTGCAGGCCATCGCCCAGGCCCAGGAACAGGCCGAAACCGCATTTCCCACCGCCACACTGGAACTGCTCTGCGACATGCCCGACACCGCAGAGGGCCTGCGCCAGGCATTGGCCGACAACCGGATGCGCGACCTCACCGCCGGACGCACCCTGATCGGCCCCCACCGCGCGGACCTGAATGGCGTCTATGCAGCCAAGGATGTCCCGGCCAGGGATTGCTCCACCGGAGAGCAGAAGGCGCTGCTTGTCTCGCTCATCCTCGCCAATGCCCGCGCCCTCGCAGCCGACTTTGGCGCGCCGCCCCTGCTGCTGCTGGACGAAGTCGCAGCCCACCTCGATACAACCCGCCAGGCGGCCCTGTATGACGAGATCACCGCGCTTGGGTCGCAAGCCTGGATGACGGGAACCGGGGTGGAACTGTTCACGGAACTCGGCGACCGTGCCCAGATTCTGGAAGTGACAGAAGTCGACGGTGTGTCGGCCGTCAGGAGACCATGATGACAATCCCTTATTACGACCTCCTGCTTTATGCCGGTGCGATGGTGGCGCTGTTTGTCACTCCCGGCCCGGTCATGGTGGCGATGATGGCGCGGGCGATGTCGGGCGGCTTTCGCGCGGCCTGGCCGCTGGCCCTGGGGGTGTCGATCGGTGATCTGCTCTGGCCGCTGGTGGCTGCGCTGGGGATTACCTGGATTCTCGCGGTATTCGATGTCTTCATGGTCGTCCTGCGCGCTGTGGCCTGCCTTGTCTTTCTGGTGATGGGCTTCCTGCTGATCCGCCACCGGGATGCCGCACCGGACCGCGACAGCCGCCTGACACGGCCTGGCATGTGGGCCGGGTTCGTCGCCGGCGTCATCGCGATCCTGGGCAATCCCAAAGCGGTGCTTTTCTATGTCGGCGTCCTGCCGGGCTTCTTCGACCTGCGCAATGTCACCTGGCAGGACCTGGCTGCAATCGTCGCGATTTCGGTCGTCGTGCCCCTGATAGGCAACCTGACCCTGGCCGCATTCGTCAGTCATATCCGAAGCCTTCTGACCAATCCCCGCACCCTGCGCCGGATCAATGTGGTATCCGGTTCGCTGCTGATCTGCGTGGGCCTTTTGATCCCGTTGATCTGACACAAAATCTTGTGTCAGGCGCGTGACATTCTTCGCTGAAAACACTATAAATCGGGCAAAAGAAAAAGGTTTTCCTGAATGTCCGAAACTGAGCAGATGCCGGAAGAATACGGCGCGAATTCCATCAAGGTTCTCAAAGGCTTGGAGGCGGTTCGAAAGCGTCCCGGCATGTACATCGGAGATACCGATGACGGCTCTGGTCTGCACCACATGGTCTACGAGGTCGTGGACAACGGCATTGACGAGGCGCTGGCCGGTCACGCGGACGCCGTGACCGTCACGATCCACGACGATTCCTCCGTTTCCGTCAGCGACAATGGCCGCGGGATTCCCGTCGGCATCCACGAGGGCGAAGGCGTGTCGGCGGCCGAGGTCATCATGACCCAGCTGCACGCGGGCGGCAAATTCGACAGCAACAGCTACAAGGTGTCGGGCGGCCTGCACGGCGTGGGTGTGTCGGTGGTCAACGCGCTTTCCGACTGGCTGGAATTGCGGATCTGGCGCGAGGGCAAGGAACATGTGGCCCGCTTTGAGGGCGGCTTCACCAAGGAGCATCTCAGCGTGGTTGGCCCCACCGACCGCACCGGCACCGAAGTCCGCTTCATGGCGTCGACCAGCACCTTCTCCAACCTCGAATACAGCTTTGAAACGCTGGAAAAACGCCTGCGCGAACTGGCCTTTCTGAACTCCGGCGTGCGGATCATCCTGCGCGACGAACGGCCTGTGGAAACCCTGCAGACGGAGCTGTTTTACGAAGGTGGCGTGAAAGAGTTCGTGAAGTACCTGGACCGGCACAAGTCGTCCGTCATGCCTGAACCGATCTTCATCACCGGCGAAAAGGACGACATCGGCGTCGAGGTCGCGATGTGGTGGAACGACAGCTATCACGAGAACGTCCTGCCCTTTACCAACAACATCCCGCAGCGCGATGGCGGCACCCATATGGCAGGCTTTCGCGGCGCCCTGACCCGGACCATCAACAACTACGCCCAGTCCAGCGGCATCGCGAAGAAGGAAAAGATCAACTTCACCGGTGATGACGCCCGTGAAGGGCTGACTTGTGTCTTGTCCGTCAAGGTGCCGGACCCCAAGTTCAGCAGCCAGACCAAGGACAAGCTGGTCTCTTCCGAGGTGCGCCCCGCCGTCGAAGGGCTGGTGAACGAAAAGCTGGCCGAATGGTTCGAGGAGAACCCGAACGAGGCCAAGATCGTCGTCGGCAAGATCATCGAGGCCGCCCATGCCCGCGAGGCGGCGCGCAAGGCGCGCGACCTCACCCGCCGCAAGACCGCGATGGACGTGAATTTCCTGGCCGGCAAGCTCAAGGATTGTTCCGAGAAAGATCCCTCCAAGACCGAAGTCTTCCTTGTCGAGGGTGACAGCGCCGGTGGATCGGCCCAGACCGGCCGCGACCGGCAGACCCAGGCGATCCTGCCGCTCAAGGGCAAGATCCTCAACGTGGAACGTGCCCGTTTCGACCGGATGCTGGGCAGCCAGGAGATTGGCAACCTGGTCATGGCGCTCGGCACCGGGATCGGACGCGATGAATTCAACCTGAGCAAGCTGCGCTACCACAAGATCGTCATCATGACCGACGCCGACGTGGACGGTGCGCATATCCGCACCCTGCTGCTGACATTCTTCTACCGGCAGATGCCCGAACTGATCGAACATGGTCATCTCTACATCGCCCAGCCACCGCTTTACAAAGTGTCGCGCGGCAAGTCCGAGGTCTACCTCAAGGACCAGGCAGCGATGGAGGAATACCTGATCGAACAGGGCATCGAGGGCGCCATGCTGCGTCAGGGCAACGGTGAGGAAATCATCGGTCAGGACCTCGCCCGGGTGGTCGATCTGGCACGCCAGATGCGCCGCGTTCTCGAAGCCTTCCCGACACATTATCCACGCCATATCGTGGAACAGGCTGCCATCGCCGGTGCCTTCGTTCCCGGCGCGGTGGACCGCGACCTGCAAGGGGTGGCGGACAAGGTCGCCAAACGTCTGGACCTGATCGCGCTGGAATACGAACGCGGCTGGCAAGGCCGCATCACCCAGGACCACGGCATCAAACTGGCCCGTATCCTGCGCGGCGTCGAAGAAGTGCGGACACTGGACGGCAAGATGCTCCGCTCTGGCGAGGCCAGGAAATCCGGCACCTTCACCGAACACCTGCAGGATGTCTATGACCTGCCGGCCACACTGGTGCGCAAGGACCGGTCGCAACTGATCCATGGCCCGATGGACCTGCTGGAAGCGATCCTGGCCGAAGGTGAAAAGGGCCTGTCCCTGCAGCGCTACAAAGGGCTGGGTGAAATGAACCCGGACCAGCTTTGGGAAACCACCCTGGATCCGGAGGCGCGCACCCTTCTGCGCGTCAAGGTCGAGGATATGGCAGAGGCAGACGATCTGTTTACCAAACTGATGGGCGACGTCGTCGAACCGCGCCGCGAGTTCATCCAGCAAAATGCATTGAGCGTCGAAAACCTCGACTTCTGAGCTGTTGTCAGGGAAGCGGTTCCGTCGTGACCCTGACACCCCTGCTCTGTCTTGTGACCGGTGCCGCTTGCGGCGGCTTTATCAATGGCCTGTCCGGCACCGGAAACGCGCTTTTGCAGCTGACTTTCCCCCCATCGTCCCGGACCCGGTGACAGCGGTGACCATCGTTGCGCTGATGTCGGTCCACGCAGGCCTTCAGGGCCCGTGTCAGGACGCCCAGATCCAATATGTTACTTAATTCTGATGATATGACCAAACACGTAACATTTACCTTGTTCCGAATCGCAACCAGAGTTAAAATCAACCAAAGAGGAGAACTACATGCAGGCTTTCATCTGCGACGCGCAACGCACGGCAATTGGCCGCTTCGGTGGTGCACTGGCATCCGTCCGCGCTGACGATCTGGCAGCGGCCCCCATCGCGGCACTGATGGCGCGCAATCCGGATGTGGATTGGTCGCGCGTCGATGACGTGATCATGGGCTGCGCCAACCAGGCTGGCGAAGACAACCGGAACGTGGCGCGTATGGCCGCCTTGCTGGCGGGGCTGCCCGTCGACGTTCCGGGCGCAACCATCAACCGGCTCTGCGCCTCCGGCATGGACGCTGTTGGCTCTGCCGCGCGTGCAATCCGCGCGGGCGACATCGATCTTGCCATCGCCGGTGGCGTCGAAAGCATGACGCGCGCGCCCTTCGTGATGCCCAAGGCCGAAACCGCCTTTTCTCGCAGCAACGCTGTCTATGACACGACCATCGGCTGGCGCTTCGTCAACCCGAAGATGAAGTCGCAATATGGCGTCGATTCGATGCCCGAAACCGCCGACAATGTCGCTGCCGACCATGACGTCAGCCGTGCCGACCAGGATGCATTTGCCCTGCGCAGCCAGGAACGCTGGGCTGCCGCAGATGCCGCTGGCGTCTTTGCTGATGAAATCACGCCGGTCACGATCCCCCAGCGCAAGGGTGACCCGATTGTCGTGGACCGCGACGAACATCCGCGCCCCCAGACCACCGCAGAAGCCCTGGGCAAGCTGCGCGCGATCAACGGGCCGGACCTGACCGTGACCGCCGGCAACGCCTCTGGCGTCAATGACGGTGCCGCGGCGTTGCTTATCGCATCCGAACAGGCCACCAGGGATCACAACCTGACGCCGATCGCCCGTGTCGTCGCCATGTCCGCCGCCGGTGTGGAACCGCGCGTCATGGGCATTGGCCCGATCCCCGCCTGCAAAAAGGTGCTGGCCCGCGCCGGGCTGACCATCGACCAGATGGATGTGATCGAGCTGAACGAGGCTTTTGCCTCCCAGGGGCTCGCCACCCTGCGCGCCCTCGGCGTGGCGGACGACGCGCCGCATGTAAACGCCAATGGCGGGGCCATCGCCATCGGACATCCCCTGGGCATGTCCGGTGCGCGCCTTGTGATGACCGCTGCCTTGCAACTGAAACGCACGGGCGGACGTTATGCCCTGTGTACCATGTGTGTGGGCGTTGGTCAGGGTGTCGCCCTGATCCTCGAACGCACAAGCTGAATGTTAACCTGAAAGGACGGATTCTATGTATGCACAGATGATCAAGTCTACCGGTGAAGGCGTCAAATCCCTTGACGATATGGAACCGGATGAACGCGCCTTTCAGGAACGCATCAATGCGGGCGGCAAGATCGAGCCGAAGGACTGGATGCCGGAAGGCTATCGCAAGAACCTGATCCGCCAGATCGGCCAGCACGCCCATTCCGAAATCGTCGGCCAGTTGCCCGAGGGCAACTGGATCACCCGCGCCCCGACGCTGGAGCGCAAGGCGATCCTGCTGGCCAAGGTTCAGGATGAGGCCGGTCACGGCCTCTACCTCTATTGCGCAGCGGAAACGCTGGGCGTGACCCGCGACCAGCTGACCCGCGACCTGTTGTCGGGCAAGATGAAGTATTCGTCGATCTTCAACTATCCGACCCTGACATGGGCCGACATGGGGGCCGTCGGCTGGCTGGTCGATGGTGCCGCGATCATGAACCAGGTGCCGCTGCAGCGCACCTCATACGGGCCCTACGCCCGCGCCATGGTGCGTATCTGCAAGGAGGAATCCTTTCACCAGCGTCAGGGCTTCGACATCATGATGAAGATGGCCAGGGGCACCGAGGCACAGCGCAAGATGGCACAGGATGCGCTGAACCGGTTCTGGTATCCATCGCTGATGATGTTCGGCCCCTCGGATGCGGAATCGGTGCATTCCGCGCAATCCATGGCCTGGAAGATCAAGATGAACTCCAACGACGAGCTGCGCCAGAAATTCGTCGATCAGACCGCGCCGCAGGCCGAATACCTGGGCCTCACGATTCCCGACGAGAACCTGAAGTTCAACGAGGAAACCGGGCATTACGAATTCTCCGAACCCGACTGGGACGAATTCTTTGACGTGCTCAAGGGCAATGGCCCCTGCAACACCGAACGGCTGGAAGCCCGCAACCGCGCCTGGGACGAAGGCCGCTGGGTGCGCGAAGGCCTGCTCGCCCACGCCGAAAAGAAACGCAAAACCGCCATCGCGGCGGAGTGACCAATTCCTTGAAAGGAATTGGTCAAAAGTTTTCGAAAACTTTTGACGCCACCCCTGACAGGAGGACGCCCAGATGAGCAGCCCCGAATCCAGTCCCTATTCCGACACCGATGCCGCGCCCCACGGCAAGGCACGGGCAACCGAATGGCCGCTTTGGGAAATCTTCATCCGCGGCCAGCACGGGTTGAGCCACCGGCATGTGGGCAGCCTTCACGCCGCCGATGCGGAGGGCGCTATTAAGAACGCGCGCGACGTTTACACACGCCGCAACGAGGGTGTCAGCATCTGGGCCGTCCCGGCCAGCGCCATTGCCGCCTCTTCCCCGGAAGAGAAAGGCGCGCTTTATGAACCGGCGAACGACAAGGTCTATCGTCACCCGACGTTCTTTGACATTCCAGACGAAGTGGGGGCGATGTGAGCAACGCCCTCTTTGAATATCTCTGCCGGATGGGCGACAACACCCTGGTCCTGGGGCACCGCATCTCTGAATGGTGTGGCGTTGCACCCGTGCTTGAGGAAGATATCGCGCTGGCCAACACGGCGCTGGATCTAATCGGGCAGACGCAGCTTTGGCTCGGGCTGGCGGGCGAGGTCGAGGACAAGGGCCGCGATGCCGACCGCCTCGCCTTTCACCGGGATGTCTGGGATTTCCGCAATCTGCTGCTGGTCGAACAGCCCAACGGCGACTTCGGTCGCACCATGATGCGCCAGTTCCTGTTTGACGGCTGGCATCTGGCGCAACTCAGGGGGCTGATGGGTTCCAGCAACGACCAGGTTGCGGCGATTGCAGAGAAATCCGTGAAGGAAGTCACCTATCACCTTGAGCGGGCCACCGATACGGTGATCGGCCTGGGCGACGGGACCGAGGAAAGCCACAAGCGGATGCAGGCCGCGCTGGACCGGCTCTATCCTTTTGTGGGCGAAATGTTCATTGCGGACGCGGTGGACGAGGAGATGGTCAGCGCGGACATCGCGCCCGATCCGGCATCGCTGCGCCCCGGTTACGACGCGATGCTTGATGCCGTCCTGGCCGAGGCGACATTGCAGAAACCGGCAGACGATTTTGCCCACAAGGGCGGGAAATCGGGCGCGCGGCATACCGAGCATCTGGGCCATATGCTGACCCAGATGCAATGGCTGCAGCGGGCCTACCCGGATGCCACATGGTAACCGAAAAACCTTCGTTAGAGACTGTTTGGTCCTGGCTTTCTGCCGTGCCGGACCCGGAAATCCCGGTGATTTCCCTGACCGATCTGGGCATCATCCGTGATGTGCAATGGCGGGACGACACGCTTGAGGTCACGGTGACACCGACCTATTCCGGCTGCCCGGCCACCAGCATCATCAATCTGGACATCGAAACCGCCCTGCGCGCGGAGGGGATCGAGAAACTGACGCTGAAGCGGCAGCTTTCCCCGGCCTGGACCACCGACTGGCTGACCGACACAGGCAAGGCCAAGCTGGAGGAATACGGCATCGCCCCGCCCCGGCCCGCCGGTGGCCCGCAACACTGCCCGCGCTGCAAATCGACCCAGGTGGAAAAGATCAGCCAGTTCGGGTCCACCCCCTGCAAGGCGCAATGGCGCTGCCAGTCCTGTCTTGAACCCTTCGACTATTTCAAATGTATCTGAGGCACTGACATGAGCCAGTTTCACCCCGTAACAGTGACTGATATCCACCACACGATCCGTGATGCCGTGGTGCTGACGCTGGAGCCGGAAAACCCCGACGCCTTTGCCTTTACCCAGGGCCAGTACCTGACCTTCAAGCAGGATTTCGACGGCACCGAACTGCGCCGCAACTATTCGATCTGCGCCGGTCTGGACGACGGCAAGTTGCAGGTGGGGATCAAGAAAGTGGATGGCGGTGCCTTTTCCACCTTTGCCAACGAGACTCTCAAGGTCGGCGATACGCTGCATGTCATGCCGCCGCAGGGCAAGTTTTTCACCGCGTTAGAGCCTGATCGCGCCAAGAATTACCTCGGCTTTGCCGGTGGGTCCGGCATCACGCCGGTCTTGTCGATCCTCAAGACCGTGCTGAAACGTGAACCGAAATCCACCTTCACGCTGGTCTATGCCAACCGCGCGGTGAACACGATCATGTTCCGCGAAGAGCTGGAAGACCTCAAGAACCGCTACATGGGGCGGTTGACCATCATCCACATGCTGGAATCCGGGCAGGACATCGACCTGTTCACCGGCCGCGTGGATCAGGAAAAATGCACACGCCTATTCAAGCAATGGATCGACGTTGACAGCATCGACACCGCCTTCATCTGCGGCCCCGAACCGATGATGCTGGCCATTGCCGACAGCCTGAAAGGCCACGGGTTAGAGCATGATCAGATCAAGTTCGAACTGTTCAGCGAAAGCCAGCAGGGCCAGCTTGCCAAAAAGGAGATGGCCAAGCGCAGCGAGGGTCAGAAGGGCACCGAGATCACCGTGATCATCGAAGGGGCCGAGCGCAGTTTTACCATGCAGAAGGGTCAATCCGTGCTGGAAGCCGCGCTGGAGAACGGGCAAGATGCGCCGTTTTCCTGCAAGGCCGGTGTCTGTTCCACCTGCATGGGCAAGGTCCTTGAAGGCGAGGTCGAGATGATCAGCAACCACGCGCTTGAGGATTATGAGGTGGAGCGCGGTTATGTGCTGACCTGCCAGTCCTACCCGCTGAGCGACAAGCTCGTCATCGACTACGACACACATTAAGGAGCCGATATGCTCGACGTTTCCAGTTACGCCGCCGGACAATGGATCGCACCGGGGGTCGGCGCCCGCACCATCGCCAGCGCCATCACCGGCGATGTGATCGCCCATGCCGGAAATGACGCGCTGGATGTGCAGGCGATGCTGTCCTACGCCCGCGACACCGGCGGGCCCGCGCTGCGCAAGATGACGTTCCATGACCGCGCGCGGATGCTGAAGGCGCTGGCGGGCTATCTGAACGACGGCAAGCAGGCGCTCTACGACCTCAGCTACGACACCGGCGCCACGCTGTCGGATCACAGGATCGACGTGGACGGCGGGATTGGCACGATGATGGTCTTTGCCGCCAAGGGGCGGCGCGAGATGCCGGATGCGCATGTCTATCTGGACGGTCCGCCCGAACAACTGGGCCGCGGCGGGCAGTTCTTTGGCCGCCATATCTGCACACCGTTGCAGGGTGTCGCGGTGCATATCAACGCCTTCAACTTTCCGGTCTGGGGGATGCTGGAGAAGCTGGCGCCGACCCTGCTGGCCGGGGTGCCCGCCATCGTGAAGCCCGCCACCGCCACCTGCTACGTGACAGAGGCCTGCGTGCGCATGATGCTGGCCAGCGGCCTGCTGCCAAAGGGGGCCTTGCAACTGGTCTCTGGTGGCCTTGGTGACATGCTGGATCATCTCGACTGCCAGGATGCGGTCGCCTTTACCGGTTCCGCCGACACCGCGCTCAAGCTGCGCGGCAATCCCCGGCTGATGCAGAATTCCGTGCGCTTCGCCTCGGAGCAGGACAGCCTGAACGCCAGCGTCCTGGGCCCCGATGCCACACCCGGCACGCCGGAATTCGATCTCTTCGTCAAGGAAGTCCAGCGCGAGATGACCGCGAAGGCGGGTCAGAAATGCACGGCGATCCGGCGCATCATGGTCCCGAACGCCTTGGTAGAGCCTGTTATCGCGGCCATCAGCGAAAGACTGGGCAAGATCGCCATCGGGGATCCCCGGCTTGAATCCACCGGTATGGGCGCGCTGGTTTCCGCCAGCCAGAAACGCGATGTGCTGGAAAAAGCCGCCACCATCGGCGCAGAGGCCGAGCGTGTGTTTGGCAACCCCGACGACTTCGCGGTCGAAGGCGCAGACCGGGACAAGGGCGCATTCCTGCCGCCCATGTTGTTCCACTGCGCCGATCCCGACAGCGCGGTCAGGGTGCATGACACCGAAGCCTTCGGCCCGGTTTCGACAATCATGCCCTACCGCGATCTGCCCCATGCGGTCCAGCTTCTGAACAAGGGCAAGGGATCGCTTGTTGCATCCGTCATCACCAATGACGGCAATGTCGCGCGCGAGATCACGCTGGGGGCCGCTGCCTTCCACGGGCGGCTCTACTTCAACAACCGCGCTTCGATGAAAGAGGCGACCGGTCACGGCGCACCCCTGCCCCACATGGTTCACGGCGGCCCCGGCCGCGCAGGCGGTGGCGAAGAGCTGGGCGGCATCCGTGGCGTCATGCATTACATGCAGCGCACCGCCGTGCAGGGCAGCCCCGACATCCTGACCGCCATCGGTCAGCAATGGGTGCCCGGCGCGACAGAGATTTCGGACCGGGCCCATCCCTTCACCAGGACATTTGATCAGCTTGATCTGGGCGAGACCTTCAATTCGCCTGCCCGCACCGTGACACTGGACGATATCGAGACATTTGCCCATTTCACCGGCGATACCTTCTATGCCCATATGGACGACGAAGCCGCCAGGGCGAACCCTTTCTTTCCGGGCCGCGTGGCGCATGGCTACCTGTTGCTCAGCTTTGCCGCGGGGCTGTTCGTTCAGCCCGATCCGGGGCCGGTTCTGGCCAACACCGGTCTGGACAACCTGCGTTTCATGGAACCCGTGGCGGCAGGCGACAGCATCAAGGTGCGCCTGAGCGTCAAGCACAAGACACCGCGCAACGACGACTATGGAGAGGTGCGCTGGCATGTTACCCTCACCAATCAAAACGACAAACCCGTTGCCGAATATGAACTGCTGACCATGAATGCGTACTGAGAATTTCATCACGCTGACGGCTCCCCTGCGCGCCGTTGGCGGCGGGCGGGTGTGGTCCCTGATGATCAGTCTCTTCGGTGATCTGGCGCAGGAGCAGGGAACCGCCATCGACGGTCCGGTGCTGTCCGCGATGATGACCCTGCTTGAGGTCAAGCCCGAAGCCGCCCGCGTTGCCCTGCATCGATTGCGCAACGATGGTTGGGTGAATTCCGACAAGGTCGGGCGCATCAGCCGTCACAGCCTGACCGAAAAAGGACGTGCCGAAAGCGCGGCGGCCACCCCGCGCATCTATTCCACTCCCGACGACGGATCCGGCGGCTGGCAACTGGTCCTGCTGGAAACGGCCGAGGATCAGACAGCTGCGCGCATGGGCCACCTCGGCTTTACCCCGCTGGCACCGCGCCTTTTCGTGGGGCCAGCCGATGCAGTCTCGCCCCCCGGCGCGCTGAGCCTTCCTGGCACCACCGCACCGGACTGGCTGCGCGCGCAGCTTCACACGGAGCCGCTGGTCACCGCCTATGCCAATCTGGCCCAAACCCTGAAAAAGCTGGCAGCAGACCTGCCGGAAAGCGACACGATGACCCCGTTGCAGATTGCCGTGCTCAGGGGGTTGATCGTGCACAACTGGCGGCGGCTGGTTCTGAAAAACCCGCCGCTGCCCCTGATTCTGACGGAACCCGACGGACCGGCACGGCAATCTCATCTGATGGTCGCCGATCTACTGGCCCGTTTCCCCCGCCCGTCCCTGCGTGATCTGACCACCTGATCCGCGACCAGCGGGCCGGAACGCAACGCGCTTTCCCCAGAAGCGCAGGCAGGATATAGCGTCTGCATGACAAACACACTCCATCTGAACGATCTGCCTGATGACCTGGATCTTGGACCGGTTGTCGCCATCGACTGCGAGACAATGGGCCTGAACCCGCACCGCGACAGGCTCTGCGTGGTGCAGCTTTCTACAGGGGACGGCAACGCCCACCTGGTCCAGATTGCCAAAGGGCAGACCGAGGCACCGAACCTCTGCAAACTCCTGCAAGACCCTGAGGTGCTGAAGCTCTTTCATTTTGGCCGTTTCGACATTGCCGCCATGATGAATGCCTTTGGCGTCCTGACGGCACCGGTCTATTGCACCAAGATTGCCAGCCGTCTTGTGCGCACTTACACTGATCGGCACGGGCTGGCAAAACTGCTTCAGGAGCTGCTGGGCATCGACATTTCCAAGCAACAGCAATCCAGCGACTGGGGCGCTGCCAAGCTGACCAACGCGCAGCTTGACTATGCCGCATCCGACGTCCTGTACCTGCATCAGCTGCGTGACCGGCTGGATGAAATGCTGGAACGTGAGGGCCGGATGGATATTGCGCAGGCCTGCTTTGATTTTCTGCCCTCGCGCGCAAAGCTCGATCTGCTGGGCTGGCCAGACACGGACATCTTTGCACACATATGACAACACCCTTTCTGGATACCGCTCGCCGGGTGATCCGCGCCGAATCCGCCGCGCTTGAAACCCTCGCCGACAGCCTCGATGACCGTTTTCGCGTCGCCATCGACATGATGCGCGCCTGCAAGGGCCGCGTGATTGTCACCGGCATCGGAAAATCCGGCCATATCGCCAAGAAGATCGCGGCGACCCTGGCCAGCACCGGCACGCCAGCCCAATTCGTCCACCCGGCCGAGGCCAGCCATGGCGACCTGGGCATGATCACTGCCGCTGACGTCGTGCTCGCGATCTCGAACTCCGGCGAAGCGCCGGAGCTTGGCAACCTCATTGCCTATTCGCGGCGCTTCGACATTCCGCTGATTGGCATGACCAGCCGCCCCGAAAGCGCATTGGGCAGCCAGTCGGACGTGATACTGGCACTGCCGCAACTGGGCGAAGCCTGTGGCACCGGGGCGGTGCCGACGATTTCCACAACCATGACACTGGCACTGGGCGATGCGCTGGCGGTCGCCCTGATGGAAAACCGCGCCTTCACCGCCGAACATTTCCGCAACTTTCATCCCGGCGGCAAACTGGGCGCACAGTTCAGCCGGGTGCGGGACCTCATGCACAGCGGTGACGCCCTGCCGCTGGTACATGAAGACGTGGATATGTCCCGCGCATTGGCAGAGATCGGCAGCAAGGCCTTTGGCGTCACCGGCGTTTCCGACGACGAGGGGCGGCTCATCGGCATCATCACAACAGGGGACCTGGGCCGCCACATGGAAGGGATGATGGCGCTGAAAGCCCGCGACGTCATGACACGCAATCCCATCACCGTCGGTCCGGACGACCTGGCCGAACGCGCCGTCGGCATCATGAACGCCCGCAAGATCACCTGCCTGCTGGTGGTGGAGCCGGCCGCGCCGGACATCCTCATCGGCCTGCTGCACATCCACGACTGCCTGCGCGTCGGGCTGGGTTGAACACCATGCAAGCCGACCGCCATTCGCGTATGGTATCCTTGCTCAAGGTGCTGTTTCCGCTTCTGGCACTGGCGCTGTTGTCGACCCTCTTCCTGCTGTCCCGCGTCATCGACCCGGAAACGGCGATACCCTTTGCCGACAAGGAAATTCAGGATCGCCTGCGCGACCAGCAGGTGACCGGCCCCTTCTTTTCCGGTGCCAGCGCCAACGGCGATCTGATTTCCTTTTCCGCGGAAAAGCTGACCACCCCGCAGAACGAGGTCGGCGCGAACCGTGCCGAGGATGTGCGGGTGGTCATGGATCTGCACGGCGGCACCACCCTGACGCTTCAGGCCAATGTCGCCCATTTCGAAATGCCCAAAGACCGTGCTGATCTTGAGGGCAACGTGGTGATCGAAACCTCCAACAACTACATGATTGAAAGTGACCGGCTGACCACCCAGATGACCAATCTGGATGTCAGGTCCCCCGGGCCGGTCCAGGCACAAACCCCGATAGGCACCCTCAATGCGGGAAGCATGGTCATCAGTACCTCAAACGAGGGAGAAGCCACCCAATTGATTTTCAAAAACGGCGTGAAACTGATATACGACCCCAAACTGGTAGAAGAGTGACCCACGTGAACCATCTAAGATCCCTGTTGCTGCCCGTCTTTCTGATCGTGTTTGCCGGGCCGCTTCTGGCACAGGGGGCCAGCGTCGCCTTTGGCACCATCCGACAGGACACCAAACAACCGGTGGAAGTGACCGCCGACAACCTCTCCGTGGATCAGGAGACCGGGACCGCGATCTTTACCGGGAACGTGATGATCGGTCAGGGCGATCTGCGCCTGTCCGCCGCCCGCGTCCTGGTGGTCTACCGCAATCAGAACAAGGGCATTGCGCGGCTGGAAGCGACTGGCGGTGTCACGCTGGTATCCGGCCCGGACGCCGCTGAATCCGAGCGGGCGGATTACAACATCGACACCGGCACCATCGTGATGACGGGCAATGTGCTGCTGGCACAGGGCCCCAGCGCGCTTTCCGCCGACAAGATGAGCGTCCGGCTTTCGGACGGCACCGCACAGATGTCCGGCCGGGTGCGCACCATCCTGCAGACAGGTGGCGACAACTGATGGCATCCCCTGACCTGAAGGTCGCGGAAGGCAGTTCCGGCCTGAAGATAGATCACCTGCGCAAATCCTACCGGAAAAAGACGGTGATCCGGGATTTCTCGATGCACCTGAACCGGGGCGAAGTTGTTGCCCTGCTGGGGCCGAATGGCTCGGGCAAGACCACGACATTCTACGCCGTTGCCGGGCTGGTCAGACCCGAAGGCGGCAGTGTCACCGTGGATGGCAAGGACGTGACCCTGCTGCCCATGTACCGTCGCGCGCAGCTTGGCATCGGTTACCTGCCGCAGGAGATGAGCATCTTTCGCGGCCTCAGCGTGCAGGACAACATCGCCGCGATTCTCGACATCGCCGTGCCGCACCGTCACAAGCGGCGCGAACGGCTTGAGGAACTGCTGTCGGAATTCTCCATCGAGCACCTGCGCCGCGCGCCGGCTTTGGCCCTGTCGGGCGGGGAACGCCGCCGGGTCGAGATTGCGCGCTGCCTGGCCGCAAACCCCAAGTACCTCCTGCTTGATGAACCTTTTGCCGGGGTTGATCCGATTTCCGTCGGCGACATCCGGTTGCTGGTCGCGGATCTGAAAACACGGGGCATCGGCGTTCTGATCACCGACCATAACGTCCGGGAAACGCTCGAAATCGTGGACCGCGCCTATATTCTGCACGAAGGCAAGGTGCTGATGTCCGGCAGCCCCGACGAGGTGGTGCAGAACGAAAACGTGCGCCGTGTTTATCTTGGCGAGAACTTTCGGATTTCCTAAAATTTCGCAAACTTCAGGCAGCGATATTCGGCTGGCGCAGATGGGATCACCATTGACTTTGCAGCGCATTCTTGGCCTCATGAAGACATGGCAACACTGCGTTCCTGTTTGAGACTGCACCGGCCTTCACGCCAAGGCACGGTCAAGAACTACCTGGACGCACGGCCATTTTTCCGCATTTGAACATCATCTTGCCCCACTCTGGTGGTCCGCTTGGCGTTGTTCAAACAAGAGATAACAAGGAGAACCTATGCGGTACCAAATCAGCGGCAAGCAGATCGACATCGGCGAAGCATTACAAACCCACGTTCAGGAGGAATTGGGCGCGGCGGTCGGGAAATATGCACAACGTCCGACGGACGCACAGGTCATCTTTTCAAAGTCGGGACACGAGTTTGTCTGTGAGGCGACCGTCCATCTTTCCACCGGGCTGACCGCATCGGCCAAGGCGCACAGCACCGAAATCTATGGCGCCTTCGATGCCTGCAGCGAAAAGATGGAAAAGCAGCTGCGCCGCTACAAACGCCGCCTGAAAGATCACCATCAAGACCGCGCCGTACCGGTTGAACTCTTCGGTGCCTCCTCGTATATCCTTGCCTCTACAAGCGATTCTGACGCGCAGGAACCCGATACCCTCCAACCCATGATCATCGCGGAAATGCAGACCAAGATCGCAACCTTGTCTGTCGGCGAAGCTGTCATGCAGATGGAACTCGCGGGGGCGCCAGTGTTGGTGTTTCGCAAAGAGGGCAAAGAGGGCCTGAACGTCGTGTATCGCCGCGAAGATGGCAACATCGGCTGGATTGATCCCTGAAAAAGGTGCTCGGGGTAACCCGTTCAAGAGAGCAGGACAAACCGAATGGAACTTGCAAAACTACTCAAGCCGGAAGCGGTTAAAGTCGTTAACGCTGCCTCCAGCAAGAAGCGGCTGATGCAGGATCTCGGCGACCTGGTTGAATCTGTCTATGGCTTCAAATCAGGCATTGTCGTTGATGCCCTGATGGCAAGAGAAGCTCTGGGACCAACGGGTGTGGGCCACGGTGTGGCCCTGCCCCATGCCCGGCTTGACGGATTGGAATCGGTGGTGGGCGCATTCATCCTTCTGGATCGGCCTGTCGATTTCTCATCCGTTGACCGGCAGCCGGTGGACATCGCCTTTGCACTCTTTGCCCCCGAAGAAGCGGGCGTCGAGCACCTCAAGGCGCTTGCTCTGGTGTCGCGCACCCTTCGCAACCAGACGATATGCAGCAAACTGCGCGCGAACCCGGACCCCGCAACGCTGTACACCATCCTGATCGAAGAACCCTCGGTTCAGGCCGCCTGACCGCCTGCTATCTCCAGGCGGAAAAGCCGAAGTTTATATAGTCGCGCTGATAGGCCTGCGCGCCAAGTTTTTCAATTTCATCGTCATAGATCGCGTCCAGCGTGAAGGGCTGATCGGCATCCGGCAAGGGCGGTGGCGGCGCATCTGCAATCCCGACCGAAGCCGCCAGCGCAGCCAGGTCCTGCACCATGTCCTCTTCGCGGATGATCCGGTCAGGCAGGCACAGCTCCCCGAATCCCTGGATCGCCTGTGCCTGCGAGCACCACGCCGCATCCACCCGAATGGCCGTCTGACCCGCGAGGTTCCCCTTGAGCCAGACCAGAAAGGCCGCAAAGGCAGCGCGGTGTTCCGCAAGACCATAGCCTGCATCCGGCCCCTCGGCGGGCAGTGGCATGTTATAGCGGCGCATCATGGTCTTGCGCAGCTGCACAAAACTGCCCTTCTCCGTCGTCAGAATGTGACGACAGAAGGCATCATGCGCCCGTGCCAGCGGGTGCCGTATCACGGTAAAGCTGCGGTGCCCGGGATGATCGCGCTTCCATTCACGCAGCTCTTTCTGCGTCATCTTGGAGCGAAGCGCGCCCCGCCCGACAACGTCCAATGCCGCCAGCCACTGCAAGATCTCCACCCGCGGTGCAGAGCGCAGCGGTAGATAGAGCAGCGGCGCCTGCGCGGCGGCAAAATAGGACGGCACATTGGCCCCCCGCCGCGGTTCGAAATTCGGAGTCCGCGTCAGATCGAAACGGTCGAGCCGGGACAGCGCCGCCGTCATCTCGTCGTAGTTGCGGACCTTCGCCGAGATCGGGCTCGGGTTTTGCTTTTTCAGATTGCTGTCCAGCGCGTCCAGCGTCTCATCCACCCCCAGATAGCGCGCCAGCCCGTTCATCACCCCGACGCTTTGCAGATCGTCATAGGCGACATAAAAGGCCGTCTGCCCGCTGACCTGCAGCCTGTTCAGCAAAGTCACCTGAAACGCCTGCAACGCCTCAAGATGCGCCTCGAATTCGCGCGCGTCAAAGACCGCCTGCGCCGTCTTCTGCGCCTTGACGTCGGTCAGCTTCCACTGCCCTGTCTCCTGCGCAATCTTCCAGCTGACATAGCTGTCCACCGGGTTGCGGGTCAGGATGATCTTGGCGCATTTCGGATCGTCCATGATCGCATCGAAAACGCGCGGATCATGATCGTGGAAATACCGGAAACCGCTGAGCCGCGCCGTGTTTCCGCGCATGGCTTTCAACAGCAGATGCGGATCCCGGTCGCGCGTCTTCTGATCAATTCCCAGGATCGGTTCATTGTGCGGGTAGCCCAGAAAATGCGGGTTGAACGCCTCCCCATGACAGGAGATACCGCCAAAGGCATTCAGGTTTGTTTCCAGAAAATTCGACCCCGTGCGCATCTCTGCAAACACGACAAAGCTGTGGAATTTCTCGGCCATGTCTTACTGTACCAGATAGGGTTTGCGCTGGGTTTTCTGATTTGACGCGACACCGCGCTCGGCCGGAAAATCGCCCATCAGATAGGGGTGCATCCCCTGGTTCTTCAGGTTTTGCAGGAACTGGCCGAAACCGCTGAGATCAACCATTTTGGGGGCTTCGGACAGGCGGCGCAATTTGGTGCGCCCGATCTCATCCAGTATCCCCTGCAAAGGCTCCATCGGTGCCTCGATGAATTCCGCCATGGTCCAGATGCGCACGCGGGCCTTGGAATAGGGCGACCGCAGGATATCCATATGTTCGCTTTCGACCTTTTGCAGATGCGCGGCAATTGTGCGGATCTTTGCAAAATCCAGGTTGGACCGGAACAACGGCACCGCCCAGGCCCCGGTAATGACGGAAACCTGCGCGTTCGGGTCCTTTGCCACCCGCCAGTTGATATCCTGGTTGTCTGCCGGGCCGAATTGGAAACACTGCCGCTCACCCCGGGTGTTCCAGATCAGATTGGTCAGGAACGCCTTGCTGTTATAATCGCGCAACGTCGCGGATTGCGACAAGGCCCCGTTGATGGCTGTCTGCCCGTCCGCGTAATGCACACCATCCGCGGCAAACAGATGGCCATGCACCCGCGCGCCGGTTGCCTTGGCCAGCCAGGGTTCGAAATTCTCGAACAATTCGGCAAAGCCCTGGAACATCGAATAGGGTGCCGCCGTGACACCGTTTTCCCAATCTTCGTTGGGAAAGCGGCTTTGCATGTACAGGCCCGACCGCCCGCGCGTCCGCCGCTCCACCGCCTTGGAGAAGATCCTGTCGATCTTGCCGGGGTTCGGCTCCGTCTTTTTCATGGCACCCGCAACATCGGTCAGAAATGCCTCGTACAGGCGGTCGGCATAGGGCCAGATCTTGCGCGCGACAAAGCAGTCTGACCGCCGCAGCAATTGCAGGTGGTCGTCGTAGAAAATATGCGGCTTACCCTGAAAATCGAACTTGGACAGCGTCAGGGAACGGCTTTCGATCTTCTCGGAATACAGCCGCGAAAGCGTTTGGAAATAGGATTCATCCGGGATCCAGACATGTCTGAAGAACCGGTCGTATGCGGGTCTTTCCGGGTCCTGCAGGATCGCGGACAACGTGCGGCGCGACAGGCACCACCATTGCGAGCCCATATGCGGCACGATCCCATGCGGCATCTTGCGTTTGAGCCCGAGAAAGCGCTGTACCGCCACCGCCTTGTCAAAGAAATAGCGCCGCTTTTTCCAGGAGAACGGAAAATGCATGGTAAACCGTTCTTCGTCCAGCCCGCCCACGGTCCAGGGCACATCGGCTGTTGTCGCGCTTTCGATGAAATCGGTGTTGGGGCGTTCGTCCAGATAATCAATCAGCTCCTGCACCGGACGCAGCGGCAGACAGGACCCGGACGCCAGATAGACATGTTTGATCTCCGGATAGCTGGCCAGCAGCTGTTCCGACGCGCTTTGCGATGCGGCGACAATGCCCCAGGTGCCCCATTCGCACCGGTAGCGGGCGCTGAAGGAGACATCTTTCCGGTCAGCCATCGCATTGACAAAGGCATCATAGGTCCGGCGCGGAACGCCCTTGTCGACATGGATCACCACGGGGCAGCCTGCCGCCGACCAGTGGCGCGCCACCTGCTCGGCCCGGCCCAGTGCGGTATGCACCAACATGACAATCCCGACCGTCATGCCCAGTTTCCCTTCGACATCAGGCCGAGAATCTCAAGCTGTCGCCAGTTGATGTAACGCTCTGACCATTTGCACCAAAGCTGCGGGTCATGCTTCAGCCGGTCGGCATAGGCCTTGTATTCGACGGAACCGGCATAGTGCTGCGACCGCTCCAGCTCCTCGGCGGCCTTGGCGCCGAAGGTGTCAATGAACTTGGCATGCAGCAACACACCCGATGCCTTTTCACCACCCCATTCGTCATAGACCTGATTCAGCCCGCGCGGCAGCAGCATGTGGGTGGAGCTGACATAGGTATAGCGTTTGTCCCATTTCACCAATGGCACCTTGTTCAGGGCCGGTGCCTTTGCCGGCGCGTCGGGGAAGAAGACACGCGCACGCGGCCCCCCCTGAATCCACAGGTTGGTGAACAGGTGATTGCGCGAAATGGTGTAATTGCCGCTGTCGAACCAGGTGGCAATCTCGATCGGGTTCTGACCCGCCTGATAGGGCTGCTCGTCCAGCCGCCCCTTGGGGTACATATCCAGCAACATTGCAGAAAACGACTTGATCGAAGAGGCATCCAGCCAGTCCGTCAGGGCCCGCAGCGGGCGGGTATCGCAGAACGGATAGACCAGGAATTCATCGGGATCGACGGTCAGCGCCCAATGCCCATGGGCGTATTTGCGGGCCAGCCAGTTCAGCCAATCCACACCGAAACGGGCGCGCTTGTAGCTTGCCGTCGTGCTCCACACCGAAACATCCGGCTGATCCGCAAGATAGTCGAGGGATCCATCGGTGCTGTCATTGTCGACAAAGAAGAAATGGCCGATGCCCATTTCCCGGTAGTAATCCAGAAAATAGGGCAGCCGGATACCTTCGTTCCGCTGGGTGCAGAACAACAGCAGATCGTCGGGCCGGATTTGTCCGGTCCGATTTGCGACCCGCTTGAGTTCGCGACGCTTGCGCAGGGCACGGACACGCCATCGCTTCCGTTGCACCCTCAGCCAATATGACTGCAAAACACCCAATAACCGCCCTCTACCTTGCCGATATGGCCGCGTTTCTAGGCGCTACCATCTCTAACTTAACACGGTCTTGAAGTGTTTGTCCCAATCAGGGCCAACAAACGAAATCTTCCTTCCCGCGCCTACCGGCATCTCTGCCCACTGGTTAAGCATATCCAGCCACAAATACCGATCCGAAACCGACGCGTAAACGGCATTCTCCCCCAAAAATTCGCGTAATACCTCCAGATCGTTGCATAAAACCCGCGATCCAAGCTGTACCGCCTCCAGTGGCGGCAGACCAAAACCTTCCGCAAGACTTGGAAACAGCGCACCCGCAGACCCCTGAACAAGGGCCGCAAGCGCCTTGTCTTCCAGGCCGGGCAGCTCCCGAACCGGGTGGCCCATGGGCAGGGCATCAAGGCGCGCGAACAAGGCCTCGTTGTTCCAGCCCCTGCTGCCACACAGCAGCAGCGGCGGCGCGGCAGGGCCCAATTCCTCCCACAGGTCCAGCAGGAATGCATGGTTCTTGCGCGGCTCCAACGTGCCGACAGTCACGAAATAGGGTCCCTCGGGCGGCAATCCCGCCGGCAGCGCCGTTACATCCGGGCGCGGCAGATCCGTGCCGAGGTAGGCCACAACCCCCGGCGGCACCCGCCCCATCGCGTCAAGATACCTTTCCGTACGGTCCCGGGTGTCGTTTGAATTATAGATGATCCTGTCGGCCCGCGCGCTGACCCGGCGCAACTTGGCCTCAAAGGTTTTCACACTGCCCGCGCGCTGGAATGCCGGATATTCCAGCGGAATCACGTCATGAATCAGCACATGGACAGTACCGCCCGCGGATTTGACGGCCTCCAGGACGCGTTCCGTCAGATTGCTGTGCCCGGTGTTGAAATAGTCAAAACCCCCAGGAAAATGCCGCCGCAACATGCCCGGCAGGGCCGACCGCCAGGACCGCGCCAGGGCAAGCCGCCGCAGATCGCTTTCCGCCCGCCGGACCGCATCCGGCCGCGACCGACCCAGCCGGGACAGGATACCGCTGCGGCCCCAGGGCCTGCGCCCTTCCAGCCGGGCGAGGAAACCTTCCTGCCCCTCCCGGTCCAGCAGTACATAGCCCAGCGCGGTGCGCACCAGACCGAAACAGGGAGAGTCTTCTTGCAGGAACCGGCGCAGATACGCCTGTTCGACACGGTCCACACCCGTCGCGACCCGGCCTGCCCGCCGCAATGAGCGGGTCAGGTCCAGCAGCCGCACAGGAGCAGTATTATGTATCGTAATGGCCAGTTTGGTGCCATCTCCACGCGTCGGTGATCATTTGTCTGAGCGTGGACCGATGCGGTTTCCAGCCCAGTTCCGTCTCTGCTCGCTGCGAACCTGACACCAGCTTGGTGCAATCCCCCGCACGGCGCGGCCCTTCGACATGGGGCACCTCGTGGTTGGTCACCTCGCGGCTGTGGGTCAGCACCTCACGCACCGAAAACCCCGACCCGGTGCCAAGGTTGAACACCCGGCTGCCTTTGCCGTCTTCGAGCCATTTCAGACCCAGAACATGCGCATCGACCAGATCGCAGACATGCACATAGTCGCGGATGCAGGTGCCATCGGGCGTATCGTAATCGGTGCCATGGATCGTCAACGCATCGCGCTTGCCCGCAATCGCATCCAGCATCAGCGGCACCAGATGCGTCTCCGGCCGGTGGAATTCCCCGACTTCGCCATCCGGGTCCGCCCCGGCCACGTTGAAATAGCGAAAGATCACATGTCGCAGACCATCGGAGGCTTCGAAATCGCGCAGAATATCCTCGATCGCACGTTTCGACGCGCCATAGGCGTTCAGCGGGTATTGGGCCGAATTTTCGTCCAGCACCACATTGTCCTGGTCGCCATAGGTGGCGCAGGTCGAGGAGAATACAAAATCCTTGCAGCCCGCCGCCACTGCCGCCTCGATCAGGGTCAGCGACCCCGAGACATTGTTGCGCCAGTATCTGCCGGGCTGGGCCATCGCCTCGCCCACCTGGCTCAGCGCCGCGAAATGCATCACCGCAACCGGCGCATAGGTCGCAAACACCGCGTCCAGACGCGCCCGGTCCAGCAGATCGCCCCGTTCGAACGGGCCGAACTTGACCGCATCCTGCCAGCCGGTTTCGAGGTTGTCATAGGTAACGGGCGTATATCCCGCATCCCGCAGCGCCTTGCAGGCATGCGACCCGATATAGCCCGCACCGCCTGTCACCAGAACATTGCTCATGTCTTTCCTTTCCGGTGCGGCTATTGCGCGGCCTTGTCCACCTGCATGATGCTGCTGAGGTAGGAATGCAGATCGTCGCGCAGCTCTTCACGGGCAAGGCCAAAGGCGACGGTCGCCTGCAGGAACCCTGATTTGGAGCCGCAATCGAACCGCTGACCCCGGAAACGATAGCCGTAGACCGCATTGCCCTGCTCGATGTCGCGGGCAATCGCATCTGTCAGTTGAATTTCGCCACCGGACCCGGATTTCAACTGGTTCAGATTGCGCAGCACCGATGGCTCAAGGATATAGCGCCCGATCACCGCGAGGTTGGAGGGCGAATCCTCCGCCTTGGGCTTCTCCACCATGCCCTTGACCTTGACCATGTGGCCCATGTCTTCGGATATATCGAGCATCCCGTAAGACGACGCGCGCTCCGGCTCCACCTCCATCGCGGCGACCATGTTGCCGCCGGTTTCCGCATAGGCTTCGACCATCTGCTGCAGGCAGGGCTTTTCCGCCGCGATCACGTCATCGGGCAACATCACCGCAAAGGGTTCGTTCCCGATCAGACGTCGCGCGCACCACACCGCATGCCCCAGCCCCAACGCCTTGTGCTGGCGGATATATGCAATCGCGCCGCTTTCCATGTTGGTGTCCTGAAGGGCCTGCAACAGCTCTTCCTTGCCCTTCTTGCGCAGCTCCTGTTCCAGCTGCGGCGCGTGGTCAAAGTAATCCTCCAACGCACCCTTGCCACGGGATGTGACAAAGATGAATTCCTTGATCCCGGCGGCCCGCGCCTCGTCAATGGCATATTGCACCAGCGGCCGGTCCACGAGGGTCATGATTTCCTTTGGTACCGATTTGGTTGCCGGCAAGAACCGGGTTCCGAGGCCCGCGACGGGGAAAATTGCTTTTGTGACCTTTTTACGCATCTTGATCCTAAGTCCCTTCGAAACAGCTTTCGCCATTCTCTTTTACATTTTTCATCTCATTAATATCTGATTCAGATCAGCCAGAGCAAAATCATTTCCAGCCTTACGTTCTGGACCGCATGCTACTCTTCGCGCAATCCGCGCTGACTGGCAACGCGGTTTTGTTCCTTTTTCAGCCGTGACATGCGCGAAAAAGCGCTGAAAACCGGCATTTCACGATCAGATTTACCAAATATCCCGCCTCTTTGCATCCAAAAGCCTTCCGGTTCGAAACTGACCCTGTGGTAGCGCGCTGTCAGGGAAAGGCAAATCAGGGTGATGATCTCGCCGTTTCGCACGCGCTGCGCGGCAATTTGCCGATCCCGGCGCAGCCGGAAGGGGCGCGTCGCGACAACGGCACAGCGGCGGTGCACGGCGGGGAAGGGCGCAAAGGGGGTCTGCGGATGCGTGGCGATCCGGGCGGCTGTCAATTCACGCACCTTGCCTTCGGCATAGCCCTGATCAAGCCGTTTCATCAGCCGCCGCAATTGCGCAGGTTCCACCGGGCCGGAAACAAGATAACGCAACAGCCGCTGCCGCTCTGACCGGCGCAGCCGCGCCCATTGTTCAGCATGTCCGGACGGGTCGATATGCTTGCGCTGGAATACCGCCCAGCTGGCCCCGATATCAAACAGATCCCGGGGCACCCTGTCCGGTCCGCGCAGCGCATTGGCGGCGAATCCATGATGCACCTCTGCCAGCGGTACAATCGCCGTGGCATGTCCGGCCCGACCCAGACGCATGTTCAGGTCGGTCTCATCCAGAAAGTAATGAAATGCCGGGTCGAACCCCCCCAGCGCCACCAGCACGTCACGCCGGAACGCCATATTCGTGCCTTCGGTCTTGATCGCGCGCCCCCTGGGCGGGTGCAGCACTGTCGGTTGGCGCGGATGCAGGTCCAGCTCCTGCGCCTCACCCAGCGAATCAAGGCTGCGGGCGCGCCATTGAAAGGATATGCCGTTGCGCCCCCTCACATAGCCGCCCATCGCGGCAACCTCGGGTCTGCCGGCGGGCTGAACCAAATGGCGCAGCCACTGCGGCTCCGGCACGGCATCGTCGTCAATAAAGGCAACGATCTCACCTGCGGCCTGACCGATGCCCAGATTGCGCGCGGCCGAGATATTGGCCTCATCAAAGGGCACAACCTTCAGATCATCGGCAAATCCGCCGACCTGCACCGCATCGACCCCGGCAGGATCAGCGACAACCACGACCTCGAAAGCGGGATACTGAAGCTGTGAAACGCCGGTCAGGCAGCGTCGCAGGGCATCGGGACGGCCCCGGCTGACGATCACCACGCTGACCGTCGGATTGCTCATTCAAGGCCCATCTGCGCCATCATGCCCTCGATCTTCGGCACATCTTCGGGGTTGTTCAGTTCCCAGAAGGCACGCCCCCGCGCCTCTACCTCAACGCAAAGAACGGATTCGCCATGCTCCATGAACCGCAGCTGCTCCAACCCCTCCAGTTGCTCCAGAGGGCCCGAGGGCCAGGTCGGATAGGCCGCCAGCGCGTCGGGTCGATAGGCATAGACACCGACATGGTGAAAAACCGGGGTCTGTTCAGTCTCTGCATAGGGCTTTGACGTGAAGGGCACGACCTCCTTGGAAAAGTAGAGCGCCCGGTGATCCGCTGCGAAAACGGCAGTTGTACCGCCGACGCGGCCTGCCTTGCGGTCGGCCAGCAGACTGTTCAGCGCGGCCCCGTCACAGCGCAACACCGGCGTGGCGATGCCCGCTTCGGGCGCGTTGCGCAGCCCCGCGACCAGACCTTCGACAAACCAATGCGGTGTCAGCGGCGCATCGCCCTGCAGGTTGACGACAATATCAAAGCCGCCGCCCAGCGCCTGATGCGCCTCCGCACATCGCTCGGTGCCATTGGCGCAATCGGCCGAGGTCATGACAACCTCCGCCCCGAATCCTTCGGCGGCCTGCCGGATCCGGTCATCATCCGTCGCCACCACCACACGGTCCACTCCCTGCACCGCGCTGGCAGCATGCCAGGACCGCTCGATCAGGCTCCGCGACACGCCACTTGCCCCCTTCAGCGCCGCAAGCGGCTTGCCCGGATACCGCGTAGAGGCATAGCGCGCCGGAATGACAACCAGAACAGACATCAGGCCGGCTTCAGATCGACGCCCGGCGCATGGGCGATGAAGAATGGATTGGCAAAGCCCTCCTTGCCATAGGTCAGGGGCGTCAGATCGTCGAAACGCACCACCGCACCGCCGGCACCCAACAATACCGCATGGCCCGCAGCCGTATCCCATTCCATCGTGCGCCCGACCCGGGGGTAAAGGTCCGCCTCGCCGGTCGCCACCAGACAGAACTTCAGCGAGGACCCGGCGCTCTTCATGTCCTTGACCGCATATTTCGCGATGTAATCATCCGTCGCCTGATCACGGTGCGACTTGGATGCCACCACCATCAGGGCCGAATTGTCCGAGTCAGAGACGGATATGGGCGCGACCTGACCCACCGTGTCCTTGTTGAATTCACCTGTCTCTTCGACCGACTGCCCATCGGCCCGGGTAAAGAACATGCGCGATTTCGCCGGGGCATAGACCACACCGCGCGTGGGCACACCGCCCTCGACCAGCGCGATGTTCACGGTGAAATCGCCCCGCCGGTGGATGAATTCCTTGGTGCCGTCCAGCGGATCCACGATCAGAAAGGTATCGCCCTGTGCCGCATGTGTCGCCGCCTGTTCCTCGGTGACCAGCGCCACATCGGGAAATGCCGCCCGCAACCCCGCCGAGATGATGGCATCAGCAGCTTCATCGGCGGCTGTGACCGGGCTGTCATCGGATTTGGCCTTCACGTCGAAATCGTCCTGGCCGTAAATCTCCATGATCTTGTCCCCCGCCTCCAGCGAGAGTTTCCGCATCACAGTCACCAATTTATTATAGTCCATTACAAGCTGCCTCTATCGCTTTCGTTGATTAGTCGGTCAGCCCCCCTTATGCTGCGGCACTAACGGAACGGCAAGAAATCCGTGTCAGCTTCGCGCAGATCAAAAGGCAGACCAAATGTTCCAGTCCACCCGCAAACCCAAAGGCGGCTTCAGTTCCGCCATGGCGATGGCCGAACTGATCTATCATTCTGTCGTCCGATCCGTGCGCAAGCAACACAACAACGCCTTTGTCGCGATCTTCACCAATATGCTTCAGGCGATCATGTTCGTCGCCGCCTTTTATGTGATGTTCTCCATCCTGGGCATGCGCAGTGCCGCGCTGCGCGGTGACTTTCTGGTCTACATCATGTCGGGCATCTTTCTTTACCTGACCCATACCAAGGCGCTGGGCGCCGTCGCAGGTTCCGAAGGGCCCGCCAGCCCGATGATGCAGCACGCGCCGATGAACACCATCATCGCGATCGCCTCTGCTGCCGTGGGCGCGCTTTATATCCAGGTCCTGTCATTGTTTGTGATCCTGTTTGCCTACCACGTGGCCTGGACCCCCCTTGAAATTGATCAGCCGATTGCCGCCTTCGGCATGCTGCTGATCGCCTGGTTCACCGGCTGCGCGCTGGGCCTTGTGCTGCTGGCGATGAAACCATGGTTCCCCACGGTGGTCAGCATGTTCAGCATGGTCTACCAGCGCGCCAACATGATCGCCTCGGGCAAGATGTTCGTGGCCAACACGCTGCCCGGCTTCATGCTGGCGATGTTCGACTGGAACCCTTTGTTCCACGTCATCGACCAGGCACGCGGCTATGCCTTCATCAACTACAATCCCCGCTACACGAACTGGGAATACGCCATGTGGGTCGGCCTGGCCTTTCTGGTCATCGGCCTGATGGGCGAATTCTACACCCGCAGACACGCATCGCTCAGCTGGAACGCGCGGCGGTAAGGCGGGCAGCTGTCAGGCGCCAAGCACATATTTTACAACCACATATCACAATGATCGTTTGGTTAAGCATTAAATCCTTGCATCATATGGTGTGCCAGCCGTCGGTATGGTAGCAAAATTTCGAAGCGATTTTTGGAGAAACTGATTTGCGCGACCCCTTTATATATTCTCGTTCTTTCGGAACGCTCGATGGCCAATATATGACCAGTCAAGAAATATTTGACGCCGCCGGAAACACCGGAAATATGCTGTTTCTTTCGTCAGTCCGACGCTTGGTGAAACACGATCAGGCAAAGCTGGGCAACAAACTATCTGATGAAGCGCTTGCGGGTGCAGACGGCATCGTAATTCCTGCCGCCAACTGGCTGCAGGAGAATCGTGATCTAGGTGGCTTGGCCAAAAGGCTGGAGAAGATCGATCTGCCGATCTGCATCATGGGACTTGGCGCACAGGCAATCGACGAACGAAAAGTTAACTTGCCCGAAGGCTCGCAACGCTTTCTCAAAATTATTTCGGAACGTTGTTCATCGCTTTCAGTGCGGGGAGAATTCACTGCAGAAGTCGTGGCATCACACGGGGTCAAGAATGTCACGGTAACCGGCTGCCCATCCCTTCTTTGGCATGTCGATCGCCCGGCCGAGGTGGCACGCGTTATCACGCGGCGTACGCCGCTGCGCGTCGCTGTGCTCATTACCCCTGCAGGCGATTACATTCAGAAAAAACCGAATCTGCGCACTCATCTGACCCGGAAGTTGCTCCAGTTCGCTTTCGACCACGGCGCGTCAACGATCGGACAAACTGAATTGCCCCTGATGCAGGTTGCGCGTTCCGAAGTCGGCACAGATGATCCCGAAATCGCAGCCGTTCTCGAGTATATGTTCGAGCGCCCAGCCGATGAGGCCGCAAGGTATTTGCGGAAGAACTTTCATTTGTTTGCGAACGTCCCGGAGTGGATGACCTTCTCAGCTAACCACGACCTCGTCCTCGGCACCCGTCTGCATGGCGTTGTTGCAGGACTGCTGTCAGGCACACCATCAGTGCTGGTCACTCATGACACGCGGACCGTGGAAATGGGTCGCCAGGCGGGCATACCCACGATTCCTGCCGATGAAATCATCAATGGCGCAAGAATTGAACCAGATCAAATCGTGAAACAGAGCGACTTCAAGGCATTCAATATCCGCCAACGTACCTATTTCAAAGAGTTCAAGGACTTCCTGAAAAGCAACGATGTGCCAAACCGTCTGGCGGATATCTGATAGGTTCGTCGAACATGGCCTGCGGCCTTTGCCGACAGCAGTTCGTGTCCGATGAGTTCACGGAAGCGCTTTGCGGAAAATTCATCCAAGAATCCGCGATTCCCGCTCCCGCAAGCGGTTGCGAGAGGCATTTCCACTCCTTATATACCCTCCGAACCGCTGGATGCAGCCGCATTCAGTCTCAACCAGATCGGGGCAAGGGTGCCGTAACGGGCCTGCGCCTCGTGTCATCGCCTTGAATAGCATGAGGGATCGAAAACATGGCCAAAGTAATCGGCATTGACCTTGGAACTACCAACTCCTGTATCGCCATCATGGACGGCAGCCAGCCCCGCGTGATCGAAAACGCGGAAGGCGCGCGCACAACACCTTCCATCGTGGCCTTCACCGACGACGAACGTCTCGTCGGCCAGCCTGCAAAACGCCAGGCTGTCACCAACCCCGACAACACCATTTTTGGCGTCAAGCGCCTGATCGGCCGTCGCAACGACGACACGGATCTCGCCAAGGACAAAAAGAACCTGCCCTTCTCCGTCATCGACGGCGGCAATGGCGACGCATGGGTTCAGGCCAAGGGCGAGAAATACTCCCCCTCCCAGATCTCCGCTTTCATCCTCGGCAAGATGAAAGAAACCGCCGAGAGCTATCTTGGCGAAGAAGTGACCCAGGCCGTCATCACCGTTCCGGCCTATTTCAACGACGCCCAGCGCCAGGCAACCAAGGACGCGGGCAAGATCGCCGGTCTGGAAGTGCTGCGGATCATCAACGAACCGACAGCCGCCGCGCTGGCCTATGGCCTGGACAAGGAAAACACGCAAACCATCGCGGTCTATGACCTTGGCGGCGGTACATTCGACGTGACCATCCTGGAAATCGACGACGGCCTGTTCGAAGTCAAATCCACCAACGGGGACACTTTCCTGGGTGGTGAAGACTTTGACATGCGCATCGTCAACTACCTCGCCGGTGAGTTCAAGAAAGAGCACAACGTCGACCTGACCCAGGACAAGATGGCGCTGCAGCGTCTGAAAGAAGCCGCTGAAAAAGCCAAGATCGAACTGTCCAGCTCCAGCCAGACAGAGATCAACCAGCCGTTCATCTCCATGGGTGCCAACGGTCAGCCGCTGCACATGGTCATGAAACTGACCCGCGCCAAGCTGGAAAGCCTGGTGGGCGACCTGATCAAGGCCTCGCTGAAGCCCTGCAAGGACGCGCTCAAGGACGCGGGCCTTTCGGCCTCCGACATCGACGAAGTCGTGCTTGTGGGTGGTATGACCCGCATGCCGAAAGTCGTGGAAGAAGTGACGAAGTTCTTCGGGAAAGAACCCCACAAGGGCGTGAACCCCGATGAGGTCGTGGCACTGGGCGCCGCCATTCAGGCCGGTGTTCTGCAAGGCGACGTCAAGGATGTGGTCCTGCTCGACGTAACCCCGCTGAGCTTGGGCATCGAAACGCTGGGTGGCGTGTTCACCCGCCTGATCGACCGCAACACCACGATCCCGACGAAAAAGTCGCAGGTCTTCTCGACCGCCGAAGACAACCAGAACGCGGTCACCATCCGGGTCTTCCAGGGTGAGCGTGAGATGGCCGCCGACAACAAGATCCTCGGTGCCTTCAACCTGGAGAACATCCCGCCTGCCCCGCGCGGCATGCCCCAGATCGAAGTGACCTTCGACATCGACGCCAACGGCATCGTGTCGGTTGGTGCGCTCGACAAGGGCACCGGCAAGGAGCAGAAGATCACGATCCAGGCCTCGGGTGGTCTCAGCGATGAAGACATCGAAAAGATGGTCAAGGACGCCGAAGAGAACGCGGAATCCGACAAGGAGCGCCGCGCGCTGATCGAGGCGAAGAACCAGGCGGAAAGCCTCATCCACTCGACCGAAAAGTCCGTGGAAGAGCATTCCGACAAGGTCGATCCGACCACCGTCGAAGCCATCGAACTGGCCATTGCCGCGCTCAAGGACGATTTGGAATCCGACAGTGCCGACAAGATCAAGTCCGGCATCCAGAACGTGACCGAAGCTGCCATGAAACTGGGCGAGGCGATCTATAAGGCCGCGCAGGAAGACGGCGACGACATGGCGGAAGCTGCCGATGAGCAGGCCTCCCGCAGCGGTGGCGACGACGACATCGTCGATGCCGAGTTCGAAGACCTCGACGACGACAAGCGCGCGTAATCCCGCGCGAGGGAACCACTGACAGGGCCGGTCCGATCCAGACGGGCCGGCCCTTCACGTTCCAGCAAAAGGACATGATCCATGGCAAAACGTGATTACTACGAGGTGCTTGGTGTCTCCAAAGGCGCATCCGCCGACGAGATCAAGAAGGGCTATCGTCAGAAGGCCAAGGAATTTCACCCGGACCGGAACAAGGACAGCGCCGATTCCGAAGCGAAGTTCAAGGAAGCCAACGAAGCCTACGAAGTACTGAAAGACGCGGACAAGAAAGCAGCCTATGACCGTTTCGGACATGCCGCCTTTGAAGGTGGCATGGGTGGCGGCGGTGGCGGCAGACGCCCCGGCGGCGGCTTTGGCGGCGGTCAGGGCGATTTCTCTTCCGCATTCTCGGATGTTTTCGACGACCTCTTTGGCGACTTCATGGGCGGTCGCGGTGGCGCGGGCGGCGGTGGCCGTCGCGCGGCGCGCGGGGCCGACCTGCGCTACAACCTCGGCATCTCGCTGGAAGACGCCTATTCGGGCCTGCAAAAGTCGATCAATGTGCCAACTTCCGTGCAATGCGGATCCTGTAACGGCTCCGGCGCGGAAGGCGGCACAGAGCCGACAACCTGTCCGACCTGTTCGGGCATGGGCAAGGTCCGCGCGCAGCAGGGCTTCTTCACCGTTGAACGCACCTGCCCCACCTGTTCCGGCATGGGCCAGATCGTCAAGAACCCTTGCAAGACCTGCCGTGGCGCCGGCCGGGTGGAGAAAGACCGCTCGCTCAGTGTCAACATCCCCGCCGGTGTCGAAACCGGCACCCGCATCCGCCTGGCAGGCGAGGGCGAGGCCGGGATGCGGGGCGGCCCCTCGGGCGACCTCTATATCTTCATCGAGGTAAAGGAGCACGAGCTCTTCGACCGCGACGGCCCAAACCTGTTCTGCCGTGTGCCCGTGTCGATGAGCACCGCGGCCCTGGGTGGCAACATCGAGGTGCCCACCATCGACGGCGGCCGTGGCCGGGTGCAGATCCCCAGCGGAAGCCAGTCAGGCCGCCAGATGCGCCTGCGCGGCAAGGGCATGCCCCCCCTGCGCGGCGGCGGCACCGGCGACATGATCATCGAACTGGCGGTCGAGACTCCGGTGAACCTGACATCGCGGCAAAAGGAACTGCTGCGGGAATTCGAGGACCTGTCGTCCGAGAACAACCCCGAAAGCAGCAGCTTCTTTTCCAGCGTGAAAAGTTTCTGGGATTCGATGAAGGGGTAACCAGCACGCCGGACATTCTCCGGCGTGCGCTCCGGTCCGACAGATGCATGGCACAGGCCCGCTTCGTATGCCAACCTGAATTCCGGGCGCCATTAACCCATTGGTAACCAGACTCGGGTGACCCTCGGGCATGGCTCAATTCAATGAACAGCCCCTCCCCTACCTGCTGGATGAAGCGGCAGAAACCGCGCCGGTAACAGGCAGGCAGCCCTCCTATATCAAGGATCACCGCCAGCGCCTGCGGGCGCGGTTCATGGCCGGCGGTCCCGCCGCCATGCCGGATTACGAACTGCTGGAACTGGTCCTGTTCCGCGCCATCCCCCGCCGCGATGTCAAACCCCTGGCACATGCCCTGATGGACCGTTTCGGCGACTTCAACCGCGTCGTCTCCGCCTCTGAATCGCGGCTGCGCGACCTGCCCGGTGTCGGGGATGCCGTCATCATAGAGCTCAAGATAGTCGAGGCGGCAGCGCAACGCCTTGCCCGTGCCAAGGTGTTGAAACAACAGGTGGTTTCCAGTTGGGATGCGCTCTTGGACTATTGCCACACCACCATGGCCCACCGCGAAACGGAGCAGTTTCGCGTGCTCTACCTTGATCGCAAGAATGTCCTGATCGCGGATGAGGAACAGGCGAAAGGAACAGTGGATCACGTGCCCGTCTATCCCCGAGAGGTTGCGAAACGGGCGCTGGAACTCAACGCCTCCGCATTGATCCTTGTGCATAACCATCCCTCGGGCGATCCCACGCCATCCAGCCTGGACATTGATATGACCAACCAGATCTCGACGGCATGCGGGGCGCTTGGGCTCACCCTGCACGATCACCTGATCATCGGGAAATCCACCGAACTCAGCTTTCGGTCGGAAGGATACCTGTAAGGGAAAACAGCCACTTGGGTGCCGGGTAGGTCACCGCACCCAGACTTCCACCCGCCGGTTCGCCTGCCGCCCCCAGGCGGTATCGTCGCAGGCCATCGGCATCGCCTCGCCAAAGGCATCGACGCCCAGATCAACGCGTTCCAGGTTGGCCGTGACCGCAGCGGCAGAGACTGCACGCAACACCGCCTCGGCCCGACGCAGGGCGATATCCCGGTTCGGCGCCGCGGCCCCCTGCCCGTCGCTGAAGCCGACAAACAACATGCGCCGCGCATCATATTGTCCCTGCTCCAGCGCCCGCGCCAGCTGCTGTACGTTTGACCGGCTCTGCGCATCCAGCCGGATCGACCCTGCCTCGAAGCGGAAAGACGTGGTCAGCCGGGCCATCGGCTGAAGCGTCGCGGTCATCCGCTGCAGTTCCTGAAGCGAAATTTCCTCGCCCGCCACGGTAATGGCATTGGTGAATCGGTTGCCCTGCTGCTCAACCGGGATCTCCTCGGGCGCCTGATCCACAAACCCCGCGCGCCGGATGACATTCTGCGCCGCCGGCCCCCGCGTAAAGGCCAGAAACTCCCGCGCGATCAGGGGCAGGCGACGCGCCGGAAAATACAGGAACATGGGGGCCGTCAGCGGATAATCTTCCGTCTTGATCGTCCGCCGCGCGGCGTTCAGCGCAAAGCCGCAGGTGCCGCCCAGGGTCAGCACCATCGTGTCGCGTTGTTCGGCATAGCTGGTGATGCCCAGCGACAGGCTGTCTTTGGCCACGGCCTTTGCCAGGTCTTCAGGCAGGGCATGGCGCACAATCGTATCGGTCAGGGTCAGCCCCGCCGGCTTCATGACCTGATCCACGATTGCCTGGCTCAATCCGCTGGACGGGCTGGGCAGATGCAGTTCGATCGGCGCATCGGGTCCGCCAAGCTCCTGCCAGTTGGTCACCTCCCCGGCAAAGGCGCGGGCCAGCATGAGCGGTGAAATCGCCCGCAAGGGATTGGTCGGGGCCACAACCGGCACCACCGCATCCAGGGCCAGAACCCGGCTGCGGTTTGCACCCGTCAGATCCCCCATCCCGGCGTCGCGGGCATTGATGCGTTCCTCGCGCCCGATCTCGCGCAGCGCCATGACGATATCGGCCTCATCCGCCAGAAGGTCGGCAAACCCCTCATCCGTGTTGGTCGCGCGGAAATAAAACCGGGCCGCAGGTTTGCCCGTGTCCCGCCGCGACAACAGATAGGTGAAGCGGGTCGGGTCCTCGCCGTCTTCGCGGGTGACAAGGTAATCCGCGCGCTGGCCATAGGCGTCAATCAGCGCAGGCATCAGAACCGCACCCATTGTCGCGGAACCGGACAATTGCACCTCGGCCACGAAATCTTCGAGGTTGGGGCAGCCGGGACCGGCACAGAGCACGCCCGACCCGTCTATCGTCAGCTCGCCATACTCCGTCTGGACGCGGTAGAATTCCCCGTCAAATCCCAGCAACATGCCGCTGATTTCGACCTTGCCATCGCGCGAGGTCAGGGAAACATCCTGCGCGGCGGCCGGATGGTGCCAGAAAAGAAAAAGTGCGGCGATGAACGCCGCACATCTGAGCAAGATCATGGGACCTCTGAGTGCGGTTTTAGTTTCCCGCGACTTTCAGGTCTTGGAGCAGATTATTCAACACCAGAAAGCTGCCAACCGCATCGCATTCCGGGACGGAGAGCATCAGGTCCTGTGTTCTGATCTGGCCGTCACCGGTCAGTTGAAGCGATTGCGCCTCGGCCTCGATGCCGCAATTGGCTTTGGTGACCTCGGTTTCGACGCTCAGTGCAATGGTGCCAGCCCGTTCCGATCCGGCCTTGGGAAAGGTATAGACCTCGGCCAGCAAGGGATCAGCCGCCGCGATATCCCCGTGCCGCGTCAGCACACCACCGCGTCCGATCACGGCATCGGCCACCTCGCCGGGGGCTTCTTTCCAGTGGTGACCGGCATCGCCGTAGTTTGCGCCGAATTCGCGGGCGTGAATTTCAAAACCGGCATTGCCTTTCCATTGCACCACAGCGCGATCATAGTCGATCAGTTCCTCAACCTCGGTCTGTGCAACCGCTCCTTCCCCGTTGCCAAAGGCCAGGATGAACATGGCGTCACGCGCCAGTGCGGGAACAGTGGTGTTCAGCGCGCCCTTTGCATCGGTGGTTTCGGTAAAGATCATGCCATTGTGGTGCACGGTGACCCGCTCATTCGGGAAACAGGACGCATCCAGCCGCAGGTTGACCATGGCCGCCGCAATGGCCTGGGCTTCGGCGGTGATGTCACAGGCCGGGATCGGGTCCGCAGAGCCTGGCGCAGGCGGGCCTTCCAGAACGCTTTGCGGTGCGCGCACCTTGATCACATTCGCATCGGGCTCTGATGCGGCAAAGGCGGAGGTCGCAGGCAGATCGTCGGCACCCTTGAACTCGCCCGAGGTCAGCCTGATCTGCTGCACATCCAGCAGGGCGCTGGTGGCGGTATCCTCCAGCTCTCTGGGCGCGGGCCTGTCCTGGTTGCCGTATCGCGCTTTGGCCGTATCGGAATTCTGCATGACAAAGCCGATACCGATGGCACAGGCCAGTGTACCTGCAACCGTCAGAATTTCCTTCATACGCGCCATTACCTGTCCTCCAGAAAAGGAATCGCTCAGGGAATGAGTGCCTTGGAATCTGGGCTAGCGTATGACGGTGACGTGCTGGGAATTGGGCGAAATCGGGACAAGGCCCGATGTCACCTCAGGACAGGCGGCCGTGGCAATGCTTGAATTTCTTTCCCGATCCGCACGGGCAGGCGTCATTGCGTGACGGGTTGCCCCATGTGGTCGGATCATCCTCGACAAAGCCCTCTGCAGCGGCAACCGGGGAGGGTGCCGGCACATTCGGTTCCTGCGCGCCCGCATCTGCGGCCTTTTGCATTGCCGCCTGCCGCTGCGCGATCTCCTGCATGAAGGCGTTGCGCTCTTCCGCGGACACCGGCTGCGCCTGACACAGTTTCTGAGTCACGTCCTGGCGCAGGCTGTCCAGCATGCTTTCGAACAGCTGAAAGCTTTCGTTCTTGTATTCGTTCAGCGGGTCACGCTGCGCATACCCCCGGAACCCGACAACGGACCGCAGATGCTCAAGGGTCATCAGATGGTCGCGCCATTTGCCATCAATCGATTGCAACAAAAGCTGTTTTTCGATGGTGCGCATGTTTTCCGGGCCAAAGGCTTCGGTTTTTTGTGCGATCATCTTGTCCGTCGCCTCGATCAGGCGCTCGCGGATCACCTCGTCGTCCGCGCCCTCTTCCTCGCACCAGGCGATGATCGGCAGGTCGATGTTCAGATGTTCGATCACGGCCGCATAGAACCCTTGCGTGTCCCATTGATCCGCATAGGTGCGCGGCGGCATATAGGTGTCGATCAGATCGTCGATCACCTGATGGCGCATATCGGTGACGATCTCGTTCAGGTCCTCCGCTTCCATGATGTCGCGGCGCTGGCCAAAGATGACCTTGCGTTGTTCGTTCATCACATCGTCGAATTTGAGCAGCTGTTTGCGGATGTCAAAATTGCGCCCCTCGACCTTGGCCTGTGCGCGTTCCAGCGACTTGTTGACCCAGGGGTGAATGATCGCTTCGCCTTCTTTCAGGCCAAGTGTGGTCAGAACCTTTTCCAGACGTTCAGAGCCAAAGATGCGCATCAGGTCGTCTTCCAACGACAGGAAAAACGAGGTGCGTCCCGGATCACCCTGACGGCCCGAGCGGCCGCGCAACTGGTTATCGATCCGGCGGCTTTCGTGCCGCTCGGAGGCCAGAACGTAAAGCCCCCCGGCCTCAAGCACCTTTTGCTTTTCGTCCGCGTGCTGGGCTTCGATCTCTGCCCGGATCTTTTCGGGGTCCGCTTCGGGGTCATTGTCCAGTGCTTCGAGCACCTTCAGTTCCACGTTGCCGCCCAGCTGGATGTCGGTGCCGCGCCCGGCCATGTTGGTGGCGATGGTCACGGCCCCGAACTTGCCCGCATCGGCGATGATCTGCGCTTCCTGTTCGTGCTGGCGCGCGTTCAGGACGTTGTGTTCAATGCCCGCAGCCGTCAGCAGCTGGCTCAGCTGTTCGGATTTCTCGATGGAGGTGGTGCCAACAAGGCAAGGCTGCCCCTTGGCATTTGCCTCTTTCACCTTTTCGATCATCGCATCGTATTTTTCCTGAACGCTGCGATAAACGGCATCATCTTCGTCGACACGGGCGATGGGTAGGTTTGTCGGCACTTCGACCACACCCAGACCATAGATTTCCTGAAATTCCTCGGCTTCGGTCAGCGCGGTGCCGGTCATCCCGGCCAGCTTGTCATAAAGCCGGAAATAGTTCTGGAAGGTCACAGAGGCGAGGGTCACGTTCTCTGGCTGGATCGTGGTGCCTTCCTTGGCTTCGATCGCCTGGTGCAGCCCGTCCGACAGACGGCGGCCCTGCATCATCCGGCCGGTGAATTCGTCGATCAGCATCACTTCGCCGTCGCGCACGATGTAATCGCGGTCTTTCAGGAACAGCTTGTGTGCGCGCAGGCCCTGGTTGACGTGGTGCACGATGGTGGTGCTTTCGGGATCATAGAGAGTCTGACCGTCCTCCAGCAGCGACCGGGCGCGCAGCTGTTCTTCCAGGAACTCGTTGCCCTCATCGGTGAAGGTGACGTTGCGGGTCTTTTCGTCCAGCTCATAATGTTCGGGCTGCAGCAGCGGGATCACCTTGTCGATGGTGACATACATCTCGGAACGGTCCTGCGCAGGACCGGAGATGATCAGCGGCGTCCGCGCCTCGTCGATCAGGATGCTGTCGACCTCGTCCACGATGGCATAGTTGTGATTCTTTTGCAGAATTTCGTCGAGGTTCGACTTCATGTTGTCGCGCAGATAGTCGAATCCGAGCTCGTTGTTGGTGGCATAGGTAATGTCACATTCATATGCCGCGCGCTTGGCGTCTTCGGGCATCTGCGACACGGCAGCACCGCAGGTCAGGCCCAGCGCATTGAACACCTTGCCCATCCAGTCGGCGTCACGTTTCACCAGATATTCGTTGACGGTCACCACATGCACGCCCTTGCCGGACAGTGCATTCAGATAGGCCGCCAGGGCCGCGGTCAGTGTCTTGCCTTCGCCCGTCTTCTGTTCTGAGATATTGCCCTGATGCAGGAAAATCGCTGCCATCAGCTGCGTGTCAAAGGCGCGCAGGCCCAGTGTGCGGCGGGCAGCTTCACGGCAGTTGGCAAAGGCTTCGGGCAGGAGGTTGTCAAGGCTTTCACCTGACAGGGCGCGTTTGGCCAGCTCTTCTGTCTTGTCCTTGATGCCGGCGTCGGTCAGCTTTTCAAAGTCTGGTTCCAGTGCATTGATCTGATCCACCAGCGGGCGGGTCGCCTTGATTTTGCGATCGTTTGGCGTGCCAAAGACCTTTTTGGCGATTGTTCCGATACCCAGCATGTGCTCTCCAGCCGATTTTTATGTGTGGCAGCGATCTGCTTGCCCAGCGCTCAGTCAGACCATAGATGTATGGGGAAACGCCTGAGCCGCGCCTGATAGGCGATGTAAGGGCCGCACATAACACTGTCAATGTAGCAGCCCCTCCCGGGGCGTAACGATAGGACAATCCATGCATAAACGACTCACTTTCGTGGCCGCTCTGGCCGTTTCCGCCTGCCTCGGCCTGCCTGCGACCGCGCAGGACACGCCGCAACTTGATACCGTGGTGGCAACAGTCAACGGCACCGATATTACGCTGGGCCACATGATCATCGCCCGCGCGCGCCTGCCCGAACAATATCAGCAACTTCCCGACGACGTGCTGTTCAAGGGCATCCTCGAACAACTCGTTCAGCAGACCGCCCTCAGCGACAATTTTGAGGGCGATTTGCCCGCCCGTGTCACCCTGTCACTGGAAAACGAGAGCCGCTCGCTCAAGGCCGGTGAGGTGATCGAAAAGATCATGGCGGAACCGCTGGACGAAGCGGAGGTTCAGGCCGCCTATGACGAACAATACGCCAGCGCCGAGCCGGAAAAGGAATTCAACGCCGCGCATATCCTGGTCGAGACGCAGGAAGAGGCACAGGCGATCAAGACGCAACTGGATGAAGGTGCCGACTTTGCCGAACTCGCACGCGAGAAGTCGACCGGCCCCTCCGGTCCCGGTGGTGGTGCACTGGGATGGTTTGGCACGGGCATGATGGTGCCTGCCTTCGAGAACACCGTGATGGAGATGGAACCGGGCGCGGTTTCCGACCCGGTCGAGACACAGTTCGGCTGGCATGTGATCAAGCTGAACGAGGTGCGCGACACCGAAGCGCCTGCGCTGGACGCAGTCCGCGAAGAGATCGAACTGCAGTTGCGCCAGACCCGGGTTCAGACTGCCATCGAGGAAATCACCGAGAAGGCTGACGTGGATCAATCCGCCGCCGAAGGGATCGACCCTGCGGTTCTCAAAAACGTCGAATGGCTGGAGTAAGAATTGGGCAAGATCACACAAGTCTCCCCGCTGGCCCCTGCGGCCTTCCCGCAATTGCCGGTCATTGGCGGTGTGCGTTTCGCCACCGCCTCTGCCGGGGTCAAATACCAGGGCCGCACTGATGTGATGCTGGCGGAACTGGCGCCGGGAACGGCGGTGGCCGGGGTCTTTACCCGGTCCAGGACCCGCGCCGCGCCGGTGCTGGATTGCCAGGACAAGATCGGCGGTGCCTGCGATGCGGGGGCCGCGATACTGGTGAATTCGGGCAACGCCAATGCCTTTACCGGCAAGAACGGTGTCGCCTCGGTGCAGGCCATCACATCGGCTGTGGCAGCCGCATGCGATGTCCCGCAATCGCGTGTCTTCACCTCCTCCACCGGCGTGATCGGCGAACCCTTGCCGCATGAGCGGGTCACCGCCAGCCTTGCCGAGCTGCAGTCCGGGCTGGATGCCGGCGGCATTGCCGCTGCGGCCAAGGCCATCATGACGACCGACACCTTTCCCAAGGGCGCGTCAGCGGAAATAGAGGTTGGTGGCACAACGGTTAAGATTGCCGGAATCGCCAAGGGTTCCGGCATGATCGCCCCCGACATGGCCACGATGCTGGTCTATATCTTTACCGATGCCGCGATTGATCAGGCGGCGCTGCAGGCGATGATCAGCACAAGCGCATACAAGACATTCAACTGTATCACCGTGGACAGCGATACATCGACATCGGACAGCCTGATCGTCGCCGCCACCGGCGCATCGGGCCAGAACGTGACGGGAAATGCGGAATTTGCCGCCGCCATGCATGGTGTGATGCTGGATCTCGCCCATCAGGTCGTGCGCGATGGCGAGGGTGCGACGAAATTCGTCGAGGTCGCCGTCACCGGTGCCGCATCGGATGCAGACGCCAGGACACATGCCATGGCAATCGCCAATTCACCCCTGATCAAGACCGCCATCGCGGGCGAAGATCCGAACTGGGGCCGGGTTGTCATGGCCATCGGCAAATCCGGTGCAGATGCAGATCGCGACCGCCTGTCGATCCGTTTCGGAGAGGTGGAAGTCGCCAAGGATGGCTGGCGCAGCCCGAATTACTCCGAGGAAGCCGCTGCCGCGCATATGAAGGGCGAGAACATCGTGATCGCCGTGGATCTGGGCCTCGGGGCCGGCACTGCCACGGTCTGGACCTGTGATCTGACGCACGGCTATATCGCGATCAATGCCGACTACCGCTCATGACCGCGCAGAGACGCCTGAAGTGAAGGTTGTTCTTGTCTCTGCCGTTGCGCTGATCGACGTCGACGGGCGGGTCCTGTTGGCGCAACGGCCCGAGGGCAAGGAAATGGCGGGCCTGTGGGAGTTTCCGGGCGGCAAGGTCGAACCGGGCGAAACACCTGAAATGGCGCTGATCCGCGAGTTGCAGGAGGAATTGGGGATCAATACCTGGTCTTCCTGCCTGGCGCCGCTGACCTTTGCCAGCCACAGCTATGACAGGTTTCACCTGCTGATGCCCTTGTTTGCCTGCCGCAAATGGGAAGGCACACCGCGGTCGAACGAAGGTCAGTCACTGAAATGGGTGCGCCCGAACGATTTGCGCAACTACCCGATGCCAGCGGCCGATATCCCGCTTATCCCCGTTCTCCGAGACTGGTTGTGAAACAAAATTGCGCAACCGCCCTAAATTTGCGCACCAAAGTTAAGCTTTTGTAAAACAATTTTGTGGTAATGCTCTTATTGTTTGGTAAACTGATTTCAACTTTCTGGGGAGGAAGCAGTATGTTGCGCACGATTACGATCGGTTCCTGTATTTCCGTGCAGGGTATCTTTGTCGGCAACACACCAAACGGACAGATGACCGTGCAGGTGGACGACAAGATTTATAGCGGAAAGCCTGTGAATCGGAGCAACTGACGGAATATTTTGGCGTCTGACGAACTTCGCCCGACCTTGGGCGTTGGCCTCTGGGGCATCTGCCCTTTTGTGATAGGGGCAGAAGATGTCAGACCAACGAACAATCGTGATCCTTAATGCTGCCTCCGGCAGTCAGGATGGCGATGACAAGAGATCGGCAATTACCGCCGCGTTCACCAAGCGTGGACGCGGCGTCGATTTTATCAATGTCCAGGATCATGACAGTGTGGAGGCCGCGGCAAATGCGGCGCTGGCCGACCCGGACGCTGCCCTGGCGATAGCGGGCGGTGACGGCACGATCTGCGGCGCGGCCTCTGTGCTGGCGGGCAGTGGCCGTGCCATCGGCATCATCCCGGCGGGCACATTCAATTACTTTGCCCGCTCTCTGGGCCTGCCACAGGAAATGGATGCGGCGGTGGAAACCCTGATCACGGGACAGCCCCGCGCGGTCAATGTTGCAACCGTCAATGACCGGATGTTCCTCAACAACGCCAGCATCGGGGCCTATGCGGCAATCCTCCAGACCCGCGAGGGGACCTACCGCCGCTGGGGCCGCAGCAGGTTGGCAGCCTATTGGTCCGTGGTGAAAACTCTTGTGACCTTCCGTGCGCCACTGCGTCTGAACGTCAGGGTCGACGATCAGACCCTGACCCGCCGCACCCCGATCATCTTTGTCATCAACAACGCCTACCAGCTGCAGCAGATGGGGCTGGATGGCGCGGAGGCCGTGGCGGCAGGTGAACTGGTGGTGCTGATTGCCCCCAATACCGGGCGCCTGGGTCTGTTTCGCCACGCAGCGGCCCTTGCCCTTGGCATTGCAAAATCTGAAACTGATTACGAAATGATCAGCGGGAAAAACATCGAAATCGTGATGAAACGGAAACGCCGTCCGGTTGCGCGGGATGGGGAGATCACCCGCATGGGCGGGCCCTTTACCCTGCGCCACGCGGCAGACCCCTTGCGGGTCATGGTGCCGCGCGATGCGCCGCCTTCCGTGCGATGACCCGGCTGATCCACCTGTCCGATCTGCATTTCGGCAAGGACCGTGCCAATCTGATCGAGCCACTGCTCAGGGCGCTGTCGGAACTCGGACCTGATCAGGTTGCGATCTCGGGTGATTTGACCCAGCGCGCGCGGCGGCGGGAATATGTGAGCGCCCGCGCGTTTATTGACCGGATCAACGCGCCGGTGCTGTGCATCCCCGGCAATCACGACATCCCCATCCACCGGCCCCTGACGCGCTTTTTCCGGCCTTTCGGGCATTATCGCAGCTATATATCCCGCGATCTGACACCGCGTGTCGAAACCGAGCAGATGGTGATGGTCGGCCTGAACACCGTCGACCGCTTTCAATGGCAGGCAGGTCGCCTGTCCGCGTCCCGGTTGCTCAGGGCCTGCAATGCCATGCGGGGCGCGCCTGCCCACAAGCTGCGCGTGCTGGTCGCCCACCATCCGCTTGAGCACCCCAGAGGCGTCAGCAAGAAACCCATCCCCGGCGCTGCCGCTGCGCTGGAACGCCTGATCGGCTGCGGTGCCGATCTGATCCTGTCCGGGCATCTGCACCTGTGGCACGCCGGAGAATTCGCCCACCGCGCCGGGGAAGAATTGCACCGCAATGCGATCCAGCTGCATGCGGGCACCAGCCTGTCGTCACGGATGCGCGGCGAACCCAATGATTTCAATCTGATCGACATCTCGCCAGATGCAATTCACGTCGCCCGGCAAAGCTTTGACGAGGAAACGGGCCGGTTCGAAACGAAAGAGACCCGGCAATTCAGCCGGGTCCCTGACAATTTTCAAAGCTGAACGCGATCAGCTCAACGTCCGGGTGACTTCTTCACGTTCGAAGATTTCGATCACGTCATCGGGACGGATATCATCGTAATTCTCGAAGGCCATGCCGCATTCCTGACCGGACTGCACTTCGGGCACTTCATCCTTGAACCGCTTGAGCGTTTTCAGCGTCCCTTCGTGGATCACGACGTTGTCGCGCAGCAGACGCACACCGGCAGAGCGCCTTGCGACACCTTCGGTGACCAGACAGCCGGCAACCTTGCCCACACCGGTGACCTTGAAGACTTCCTTGATGGTTGCATAACCAATGAAGTTCTCCTTGATCTCGTTGCTGAGCAGGCCGGAGGCCGCGGCCTTCACATCGTCCACAAGATCGTAGATCACCGAATAATACCGGATCTCCACACCCTTCTGGTTGGCTGTGTTGCGCGCGGATGCGTTGGCACGGACGTTGAAGCCCATGATCGGCGCACCGGATGCTTCGGCAAGGCCCACATCCGTCTCGGTGATCGCACCGACGCCGGAGTGAAGAACCCGCACGCGCACCTCGTCGTTGCCGATCTTTTCCATCGCCTGAACGATGGCTTCGGCAGAACCCTGCACGTCGGCCTTGACCAGGATCGGCAGTTCGGAAACATCCTCGTCCGCCTTGGCGTTGGCCATCAGCTGTTCGAGAGTGGTCGCCGCACCCGCCGCAGCGCGTTTGTCCTTGGCCGCTTTCTCGCGGTAGCTTGCGATCTCGCGCGCCTGAGCTTCGGTGCTGGTCACGTTCAGCACGTCGCCTGCTTCGGGTGTCCCGTTCAGGCCCAGAACCTCGACGGGAACAGATGGCCCGGCTTCCTTCACACGCTCGCCCTGATCGTTGATCAGCGCACGCACCTTGCCGTATTGTTCGCCCACGACAAAGATGTCGCCCTGGCGCAGCGTGCCGTTCTGGATCAGAACCGTCGCCACGGGGCCGCGGCCCACGTCAAGCTGCGCTTCGATCACGGCACCAACAGCGGCACGGTCCGGGTTCGCCTTGAGCTCCAGTATCTCGGCCTGCAGCGCGATGGCCTCAAGCAGTTGATCCAGGCCCTGCCCGGTGGTCGCGGAAACCTCCACGTCCTGAACGTCGCCCGACAGCTTCTCCACGATGACCTCGTGTTGCAGCAGATCGGTACGGACCTTGTCCGGGTTCGCGGCAGGCTTGTCGATCTTGTTGATCGCCACGATCATCGGCACCTTGGCCGCTTTCGCGTGGTTGATCGCTTCGATGGTCTGCGGCATCACCGCATCATCCGCAGCCACAACCAGCACCACGATGTCCGTCACCTGAGCACCGCGCGACCGCATCGACGTAAACGCCGCGTGGCCCGGTGTATCGAGGAAAGACAGCACAGCGCCGTTTTCGGTGGTAACCTGATAGGCCCCGATGTGCTGGGTGATCCCGCCAGCTTCGCCCGCGACGACCTTGGCGTTGCGGATCGCATCCAGCAGCGATGTCTTGCCGTGGTCGACGTGACCCATGATGGTGATGACCGGCGGACGGCCGACCAGATCCTTGGGATCGTCGATGACTTCCTTGATGACATCCTCGACGTCGGAATCGGAAACGCGGACAACCTTGTGGCCGAATTCCTCGATGATCAGTTCAGCGGTATCGGCATCAATGGTTTCATTCTGCGTCACCATCATGCCGTTGTTCATCAGCGCCTTGACGACTTCGCCCACGCGCTCGGCCATACGGTTGGCCAGTTCGGAAACGACAATCGCCTCGGGCAGTTGCACATCGCGCACGACCTTTTCACGCTCGACAGAGCCACCCATGGCCTTCTGCCGCGCGCGTTCCTGCTTGCGCTTCATCGCAGCCATCGACCGCTGCCGTCCGCCTTCGCCGCCGGTCAGCGCCTGATTGACCGTCAGCTTGCCGGAGCGACGGTTGTCATTGCCGCGGTTCTTCTTGTTGGTTTCCTCGCGGTCACGCTCGGTCTTGCGGGGGGCTTGCGCCGGTGCCGCCTTGTTGTTCGGCGTGCGTGCAACGGCAGGTTCGGAAGGCGCTGCTGCCGCAGCTTCGGCAGCCGCAGCGGCCTCGCGGACCTTTGCGGCTTCTTCCTCGGCCTTCGCCTTGAGCGCTTCTTCGCGCTCTTTTTCCTCGCGTTCTTTCTCTTCCTGCTCAGCCCTGCGGCGCTCGCGGTCTTCCGCGCGGGCCTTTTCTTCGGCTTCGCGGGCTGCGGCCTCTTCGGACTCGCGGGCCTTGGCGGCCTGAACAGCCCTCAGGCGGCGATCCATTTCCGCATCGGTGATCCCCGCAGGACGCTTGGAAGGGTCCCCAACCGGAGATCCGCCAGCACCTGCCTTACCGGCACCCGGCTTGGGCACCACAACGCGCTTGCGCTTGGTTTCGACTACGACGTTCTTGGTCCGCCCATGGCTAAAGCTTTGCTTTACATTCCCCGGACGCGCGCCTCCGCGCAGACCCAATGTTTTCTTGCCGTCACTATCGCTCATCTAGCTCGTCTATCCTTTCGACTGGCCCTTGCCAGTCTCGTTTTTGCGCACGCCTTTAAGTCGTTGGGCTTCCTCTACAACACGTAGCGTGAGTCCACCAGAGGCGAGCGCCCCATGTATCACAGTTTGACGTCCGAAAGCCAAACCCAATTCATCTGCCGTCAGCCATCCGATGTAATGGCCGTAGTGCGGCGTGCTTAACTTGCTCTTGCCGCGACCCGATCCGTCTGACGCCTGGATCAGCACTTCTGCCTCTTCGGACTGCAGCCAGCTCTTTACCTTTTCGTAGCCCGCAACGGCACGCCCGCCCTTGCGCTGCAGCGAAATAAGGTCGACCACGCGCCGGGCAAGCTGCTTTTCCACTTCATCAGCCAACCCATCAGGTACATTCACCTGCTGCTTGGCTGCACGGGTAAACAGCTTTTTCTTCACCGCCAGTTCAATCGCATCGCGATCCGCCGCGACATAGATACCGCGCCCCGGCAGTTTGCCCAGAATATCGGGCACAACCTGCTGATCAGGGCCAACCACAAAACGCACAAGCCCGAACTTGGGTTGCACCTCTCCCGTCGAGATACATTTGCGTTCGGGACCGTCAGACCGATCCTTGGTTGCGCCACCGCGACCCATCAGGTGCTTCCGAGGCCTGCGATCAGGCCCCGGCCTCCTCGGCTGCTTCGCCGTCTTCGTCGGTTTCTTCAGCCGCTTCAAGATCCGCAGGATCGACCCAGCCCAGCATGACGCGGGCGGTCATGATCATGTCCTGCGCTTCCTCCAGCGAGATGTCGAAGGGTTCAAGCGTGCCATCGTCCTTTACACGCTCGCCATTCACGGTTGTCCAACCGCCGGCCAGTTCCCAGTCGGCGCAGGTTGCAAAGTCTTCCAGTGTCTTCACGTCATCCTTTGCCAGCGCTTCAATCATCTGGGGTGTCAGACCCTCGAATTCAACCAGGCTGTCTTCGACACCCAATGCGCGGGCGGCTTCCAGGGCCGCCTTGTTCTGCGCTTCCAGCACGTCACGGGCACGGGCCTGAAGCTCGGCGGCGGTATCTTCGTCCACACCGTCGATCACCAGAAGCTCGTCAACCTCGACATAAGCCACTTCCTCAAGGTTGGTGAACCCTTCGGAGACCAGAAGCTGGGCAAAGAATTCGTCCAGGTCCAGATTGTCCATGAACAGCTTGGTGCGCAGCTCGAACTCGGCCTGACGGCGCTGGCTTTCCTGCTCTTCGGTCATGATGTCGATATCAAGACCGGTCAGCTGGCTGGCCAGACGCACGTTCTGACCGCGACGGCCGATGGCAAGCGACAGCTGCTCTTCGGGGACGACGACTTCGATCTTGCCGGCTTCTTCATCCAGAACAACCTTGGACACTTCCGCAGGCTGCAGCGCGTTCACCAGGAAGGTCGGCTGATCTTCGTTCCAGGGGATGATGTCGATCTTTTCGCCCTGAAGCTCGTTCACCACGGCCTGCACGCGGCTGCCGCGCATGCCGACGCAGGCGCCAACCGGGTCGATCGAGCTGTCATAGGAGATAACGGCGATCTTGGCGCGCGAACCGGGGTCGCGGGCCACGGCCTTGATCTCGATGATGCCGTCATAGATTTCGGGCACTTCCATCTTGAACAATTCGGCCATGAATTCGGGCGCTGTGCGCGACAGGAAAATCTGCGGCCCGCGCTGCTCGCGGCGCACGTCCTTGATATAGACGCGGATACGGTCGTTGGGCCGGTAGCTTTCGCGGCCGATCTTTTCGTTCCGGCGCAGGATCGCTTCGCCAGCGCCCACATCGACGATGACGTTGCCGTATTCCTCGCGCTTGACCAGGCCGTTGATGATGGTGCCTGCGCGGTCCTTGAATTCTTCGTACTGGCGGTCACGCTCGGCTTCGCGGACCTTCTGCAGGATCACCTGCTTGGCCGATTGTGCGGCGATGCGGCCCATTTCAACGGGGGGCACTTCCTCAACCAGCGTATCGCCGACCTTGGGATCGTCCATGTACTGCCGGGCTTGCTCAACCGTGAACTCGGCCTGGTAGTTTTCCAGTTCCTCATCCTCGACCACCGTGCGGACGCGGGTAAAGGTGGCGCGCCCGGTCTTGCGGTCGATGGACACACGGATGTCCATTTCCGCGCCATAGCGGGACTTGGCCGCCCGGGCGAGCGATTCTTCCATCGCTTCGACCACCAGACCGGGGTCGATCATCTTTTCACGCGCCACCGCTTCGGCGGTTTGCAGCAGCTCAAGCTGGTTGGCAGATGTAATGGCCATTAGTCTTCTCCCTCAGCAGACCCGTCATCGGTCTGAACTTCATCGAAATCTTCTTCATTCAGCGCGCCGGCCGCCTTGCGTTGGCGCAACATTTCCTTGATCAGCTCGTCCGTCAGCACCAGCTTGGCGTCCGACAGCCAGTCAAAGTTGAGCCCGATGGTCCCCTCTTCGACGTTGATCAGCACTTCGTTCCCGTCGATCCCGGCCAGCTCGCCCTTGAAACGGCGGCGGCCGTCGATCAGCTCGTCCGTCTCGATCTTGGCCTCGTAGCCTTCGAACATGTCGAAATCCTTGAGCCGGGTCAGCGGACGGTCGATGCCGGGGCTTGAGACCTCCAGCGTGTATTCATCGAGGATCGGGTCTTCGACATCCAGCACGGTGCCGATGGCCTGATTGATCAGCGCAAGGTCATCAACCTCGATCCCGCCCTCGGGCCTGTCGGCCATGATCTGCAGGGTCGTGTTCTTGCCTGACATCAGTCGCACGCGCACCAGTTCAAATCCCATGTCCTCGATCACCGGGGTGATGATCTCGGCCAGGCGGCGGTCAATGGCGGCTTTTGCTATCAGATCGTTGGACATGGTTCTTTCAGACACAAAAAAACGGGCGCGCGGCCCGTGTTCAAGATCGGTGGAGCGTTTGGTGTGGACCCGAACGCGCCGCTGTTGGCAACCATATACGCCGGGTTGCCGCCAATCGCAAGGCCCCCCGCGCAAGGCTCATCCGAACCACCAGCGTTCCGCCGCGCGCAGGTTGTCCAGCGGGCGCAGGGGGCTGACCTGCGCGGGCTGGGCCACGGCGGCGCTGACGGCCTGCACCGGGTGCCGCGCGTCGGGCATCAGATGAATATCCGGCAAACCGGCAAGCGCGCCTGCGTCGCGGATATCCACCGCGTCGACCAGATATTCGCCCAGCGCCTGGCCACGCACCGGTTCGGAAGGGATCGAGGTCAGCTCGACCTCGTCAAACCAGCCCGCCGTGCCGTCGCGGTAGTGGCTGGCTGTTCGCACCGCCAGAACCTGCTGGCCGGGCCGGAACCGGCGCAGCTGGTAAAGCCCGGTGCCGATGCCTGCCTCCGGTGCATGGGCGGGCCGGATCACGTACTCAGGCCCCGACAGCATCAGCGGCAGCCCAACGTTCGGTACTTCCAGGGTGATCCTCAGCTGGTCGGGGCGCATTGCACGCACCTCTCCCGCCACCAGCCCGCGCAGGCTGGCCACCGCATCCGCCGCCGTAAAAGCAGCACCGTCATGGAACCGTACCCCGCGACGCAGGTCGAAATCCCAGACCCGCGCATCGTCCGAGGCCTGCCAGCCCAACGCGAGTTCGGCGCGCAGGGTGCCATCTGCGGCCACTTCGGTCAGAGTGTCGTAGATCAGCCCCTGCCGCGCCACCTGCATGAACAACCCATCACCCTGCGACCACGAATCGCTGCGGGACCCGCCCGACAGCGCCATTCGCAAACGCCCGCCACGCGCGGGCACGCCCGCCGCCCCGACGCCCGTCGCGGCCAGCAAGGCCGCCGCAGCAGCGCTGGAAAAAACCGCGCGGCGGTCAAGAAGGGTGGTCCTGCGGCTCATAGCTTTGCGATCCTGTCCATGGCGCGCACCAGCTCCGCACTGATACCCGGTTCCGACAGGGCATGGCCCGCATTGCGCACCATCAACAGCTCCACACCGGGCCAGCGTTCCGCGATCCTGTGGGCGCTGACCGGCGGGCAGATCATGTCATACCGCCCCTGCACGATGGTGCCTGGAATATGCGCGATACGCGGCATATGTTCCACGATCTGGCCGTCGAACTCCAGAAAGCCCGCGTTGGTGAAATAGTGATTCTCCAACCGGGAAAAGGCGCGGGCATAGTCGGACGGCCCCTCATGCGATACCCCGGACGACTGGATCGACGCCAGCGCGTTTTCCCATGCGGCCCAGGCCCTGCCAAAGCGTTGCTCAATCGGCAGATCGCCCGAAAACAGACGCCTGTGGTAGGCCTTGATCAGGTCGTCCTGTTCTTCTTTGGGAATCAAGGACACGAAGCGGTCCCAGACCTCGGGCCAGAATTTCCCGGCGCCGCCGCCATAGAACCAATCCAGCTCCGACTGCGTCATCAGGAAAACGCCGCGCAAGACCAGGTGGCGCACGGCATCCGGGTGCGTCTGGGCATAGACCAGCGCCAACGTCGCCCCCCAGGACCCGCCAAAGACGATCCAGCGGTCGATCTTCAATTCTTTGCGAATCATCTCGATGTCCGCGACCAGGTGCCAGGTGGTGTTGTCCGTCACGCTTGCGTGGGGGCGCGACCGTCCACAGCCGCGCTGATCAAACAGAATCACCCGATAGACGGAGGGATCGAAATATCGGCGCATCGACGGGCTGCAGCCGCCGCCGGGGCCACCGTGCAGGACCACAACCGGAAGCCCATCCGGGTTGCCGCATTGTTCGTAATAAACCCTATGCCCCTGCCCGACCGACATCATCCCCTGATCGAAGGGGTCAATGGGCGGATAAAGATACTGCGCCGCGCGCATTTGGTCGGGATACTTGTCCATGGGGGACCTATATAGTGTCCAAGTCTACAAGAACATAGGAAGCGGAAAATGCAAATGTCTCGAACAACAGTTGATCCGTCAGAAATTTCCAAATTCGAAGCCATGGCCGCCGAATGGTGGGATCTGAACGGAAAGTTCAAGCCGCTGCACATGCTCAATCCCTGTCGGCTGGATTATATCACCAGCCAGATTGCCGGGGAATTCGACCGCGACCTGAAAGCAGCCGACCCTTTCAAGGGCCTGCGAATCCTCGATATCGGCTGCGGCGGCGGGCTGCTGGCAGAACCGATGGCGCGGCTGGGTGCGGATGTGGTCGGTGCCGATGCGGCGGAAGGGAATATTCCCGTGGCACGGGTCCACGCGGAACAATCCGGCCTCGAAATCGACTACCGCCACACCACTGCCGAAGCGATGGCAGAGGCGGGCGAACAGTTCGATGTTGTCCTCAACATGGAAGTGGTCGAACACGTCGCTTCCCCGATTGATTACCTGACCGCCTGCCATGACCTGCTGAAACCGGGCGGGCTGCACATCTGTTCGACAATCAACCGAAACCCGAAATCCTTTGCCATGGCGATCGTGGGGGCGGAACACATCATGCGATGGCTGCCGAAAGGGACACATGAATGGTCCAAGTTCATCACCCCCGACGAATTGTTCGACCTGTTGCGGCAGGCGGGGCTTGAGCCGGTGGACCGCAAGGGGTTCGTATTCAACCCCATCGCCTGGACCTGGCGGCTGTCCGACAAGGACCTGAGCGTGAACTACGTGACGGCAAGCCTCAGGAAAGCTTGATCCGGATTTCGCGCAGGATCGGCAGGGCCGCGCGGGTCTGTTCCTCGCCCAGGCTTTCCACCACCTCGTTGATCATCGGCGCGATGGCAGCCACCGCATCGTCGCGTGCCTGCCGCCCCGCCGGGCTGATCGCGACCATCTTGCGCCGCGCATCGTCCCAGTCCGGGCGGATGTGGACATAGCCGGACCATTCCAGCTTGGTCAGGGTGTTGGTCATCGCCCCGCGGGTGACACCGAACCGTTCGGCCAACCGCGCCGGGCTGCTTTCATCGCCCTGCCAGGAAAGATGGTTCAGCACCGAGAAATGCGAAATCTCCATTCCCTTCGGCAACACCCGTGTCAGACGACTGCGCACAGCGTGATCGGCCGCCAGCAACTCGCTGAACAGCATGATCGCAACTGTCTGACTGTCATCACTCATCTACCGACCTGATCAAGAAGCCACTTCAGGCGCATCAAACATGCGCGCGTTTGCCATGCTGGGGACCTTGCCCCGCGCTTTCGCGACATCATCCATATCCAGGGCAAAGTTGTAAACGCCGGCTGTGTCGCCTGCATCCAGCAGCACCTCGCCCCAGGGCGACACCACCAGCGAATGACCATAGCAATCCCGCGTCTTGTGTTCGGCGCTGGCATGGGTGCCCGTCTGCGCCGGGGCTATCACGAAACAGCCTGTCTCAATCGCCCGCGCCCTGAGCAGCGCATGCCAGTGGGCCGCACCGGTCACCGGCGAAAACGCCGCCGGCACGGTGATGATCTGCGCCCCGGCACGGGCCAATGCGTTGTAAAGCAGCGGAAACCGGACATCGTAACAGATGCTCAACCCGATCTTGCCAAAGGGCGTGTCGGCCACCACGGCCTGCGTGCCCGGACGGTAGCCCGCCGATTCGCGATAGGTCTCGCTCTCGTTTATCTGCACGTCGAACATGTGGATCTTGTCGTATCGCGCCACGATCCCGCCCTGCGGGTCGATCAGAAAGGACCGGTTGGCAAAACGCCCATCCGCGTCCCCGGTCTTGAGCCCGAGCGACCCGATCAACAGCCAGATCCCCGCCTCCGCCGCCGCCTTGCGCAGGGTGGCCAGGGTGATGTCCTCGTCTTCATGCAACAGCACGTCCTGCTGGTGGCTGCGGCTGGTCGACACGCAATTGGTCACTTCCGGCGTCAGAACAAACTCTGCCCCGGCGCGCACCGCCTCATCCAGCATGGCCAGCGTCTTGCCAAGGTTGTCCCCGGGGTCATCCGAGACATTCAGTTGCAGGATCGCGCCTTGCATCATGCAGCCAGCAAGCCATCCAGCTTGCCCTCGCGTTCAAGCGCGAAAAGATCGTCACATCCGCCCACATGGGTCTCCCCGATAAAGATCTGCGGAACGGTGCGCCCTCCGTTTGCCCGCTGGATCATTTCGGGTTTGCGGTCGGGGTTGGCCAATACGTCCACCTCGGAAAAGCTGACACCCTTCTGGTTCAGCAACCGTTTGGCGGCATGACAGAAACCGCAAAGCGGCGATGTGTAGATTTCGACGGGTTTCATTCGATATCCCTTTCAACAAGAAATGCTTAAAGGGGATTTAGGTGTCTTTGGCCACGCGCGCCAGTGTTACCACACAAACAGGTCCCGAACCTGCCGAATGACAGGCCTCCGTCGCGGCGGCCAATGTCGCGCCGGAGGTCATCACGTCATCCACCAGCAACACCGGCCGGTCACGGACCACGTCACGCCGGGCCGGGTTGAGGCGGATGGCATTTTCAAGGGTCTTGCGCCGTTCCTCCCGGCCCAGACCGTCCAGCGTGGGGGTCGCACGATACCGTTGCAGCAGATCGACACAGCACAGATGCCCCGATTCCCGTGCCATCGCGCGGGCCAGCAAAGCCGACTGGTTGTACCTGCGCCTGATCCTGCGCCGCCAATGAAGCGGAACCGGGGCGATCAGGGTGTCGGGCTGCAGTACAGGTCGCGCAGCTGTTGTCATCCAGCGGCCTGCGGGCCGCGCGATTTCCTGACGGTCCCCGTGTTTCAGCGCCAGCACCAGCTTGCGCCCGGTATTGGCGTACAACAGTGCCGCGCGCCCCTGCACCCAGGGGCGCGGGCTTTGCAGGCAGGAATCGCAGAATAATACATCGCCCCCCGACAGGCCGGGCAATGGTGCGCCACATTGGTCACAGATCGTGCCGCCGATGAAAGACGTGTCGCGCCAACATGGTCCGCAGAGGCCAAAGTCGCTGTCCACGATTTCACCGCAGGTCAGACATCGCGCAGGATAGATGGCGTTCAACGCGGTTTGCAGTCTATCCAACAACGGCATATTGACCTCCCATGACCACGCCATCGCCCCTGACCGACCTGACTGCACTGGCCCTTCGACGCGCGCGCGCAACGCCCGAGGCGCTGTTCCTGCATCAACAGGCCATCGACGAGATTCAGGATCGGCTCGGGATGGTTAACAAGTCCTTTACCGCGCCGGCCGTGGTCACGGACTTTCCCACTGTCTGGGGTGACCTGCTGCCAGAAGCGACGGTTGTTCCCGCCTCGGATGTCCTGTCGCTGGAGGTGGGGGCGCATGACCTTGTGATCCACGGCATGTCGCTGCATTGGGCCAATGACCCTGTCGGGCAGCTGATCCAGTGCCGCCGGGCGCTGCGCGCGGACGGTCTGTTTGTCTCTGCCGCTTTTGGTGGGCAGACCCTGCAGGAATTGCGCGCCTGTCTGGGCCAGGCCGAAGCCTCGGTCACCGGTGGCATGTCCCCTCGTGTCGCGCCCATGGCCGAACTCCGCGACATGGGCGGGCTGCTGCAGCGGGCCGGTTTTGCGCTGCCGGTGGCGGATGCCGTGCCTCTGACCGTGTCCTACCGGGACGCCTGGGCCCTGATGCGCGACCTGCGCGCGATGGGCGAATCCAACGCCCTGTCAGCACGGCTGCGACGGCCCACCGCCCGCGCCGTGATTGAAACCGCGGCAGAGCTTTATCAAAAACATTTCAATGATGGCGAAGGCCGTGTGATTGCCACCTTCGAACTGATTTTCCTGACCGGCTGGGCCCCGGACGAAAGCCAGCAGAAACCGCTGCGGCCCGGTTCCGCACAGCAGCGTCTGGCGGATGCCCTGAACACGGATGAGACAAAGTTGCGCAATTGACCCTGCGTTGAAACCGGCTATTTCAGCACGACACTGGTGACCAAGGACAGAATTATGCAAGCCGCGCGCCCGCAACATGCCAACGCCGACCATCCCGCTGTCCCCAGGGAACGTGTCGGCGTTCTGCTGGCGAACCTCGGCACGCCTGACAATTATGACTACTGGTCGATGCGCCGTTACCTCGGCGAATTCCTGTCGGATCGCCGGGTCATCGACTATTCCCCATGGCTCTGGCAGCCGCTGTTGCAACTGGTCATCCTCAGCAAACGCCCCTTCACCAGCGGCGCCGCCTACAAGAGCATCTGGAACCATGCCGCCGGCGAAAGCCCGTTGATGACCATTACCAAGGCGCAGACCGCCAAGATGGCGGCAGCGCTGAAAGAACGTTACGGCGATGACGTGATGGTTGATTTCTGCATGCGTTACGGAAACCCGTCAACGCAGTCCAAGGTTGCCGCAATGACTGCGGCAGGCTGCACGAAGATCCTGTTCTTTCCGCTTTATCCGCAATACGCAGGGGCAACATCAGCCACGGCCTGCGACGCGTTCTTTGCCGCTTTGGGCAAGGAAAAATGGCAACCGATCGCGCGGGTTGTCGAACCCTACTTTGACCGCCCCGACTATATCGAGGCGCTCGCCCAATCTGTCGAGCGCGCCTATGCCGCAGCAGAGAAGCGGCCGGATATCCTGATCTGTTCTTATCATGGTGTCCCCATCCGCTACCTGATGGAGGGCGACCCCTACCATTGCCAATGCCAGAAAACGACGCGCCTGCTGAAAGAGCGGCTGGGCTGGGACGACACCCAGATCATGACGACTTTCCAATCGAAATTCGGCCCCGAGGAATGGCTGCAGCCCTACACCGTCGAAGAAGTTGCCCGGCAGGCCAAAGCAGGCAAGAAGACCATCGCGGTCTGCGCACCCGCCTTTTCAGCGGATTGCATCGAAACGCTGGAAGAGATCAACGAAGAGATCAGGGAAAGCTTTGAAGAGGCGGGGGGCGAAAGCTTTACCTATATCCCCTGCCTCAACGATGACGACGCGCATATCGCGGCGCTGTCGAAAGCGGTTCAGGAGAATCTGAAGGGCTGGCTGGACTGACTGGCTGAACCTGCGACGCAAGTTGCCCTTGCCGGGAAACACGCCCCGGAACGCAAAAAAGGCGGTGCAGAACACCGCCTTTTTCGATTTAGATGTCGCTCTGAATTAGTCAGAAGCAACAGCAGCGGCAACAACGGCCAGCAGCAGCAGAGGAACCAGAACACCGGAAGAAGAAGAAGATGCTTCTTCAACGATGACGGGTGCTTCCACGATCGGCTCTGCCAGCGAACCAGCGTAAGCAGTCGATGCAGCGGCTGTCAGAGCAGCGGCGAGAACGAGTTTTTTCATAGTATAACCTCCAGAAAAGGCGTGTTGCACAATTGTGCACGCACGCACCCAAGACTTACCTCGTAAAACTTTCTAAACAGCATAACCGGGGGATTGCAAACCCGGATTCCGTTTTTGCGCCTTACAAGTCCTGAAATGTCGTCAAATAAGCAACACTTGCGTGCCGACCTTGGTCATGCTGAACAATTCCGCAATGTGTTCATTATAAAGACCAATACAGCCGTTCGACGACCGCCGTCCGATCTTGCGGGTGTCGTGGGTGCCGTGGATCCGGTAGTAGGTCCAGCTCAGGTACAGCGCGTGGGTGCCAAGGGGGTTATCCGGGCCCGGTCCGATGAATTCGGGCCACTCCGGATTGCGCTGCAACATGGACGGCGTCGGCCGCCAGCTTGGCCCCACGACCTTTTGCACAACACTTGTCCGGCCGCGCCGCGTCAGGTCTTCTGTCAGGGGGACCGAGGAGGGGTAAAGCTTGTAAACGCTCTGATCCTCCGACCAGAAATGCACTGCGCGGCTGTCGATATCGACCAGAACCGCACCGTTGCGGGTGTTGTCGAAATAGGGGCGCCAATCCAGCGTCCGGAAGCTGGAGATGTTGCGGCGGACCGTCTCGGTAAGATCACGTTCGGTCTGGGTTGTCGCCTCGGAGTTCACGTTTGACGAGGTCTGTGCCAAAGCGGGCGAAGCGATCAGGGCGGCGGATCCTGCAAGGAAGGCCCGACGGCTGCTTAATTTTTGGTGCTTGTCGGACATTATCATGTCTCCATCAAAAAGGGAATTTTGAGATTCTTCCCGATATATGACCCCAAAGCCTCAGTATCAAATCAAAGACCCGTCATCAGGCAAGGTAACGCCGATGTGCGTTTGAACTGCAACGCTGTCCGCTGTAGGAGGGGCAAAACAAACTCGTGGAGCTATGCCGTGATCCGTATCCTGTCCGTCCTGATGGCAATCTGCCTCGCCTTGTCTGCCTGTGCGCCAGTCACCCCCCAACTTGGCTCTGATGGCAAACCGCTGCCCAAGGCCTATCGCATCCGCGCCGGCGAAACTGGCAAGATTCAGTTCAGAATGCTTGATTCCGTCAATGCCCTGCGCAGCGCCGCCGGACAGGCGACCGTGGAACTGAACCCGCAGCTGAACGCTGCTGCCGCCACGCATTCCCGTGACATGTCGGTACAGAATCGGCCCTGGCACTTCGGCTCTGACGGGTCCTCCCCGATCGACCGGATCGCCCGCGTCGGCTATACTGGTCACCTGATCGGCGAAACGATTTCCGAGACCTACGAATCGGAGCTGGAGACCCTGGCCGCCTGGATGGAGCAACCGGATACCCGCCGCGTCATCATGTCGCCGGATGCGCGCAACATGGGCTTTTCCTGGTTTCAGGAACCGGGTGGCAAGATCTGGTGGACGCTGGTGATGGGGAACTGATCAGCAGTTCCCCTTCCCTTCACGGGTTCAGCAGGATCGGTGTACCGTCCCGCACCATCGCATAGATGTTTTCGATATCCTTGTTCCGGACAGCGATGCAGCCCCAGGTCCAGTCGCCCTTGTCCTTGCGCGACGGGTGTTTCTGGCCGTGGATGAAGATGTCGCCGCCGGGCTTCTGACCCAGCTCTTCCGCGCGCCTGCGATCCTCTTCGTTGGGATATGAAATCCCAATCGACAGGTGGAAACGGCTGTTCGGATTGCGGCGGTCGATGATGTAGGTGCCTTCCGGCGTCTTGCCGTCGCCTTCGACCGTCTTGTGCCCGACCGGAGCAAATCCAAGATGAATCGGATATTCCTCCAACACCCTGTCATGATGCAGCAGCCACATCTTGCGATCCTGCTTGTTCACGACGACATAGGTGACTTCGGGGCCGTTATAGCGCTTGAACTTGCTGTTGCTGCACGCACCCAGTGCCACCAGCGCGGTGCCGCCCAGAATAAGTGTTCTGCGTTTCATTTGTTTTCGATCCTGCCTGACGGGTCAAATGTATCTTTGTTCCCCGCTATCACATACCCCAAAACGGGCTGTTCAAAAAGTGGTGAGGCACAAGAATTTTCACACTGCGGCATCAGAACCGGGCGCAGAGGCTATCTGGAGAAACACGCGGCAAGTTCAACATGTGACGACCAGCGAAACTGGTCCACGACCTGCACCCAATCCAGCGTATATCCACCGCCCACCAACATTGCGGCATCGCGCGCAAAGGTCACCGGATTGCACGAAACATAGGCAATACGCGGTACTTTGGCCGGAATGATTTCCACCACCTGCCGCTCGGCTCCGGCGCGCGGCGGGTCCAGCACGATGGCATCCATCCTGGCCAGTTCATCCGGCAGCATCGGACGCCGGTACAGGTCGCGCGCCTGGGTTGTGACCGGTTTCAGCCCCTCGGCCATGCGCCAGCCGTGATCGAGCGCTTCCAGCATTTCCGCTGTGCTTTCCACCGCCAGGACACTGGCGTTTTCCGCCAGGGGCAATGTGAATGTCCCGCATCCGGCGAACAGGTCGGCAATCCGGGCCGCCGGGCCAACCGCCTCCCTGACCGCAGCGCAAAGCGCCGCTTCACCCTCTTTGGTGGCCTGCAGGAATGCGCCTGGCGGTGGCGTCACCCTGGCCCTGCCGAAATGCTGCACCGGGGGCACGCGCATCGCGACGGTCTCATTATCCCAGCTCAACCGCGCAAGCCCAAGCTCTTCGGTCACCTGTGCCAAGGCCTGGCGCAGGGGCCCATCCAGCGGTTTGCCCTGCGCTGCGGCAACATCCAGCCCCGCATCGCTTTGCGTGACCGTCACGGCCAGCGCCGCCTTGCGGCTGGTGCCGATCATGGCCAACCGTTCCGCAATGGCCAGACCAGCCATGAGATCGGGATGCAGCAGCTTGCAATCGGGAATCTCGACGATCACGTCGGATGCACGGCCGTGGAACCCGGCCATGGCGCCCTTCTTGGTTCGGCGCGCGGCAAAAGCGGCCCTGCGGCGCGACTGCGGCGGGGAGGTGACGATGGGACGAAATTCAGTCTCTAACCCGTGGGCATTCAACGAAATCCGAACGAATTCCTGTTTCCAGCCCGCAACGAAATCATCCGAGGCATGCTGCAACTGACACCCGCCGCAGGATTTGTAATGGCGGCAGGGCGGCGACACCCGTTGATCCGATGGCGTCACGATCCGGACATTGGTAAGCGTTTCGCCCTCGACCTCGCCGGAAACGATCTCGCCCGGCAGGGTCATGGGAGCGTAAATCGGGCCACTTGCGATACCGTCACCGTGGTGACCCAAACGAATGATCTGATGTTCTGTCATACCAGCGCCATATCCTGTGCACGGGCATAGAAAAAGGGCCTATTCCGCCGCCGCCAGATCAAGGAACCCGCCAGACTGCCGGTGCCAGTAGCGGGCATAAAGCCCATCCTCGGCCAACAGGCTCTCATGCGTCCCCTCTTCAACGATCCGGCCCGCGTCCATCACGATGATCCGGTCCATATCCGTGAGCGTGGACAGGCGGTGCGCCACGGCCAGGACCGTCTTGCCCTCCATCACACGGGTCAATGCTGCCTGGATCGACGCTTCGACCTCACTGTCGAGCGCGCTGGTCGCTTCATCCAGCACAAGGATCGGTGCATCCTTGAGAATGGCGCGGGCCAAAGCGATCCGCTGGCGCTGACCGCCCGAAAGCTTCACACCCCGCTCACCCAGATGCGCATCGTATCCCTTGCGGCCCTTGTGGTCCTGCATGTTCTCGATGAACTCATGCGCCTCGGCCTTGCGCGCAGCCGCGATAACCTCGTCGCGGGTCGCGTCAGGCTTGCCGTATCTGATGTTGTCAAAGGCTGAGCGGTTGAACATCGCGGTTTCCTGCGTGACCATGCCGATCTGCCGCCGCAAGCTTTCCTGCGTCACATGGGCAATGTCCTGACCGTCAATCAGAATACGGCCCTTCTCCAGCGGATAGAGCCGCAAAAGAAGCGAAACCAGGCTGGATTTTCCCGCACCCGACGCCCCGACCACACCCAGTTTCTCCCCTGGTGCGATCGTCAGCGACAAATGCTCGACACCGCCGCCGCCGCGCCCATAGGTGTAACGCACATCGTCAAAGACGATATCGCCCTGCGCCGCCTCAAGGTCGGTTGCGTCCTTGGCATCAAGAAGGGTCTGCGCCGGGGTCAGGGTGCGCATCCCGTCCTCGACCTCGCCCAGGTTGGCATAAAGCGCCATCAACGTGAAACTGACCCAGCCGGTCATCTGCGCAAGGCGCAGTGACACGGCGCCGGTGGCAGCGATGTCGCCGGCAGTCACCAGCCCCAGCGACCAATACCAAAGCGCACCACCCACCAGCAACACGGGCAGCAGGCCTGCAATTGTCATCAGCCAGAACCGAAACGAAACGCTGACCTTGCCAAAGGCCAGCGAGGTATCGCGAAACCTGCTCATCGCGCCCAGCGCGGCGCGGTCCTCATGCTCGGCATGGGCAAACAGCTTGACCGTTTTGATATTGGTGATCGTGTCGACCACCTGCCCCGTCACCATGGCGCGGGCAGAAGCGCGCGCCTTTGACCGGCTCCGCACAAGCGGCATGTAGCGGCGGATCAAAAGGACGTAGCCGCCCATCCACACCACCAGCCCCAGCGCGATGCGCCAATCCACTGTGCCCAGCAACATTACCGCCCCGACAAAGGACGCCAGCGCAAAAAGAACCGTGTGGATCATCTCGATCACCACATCGGTCAGGGCGCGCCCGGTCTGCATTTCCTTTTGCGAGATTCGGCCGGCAAAATCGTTGTCAAAGAAGGTGACCGCCTGCCCCAGCGTATAGCGATGCAACCGCGACAGGACGAGGTTGAACACATTCGGTCCGATGACGATGGACTGCATGAAGGAGCTGGCACCAAAGAGCGCCGGGCGCAGGATCACAAAGAAGGCCAGAGACAACAGCAAGATACCCGACTGATCCCGAAAGACCGACCCCGCGTCAGAAGACAGCGCCGCATCCACGACCATGCCAAGGATCAACGCTGCCATCACCTCGACCACGCCAGCCAGGATCGACAGCACCGATGCCGTGACCAGCGCCGGCCCGGACCCCTTGAGGGTCCAGCGGAAGAATCCCATCAAGTGCCGCGGCGGCGGGCTGTCGCTTTTGGAAAACGGGTCGATCCAGTTGGCAAGTCTCACGCGGGTGTCTCTTCCATATCCATCGTCAGGAAGCCGCCGGACTGGCGGTTCCAGAAATCTGCATATAGTCCGCCCTGGGCCAAAAGCGCGTCATGAGTGCCGTCTTCGACAATAGCACCTTGATCCAGAACGATAATCCGATCCATTTCCGCAATTGTGGAAAGCCGGTGTGCAATCGCGATCACCGTCTTGCCCGCCATCATGCCATAAAGCGTCTCCTGAATGGCCGCCTCCACCTCGCTGTCGAGCGCGCTTGTCGCTTCGTCCAGCAACAGAATTGGCGCGTCTTTCAGGATCACCCGGGCCAGCGTGATCCGCTGGCGCTGCCCGCCGGACAGCTTTACGCCACGCTCGCCCACACGCGAATCGTAACCCTTCCGCCCTTCGGGATCGACGAGATCCTGGATGAAATCATGCGCCTGCGCCTGCTTCGACGCGGCAATCATCTGGGCCTCGGATGCTTCGGGATTGCCGTAGATGATATTGTCGCGCACCGACCGGTGCAGCAGGGAACTGTCCTGCTGAACCATGCCGATCTGCCGCCGCAGGCTGTCCTGGCGCACGGTCGTGATGTCCTGCCCATCGATCAGGATCTGGCCTGCCTCCGGGTCATAGAACCGCAGCAACAGCTTTACCAATGTCGACTTTCCCGCACCGGAACGGCCAACAAGGCCAATCCGCTCCCCCGGTTTGATGGTCAGGGAAATGTCGTTCAGCCCGCCCGAATAGCGCCCGTAGTGATGCGACAGGCCCTTGATCTCGATACGGCCGTGTTCCAGCTTCAGGGGTGCCGCACCTTTCTGGTCGGTCAGCGTGACGGGTTGCGCAATCGTCTCCATCCCCTCCGCGACCACGCCAAGCTCGCGGAAGAATGACGACAGCGCCCACATGATCCAGCCGGTCATGGCGTTAAGCCGCAATGTCAGCGCAGAGGCCGCTGCAACGACACCGACACTGGCCTCGCCCGCGATCCACAGCGCCAGCGCCCAGCCGACAACGCCCACGATCAACACGCCATTCAGGGCCACCAGAACGACATCCATGACCGTAAAGATCCGCATCTCGTTCTGAATGGTGACGCGGGTCTTCTCGATGGCTTCCTTGGCAAAGCTGACTTCCAAGTCGTGATGCGCGAACATCTTGACCGAATGGATGTTGGTATAGGCATCCACCACGCGCCCGGTCACCATGGACCGCGCATCAGATGCCGCCTTGGACGCGGGCCCGACACGGGTGACAGTCCATTTCACAAGCGCCGCGTAAAGGGCAAACCAGATCAAAAGCGGCACTAACAAACGCCAATCAGAGGTAGACAGCAGAATCGCCGCGCCGATCATATAGGCCAGCGCATAAGACATCGCATCGAACACCTGGAACACCACTTCACCCGCCGCGGGCGGCGTCTGCATGATGCGGTTGGCGATCCGGCCGGCAAAATCGTTCTCGAACCAGCCGACGGACTGGCGCAGCACATGCCGGTGGGCGCGCCAGCGGATCAGCGTGCCAAAGTTCGGCAGAATGGCGTTGTTCAACAAGGCCACGTCGAACCCCTGCAGAAGCGGGCGCAGGATCAGCACGAAGGCCGCAACGCAGATAAATTCGATGCCGTGATCGGCCCAGATCTGTGCGGGATCGCTATCCAGCAGATCAACAAGACGGCCCATGTAATAGATCAGCCCGATTTCAATCGCGGCAACAATGATGGACATCACCCCGGTGAGCAGGAAGACCTTTTTGAAAGGGATCGAATACTCACGCAGAAACGGCCAGAGCTTGCGTGGCGGCGTATCAGACTCTGAATAGGCAATATAAGGGTCGACGAGATTCTCGAAAAAACGAAACATGGCAGGGGCCTTGGGCAGAAACAGCAAAAATGCACCGGCGCGCCGAGCGAGCCAGTCGGGACGTGGGTTATGTCAGACTTATCTGAACCAGATCCCGCGGTACATTTTGCAACCCTCCAAGTTTATGCATTTACATTTATTGGATGCGCTCTGTTCTGTCGAGACCTCAAAATGTACCAATCAATGCCTCGCGGCTCAGGGCAAAGCCCGAGGCGATCCATTTGCTTTCCAGTTCCGCCAGGCGCGCGCCCAGCGCGGGCCCCTGATATGCCGGCATGAGGTCACGGGCGGAGACCGGAAACACCGCCCGGGCGGCGCTCTGAATCGTCTCTAAACAACCTTTTTCCGGCAGTTCACCGTTCATGGCACAGCGCATCAGCAGCACCTGTTCGGCGATGCGGAGGCCATGACGATAGGCGACCTCCGCCAGGGGCGGTCCCATCCATCCGATCTGATGCAGCAAGGCGAGATTCCGCGCATCCGACTTGCTGAGGCGCAACCGTGCCGCGATGTCATCGCCGCCCAGAACGGCAAGTCGGCCAGACCAGTCGGGGGTAATGTTGCAGATCGATTCCAGATGCACAAAGGGTGCCAGGAACCTGTCATCACTCCCCGGCAGGATGGCGTGCAAAACGCCGATGGCCCGCATGACGGCAACCGCCTGCGACGGGTCGGGCGCACCCAACAGCTTGATGATCTCCTGTCCGACCCGCTCTGCCGAAAGCGTCTCTAAACCTTGCAGATTCTCTGAAATGCTTGCCAGCGTGTCCGGCTCGAAACCACCGTCCAGGTCCGCGTAATAGGCGCAGAAACGAAAGTACCGCAGGATGCGCAGGTAATCTTCCCGGATGCGGGCGGCGGGGTCTTCGATGAAGCGGACGCGGCGCGCCCAAAGGTCCGGCAGACCGCCCAGCGGATCCACCACCACCCCCTGCGGCGTGGCATAAAGCGCGTTCATGGTGAAATCGCGCCGCCGCGCATCATCTGCAATATCCGTGGAAAAGGCGACAACCGCACGACGCCCGTCTGTTTCCACATCCCGCCTGAAGGTCGTCACCTCGAAAGCGGTTCCATCCTGCACGACTGTCACCGTGCCGTGGTCGATCCCCGTGGGAACTGCCCGCATCCCGGCCCTTTCGGCCAAGGCCATAACCTCTTCCGGGCGTGCATCCGTTGCCAGATCCACGTCGCTGGCGGGCGCATGCAGCAAGGCATTTCGCACGCAGCCACCCACAAAATAGATATCGAAACCCGCCTCCGTCACGGCGCTGCACACCGCCTGAGCGGCGGGATCGCGCAGCCAATCGGTATCGGCTGGAATCAGGTTTTCATCCGCTCTGTCCATTCCCGCAACATACGCGCGGTTGCGCCCCAAATGTAATAGGGACCGTAAGGTACGGTGAAATAGTGCCGCAGACTGCCGCGCCACCGCCGGGACTGCACCAGGTAGTTGGCAGGATCCAGTACATGCGACAGTGGAACAGAAAACACCTCTGCCACTTCGCCGGGCTCGGGCCTGATATCAAATCTGTCCCGGATCAGACCGATCACAGGCGTCACGGCAAAGCTGGTGACCGTATCATGCACCGGCAGCGTGCCCAGCACCTCGACATTTTCAGGCGGCAAGCCGATTTCCTCATGCGCCTCGCGCAGCGCCGCAGCGATGCTATCGGCGTCACCCGGGTCCTGCTTGCCTCCCGGAAAGGCGATCTGCCCCGGATGATGTTTCAACGCGGAAGATCTTTTTGTCAGCAACAGTTCCAGCCGGCCATCGACCAGCTGGATTGGTGCCAGAACCCCGGCGGGCCGAGACACACGCCCCTCGGGCAGGACCACGTCGGGATTCAGGTCGAAATCTGATGTCGCCACGCCCGGATGCAGCAAGGCTGCCCGGATGCGGTCAATCTGATCATTTGCCATTCTGCCCTTCCGCCTCGAAACCGACTGTGGCCGGGTCGAGATCGTAATGGGCGCCGCAAAACTGGCAATCTGCCGTGACGCGCCCCTGATCCGTGGTCATCTTTTCGATGTCCCGGGCCGAATAGATCGAAAGGCTCTGGCGCACCTTTTCCTCTGAGCAGCTGCAGCCAAAACGAACGGCCTGCGCGTCAAACACCCTGGGCTGTTCCTCGTGAAACAGCCGCAGCAAAAGGTCCGTGGGCGGGACGCTGGGCCCGATCAGCTCCAGGTCTTCAACCGTATCGAGCAGGACATTCACCCGGTTCCAGTTTTCCTCGTCCTCACCATCGACAAGGTCATGGGCCTGCAGCACCTCGCCCGACCCTTCGCCCTTGGCCGCAAAAGGCGACGCCTTGGGCATATGTTGCAGCATCACACCGCCCGCGCGCCAGTGTTCCGCCACGTCAGGGCCGGAGGACCGGCCAAAGCTGAGTGAGAACCGTGTCGGCAGCTGCTCTGACTGGGCGAAATACGCCTCGGCACAGGCCGCAAGGGACCCGCCGTTCAAGGGTGTGATGCCCTGATAGGGGGTCATCCCCTTGCCCTGGTCAATCATGATTGCAAAATACCCTTCGCCCACCTGTTCGAAGGGCGCCGCATCTGTCAGCCGATCCGCATCATAGCTTGCATAGGCTCTGATACGGGCCGATTTACCGTCGGCCTCCGGCGCATAGTAATCGGTGGCGATCATCCGCACCGCGCCTTTCGACTGCACCTGCAGGGACAATTTCCAGCGCAGTTTGATCGTCTGGCCGATCAGGGCGGTCAGCAATGCCATCTCGGCCACAAGCGCCTCGACCTGCGGCGGATAGTTGTGCTGGCGCAGCACCCCTTCCAACACGCCATCCAGACGGGCCACCCGACCACGAATGTTCGAATGGTCCAGTTGAAACGGCAATACGCTGTCATCCCAGGCGATCTTGTTTCCTGGCAGGGTTGGAGAAGTCATGGGGGTTTCCTTATCGCGGGTCGCTTGGCATACCGCGTCTATATAGGAGCAGCAACCCGGGGATAAAGGGGACGGTCATGATCAGGCGTATGGGCATGCCACCGCAAAAGAACCGGTCCTACCGTCTGCGGCCGGGAGCATATGCCATTCTGCCCCTCAAGACCCGTTTCCTGATGACCGCGCAGGTGACCCCGGAAATCGACGTGCAATTGCCGGGCGGCGGCATAGATCCGGGCGAATCGCCAATGCAGGCGCTGCACCGCGAAGTAATGGAGGAAATCGGATGGCGCATCGCGGCCCCCCGCAGGCTGGGTGCCTTCCGGCGGTTCGTCTTCATGCCGGAATACGACCTCTGGGCCGAAAAGCTGTGTGCCGTCTATGTTGCCCGTCCGGTGAGAGAGATCGCCGCGCCGACAGAACCGGATCATGTCACCCTGGTTCTCTCTGCCTCGGAATGTATCGAGAACCTGGGGAATGACGGTGACCGGCTAATGTTCCAGCGGTATCTGGCGCTGCTGACCTGAGCCTATGGCGGTGCATCGCCGTTGAACTGGAACATGATGCCGGACAGGTCGTCAGAAAAATCAATCGCGCCTGCAAATTCGGACAATTTCCATAAAAGCCCCGATAAAAACGCCTCATCATGCATGTCGCCAAGGCTGGTTACGATCTCCTCCAGCCCGGCTTCTCCCAGCATCTGGCCGGTCTGGTCCGGGCATTCCGTAAATCCGTCTGACAGGATCAGCAGCCGGTCCCCCGGGTGCATCTGAACCTCGAATTGCTGAAATGATACGCCGCTGATCAGCCCGACCGGGAAACCACCGGTGCCGAATTGTTCGATATCCCCGTTCCGGCGGCGAATGACGGGGTGCGGGTGCCCGGCCTGTGCAATCTGGACCAACCCGCTGTCCAGATCGACGATGGCCAGCATCAGCGTAAAGTAATGCTCCGTCTCCATCTCGTTCAGCACCAGTTCGTTGATTGCCTGAATCGCCTGGGCCGGTGGCCGGGCAACAAAGCTGTCCTCACCATCCGGGATCAAGGCCACGTTCTGACCCGGAGACGACGCAGAAAGGTAACCGGCCAGGCGCGCGGTCATCAGGGCAGAGCTGATGCCATGACCGGACACATCGATCCCGAACAGGCCCAGTTTTCGCGGCCCGGCTTCGAAAAAGCCGACCAGATCGCCGCCAACATGCCCGCTGGACCGCAGCAACAAGGACAGGGTGCCACCCCGAAAGACCCTGTGCCGTTCGGGCAAAAGCGATTGCTGCAGCTTCTTGGCTTCCAGCAGGTCCTTGTCGAGCGAATCATAGAGGCCCTGAAGCTCGGCCAGGGTGTCGCGGATCATCTGGTTGCTGCGACACAGCTGCCGCTGCGTGTTGATAATGCGTTCGCCCGCCGTGATGCGCGCCCGCAGCTCGGCATTGTCCACGGGTTTGGACAAGAAATCATCCGCGCCAGAGTGCAAGCCCACCGCCACTTCCTCCTTCTCCTTTTTGGAGGTCAGCAGAATGAAATAGGCAAACTGTTCGCCGGGCAGATCCCGCAGGGCGCGACAAAACTCCAGCCCGGTCATGCCCGGCATCATCCAGTCGCTCAGGATCAGATCCGGAAGGTTGTCGGCGCAAAGCTGCAACGCTTCCTTGCCCGAGGCGGCCTCGATCACCTCGTACCCCCATTTCACCAATGAACCGGTCAGAAGACGCCGCTGAAGACGGCTGTCATCGACAACAAGGATCCGGGTCTTTGCAACAGGGTTGTCGGCCAGCGTTTCGGGATGTCTGGCCGCGCTGAAATTCCGCATGTTCTGATCGGTTCTCCGCTTCTGTTGCGTTCACTGGTCCGGAATGCCCACCATTGGACCAAACAGGTTAAGAGCTCTTAAAAGGTAAAATCCGTGTCAAAGGGCCCCGGTCTGCAAAGACATTGTTAATCTCTGAACCTCATGCTGCCCGGGCCGGAGGAACAGGTGCATGATTGACTGGGAAAATGATTGACTGGGATCAGGTCGCAAGGCTGCGTGATGAAGTCGGGGCAGAAGATTTTGACGACATCGTCGCTCTTTTCATCGAGGAGGTTGAAGAAGTGACGGCGCGGCTGGCCAACGGGCAGTCGCCCCTGTCCGTGGAGGAAGATCTTCATCTCCTCAAGGGCAGCGCGCTGAACCTGGGCTTCACCAGGTTCTCCGACCTCTGTCAGACTGGTGAGACTCTGGCCGCGCAGGGTGGCACCAGCCAGGTCGATCTTCATCCGATCCTGTCAGCCTACGCAATGTCCAAGGCGGCTTTCCTGCAGGCCTTGCCCACGGCCTTTGACAGTCAGACCAGTTTGTAAAATTCCTGGACCCTGATTTCACCAAAGGTGTCCAGCGCCTTTGCCCGCAGCGCCTGCATCCCGGCAATCCAGCGATCATGATCCTTTGCCCGATGCACCGCAAAGCCCTGTACGGCCGGATGCGACAGGATCAGAAACCGGTTCTCCTCCACGCCCGCAACCACTGCCTGCGCCACGTCATCGGCGGTCAGCAGCGATGCATCCGGATCCGCGTCTGCATCGCTCATCCCCAACAGGGGTGTCGCGACATATTGCGGGCAGACCACCGACGCCCCGATGCCATCCGCCCCATGGGTAATCGCAAGGGATTCCGCAAAGCTGACCGCCGCGTGTTTGGTCGCGGAATATGCAGCATCGCCAATCTGGTTCAGCAGCCCCGCCGCCGAGGCCACGCTGACAAGGTGGCCGCTGCCCCGCGCAATCATCTCGGGCAGCAGCGCGCGGGCGGCATAGACATGCGCCATCACATGCACGTTCCAGTTCAACATCCAGTCCGCATTCGGCTGCGAGGCCGCATGAGAGGGGTCACCCCGCCCAAGCCCCGCGTTAGAGACATAGATGTCCACCGGGCCATGCGCCGCCCTGGCGGTTTCGATCAGGTTTTGTATCGCCGCCTCATCCGTGACATCGCAGGCAACCGCAATGCCGCCGATCTCCTCTGCGACCTGCCGCACCTTGTCACCATCAATGTCGGAAACGCAGACCCGCGCGCCCCTGGCCGCTGCCGCACGTGCAATCGCGGCACCAATGCCGCCACCTGCGCCGGTGATGACAACCGAACTTCCCTTGAACTGCATCTGCTCTCCCCTCAGATCACGAATTGCGCCAGTGTTTCATCATTGGTGATGTCGGTATAGGTGAAACCGGCCTCGTCGATCCGCCGGAACATGGCCGGGAAATTCTCCGGCGCATCCGTCTCTATCCCGATCAGAACAGAGCCGAAGTTGCGCGCCGATTTCTTCATGTACTCGAACCGGGTGATGTTGTCGGCAGGACCAAGCCGGTCCAGAAAATCGCGCAGCGCGCCGGGACGCTGCGGCAGGCGCAGGATAAAGTACTTCTTCAGCCCCGCATAACGCTGCGCGCGTTCCTTGACCTCCGGCAGCCGTTCAAAATCGAAATTGCCGCCGGATGCGATACAGACAACCGTCTTTCCCTTGATCGCCTCTGCCACATCGCCCAGCGCCTCGATCGCCATGGCGCCTGCAGGTTCCAGCACGATCCCCTCAACATTCAGCATTTCAATGATGGTCTGGCAGATGCGGTCCTCCGGCAGGTCGATCACGTCTTCCGGCGACACATCCGCCAGACGCGCAAAGGTGCGCGCGCCAATCCGCGCAACCGCAGCACCGTCCACGAAGGAATTGATCGGCGACACATCCACCGGCTTGCCCTCCGCCAGGGCGGCGGCAAGGCTTTTCGCGCCGGAAGGTTCGACAAAGGTATAGGCACAATCAGTCCCGAAATAGCTGCGCGTACCGGCAGACAACCCGCCGCCACCAACCGGCAGGATGATGTGATCCGGCACGCGGCCCAGTTCCTGTTCGATCTCGACCGCGACCGATGCCTGCCCCTCGATCACGTCCTCATCGTCAAAGGGAGACAGGAAATGCGCCCCCTCCCGCGCACAGAACTCCTGTGCGGCCGTCAGCGTCTTGTCGAAATAATCTCCGACGAGCTTTACCTCCACCGCGCTGCCGCCGAACATCCGCGTCTTCAGGATCTTTTGCTCGGGCGTGGTCACCGGCATGAAGATGACGCCGCGCACATTGAAATGACGGCACATGAACGCGACGCCCTGGGCATGATTGCCCGCCGAGGCGCAGACAAAAAGCTGTTGATCGGGAATGACCTTTCGCATGGCGTTGAAGGCCCCGCGCAGTTTGTAGGACCGGACCGGGCTCAGGTCTTCGCGTTTGAGCCAGATGTCCGCCCCGAACCGCTCCGACAACAGCTCATTGCGCAAAAGCGGCGTGGCGGGAAATACCTGCCGCATCCTGGCCGTCGCCAATGTGGCCATCGCCTGAAAATTCTCTGTCATGCCACCTGTCTCCGGCTTGCGTTCAAACTCGATAGGCGCGCGGGCGGCACAGGTCAACGTGGCAAGCTGATCTTGCCCGTGACCGCAAAACCGGATACCCCGCGATCCAAGTCAGAAAGGAACCATCCATGTCCGCGCCCAAGAAAGTCGTGCTCGCCTACTCCGGCGGCCTAGATACCTCGATCATCCTGAAGTGGCTGCAAACCGAATACGGCTGCGAGGTCGTGACCTTTACCGCTGACCTCGGTCAGGGAGAGGAACTGGAACCGGCCCGGAAGAAAGCCGAGATGATGGGCGCTTCCGAGATCTACGTCGAAGACGTGCGCGAGGAATTCGTGCGCGACTTCGTCTTCCCGATGTTCCGCGCCAATGCTGTATACGAGGGGCTTTACCTGCTCGGCACCTCCATCGCCCGCCCGCTGATCTCCAAGCGTCTGGTGGAAATTGCCGCCGAGACAGGGGCCGATGCCGTGGCACATGGTGCAACCGGCAAGGGCAATGACCAGGTACGGTTCGAGCTGGCCGCCTATGCGCTGAACCCGGACATCAAGGTGATCGCCCCCTGGCGCGAATGGGATCTTTCCAGCCGTACAAAACTGCTGGAGTTTGCCGAAAAGCACCAGATCCCCGTCGCCAAGGACAAACGCGGAGAGGCCCCCTTCAGCGTGGATGCCAACCTGCTGCACACCTCCTCCGAGGGCAAGGTGCTGGAAGACCCGGCCATTGACGCGCCCGACTATGTCTATCAGCGCACTGTCGATCCGGAAAAGGCACCGGATCAGCCTGAATATGTCGAAATCGGATTTGAACGCGGCGATGCGGTCAGCATCAATGGCGAGGCGATGTCGCCTGCCACCATCCTGACCAGGCTCAATGAACTGGGCGGCAAACACGGCTGCGGGCGGCTCGACCTGGTCGAGGGGCGTTTTGTCGGGATGAAGTCCCGTGGGATCTATGAAACCCCCGGCGGCACCCTGCTGCTTGAGGCACATCGCGGCATCGAATCCATCACGCTCGACCGCGGTGCCATGCACCTCAAGGACGAGTTGATGCCGCGCTATGCCGAACTGATCTACAACGGTTTCTGGTTCAGCCCCGAACGCACCATGCTGCAAGCCGCCATTGACGCCAGCCAGACCCATGTCACCGGCACCGTGCGTCTGAAACTCTACAAGGGTCACGTCCGGACCGTGGGCCGCTGGTCCGATCACTCGCTCTATTCAGAGGCGCATGTGACTTTCGAGGATGATGCCGGCGCCTATGACCAGAAAGATGCGGCAGGTTTCATCCAGCTCAATGCGCTGCGCCTGAAACTGCTGGCCGCCCGCGACAAGCGCATGAAGGGCTAGGGCCACGACGCCAACACAAAAAGGGCCCGGATCGCAATATCCGGGCCCTTTTGGTGAATTTACGCTTCAAGTTACCAAAACCGGAAACTCGTTAGGCGGCTGGTATCACTTGGCCTTGACGACCGTCATCACGAGGTTGCCATCCGGCTTGATCGGGCCGTCTTCCTTGGCGCCGAGCGTATATTCGAATACGCCGGTTTTCATGCCACCCGCTTCGGAGTGAACCATCAGCATCAGCATGTCGCCCGATGCAACGTCTTCCTGAAGGATCGCGGCGACATCCATGTTCTCGCCACCGCGCAGGGGGGCGTAACCTACCACAGGGCCCGGCTTCATATCGGCATCGGTGCGGTGCACCACCAGCCAGCCGTTTTCGCCCGCGACGACCTTGTCCGCGCTGACAACGCCATTCGACACATCCTGATCAGATGCCTCGACCATCGGCGTGGCATGCGCTGCGGCAAAAGCCACACCTGCTGTCAGGGTCAGTGCGGCAATCGAACTCGTTACATATTTCATCTCTGTCTCCCTCTTGATGTATGCCGCAGCCACGGAACGGGAGACGTAGAAGTTTCACGAAAAACGGATTCTATTTTCCGAGCCGTTGATTCCACAGTTTTTCGTAATGTGGCATCGCCCTTTCAGCCAGGGCGGCCTGTTCGGCGTCGAGCCTGGGCAACGGCCCTTCTGCCCCGGCAAACCCCGTGCTCTGATGCACCGCGCCGTACCAATGGCTGGCCCAGATTCCATCTTCCGCCCTTGGCCCTGCCGGCCATTCCAACATCGCGGGATCAAACGGCAGATCAATAGCGGTACAAAGACCGCGCAGCGCCTTCTCGGGATCGGCACGAACATAGGTACTGTCGATCACAAGCCCGCCGATCCTGTCATACAGACGCGCCTGCTGGACAAATCCGATGTCTTCCAGCGTGGGCGCCTCGCGTTTGGCCGCATAGCTGGCAATCACCCGCGCGGGATGGCGCAGCAGGTGGACATGCACACATCCCTCGGCCCAGTCCATCGGCATGCCCGGCAACATGTGATGCGGCATATGCTTCATGTAAAGATGCGGGGATCCGCCCCGGGAACAGGCCGCCGAAACCTTTTCAGGGTCGGTTTCGTGGTGCGTGATGATGTCGTCCCGCATCGGATGGTCCAATTCGGACTGCACCAGATAGGCCGCGTAAAAGGGCTCGTCCATGACGGTGAAATCGGCTCTTGCGCCAAAACTGTACATCATCGCCGTGCTCAGATTGCGCGGCCCGGACCACATCGCGATGCGCATGGCAAATCCCTGTCTCAGATCAACGCTGCAAGCCCTTCGAACAGGCGCTGGACATGCGTTTCATCAGTCACTGTACCGGGTGAAATGCGCAAAATCCGCCCCCTTGCGTCAACATGGACAGACCTGGCGCGCAACCCGTCTACAATGGCGACAGGATCACTTTCACCGGGCAATTGCAACATCACCGATCCGCCCCGGCGGTCCTCGTTTTCCGGGCTGGCAAGGGGCAGTCCCGCTTCTTCGGCGCATGCGATCACCTGCCGCGTCAAGCTGCGGTTATGATCCAGCAAACCGGTTTGCCCCGCCTGCCATTTCAGCGCGGGCACCGAGCCGACACAGGCCATGACAGAGGGCGTGCCATGTTCGAACCGCCGCGCATCGGGTGCATATTCGAACCCGTCCAGATCCCAGGAGAACGGGTTGTCCTGCGAGAACCAGCCCCGCAATTCCGGCTGGCACCGCTCGATCAGATCGCTGCGCATCTGGATGATGCCGGCACCCGGGGTGCCACAGAGCCATTTGAGGGAGGTCGAAACCACAAAATCCACAGGGGTTTCGGCCAGCGAAAAGGGCAAGATGCCAATGCCTTGCGTCAGATCGACCCCGACAATGGACCCCATGCGCGCGCCATGGGCGCTGAGCGCCTCAAGATCGCAACGATGCGATGCCGTAGAGGTGACGAATGTCAGCAGCGCCAGCCCGACGTCGGGCCCCCAGGATGCCATCATGTCTTCGTCCCGGACCCAGAATTCGCCTTGCCGCAGCGGTACGGTCTCAAGCGTGTATCCCAGCCGGTCCGCCATGCCGTTCAGCAGGAAATGCAGCGAAGGAAAGCAATCCGCCCCGACCAACACCCGTCTTCCGCGCAAGACTTCATCGGGCAAACCACCAAGGACTGAAAACAGCCCGGTTGTCACATTCTCTGCCGAAGTCAGCGTTCCCTCCGGCGCATCAATCAGGTCGCGCCAGAGGTTCAGAAATTCGGCGCGCGCGGTCAGCACCCTGGGCCATTGCGCATCGTCATGACGGCCCCAATCTTCGGCAAAACCTGTCAATGCAGCGGCCATATCCTTGGCCTTGCCCGGATATTGTCCGATCGAATGATACAGGAAATAGGCGGGATCAGCGGTCATGTTCAGTCTCTAATAAATATAGTAGGCAGGTTCGGCGTGATTACAGCCACTTCTGGAACGGATCCGGCAAGGGGATCGCCTGCAACAACTCCTGCGTATAACGCGCCTTGGGCGCATCGAAAAGCTGTGCCGTTTCTGCCTCTTCGACGATGACACCCTGATGCAGGACAACCACCCGGTTGCACAGACGCCGGATCACGGAGAGATCATGGCTGATGAAAGCCAGCGTCAGACCCAGATCACGCACCAACTCCCCAAGCAGATTCAGGACCTGCGCCTGAGACGATACATCAAGGCCGGAAACAATTTCATCGGCGAGGATGAAATCGGGTTGCAGTGCAATGGCCCGGGCGATGCCGACCCTCTGGCGCTGACCACCGGACAATTCATGCGGATAGCGGCGGGAAAAATGGCGCGGCAGCCCCACCATATCCAATGCTTCGGCCACGCGGCCGGGAACCCCGTCGAACCCATGCAGGTGCAGCGGCCCCGCGATGATCCCGCCCACCCGGCGGCGCGGGTTCAGCGATGACATCGGGTCCTGGAATATCATCTGGAAACGCCGCCGCAGGGGCCGCAGGGCATTTTCGCTCAGATGCGTGATGGTCTGCCCGTCAAAAACAACTTCGCCCGCAGTCGGCTCCAGCAACCGCAGCATGGCACGGCCCAGGGTCGACTTGCCGGATCCCGACCCGCCAACAATGCCCAGGACGGCCCCCTTGGGCACATCGAACGTCAGCCCTTTCAGGATCTCGATGCGCGGCGCAGGCCCTAACAACGGCTTTCGGGTCATGTCCGGCAGGGACAGATGCAGATCCTTGATCTGATACATCATCGCGCGCGCCTCGCGTCATGCTGGGCCACTTCGGCCTCCACCCCGTCAATAACCTCCTGCGACACGGGCGTCAGGCTGCCGGTCGGATCGGTATAGGTCGGCGTTGCCGCCAGCAGCGCCGCCGAATAGGGATGGATCGGACGCATGAAGAACCGATGCATCCGCGCTTCCTCGACCACTTTTCCGGCATATAGAACGCTGAGCGTATCACAGACTTTCGACACCACGCCGAGGTCATGGGTCACAAAAAGCAGCGCAGTCCCGTGGCGCGTCTGCATATCCGCGATCAGGCGCAGGATCTGTTTCTGCACCGTCACATCAAGTGCGGTTGTCGGTTCATCGGCAATGATCAGACGCGGTTCCGCGGCAAAGGCCGAAGCAATCAGAATGCGTTGCCGCATGCCGCCTGACAGCTCATGCGGGTAATTCCGCATCACGCGCGCGGGGTCGGGGATGTGGACCTCTCCCAGCAGCTCCAGCGCGCGGTCCTGCGCATCCTGCTTCGACCAGCCCAGGATATCGACCAGACGGCGTGTGATCTGCGGCCCGATCCGTTTCGACGGGTTCAGTGCGGTCAGCGGATCTTGCGGGATCAGCGCCGCCGTGGCCCCGATACGCCTGCGCCGTTCTGCCGGAGCCAGGGACATCAGGTCGGTACCATCCAGCCATATCTCACCGCCCGATACGCTCAGCGCGCGCGGCAGGGTGCCCAGCACGGCCTTGCCGATCATGGATTTGCCCGCACCGGATTCACCGACCAGCCCATGCACCTGCCCGGCAGCGACATCCAGCGAGACCGACCGCAGGATCGGGCTGCCGTTCTTCAGCCGGACCGACAGGTTGCGGATCGACAGGAAACTTTTCATCTCAGCACCGGATCAAAGCGGTCTTTCAACCCTTCGCCCAATTGCGAGAAGCTGAGCACCGTCAGGAACAGCGCGATCAGCGGGAAGACCAGCACCCACCACGCCTGATGGACCGATGTGCGCCCCTCTGCGATCATGCCGCCCCATGTCGGGCTGTCGGTCGAGATCGACAGGTTCACGAAGGACAGGATCGCCTCGACGATCACGGCGATCCCCATTTCCAGCGTCAGCAGCACAACGATGGTGGGCAGGACATTCGGCAGGATTTCCGTCAGCATGATGCCAAACCTCTTGCGCCCGGCCACCTGGGCGGAGGCGACATAGTCCATCGCGCCCTGGCTCATTGCTTCGGCGCGGATCACCCGGGCAAAGCGGGTCCAGTCGATCACGACGATGGCAATGATGATCGACCACAGCCCCGGCCCCAGGACCGCAATCAGCAGAATGGCAAAAAGCACCGGCGGAAAGGCCATCCAGATGTCCACGAAACGGCTGATGATCCGGTCCGGCCAGCCGCGGTAATATCCCGCGATCAGGCCCATCGCCGCGCCGATGATGCAGGTCAGCGTGCCTGCGATCATTGCCACCTCCAGCGCCAAACGCGCACCGTAAAGCATGCGCGACAGCACGTCCCGGCCAAGTGAGTCCGTCCCCAGCCAGAAGCCCGGCTCTGTCCCGCTTTCCCAGAATGGCGGCAACCGACCCAGGAACAGATCCTGCATCAGCGGATCCTTGGGCGCGATCCAGGGTGCGAATACCGCCCCCAGCACCAGCAGGGTCAGCCATCCGCCGGATAGCCAAAGCCGCAGACCCACAGGTCGGCGCAGATCTCCGCGGGCGTCACGCATGGCGCAGCCTCGGGTTCAGCACGACATAAAGCATATCGACGGCAAGGTTCACGAGGGTGAACAGCATGGCAAACAGGATCACGATGCCCTGTATCAAAGGCAGATCGCGATTGATCACGGCATCAATTGCCATGTTGCCCAGCCCCTCATAGCTGAACAGGCGCTCGATGATCACGGTACCGCCGATCAGAAAGGTGAACTGCACCCCGACCAGCGTCAGCGTCGGCAGGATCGCATTCGGCAATGCTTCGCGGGTGATGACATGGTTTTCGCCATACCCTTTGGTTCTGGCCAGGGTCACGTAGTCCAGATGCATGGTTTCCTTCAGAGATTGCTTGAGCAGTTGCGAGACGATTGCTGCCAGCGGGATCGCCAGGGCCAGGGCTGGCATGAACATATGCGCGGCAAGGTCGGCCATCACGTCGAAGCGCAGCCGTGCGATGGCCTCGAACAGGTAGAAGTTGGTGGTGAAATCGACATTGAGCGCGGGCGAAATGCGCCCCGATATGTGGAACACCGGCCAGAACACCCCAAACAGCAGGATCAACACGAGCCCCCAGAGGAAATCAGGTATCGAAAGCGCCATTCCGGCAGTCACGTCGACCACGCCTTCGGTCTTGCCGTCGCGGAACCGGGTGCCGATCAATGCCAGCGTCACGCCCATCAGCACCGCCATCAGCAGCGCCATGACGGACAGTTCAAGCGTGGCCGGAAGCCGGTTGAGGACAAGCTGTGAAACCGGCTGGCGCAGGGAAATGGAGGTGCCGAAATCACCCTGCAAAACACCGCTCAGCCAGATCAGGAACTGGTCAAAGATGGATTTGTCGAACCCGTATTGCGCCTGCAACCGCGCAATGTCGGCTTCGGTGGCCCCGGGTGGCAGCATCATCGCGATGGGATTGCCCGGCACCACCCGGATCACGACAAAGACAATCACCGCCACGCCAAACAGCGTGATGGCGGTGGTCAGCAGCCGCAGAAAGATCGTGCGCAGGAGTGTCATGGAAACCCGGAAAAAGGGGTGGGGCCGCGCAGGCGACCCCACCAGTCAGGAAGAAGCCTCAGGCCCGGGTCATCAGATGCGGCAACAGCGCGCCCGACCGGTGCGGCGTCACCTTGACGCCCGACACGAAAAGGATCGGCTGAACATATTGCAACAGCGGGATCACCTCGGCGTTTTCGGCAATCATGCGGTCGACTGCCTTCCAGCCTTCGATACGCTTCTCCTCGTCCGCTTCAGCCCAGAGCGGGAGGATCGCGTCGAAAGTTTCCTGGCCGTCCCAGACCGAGTGCGGCGAGGGCCCGAACATGGCATGGCCGGTGGAGGTTGACGGGTCGCCAATCGAATTGCCCCAGTTGTAGAAAGCCGCGGGCGCAAGCGTGTCGGCGGCACGCAATTCATAGTGTTTGGCGATCTCATAGACCTCGATCTCCGCCTCGATCCCGACACGACGCCACAGCCCGACAATCGCCTGGATCATCTCGTAATCCTTGGGCTTGAACCCCTTGGTTGTCTGGATCTTGAACTTTACCGGGTTGTCGGGGCCGTAACCGCTGTCTGCCAGCAGCTTCTTTGACAGTTCCGGGTCAAAGGGAACCTTGGTGGTTTCGTCATAGGCGGTGTAATCCGGCGTCTGCAGCGTGTCGATCGGAATGCCATAGCCCGACAGCAAACGGTCAATGATCAGCTTCTTGTCGATGGCATGTGCAGCCGCCTTGCGCACGTTCGGATCGGTCATCACCTCAATGTCATTCAGGAAGATCATGCCGATGTCCGAAATCGGCTCTGCCACGCCATTGATACCATCCTTGGCCTTAAGCCGGTCGAACTCTTCATAGGGCACTTCAAGCGTCACATGGGAATTGCCGGATTCAATCTCGGCGACGCGACTGGCCGCATCGGTCACGAACTTGATCGTCACAGACTTGAACTCCGGCGCACCGCCCCAGTAGTTTTCATTGGCCTTCAGCCGGACAAAGGCGTTGCGTTCGAATTTTTCCACCATGTAGGGGCCGGTGCCGATGGGTGCTGCCTCGAACCCTTCTGCGCCCACTTCCTCGTAATATTTCTTGGGCAGGACATAGCCGGTGAGAAAGCTCATCCATTTGAAGAAGGTCGGCTCAAATTCCTTGACGTCCGCCGTCACGCGATTGCCTTCGGCGGTGATGTTATCAACCTTGCCCCAGATGAACTGGATGGGGTTGCCGGTTTCCGGATTTGCAGCCCGTTGCAGCGACCATGCGACATCCTCGGCGGTGAAAGGATCACCGTTGTGCCATGTCACACCCTCGCGCACATCCATCCACAGTTTTGTGTTGTCCTCGTTCCAGCCCCAGTCGGTGATCAGACCGGAACCGAAGGACAGGTCGGGGTTCTGATGGATGAAAAGATCGAAAACCGATTGATAGAAACCCTGGATGGTCGGGTTGACCGCAGATGGCCCGACGGTCGGGTCCCAGCTGGGCAGGTTTACGTTATAGGCGATCACCAACTCGTCGATCTCCTGGGCAAAGCTGGGCAGACCGACGGTTGCAAAAGCGGCGGCCGCCGCTGATGTCTTGAGCAGACTTCTTCTTGATAGTGACATTGTTCTTCCCCTGTTTTTCAATTTTTTAGTTTCCGACAAGTTTTCTGGCCAGAAGGGTGCCGGGTCCCGCTCCTGTGCCGCCACCGGGCCAGACTGCAGCGCCGGTGTGATAAAGATTTCTGATCGGCGTTGTCCCGTCGGCATAGCCGCGTGCGGGACGGTTCATGAAATGCTGGTGCAGATGATGGCTGCCACAGACCTGATCGCCCCCCACGAGGTTGGGATTGTCCGCCTCGAACATATCCGGGGTAACCACGTGTTTTCCGATGATGTTTTCACGGGTGCCGGGTGCGTAACGCTCCAGGATATCCAGTGCGCGTTCCGCAAAGGGTTCTGCGGCATCCTGCCAGTTTCTGGTATCAATGGTGCCCGCTGCATCCCCCTTTATCTGGCCGGGGGCCATCCGCACCTGAAGCCAGAGAACATGCTTGCCCGCCGGTGCGCGCGATGGGTCGACAACTGTCGGCTGCCCGCAGACGATCACCGGCTCCTCCGGCAATTGCCCGGCCATGGCCTGCGCATAGGTTCGCGCCATCTGGTCCATTGAGGGCGCCAGATGCACATAGGCAAATCGTTTCAACTCAGCGGCGGGCCAGTTCGGCAAACTGTCCATGGCCAGATGGATCATCATCGTGCCCGGCGCATGCTGGAACGTCTTCATCGCGCGCTCGTGGCGGGGGTCGCCCGTGCCACCGGTCAATTTCATCAGGCCGCGCGGCGACAGATTGGCGATCACCGCCTTTTCCGCCCGGACCACCGTGCCATCGGACAGTGTAATCCCGATCGCCCGCCCGGCGACCTGTTCGATGCTGCTGACAGATGTGCCGCACTGCACCGACCCGCCGCGCGCCTCGATCATCGCGACCATGGCGCTGGTGATCGTATCGGCGCCACCCTGCCCCAGCACCATGCCAAAGGCCTGACCTGCCATCCCCTCCAGATAGGGAAAGACAGCACCGCCCGCGATGTCGGGTGCAAAGTCCAGATGCATGCCCCAGGCGGCCAAAGTCGCCTTGACGTGATCGCTCTCAAACGTCTGATCCAGCCAGGCCCGCGACGACATCGTGAGGAACCGCGCCAGATCAAGCGATCCTGCCGTGCCGCGACGCCACCATGTCTTGCCCACAAGGGTGCCCAGCGCCCGCAGGTTCATCGGGCTGCCCAACACGCCGAGGATCGCCTCTGCGTCGGCGGGGAAACTTTCGGTCAGCTTCGTCCACGCCGCCGCATCTGCGTCGGAAAACCCGCGTATCCTTGCGGTCGTGAGTGCCGCGTCGCTCGATACGCCAAGCCACCTTCCATCGGGAAACAGACTGGCAAACGGATTGGCAGTGGGTGCAAAGGCCAGCCCGTGCTGCGCCAGTTCCGCGCCGTGTTGCTGGTGAAAGGCAGAGCCGGCGAAAAGCGACAGGTTCATCGCCGCCCAATCGTGACGGAAGCCCGGCAAGGTATATTCGCCGGTTTTCACCGCACCCCCCGGTTTGGCGTTCTGTTCGTAGATGGCAACCTTCCAGCCGCGCGACACAAGATGACACGCACAGGCAAGACTATTGTGTCCTGCGCCGATGATAATAGCGTCGGGATTCTGCGTCATGCGCTCAAGGCTCCTTGCATAAGATAATTGCAAACGCATGTAATTTTGTCTAGCATTGATTCATCTACTATAGCGTGAAGCCAAGCACGCAGATCCAGGGAGACGATCAAATGAACGCGACGGATGTTGTAAGCAATCTGGGGGCAATGCTGGCCTCCGGCGGTGTTGAGGTGGTTGATTGCACGGGTGTTCTCGGGCCGAATACCCCGATCCTGCAATTGCCGCCGGATTTTGCCAAGAACACGCCGAAAGTCGAAATTCACAAGATTTCCGAATATGACAGCGACGGCCCGTTCTTTGCATGGAACTGGATGGTTCTGGGCGAGCATACGGGCACCCATTTCGACGCGCCGCACCACTGGATCACCGGCAAGGACCACGCCGACGGATATACCGACAAGCTGGATGTGCAGCGCCTGATCGCACCGGTCAACGTGATCGATTGCTCCAGGGAAGCGGCAGAGAACGAAGACTTCCTCCTGACCGCCGACCACATCAAGGCCTGGGAAAAGGAACACGGAGAGATCAAGGCAGGCGAATGGGTGGTGATGCGCACCGATTGGGATTCGCGCGCCGATGACGAAGCCCGCTTTCTCAACGCGGACGACACCGGGCCGCACAGCCCCGGACCAACACCCGAAGCCATCGAATACCTGCTTGGCAAGAAGATCGTCGGATGGGGCACGCAATGCATCGGCACCGACGCCGGTCAGGCAGGCGGGATGGAACCGCCCTTCCCTGCCCACAACCTGTTGCACCGTGACAATTGCTTTGGCCTCGCATCCCTGGCCAATCTGTCCAAGCTGCCGGCCAAGGGTGCCGTGCTGATCGCTGCCCCGCTCAAGATCGAGAACGGCACAGGCAGCCCCATTCGCGCGCTGGCACTTGTACCCAAGGGTTAAAGGGTGGCGGCGGTCGATCATCTGATCATCGGATCAGGCATCAATGCCCTGGTCGCGGCGGCCATGCTGTCGCGCAAGGGTGACTCCGTGCTGATGATCGAACGCGAGGACAGGATCGGGGGCTGCATGTTCACCTCCGATCAGGTCACGCTGCCGGGGTTCCACCATGATGTGATGGCCGCGACCTTCGTTCTGTTCCTGACCGGCCCCGCGCATGAGGCTTTGGGCAGCGACCTGGCAAGGCACGGGCTTGAGTTTTGTCATACCTCGCACCCCACGGCCGTGCTCAGGCCGGATGGCAGCGCGCTGACCCTGACAATGGACCGCGACAGCAACATCAGAACCTTCAACAGCCGTTGTGCCGGTGACGGTGATCAACACGGCGCGGATGTGAGCGGGGTCGAACAGGACGCAGCCTTCCTCTTTGCCCTTCTGGGTCAACCGCTCTGGTCCGGGAAAACGGCTCTGTTACTGGCGAAACAGGCATGGAAGCGCGGTGTCGGCCCGCTGAAGACATGGTTCGGGGAGGCCCTGGAACCGACGCGCGGCTGGCTTGAGACGCGCTATCAAAGCGCCGATGTGCAGGCGCTTTGGGCGCCCTGGGTGCTGCACGTCGGCCTGACGCCGGAAGCCAGCTACAGCGGTCAGATGACCCGCGTGATTGCATTCGCGCTGGAGGCTGCGGGCGCGCCCGTGGTCAAGGGCGGCGCGGGACAGGCCGCTGCGGCATTTGCGTCTCTGATAAGGGCAAATGGCGGGGAAATCCGCGCCGGGGTGGAGGCCGCCAGCATCCTGACAGAGGGCGGCAAAGCCATTGGCGTACGCACCAGTGAGGGTGAAGAACTGCGGGCCCGCAACGTGATCGCCAGCACCGCACCGGGCCAGCTTTACGACAATCTGCTCAAGGCAGAACCGTTGCCTGAACCGACAAAGAAATTCCGCCACGGGCGGGGCAACTTCCAGCTCCACTATGCGCTCGACGGACCGGTTGAGTGGGAGGCCGAGGGGCTCGAAGATGTCGCGCTGATCCACCTCGCCGACGGAATAGATTCCGTATCCAAATCCAGCAACGAGGCGGAGCGGGGCATGTTGCCCGAAACGCCCACGATCTGTGTCGGGCAACCGCACCGGCTGGACCCGACCCGTTGCCCCGAGGGCAAGGCGATCCTCTGGCTGCAGATCCCCGATGCCCCCCGCGTGATCAAGGGCGATGCGGCGGCAGAGATCGACACCACCCCCGACTGGACCGAGACCATGCGCGAAGCCTATGCCGACCGGATCGAGAACATCCTGAAACGGCACATCCGGAATTGGGATGACATCCGCCTCGTACGCAGGGCCTATTCCCCGGCGGACCTGGAAGGCATGAACATCAACCTCGTCGGCGGCGACCCCTATGGCGGTGCCTGCACGATTGACCAATTCTTTGTCTGGCGCCCCTGCGCCACGCAGTCTAACAACGCCACGCCGATCAAGGGGCTTTACCACATCGGTGCATCGACCCATCCCGGGCCGGGCCTGGGTGGCGGTTCGGGCTTCAACATTGCGAAAGGTCTGGGCGCATGAAGCCACAGGATACGGAAAAGGAATCTCTTCGACTGGGCGAAATGGGCCTGGAAAATTTCGCCCCCTATCTGATGAACCGCATAATTGGCCGCTACAATGCCTCGCTGTCCTCAGAAATGGCAGAGCTGGGGCTGACGACGCCGCAGATGCGGTCACTGGCGGTGTTGTCCGTCATCGACGGGATCCTTATTCGCGAACTTGCGGTCTATGCCGTGGTTCAGCAATCGACACTCAGCCGCGCCCTGGACGCGCTGGCCGTGTCCGGACTGATCCGCCGCGAGACCGACGAAAAAGACAGCCGCGCAACACGGGTGTTCCTGACGGAAGCGGGGCGCGAGGCCTATGACCGGCTCTGGCCCCATATGTCTGCCTCCTACGAGGCGATGTTCAAGGGCATCAGCGCAACTGAACAACGCAACTTTGTCGCCACGCTGCAAACCATGCTGCGCAACATACGGAAACACGACTTTTAAGAGGATACTTCGATGGCTGAACGATCCTTCAAGGCGGAAGTGGAACACCTGCGCAAAGGCAACGGTGACGTGTTCACCGGCGAAGGAATTCTGGCGATCACCAAGGCACTGCTGGAGAACGGTGTTGGATACGTGGGCGGCTATCAGGGCGCACCGATCTCTCACCTGATGGACGTTCTCGCCGATGCCGAAGAGCTTATGGCGGAGCTGGGTGTGCGGTTCGAAGCCAACGCCTCCGAAGCGGCCGCCGCCGCGATGCTCGCCGCCTCCGTCCATTATCCGATCCGTGGCGCCGTGACCTTCAAGGGTCCGGTCGGCGTCAATGTCGCGTCAGATGCGCTGGCCAACCTGTGTTCATCCGGCGTGAACGGCGGCGCGCTGGTGATCGTTGGCGAAGACTATGGCGAAGGCTCCTCCATCATGCAGGAACGGTCGCATGCCTTTGCGATGAAATCGCAGTTCTGGATGCTGGACCCGCGCCCCAACCTGCCCAGCATCACCAAGGCGGTCAAAGACGGCTTCGAGCTGAGCGAGGCATCGAACACCCCCGTGATGCTGATGGTGCGGATCCGGTCCTGCCACGTCACCGGCAGCTTTGCGACAAAGGACAATGTCCCGCCCCCGCTGACGGTGAAACAGGCCATCGCGAACCCGCAATCGGATTTCAACCGAGTCGTCCTGCCGCCGATGAGCTACATGCACGAACAGGACAAGATCAAGAACCGCTGGCCGGCCGCGGAAAAGTTCATTGTGGAAAATCAGCTGAACGAACACTTCGGCCCCAGGGACGCCAAGATCGGCATCGTCGTGCAGGGCGGCATGTACAACGGCCTGATCCGGGCGTTGCAACGCCTTGGGCTGGCCGATCTTTTTGGCCGAACCGAGGTGCCGATCTACTGCCTGAATGTCACATACCCCCTTGTCAGAGACGAATTTGACGCCTTTTGCGAAGGCAAGGATCATATTCTGGTTGTCGAGGAAGGGCAGCCCGAACATATCGAACAACACCTTGGTTCGTTTCTTTACAAGGCTGGCCGACGGCTAAAGCTTTATGGCAAGGACGTATTGCCGATGGCAGGCGAATACACCGGGCAGGTGATGCTGGACGGCGTCACCGGCTTCCTGAAAGCCGCGGCGCCCGAGATGTTGCCGGGCAAGGTGCGCGCCCCGAATGCCGAAGAACCCAGGATCCCTGACCTGAGCAAGACCGTGCCGATCCGGCCACCCGGCTTTTGCACCGGCTGTCCCGAACGCCCGATCTTTGCGGGAATGAAGCTGGTCGAACAGGAATTGGGCAAGCATCAGATCACCGGCGATATCGGATGTCACCTGTTCGGGTCGCTGCCGCCGTTCGAGATCGGCGGCGCGACGATGGGTTACGGGCTTGGTCCGGCATCAAACGCGGCTTTTGACGGCGGTGGCGAACGCAGGGCAATCTCCATGCTGGGGGACGGGGGGTTCTGGCACAACGGGCTGTCATCCTCGATCGGGAACATGGTGTTCAACAAGTCCGACAATGTGGTCGTGATCGTGGACAATTACTATTCCGCCGCCACCGGCGGCCAGGATGTGCTGTCATCCCGCGCGCACAACGACACGAAAGCCACCAACAACCCGATCTCCGCCGCGCTCAAGGGCGTTGGTGTGGAATGGATCAGGCAGATTGACCATACATACGACGTGGGCAAGGTGCGTGATACCCTGCGCGAGGCACTGACAACCGACTTCAAAGGTCCGAAGGTGATCGTCGCCTCCTCCGAATGCATGTTGAACAAACAGCGCCGGGAAAAGCCGATCCGGAACAAGGCGATCAAGGATGGACGGCGCGTCGATGTGCCCCGTTTCGGGGTCGACAGTGATATCTGCACCGGCGATCACGCCTGCATCCGCCTGTCGGGATGTCCTTCGCTGTCATTGAAACGGCTCGACGATCCGCTGCGTGACGATCCGATCGCCCATATCGACCAGACCTGTGTCGGCTGCGGCAATTGCGGAGAGGTGGCAGATGCCGCCGTGCTGTGCCCCTCCTTTTACCGCGCGGATGTGGTGCACAACCCCGGTGGGTTCGAGACCTGGCGGGCCAGGATGCGCAACCGGGTCATTTCCTGGCTTCAGGCCCGGCGTGATGCCAAACGGCTGCGCCTGACCGGAGCACCCACATGAACCTGGTCCTGCCACAGAAATCGCCCGATCCCCGCGTTGGCGACATCATCAAACTTGCCGTGATGGCAGTGGGCGGGCAGGGCGGCGGTGTTTTGACCGGCTGGATCGAGGCTCTGGCCAGATCGCGGGGATATGCCTGTCAGGCCACCTCTGTCGCGGGTGTTGCACAACGCACGGGTGCCACGATCTACTACATCGAAATGGCAAAAAAGTCCGAATTAGAGCCTGTTTTTGCGCTTGCTCCGGCGGGCGGTGACGTTGATGTGCTGATCGCCGCCGAAATGATGGAGGTCGGTCGCGCAGTGATGCGCGGTTTTGTTACCCCGGACCGGACGACGCTGATCGGCTCCACCCACCGCGCCCTTGCAGTGTCGGAAAAGATGGCACCCGGCGACGGGATCGCGGACGCGGAGGAAGTGCGCGCTGCAGCCGAAATCGCGGCGCAAAAGCTGATCCTTGCCGATATGGACGGTCTGGCCGTTGCCGAGGGTTCCGTGATTTCCTCCAGCCTGTTCGGCGCGCTTGCGGGGTCCGGGGCGCTGCCCTTCCCGCGTGAAGCCTTTGAAGAGGCCATTCGCGCCAGCGGCAAGGGCGTGGATGCTTCGCTCAGGGCCTTTGCCGCCGGTTATGACGCCGCGCAGAACAGCACCGAAGAACCGGTTGCACCTGCAAAGCCCCCCGCGCCCGGGCTGACCGGGCCGGACAGCGAAATTGCCCGCTGGAAGGCGCTGTCTGACCGTGCGAATGCGCTGCCCGGGCCGGTGCGGCAGATGGCAGGAAACGGGTTGATGAAGGTCGTTGATTTTCAGGACTGCGCCTATGGCGAAACCTACCTGGATCATCTTGACCGTATCGTTGCCAGGGACAGTGCCGGTCACGATTGGCTGCTCAGCGTGACAGCGGCGAAATACATCGCCAACGCAATGGCATATGACGACATCATCCGGGTGGCCGACCTCAAGACCCGCGCACCGCGCATGGCCCGTATACAGGCAGAGATGGGCGTGAAAGACGGGCAACTTGTCGAGGTGACGGAATTCTTCCATCCCCGCGCCGAAGAAATCGTCAGCCTGCTACCGGCCAACATGGGCGCACGATGGGAGGCCAACCCGAAGCGCATGGCCCTGATGGACCGGCTGTTCAACAAGGGGCGCCGCCTGCGCACTCATTCGTTACGGTCTTTCCTGATGCTGCATTTTCTGGGGGGCCTGAAAGGATATCGCCTGAAGACCCGCCGCCATCAGGTGGAGGTCGCGCATTTACAGCAATGGCTTGAGGCCAGTCTGGCACCACTTGATGACGATTATGCGTTGAGTGTCGAGCTGCTCAGGAACAGACGTCTTGTCAAAGGCTATTCCGATACCCATGCACGAAGTCTGACAAAGTTTGCCACGGTGATGAACGCGGCGGATCTGTTGCGCGGGCGGAAGGATGCGGCGGAATGGATGGGACGGTTCCGCGAAGCGGCGCTTCAGGACCCGGACGGAAAGGCGCTTGAAGGGGCCATTCAGACCGTGCGCAGCTTTGTCTGACACCCTCCCGGAACATCGCGTTCCTGCCGGTTTGACCGGGCAATAACCACCGGATCGCATTGGATTGGTGATGGCAGTCGACGCTCAGGCTGGCAGGTCGGGTGTCGGCTTTGCGGGTAAACTGCCGTCAATCAGTGCCAGCCAGACCCGGACCAGGCCGAAGCCGCCAGACCTTCGCTGCACTGCATGATCACACAGGTGTCGACCGCCAGGATTGCTCCCTGGCCAAGGCCTGACCACTGGACCATCCGAACAAGGATTGGTAACGGTACGGCTACACTTTGTGAATAGCGAGTAACGCCAGCCATGACTTCTCCCCGCCCCGGAACAAAGGCGCATGCGCTTCGCCTCGCCGATGCGGAAACCTCGCTGATGACCCGGCACCGCGAACTGGCGCATATCACCGCCGCCCTGATCGACAAGGAGGCCGAGGTCGAAGCGCAGGCATTGCGTATTCAGAGCCTTGAAGCTGAACTTGCCGAGGCCCGGCAGGCATTGGACCGAGCCCAGGGGATCGTGGATTACAACCTCGCGGAACTTCAGTCGATCCGATCCAGTACATCCTGGCGCCTGATGGCTCCGGTCCGAAAGCTGGGGCAGTTGCTTGGCAGATGACCAGCTACAGGCGAGGTCGGGCGGCATGATCAGACTGCCCGCAACCCGTCCGCTGATGGGTGACGTGGCGCTGCTGCAAAGCTCGCCCTATTTCGATGAATTCTGGTATCTCGACCAGTTTCCCGACGCGGTAGACTGTGGCCTCGCCCCCGCAGAACATTACCTTTGGGTCGGTGCGGTCATGGGCCGGGACCCGTCGCCATACTTCAGCGGTCAGTTCTATCTTGAGCAGAACCCCGAGGTCGCCGCGGCAAAAATGAACCCCCTGGTGCATTATCTGCGCCATGGGCATGCGGAAGGCCGGCGCGCGCATCCGGATGATGTGGCGCTGCCGATCCCGCAGAACCGGCCCGGTCATGATGTCCTGGGGCCTGCGCCCTGGGGCGATGCGCTGCGGAATTCACCCTTGCAGACCACTTTGCAAGGCGATGGCCCGGCAGAGTTGCCATCACCCGAAGCACGCGCAATTGCCGGTGCCGTTCTGTCGGGCTGCACCCAGATCCCGACGGTCTCCGTGGTCCTGCCGATCCACGGTCGCGGGTTCTTCCGCGCATTGGATTCAGCACTGGGGCAAAGCGTTGCACCAGCGGAGATCATTCTGGTCTACAGCGCCGGACAGGACGAAACCCTGACCCAGGTCAGACGCACCTATACCGAGGCCATCAGTTCGGGGTTGCTGCGGATACTCCCGAGCATCGGCACCGGATATGCGCTGGCGTGCAACACGGCGCTGGAAGCCGCGCGTGGCGAGTTGATTGCCTACCTCGACGGTGACTGCCACTGGCGGCAGGATTATCTCAAGCTGATGACAGCCTGGTTTGCCCAGAATGACGATCTGGCGACCGGCTATGCCGGATGGCGCAGGGGAATGATCCGGCCGGGCAAGCCTCAGGCCTGGGGCACACCCTATGACCGGGCCGCGTTGCTGCAGGAACAGACGATCGACCTGAGCACCTATATGCATCGCCGGTCCGTGTCAGACCAATTGGGCGGCTTTGACGAGGATCTGGGGTGCTGCGCCGCCTGGGACCTGATCCTGCGGCAGACCGCAGTTTACGCCCCTGGCTACCTTGGTTTTGTCGGCGCTGACGTGGTCCGGGACCTGACCGAAACCGGTTCAGAGCATGCGCGGCATGATACACAGGCCCGGCACCGTCAGGATCGCTGGCGTCATGGGCTGGAAGCGCCCCGAATTGCCTATGTGCTTTGGGACTGGCCCGCATTGAGCCAGAGCTTTGTCATGGCCGAGCTCGAATGGCTTGTTTCGCGTGGCTTTGACGTTGAGGTTTTCTTCAAGATCGCACCGGATCGCGCGGCAGAGGTGCCCTTTGACATCAAGCAGCATCAGGTAGAGACGCCCGAAGAACTTGCCAAGCTGTTGATCCTGCGCGACCGGACGCTGGTGCATTGCCATTTCGCCTATCCCGCGATGACCCTGCTGACCTGGCCAGCCTGCCAGTTGGCGGGAATTCCCTTCACGTTTTTCGGTCATGCGGTAGATATTTTCCTGCACAACAACATCGCCGTAAACCGGATCGCAGAGATCATGAACGATCCGCTGTGCCTGAAACTGTTTGTGCATGGCGACTATCACCGAAAGCATCTTGAGACGCAGGACATCCCGGTCGAGAAGCTCGCCTATGCATTTCAAAGTGCCAATCTGGATCTGTTCCGCGGTATTCCGGACAAGCCGGCACCGGCCAGGGATGCAGTGGCGCGCGGCGTTTTCATCGGCCGCTTTACCGAGAAAAAGGGCATCGAAACCCTGATTGAAGCGGCGGCACTGCTGCGCGATGAACCGGTCGCATTCGACGTTTATGGCTATGGGCCGCTTTGGGGCATCATCCATGAACAGGCGAAATCGCTGGGTGTCGACAACATCACCTTTCACGGCCCCCTGGACGGTCGCTATGCGGTACGTGACATCCTTCAGGACTGTGACTTCTGTATCGTGCCCTCCATCGTGGCGGACACCGGCGATACCGAAGGTTTCCCCACTGTCGTCATGGAAGCAATGGCCGCGCGCAGGCCGGTTGTCACCACTGCGGTTTCTGCCATGCAGGATTATCTGACTGACGGGATTCACGCCCATATTGCCGCGCCCCGTGATCCGCAGGCGCTTGCCAATGCGGTGCGACGCATGTTGCACCAGCCCGCGGTGAATCGCCGCGCGATGTTGCAGAATGGCGCTGATTTCCTGCGCGACCATGTCGGAACGGACAGGACCATGCAGACCTATTGCGATACCTGGTATCGCGCGACGCTGGATATCGTGCTGGTCACCTACAACACGCCTGAGCACGACGATTTCGAGCAGACCATCGAGATCATCCGGCGCATCCGCTCAAATACCACCACGCCCTACCGTCTGGTGGTGATCGACAACGGATCAGACCGGGCCTTCCGCGCGGCTTTGACACAGCTGGCCCGGCAGATGTCCAACATGCGGCTGCATTTCCTGGACCGGAACCGGTTTGTCGGACCCGCGACCAACATCGCCCTCGCCGGGTCCGATGCTGTCTATGCGATTTACCTTTGCTCTAAAGAAGGTTTTGTCGCCCGGCACGGGTGGGAACGGCCGCTGATCGACCATATGCGCCAGCATCCTGATGTCAGCCTGGGTGGCAACCTGTGTCACCTGCCGCCGCATACGCTGGGCAGGGAGATTGTCCAACATCCCACTTTCCCCAGCTTCAGAAACCCGGAATTTGCCAAAAGCCATCCCGACCGCCCGTTTCAGCACGTCCAGGGCGGTGCCTTCATCCTGCGCCGGGATGTTGTTGATCGTGAAACCGGCTTTTCGTCCAGCCTGCCCCAGGCCAGCACCGATGTTGAATTCAGCTATTTTCTTGAAAGCCGTGGTCACAAGCTGGCCAACATTCCCCAGGTGTCATCCCTGACAGTCAAGACACTGCCAAGACTGGATGCGGTACTGGACGAGGCCACTGCCGTCGCCCATCCCGTTTTGCCGCATGATACATACCAGTTGGATCGGATGCAGGTCCCGACAACGACAAGGTGCAACCTTTGCCAGGGATGGGATTGCATTCAGGACGACGGGCGTTGCAGCCATTGCCAGAGCTCGGGCATGGATCGGAAACTCTACCAGTTCCTGGCGCATGACTGGCGCGCACACCGGGGCAACAAGGCACTGCTTGTCGATTGCGTTGCCTCACTGGTCGAGGCGCTTGGCACCAGTATGTTCGATCCGACTGCAACCAGTTGGCAGGACCTGCCTCAATCCGAGAGTTTCACGCTGATCTGTCTGGGCAGCGAACCCGGCCACGACATGGCAAAACGACTGTTGGCGCGCCTTGAACCCGGCGGCCTGATGGTCTGGCCCGAGGGGTCGGGTGCCGCGCCTGCTGCATTGGTCAACACAACGCCCGGCCTCCGCGCAGGCATCGCGCAGCGCGTCTCAAGAGCGTTGCGCAGCGACAGCAGAAGGTTGTTCTGGGTCGCCCGGAACAACTGACCTGCAGCGCCTGACGAAGTCCATGAAACATCACGTAACGCGTTGAAAACTCTGATTTCAGGCAGCGTTACGCGATGCAGGTTGGTCGCATGACGCTTTAGTTCCGGATCTTCCGCACAATCCACCGCATCGGGGCGGTGATCCGCCAGGACGTGCTGGCCTTCATCGATTCATACGCGGCTTCTGCATATGCGCCCCGGCTTTTCAGCTCGCTGATTTCTGACTTCGCCGCCTGTTCGCTTTCGATCAGGATTCTGGTCAGATCCGTGATTTCGCGCCGCTGCGTTTCGACTGAGGTCTCCAGAATGGCAATCCGGTTGCTCTTTTCGCTCATGCTGCGCTTCAGCTGACCAATACGGTTGATTTCCTGTTCCAGCGCAGTTTCCTTGCGGGAAAGGCTGGTTTTCATATCCACAAAGCGTCTGTCCCTGTCGGATTGCTCAGCTTTCAGGGCCTGCAATTCACGGTGGGTCTGCTCCGCTTCGTGACTGCGCTGGGCAAGGGCGCTTTGGGCCTGGGAAAGCTCGGCCCGAAGGGTGTTCAATGCCGATTGATCCGCCTCGCGTTCCGATGCAAGGGTCTCCAGCCGGGTTTGCGCCTCAACGAGGGTTTGGGCCAGTTCCTCACGTGCCGCTTCGGCCTGTTTCCTGAGGTCCTTGAGTGAGTCGCGTTCCGATGCAAGCGCGTCCAGCCGGGTTCGCGTTTCAGCCAGGGTTTGCGCCTGCTTCTCCCGCGCCTCTTCGGCCTGTTTGCGCAGATCCTTGAGTGAATCGCGTTCGGATGTCCGTGCGATCAGGTCTTTTTCGGTTCGTTCCTGAAGGGACTGAAGTGCTGCCAGCTTCTTTTTCAGATCGTCAGAAGAATTTTTCAACGCATCACGTTCCGCAGAAAGCGCGTCTTGCGTCTGCGTCATCTGTTCATTTGCGCTGGCAAGGTTCGTCAGCTGCGTTGCCAACCGGTCCTGTTCCTGCACGGACCGGTCAAACGAAGACTGCAATCCAGCGACCTTTTGCTGGAGGTTCGCCTTTTCCTGTTGGATCAATTGCTGTTCTGACCGGGTGGTTTCGAGCTCAGCCTGAAGGGCGAGCCGTTCCTCGGCCAGACTGTTCTTCTCGCGTTCGAGGTTCTCCTTGGCGCTTTCCGCATTTTTGAACTTCGTTTGGACCTCGGCGAGCTGCGCGCGCAAAGCATCACGGTCTTCGGCCACGCCGTTACGGGACTCCCGCAGGGATGCATTTTCGGACAGCAGGGAATCGCGCTTCAAGACCAGCGCGTCGCGTTCCGCCGACAGTTCCAATTGCTGTTTCGACAGGTTTGTCTTGAGCGCGTCGCGCTCGGCCTGGATCGCAGTCAGCGATCCGTCCAGGCTTTCTTTTTCCAAACTGACCTTTGTCAGTTTCTGGCGGATGGTGTCACGCTCATTCTGCGCCTGCGACAGATCGGCTTTCAGCGTATCGCGTTCCGCTCTGATCGCATCGCGGTTCTGGCTGAGGTTGTCCCGTGCCGTGATGGTATCGTTCAGGCGCTTGTCCAGGCTTTCCCGCTCTTCCTGCAGGAGTTCCAGCCTGGATTCGCGGTCAACAAGGGCGGCGGCGGTCTTGCGACTTTCCTGAATCACCGGGGCAAAGGTTGTACCGGCACCTGTCAGTGCGGCGCGGATCATGTCCAACGACTTATAGTCGGTCCGCGCCTCACCGGATGCCACCCATTTTTCGAGGATCGCATAGGTATCGCGCACCCATTCCGACAACATCGGGTTTTCCAGCGCTGCTGCAGGCGCCTCCTCGTGGTGACGCAGATTGCTGTCCAGGAAGGCGTCGACCTCGGATGAAACGCCGATCGAAAAACGCGGCAAGGTCAGATCCAGAGTGCTCTGCACCTTGGTTATCATTCCGGCCCAGTTTCCAAGCAGGCTGGCGTAATTGACAAAGCAGCGGGCTTTTCCCCGTGTTGCCGCTTCGGCGTCCAGAACGTGGCGCAACCAGGTCAACATGCCCGTCCCGGTATTCATCCCGTCACGCTTGGCGAGGGAAGCCGCAACCTCCAACGGGTTGCGGTGCGTCAGGACATATCGTGGTGCAGCGCCGCTTTCTTTCAGTACGTCTTCCCAGAAGGGTACGAGCCGGCAGATACGGGGATCTTTCAGCACAAACAGACGGGAATCGCCGAACTCGCCTTTCACAAGCTCAAGCGCGCGGTCGTGAAATTCTTCCACCCGGTTGCTCTTGAACCACCCAGGGTTGATCGGCAGCCAGTCATCCCAGCTTGACCCGGCAGAGCTCAGCAAATCGTTGTGCAGCGTAAGTACACTGGTCGACTCGAAGTACCCTTTTTCATTGTCGACAGTCGGCTTCATCTGGTTGGCAGGTGCATCGCACCCCAGCAGGTTCAACACCCCCGCCAATGCAGATGTGCCGGACCGATGCATACCAAGGACCACAACGGCATCGCGTTTGGCTGCGGGTTTCTTGCGGGCAGCAGCAGGGGATGCCGCTTTCCGCGCGGTCTTCTTGCGCGCCGTGGTCTTGCTGTTCTTGGTCGTTACTCTTGCCGCCATGTTCTGTCTACCAGTTCCCGAATTGCAAAGTCTGCCCTAAAGCCCGATGTTCAGTGCCTGAGTCCCAATGTCAATGATAGGCCTGTTAACAACGGCCAACCGCAAGACCCATGTGTTCCGTTGAAAATAACCGACGCATTGCACCCGATCCTCTGTGCGGTGCTGCATCCGGCGACTTAGGTTTTGGTGAAAAGCTGGATCGGCAACCAGTCCAGATGACTTACCTTGCTGGCATATCTGCGCACCCCGGTCTTCTGGAGTTTCAGTGCAGCAAACTTCTTTGTCAGCGCGTCACTTTCCGGACAGCCGGCAAGGAAAAACGAACCGCCGGTCTTGAGCAGGCGCGACGCTTCCTTGAGCAGCAGATCATCGGATTTCGGATCCTTGCCCAGCGCGTCGTTCATCATGACAAAGCTCAGCCTGCCATCCGGGGAATCCGTGCGGCCCTTTGACTTCAGCAGCTCCAGAAAAGCATCCGCCTCGATCCGTCGTCCCTGGAACTGGTAGGTCCAGAACTCCGATATCGCCTGTGGCACATTCACACCAAGCGCGGGCAGCCGCTGATACAGCAAGGTGGATTCAGCCAATACCCTGTGCAAGGTGCGGCCCCGCCGTGACGCACCACAATTCGGGCAGCGGGCGGCCCCATCCAGATCATCGAATTTCGTGCTCTGTTTGCCGCAGGCGTTGCAATGATGCACTTCGCCCCTGGCGATCGCATCCAGCGCGCGCAGATCTTCCAGCATCGGGGGATGCAGGGCACCCATGTTTTCGTCAATGCGGTGAAAAAGTCCCGGACGTGTCTTGTTGTAAAGCGCCATCAGCCCCGGCACCTCACCCAGCTTCCAGCCGCAGCTTTCGACATAATAGGAAAACTCGACATCGGTGGAATTATGCGGCACGTCGTCTGAAAAGCCGCCAATCTCGTCGATCATCGACCGCCGCATCACAAAGAAACCGCCCTGAACATGGAAGAACATCCTGTCAGGGTTGTCGTGGGCAAACTGCTTGTTGCGGAACTTGTCGAACAGCGATTGGGCAACCGGATAGTCACGGCCGTAAAGATAGGTGGGCGCGTGGCACAGCGTCCCGGCCAGGCCGACCTCGGGGTTTGCATTCATATAGGTGATGAACGGTTTTTCCCAGCCGTGCCGGGTTGTCATGCCTTCCTTGCCGCAGACATAGATCGCATAGTCGGATTGCCCGTTCTCCAGGCAAATATTGGTGCCGGGTCCGACCATCGCGTTATCACGGTTCAGGACCAGGGTGACATTGTCATGCTCGGCATGCAGGCGCATCAGATAGGTCAGCACATCGGGCTTGCTGCCGTTGTCACAGATAATCAGGTGGAACGGCATCGAGGTGTTCTGGAACAGCCGCCGCGTGACTTCGGTGATTTCGGCAAGGTTGTTCCAGCTCACGATCAGCAGGTCCAGCCGCTCATTCGCCCAGAGCCGGACCAGGTTTTCCACCAGCGACGGTCCGTTGTGGTTGCGACGCAGCCGCTCCTCGGCGGTTTCGATCATGCTTTGGACCATGCCGTCAGGCCACTTGTAGAATGACCGTATCCGCGCCGCGATCTCTGCCGGGCGCGCATCACATACCAACCCGGTGATCTTGTCTGTCACAAGGTCGGGAATCCCTGCAATATCCGTGGTCAGCACGGGCAATCCGGCGGCAATCGATTCCATCAATGTGGTCGGAATACCGTCCATGTCGCCATCGGCAGCACGCACGCTGGGACAGGCAAACAGATCATGCTCCCGGAACACCGCCATCAGCGCATCCCGTCCCTTTACCGGACCATGCAAATGGACGTTCTCGATTTTCTGTTCGGCGATCAGCTTGCGGTAACTGTCTTCCAGTTCACCATAGCCGTAAATGTTGATGGTGATGCCTTCGCCTTCCAGCAGCTTGCCGGCGCGGATCAGATGCTCCAGCCCCTTCTTTTCGGCAAAGCGGGTGACCGCGCAGATACTGCGTTTGGTTCGTTTGGCACGATCCTTCACCTTGCCGACCGCAAACAGATCCGGGTCGACACAATTGGAGTTGATCAGGATCTTGTCTTCCGGCACCCCCTGATCCACGAGATAGCGCATGTGAAACTGCGACAGGGTTATGACCTTGCGACACATCGGAGAACGCGAGAATTCGTCGATCCGGTTCTCGGCCGCATTCCCGTATCTGAAAATATCCTGCGCATGGGCGATGCAGGTAAACGGAATTTTCGCCTCTTCGCAGGCGGGCCAGACCATGTTGGTGACAGTGGGAAAGACGAAATGCGCATGGACGATCGTGCGATCTGTCTCTTTCAGGCGCGTGGCCAGATGGTGATGGTCGGTCACCCGTTCCCATTCGATATCAAAGTCCGGTTTGAAATCCGGATAGGGTGACTGCCTGCAGAACACGCGAACATCGACGCCCTGTTCACGCAGGATACGCAGCTCGTTCAGAACAAAGGTTTCCGACGGCACCGGGAAGTGCCAGCAGAAATAGGCGACCTTGAGCGCCGCTCGCGGTGTCGGGACAATATTTGCACGCGGCTTCAGCGTGACCTTCCGGGGCGGTCTCTGCGTGGTCGTCAGGGCGTCATAGGCTCCCTGCATCTGTTCGACATAGACCTTGTGCGCGAACCGGCGTGTCACTTCGGCCTTTGCCTGTTCACCGATGCGCCGCATCATGGCCCGGTCATCGGCAAATCTGCGCAGGTGCTCGGCCACGGCTTTCGTATCGCCCAATGGAACGATGAATCCGGTCTTTCCCTCATCCACGAATTCGGGCGGCGCACCATAGCGATACACGATTGTCGGACGCCCGGCGGCCATGCCTTCCAGCACGGTCCGTCCAAAGCTTTCCTGAAAGTTGGACAGATTCAGGATCACATCCGCCTCGGCCACGGCCTTGGTCGGCGTGTCCCGGTAACCGGTCACGCTCAGCGTCTTTGGCAGCGTTCCGGCCGCGACCTGTTCCATCAGGGCATTGGTATGTTCGGTTTCCGGGCCAATCAGTTTGAACTCAACATCCGGGTGGGTTTTCGAAAGCAGGCGGGCGATTTCCGCAAGGTCCTGGATGCCCTTTTTCGGCAGGTTCGAGCTGATCAGGCCCACCCGCATCGGCCCGTCGACCCGGGGCGGATCAAGTTTTGTCAGATCGGAAAGATCCGCGGTATTGTAAACCAATGACGGCGTCTTCCCGTCCTTGGCAAATCCCTTCAACGTGGCCTTGGAGTTGGCGATCACATGGTCGCAATGATCCCATATCCAGTCGACGATATGTTCGGCGCTTTCGCCGATCATGTTCAGCAAAGCCTCGTCGTGATGGATCAGTTCCCGCACGTGGATCATGCTGCGCACGCCCATCCGCTGCGCCGCCAGCAGCGGTTCGCGCAGGACGATGGTGTTGGTGTGCACGACATCCACGCCTTCATCCTGAATGATGCAGGCAAAATCGGTTACCGCATGGTCGCTGACAGCCTGTCCCTTGCGCCACCAGCCATACCGGAAAACATAAGTGGCAAAGGATTTTCTGCGCAGGGTCCGGAAATAGTCCGGGTTGCCATGCCCCGGCACGGTCACGATGACATTGTAGTCCAGCGCATTCAGCCCATCGATCATGTCAATGAAACTGCGCTCCCCGCCGAAAAGGTTTTTCCCCGCAACATGGCTGCACAGCATGATCGTGGGTCGGCCCGGACGTGCAGCGACGCCCCCGGCGACGCGTTTCACGCCATCACGCACGATTTCTTCGGCCTGGTTTATGCGTGGTGACGCAACCTCGGCGGTGCGGCGCCCTTCGGCGCGCCCGTAGCGGATATAATGAAGCACGGGATTGTAGTTCTTGCGCGCAACATCGCTGTGAGTTTTTACATAATACTCAGAATTGAAACGTGGCCCCGGATTCCGCAGCAAACGGCCGCCTAGCCACAGAAAGTGGTCCAGCGGATCCATGCCCAATATTTCTACATCCGGGTACTGTTGCCGATACCATTCCGGATCAAATAGATCGGATTTTTCAAGAATCGCCTTGTCGGTGTATACAGAAGCCATTTCTGTTTCCTTACAAGTATTTAATATCGTAGGTAAAAAGTTATGTTTACAAGAAGAACTGGTTACGCTCACTCTTTAGTTCACTCGAAAAGAGAGGTCTATGCCGCGCGGTCAAAAAAGCCCCGGCGGCTGGCTAAAGCTCAAGTTTTTAGCAGTTCATCGCGCATTGTCCAATCAACTGAGCGCAAATTTTCCGGTTGTCCAAAAAATGTCTGAATAACGGACGTGAATCGCCGGGCCGCCCGGTGCCATAAATACACTTGGCACCGCGGCGATCTTCTCAATCATATCCGCCTGTATGCACCGTGGCGGTCAGGCGGCGCTGCGCAGCCCCAGCAATTTTCGCGCTTCCTGCCAGGTGGCAACGGGGCGTCCATACTTTTCGCAGATTTCAGCCGTGCGTTTGACCAGCGCGGCATTCGATGGCGCGAGGGTATTGCGGTCAAGACGCACGTTGTCTTCCAGACCGGTACGCGCATGACCGCCGTTTGAGATCGCCCAGTCGTTCAGAACGCTCTGGTTCGCCCCGATTCCGGCAGCACACCAGGCTACATCTTCGCCAAACAGCCGCTTCACGGTCTTGAGATAGAAATCGAATACCTCGCGGTCGGCGGGCATCGCGTTTTTGACCCCCATCACGAACTGGATATAGGGCGTATCCTTGATCTGGCCCTTCTTGTGCATCTCGGCGGCCTTCAGGATGTGGCTGAGGTCAAAGGCCTCGATCTCGGGCTTGACGTCATGGGTGATCATTTCCGCCGCAAGCCAATCCACCAGATCTGGCGGGTTCTCATAGACGCGGCTGGGAAAGTTGTTTGACCCAACCGAGAGCGAAGCCATGTCCGGACGCAAGGGAAGCATACCGCCCCGCGCCTGCCCGGCACCGGAGCGACCTCCGGTCGAAAGCTGGACAATCATGCCGGGGCAATGCTTTTCCAGCCCTTCCTTCAACGCTGCAAATTTGTCGGGATCACTGGTGGGCGTTTCATCGTCATTGCGCACATGGCAATGGGCGATGGTCGCCCCCGCCTCGAATGCTGCCTGGGTGCTTTCCACCTGTTCGGAAATCGTCACCGGCACCGCCGGGTTATCCGCCTTGGTCGGGACCGATCCGGTGATGGCCACGCAGATGATGCAGGGTTTGGTCATGTCATTGCCTCAAATATCAAGAAATATGGTCTCGTCCGGGCCTTGCAGGTGGATGTCAAAACGATACTGACCCTCACCTTCTTTCCTGGCGAGCAGGGTCGGCACACGGTTCTGATGCTCGATCCCGCTCAGCAGCGGATCCTTGGCATTCGCCTCTGCCTCGTCTTCAAAGTAGATCCGCGTGTGCAGGCCGATATTGATGCCGCGTGCCACAATCCAGGCCGTGATATGCGGCGCCTGCATCCGGCCATCCGGCATCGGCACCGCGCCCGGCTTGACCGTGTCAAAGATGAACTCCCCGGTTTCCATGTCACCCGGCGACCGCCCCCAGCCGGTAAAGTTCGGATCCGGCGTGCCGCGCGTTTCATTGGCAGAAGCAAAAAGCCCCGCCGCATCGGGCTGCCAGATTTCGATCATCGCATCGCGCAGCGGTGTGCCGGTGCCATCGAAAACGGTCCCCTTGATCACGATCTCCTGACCCTGGACCGGGCCGGTCTTCATGGCGGTACCCAGATCGCCACCGTAAATCCCGATCCCGGTAAAATTCGGCGTGCAGCCGATATGCACATAGGGGCCCGCCGTCTGGCTGGGGCTTTCCCTGAGGTAGTCGAGTTTCTGCACCATGGTCAAAGTCCCTCCACCCGGTTTTCGAAATAGGTCTGCCGACGGCCCCGCAGAACGATGTCAAACTTGTAGGCCCGCGCATCCATGAGAACGGTACGGTGCATGTCCAGCGGCGCGGTCAGCTGATCAATCGCTTCCTGCGATTTCAACACACCGACAATCGGGCAAAGCGGGATCATGGGATCACCCTCAAAATACATCTGGGTGATCAGGCGCTGGGCAAACCCGTGGCCAAAGACCGAAAAGTGGATATGCGCCGGGCGCCAGTCGTTCATCCCGTTGGGCCAAGGGTATGGCCCCGGCATCACGGTGCGGAACTCGTAAGATCCATCCTCGCCCGTGATCGTGCGTCCGCAACCGCCAAAGTTCGGATCAAGTGCTGCCTGGTATTTTTCCTTCTTGTGGCGATAGCGCCCCCCGGCATTGGCCTGCCAGAATTCCAGCAGCGCACCCGGCACGGGGCGGCCCATTTCATCCAGCACCCGACCATGGACAATGATCCGGGGGCCAATCGCGCTTTGCCCCGGTTGGGCGAAATTGAGGATCAGGTCGTTGTCGAGATCCCCGAGGATGCCATGCCCGAACACCGGCGAGGTTTCTTCACTGAGCGTGGTGGGAAAGGACAGCAATGCCGCTTGCGGGCTGCGTTTGACGCTGGTCTTGTAGGGCGGTGTCAGCGCGTCGGGCTGCCAGCCACGGTCGCGGGGAATAAAACCTCCGGTCTTGGGTCCAGTGCTCATATCTCAACTCCCAGTTCGGCGTAGGTCTGTTTGGCAAGCTTAATCGCATGGTTCGCCTTTGGCACGCCCGCATAGACAGCCACATGCATAAAGGCCTGCAAAACATCGCGCGGCTCGGCCCCGGTATTGCGGCTGGCGCGGATATGCATCGGGATTTCCTCGAAATTCCCTGTCGCCGCCAGCAGGGCGAGCGTCAGCATGGATCTTTCCCGCCGCGAGATCGTGTCATCGGCCCAGACCGTGCCCCAGGCCCCTTCGGTGATCAAATTCTGGAACGGCGCGTCGAAATCAACCTTGGCCGCCTCCGCCCGGTCCACATGGGCATCACCCAGCACCTCGCGGCGAACCCGCATCCCGGTTTCATAGCTTTCTGACATGGCACTCTCCCTGATCCGTTGGCGCAGCTTAACCAATCGAAAGGTGCATTCAAAATGAGAAAATATGCGCTATAAGTTCCAATATGGAATTTAAGCGCACCAAGCAGATCAAAATGCGTCACCTTTCGGCCTTTGTCGAAACACTGCGCGGCGGCAGCCTCAAGGTGGCGGCGGAACGGATGTTCCTGACCCAGCCCACGGTATCCAAGACCCTGAGCGATCTCGAAACCATCCTTGGGGTCACCTTGCTGAACCGGGGCCGGGGCGGGGTAAGCCTGACGCGCGAGGGCGCGGTGTTTCGGCAATTCGCGGAACAGGGGCTTGCCGCCGTCAGTCACGGGTTGGCCAGCCTGGATGCGCTGAGTGCCGGCCGTGCCGCGCCCCTGCGCATCGGGACCCTGCCGTCGGTCTCTGCCGACTTGCTGCCGGATGTGATCCTGCGATTCGCCGCCCTGTCACCCGCAACGCCGGTAACTGTCGTCGAAGGGCCAATCACGGATCTGATCAACGGTTTGCGCGCGGGCGATTTTGACCTGCTGATCGGACGCATGGGACCACCGGACCGCATGACCGGCCTGACCTTTACCCAGCTCTATTCAGAAAAGGTCATCTTTGCCGTGGCCAGGGGTCACCCAAGGTCGGAAACCACGGACGCCGCCGCATTGACGGATCAGCGCATCCTCTATCCACCCCCCGGCGCGGCAATCCGGCCCCTGGTTGACCGTTTCATGATCGAACGCGGCATCGCAGGCTATTCACACCAGATAGAGACTGTTTCGGGCGCTTTCGGGCGCGCCATGACACTTGGCGCGGCTCAGGCAATCTGGATCATCAGCCAGGGAGTCGTGGCGGACGACATTGCAGCAGGCCGGATGCTGGCCCTGCCCATTGACACCGACAGCATGTCGGGGCCTGTCGGCATCATGGCCCGGGCGGAGGAGGAACCGACACCGGCCATCCGGCTGTTCCGCCAGGCCCTGCAGGAAACATCAAAGCGCAGCGACAATATCTGAAGGTCGCAATCACGCCTTTTCACCACAGCGTGACATTGACCGTTCACCGCTTGCGCTAACCCCCATGCGCGTTCAGCCTTGTGCGGACAGAGCGGACTCATGGAGGTGAAAATGAAGAAGCTGACGCAGGTCAAGGCATTGGTCCTGGGCGCATTGATTGCCGTCGGGCTGGTGGTGCAATCGGGCAGCGCAAGGGCCGCGGGCACCGAAACACTGACCGTTGCGGGTGGTTGTTTCTGGTGCGTCGAAGCCGATTTCGAATCTGTTCGCGGCGTCAAGGAAGCCGTTTCCGGCTTTGCCGGCGGCACCACGCCGAACCCGACATACAAACAGGTCACCGCAGGCGGCACCGGCCATTACGAGGCGGTTCAGATCACATTCGATCCGGATGTTGTCAGCCGCGACAGCCTGCTTGCCATGTTCTTCCGGTCGGTCGACCCGACAGATGCAGGCGGCCAGTTCTGCGACCGTGGCGACAGCTACCGCACTGCGATCTTCGCGCAGGGTCCGGCGCAAAAGGCAGCGGCGGAATTGGCCAGGGCGGATGCGCAAAAGCAACTGGGCCAGAAAGTCGTCACGCCCATTCTGGGGGCTGTGCCGTTCTACCCGGCCGAGGCCTATCATCAGGATTATTACAAGAGCAGTGACAGGCTTGCCTTCAGCAGCGTCGGCATCGGGGTGAAAAAATCCGTGGCTTACAAGCGGTACCGCGCGGGTTGCGGTCGGGATGAACGTGTCAAACAGCTTTGGGGCAGCGCGGCACCCTTCGTTAGCTAGGCTCTGGACCCGAAATCGTGGTCCTGGATATCCTTGAGGTCCGGGATCACATCGGCAGTGCCCTGCCGGGCCACCATCAAAGCGCCGGCCTTTTGCGCAAGTTCAATCGCGTCGGGCATCTCCTTGCCCCGGTCCAGCGCCGCAACAAGATAACCGGTAAAGGTGTCCCCCGCGCCGGTGGTATCCACGACGTCGGTCTTGAAAGCCGGAAAATCGCGCTGTGTCCCGTCAGTGCCGGAAATCCAGCGGCAGCCATCCCCACCCAGGGTGACGATGATGTCAGCGATCGGCAAATCGCCCAGCGCGGTGCCGGTTGCCTGCTCCAGCTGCGCCGCCTCGACCGCGTTCAGGACCAGCAGATCGACATGCTCGATGATCCGGGTCACGCTGTCGGCCTTGAAGGGCGCGGCGGCATAGGCGACCCGCATCCCCAGCAACCTAGCGGTTTCTGCGGCAAAGATCTGGCCCAGGGTCTCGTTCTGCATCAGCAGGAAATCACCGGGCGATGCCTCGGCCAGCGCCGCGCCGATCATCTGGTCGGTGACCATGTGATTGGCACCGGGGAACAGCACGATATTGTTTTCGCCCGCCGCATCGACGTTGATGTTTGCATGGCCCGTCGCCGTGTCGATCACGGTGATATGCGCCGTTTCGACCCCGTATTCCAGCAGCCTTGCCAGCGCCCAGGTGCCATCCTGACCCACGGCGCCGATGTGCATGACCCGCGCCGCAGCACGCGCGGCGGCAACGGACATGTTCGCGCCCTTGCCACCCAGCCCCTGGTGAAAGCCGGTAGCAGCTATCGTTTCTCCCGGCCCGGGCAGATGCGGCAGGTTGTAGAAATTATCCGCATTGATCGAGCCGAGATTCCAGATCATTCGCCGACCTTGCAGGCCGCAAGAATGGCCATGTTCAGAATGTCGTTGGCGGTGGAGGTGGTGGAGCAGATCTGAATGCTCTTGTCCAAACCTGTCAGGATGGGGCCGATCACCGTGGCACCCGCCATTTCCTGCATCAGCTTTACCGAAATGCTGGCGGAATGGCGCGCCGGCACGATCAGGATGTTCGCGGGGCCGGTCAGGCGCGAGAACGGATATTGCTTTTGCGCATTCGTGTTCAGCGCCACATCGACGGTCATTTCGCCTTCGTATTCGAAATCGACACCCCGTGCGTCCAGGATCTCGGGCGCAAGATGCATCTTTTCCGCCCGTTCAGAGACCGGATAGCCGAAGGTCGAGAAGCTGACAAAGGCCACCCGTGGTTCCAGCCCCATGTGCCGCGCCACGGCGGCGCCGCTTTCGGCTATGTTGGCCAGGTCATTCTCGTCCGGCCATTCGTGAACCAGCGTATCGGCAATGAACACGATCCGCCCCTTGTGCAGCAAGGCGGTGAAACCGGCGGCCCCGTGTTCCGCATTGGCCTCGAACACGTGGTTCAGCCGTTCCAGCACATGCGCGGACTTCCGGGTGACACCGGTGACCAGACCATCGCCATGCCCATGCGCCAGCATCAACGCGCCGAACACATGCCGGTCGCGGGCCGCGAGACGATGAATGTCCTTGCTGTCAAAGCCACGCCGCTGAAGGCGCCGGTACAGAAAGTCCTTGTAGGTGCCCAGATGCTGCGTGTTCGCCGCATTGATGACTTCAAGCTCGCGCACCGCGTCTTCCATGCCGGCCGCTTCCAGTTTCTCCTTCACGTCCTGATCGCGCCCGACGACCAGGGCCTTGCCCAGACCAGCACGCTGGTACATCACCGCCGCCCGCAACACGCGCGGATCGTCCCCTTCGGCAAAGATCATCCGGGCCTGGTTGTTCCGCGCCCGCGCGTTGATGCCCCGCAGGATGTTTGCCGTCGGATCCATCCGGGATTTCAGGTTCAGCTCATAGGCATCCATGTCGATGATCGGACGGCGGGCCGCCCCGGTGTTCATGCCGGCCCGCGCGACGGCGGGCGGAATGCGATGGATCAATCGGGGGTCGAACGGGGTCGGGATGATATAATCGCGTCCGAAGCTCAGCGTCTTGCCATAGGCCACCGCCACCTCGTCCGGCACATCCTCGCGGGCAAGGTTGGCCAGCGCATGGGCACAGGCGATCTTCATCTCGTCGTTGATCGCGCGGGCATGAATGTCGAGCGCCCCGCGAAAGAGATAGGGAAATCCAAGGACGTTGTTCACCTGGTTCGGATAATCGCTGCGCCCCGTGGCCACGATGGCATCCATGCGCACGGCGTGGGCCTCTTCCGGTGTGATTTCAGGATCGGGGTTCGCCATTGCGAAGATCACCGGGTTGTCCGCCATGCTTTCGACCATCGCGGGCGTCACCGCGCCCTTGACGCTGACGCCCAGGAACACATCGGCCCCCTTCATCGCCTCGTCGAGCGTGCGCAGCTTGGTATTCGCGGCATGGGCCGACTTCCACTGGTTCATGCCCTCGGTGCGGCCCTGATAGATGACGCCCTTGGTGTCGCACATGATGCAATTGTCATGTTTGGCACCCATCGACTTGAGCAATTCAAGACAGGCGATACCGGCCGCCCCGGCACCGTTCAGCACGATGCGCACATCCTCGATCTTTTTCCCCGACAGATGCAGCGCGTTGATCAGACCTGCAGCACAGATCACGGCGGTGCCATGCTGGTCATCGTGGAACACGGGGATGTCCATCTCTTCCTTGAGACGCTGTTCGATGATGAAACACTCAGGCGCCTTGATGTCCTCAAGGTTGATCCCGCCAAAAGTCGGCCCCATCAGGCGCACCGCGTTGATGAACGCTTCGGTGTCTTCCGTATCAAGTTCGATGTCGATGGAGTTCACATCCGCGAACCGTTTGAACAGGACGGACTTGCCCTCCATCACCGGTTTGGACGCCAGCGCGCCCAGATTGCCCAGCCCCAGCACGGCGGTGCCGTTTGAAATCACCGCCACAAGGTTGCCCTTGTTGGTGTAATCATAGGCCGTTTCCGGGTTCTGCGCGATCGCCTCGCAGGGCACTGCAACACCGGGCGAATAGGCAAGGCTCAGATCGCGTTGTGTCGTCATCGGGACGGTCGCGGTGATCTCGAACTTGCCCGGACTCGGCTCAAGGTGGAACGCAAGTGCTTCTTCGGAGGTGATACGATTGTTTGACACAGACAGGGCCCTTTGGATTTTCTGGGACTAATAACCGTGAATTGACCCATGCACAATCTCGGCCCGAACGCACGCTCAGGCGATGTAGCGCACCCATTCATGGTTTTTGACAAAGGCGCTGTGCCGTTCCGGGAAATCGGACTTCAGCCGGGACAGCGCCCAACGGATCACCTGCGGGCGTTCGCAGCGGTTTGCGCACCAGATGATCCTGATCAGGGTTTGCCAGCGGGTCGGGTCGGCCTTGAAGGATTTGTCCAGCGCGACAAGCTCTGATTTCGGCTCGTCCAGCTCCTTGTGGCAATCGGCCTTCAAGATGCAAAGCTCGACATCTTCGGTGACCATGTTTGCATGTTGCTCCAGCACCGCGACAGCGCGGGCGGCAGACCCGGCCTGAAACAGCCGCCGCGCCAGACGCCCCACGGCATCGACGGACTTCAGGTCAGGGACATGGCCAAGGATGCTCACGACAAACGCCATGATCTGCGCAACCGCCACCTCGGAAACGGCAACAGGGACAATGGAATCCTTGCTGAAATGTGGCTCTACCAAGGGGTCTTCGGCGTTGAAATCCGCAAAGAAGCTGATGTACCTGCATTGCGATGCATTGGCGAGCGGCCAGAAATCGCCCCATCTGAATTGCGCCGTCTGCAGGGTTCCGATCTCGATCACATGGGCATCGGGACTGGCAAAAAGCATGTTCGCAAACCCCGCACCATGATAGGAAATCATCACCTCGGCCCGCGCCATCAGCGCAACCTGTTCAAGGGGGTGCAGGTTCTCGAAAACGACATACTCAAAGTCGAAAAGGCCAAGATGCTCCAACAGCAGGTCCTCGCCTGCCATATGCCTGTCACGGCTCTGCCGCGAGTCCCGTCCGACAAAAAACCGCCTGGGCAGATGCGGAAACTCCTCACCCTCGATCGCCGCCAAAGCCCGGTCGCGCAGGGCAAGCAACATGCTGCTGACCGAATTCATCGCCAGGTTCGCATTGGACCTGGTGTTCAGCAGATCTTCGTCCTGATCAACGGCAGCAGGCGCAAGCGCCGCGATCCCCGCCAGCATCTCCTTTGGCATCTGCGCATGGCCACCAAGGAAATCATATGCGGTCAGGACCCTGTCATACTCCTTTGGCGCACGTTCGAAAAAGACCCGCCCGGTATATTCGGGGAACAACGCCTCGACGAAGGCTTCGGTAAAGGGGCGGTGTTTTTCCTCGGCGTTGGGGAAGTGGAAGTAGATGTTTCCCTGAAAATCCAGACCATCCAGCAGGGTCAGCTGAGGCAGTGCTTCCGTCAGGAAATGATAGAAATTGAACGTGTTCCGGCATTCGACCGCAAAGGGAACATCAGGCTCTAACACGGCGGAATACAGCGGTATCTCCCGCGACGCATTGGCGCTGCGGCATTCTGCCAGATAGGCGTCCAGCATCATGTCCACGTCAGATTCCGCGTCTTCGTTTTCCCAACGATAGCGGTTGATCAGCCGCGTCCCGGAGGCCCCGCTCAGCAACAGGCGATCATGCGCCATGATATAGGATTTGCGAAAACTGGCCTGTTCCAGCACGACCGGCACCGCGTTGAACTCAATCGCCTTGCGAAAGACCTTCTGCTTTTTCGTCACGGCAAGGAATGAAGAAATCTTTTTGTTGATCTCTTCATGCGCGCTGGCTGCGAAACCCTCGATGACCGCACGGGGCATCGGCCGCCAGATAAATTCCGGCGCGCGCAGCAGGCTGATCCCCTTGTCCACCCATGGATTCAGGAACAGGGTCTCGGGCGGAAATTTCAATTCGATCTTGTTGCGCAAGGATCGGCGTCTTTCTGCGGCGTGGATGTTGCCAATGTTTCTAGCACGCCTGTTCAACCCGTCCACCGCGAAGGATCACGCCGCCCCTTTCGTTGTGCGACCTGTTTTTGTACAGACACACAATAAAGGGAGAAAACCTGGTGAGCAGCGAAAAAGTAACGCCGATGATGGCGCAGTACCTGGAGCTGAAGGCGGGCTACGCCGATGCGCTGCTGTTCTATCGCATGGGCGATTTCTACGAAATGTTCTTTGACGATGCCGTCGCGGCGGCGGAGGCGCTGGATATTGCCCTGACAAAACGCGGTAAACACGCGGGCGATGACATCCCGATGTGCGGTGTCCCCGTCCATGCGGCCGAAGGATATCTGCTGACCCTGATCCGCAAGGGGTTTCGCGTTGCCGTCTGCGAACAGATGGAAAGCCCGGCTGAGGCCAAGAAACGCGGCCACAAATCCGTCGTGAAACGCGATGTCGTGCGGCTGGTCACCCCCGGCACGCTGACCGAGGAAACGCTGCTCGAAGCGCGGCGCCACAATTATCTTGCCGCCTTTGCCGAAGTCAGGGACGAAGCCGCGCTGGCCTGGGTTGATATCTCCACCGGTTTCTTTCAGGTGATGGCCCTGCCCGCCGTCCGGCTTGGCCCGGAACTCGCCCGCCTTGCCCCCGCCGAACTGATTGTCTCCGAGTCGAGGGAAGCGGACTATCGCCATCTGGAAACGGAATTCGGCACCGCCCTGACCGGCATCGCGCGCTCCGCCTTTGACAGCACAAATGCGGAAAAGCGGATTTGTGCACTCTATGAAGTGGGCACGCTGGACGCCTTCGGCAACTTCACCCGTGCCGAGGTCTCGGCGATGGGCGCGCTGATCGACTATCTGGAGATCACGCAAAAGGGCAAGCTGCCGCTCCTGCGCCATCCACAAAAGGAAAGTGAGGCCCGCAATGTCCAGATCGACGCGGCCACGCGGCGGAATCTCGAACTGACCCACGGGCTCGGCGGCGGGCGCGCGGGATCGCTGCTGGCCATCATGGACCGCAGCTGCACCGCCGGCGGCGCAAGATTGCTGGAACGTCGCATTTCCAGCCCTTCGCGCGTGTTAGAGACGATTTCGCAACGGCTGGAGGCAGTGTCATACGGCTATGACAACACCCGTATCACCCGGCAAATCAGGGACAGCCTGCGCAAGGTGCCGGATCTGGACCGGGCGCTGTCGCGCCTGTCGCTCGACCGCGGCGGGCCAAGGGACCTTGCAACCATCCGGAACGGGTTGGCCGAAGCCGCCCTGCTGGCCGAAACCCTGCGTGAACAGGATCTGCCCCCCTTGCTGGCATCGGCAGTTGACGGGCTGAACGGCCATGACAGCCTGACCGACCTGTTGGATCAGGCCCTGATTGCAGAGCCGCCCCTGCTGGCAAGGGACGGTGGATTCATCGCGCCGGGCTATCACGCCGAACTGGATGAGGCGCGGCAGCTGCGCGACGAAGGGCGCAGTGTCATCGCCTCCATGCAACAGAATTATGTCTCTGACACGGGGATTTCCTCGCTCAAGATCAAACATAACAACGTCCTGGGCTACTTTATCGAGACGACGGCAACCCATGCGGAAAAGATGTTGTCAGCACCACTGTCAGAAAGGTTCATCCACCGCCAGACCACGGCCAATCAGGTCCGGTTCACAACTGTTGAGCTGTCCGAAATGGAGACCAGGATCCTCAACGCAGGCAACCACGCGCTGGAAATCGAAAAGCAGCTGTTCGAAGACTTGAAACAGGCGGTTCTGAACCATGCCGCCGGAATCGGCGTGGCGGCCTCCGGCCTCGCGGAAATTGATCTGGCTTTCGGTCTGGCCGATCTGGCGCAGGCGGAAAACTGGGTCAGGCCCATTGTCGACGATTCACGCGCCTTTGACATTTCCGGGGGCAGGCACCCGGTGGTCGAACGCGCCCTGCGGCAACAATCCGGCGATCCCTTTGTCGCAAATGACTGCGATCTGGGGATCGACGGCGATGGCGCGCATATCTGGCTGCTGACCGGGCCGAACATGGCGGGGAAATCCACCTTCCTGCGCCAGAATGCGCTGATCGCACTGATGGCGCAAATGGGCAGCTTTGTACCCGCGGACAGCGCACATATCGGCCTGATCAGCCAGTTGTTCAGTCGCGTCGGCGCCTCCGACGATCTGGCGCGGGGGCGGTCCACCTTCATGGTCGAAATGGTCGAAACCGCGGCGATCCTGAATCAGGCAGATGATCGCGCCCTTGTCATCCTTGACGAAATCGGCCGCGGCACCGCCACCTATGATGGCCTGTCCATCGCCTGGGCCACGCTGGAATACCTCCATGACGCCAACAAGTGCCGCGCCCTCTTCGCCACCCATTATCACGAGATGACGGCGCTTTCGAACAAGCTGGACGGCGTCGACAATGCCACGGTTGCGGTCAAGGAATGGGAAGGCACGGTGGTCTTCCTGCACGAGGTCCGCAAAGGTGCCGCAGACCGTTCCTACGGGGTTCAGGTGGCGCAGCTTGCAGGACTGCCGGAAACCGTGATCGCCCGCGCCCGCGTTGTGCTTGAGGCCCTGGAAAAAGGCGAGCGCGAGGGCGGTGCGACCCAGAAAACCCTGATCGACGACCTGCCGCTGTTCTCGGTCAACCCTGCCCCGGCACCGGTGAAACGCCAGAAATCCGAAGTTGACGAACAACTCGCCGCGATCATCCCCGATGAGCTGACACCAAGGGAAGCGCTTGATCTGCTCTACAAACTGAAAGAGGCGGCCAAAACCTGACCGCCCCTTTCATTGTTCTTTCAAATACACAAAATCGACGGTTGCCGCGTTAACCAGCAGGGGTTGAAGACACGCCTACCTGTGCCGGGCGCAGCAGACGGTCATGCAGCATGAAGCCTTCTGCGGCGACCTGGATGATATCGCCCGCCTTGGTATCGGGAACCGGGGCCTCGAACATCGCCTGATGGTGCTTGGGATCGAAACGATCACCAACTTCGGGCGCAATGACTTCGATCCCGTGTTTCTTGAACACGTTCAAAAGCTCGCGCATTGTCAACTCGACACCCTCAAGCACCGGGCCCGATACGGCGCGCTGTTCTTCGGTTGCCGCTTCCAGGGCACGCTTCATGTTGTCATAGACCGGCAGCATGTCACGGGCGAGTTTCGACCCGCCATAGTTCTCGGCCTCGCGCCGGTCCTTGTCCGACCGCTTGCGCGCGTTTTCGGCATCCGCCAGAGCCCGCATGAAACGGTCCTTCAGCTGATCGCGCTCTGCCCGCAGCTGGTCCAGTTCCAGTGCTTCATCGTCGATTTCCGCCATGCTGTCAGCAAATTCTTCGTCTTCCGCCGCATCAATATCGTCGAGAAAATCATCGTTCTTCGGCTCAGCCATTTTTCCCCTCTAGCTCCGGTCGGAAACCAGTTTTCCGACCAGTTGCGCAGTATAATTTACAATCGGCACAATGCGACCGTAGTTCAGCCGCGTGGGACCAATCACACCGACGGCCCCGATCACCTTTCGATCAGCGTTCATATAAGGGGAAACCACCAGAGAGGAACCCGAAAGTGAGAAAAGTTTGTTCTCTGAGCCGATAAAAATGCGAACACCGTCGCCACCTTCGGCAAGTTCGAGAAATTCGGCGATATCACGCTTCCTCTCAAGGTCGTCGAACAGGGATCTGATGCGCGCCAGGTCTTCCTCTGCCGCGTCGATTCCCAGCAGATGCGACCGCCCTCTGACGATCAGCCGCTCGGAATTTTCGTCGTCCCCGGTCCAAAGCGCCAGACCGCTTTCAACCAGTTGCTGCGCCAGAAGGTCGATCTCCTGGCGGCGTTCCGCGATTGTCTGCGCGATGCTGCGCTGCAGCTCGCTCAGGGTCTTGCCCTCAACCAGGGAGTTCAGGAAATTCGCCGCCTCGCGCATCGAACTGGGAGTCTGCCCCGGCGGCGGCGTGAACAGGCGATTTTCCACATGACCATCCGAAAACACCAGAACAACCAGCGCGCGGTCATGAGACAGTGAAACAAATTCGATGTGCTTGATCGGCGCCTCGTGTTTCGGCGTCAGCACCAGCGACGCGCCCTGCGTGACGCCCGACAATGCCGACCCGACCCGGTCCAGCAGGCCACTGACATCGGAGACGTTGTCGCCAAGGGTTGCATCGATCTTTTCGCGATCCGTGTCTGTGGGTTCGCCCAGCTCGATCATGCCATCCACGAACATCCGCAACCCCAGTTGCGTCGGAATGCGGCCAGCGCTGACATGGGGAGAGCCCAGAACCCCCATGTATTCGAGGTCCTGCATGACATTGCGAATCGTCGCCGCGCTGACCTTTTCGCTGAAATCCCGCGTCAATGTGCGCGAGCCGACGGGATCACCGCTGGAAAGATAGCTTTCGACAACCCGGCGAAACACTTCGCGGGACCTTTCGTTCATTTCTTTCAAAAGATCCGAGGTATCACTCATGCCCCCAATAAAGGTGCCATTGGTGGAAACGTCAATCGGGGTTGCATCATTGCAGTGCTGGGCGCTATGCCAAAGGCAGTTCAAAAAGGATCATACATGCGACCTTCAGGCCGGAAACTCGATGAAATGCGCGCTGTCTCTGTTGAGGTCGGCTTTACCAAACATGCGGAAGGATCCGCGTTGATCAAGGTGGGCGATACCCATGTTCTGTGCACCGCCACGATCGAGGATCGGGTGCCGCCCTTCATCAAGGGCTCCGGGCTGGGCTGGGTGACAGCGGAATACGGCATGCTGCCCCGCGCGACCAACACGCGGATGCGCCGCGAATCCGCCATGGGCAAGCAAGGTGGCCGGACCGTCGAGATCCAGCGCCTGATTGGCCGTGCCCTGCGCGCCGGCGTCGACCGCGTAGCCTTGGGCGAACGCCAGATCACAATCGACTGCGACGTGCTGCAAGCTGATGGCGGCACCCGTTGCGCCTCCATCACCGGCGGCTGGATCGCGCTGCGCCTTGCGGTGAACAAGCTGATGAAGGCTGGGGACGTCATTTCCGACCCGCTGGTCGATCCCGTTGCCGCGGTCAGCTGCGGCATCTATGCGGGCCAGCCGGTTCTTGATCTGGACTACCCGGAAGATTCCGAAGCAGGCGTGGACGGCAATTTCATCATGACCGGCAGCGGCAAGCTGATCGAAATTCAGATGAGCGCGGAGGGATCGACCTATTCCCGCGATCAAATGAACCAGTTGATGGATCTGGCCGAAAAAGGCGTTTCCGAACTGGTCGCCATCCAGAAATCCGTCACCGCATGACCCGCAAGTTCACCGAGACCCGGATTCTCTTTGCCACCCACAACGCTGGCAAGCTGGAAGAGGTGCAGCAGCTGTTCGCGCCTTACGGCGTCTCGGTTGTCGGTGCTGCCGAAATGAACCTGCCGGAGCCGGAAGAGACGGAAAATACCTTTGTCGGCAATGCGCGGATCAAGGCCCACGCAGCCACGAAGGCCACCGGCATCCCTGCCCTGTCGGACGATTCCGGAATCGAGGTCGAGGCACTGGACAATGCGCCCGGCGTCTATACCGCCGACTGGGCCGAAACGCCGAACGGCCGTGATTTTCTGATGGCGATGACCAAGACCCATGACTTGCTGGAGAAGGCAAACGCCCCGCACCCGCGCCGGGCAAGGTTTTGCGCCACGATGGTCCTGGCCTGGCCGGATGGCCACGACGAGGTTTTTGAGGGAACCGTGAACGGCACTCTGGTGTGGCCGATCCGGGGCGAACTGGGGCACGGCTACGACCCGATGTTTCAGCCCGACGGGCATGAACAGACCTTTGCGGAAATGACCGCCGATCAGAAGAACGCCATCAGCCACCGCGCAGATGTCTTCGCCAAGCTGATCACGGGCTGCTTTGACTGAAGACTGGCAAAACGGGGGCTTCGGCCTTTATATCCATTGGCCATTTTGCGAGGCGAAATGCCCCTATTGTGACTTCAACAGTCACGTCAGCCGCCGGATTGACCATGCCGCTTGGCGCGATGCCTATCTTGTCGAACTGAAGCGCGCGGCCGCCGAAACCAGGGGCCGGGTGCTGAATGCCGTTTTCTTTGGCGGCGGCACGCCCAGCCTGATGGAACCGGAAACGGTCGCAGAGATCATCACGGCGATCCGGGCGCATTGGCCCACCGCAAATGATCTGGAAATCACGCTTGAGGCCAACCCGGGCTCCGTCGAGGCGGGCAGGTTTGCGGCTTTCAAACAGGCGGGCATCAACCGGGTTTCAATGGGCATCCAGGCCCTGAACGATCCGGACCTGCGACGTCTGGGGCGGTTGCACAATGTGGCAGAGGCGCTGACCGCTTTTGACATTGCCCGAAATGAATTTGATCGCGTCAGCTTTGACCTGATCTATGCCCGGCAGGATCAATCGCTGGCGGATTGGGAAGCCGAGCTGAAACAGGCACTGTCCCTCGCGATAGATCATCTGTCTCTCTATCAACTGACGATCGAAAACGGGACGGCCTTTGGCGACAGATACAGCAGAGGCAAGCTGCGCGGCTTGCCTGACGAAGACCTGGGCGCAGATCTGTATAATCTGACGCAGGAGATCTGTGGCACCATGGGCATGCCCGCCTATGAGGTGTCAAACCACGCCCGTGACGGCGCGCAATCCCGGCACAACCTGATCTATTGGCGCTATGGCGATTACATTGGTATTGGCCCCGGCGCGCATGGGCGCCTGACCATCGGCGGGCAAAAATGGGCGACGGAATGCTATGGCCAGCCCGACCGCTGGCTGAATGGTGTGCAAGACATCACTACCGAAAAACCCCGTAGCCTGTTGTCCGGAAAGGATCAGGCGGCGGAATATCTTCTGATGGGTCTGAGGCTGAAAGAAGGGATCGACCCAAAACGTTACGCCGCCCTTGCCGGGGAGGTTCTGAGCCCCTCCGCCCTGGACCACTTAACAGAGATCGGCATGCTCGATCAGGCGCGTGACAGAATAACCGTTACAGATCAAGGGTTTATGGTCCTGAACTCGGTCATTGAGACCCTGTTGCCCGGTTAGGACCCGCCCAATATGCGGCAAAGCTCATCCAGTTGTTCAAGTGAGTCATATTTGATCGCCAACTGGCCGGATTCCTGCCCCGGCTTGTGATCCAGCGTCACCTTCATACCAAGTGAAGCGGACAAATCCCCTTCGAGCGCCCGGGTATCCGCATCCTTTTCTTCCCGCGACGCGGCATTTGACGACGTCTTTGTGGGGGCGGCATCTCCCTTCAGCTCATTCCTGACCAATGCCTCGGCAGCGCGTACAGACAGACCACCTTTGACAATGGCCTGTGCCAACTTCAAAGGGTCCGATGCCGGAATTAGCGCCCTTGCGTGACCAGCGCTGAGGTCGCCGCTGCGCACCATGTCGATCACCGGTTCAGGCAGCGTCAACAGCCGCAAAAGGTTCGCGATATGGCTGCGGCTCTTGCCCAGGGCCTCTGCCATCTTTTCCTGCGTATGGCCAAACTTGTCCATCAATTGCCGGTAACCTGCCGCCTCTTCAATCGCATTCAGGTCAGCCCGCTGAATGTTCTCGATGATGGCGACTTCAAGCACTTCAGCATCTGAAAAATCGCGGACGATAACCGGAAGTTCATGCAGCTGCGCCAGCTGCGCCGCCCGCCAGCGGCGTTCGCCGGCGACAATTTCGAAACTGTTGTCAGACCGGACGCGCACAATAAGCGGCTGAATCACGCCTTTTTCGCGGATTGAGGATGCAAGATCGTTCAAATCCGACTGTTCGAAGCGCTTCCTTGGCTGGTCCGGGTTCGGTGAAATCCGCTCAATCGGGACGAATTGATCTGCCGCTGCAATGCCCTGGGCCGCGACCCGTTCCGATTCCGTGACATCCGACATCAGGGCAGACAGGCCTCGACCCAAGCCGCGTTTCCGTTCCTGTTTATCTGCCATGTCGTTTCCTCAGATTGAATTGTTATGGATCAGTTCTTTTGCAAGCGCACGATATGCCGAAGCGCCTTTTGACGCGCTGTCATAGGTAAGGACCGGCATCGCAAAGCTGGGCGCCTCGCTGACCCGCACGTTCCTTGGGATGACAGTCTTGAAAACAAGATCGCCCAGATTGCTCCGCGCGTCGCTTTCCACCTGTTGCGACAGGTTGTTCCGCCTGTCGTACATCGTCAGAACCACACCTTCGATGCGCAAATCCTTGTTTCCGCTTTGCCGGACCTCGCGGATTGTCAGCATCAGCTGCGAAAGCCCTTCCAGGGCGAAAAATTCGCTTTGCAGGGGAACAAGGATGGAATGCGCCGCGATCATCGCGTTGACTGTCAGCAGGTTAAGTGATGGCGGGCAGTCGATCAGGATATAGTCCAGAGCAAAGGCGTCCATTGCCGTCTGCCTGAGCGCATCATGCAAAAGAAAGCTGCGTTTTTCATTTGATATCAGTTCGATATCAGCCGAGCTCAGATCAATTGTCGCCGGGACGATGTACAGGCCTTCGAAATCCGTCTCCTGAATGACCTCGTCCAGCGAAATGTCTTCAAGCAGCAGTTCATAGGTCGTAAAATCACGCGCATCGCTCTCCACCCCCAGGCCGGTGGAAGCATTCCCCTGCGGATCCAGATCAACCACAAGAACGCGTTTGCCGGCTTCGACCAATGCAGCCGCCAGATTGATGGAGGTCGTTGTCTTTCCGACCCCGCCTTTCTGGTTTGCAACCGCAATGATTTTCGGCCCTTGGGGACGGGACAGGTCAGACACGCGATACATCCTTGATCAGCAAAATAGCGGCTTCAGCGCTGGTCTTACTCTTAACGGGGTCCAGGGAATATGACCACAATTGTCGTGCGGCTTCATCCTCTTTCCGCCAGTTCTGACCTTTTGGAAAGATAGCTGTTCCGCTCTTTGCCAGGTGCAATTCCGTGAACTCCAGAAGGGCCGGCAAATCGGCCAATGCCCGCGCTGACAGAACATCGGCGCCCAAAGGCGGCAGCCCTTCGATTCGCTCCGCAATCACCTTTGCGTTCAATCCAAGTTCCCGGATCGCAGTTCTCAGAAAAGTTGCCTTGCGCAAATCGCTTTCAACCAGGGTGATCCTGGCCTCCGGCCGCGCCTCTTTCGCTATGATGGCAATGACAATCCCGGGAAATCCGCCGCCGCTGCCCAAATCCACCCAATGTTCAAATTCAGGCGCCAATTCAAACAATTGAGCCGAGTCAGCAACGTGCCGTTCCCAGATGCCATCGACGCTGGCCTTTGAAATCAGGTTGATCCTGACCGTCCAGCGTTCAACCAGTTCGGAAAACTGCGTCAGAAGATCCGTTGTTTCACGTGAAACATTCAAGCCGTCCAAAGATGTCATGCCCGCAACCGGTTATCCAGACGCCGCAGTCGTGACAGCAACAGGGTCAAGGCGGCAGGTGTCATCCCCTCGATCCGCGCGGCCTGGGCAAGATTGGCCGGTTTCGCCTGAATCAGCTTGCCTTTCAGCTCATTCGACAGACCTTCAAGGGCATTGTAATCAAAATCAACGGGAATCTTGAACCCTTCATCCTTGCGAAGAACATCAATGTCCTTCTGCTGTCTGGCGAGGTAATTGGCATAAAGCGCGTCATATTCGACTTGCTGCTTGATCGCCCCGTCGAGCGATTCAAGTTCCGGGAACAGGGGTTCAAGATCGCAGAACGCAACATCTGGAAAGGACAGCAATTGCATGCCGGTCCTACGGCCCCCATCCCGGCTGATCACGACGTCAATATCCGTGAGCTCCTTGGGAGTGAAGCTTCGGCCTTCAAGGATGGATTTAGTTCTGGTCAGGTCGCCGAGTTTTTGTTCAAAAGCCTCTTTTCTCCGATCAGATACGCAACCGATCTCGATGGCCAGAGGTGTCAGCCGCTGATCCGCGTTGTCAGCGCGCAATGAAAGCCGGAACTCGGCCCGGGAGGTAAACATTCTGTAGGGTTCAGTCACACCACGGGTGGTCAGATCGTCGATCATCACACCAATGTAGCTTTCCGCCCGGCTGAACAGGATTTCAGGCTGCTGCCGTACAGATCTCGCCGCATTCAGACCCGCAACCAGCCCCTGCGCCGCCGCCTCTTCGTAACCGGTGGTTCCGTTAATCTGGCCGGCAAGGAAGAGCCCCTGCACATCTTTCAGCTCAAGACTTGGCTTGAGCGATCGCGGATCGACGAAATCATATTCGATCGCATAACCCGGCTGAAGGATAACCGCCTCCTCCAACCCTTTGATCGAGCGGACATAAGCCTCCTGCACATCCTGGGGCAGCGATGTGGAGATCCCGTTGGGATAGATCGTATGATCATCGACGCCTTCCGGCTCAAGAAAGATCTGATGCGAGGTCTTTTCCGCAAAGCGCACAACCTTGTCCTCGATGGAGGGGCAATACCGTGGACCTGTTCCTTCGATCATCCCTCCGTACATCGCTGAACGATCAAGGTTTTTGCGGATGATGTCGTGGGTGCCTTCGTTTGTATGGGTGATACCGCAGGAAATCTGCCTCGCCGTTACCTGATTGGACAGGAAAGAGAACAACACCGGATCATCATCACCCGGCTGCATCTGCATATCCGCCCAATCAATTGTGCGCCCATCCAGACGCGGGGGTGTCCCTGTTTTCAAACGCCCCATGCGCAGATCAAACTGGTCAAGCCGCTCCGCCAGCCGAACCGAGGGGCGATCGCCCATTCTGCCGCCGGAATGCGATACGTCGCCGATATGAATAAGCCCGCGCAGGAAGGTCCCGGAGGTGAGGATAACAGCACCAGATTGCAGCCTGGCACCCGTCGCCAGTTCAACACCGGTAGCCCTCTGCCCTTCCATGATCAGGTCGACAACTTCACCTTCCACAATGGTCAGATGTGGTTGGTTTTCAGTCTCCCGAAGCATCGCTTGCCGATACAGCTTGCGATCCGCCTGGGTTCTGGGCCCCTGAACCGCCGGGCCTTTCCGCCGATTCAGCAGGCGGAACTGAATGCCTGCTTCATCCGCGACACGTCCCATCACGCCGTCCATCGCGTCGATTTCGCGAACAAGATGCCCTTTTCCAAGACCGCCAATGGCCGGGTTGCAGGACATGACGCCGATATCCTCACGCCGCATGGTAACAAGTGCCGTCTCCGCACCCATACGCGCAGCAGCATGTGCCGCCTCCGCGCCAGCGTGGCCACCGCCAATGACAATCACATCAAAATGTTTCACGTGAAACACTCCATCATTTCCCAATGCAGAAATTCGCAAAAATCTCGTCGAGGAAGTTTTCAACATCAACCCGGCCAATCAGGCTTTCCAACGCCTGAATCGCCAATCGCAATTCCTCCGCTGCGAAATCATACTGGTCCGCGCCGCCCGAAGCCATCACAATTGCAGATTGGAGGGATTCCCGCGCATGTAGCAGGGCGACGCGATGCCGTTCCTGGGTGGCAAGGCCCGCGTTCTGCACGCGGCCTTCCAGGATGGATTGAATCTTCTGGATCAAGGCGGACAGGCCCTCACCGGTTCGGCCTGAAATCGCGCCAGTCTTGTCCTGCCTCATGTCCGCTTTTGGCAGCACCTGAATGTCATCCGGCAAAGGTTGCACCATCAGCTTTTCATCTTCCTCACAGAGGAACACCCGCAGGTCTGCCGCCTCGCTCCGCGCAACGGCCCTTTGAACACCGATCTTTTCAACGCTGTCCTCCGTCTCCCTCAGACCGGCGGTGTCGAGGAAAGTCACCGGCAGACCGCCAATATCCATCCGCACCTCGATCACATCCCGGGTCGTGCCGGCAACCTCTGAGGTGATCGCGGCATCCCGGCCGGCGAGGGCATTCAGCAAGGTCGACTTCCCGGCGTTGGCAGGACCGATGATTGCCACCTCGAACCCCATCCGGATCCGCTCTGCCGCGCCAACCCCGGCGATTTCGGCGTCAATGCCTTGCATGACCCCCTGCAGCAATGCTGTAACTTCCGGCGTGACATCAATTGGCACGTCTTCATCGGCAAAATCAATGGTGACGGTCAAAAGCGAGGCGGACCTGATCAGATCCAGGCGCCATTGCTCTACCCGTTCACCAAGTTTTCCCGAAAATCCGAGCATGGCCTGCTTGCGCTGCGCTTCGGTCTCCGCGTCGATCAAATCGCCCAGACCCTCGATCTGCACCAGATCCAGACGGCCGTTCTCAAGCGCGCGTCGTGAGAATTCGCCAGGTTCGGCAAGACGGGTATTGGGGAAGGCGCCCAAACACCGCAGCACCGCACGGATGACCGCAATGCTGCCGTGCAAGTGAAATTCAACAACATCCTCGCCGGTGAAACTATGCGGTCCGGCAAAGCGCAGGACAAGCGCCTGATCGAGAAGAGAGCCGTCCGGCCCATGCAGGTTCCGAACAGCAGACCGCCGCGGCTCCGGCAGGGAACCGGCCAGGGATTCACCTATGGCGAAGGCGTCCGGGCCAGAAACCCGGACAACCGCAACCCCTGCCCGGCCCATGACAGTTGCCTGGGCGAAAATCGTGTCCATTTCACTTAACCTATTGTTATTAAATAATAACTCAGGTGTTCATTGAATCAAAGAAATCCGAGTTCGACTTGGTTTGCTTCAGTTTGCCGATCAGGAACTCGATGGCGTCGGTGGTGCCCATCGGGTTCAGAATCCGGCGCAGGACAAAGGTTTTCTGCAGATCGATCTTCTCGACCAGCAGGTCTTCCTTACGGGTGCCCGATTTGAGAATGTCGATGGCCGGGAACACGCGTTTGTCCGCAATCTTGCGATCCAGAACGATTTCAGAGTTACCCGTGCCTTTGAATTCTTCAAAGATCACCTCGTCCATCCGGCTGCCGGTGTCGATCAGTGCGGTTGCGATGATGGTCAGCGATCCGCCCTCTTCGATGTTCCGGGCCGCCCCGAAGAAACGCTTGGGGCGCTGCAGCGCGTTCGCGTCCACACCACCGGTCAGAACCTTGCCGGAGGACGGCACCACGGTATTGAACGCACGGCCAAGGCGGGTGATGGAATCGAGCAGGATCACCACGTCGCGCTTGTGCTCGACCAGCCGCTTTGCCTTTTCGATCACCATCTCGGACACGGCCACGTGGCGTGTTGCCGGCTCGTCGAAGGTAGAGGAGACAACCTCACCCTTGACCGACCGCTGCATGTCGGTGACTTCCTCGGGCCGTTCGTCGATCAGCAGAACGATCAGGTAGCATTCCGGATGGTTCTTCTCGATCGAGTTGGCGATGTTCTGCAGCAGAACCGTCTTACCCGTCCGCGGCGGCGCAACGATCAGGCAGCGCTGGCCTTTGCCGATGGGCGATACCAGGTCGATGATCCGGGCCGACCGGTCCTTGACCGTGGGGTCGTCCACTTCCATCGTCAAGCGCTCATCCGGGTAAAGCGGTGTCAGGTTCTCGAAAGCGACCTTGTGGCGCGCCTTCTCCGGTTCTTCAAAGTTGATCTTGGTCACTTCGGTCAGGGCAAAGTAACGCTCGTTGTCGTCAGGTGCCTTGATCAGCCCTTCGATGGTGTCACCGGTCCGCAGCGACCATTGGCGGATCATGTCGGGCGACACGTAGATGTCATCGGGGCCCGGCAGATAGTTCGCCTCTGGCGACCGCAGGAAACCGAAACCGTCCTGAAGCACCTCAAGCACACCATCACCCGAGATTTCCCAGCCTTCATCCGCGCGTTCGCGCAGGATCTGGAACATCATCTCGCCCTTGCGCATGGTGGAGGCGTTTTCGATCTCAAGCTCTTCGGCCATGGCGAGAAGGTTCTTGGGCGTCTGCGCCTTCAGATCGGCAAGGTTCAGTGTATCTGTTGTCATGGAAAATCCCGTTCAGCGGCAACACGCAGGGCGTTGGCTGGTCATCATTGCAATGTTGAAGCTAGGCAATCACCCCGGACGGGGCGTTGCGATGGGATATAGGGCCCGGCAGGCGCGGAGTCAATCAGCTCAGAACTTCACGACCACCGAAAGGACAATCACGATCATCAGAACGGTGGGAACTTCGTTCATCAGCCGGTATTGCCGTCCCGTGAACTGGTTCTGCCCCTCGCCAAACTCCCGCATCCGCGCCATCAGCCATTCATGGAAACCGGTCATCGCGATGACGCAGGCCGCTTTCGTATAGGGCCAGATCGCCGACCAATCCACGATCCCCGGTGTGAAGACAAGGGCAAGGCCGAAAACCCAGGTTGCGATCATCGCCGGTCTCATGATCACCGTTGCCAGCTTGAATTCCATCTGGGTGAAAATGTCGTGGGTGCTGCCGCTCAATCCCGCTTTCTCGGTATGATGGACAAACAGACGCGGCAGATAGAACAGCGCAGCCATCCATGAAATCACGGAGATGATGTGCAGCGATTTGGTCCAAGGGTAGGCGAGGGCTAGAAGGTCAGACATATCCCACTCCGGTTTCTGTACCCTTCTAATAATAATAAAGAAAAGAAGAAAGATGATGTAGTATGTAGGGAGCCAGGAAACTGTGGATTACTCTCTTTCACCCGCAGATGTCCCCAGTCGGATAACGGTTCAGGCGCTGTGTGCATAACATCTCGTCAAGAGCCAAAAATCGCCCCTTAATCTGCTATGTGACCTGTCTCATCGGGTTTGGCCCTGTGGATATCCATAAGGACAATTTTAACGAAAACCGATTCCTCCCGGATCCGGACTTGTCCTTTTCCACGCGGGAACTTTTACGGCATAAGGCGGCGAGATCGTCGGAGAACCCGCTGTTTCCGGGTGGGCTGTCGCTCTCGGTAAAAAGTCCTTAATTACTCCTTAACGTCTTACACAGGGTTATCCCCATGTCTCAGCCGATCATACTGGCATCCGGATCGTCCATCCGCGCGAAACTGTTGCAACAGGCCGCCGTCCCTCATTCGGTCGAAACTGCCCGGATTGACGAAGAGATGATCAAGTCCGCGCTTATCGCCGAAGAGGCGCCGCCGCGCGACATCGCTGATACGCTGGCCGAAATGAAGGCGCGCAAGATCAGCGACAAACATCCTGATGCGCTTGTCATCGGATGTGATCAGGTCCTGGATCACCGGGGAAAGCTGCTGTCCAAGCCCGACAGTCAGGAGGATGCGATCCGCCAGCTTACCCAGCTGCGCGGGGACCGGCACATGTTGTTGTCTGCCGCTGTCATCTGCGAGGGCGGAAAACCGATATGGCGGCATGTCGGCCAGGTCAGACTGCGGATGCGGGACATTTCAGACAGCTATCTGAACGACTATGTCACCCGCAACTGGGAGAGCATCCGACATGCCGTCGGATGTTACAAACTGGAAGAGGAAGGATCGCGATTGTTCACCTCCATCGAAGGGGATTACTTTCACGTTCTGGGTATGCCATTTTTGGAACTCCTGAACTATCTGGCCTTGCGCGGAGACCTTGCGACATGACTTTGCCGAAAATACCGCTTGCAGGCGTGATTGGATCACCGATTGCACATTCCAAATCGCCGCAATTGCAGGGGCATTGGCTGAAAACATATGGAATTCCAGGGTATTACATCCCCATGGATGTCTCTGTTCAGGATCTTGAGACCGTCGTCCGGTCGCTGCCAAAGATGGGTTTTGTCGGTGTGAACGTCACCATTCCTCATAAGGAAGCGGTGATGGAGATAGCTGATCTCGTGACAGATCGCGCAATCCTGATTGGTGCGGCGAATACGCTGATCTTTCGCAAGGATGGCAAGATCCATGCAGATAACACAGATGGTTACGGGTTTATCGAGAACCTGAAAGCAGGTGCGCCCAACTGGAACCCCAAGTCCGGCCCGGCGGCGATCCTGGGTGCCGGGGGCGCGGCACGGGCGGTGATTGCATCGCTGCTGAATGCCGGCGTGCCCGAGATACTCCTTTCAAACCGTACCCGCGTCAGGGCGGAGAAGCTGAAATCGGATTTCGGCAGCAGAATCCGTGTCTATGACTGGGTTCAGGCAGGCAACATGCTGGATCATGCGCATCTTGTCGTGAACACGACGTCGCTCGGCATGATCGGCAAGGGCGAGATGCGGGTGCCGCTGGACGGGCTGCAGCCCGGTGCGGTGGTGACCGATCTTGTCTATGCCCCGCTGAAGACCCGGCTGCTTGAAACCGCCGAACAGATGGGATGTGTCACCGTTGACGGTCTGGGGATGTTGCTGCATCAGGCCGTGCCGGGGTTTGAACGCTGGTTTGGCAAACGCCCGGAGGTGGACCGCGCAACCCGTGCGGCCGTGCTGCGCTGATGTTCGTACTTGGTCTGACCGGGTCCATTGGCATGGGCAAATCCACGACTGCCCGCATGTTCGCTGATGAGGGCTGTGCCCTCTGGGATGCGGATGCAGCCGTACATAGGCTTTATGATGTGAATGGCGCGGCGGTGGCCCCGATACAGAAGGTCTTTCCGGATGCTGTTCAGGATGGCGCGGTTTCGCGGCTGATCCTGAAAGAGATCATCAGCCAGACGCCGGACGCCCTGAAAAAGATCGAAAGCATCGTGCATCCGCTTGTCGCGCAGGATCGTGCCGTGTTCCTGGAGCAGGCAACGGCGGATATTGTGGTTCTGGACATCCCCCTGCTATTCGAAACCGGAGGACAGGCGCGGGTCGATGCCACGGTCTGCGTTTTCGTCGATGATGAGACACAGCGGCAACGGGTGCTGGAACGCGGTACGATGACCCCGGCCCAGTTCGAAGCCATCAAGGCGAAACAGATGCCGGCCACAGAAAAACGCGCCCTAGCGGATTACGTGATCGAAACGGATACGATCGAACATGCGAGAGCGCAGGTGCAGGATGTCGTGAAAGACATTCGGGAGAGGTTGAAAGATGCGTGAAGTTGTCCTTGATACGGAAACCACGGGTTTCGATCCCGAGACAGGCGACAGGATCGTCGAAATCGGCGCGGTTGAACTGATGGGCCATATGGCCACCGGCCGGACCTATCACCAATACATCAATCCCGAGCGCGCGATGCCGGACGAGGCGTTTCAGGTACATGGGCTGGGCGATGATTTCCTGCGGGACAAACCCAAATTTGCGGAGATCGGTCAGGCGTTCCTGGATTTCATCGGCGATGCCAAGCTGGTGATCCATAACGCCGCTTTTGACATCAAGTTTCTGAATGCAGAGTTGAAATGGATGAACCTGCCGCAGATCCCCTGGGAGCAGGCCATAGACACGCTTGCCATCGCCCGGAAAAGGTTCCCCGGCTCGCCCGCGTCCCTTGATGCGCTGTGCCGGCGTTTCAACATAGACAATTCATCGCGGACCCTTCACGGGGCGCTTCTGGACAGTGAAATTCTGGCGGAGGTCTATCTTGAACTGATCGGCGGGCGGCAGCCGGATTTTGCGCTATCGGCAAAGCCGGAAGCGGCGTCAGGGGAAACGCAGGCCGAATGGACCCCGAAGCCAAGGGCAAATCCCCTGCCCTCCCGATTGTCGGAAAAAGAGGCCGCCGCCCATGCCGAGTTCATCGGCAAGCTGGGCGGCGACGCCATGTGGGGTAAGGGTTAGGCGTCTGCCTTGGGCGGCGTTTCGGCCTGACGGCGCGCAACCTCGTTGCGGTACATCGACATGAAGTCGATGTTTTCCAGGTTCAGCGGCGGGAAGCCGCCATCGCGCGTGATGTCGCTGACGACGCGGCGCAGGAACGGAAAGATCATCCGTGGGCATTCGATCAGCAGGAACGGGTGAATCTGGTCATCCGGCACGTTCTCGATGTGAAAGATGCCGACATAATCCAGCTCAAGCACGAAAAGCGTCTGATCGCCGCCCTTGTTCTTGGAGGTGATATTCAGCTTGATCGCGGATTCGAACTGATGATCTGCCGGGCGCTTTTTCGCATCCAGATTGACTTGTACCTGCACATCGGGCTGCACATCTGTGGGTGCCCCTTTCTGTGCCATGATGTTCTCGAATGACATGTCACGGATAAATTGGCCCAACACGCGCATTGTTGGTGCGGTTGGTTGTGCAGCTGCTTCTTCGGCCATGGAAATTCCCTCGGTAATATTGGTTGGACCCGCACTTATCAGGTTGCGCGAGTGCCCTCAATGCCTTCGCTATTGCTTGGTCCATCCCGATGGCTTTTGTGACCCCTGATCAGACTGCGGGATCTCGTGGTAGTCGCCGTCGATCACATCGCCGCCCCTTGTCCGGTGTGGATCCGGGCGCGGGGCTCCATGGGTGGAAAAGCCCTGGACGTGGACGCGGGCGCGCAGAAACTCGAACGCGGCCTTGCGCACGCCGGGGATCAACAGGGAAAAGCCGACCGCATCGGTGAAAAACCCCGGTGTCAGCAACAAAGCGCCGGCGAGAAGGATCATTGCACCATGCGCCAGAGGTTCGGTCGGATCGCGCATGTCAGAGAATGAACTGCGCAGCTGGCTCATTGCGATGGCACCCTGTGACCGGGCCAGCGACGCACCCAGAATGGCCGTGATCACAACGATGGCCAGGGTCCAGCCCAGGCCGATGGCACCACCGATCTGGATGAACAAGGTGATCTCGATCAGGGGGACGGCGAGGAATGCGATCAATAGCCACATGTGAAAGGTTCCTTATATGGGGGGCAGAGTGGACTCGCCCCGGTCAAGCACCTACATAAGTCTTCAGCCATCGTGTTTCCATGTTTTCACCCCAAGAGGTTCCAATGAATTCACCCATGATACAGCTACTGGTCTTGGCCGGCATCGCGGTATTTCTCATCCTGCGCCTCAAGAATGTGCTGGGCACCCGTGAAGGGTTTGAAAAGCCGCCTGTTGCTGACCAGACCTCGCAGCGGCGCGGCGGCCCCGCGCTGGAGGTGATCGAAGGCGGTCCGGATCTGGATATTGCGGACCATGTTCCCGAAGACAGCGATGCGGGCAAGGCGCTGGCACGGATGAAGCGGATTGAACCCTCCTTTGGTGTCAGCGATTTTCTGGGCGGCGCGCGCGGTGCTTATGAAATGATCGTCATGGGTTACGAAAAGGGCGAACTGGCGCAGATCCAACCTTTCCTGAGTGAAGAAATCTATGAAAGCTTTGTCGACGGTGTGGCCGCGCGCGAGGATCAGGGCCTGACCATCGAGGCGAATTTCATCGGTGTCCGTGAGACAGAATTGGTAGACGCAAGGCTTGACGACGCTACAAATGAAGCGGAACTTAAAATTCGCTTTGTTGCCGAACTTACCTCGGCTGTCCGCGATGCGGGCGGTGATATTATCGAAGGCAGCACGAAAGAAATTAAGCGCCAGAAAGACACTTGGGTTTTTGCGCGCATCATGGGCTCGGATGATCCGAATTGGATGCTGGTTTCTACAGACGGCTGATCCATGCGGTTCTTGCATTGGTATGGACGGGGGTTGCAACAGTGACCCCCGCTTCTGCGAGTGATGTTTCCTATAAGGTGATGGAGTTCGATCAGCTGGTTGGCTGGGCCGATGATGACCATGCCGCAGCGCTCAAGACCTTTCTGAACACCTGCCGGGATCTGGAGGATCTGGATTGGACCGCCGTTTGCAGATTTGCGCAGACCAACCCTGAACCGCGCCAGTTCTTCGAGCTGTTCTTCAGGCCCGTTCTGATCGACGACGGGCAGGATGCCCTGTTCACCGGGTATTTCGAGCCCGAGCTTGACGGTGATCTCTATCGGTCCGAGCGCTTTCGCTATCCGATTTACAAGATGCCGAACGAGGCCCTGGCCCAGAGCCCCTGGCTGACCCGCCGCGAGATTTTGGACGGCGATGTGATGGCGGGCCGGGGTCTGGAAATCGCCTGGGTCGATGACCCTGTTGAATTGTTTTTTCTGCAGATCCAGGGTTCGGGCCGCATCAGGCTGCCGAATGGCAAGTATATCCGGGTCGGGTATCGCGGGGCGAATGGCCATCCTTACAAATCCATCGGGGTGGAACTGGTCCGCCGTGGCGTCTACCAGCCGCATCAGGTCAGCGCGCAGGTGATCAAGAACTGGGTACGGCGAAATCCGGAGGACGGACGCGAACTGCTGTATCACAACCCGTCCTATGTCTTTTTCCGCGAGGTCAGCAAGGTCCCGGCGGATCAGGGGCCGCTGGGCGCCATGAACCGAAGCGTGACCACCCTGCGCTCCATCGCTGTTGATCCGGCCTACGTCAGACTTGGTGCGCCGGTCTGGATCGAGAAAGAGGGCGAGAAACCTCTGCATCGCCTGATGATCGCGCAGGATACCGGATCGGCGATCAAGGGCGCGCAGCGCGCGGATATCTTTTTTGGCACCGGGGATCAGGCCGGTCTGGCGGCTGGCAAGCTGCGTGATCCCGGCCGGATGATGGTGCTGATGCCGATCCAGCGCGCCTATGCCCTGCTGCCCGAAAGCGCGATATGAAGCGCAGCTCCCGGAAACCGCGTTTGAACGACGACGACCTGGAGCTGTGGCGTCGGGTGACCGAGCGCACCGAAAAGCTGGACCTGAAATCGCTTTTCACGCCCGAAATCGACGCCCCGCCGCCGTCACCCGCTGCACTGAAAAGGGGCCGGTCCGCGCTTTTGGGAAAACCCATGCCAAAGCCGCGCCGCAGAACGTATGATCTGATGCCTTCCCTGCCCGATCAGGTCCGGTCGGCCCCGGTGCAGATGGACAGCAAATCCTTTGGCAAGCTGAAACGCGGCAAGCTGCGGCCGGAAGGGCGGATCGACCTGCACGGCATGACACTGGACCGGGCGCATCCGGCGCTCTTGCATTTCATCCAGACGTCACATCGCAATGGCAAACGTCTGGTCCTTGTGATCACGGGAAAGGGGAAGCAACGGGACGATGGCGGGCCAATCCCGGTCCGCTACGGCGTACTGCGCCACCAGGTCCCGCAATGGCTGTCGTCCCCGCCGCTGTCATCCGTCGTCCTGCAGGTCGCCCAGGCGCATATCAGCCACGGGGGCAGCGGTGCCTATTATGTCTATCTTCGGCGGCTGCGTTAGCGTCCAAGCGTTGGATAATATCTGATGATCCCATAGGTCGCGAGCCCGGCGGCAATCACGTAATATACGGAAATCGGCAGCATCTGTTCGGGAAAGGTGATCCCCAGATCAATCAGCAGGCCCGTGACTCCGGGTCCGATTGCCGACCCGAAGACCATCAGCGCGGCGGCCACCGATTTGATCGACCCGATGTAGCGGGTGCCGTAATATTCGGCCCAGAAAGTCGAGGTGGCGGTGCCCTGCATCCCCTGCCCCAACCCGAATATGACGAAGCCGACCCCGGCCATGAAAATCGTATCGGCATAGGCCAGCACCGCGAAAGACGCCGCGAAGGGCAACATCTGGAACGGAACGATGCGGCTGACCCCGAAGCGGTCGATGGCCCAGCCAGAGACAAAGGTGGTTGCAACCGAGGACAGCGTATAGATCGGCATCAGGGCGACGAAGGCGACCAGTTCCCACCCCTTGACCTCGACCAGATGGACCTGCTGAAAAAACAATGCCGTGCCCCAGGCCGATGGTCCGACGATCATCGGGATCATCAGAAAGAACAGGCCCGACCGCAGCATCTGCGCCCGCGTCCAGTGGATTCCGTTCATGCCGGCAATCTGCGCTTCATCCGCCATCGACTGTGGCGTGCGTTCCTGGCGCAGCAACAGCATGATGACAGGAATTGTCAGGATAACCAGCGCCGCCGCCAAGATCCACAGGCTGCGCCACTGCGCCACGGCGAAGAGCCCGACAAAGACAACCGGCAAGACGGCCTGCCCCGCGGCAAAGCCCATGGACGCAAGCGAAAGCGCCTTGCCGCGCGTCGCCTCGAACCAGCGGACCATCGCCACCGCACCCAGTTGCGACATCATCCCCTGCCCGGTCAAACGCAGGGCGAATATGAGAAAGACCAGCAGAATCCAGGATGTATTCGCGGCCATCAGGACACAGGCCAGAGCCAATCCCAGCATGACGCACAGTGCAAGCACACGCACCCGAAACCGGTCTGTCAGGACACCGGCCCAGACCATGGTAATGGCGGACAGCGTCGTGCCGATGGTATATATCCCGCCCCACTGCCCATCGCTGAGGCCGAAGTCGGCCTTTATCTCGCCGGCGAAGAGCGAGATGAAATAGGTCTGGCCGTAGGATGACGTGAAGGTCAGCAGGAAACCTGCCAGCAGGAAGAGCCAGTTGAGACGCAGGAATTGAAGATAGTTCATGCCCCTTCATCCACGGGGCATGAGAAAATGAAAAGCCCTAAAACGCGTCAGAGCACGTAGCGGCTGAGGTCGGCTGATCGGGTCAATGCGCCCAGGTTCTTCTCGACGAAATCGGCGTTCACCTCGATCTCTTCGCCGCCCCGGTCCGGCGCGGTAAAGGACAGTTCCTCGAACACCCGTTCCATCACCGTATAGAGCCGCCGCGCGCCGATGTTCTCCACCGACTGGTTCACATCCGCGGCGATCTTGGCCAGCGCGGCGATCCCTTCGGCGGTGAAGCTGACCTTGACCTCTTCGGTGCCCATCAGCGCGGTGTATTGCAGCGTCAGCGCGTTATCGGTTTCGGTCAGGATGCGCACAAAATCCTCTTCGGTCAGGGCGCGCAGTTCGACGCGGATCGGCAGGCGGCCCTGCAGTTCCGGCAGCAGGTCCGATGGTTTGGCGATGTGAAATGCGCCCGAGGCAATGAACAGGATATGGTCGGTTTTCACCGGCCCGTATTTCGTGCTGACCGTGGTCCCCTCGATCAATGGCAACAGATCGCGCTGGACGCCTTCGCGGCTGACATCGCCGCCGCGCGCGTCCGAACGGGCGCAGACCTTGTCGATCTCGTCCAGAAAGACGATGCCGTTCTGCTCAACCGCTTCAATCGCGTTGCGGGTGACGGCCTCATCGTCCAGCAGCTTGTCAGCCTCTTCGCCGATCAGGATGTCATAGCTTTGGGAAACGGTCAGACGTTTCTTGGTCCTGCGCCCGCCCATTGCCTTGCCGAACAGGTCGCCGATGTTCATCATCCCGGCACCCCCGCCCGGCTGGCCGGGGATATCCATCATCTGGAACGGGTTGGTGGTATCTGTGACTTCAAGGTCGATGATCGTATCGTCCAGCTCTCCGGCTTTCAGTTTCTTGCGAAACATCTCGCGAGTGCCGTCACGGGCATCTGTCCCTGCGATGGCGTCGATCACGCGATCCTCTGCCGCCTGATGCGCGGCGGTCTTGACGTCTTCGCGCATGTGTTCGCGGGTCATCGCGATGGAGGAATCCAGCAGGTCGCGGATGATCTGTTCCACGTCCCGTCCGACATAGCCAACTTCGGTAAACTTTGTTGCTTCGACCTTGAGGAAGGGGGCGCGCGCCAGTTTTGCCAGACGGCGGCTGATTTCCGTCTTGCCGACGCCGGTGGGGCCGATCATCAGGATGTTCTTCGGATAGACCTCGTCGCGCAGATCATCGGCCAGTTGCTTGCGCCGCCAGCGGTTGCGCAGCGCCACGGCGACGGCACGTTTGGCGTCGTTCTGCCCGATGATGAAGCGGTCGAGCTCGGAAACGATCTCGCGGGGAGTAAGGTCGGTCATTTTGGCTCCGTGACTGTGTTACGTTGACATAAGTGTTCGGCCCGGTATTGAAAACCTCGGAGAGTGGATGATTTTTCAGCAGTGACGGCAAAGGCGATGGGTATTCCGACAGAACCGGCCCGTCCGGCCACGATTGACCGACGCCACCTGCTTGTCACCGGTGCGGCGGCGGCGCTGTCCGGCTGCGCCACCAGCCCCCGCATCCCCTATACGGCGGAAAATGCGGCATCGGCGCAGGTGCCTGGGTTTCAGCGCATCCGCATCACCGCCGATGCCCGCCCCGAGGAGATTGCCGCGTTTTTTCAGCCCCTGCCCCGGTCCACCGGCCGGCCCCAGTGGCTGGCCTTGTCGGGTGGCGGTTCGGGCGGTGCCTTTGGCGCGGCCTATCTGCTGGGATGGGAAACCAACGGAACCCGGCCCCGCTTCGATCTTGTCACCGGCGTCTCCGCGGGGTCGCTGATTGCGCCTTATGCGTTTCTCGGCACGCAGGGCGACGCGGGGTTGAAGCGGATATTCACCGTCGAGAGCCTGGAAAGCCTGGCCGGTCCGCGCAACCCGCTGCGCGCTGTCATGGGGCAAAGCATCTATCCGCAGGGGGCGCTGGCGCAGATCGTCGCCACTTATGTGGACATGCCGCTGCTGGACCAGATCGCGGCCCGGCACCGGACTGGCGCACGTCTGCTTATCCAGACGACATCGCTGGACAGCGAAAGGGGCTATATCTGGGATCTTGGTCGCATCGCCGCTTCGGACAACCCGGATCGGCTGGCGCTTTTCCGGCAGGTTCTGACCGCCTCGGCGAGCATTCCTGCGGTCTTTTCGGCGCAGCGGATCGTTGTTGAATCCGGCGGGTACCGGTTCGAGGAACTGCACGCCGACGGCGCGGTGACCAGCGAGATCCTGACCGTACCGACCACGGTGCTGCAATCGGGTCTGGATCTGTTGCCGCACTGGAAACCGGCGATCTACATCATCTTCAACGAAACGCTCGACCCCCGGTTCAAGGTGGCACGGGACCGGGGCGTGGACCTGGGCGCGCGGGCCCTGTCGATCCTCAGCCGCAACGCGGCAGTGGGGGATCTGACGGAAACCCTGCAATTCGCGCGGCGGCGGGGCCTGCCGCTGAAGGTCACGAGCATCGACCGCGATCTGGGGTACAACCCGCGCCGTCCGTTTGGCCCGGGATATATCTCAAGGGCGCGGGCGCTGGGCACCGCGCGGGGCGAAGCGGCGTCATGGGACAGGACGCTGCACGGCTGAGGTGTCAGCCGCCGATCGCCTCGACGGTAAGGTTGCCGTTGGTATAAACGCAGATGTCCGAAGCGATGGCCATGGCATCGCGGGCGATCTGCTCCGCATCGCGGTCGCTATTGTAAAGGCCGCGCGCCGCGGCGAGCGCATAGTTGCCGCCGGACCCGATGGCGGCAATGCTGTGCTCCGGCTCCAGCACGTCACCGGCGCCGGTGATGACCAGCAGATCATTGCCATCGGTGACGATCAGCATCGCCTCCAGCTTTTGCAGATATTTGTCGGTGCGCCAGTCCTTGGCCAGTTCGACACTGGCGCGCTGAAGCTGACCCGGCGTCGCCTCAAGCTTGGCCTCAAGCCGTTCCAGCAGCGTAAAGGCATCGGCGGTGGAGCCTGCAAAGCCCGCAACCACGTCAAATCCGCCGGGGGACAACCTGCGCACCTTGCGCGCGGTGCCTTTGATCACGGTCTGGCCCAGGCTGACCTGCCCGTCACCGGCCACGACGACCTTGCCGTCCTTCTTGACGCCAATGATCGTGGTTCCATGCCATCCGGGGAATGAATCTTCTGCCATTTTCTATGTCCTGCTCATTGCTTGTGATCTATATGGCCCCCATGAAACGGGCAGACAAGGGGCGTCATCCCTTGTGACCTGACCACCCCCCGATTAGAAATCCGGGATGGCCGACGAGAAAATCCTGCGCATCTGTCTTGAGGAACCCCTGCGCCGCAGCGCAGAGGCGGGGGAGCATAATTTCATCAACCTCGTCGCTCAGGTGGCGGGAAAAGCCCGGTTCAGGGTCGAATTTTGCGATATTCCCGATCAGGCGCAGCCCCCGCATGTCTATTCACTGACCCATATGGCAGCACCCCCGAATGATCTGGGTCTGGTTTTCAGGCGGGTCTATCAATATCCCTTCTGGCAGATAGAGGCGACGGCGGAACGCTGGGACTGGGATGTGGCCCGTGCATCGTTTGACCCCGATATTGTGGCGCCGGATGCCGCCCGGTTCTATCGCTTTTGGCAGAAGCGGTTGTTCGGACAGGCCGCGCAGGACAGCAACCGTTCGGGATATGTCTACGTGCCGCTTCAGGGGCGGCTGGACAGCAAGCGATCCTTCCAAACCTGTTCCCCGCTGGAGATGGTCGAGCATTGCCTGCATCATGACAGCCAGAGATCTGTCGTGGCGACCCTGCATCCGAAGGAGGATTATTCGGCGGCGGAGCTCAAAAAGCTGGACGCCCTGGCGCGGAAACATCCGCGTTTGACAGTTGAAACCGGGCAGATGGAAAAACATCTGCGGGATTGCGACTATGTCGTCACCCAGAATTCAAGTGCCGCCTATTTCGGATATTTTTTCCGCAAGCCCGCGCTTCTGTTTGCGAAAATAGATTTCCACCACATCGCTGTTCAGGCGCAGATGGATCGGCTGGATGCCTGTTTCCAGCGCGTTGTCACCCATGAGCCGACCTATGACAAATACGTCTGGTGGTTCTGGCAGGATCAATCCATCAACGCGGGTCTGCCGGATGCGGCGGACAGGATTGAAGCGCGGTTCAGGCGGTTCGGCTGGCCGTTGCAATAAGGGCGCCCCGCAGGACGCCCTTTTCAAAAGTCATTGTCGGCAGCGGCTCAGATCGATTCCTCAATCCAGCTTTGCAGCGCTGCTTTCGGTTTGGCGCCGGCCATGTTTGATACCACTTCACCGTCCTTGAAGATGAACAGGGCGGGGATACCGCGCACGCCCATCTGAGCGGGTGAATTGGGGTTTGAATCAACATCGACCTTCACGATCTTGACCTTGCCATCCATCTCTGCCGACAGCTCTTCAAGGGCGGGACCGATCTGTTTACATGGGCCGCACCATTCGGCCCAGAAATCCACCACGACGGGGATGGGGGAATTTTTCACTTCGGCGTCGAACGTATCGTCTGTGACTGCGACGGTTGCCATGCTGCTCTCCTGACAGGAATTCGTTTGAGACATGAACCTATGAACGCGGACCCAGCCCGTCAAGATATGGCGAGCGGTCAAACGCGGATGTCACGATATTGTTGGGCAGCCGCATCAGCTTTCGCGTGGCGGTCCACAAGACGGCGGTTTCGATCTCATGCCTGGGATAAACCGCAGCCAGCATCCCGACATAGGCCCCCATCTGACGGAGGATGCCTTCGGGACAATCCTCCGCCGTCTTCGGCACGATACGATTTGTCTTGTAATCGACGATCAGCGCCTTGCCCGGCGTCAGGATCAGCCGGTCGATGATGCCATTGAACCGCGCGTCACCGATGGGTGCTGTCAGCTGAACCTCGGCCAGGGTGCCCGGCGCGAATACCGGCGCCAGCGCATCGTCATTCAAAACGGCAAGCGCCTCGGTCAGGGCGGCGTCGCGGATCAATGGGTCGTGGCCGTCACCCAGCTGCGCCGCGACAGCTGCCCGGCTGTCCGCCGGGAGATCCGCAAGTCTTTCCAACATGCTGTGCACCAGCACGCCATATGCTTTGGCCGCGTCACTCTCTGCGCCGCCTTCACCCGGCAGCGCCTTTGCGCCGCCCATATCGGAAGGGGACCAGACCATCGCAGGGTGTTCAAAGATGTCGATGCCCCGCAGCAGGGCGGGATGAGCCACCGGCGTGCTTTTCCCGGCCTCCGGCAATGACACGGCTTCCGACCCGTCCCAGTCACCCTCTTCAAAGCGCAGGGTGCCATCGTCACCAGCGGGAACGGCATTGATGTGCGACAGGGCCGAGGCGACAATCTGATACCAGCTTGACCCGTCCTTGGGCAGATCACCCGCCGCGGCAACCATCAGCCACTTTTCCGCACGGGTCATCGCCACGTAAAGCAACCTCAGCCGTTCATCAAACTGGGCACCTTTCATCGCGTCGATGGCGGTGCTGACGGTCTGGGGCATATCGCCTGCCGTCGGTTTCCAGACCGGCACACCGTCAAGCAGGATGATCTCGTCCCGGATCGTGATGTTGCGCTGGCCGGTATCCGGCAGGATCACGATGGGCGCTTCCAGCCCCTTGGAGCCATGGACGGTCATCACCCGGATCTGATTTGACGCGGAATCGATCTGCCGTTTGATTTCCAGATCATCGGTTTGCATCCATTCGATGAAACCGGTCAGGCTGGGGATCTCGTTCCGCTCATAGGCAAGCGCCTGGGTCAGCATGGCGTTGATGCCATCCTCGGCCTCCGGCCCCAATCTTGACAGCAGCAGTTTGCGGCCCCCGTGACGGGTCAGTATCCGCTCGATCAGGTCATAAGGCCTCAGGAAATCGACCTGTGCCCGCAAGTCCTGCAACACCATGATCGTGTCAGCATGGTCTTGCGTCCTTTTGCGCAGCGCCTGCCATAGGCTCGGGTCACCTCGCCGATGGGCCAGGTCGAACAGGGCCTGTTCGGACCAGCCAAAGATCGGTGACTTCAGCGCAGTGGCCAGCGACAGGTCGTCGTCCGGGGTTGCAAGAAAGGACAGCAACGCACCAAGGTCCTTGACCGCCAGCTCGGCCCCCACTTTCAGCCGATCCGCCCCTGCAATCGCCAGCCCGGCCGCCTTGCAGGCGCGGATGATCTCGGAAAACAGGGCTGAGCGGCGCTGCACAAGGATCAGGAAGTCGCCCGGCTGGATGCGCCGCCGGAAATATCGGCCATCCCTGTCGTCCGGGATGAAATGTTCGTCCCGCGTCAGTTCCAGAATGCGCGCCGCGATCTTCTCGGCCAGTACGACGGTATGATGCCGCGCGCTGCGCCGGTCGATGGGGTCGGTCCATTGCCGCTCTTCATCCGCCTCCGCCTTTTCCACCACGGGCCACAGATCGACACGGCCGGGCAGGGCGTGTTTGAACGCCAGATGCTCCGTCGGATTGTCGAAGCCGAAGGCCTGCCGTGGATCATAAGCAGTGTCTACAAGGCGCAAAATGGCGCTGGACGACCGGAACGAGTAATCCAGGCTACGATGCTGGAACACCTTTCCCGCCGCTGTGAAAGCCTTCTCGAATCTTGATCCCTTTCGGTCAAACTCCCGAGGGTCGGCCCCCTGGAACGAATAGATCGACTGTTTCTTGTCCCCGACCACAAACAGCGTGCGGTCAACATCAGGCCGCGCGCCGTCACCGCTGTTGAATTCATCGGCCAGCTTTTCGATCACATCCCACTGCCGGGGCGATGTGTCCTGTGCTTCGTCCACCAGGATATGATCAATGCCGCCGTCAATCCGGTACAGTACCCAGGCGGCGACCGCCGGGTCATTCAGCAGGGCGCGAGCCTTGTCGATCAGATCGTCAAAATCCAGCCAGCCGCGCAATTGCTTGGCGTTTTCATAGCGCGCAAGAAAGACCTCGGCAAAGCGGTGCAGAACAGAGGAACGTTCGGCAAGCTCCAGCGCCAGACGGGCGGGCCGCGCCGCCTCAACCCGCAGCATCAAAGCCTCTAACGCAGGCATTTGTGCCGCGATGACCGACTGGGTGGGCTTTGTGGGGAAGCTGCCGATCTTGGCGGAGAAGGGGGATTTCCCGCTTTTGGTCAATAGAACAGCTTCCAGCGCGGGCAATGCGGACAGATCAAAAGTTTCAATCGCCTTCAGGGCTTCGCCCGCCTTGCCATCGTTGCCGCCCTTGGCCAGAAAATGCGGGATGATCTCCCTGATCAGCATCTCTTCTCCGCCCAGAAAAACCGACGCCTCAATCCGCGCCCAGGTCAGATCCGGCGGCTGATCCAGCAGGGTCAGCAGATCCTCCTGGCTGACGTCACCCTGAAATTGCTCTCTCATGCCCACGATCCGCCGGGTGAGCCCCGCGAAATCCTCGCCGGTATAGAACCGGGCGACCTGGGCGATATGCTCTGCCGCCGCGTCTGATGCCATCTGGTCGACGATCTCTGCCCGCAGCAGGTCGGCGGCGCGGTCCTCGACCTCCTTGAATTGCGGGCTTACCCCCGCTTCCAGCGGAAAACGCCGCAACAGAGACGCGCAGAAGGAATGGATGGTCTGGATCTTCAGCCCGCCCGGGGTTTCGATGGCCAGTGCGAAAAGGGTCCGGGCCTTGCGCAGGTCTTCGGGTGACAATTGCACCTCGATACCCAGCTTTGCCATCGCGCCGCGCAGATCATCGTCCTTGAGCATTGCCCATTCGCCCAGCCGCCGGAACAGGCGGTTCTGCATCTCGGATGCGGCCGCCTTGGTGTAGGTCAGGCAGAGGATCTGATCGGGCTGCACCCCGTCCAGCAGCAGCCGGGCCACCCTGTCGGTCAGAACACGGGTCTTGCCGGAGCCGGCATTGGCCGCCAGCCAGGTAGAGGCATCCGGGCGTGCGGCGTCAATCTGCGCGCGGGTGGCGTCATCGAAAATCATGTCAGATCCTCGGGTGTCGGGTCACATGTGCCATCCCATTCACCAAAACGGGCAAGCTGGTCGTAATCCCCCGCAGCATCTTCGGTCTTGACCAGCCGTCTTGCGGTAAAGCCCTGATCAGGGTCGAAATAATGCCCTATAAGTTCTCTCAACCCGGCCATCACCGTTTCCGGCGGCTCCTCTGCAAGGGGGGCGGGCACCTCCACCGGTTTACCGCCAAGGCCGATAAAGGCCGCGTGGGCGACATGGGCGACGCCAACCTCGGCAAATCCGCCCTCCTCGACCATCGCCGCTTCAATCAGCAATTGCTTGTCGAACAGCGCCTGCTCTTTCTTGCTGGGGGGCGTGCCGGTCTTGTAATCGTAGATCAGCGCGTCGCCTTCATCTGTCTTGTCGATCCGGTCCGCATAGCCCGTGAGGGTAAAGCCCAGATCCTCGAAAACATGCGTGCCTTTCGCGGCCTTTTCGAAACTGACCGGGCTGGAATAGCTTTGGCGGATCTTTTCCTGCGCGATGAACCAGTCGGCGACCCGTTCGATCCGGGCCAGCCACATCGCCCGGGCGGCGGGCCAGGGTGCTGCCTCTTGCAGCACCGCGCGGGCCGTTTCCATCAACACCTGTTTCGTGAGGCATGTTTCGTCTTCGCAAACGCGTTTGACGAATTTCTCCATGATCTCGTGCAGTACAATGCCGCGCACCGGTGCATCCGGCGACTGAACCAGCGGGTTGATCGGGCGCAGGCGCAACGTGTGTTTGGCATAGATCGCATAGGGGTCGCGGATCAGCCGTTTGATTTCAGTAACCGAAAGCGCCCGTGGCCGTGCGGCAATCGGTGGCCGGGGCGAGGGGCGTATGGCGGGAGCAACCCGCTCGATCGCCTCAAGCGCGCTGACCTGGTCCAGCCATGCATTTCCGCGCGCCTGCATCTCTGCCCAGGCTTGCGGGCCATTCTGATCCGGCAAGCCACACAGCAGGTTTTCCAGCCTGTTCAGCCAGCGCGACGGAACGGTTTCCGCCTCGTCCGACCGAATGGAGCGGCTCAGCCAGACCTCTGGCGCGGCGATGGCCTGTTGATAGTCATGGGCCGACAGCCCGATGCGCCGTTCCGGCAAAAGCAATCCCGCCCTGAGCCGCATCTGACGGTTCAGCCAGGGATCGGGGGGCGGTGATTCAGGCCAGCTGCCGTCGTTCAGACCACCAAGGATCACCAGATCGGCACCCTGTACCCGCGCTTCCAAAGTACCCCAGATCATCACATTCGGATGCGGGCCGTCCTGATCCCGCACTTCCTGCTCTGACAGCAGGGCAGCGATCAGATCGGCATAATCCCGGGCAGAAAGCGCACCGCCATGGCTGGCTTCGGTTGAAAGCGCCTCCATCATCTCGCGCGCCGCGCGGCCTGCGGTCTTCTTCCACAATTGCGAGGTGTCGTCTGCCGATCTGCCAGCGGCGATCCGTTCGGACAGCGCCAGATGCGCCCTTGTCCAGGTGTCCAGTTGTTGATCATCCGCCGTTTCGTGATGGCAAAAAGTCTCACTGACCCAATTTGCCCAATCCAGAAAATCATCCGGCGCGTTCAGATGTTCCGCAATCTTGCGGGCAATCCGCGTCAGTCCTGCGGGATCGGGATAGGGCAGGCCGTCGCGCCTGATCCGCATCTCGAAGCGCTGCGTGTGCAGCTGATGGGTGTTCCTGTCCGCCGCGCTGTGGGTCAACGGGTGTTTCAGCAGGGTCAGCAAAGCTTCGGCATCGAGGGGCCGTACGAAAAGGTCTGCGACATGCCGCAGGAAACGGCCTGGCGGCGACAGTTGCAAGGGCGTGCCCGCACTGTCATCGGGCAGGATGTTCCACCGGTCCAGCGCCGATGTCACCTGACGGGTGAGCATCCGGTCGGGTGTGATCAGGGCCGCTGTCTTGCCCTCTTCCACGGCGGTGCGCAGGCGGGCTGCGATGGCCTGGGCCTCGATCCGGGGGGATGGTGCCTCGACCAGCGTGAGGTTTCCGGTTGGCGCAAGGAGATCCCCCAGCGCCGGACCCTCGCTCAGCCAGGCATGGGTTACCGGGGCAGGGCGCAGGGACAGCGAAACAAGCGCATTTCGCGGGTTGCCCGCTGCGGATGTGCCGCACCAGTTGTTAATCTCGCTGTTGGGCAAGTCCAGAGCCCGCATCAGTGCGCGGAAGCGGTATTGCGGGTGGTCTTCGGCAATGACCTCCTGATCGAGATCCTGCCAGACCGCCGTCGGCATTTCAAAATCGAACCCCGGCAGGACAACGGCGCCCAGCGGCAATTGTGCGACAGCCTGCATCAGCAGCGATGTGGTGCCCCGCGACCCGGTTGAACCGGCAAGGATCACTGGATGCTGCGGCGGTGCATCCTGCCAGTTTTTGACAAGAGCGGTGACAACCATGCGTTGCCTTGCTTCGGCATCGGGGGTGCTGTCGGTCTGGTCAAGGTAGCCCTGCGCGAGGGTGAAAAACTGCTGCGCCCGTGCCCAGTGACCGGATTGGTCGCTGACGTCGAGTTCGGCGATGCTGGAGGCTGAAACGCCTTCGCCCTGCATCTCATCCATCAGGCTCGCGAGGCTGTCAGCCAAATCGTAAAGGGCGCTGCGCGGTGCCAGTTCGGGATCGGATTCGAGCAATTTCGACACCAGCCTGGTCAGTTCCAGCCGCTTGCGTAGCGGAGAAATTGCCTGGGCAACCGTCTGGTTCTGCAACAGGTGATCCAGATTGGTCACCAGGGACACCCGTGGCATGAACCCCGGCGGACCGGCGTCAAACAACTGCCGCAGACGGTGGCGCATGCGCTGGCTGTTGACGATCAGCTCGACCCTCGCGATGGACTCGGGTGGCTGTCCTTTCAGTCTTTCCCGGATGCCCTGGATCAAACCGGCCGGGAAATCGACGCCGGGTGCCAGCCCGAAGACCCGCGGTTTATCTGTCGGCTCAAACATTGGAGCCGGCCAGCATCTCTTCGGCCTGTGCGATGCCAGCGGGGTGGCCCACGTCGCACCAGAACCCTGGATAAGACAGGCCGAACAACCGCTTGCTGTCCAACATCATGTTCCACAAGAGGTTGAGGGAAAACACATTTTCCGGAATGTCGTGCAGCAGCTCGGTCTTGATGATCTGAACGCCACCGTAAAGCACGCCCGGCCCCCGGATCAGCCTGCCGTCTGGCCCAAGCGTGAAATCCCCGGTGCCGTTATAGCCCGTGGCGCGGGCCAGCTGGATGCAGATCAGCAAGGCATCCATCCTGTCCGGCTCCCATGCCCTTTGCAGCAGGTCGATGGGATTGGGCCCCGACCAGATCGCATCGGTGTTCATCGTCACCACGGTATCACCGCCCAAAACACCCAGCGCATTGCGCAAGCCGCCCCCGGTATCCAGGATATCGGGCCGCTCGACCAAAGTGACCACGCCGGTGCCTGCAAGGTGATGTTCAAGCTGCTCTGCCCTGTAATGCAGGTTCGCCACGATGGGAGTGCAATCCGCCTCCTGCGCAAGGTCCAGGGCGTGATCCACCAGCGGCTTTCCCGCGACTTCGATCAATGGCTTTGGCCGGTCATCGGTCAGCGGCTTCATCCGGGTGCCGAACCCGGCGGCAAACAACATCAGGGGCAGGGGGCTCATGTGGTTTTCAACTGCTCCAGGAAGGCTGGCGTCGGTTCCGGAATTGCGTCAAGCGCACGGGCCAAAGGCACAAGGTCAGGATGGGCGAGGTTGCGTTTCACATAGTTCCAGACCCGTGGAACAAGATCAACATAAGATGGTTTGCCGTCCCGCTTCGCGAGGCGGGCAAAGATGCCCAGAATGCGCAGATTGCGCTGCACGCCCAGCACGGCGTAGCTCCTCCTGAAATCAATCGGGTCGACGGGGGATTTCGACAGGTAATACTCCTGCATCTCCGCCTCGATCTCGGCCGTCACATCGCGGCGGGCGTCCTGCAGGATGGAAACCAGATCATAGGCCCGGTGTCCGGCAAGGGCATCCTGAAAGTCGAGGATACCAACCCGCGCCACATCTGCCCTGCCAGGCAGCCAAAGCAGGTTCTGCGCGTGATAGTCGCGCAGGATCGTGACCCTGGGCGCGGCTGCGATCTGATCTGCAAAGGGATGGAATGCGGTTAGGAATGCCGTCCGGATCTCTGCCCCGGCCTCCGGCAGGTACCAGTCGAACAGCGGCGCCGTCATTTCGGTCAGCCAGGCGGCATCGCAATCCGGCAGCGGCAGCGGATCGGCCCGGTGCAGGGCAACCAGCACGTCCACGGAAGCCTTGTAGAGCGGCTGTTGGAGCGACGGATCATCCTGCATCAGCGTTGCAAAAAGCGCGTCACCCAGGTCTTCCAGCAGCAGAAAGCCTGCTGTTTCATCAGCAGCCATGACCGCAGGCGCGCTCAGCCCGCATTGGCGCAGATAGGCGGCGAGGCGGATGAAAGGGCGGACGTCTTCCCCGGTGTCGGGCGGGGCATCCATCAGGATCGCCGTGGTCCCGTCGGGCCGTGTCAGGCGGTCGTATGCGCGGTTGGAAGCGTCCCCGGCGATGCGGATGCGGCGCGCCGGGTTCCAGCCGTTTTCCGACAGGAAACGCGCGGCCTTGTCCCTGCGCGTTACCATGCTGTCACGGTTTCGGTCCAGCGGGGATCCTGCCAGGTGGCGAGCACCAACCGCGCATCTGGTGATTGTCCCGGTTTGAAGCCAAGTGACAGCGCCGATGGGGGCGTCAGCGCGCCCAGCCGGTCGGGCCATTCGACCAGGCAGATTGCCGTTGCAAAGGCGTCGATCAGGCCCAGTTCCTCGACCTCCTGTACAGAGGTCAGCCGATACAAATCCGCGTGCCAGATCTCGGTCTCCGCCGTTTCATAGGTCTGGACCAGGGTGAAGGTTGGTGACGGAATATCTTCGGGCTCAGCCAGAAGCGATTGAATAAGCGACCTTGCAAAGTGAGTCTTGCCCGCCCCCACGTCGCCGGACAGCAGGATCACGTCACCAGACCCCAGATGCCGGGCAAGCCGCGCGGCATAGATGCCTGTCTGTTCTGCATCTGAAAAACAAAGGCTACGGGTCAGCTTGGTCATGGCCCATGCATACCCGTGGCACAGAAGGCTGCAAGGCAAAATACACCATCAATGGGCGGCGGCGGTGACCTCCTCAAGGGTCTTGAAGCAGATCAGGGTGGCGCCCGATGCGATGGTCTCGGCAACGCAGGTCATCCGCTGCCCGTTGTTCAGGGTAATCCTTGTCGTCAGCGACTGCCGGTTGGTGTAGCCGCAGGAAATTTTCATGAAATCCTGCCACGGCACCTCGGCCTTTGCCTTGCTGCGCCAGATATCGAGACAATCAGATACCGTGATGTCGGCAAATGCAGCGTCAGGATCTTGTTGCCACAGTTCCCTGTAGGCCGAATTGCAGAATGTCAGCACGCCGGACGGTGAAAATACGACGAGACAGTCCTCGACCTTGTCCAGCAGGTATTGGCTCAGCTCAAGCTCGGCGCGAAAGTTGCGGGTCAGGCTGACTTCCGCGCTGATGTCCTCGAACAGGAAAACAGTTGCACCTTCGGGGTGCGGGCGGCCCTGGACGGAATAGGTGCGGCCATCTTCCAGCGACCATGTCTCCCGGTAGCGTCCGTCTGCTGCGGCGCTGGTCAGGCTGGCTATCTGCTGACGCCAGCTTCCGTAATTCTTCGGCTCCGGCATGCGCCTGTTCTCGCGAAGCTGGTCGAAGAAGGACAGCATGTTGGGCTTCCCACTCAGAAACTCGGCCGGAACCCCCGAGAGTTCCAGCAAGGCCGGGTTGAAAAGGACAAGCTGGTCATCGCGGTTGAAGACCGCCAGCCCGATCCGCAGATGCGCAAATGTCTTGGTAAGGGTCTGGACGAATGTGCGCAGGGATTCTTCTGCTTTTACCAGCCCGCTGATGCAGGTTGCGTGATGGATCGTCACCCCGTCCACCTCGCGGCGGGTGATTTCGAACCACTCGGAATCGCCGCCGCTTCTGGATGTCAGCAAGGTCCTTCCGTTCAGGGAGGTTGTTGCCTTTTCAAACAGGCATTCATCGGGTTGCGGCCGGCGTCCGTGGATTTGTTCGAACAGGATCAGGTATCGGTTGTTGCACCAGATGACCGCGCCGTCGCGGTCGGTTTGCCAGATGGGGTGTGGTGAGGCGTCACAGGCGCGTTGGGTTGCGCCGACGCTGCCGCGACGCTGGTGATTCAGGCATGTTACCCAGCAAAGCGATCCCCACCAGGAAATCTCGATCTTTTGCGGGTCATTGGCGGTTCTGGCCTGAAGTGTGAGCGAGCCGTGTTCACCGGGGCCGGGGAAGGTCGGAAAATCGGGAAAACTGTCTTTCAACTCTTCCCTGAGATCATCCCACAAATGCGCACCGGGCAAGAGCGAGAACCGCCGCATTGCGGGTGTCGTGGCATGATGCAGGACACCATCGTCGAAAAGCAGCGCCAGAGGTTCGGCATCTGTTGTTTCGCCCTGAACCGAGGGTTCCGGCCGCCGCAACAGATATGTCACAGCAGACGATGCGGCAGCGATGGCGATAAGCAGCACAAGAAGGATTTCAGCTGGGGTCAACAACGCGGGATCCTGGCGGTTCAAAGATACGAAAAACGACCCTTGACCGAAATGTTTAACACCGCGTTAATAACTGCCATTTCCCTTCATCTGAGGGGCAAACTGTGCGTTCTACGCAGTAATGCGTTGATTTGCGCCAAGCGGGCCGGTTGAGGCCTTTGTCTGCGGCTCCAGCATTTCGCGCGGCCAGATGACTTCCACGACGGCACCGCTTTGCGGATGTTCCGATCCATTTGCAAAACGCAGATGCGCGCCTGACCTTTCCAGCAGCGTCTTTGCGATGAAAAGCCCAAGCCCCATGCCTTCGTATTCGGGTCTGGCGCCCATGATCTGACTGACTTTGCGCTGCCGGACAAAGGGGTCGCCGATCCGACCGATCACGTCAGCCGGAAATCCCGGCCCGTCGTCGATGATCCGGACCGAGATGGTCTGATCGCTCCAATCCGTTTCAATCCAGACCGTGTTGCGGGCAAAATCCACCCCGTTCTGGATCAGGTTGCGCAGGCCGTGAATGATCTCGGGTTTGCGCAGGATCGCGGGCTGGTCCTTTGCCCCTGAATGACGGGGTGCGTGTTGGCGTTCGACGCTGATGCCCCTGCCAATATGCGGCTCTGCGGCTTCGGCCACGACAGCCTCGAAGGGGGCCTGTCGCAGATGCAGATCGTCCTTTCCGGCGCGTCCCATGTCGCGCAGGATGTCCCGACAGCGATCCGCCTGATCACGGATCAGCGCCGCATCTTCTGCAAGTTCCGGCTGATCCCTCAGGTCGTTCAGCAATTCCGCACTGGCCAGCTTTATCGTCGCCAGCGGTGTCCCCAGCTCATGCGCCGCAGCAGCGACCACGCCGCCAAGGTCGGTCAGTTTCTGTTCGCGGGCCAGCGCCATCTGGGTGGCGGCCAGCGCATCGCCCATCGAATGCACCTCTGTCGTGACGCGGCGCGAATAGGCGCTGGTGAATATGATCGCGATGACCAGCGCGGTCCATTGGCCAAAGTTGAACAAGGCAGGGATCCGCAGGATTTCACCCTCACTGTTCACAAGCGGCACATGGCTGAGCGCAAGGACAGAGACAAGGACGATGGCCGTGGTACAGAGCAAAACGGTGGAGCGCAGGCTGAGCGTGGTGGCAGAGATGGTCACAGGGCCCAGCAGCAGCAGCGCAAACGGGTTGTTCAGCCCGCCCGTCAGGTACAGCAGGAAGGCGATCTGCAGCAGATCGAACATGATCATGCCCAGGTTTTCCCGTTCGCTGAGGCGCTTGTTCTCGGGAAATATGAAGGTCGCGATCAGGTTGCCGATGATTGATACGCCAACCGCGAAATAGCACAGGCTCAGCGCCAGTTGCAGGCCGAACATGGCCTGCGCCACCGTGATCGCCACCAGCTGGCCGATAATGGCGACCCACCGCAGGAGGATCATGGTGCGCAGACGTATCCAGTTTGCACGCGTGCGCCCGGACAATGGGAGGATGTTGGCCTGCGTCATCAGCGCACCTTTTGTTCATTCGGTGTTGCATGTCAGAAGCTGTAGCGTAGGTCTGCACCCGATACTGATCAAGGTGCCCAATTGGCGCAGGAGAACAAGATGAACCGGATAATCGCCCTTTCCGCATTGGCCGTTGCAGCGGTGTTTCTTGGCGCGACGCTATGGGTCGCGACGCGGGTGTCCGATGACGATCAGTTCTCCCAATGCCGCTCAGGAACCGTCGCGGGTGATCTGGGCGGACCGTTTGAACTGGTCAATGCACAGGGTGAAACGGTGACCGACGCGGATGTGATAACGCAGCCCACGCTGATCTATTTCGGCTATACCTTCTGCCCGGACGTCTGCCCGCTGGATGTCGACAGGAATGCCCGGGCGGTGGAAATTCTGGAAGAACGCGGCAAGATGGTGACGCCGGTGTTCATCACGATCGACCCGGCACGCGACACGCCGGACGTCGTGGGTGAATTCGCGGAAGCGATGCATCCCCGGATGATCGGCCTGACCGGGTCGGATGCGCAGGTCAAGCAGGCAAGCCAGGCCTATCGCACCTATTACAAGGCGCATCCCCCCGAAGATGGCGAATACCTGGTGGATCATTCGACCTTCAGCTATTTTGTCATGCCCGGGATCGGTTTTGTCGATTACTTCCGCCGAGAATTGACCCCTGACGAACTGGCTGACAAGATGCAGTGTTTTATGGACAATAGCTGAGAGTTTGACCCGGTTCGTACTTGGGTCATATTGAGCGGCATGGCAGAGGCAGGGCGGACTTCATGACTGAACCCCAACACGATATCGGCCCGGACAAGACATTGCTTCTTGTGGACGACGATGAACCGTTTCTGCGGCGGCTGGCCAAGGCGATGGAAAAACGCGGGTTCGAGGTTGAGACCGCGGACAGCGTGGCTGGCGGCTGTGCAATTGCCACGGCCAGACCGCCAGCCTATGCGGTGATCGACCTGCGGCTGGAGGACGGCAACGGGCTGGACGTGGTCGAAGTACTGCGCGAGCGACGCCAGGATGCGCGGGTTGTGGTGCTGACCGGATATGGCGCGATTGCCACAGCTGTCGCAGCGGTCAAGATCGGCGCGACCGACTATCTGTCAAAGCCGGCTGACGCCAATGACATCACCAACGCCTTGCTGGCCACGGGGGACGACATGCCCCCGCCGCCGGAAAATCCGATGAGCGCGGATCGCGTGCGCTGGGAACATATCCAGAGGGTCTATGAGCTTTGCGATCGCAATGTCTCCGAGACGGCGCGGCGGCTGAACATGCACCGCCGGACATTGCAGAGAATCCTGGCCAAGCGGTCACCGCGCTGAATAGCGGGCTGTGATACGGCACTGCCAACTTATCTGAACGCGGTTGATTTCGCGCCTTAGGGCGCTGTTCGCGTCCTTGTGCGCCGGATGATCAGTCAGGGTAGGATGATCGTTGGGCCCGGTGTCGCGGCGCAGTGTTCCGGCGGCGATGACCCGTGGAACGCCGCACCAAAAGATCAGCCTCAGCGAAACCGTTTCACCCCCTTCGCCAGCGGCCTGGGGCATACAATTTGGTAATGCCTCCTGTCCTGCCGCTATGAAAAGTTAGTCCAGCCATAACTTAAGAGTCCTGTCAGCTCCGCAATGTTACATATATGTATGTACCCAAAGTGCATACAATATTACTGAATGTTTTGCGGCTGAATGCGGAAGCGGGCGTATTGAGGGGGATATGCCGCAGGCTGCGCGCAGTTGGAGACTTGGGCCTTCGCGGGGAAGCGCTTTGACCAATCAAAAAGCGCCGACAATCCGTGATCGCGTGACGTCTGCCGGGAGGTCAGGTTTTGCGCCGCGCGGTCCGGGCGCCGAGCCGGCGAAATACACTGAGAGCGGGAGGAGCTGTCCATGAAATCTGCATTGTTGATCCTCGACATGCAAAATGAACTCATCGACCCGAAAGGAAAGGTGGGGAAGAACGGGTTTGCCAAGATGGTGGCGGACCTCAAACTGGTGGAAAAAACCGCGGCGGTTGAGGATGCATTCCGTGCGCGGAACCTGCCGGTTGTGTTTGTGAACGTGGGCTTCGAAAAAGGCTACCTCGACTCGATCAGCAAGCAATCAAGACTGGCCCATCTGAAAGACATGGGCGCCATGATCATTGGTGAGTTCGGCACCGGTTTTCCCGATGCGCTTGCTCCGAATGAGGGCGATCTGGTGGTGACCAAAAGGGCCGTGAACCCGTTTCACAACACCAATCTGCTCAACTGGCTGCAGGCCAACAAGGTGGAACGGATCGTTCTTGCCGGTGTCTACACGCATATGGTTGTCGACAGCACCGCGCGGCATGGCGACGATTCAGGATTGTTCGTCACGGTTCTGGAAGATTGTTGTGCGTCGCCCGACATGGATCTGCATCGTATCGAATGCGAGAAAATTCTGCCGCTGTTCAGCACAGTGAGCCGGTCTGAAGAGTTCCTGAAGCTTTTATAGCGGGCTGCCGGGAAGCGTAAAAAATCAAAAATATCATCACTAATGGGAGGAGAAACCATGACCACCAAGATATTTGCTGGTGCTGCAGCCTTTGCCGCGCTGAGCCTTGCCGCGACCCTGAGCCAGGCGGCCGAATACAACATCCGTGTCGGCAACTGGAACCCCAATTCAAACCATGCTGTTGTGAATGCTCTCAATGCCTGGGCGGAAAAGATCGAGACAGAGTCCGACGGCCGCATCGAAGTGTCCGTCGACAAGGCCATCATCGGCAAGCCCGCAGGCCAGTACGACCTGATCCGTCAGGGCGTGGTGCAGGCCGGCTGGGGTGCGCTGGCATGGACACCGGGACGTTTCGACCTGAGCCAGGTGATCGAATTGCCGTTCCTGTCAGCCAGTGGTGAGGAAGGCAGCCGCAAGATCACCGAAATCTGGCAGGAGAATTTCGCCGACAAGGAATTCACAGATACCAAGCTGCTTGCCCTGCATGTGCATGCGCCCGGTGCACTGCACACCAAGGTCAAGGTGGCGTCGCTGGACGATCTGAAAGGCCAGAAGATCCGCACGCTGGGTTCTGGCGTCGAATGGGCCGAAGCGCTGGGGGCCACGGCTGTTGTGATGCCCGCAAGCAAGGCGCATGAGGCACTGGCGCGCGGCGTAGCCGACGGCATCCTGTTTCCGTTCGATGCCATTCAGTCCTACCGGCTTGAGGAAATCCTTCCCTATCATCTGGAAGTGCCAAACGGGTTGTACACGATCACCTTCTTCTTTGCGCTGAACAAAGAGTTCTACAATTCCCTGCCCGACGATCTCAAGGCAGTCATTGATGCCAATTCGGGCCCTGACCTGGCTGCGGAAATCGGACGCCACTGGGATCAGGCGGCAGAGGTGACCTATACCGCGCTGTCCGAAGATCCGGGTCACGAGGTGTCACTTGCCAGCCCCGAGATGATGGCGGAACTGGAATCGCGGGCCTCCACGGTGTTCGATGCCTGGAAGGAGATTGCCACGGAAAAAGGCGTTGATGCCGATGGCATCCTTGCCAAACTTGCCGCGACAGGATCCGGTCAATGACCATCCTGAACGAGCTGGGCAACTGGGCCCGTCGGATCACCGTTGCATTTGCGGCGGTGGTTCTGGCGGGGCTGGCGGTGCTGATCTTTCTTGATGTGGTGGGCAGATATGTCTTTTCCGCACCTCTGCCCGGAACAGTGGAACTGATCGAGGGTTTCATGGCCGTCGTCATGTTTGGTGCACTTGCCCAGGCGACGCATTCCCGGGACCATATCCGGCTGGATTTCCTTTTGAACAAGTCGCGCGGACATCTGCGCTGGGCCGTGGCAAAGGCAGGCGACCTGGCTGTTCTTCTGGTTGTCCTGGGCGCGACCTGGGGCATGTACGAGCGGATGCTGTCCCTGCATGAGACGGGTGACCTGACCCCGATCCTTGATCTGCCCCTGTACATTCTGGCGGGCATCGCGTTGGGCACTGTTCTGGTTGCCTGCATCGTTGCGGTGCAAGTGCTGACAAGGGCCGTCCAGACCGACGCCAGCTGGGAGATGTCGCATTATGACTGAGATCGAGGCAACCGTCCTGGTCGTCACCCTGCTGTTGGCCATGATGGCGCTGAGCGTGCCCATCGGGGCGGCGATGGCTCTGTCTGCCTTTACGGGCATCGCGATGTTGTACGGCACCGGCACTGCCTTCTTCATGGTTGGCGAGGTGTCGATGGAAGTGGGGTTCAACTATGAACTTTGCATCATTCCCTTGTTCATCCTGATGGGGAACCTGGCCACAAAGGCGGGCATGTCGGCTGACCTCTATCAGGGATGCGCCCGGCTGTTTGGCGGCCTGAAAGGGGCGTTGGCGATGGCCACCATCCTGGCATGTGGCTGCTTTGCAGCCGTGTCCGGATCGTCACTGGCGACAGCCACTGCGCTGGGGCAGGTGTCGCTGCCAGAAATGAAAAAGCACAACTACAGCGACTCCCTTGCAACCGGCTGTGTTGCTGCGGGCGGCACCATCGGTGTTCTGATCCCGCCGTCGATCATTCTGGTGATTTATGGCGTCCTGACCGAAACCTCGATTACAGATCTGTTTGTTGCCGCGGTCATTCCGGGTTTCATGCAAATCGTCATCTATGCTTTGACGATTGCAATCATCGTACGGGTCTGGCCGAAATCTGCCGGCGTGGGCACGCCCACAAGTTTTCGCGAAAAACTGGCCGCCTTGCCGCAGATTTCCAGCATGTTCGTTCTGTTCGCGCTGATTATCGGAGGGCTTTACCTTGGTATTTTCACCCCGACAGAAGCGGCAGGTTTCGGCGTGATCTTTGCGCTATGCATCGGCGTGCTGCGCCGTTCGCTCAGCCTGCGGCAGGTTGTTGACGCTCTGTATTCGTCGATCAAGACCACGGGAATGATCGCATTGATCATTTTCGGCGCCTTCCTGTTGATCAACTTCTTCGTGTTGACGCGGGCCAATATCACGATTGCCGACTACATTCTGTCGTTCAACGCATCCCCCTTCCTGATCCTGATGGTGATCTTGCTGATCTATCTGATCCTTGGTTGCTTTCTGGACAGTATCGGGATGGTGCTTTTGACCGTTCCGGTCATCTTCCCGATCATCGTCGGGCTGGGCTATGATCCGATCTGGTTCGGAGTCATCCTGGTGATTGTGGTTGAGACAGGCATGATCACGCCCCCGCTGGGGATCAATGTCTTCGCCATCAAATCAATCGCACCGGATATCCCGTTGTCCACGATCTTCAAGGGGGTTGTCCCGTTCTGGGGCGCCGACCTCGTGCGGTTGGCCCTGCTCGTGCTCTTCCCGGCACTGACATTGTATTTTGTCTAGGGCTGGAGGGCATTGCGCCGTCCCCGGCTGAAAATGCCGACCTTGGGGGCCGCCGGACAGGCGGCCCTTTCCTTTTGCTGCGTATCCGGTCTCATCGCGCCGATCAGACAGCGTGTCATTGCGCGCCCAGGACGCACGCCTGACCGCCGGACGTGACGGGAATGCTTCACGGTGAGCCATTTCGCTCGCTTGTAAATATCACTTATATAACAGTGACTTGATTGCGCGTAGCATAGAGGCGTAATGCAATTTCGTCATCATTGGTGAGTTTTTTATTGCATTATGAGCGTTTGAAGTCGTAACAAACCCAGGGGAGGCCGATGCATGAGCGAATCTCAGCGTCACGAAACGATTACACAACTTTTGACCGAACGCGCCTTTGCCTCGGCCAAGGAATTGCAGCTGATGTTCAATGTCTCGGCCGCCACCATCCGGCGTGACATCGACAAGCTGCATGAGGCCGGCGTGGCGCAAAAGGTGCATGGCGGTATCGCCGCACTGGACGGGACGCCGCGCCCCCGCGCGGTGTCTTTGCCCTTTATCGAGAACCGCGACATCGCCGTCGAAGCCAAGACCGCCATCGCCCATGAGGCCGGCAAGCTGGTGCGCGACGGCAGCCTGATCATCGTGCATGGCGGGTCGACCTGCTTTCGCTTTGGCCAGCATATCGCCAACCGGAATGTGCGCGTCTTTACCAATTCCATGCCGCTGGCGGGCTATCTCTCTGAACACGGCACCTGCCAGCTGACGGTGGGCGGCGGCGATCTGCACCGCGAACCGGGCATCCTTTATGATCCCGCGCGCGGCAGCTACGAATTCTACGCCTCGCAGTTCTTTGTCGGCAGCCTGGGTGTCAGCCCGGACGGGTTGCTGGAAAGCCACCCGCTGCTGGTGCGCTTCATCAACGACATGTGCGACCTGTCGAACGAGATCGTGGTGCTGGTCGACAGCCGCAAGTTTCGCGAACGCCCTCCCAAGCTGGCGCTGCCCTTCGCCCGCGTCACCCGGCTGATCACCGACGACGGGCTCAGCGACCGGGACGCGGCGATGCTGGAGGACCAGGGCGTGACCTTTACCGTGGCCGAAACCCGCACGGGGGCCGCATGACACCGCTTCTGGAAATGCGCGACATCTCCAAGACCTTCGGGCCGGTCAAGGCGCTGTCCGGCGTGTCGCTGACCGCCTATCCGGGCGAGGTTCACGCCCTGATGGGCGAGAACGGTGCCGGCAAATCCACGCTGATGAAGGTGTTGTCGGGCGCCTATGTCGCCGATCCGGGCGGCGAGATCCTGGTCGATGGCCAGCCGATCCCCACCGGCGATCCGAAACTGGCCCGCGCCCTGGGCATCGCGGTGATCTACCAGGAACTGGCGCTGTCGCCCAACCTCAGCGTGGCCGAAAACGTCTTTCTGGGGCGCGAGCCGTCCCGGGCAGGCTTTGTCAGCCGGTCCAGCATGGCCGCCCGCACCCAGCCGGTGCTGGACCGGCTGGGGATCGACTTTACCCCCGCCACCCGGGTCGGCAGCCTGTCTCTGGGCGAAAGACAACTGGTCGAGATCGCCCGCGCCGTCGCTTCGGATGCGCGCATCATCGTGATGGATGAACCCACCACCTCGCTGTCCAGCCGCGAGACGGATCGGCTGTTTTCTGTCATCGAGGGGCTGACGGCACAGGGCATTGCGATCATCTATATCAGCCACCGCATGGATGAGATCTATCGCCTGGCCGACCGCTGTTCGGTGCTGCGCGACGGCGCCTATGTCGGCACGCTCGACAAGGCAGAGCTGAGCGCGCAAAAGCTGGTGTCGATGATGGTCGGGCGCGACCTGTCGACCTTTTACACCAAGGATCACGTCGCCCATGACGACGCGCGTCACGTTGTACTGCGGGTCGAGGGCATGTCGGATGGCCGACTGGTCAGGGATTGTTCGTTCGACGTGCACGAGGGCGAGGTACTGGGCCTTTCCGGTCTCGTCGGGTCAGGCCGGACCGAACTGGCGCGGCTGATCTATGGCGCCGATCCGGCGACCGCCGGCACCGTCACGCTGAACGGGCGCGAGGTCACGCCGCGCAGCCCGCGCGAGGCTTTGCGCCACGGCATCGTCTACCTGACCGAGGACCGCAAGGCGCTGGGTCTGTTCCTGGATATGACCATCGCGCAGAACATCTCGACCTGCGTGCATGAGCGCGACGCCCATCGCGGCGGTTTCCTGAATTTCCGCGCCCAGGCCGAGCGGGCCGCCAGGGCAATCCGCGAGCTGGGGATCAAGACACCATCGGCCCGGTTGAACACCGGCGCGCTGTCGGGGGGCAACCAGCAAAAGGTGCTGCTGGCCCGTCTGCTTGAGGCGCAGCCAGCCGTGGTCATTCTGGATGAGCCGACACGCGGCGTGGACGTGGGCGCGAAATCCGAAATCTACCGCCTGATCGACCGCCTCGCGCGGGAGGGCATGGCGGTGGTGATGATCTCGTCCGAACTGCCCGAAATCATCGGGGTCGCCGACCGGGTGCTGGTCATGCGCGACGGCGAAATCGCCGGAGAGGTGCGCGCCGCGCCCGGAAAACCGGTGAAACAGGAAGAAATCATGACCCTGTCGACAGGGGCCGCGGCCTGATGGCCCGCGTTGGAGGACAACAGATGAGCGATACGGCACAGACAGGCAGCGCCGCTGCCAATGCAGAACGGCTGAAAACCACGATCCGGGCGCTGGGCATGCTGCCGGTGCTGATCCTGCTGGCGATCGGCTTCGAGCTGATGACCGGCAAGTTCCTGTCGGTGAACAACATTTCCATCGTCACCCAGCAGGCGTCGATCAACATCGTGCTGGCGGCGGGCATGACCTTTGTCATCCTGACCGGCGGGATCGACCTGTCGGTGGGCTCGATCCTGGCGGCCTCGGCGATGGCGGCGGTGTCGCTGTCGTTGGTGCCGGGATGGGGCATGATCGGCATTCCCGCAGGGCTGGCGGTTGGGCTGGCCTTCGGCCTTGCCAATGGCGCATTGATCGCATTCCTCGGCCTGCCGCCCTTTATCGTCACGCTTGGGGCGTTGACGGCGGTGCGCGGCGTGGCCCGGCTGATGGGCGACGACACCACCGTGTTCAACGCCGATCTGCCCTTCGATTTCATCGGCAATGGCACGCTGCTGGGCGTGCCCTGGCTGGCCATCGTGGCGCTGCTGACGGTGTTCATCTCCTGGTTGATCCTGCGCCGCACGGTGCTGGGCACCTGGATCTACGCCACCGGCGGCAACCACGAGGCGGCGCGGCTGGCAGGCATCAAGGTCGGGCTGGTGCTGCTCTTTGCCTATGGCATGTCGGGCCTTCTGGCGGGGCTTGGCGGCGTGATGTCCGCCGCGCGGCTCTATGCGGCCAACGGGCTGCAACTGGGTCAGGCCTACGAGCTTGATGCCATCGCCGCGGTGATCCTCGGCGGAACCTCCTTTGTGGGCGGGGTCGGCAGCATCTGGGGCACGCTGATCGGCGCGCTGATCATTGCGGTGCTGTCCAACGGGCTGATCCTAACCGGGGTTTCAGACATCTGGCAGTTCATCATCAAGGGCCTGGTCATCATCGCCGCCGTGACGCTGGACCGCTACAGGCTCAAGGGCGGGGCGCGCACATGATCGCGAAAGGCCGGCCATTCATCACTACGGACCAAAGACCAACGACAACGCATAAAACCATGGGAGGATAACATGCGTATTCTGAAGACCTTCGTTACATCCGCTGCCGCAGCCGCGCTGCTGGCTACCGGGGCGGCGGCCCAGGACAAGAAACTGGAAAGCATCGGTATCTCGGTCGGCCTGCTGGGCAACCCGTTCTTTGTTGCCACCATCAAGGGGATCGAGGACCGCGCCAAGGAGATCAACCCCGATGTCGCCGTCACCTCGGTCTCGGCCGATTACGACCTGAACAAACAGGTCAGCCAGATCGACAACTTCATCGCTTCGGGCGTCGACATCATCATGCTGAACGCGGTGGATGCCGCCGCCATCGCTCCCGCCGTCAAGCGGGCGCAGAACGCAGGCATCGTGGTTGCCGCCTTTGACGTTTCGGCCCCCGGATCTGATGTGACGGTGATGACCGACAACGTGGATGCCGGGCGCAAGGCCTGCCAGTACATCGTTGATGCCCTCGGCGGCTCGGGTGACGTGATCATCATCAACGGCCCGCAAAGCTCTTCGATCATCGACCGGGTGGCGGGCTGCCAGGAGGTTTTCGAGGCCAATGAAGGCATCAACGTGCTGTCGGATGACCAGAACGGCCAGGCCTCGCGCGATGGCGGGCTGGACGTGATGCAGGGGCTGCTGACCCGCTTTGACAAGATCGACGGCGTCTTTGCCATCAACGACCCGACCGCCGTGGGCGCGGCACTTGCCGCCAAGCAGCTGGGCCGGTCCGAGTTCATCATCACCGGCGTCGACGGTGCCCCGGTGGTCGAGGACGAACTGGCCAAGGAGGGCTCGCTGATCAAGGCTTCGGCCTCGCAGGACCCCTATGTCATGGCCGGTCAGGCGCTGCAGATGGGCTATGACGTCTTCATGGGCAACACCCCCGACAAGGACACCGTCCTGCTTGAGCCACAGCTGATCACCGCCGACAACCTGGCCGATTACAAGGGCTGGACCGACCCGCGCTGATCCGTTTCCGGGCGCTCCGCTGCGGCGGGGCGCCCCCACCGAACTGACTGCCAAAGGACTGCTCATGCCGCTCGACACCCTCAAATCCGCTGTGCTGGAGGCCAACCTCGACACCGTCCGCCACGGGTTGGTCAAGGTGACCTTCGGCAATGCCAGTGGCATCGACCGCACGACCGGGCAGATTGTCATCAAGCCCTCGGGCGTGCCCTATACTGACATGACCGCCGATCACATGGTGCTGACTGACCTCGACGGTGCGCCGCTGGACAACCGGTTCCGGCCCTCGTCCGACCTTGACACCCATGTCGCGCTCTACCGCGCCTTTCCGCAGATCGGCGGCATCGTGCATACCCATTCGACCTTTGCCACCATCATGGCACAGGCCCGCCGCCCGATCCCGCCGCTGGGCACGACCCATGCGGATTACTTCCGTGGCACCATCCCGGTGACACGCGACCTGACCGCGGAAGAGATCAGAACCCGCTATGTCGCCGCCACCGGCGAGGTCATCGCCGAAACCGTGGGCGAGGGCGACCCGCTGGCGATTCCGGCGGCGCTGGTGGCCGGGCATGGCCCCTTTGTCTGGGGCCGCGACCCGGCCGAGGCGGTGCTGAACGCCATCATCCTGGAAGAGGTTGCCAAGATGGCCTGGCATGGCGCGGTGCTGAATGCCCGTCCGCCCGCCATCTCGGACGCCCTGCTTGACCGCCATTTCCTGCGCAAGCATGGTGCCAACGCCACCTACGGCCAGTGAGGACCGCATGAGCATCGTCGCCGGTGCCGATTTCGGCACGCTTTCCACCCGCGTCACCCTGATGGACACCGACAGCGGCGCCGTGCTCGGCTCGGCGGTGGCGCCTTATCCGCTGCACCGTTCGGAGGCGGACCCGCATGTGGCACGGCAAAGCCATGACGACCAGATGCAGGCGCTTTGCACCGCGATCCGCGACGCGGTGGCCGAGGCGGGGATAGACGGCCATGACATCGCCGCCTTTGCCGCCGATACCACCGGCTCCTCTGTCATTCCGCTGGATGACAGGCTGCAGCCGCTGGCCGACTATTACCTCTGGTGCGACCACACCGCCCATGGCGAGGCGGCCGAGATCACCCAGCGCGCCCGCGACGAGGGGATCGAGGCGCTGGAGTGGTGCGGCGGGGTCTATTCGACCGAATGGGGCTATGCCAAGCTGCTGCATTTCCTGCGCCACAACCCCGATGCGCCACTGGCGACGGTGGCCGAGAATTGCGACATGATCGCTGCCACCCTCTGCGGCATCACCGATCCGGCGGAGATGCCCCGTTCTGTCTGCGCCATGGGGCACAAGTGGATGTGGGGCGAGGCCTGGGGCGGCTTGCCGCCGCAGGATTTTCTGGCCCGCGTCGACCCGGTGCTGGCGGGGATCAACGACAAGATCACCGGGCGCTGGGGCCATTCGCTGCAACAGGCCGGGACGCTCGCGCCGGAATGGGCCGAACGCACCGGCATGCGGGCGGGCATTCCGCTGCCCTTCGGTGCCTTCGACGCCCATTGGGACGCCATCGGCACCCGCTGTGCGCCGGGCGATGTGGTCAATGTCGTGGGCACGTCGACCTGTATCATTGCAATTTCAGACGCCGATGCGCGCCCCGTGCCCGGTATCTGCGGCATGGTGCCGGGCAGCGTTGTGCCCGGCTTCATGGGGATCGAGGCGGGGCAATCCGCGACCGGTGACGTCTTTGACGCCATCGCCCGGCGCGCGGGCAGCGACGTGGCCACATTATGCGAAGGGCTGATGGGTTACGGGCCCTGCGCAACGGGCCTGCTGCGCGTGCCGTGGGACAATGGCGACCGCACCGTGCTGGTGCGGCCGGACCTTGGCGGCGTCACGCTGGGCTGGGACCTGCACCATAGGGCGGCGGATGAAATGCATGCCGCGATCGAAGGCATGGCGATGCATGTCGGCCTGATCATCGAGCGGATGCAGGCGGGCGGGGCACGCTTTGACCGGATCATCAACGCAGGCGGCATCCCGCAGAAGAACGACGTGCTGAACCAGGTCTATGCCGATGTGCTGGGCCGCCCGGTGCATGTGCCCGAACGCTCTCCGGTCGGGGTCGGTGCCTGCATCTTTGCCGCCATGATCGCGGGGGATTTCGAGACGATTGCCGAGGCGCAGGAGCGTATGGCCCCGCCGCTGCGCGTTTTCACCCCGCGCGCCAGCCATGTCGCGGCCTACGAGCGCCTGACGGCCCTGTTCCGCGATACATACTTTGCCTTCGGCGAAGGCCGATCCTGCGATATGGGAGCGATCCTGCCCGCCCTGCGCCGGTTCCGCATGGGTCGGGGCTGACGGCCTGGGCGGTTGCCGCGCTGAAAACCGGGCTGTGACATCCGTACACAACCTGTGCACAGCCCGTACACCGACGGGTGCAATTTCCCGGATCAGAGATCGTAGCGCTTGAGCCTTTTGTCGACGATCTGACCGTCCGCCATCCGGTAGCCTTCGATGACGCCGTAATCCTGAAATCCCCGGCTTTGATAGTAGATCAGCCCGCCTTCGTTGTCGGCGCGGATGTTCGCGTTGATCCAGAGGTAACCCATTGCCCTGGCTGCTGTCCGGGTCGCCTCGAACAGGGCCGAACCGATGCCCAGACCGGTCTGGCCGATCTGGACAAAGGTCGCGATATTGGCGGCTTCCGGTGGCAATGAGGCCTCGGGCTCGATCCATTGAAAGCCGACGATCCGCTCCTCCGCGTCGACAGCGACATGCCATGCGCTGCGCGGCGGGTCGAAGGCGATCCATTCCGCGATGTCCTGTGCCGTCACGGGCCGCGCAATTGCCGTGGTCCCGCCGGCGGCAATGATCTGGTTCAGCAGCCGCGCCATATCGGCGGTATCGAGTGTGAGCGGTGGTCTTACCCTGATCATGACATCTGTTCCAGCAATGCGGCATGGCGCGCCTTGAAGGCAAGCCGGGTTTCGACGGCGGTGCGCAGGACGATATCCAGCCCTTCGGTGACCGAAGGGTCGGGCTGTCCAAAGAACTTTTTCGCCTCGGTGGCCGAGAAACCGGCAATTTGCGTGGCTTCCATATAGGCGCTGATCTTGTCCGCTTTCTTGATCTGTTTCTTGACCGCAACCGGCAGGGTCGCGGGCAGCCCGAAACGAATGTGGATCGCGCCGGTCAGGCGGTCGTCCAGCGCGCCATAGCCGGGTCCGACAGCCGCCTTCACGGGGGAAATCATATCCCCGATCACATATTCCGGCGCATCATGCAGCAGCGCCGCCAGCCGCCATTTGGCGGGGGCCTTTGGGTTCAGCCTGCAAAAAAGGGTTTCCACCAGAAGCGAATGTTCGGCAACGGAATAGGCGTGATCACCCTGGGTCTGGCCGTTCCAGCGGGCCACGAATGCAAGCCCATGGGCGATGTCCTCGATCTCCACGTCCATCGGGGTCGGGTCCAGCAGATCAAGCCTGCGTCCGGAAAGCATCCGCTGCCATGCGCGGGGCTGTTGTGCCATCGGGTTGTCTCCATCCAATTGACCATGTTGGAACTTTCTGTCCGCCACGCCGTTCTAACCGCGAAGGAGACGATCATGAAACCCGTTATTTCGACACTTTCAATGGCTCTGGTTCTGGGGCTTTCGGTGACATCTGCCACTGCGCAGGAGGTCAGCGGGCAGGAGGTTTGCATGCCCGCCGATGAAATGAAAGCGTCGCTTGTGGACTGGTATGGCGAAACCCCTGTCGCAGAGCCCTCGCCGGAGGGTGAGCAGATGTGGGCATCGGATCGCTCCGGCACCTGGACCATGGTCAGGCTTCTGGCGGATGGAAACGCCTGTGTCCTCGCGCAGGGTGAAAACTGGATGGCCGGTGGCGATGCGCCAGAAAAACTGGCGCAGCTTGCCGACTGAGCCGCGGGATCGAAGCCTGTTGAGAACCGCATGAAATGATGCTACTCGCCCCTCTAAACAAGGTTTTAGAGGTGTTTCATGGCCAACGACTATATCGTTAAAGACATTAATCTTGCGGCCTACGGGCGCAAGGAATTGGATATCGCCGAGACAGAGATGCCCGGCCTGATGGCATCCCGCGAAGAGTTTGGCGAAAGCAAGCCGCTGAAGGGCGCGCGTATCGTCGGTTCGTTGCACATGACGATCCAGACCGCTGTTCTGATCGAAACGCTGGTTGCCCTTGGCGCCGATGTGCGCTGGGCATCGTGCAACATCTTCTCCACCCAGGATCACGCCGCTGCGGCCATCGCCGCAGGCGGCACGCCGGTCTTTGCGATCAAGGGGCAAAGCCTTGAGGAGCATTGGGATTACCTCGACAAATCCTTCCTGTTCGAAGACAGCCCGAACATGATCCTGGACGACGGTGGCGATGCGACGCTTTATGTTCTGCTGGGCGCGCGCGCCGAAGCGGGCGAAGAGATCATTCCGGTGCCGCAGTCCGAGGAAGAGGAAGTCATCAAGAAGCAGATCGCCAAGCGGATGAAGGAAAGCCCGGGCTGGTTCACCAAGGTGCGTGACCAGATCAAAGGTGTATCCGAGGAGACCACAACAGGTGTTCACCGCCTCTATGATCTGCACAAGAAAGGTCAGCTGCCGTTCCCCGCGATCAACGTGAACGACTCTGTGACCAAATCGAAGTTCGACAACAAATACGGCTGCAAGGAATCGCTGGTTGACGGCATCCGCCGCGCCACGGACACCATGATGGCGGGCAAGGTTGCCGTGGTCATGGGGTACGGCGATGTTGGCAAGGGTTCGGCGGCGTCGCTGGCAGGTGCCGGCGCAAGGGTGAAAGTGACCGAAGTCGATCCGATCTGCGCCCTTCAGGCGGCGATGGACGGTTTTGAGGTCACCACGCTGGAAGATGTCGTGGCCACGGCTGACATCTTTATCACCACTACCGGCAACAAGGACGTGATCCGCATCGAGCACATGCGCGAGATGAAGGACATGGCCATCGTCGGGAACATCGGCCACTTCGACAACGAGATCCAGGTCGCGGCCCTGAAAAACCACAAGTGGACCAACATCAAGGAACAGGTGGACATGATCGAGATGCCGAATGGCAATCGTCTGATCCTGCTGTCCGAGGGCCGTCTGCTGAACCTTGGCAACGCCACGGGTCACCCTTCGTTCGTGATGTCCGCTTCCTTTACCAACCAGGTTCTGGCGCAGATCGAGCTTTGGACAAAGGGCGACGAATACCAGCCCGGCGTCTACATCCTGCCCAAGCATCTGGACGAGAAAGTCGCGCGCCTGCATCTGGACCGGATCGGCGTCAAGCTGAGCAAGCTGAACCCGGAGCAGGCCGCCTATATCGGTGTCTCTCCCGATGGGCCGTTCAAGCCGGAACATTACCGCTACTGATCACCCGATCTGAGCGACAGATTTTTCAGCGCCGCCCCGCAGATTGCCGGGCGGCGTTTTCTTGCCGGTTTTCCTTCATTCAGGCGCGCTTCCGCCGTCGGGTTTTTCCGGCCGGAACCAAGCGGTCCGCGCAGCGGTTGGCTGATTGAACGTGTTCCAAACTGCAGGAGAACCTTATGAAACGCCTCACATTGAAATCCACCGTTGCCGCCATTGCGATCACCTCTGCCGCCGCTGCCTGGGCGCAGACCGATCTGAATGCCGATGCCCAGGCAAATGTAACTGCCGATACAGAAGCGACGAGCACGATCGACAAGGCGCTGGAAGGTACCGGTGACGCCTTGAAAAACACCGCAAACGAAGTCGGCAACGCGGTTGAAGACACCAGCGCGGCGGTGGCGGAAACGGCCGAGGAAACCTATGACGCCGCGACGGATACGGCGCAGTCCGCGGCAGAGCAGACCGAAGCCGAGGTCAATGCCGAAGCGACGGCAGAGACACAGACCGGCACTGCAAATGCCGATGCCGGAGCGACTGCCGAAACCGAAATGGTTGACGGTTTCTCTGGCATGACGGTCGCCGATGTTGTGGGCCAGCGCGTGATCGAAGCGAATGGCGAAGACGTCGGGACGGTCAACCATGTCATCGAAAACGGTGGCGAGACCGAAGTTGTGATCGGCATGGGCGGTTTTCTGGGCATTGGTCGCCATGACGTTGCCGTTCCCCTTGAGCAGCTGACGCAGGGTGCCGACGGTACATTGCAGCTGTCAGGCACCACGCAGGAGGAACTGAAGCTGATGCCGGAAGTGGATCTGAACGCGGTCACGACGCTTTCGGACGACCAGTCAATCTGAACGATCGCGGATGCGATTTACAGGGAAACGGGGGGCGCCGGCTGGTGCCCCCTTCTTGCATGCGGGGAATGAACCTGGAATTTTCCCTTTGTCGACTTTCAATATATGGGTAGGGTCCGACCCAAGGTCAGGAATGGCTGGATTACTGAAGTCCAAGGTGGGAGATATCAAATGGGCAAACGTGACGAGTGGATTGCGAAATACGCAGAAGATCTGAAGACCAAATGTGGCATGACGCCCGACATGGATTTGTTGACCAAGGTGACAATTGGTTGTGGCCCGGCCATTTACAACGCCGATGCCCAGACCGTCGCAGCCGGCCAGGAAAGCGAGCTGGAGCTGGTCAAGACAAACTTCCTGATGAAAAAGCTGGGCCTGCCGGATGGTCCGAACCTGATGGAAGCCATTCATTCCGTCATCGAGACCTATGGAAAATCGGAGCGGAACAAGTACCGTGCAGTGGTCTATTACATGCTGACCAAGCACTTTGGGAAAGAAGCTGTTTACGGATGATTTTTTAGTATTACCAATAGTTTGACGCCCGCTTGGTTAAGCGGGCGTTTCGTTTTTGGAGGTGATTGACGAGATCATTTCGTTGATCGGATCCACAACTTCGTGTAGTGTCAACTCATCGGCCAGGATGGCCAGAACAGATTTTTATACGTGTGCCGGGGTAAAGGGAGCGCACGGGGTGAAAAAGGGTTCTGGCATTGGTGTCGGAACCCTTTTTGTGTTTTGTCAGAACAGGGTCAGCACCAGACCGATAATCGCACAGCCAAAGGTCGCATAGCCGCTGTCGATCAGGGTCAGCCGGAAGGGGCGCCCGGGATATGCATTGTTGATCATAATCCAGGGGCTGATGAAGAACAGCCCGATGCCCAGACCGGAGACCAGACCTTCCATCGCTGTGTCGATACCGGAGAGCGCGAAGACATGGCGCATCATGCCCGCCACCAGCAACATCGCGACACCAGAGAGAATGAAGGGCAGGGAAGATCCGTCGCCTTCCGGTTTGCCATTTGGCCCGACCTTGATGCCCACGGCGGCCATCCAGGGTTTCGCCAGCAACATGTACCAGACCGCGCCAAAGCCGAAGCCAGCCGCAGCCGCGATAATCACAGCCAGATATCCCATAACGATCTCCTTCTCACCTTGCTGTTGTGTCAGCGTCTGCCGGGTTCAGGGTTGCGTCTGGCCAAGCGTGCAGATGATGTGCCACTGATCCTCTGTCACGGGCTGAACCGACAGGCGCGAATTCTTTACCAATACCATATCGGCCAGCCGTTCGTCCGCCTTGATCTGATCCAGCGAGACTTTTTGTTCAAACGGGCGGACCGCCTTGATATCCACGCATTCCCAGCGCGCATCGTCGGTGGTGCTGTCGGGGTGCGCCTGCCGGATCACCTCGACAATGCCCACCACCGATTTTTCCTTCATCGAATGATAGAAAAATCCGAGGTCACCAACCTTCATCTCGCGCATGAAATTGCGGGCCTGGTAGTTGCGCACGCCGTCCCATTCTTCGCCCGCTGCGCCCTTGGCCACCTGATCGTCCCAGCCCCAGGTGTTGGGTTCGGACTTGAAAAGCCAGTAGCCCATCAGCCGATGACCCGGTTCCAGTGGGTCAGCGTGACCTCTGCGAACAGCCCGGCCTTCGCATAGGGATCATTTGCGGCCCAGTCGCGGGCGGCGGCCATGTCCGGCACGTCCAGTACGATCAGTGATCCGATCATCCCGCCATCATCGTCAAGCAGGGGGCCTGCCTGGGCGACCAGGTCGGTGGATTTCAGATATTCCAGATGAGCGGGACGGTTTTCGGTGCGAATATTCAACGCGCCTGGCTTGTCCTTTGCCATGAGAACAACAAACATTCTATTCTTCCTTCAAGGGCCGCGCCAACAGGATTGCCATGGCGCTGGAGACATTTTGCCTGTTCTCGATCAGCGCCGCAACCACGGCTGTGATCGGCAGGTCCAGCCCGGAGTCCTGCGCAAGAGCGTGGACCGCGCGCGCGGTTGCCGCCCCTTCCACCGTGATGGTCTGGTCAAACGGACGCCCCTCGCCGATGGATTGTCCCAGCCGGTAATTGCGGGACTGGGCGGAGGTGCAGGTCAGGACCAGATCGCCAAAGCCGGAGAGGCCGGCAAGCGTATCGGGCTGCGCATCGAGGTGCCGCGCCAGACGCTTCATCTCGGCAAAGCCACGGGTCAGCAGCGCGGCGCGGGCGCTTTCGCCCAACCCAGCCCCCATGGCGGCACCACAGGCGATGGCGATCACATTCTTCAGCGCGCCGCCCAGTTCCGCACCGATGGTGTCGGTTGTACGGTAAAGCCGCAGATTATCGGTTGTCAGCGCCTTTTGCAGCGCCTTTGCCGTTGTGTCGTCGGCGCAGCCAAGGGTCAGCGCCGTTGGCAGGCCACGGGCAATGTCGCTGGCAAAGCTGGGCCCGGTCAGGATTGCCGCTGTCGCCTGGGGAACTTCCTGAGCGATGATGGAAACCGGGCCAAGGCCGGTGCCGATCTCCATCCCCTTGCAGCAGGCCACCAGTTGTTTGCCCGTCAAAAGTGCTGCATGTTCACGCAGCATGTCGCGCAGTTTCTGCATCGGCACGGCAATCAGCAGGATCGGGGCCTGCGCCGCCTCCAGCAGGTCGCCGGTGACCTTCAGGGACGGGGGAAAGCGGCAATCCGGCAGGCGGGCCGCATTCTGCCGGGATATCTGCATATCGCCCGCATCGCGCGCCCAGAGGGTCACGGGGCCCTTGTTGGCAAGTGAAATCGCCAGGGCGGTTCCAAATGCACCCGCGCCCAGAACCGAGATGCTCATGCCTTGGCTCCTTTTTTGCCGCTGCCCAACATGGGTGCCTGAACCCGGTCCAGTGGCCAGCGGGGCCGCGCGGACAGGGTCATGTCGTCGGGCGCGCGTGTCCCCGCCTGTTCCGCTGCCGCAAATGCGATCATCGCCGCGTTGTCGGTGCACAGCGCAAGCGGCGGTGCCACGAAAGTGGCGTTGAAGCGGCTCGAAACAGTCTCTAACGCGGCGCGTATTGCCTGATTTGCCGCCACGCCCCCGGCAACGCAAAAGCTGCGTTCGCCATCGGTGGTATAGGCTTCCAGCGCACGGCGGCTTTTTTCGGACAGGACATCAACCACGGCAGCCTGAAAGCCCGCCGCGAGATCGGCCTGATCCTGACGGGTCAGGCCGGACTGCTGTGCCAGCAGGCTGTCGCGCGTCCGAAGCACTGCCGTCTTGAGACCCGAAAAAGACATGTCGCACCCGGGCCGGTCCAGCAGCGGGCGGGGAAAGGCAAAGCGGTTCCTGTCACCTGAGCGCGCGGTTTCCTCTATCGCGGGGCCGCCGGGCTGCGGCAGGCCGATCAGGCGGGCGATCTTGTCAAATGCTTCGCCGGGCGCGTCGTCGATTGTTCCGCCAAGGCGGTTGAACCGATCCGGGCCGGAGACCAGCAGAAACTGGCAATGCCCGCCCGAGACCAGCAGCATGAGATAGGGATAGGCGACGCCATCAGTCAGCCGGGGGGTCAGCGCATGGCCCGCCAGATGGTTCACCCCGTAAAGCGGCTTGCCCGTCGCGGCGGCCAGCCCCTTTGCGCACATCACGCCGGAGACCACCCCCCCGATGAGCCCCGGACCGGCCGTGACGGCGATGCCGTCGATCTGCGAAAGCGTCATATTCGCCTGTATCAGAGCCTGTTCCACGCAGATATCCAGCTTTTCGGCATGGGCACGCGCCGCGATTTCCGGGACAACACCGCCATAGGCGGCATGAAGCTCTGCCTGGCCCAGAACGACGGAAGACAGGACCTGCGCCCCGTCCTCGCCAACCCGCACGATTGCGGCGGCGGTGTCGTCGCAACTGCTTTCCAGTCCGAGGATCGTCTGTGATTGCTGCATGGGCTTTCCGTTGCAGGGCTGTTTCAGGGCAGGTAACACTGGTTCATTCCTCAAACAATGGCCGGACAAGATCATGACCAAGCCGATCCTGTTGCTGACCCGACCAAAGGAAAGCTCTTTTTGTTTTTTTGACAGCCTGAGGCCGGAGTTTGCGGCAAAGGCGCGGCTGATCGTATCGCCCTTGCTAGAGATCCTGGGCACCGGGGTGCAGCCGGATCTGTCCGGGGTCCGGGGCGTGATTTTCACCTCTGCCAATGCTGTCGGATTTGCGCCTTTGGGGCAGGGCAGGGCGGCGTTCTGCGTTGGTGAGAGGACACAGGCCGCCGCAGAGAAGCGGGGTTGGAAAGTCAGACAGGTCAGCGCAACTGCCGGGGAACTGCTGGCTGACATGGATATGGTGCTGATCGAAGGGCCAGTGATGCATCTTGCCGGTCGGCATCTGCGGATGGATATCGTGTCGGCATTGCGCGGCCGTGGTGTCACGGCAACTTGCGCGACGGTCTATGATCAGAAGCTGCTGCCATTGAGCGATGAGGCGCAATCCGCGATGGCCGGAACCGCACCTGTGATCGCTCCCTTGTTTTCTCCGCGCAGCGCATCACATTTTGTCGAACAGGTCGGTGATCTGGCGCGGGTCCATGCGGTTGTGATCAGTCCGGCCGTAGCTGCGGTGTTGCCTGAGGGCGCTTGTGCTTCAATCCAGGTCGCGCGGCAGCCAACTGGCCTGGAAATGCGGCGTAGTGTGGAAAAGCTGTTGGCTGATTGCCGCTTGGCTTGAAGCTGGTCGCGGTTGCCGGATAAGGTTGGCAGGTCTAGCTGGTCGGTATGATCAGAATCGGAAAGGTGGGGCAGAGTGGCGAGCGGTAAAAAGACAGGCACAACAAAAGGTCCGGCGGCGGAAACCTCCAAAGATGAGGCTGCCAAGCCCTCCACAGCCAGAAAGACCGCGCCGAAGACTTCTGCAAATAAGCCCGTGATCGCCGAGACCGCTGGCACCACTGACAAGACAGCCGATACGCCGACATCCAGCGCCAGCGCGGCGGCAAAGAAGAGTGCCGCAGCGAAACCGGCCGCAAAGGACGAGACTCCGGTGGATAAGAGCGCGGTAAAGGCTGCGGAAAGCAGCCCTGCGGTGACGGCGCAAGATACCGCTGAGGACAAACCATCGGCACCGGGTAACGATTCAAAGACCTCTGAGACCGGCAAGGCCGCGGCGCCCAAGGACAACAGGTCGGCGTTCCAGCCGACCCGCGATGTGATTTCGACAACAACCGGTGCCGGATCGACACCACCGCCGCCGTCGCCTGTGACAGCGGAAAAGAAGTCCGGCAGCATTTTCCTGCCGCTTGTGCTGGGTGGTGTGGTTGCGGCGGCCCTGGGGTTTGCCGCGTCAGAGGCGAACCTTCTTGGATTGCGCAGCCAGGGTGGCGATCTGCGCAGCGCGCTTGAAAAGCAGTCAGCCGAGATTGCGGCCCTGAAAGATGCAGCGCCGCCCCAGGTGGACCTGAGCGGTCTGGAACAGGAAATCGCGGGATTGTCGGAAAATGTGCAATCCTTCGAGAGCCGGATTGCGGCGCTTGAGGCGCGCCCGGTTGCGTCATCCGGCGATGGCGGCGGTGGTGATACATCTGCCTATTCCGCCGATCTGGCGCAGATGCAGGCCGCCCTGGAAAAACAGCGATCCGAGATCGAGGGATTGCTCAAGAATGCGCAGAGCATCGAGGAGGCGACAGCCGCATCCGCGCGCGCCGCTGCTGTTCAGGCAGGTGTGAGCAAACTGACGGCTGCGATCAGCACGGGATCAGCCTATGACGGGGCTCTGGACGCGCTCAAGGAGGCGGGCGTGAATGACTTGCCGCAAGCGCTGGTCGATGGTGCGGCTGACGGGGTTGTTACGCTGAACAATCTGCAAAGCCGGTTCCCCGATGCGGCCCGCAGCGCATTGGCTGCAGCACGGGCAGGCGGGTTTGATGCCCAGGACACCGGCGGTGTGACCGGCTTCCTGCGGCGGCAGCTTGGCGCGCGGTCGGTTGAACCGCGTGAAGGGTCCGACCCTGATGCGGTGCTGTCCCGTGCAGAAGCTGCGGTGCGGGATGGCCGCCTGTCCGTCGCGCTGGAAGAAATTGGTGCCCTGCCCGAGGAGGCACAGTCTGCCATGTCTGACTGGATTTCCGACGCGCGCCGCCGCGCCGCAGTCGAGGCTGCGGTCAATGACCTGTCACAAAGCCTGACGGCAAACTGAGGAGACCCCGATTATGCTGTGGTCATTGATTAAGATCGTCTTGTTCGTTGCCGTCGTGGGGGCTCTGGCCTGGGGCGCCGGGTTTCTGTTGGAAAGCCAGGGTGGCGTGCAGCTGACCCTGCTGGGAACGGAATACAGTTTCGGACCGCTGCAATCCGTCATCGCGGTGATTGTCCTGCTGCTGGCGGTCTGGGTGCTGCTCAAGATCCTGGCCCTGCTGTTGGCTGTCTGGCACTTCCTCAACGGGGATGAGACTGCGCTGACCCGCTATTTCGACCGGAATCGCGAACGCAAGGGGTTCGAGGCGCTTTCCGAAGGGTTGATGGCGCTGGCCAGTGGTGAAGGCAAGGTGGCGATGTCGAAAGCCGCGAAGGCCGACAAATACCTGAACCGCCCGGCGCTGACCAATCTTCTGACCGCGCAGGCAGCGGAACTGGCAGGCGACCGCCGCAAGGCCGAGGAAACCTATCGCAAGCTGGTGGCCGATGAGGCAACCCGGTTTGTCGGGGTGCGCGGGATCATGAAGCAGAAGCTGGCAGAGGGTGATACGGAAACGGCCCTTCAACTGGCCGAAAAGGCATTTGCACTGAAACCGAAACATGAGGAAACCGGTGATGTGCTCTTGCGGCTTCAGGCAGAGAAGGAAGACTGGGCCGGCGCCCGCAAGACGCTGAGCATGAAGCTGAAGAACGGCCAGCTGCCGCGTGACGTGCACAAGCGCCGCGATGCCGTACTGGCGTTGTCAGAGGCGCGGGAGGTCTTTGCAGAAGGCAATGACATCGAAGCGCGCGAAGAGGCGATCGAGGCCAACCGCCTGTCGCCCGACCTGATCCCGGCGGCTGTCATGGCGGCGCAGGGGTATATTGCGCAGAACAAGCCGCGCTATGCCGCGCGGGTTCTGGCAAAGGCCTGGAGCGTTCATCCGCACCCCGATCTTGCCGCGGCGTTTGCCGCCATTGAACCGGATGAAAAACCGGCGGCGCGCATCAAGAGGTTCGCCGCGCTCACCAAGTCTCAGCCGGGGCATCCGGAGACCAAGATGCTGCAATCGGAACTGCACATCGCGAACGAAGATTTTCCCGCCGCCCGCCGCGCGCTGGGCAAGCTTGCCGAAGAAGACCCGACTGCACGTTCGGTCACGCTGATGGCGGCGATAGAACGGGGTGAGGGGGCTTCGGACACCATTGTCAAAGGATGGCTGGCACGCGCGCTGACGGTGTCGCGGGGGCCGCAGTGGATCTGCGACAATTGCCAGCACATCCATGCCAGCTGGAAACCCATCTGCGAGAACTGCAAGAGCTTTGACACGCTGGCCTGGAAGACACCCCCCATGTCCGAGGTTGCGATGCCGGGCGGTGTCCAGATGTTGCCGCTGATTGTCGGCACTGCGGACGATCAGGCAGGCGCCGATGGCGCAGGCAAGATCGCGACACGCAGTGACATCGAGGATGTTGACCTGATTGTTGAAGGCGACGAACCGCGCGCGGAAGAGGACAAGCAGGCGTCGCCCTGAAACGGGCCTCGCCGGACGCTGTCACAAGTGACGCCGCGCCGATGCGCGGGGCGCTGCGTTGATATCAGCCTGACACCACCATTCTGGCTCCTGATAGTTTAATTGACATCGGACGTTCAATTAAAAGTAGAACTTCTTCCCGGTATTTCGTGAAATTGAGGGCAATTTTTCCTAGAAATCCTCGGATCGAAACAATACCAATGAGTTATGCATAATGTGAGGATAAGAATTCATGCTGAATATACAGTTTTTCCAATCGATTGACGATCTTTTCGAACTGGCTTTTTACGATCCGATTGACGACGAATTCGATGTTGACCTGCAAAACTGGTCTTCAACAGAAATCAACGTGGTGAACCCGATTACCGGGTGGACAACCTCGATCACCGGCAGCGGTTTCTCCAATCCTGAAGTGACGCTGACCGGCGTCCTCAACACCCTTGAAATCCGTGATCAGAACGGTGACCTGGTCGCGTCCTTCAGCAATGCCAACTGGACTCTTGCGGCGTTCATCAACGCCATGGAAGAACTGCTGATCAATGACAACGAGGGGCCGTTCAACAACCTGCTGAACCTTCAGCCGATCAATGTGGACGCCAGTGCATCCAACGGTGCGATCGAGGGTTACCTCGACGGTGTGACCGTGCCGGTGACGGCAACAGGATCCGATTTCAACGATACGCTTGTCGGCGGTGACGGCAACGACACCCTGCTGGGCGGCGACGGATCTGACGAGATCCGCGGCGGAAACGGCAATGATTCCATCAACCCCGGCGACAATACCGATTTCGACTATATTCTTACCGGAGCGGGCAACGACACTGTCAACCTGGGCGATATCCAGGTCGGGTATGTTGAAATTGACCACCGCGATCTGAATGCCGGGATCAGCGCAACCATCAACGGCAATACCAATACCGGGACGATCAACAAGGGCGCGAACGGCACGACAACCATTCTGGATGTTGCGGGCGCGATGTTCTCCGACGGTTTCCTGCTGACCGGGTCGAACCATGACGACACGTTCAACGTGACCGTGGCAAATGGCGGATGGATGTCGCTGCGCGGTCTCGACGGCGTGGACAACTATGTGATCAACCCGAGTTCCGGCAGCGTGCGCATCGATTTCCGCTCCAACTCCGTGCAAAATGGCGTGAATGTGAACCTGGCCACCGGTGTCATTGCCAACGATGGCTTTGGCAACACGGAAACGATTTCCGGGAACGGTTCTGTGTGGGAAATCCGCGGCACCCATCTCAATGACACCATGACCGGCAGCAACGGCAACGAAAGCTTTATCGGGCTTGCCGGGAATGACAACATCAACGGGGGTGGCGGTTTCGACCGGCTGCGGTTCGACAGCGGTGCGAATGTCACCAGCCTGTTTGTCGACATGCAGAACGGGACGGCCAGCGGTTTCGCGAACGGGGTCGCCCTGAACGCGACCTTCACCGGGATCGAACATATCCGCGGGACGCGCAATGGCGACAATATCATCGGTGCCGATGGCGGCGTCCGGATCGAGAGCTTTCAGGGCAATGACACGCTGGCCGGTGGCAATGGCAATGACACCCTCGAAGGCGGCACCGGCAACGATACGTTGAACGGGGTAGCCGGCAACGACGTCATTCGCGCCGGGATTGGCAACGATTTGGCAGATGGCGGTGACGGTAACGATGCGCTGTTCGGTGATGGCGGCTTTGACACCATGCACGGCGGCGCGGGCAATGACACGATTGATGGCGGTAACGGCGCCGATTCACTCTATGGTGGCGCGGGCAACGACCTGATCATCGGCTCCGACGGCTTTGACCAGCTG